>ERZ1036431.21-NODE-21-length-214598-cov-29.905515_pt1 | contig 214598 bp, 202 predicted proteins | sample MGYA00514222_ERZ1036431 | MGnify/ENA primary metagenome ERZ1036431 (study PRJEB33795, sample SAMN09464926) | human gut metagenome | host: Homo sapiens | place: USA: Stanford, California | collected 2016-08 | study: EMG produced TPA metagenomics assembly of the... | reverse complement strand
TTCGGTGCCAAAAAAGCTTGTTGATCAGTTAGACCCCAACATTTGCAAAAGAGCCAAAAGTCCCGTCTCTTTTATGAGACGGGACTTTTTCTATGTTATTTTACGAGTTCATAACCTGCATCAGCAATGACTTTTGAGAATTGGTCTGTTGAAATTTCTTTGTTTGTTGTAACTGTTGCTTTCTTACCTTCTAAATCAACGGTTACAGATGTTACCCCGTCCATGGCAGAGAGGGCTTCTTCTACATGTTTTTGGCAATGGCCGCACATCATACCTTCAATTTTTAACACTTGTTCCATTTTCTTTTCCTCCTTAGGAGATATTAATATATAGCCGGCATCTGTAATTACACGATTGAATTCAGATGCGGGTATATTCTGCTTACTTTCGACAATAGCCGTGTTTGTGGATAAATCTACAGTTGCAGAGACGACACCGGGAATTGCTGTAAGAGCATCTTCTACACGTTTTTGACAATGGGCACACGTCATGCCGTCAACAACTAATGTTGTAGAAACAGTATGAGTTTGTGCATCTTTCGAGTTTGTTTCACGTGAAACATCCCCGTGTTCTACTTTAAAGAAGCGAAGCCTCAATGCATTCATGACGACGCAGAAGCTACTGAGACTCATTGCGCCGGCACCGATAATGGGGCTGAGTTTGATACCGAATAAGGGATAGAGGACTCCGGCAGCCAAGGGAATACCGATGACATTGTAAAAGAAAGCCCAGAAAAGATTTTCTTTAATGTTGCGAATAACGGCCTTACTAAGTTTTACAGCTGTTACGGCATCGAGAAGATCATTTTTCATAAGAACCGCATCGGCACTTTCAATGGCTACATCTGTGCCGGCGCCGATGGCAATGCCCAGATCGGCCTTCATAAGTGCCGGTGCATCGTTAATACCGTCGCCGATCATGGCTACTCGATGTCCTTTTGCCTGTAAGGCTGAAATATGTTTTTCTTTATCTTGGGGTAATACTTCGGCAATAACCTTGGGAATCTGTAATCGCTGTTGTACCGCTTTAGCTGTACGTTCATTATCGCCTGTGAGCATGACTACTTGAATACCCATATGGCGGAAGAGAGCAATCGCTTTGGCGCTAGATTCTTTTTCCATGTCGGCAACGGCAATGATTCCTTCTATTGCTTTGTCTGTTGCAAAGAGTAGGGGAGTCTTACCTTCATCGCCTAAGCGATTCAAGGTATTGATAACAGAAGTCGTATCAATTCCTACGTCTTCCAATAAGCGGCGATTTCCGGCATACCAAGTCGTACCGTTTACAGTGGCCCGAATACCCTTGCCGAAAATGGCGGTAAAGTCCGATACGGGAGCGGGAACAATATTTTTATCTTTACCGTATTGAACAATGGCGGCACCTAAAGGATGTTCACTTTTATTTTCCAAGCCTACGGCAACGGAAAGAAGGTTATGAAGCTCCGTATTCAAAGGGAGGACATCTGTCACACCGGGTTTTCCTTCCGTAATAGTCCCGGTTTTGTCCATTACGACTGTGTCAATGGAATGAGCCGATTCAAGAGCTTCTCCCGATTTGATAAGAATTCCGTTTTCAGCCCCCTTGCCCGTACCGACCATGATGGCAACTGGCGTTGCCAGTCCGAGTGCACAAGGGCAAGAAATAACAAGAACGGAAATGCCGAGAGAAAATGCGAATTCAAGGGAAGCCCCCATTAAGAAATACCATACGGCTGCCGTAATAACGGCAATTGTAATAACTGTAGGGACAAAAACGCCTGCAATTTTATCAGCTGTTTTGGCAATAGGAGCCTTACTGCTACTTGCTTCATCGACGAGACGGATAATCTGACTGATAGTCATATCATCACCGATTCGCTTTGCTGTCATATGAATGGATCCGGCCTTATTCATAGTGGCTGCCGTAACGGTGTCACCGACTTGCTTATCAACGGGAATACTTTCGCCTGTAAGGGCTGATTCATCAATACTTGTCGTACCTTCGGAAATGACTCCGTCAGCAGGAATGCTTTCGCCGGGGCGAACAACGATTTCATCACCGATTCGGAGCTGACTTACCGGAATTGTCGACTCTTTGCCGTTACGAATAACTCGTGCTTCCTTAGGGGCCAAATCCATAAGTTTTTCAATGGCTTGGCTTGTTTTACCCTTTGCACGGGCTTCCATGTATTTACCTACTGTGATTAAGGTGACAATCATACCGGCCGATTCAAAATATAAGTTTGTACTGTACGATTCGACTAAGGTTAAATCACCGTGACCAAGCCCCCAAGCGATGCGGAATATGGCGAAAATACCAAAAAAGGCGGAAGCCGCTGAGCCGAGGCCTACGAGGCTGTCCATATTGGGGGCCCCTTTAAAGAGATTGCGGAAGCCGTTAATATAGTAATGGCGATTTAAATAAATAATGGGCAATACCAGGACAAACTGAGCAAATGCATAAACCATGGCATTTTCCGGACCGTCGAAAATACGGGCGACTGCATCCGGAACAGGTAAACCGAAGACGGCTTTAAATAGGCCGTGCGATGATACATACATTGTGGGAATGAGGAAAAGAACGGATAGGATTAGCCGTTTTTTCATGGTGTTTAGAGCATCAACTATTGTTGAAGATCCGCCGGTCGGTGGAGTAGCAATATTCTCAGCTTGTTGTTGATCGGAGGATGAGGCTCCGTAACCGGCACCGATAACGGCATCAACAATATCTTGGGAGGATAGTTTTGTTTCGTCGTAATCCACTTGCATGCTGTTGGTCAGTAAATTAACGCTGGCTTTTTCCATGCCTTCTAATTGGGAAACCGTTTTTTCGACACGACTGGAGCAGGCAGAGCAGGTCATACCTGTTACAATAAACTTTTCATGTTTCATATAATCACCTACTTCATCATTTTTTGCAGTAATGAGACCAGCTCGTCTACAACTTCGTCATTCCCCTGTCGAATATCGTTGACTACACAAGTCTTTATATGCTCGCCTAAGAGTTCTTTATTGAAGGCATTCAATGCCGACTGGACGGCACTGACCTGTGTCAGTATGTCCACACAGTATCGTTCCTCTTCCAACATTTTTTTGATACCCCTGACTTGGCCTTCAATTCGATTAAGGCGACAGACTAACTGTTTATACTCTTGTTCTTCTCTGTGCTTATGTTTTATATCAGCCATGCATGAGCAAGATTTTTTCTCTGTCATGTGAACCTCCCAAACATATATTTAAGAATAATAGTATAATATACCCCGATGGGGTATATGTCAATAATTGTTTTCAAAAAATGGAAAAGGGCGAAAAATGACCTTATTTTGCGTTTAAACGAAAAATAATACTTTTTCATATAAATGGATTTAAAATTAAAAATAAGGGCTTATAATCCATTTTACGAAGGGCGATTTTCGAGTCAAAAATATAAAATCGGTAAATAAAAAAGCATGACGAAATGATTCGTCATGCTTTTAATGAATTTTCTTATTTCAGCAATGCGGCAACTGCCTGTGTTTCGTCAACCGCTTTGTCGGCACCGGCAATGATGGATCCCTGAACAACGATAGCATCCAACCCTTTTGCCTGGCGATCTTGTTCAACCTTATCCTGAATATCTTTCTGAATAGGGTTGAGCAAATCAAATTCCAACTTATTGAGGTCTTGGCTGAGTTTGTTGCCAAGTTCCTGTCTCTGTTGGTCGGTTGTCATTTTTGCACTCTTGCTCTTATATTCATCCTGAGCTTTTTTAACGGCATTTTGCATTTGAGCCGTAGCTTTCGGATAGTTTTTGTGAGCCTGTATTAATGCATCAAAGTTTACATAGCCTACGCCGGCTGCGAACGCGGAAGTTGCGGCAGCAACACCGAGCATACCGACTACAGCAAAAGATGCAAGTTGTTTTTTCAAATTCATATTCCTATACCTCCTGAAACGAAAGATTGTCTTTCATTTGCCCATTATAACAAAGAACGGTGAAAAGCACAATGGATTTTGGTACTTTGTAACACGATAGAGTTTTTAATGTGCTTCTTCGTTCTTATTAGGAGTTTCCATGTTCGTTTCTTCATCATCTTTAATATATATATATTTATCTTTCTTCATTTTTTCAATGATCTCCGGAGCCATAGTTAAGAGCTTTTCGAAGCCCGATGCATGATATCCGTCTTGTTTAATAGAGAACATTTCGACGCGTTCTCCTTTAATGACCAGAATTGCCGTAGGTTCCAGCTTAGCCCCTCCTCCGCCTCCGCCACTTTCGTGAGCGGTGTCGCCTTTACCGCCGAAACCGCCGGAGCCGAACCCGAAGGTTACGTCTACAAAGGGGACGAGAATGGCATCACCGATGTGTAGGGCTTCGCCGACGACTGTTTCAACTTTAATCATTTCCTGAAAACTTTGAAAGATAGATTCAAGATTATTCTTTACTTCGTTGGACATGATTGAATTTCCCTCCCAGCGTAATATAAGTACGTATGATACGGCGTACAGGTTGTGAGAATATAAAGGGCAGTACGCAGAAAATCAGGATAAGCGGAATAATGCGTCCACCGGAGGTAAGACGAGCATTATACTCTTTTTCCAAATAGTTGAATCGCAGTTCGTGAACACTTTGCGGGATAGTCGCATAAAGCCATCCGGCTAAGATTCCCGTTTCGTGAGGACTGCCTATGCCTATAGTACCGTTTGCAGTGAAAGTTCGCAAGCGGGAATGGTGAAGGATGCGACCGATCAAAAGCAGGACTTGGACGGCAAATTCTCGATTGAGTAGAAGCGGACGAAGGCGCACATGTACTTGCGAGACTTTTTTTGCCGCACCGGCATTGTCATCTTCGTTCCTTGCAGTTGCCTGAACGGCCCTTTCTACCGCATCCGTTTCGCTCGCTTCAGCATCATTTTTCAGTAGTTCCGAATCTTGATTTATATCCGGTTCAGCAAGGGGCGAGCGGTGTCGCACCCTTTTTATATACAAGCGCAGAAACGGAGCTTTTCCGAGAACATAACGGAAGGAAAACAAAAAGACCCGTCCTGACCAGTTCACAGTTGCTGTCGCCTTAAAGGGCGAGGTTATGTATAGACGAACTGTATAGGCCAGCGGTATGGAGAGTATTGTTACGATAAGCATTAACAGCAATGTAATAATAATCAACAAAACCGCCATAAGACGAGCCTCCTCTTACGATATGAAAAGTATCGGCAGAAATAAATCGGTTTAGTTGTCGGCCGCTTTTTCGTTAAAGATACAGTCTACGTTTTCCGCTTTAAAACAGCGAGAGCAGGAAATACATAGAGCCGGATCTTGAGAGCCGGCTCTCCAACGACGAGGTAAATCGGGTTCGCGAAGTAAAGGTCGACTTAAGGAGATAAAGGATATGTCCGTAGACTCAAGACAGGCTTCCATATCACTTACGTTGCGGAAACCGCCGACAACACCGACGTCGGCCTTACCTTTTAATACGGTAGCTGCTTCTGCGGCATAAGAAGCAAAATACATGGGTTCCTTCGTGCGACGAATAGCACGAATCGGGCCTTGGCGCGGTAAAGATGCCGTATTTCCGCCACTTACTTCAATGGCATTAATTCCTGCAGATACGGCCATAGACATGACTTCCTTGCTTTCTTCGAAGGTCATGCCACCCTCTTCCATGTAATCGGCACTGTTTAATTTAAGCCACAGGGGATAGTCGGGGCCTACGACAGTTCGAGCTGCCATAATACATTCGATAAGAAAACGAGCGCGATTCTCTAAGCTGCCGCCGTATTCATCGGTTCTATGATTAAAGTAAGGCGTTAGAAATTTACTTGCCAAGTAACCGTGGGCACCATGAATCTGAATGCCGTCAAAACCGGCTTTACGAGCACGAACGACAGCCTTTGCCATGTCTTGTACGAGCTGTTTTATTTCTTTTGTTTCCAATATATGCAAAGGGCCTTCCGTTGTTACCACTTTTTCTTGAATTCCGCTGGGGCTTATGGCTTTTACTGAACCCTCCGGTAATGCGATGGCGGAACCCATGACAACTAATTGTGCTACTACTTTACCGCCGTGTTCGTGTACGCAGGCAGTAAGCTTTTGTAACGGTTCGATACAATTATCCGAACTGATTCGAATTTGGCTGTGTTGATGCGGCTCCATCGGGCTGACTGCCATCATTCCCGTAATGATGATTCCGCTCCCGCCATCGGCTAAGGTAGCATAATTTTGAAGTAGCCGTTCCGTCGGGAATCCGTTGGTATCGGCCATACCCTCAAAAGTAGCGGAACGAATGATGCGGCACTTCGCATCAATACCGCCGATTTGAGTTTTATCAAATAACATAATGATTCTCTCCTTAGACCGCAAAATTATAGCAATACGTTTATCCATTATAGCGTAAATGATTGCAAAAAGCTAATAATATAAGGGAAAATTCATTGTAAGCACAGGAACAGCTCTTCTGTGGAGGTCGGGGCCTGTAAATAAGGTATGAATTTACAAACTTTTAATGTATAATACTAAGTGTTTGATATAGTGAACATATACACTTGAAGGGATGTTGAATAGATGGCGACGGCTATGGTACTGGGAACCCAGTGGGGTGACGAAGGTAAAGGTAAGATTGTTGATTATTTGGCACAAAAAGCTGATGTGGTTATTCGTTCACAAGGCGGTAATAATGCCGGTCATACGGTGGTGGCAGACGGCCAATCCTTCGCATTACGGCTCTTACCGTCGGGCATCTTATTTTCCGAAAAAACATGTATCATCGGTAACGGTGTTGTTGTAAATCCGGAAGTTCTTCTAGAAGAAATTGACGGAATGGTTAAAAAAGGTGTTACGATTAGTAAATTGGAAGTTTCAACACGTGCCCATGTTATTATGCCGTATCATATTCGCATAGATGAAGAAGATGAAAAACTGCGCGGTGATGATAAAATCGGTACGACTAAAAATGGCATCGGTCCTTGCTATGCGGATAAGATTAACCGCGTCGGTATTCGCATCGGCGACTTGATGGATCGTGACGTATTCTATCAAAAATTAAAGACAAACTTAGAATTAAAGAACCGACTTTTTGCGACATACTACAACTGTGAAGGCTTTGAGTTTGAGGAAATTTTTACTAAATACACGGCGTTAGCTGAACGTATTCGTCCGTATGTAAAGGATACGGAATATTCGGCGAACCAATATATTAAAGAAGGCAAAAAAGTTTTGTTTGAAGGGGCTCAGGCTACGATGCTCGATTTGGATCACGGTACGTACCCCTTCGTAACGAGTTCCAACCCTACGGCCGGTGGAGCTTGTGTCGGATCCGGCGTAGGCCCGCGTATGATGAGTAATATTATCGGTGTCGTTAAGGCTTACACGACTCGTGTCGGGGCCGGTCCCTTCCCGGCAGAGCAGAACAATAAAATCGGTGAATACCTGCGTGAAACGGGACATGAGTTCGGTACCGTAACCGGGCGTAGCCGTCGCTGCGGATGGTTCGATTCTGTCGTTGTTCGCTATGCAGCCATGTTGAATAGCCTCGATTACTTGGCAATTACGAGGTTAGACATTTTAGACGGATTGGATACAATTAACATTTGTAAAGGCTATATGTACAAGGGTATTGAATTGAAAGAATACCCGGAAAGCTTGAAGGTACTTCAGGATGTAGAGCCTGTTTACGAAGAATTGCCCGGCTGGAAGACGGATATTTCAGGTTGTAAGTCTTATGATGAATTGCCCAAAAATGCCCGTTATTATGTAGAACGAATCAGCCAACTTGTCGGGGTTCCTCTGGGAATTGTTTCAGTTGGTCCCGACCGGTCTCAGACGATAGTGTTGCACGACGTATTTTAAGGATGCAAAAAGCATCTCTTGCAAGACGGCACAAAGTATGCCGCCGGCAAGAGATGCTTTTATTATTCTTCGCCGCAGGCACTGCAACCGTTACAAGAGCCGCTGCAGGAACTGCATCCTCCTTGTAATGAGCGAAGGCCGGCCAAGGCTGTTAAGGTTTTACGCGGACTGATCATGCGTCCCGGTGAGACGGTGACTCCGATTTCTTCGGACTGTAAAGACGCTAGAATTTCGATTTGTTGTGACAGGGGGAAATCACCTTCACCCGGGCAAATACGCCAAGCTGTTTTCAATTCATCGCGAGAATACGTGATATCAATGATTTCCGTCAATCTATTTAAAAGCGTATCCAGAGCTGCGGCAGCTGTGCAGTCGGCGAGCATGCCGGTAGCAAAATCTCCGGAAGTAAAAAATTTGTCGATGTAATCGTCAATGTCTTTGCCCAAGGTGACGGACATGGCTATAATTGTTTCCGCTTGCTGCAGGAAGGGAATAATTTGTTCTCCTTCTACGGCAAAAGGTGCTTTTCCGCCAAAGCTGTCGGTGCATAAGTCGTAAGGGAGTTCATCATAGATTCCTTTTGCATTTATAAGAGGGAGAAGGGTTTGAACCGCCGTTTTTATAGTGGAAGTATCAAGACCTGTAAGGTTTCGTTCCGACAGGCGATATTGGAGACGTTTTTCGTCGACTGTATCTATATGAAGTGCTGTTGTTACCATAGTAATCTCCTTTCAATACATATACATATTTGTATTATAGCATTGTAGTGAAGTCGGGGGTAGAAGGAGAAAATCTATCGTATAATAAGCGGCTTTATGCTATACTATACGATAGACTGTAGATATGATGTGGGGACAGTGAGGTGAATCCGGTGGCGCGAATAATAGCCGTAACCAACCAAAAAGGCGGCGTTGGTAAGACTACGACAGCCGTTAATGTAAGCGCATGTTTGGCAGAAGCGGGAAAAAAATCCTTAATTATTGATTTGGATCCCCAAGGGAATGCGACGAGCGGCTTAGGCGTCGATAAAACGACCCTTGACGGGGGAACTTACGATGCATTAATCGGCAACCGGACCATGAACGACATTATCGTAAGTACGGATATTAAACGTCTTTTTGTGGCACCTGCAACGATGGACTTGGCCGGTGCTACTGTGGAACTGGTTAATTTGGAAGAAAGAGAATATATCTTACAAAAAGCCCTACAGGGTGTTGTGACCCCGAAGGGTAAGGATTTCGACTATATTATCATAGATTGTCCGCCATCTTTGGATTTATTGACTGTTAATGCTCTGGTTGCTGCGGACTTTGTTTTGATTCCCGTACAATGTGAGTTCTATGCTTTGGAAGGATTGGCACAGCTGACGGAAACGATTCGACGCATCAGTGCGGATATGAATCGCAGGCTGTCCGTTCTCGGATTGCTTTTAACCATGTATGACGGCAGGACCAACTTATCCTTACAAGTAGCCGATGAAGTGCGTAAGTATTTTAAAGACCGTGTATTTAATACAATTATTCCGCGTAATGTTCGTCTCGGAGAAGCACCCAGCTTCGGAGAACCCATTACGACTTATGCTCCCTCGTCCAAGGGGGCGGCTGTATATAAGAAGTTGGCTAGAGAGGTGATTAGACGTGTCGGCTAAAAAGGGCGGATTGGGCAAAGGGGTAAATGCTCTTTTCAGAGATAAGGAGACGAACACGACCTTACATGGTGCCGTTACGGAACTCCCTTTGGCATCTGTTGTGCCGAATTCGCAGCAGGCACGGCGTATCTTTGATGAGCAGGCTTTACAGGAATTGAGCGAATCTATACGCACATACGGCATTGTACAACCTTTGGTTGTACGCGCTGTCGGAGAGGGACGATATGAAATTATTGCCGGAGAACGTCGTTGGCGAGCCGCCAAGGCGGCAGGTCTCACTCAGGTTCCGGTTGTTGTGCGAACATATGAAGACCGTGTGGCGGCAGAAGTGTCTTTAATTGAAAATATTCAACGCGAAAATCTTAACGTTGTCGAAGAAGCGACTGCCTATAAAGTTCTTATTGATATGAACGGTTGGACGCAGGAGGAATTGGCGGAGAAGGTCGGTAAGAGTCGCTCTCATGTAGCAAATTTGATGCGTCTTTTAGGTCTTTCGCCGGCGGTGCTCAAAGCGGTGGAGGCCGGGGTACTGACCATGGGGCAAGCACGACCTTTATTGGCCTTGTCGGAAGAAAGTGTGCAAAAGAAGGCGGCTTTACACATTGCTACGGCCGGATTGAATGCCCGTCAGGCGGAGCTGTTTGTTAAGCACTTACTGGAAGGTTCCCAAGGACGTTCAGATGTACCGCCGGCCGATGCCCATGTAGAGGCTTTGCGGGATCGACTGAAAATGCACTTCGGTACGAATGTGGCCATTCGTATTAATAAGAAAAATAAAGGAAAAATCGAAATTTCCTTTGCTTCGGAAGCGGAATTTGAGCGATTAATGTCTCTTTTAACAGAAACCAATACACAGGAAACGATGCGAGACGGCCTCTCTTTTACGGTATAACGTACGTAAGACGGGTCTGTTGCAGGACCTGTTTTTTGATATAGGGAGGAAAGAGCTTATGTTTGAAGGATTGGATACGGAAATCTTTTTATGGGCAGGCGGCGGAGCTATTATCGTACTTTTGTTGCTCTTACTCATCTACATCGGTCTTTTAAATTATCGTCTTGTGAAATTACAGAAAAAGTACACTTTTTTCATGCAAGATGAGATAGGACAAAGCCTGGAGGCGAAATTGCATGCAGATGTTGCGGAACTACAGGAGTTGAGAGGGTCTCTGGATTTAATGCACAGTACGCAGAAGGATATCTTATCCATGCAAAATCAATGCTTTCGTAAAATCGGCTTTGTTAAATATAATGCTTTTGATAATATAGGCAATAATCTGAGTTTTGCTTTTACTATTTTAGACGGCAAGAATGACGGATTCTGCTTGTCGAGTGTATATGGTCGAAATGAGTCGCGTATTTTTGCAAAGCCTATTATTGACGGTAAGTGTCTATACAGCATGAGTGAGGAAGAAAAAGAAAGCCTTGCCGATGCATTACGTTATACCGGAACGGTCAGCCCGGTACAAAAGGGATAGGAAGGCGATTTTTTGGACGCTAAGGATAAGGTGGTACAGCTCATTGAAACCGCAAAGTCTTGCGGGCTCAAAATGAAATTGCGTAGTATGAAGGCGCTGGAAGCTCCGGAAGAGCCGGTAGTTCTTTCGCCTGAACGATACAGGAAATATAAGATAACGGCTCTCATAGTTGTTATTGTAGGGGCCGTGCTTCTTATAGCCTTTGTTTTCGGGCTTGTATCATATACGACTATGCGAGAACAGGAAGAACTGCATCAACAGCAGTTAGAACTGTTAAGAGATAAGACTACATCACTGGAAGAAAAAATGGATAAAATGGACTCTTTGGATCAAGAGCTCCGCCAGATGGTTAAAGGCGCCGGCGCCGGTGAATCCCCAAAAGGTGAGGGCAGCGTAGCAGGCCAAAAAAAGAAAAGCGAAGATTTATCACATGCCGGATATAATGAATTACTGCACGCTGCCTCCCGTTTGGAAACAAAGAGTAATGCCCGAATTATCAGCTTTATTACGCTAAAAACAGTACTTGGCGATACGGCGGGACAGCAAGTTGTTCATATGCAGCAGTCGACAAGTAAGTATAGCGCATCTACGTATCCCTCTATTTGGCCTGTAAACGGAACGATTACGTCCCAGTACGGATATCGGACAAGCCCTATGGCAGGGGCAAGTTCCTTCCACGAAGGCATCGATATCGGTGTTGAATACGGTACGCCTGTGCGGGCTACGGCATCAGGGAAGGTTACGGTTGCCGGCTGGGTTTCAGGTTACGGCAATCTGGTTGAAATCGACCATGGTAACGGAATTGTTACTCGGTACGGACACAACTCTATGCTTCTTGTCGTAGAAGGGCAGGAAGTAAAGACGGGTGATATTATAGCTCTGGCCGGCAGTACGGGAAACAGCACGGGGCCGCATGTCCATTATGAAGTACGGGTAAACGGATCCCCAACTAATCCCATCTTGTTTTTACCGTAACAGATAATATTTCAGGAGGATTTTTATAATGGAAAAAACATTGTATGCAAAATTTAAAACTAACGAAGGAGACTTTACAGTAGAACTTTTTGCCGATAAAGCTCCGATTACGGTGGGTAACTTTAAAAAATTGGCAGACAAAAAATTTTATGACGGGACAATTTTCCATCGTATTATTAAAGACTTTATGATTCAAGGTGGCGATCCTGAAGGAACGGGATTCGGCGGTTCCGATGAAATGATTCCTGACGAATTCGCTCCCGGGCTTACGTTTGCGGAGCCGGGCATCTTGGCCATGGCCAATGCGGGTCCGAATACGGGAAGCTCACAATTCTTTATTACGGTAGTTCCTACCCCGTGGCTGCAAAATCACCATTCTATTTTCGGTAAGGTTGTAGAGAATTATGATGTAGTTGAAAAAATCAGCCATGTAAAGACGTCCGGTGCAGATCGTCCGGTACAAGACGTTGTTTTGGAATCCGTTATAATTACGGACAGTCTCTAATGCTATATTACACGTATATGCTTCGGTGTGCCGATGGAACCTTTTATACGGGATATACGACGGACACAGTACGAAGGACTGCTACTCATAACAGCGGCAAAGGGGCTAAATATACGGCTTCCCGCCGCCCTGTTGAACTGGTGTGGCAAAAGGCCTTTACAGATAAACACGAAGCTATGCATTGGGAAGCTCGTATTAAGAAATGGCCGAGAAGTAAGAAAGCCAGACTTTTATCACCTACCGGCCGGCAGTTGGAACAGGAAATGGATCAGACTGATAATAAAGCGCACACATGAGAATATAAAAAACAGGTACCTTCTTTGAAGGTACCTGTTCATTTTATGGTGCTTATTCTTCAATAAAACCGGGGGTGGAGAGATAACGATCTCCACTGTCGGGTAAAACAACGACGATGGTTTTACCGGCATTTTCCGGGCGTTTTGCCAATTCGGTTGCGGCATATACGGCTGCCCCGCCGGAGATGCCGATGAGGAAGCCTTCCGCTTTAATAAATGCTTGAGCCGTTTTGAATGCCGCATCATTGTCGACCGTAACTATTTCATCATAAATTTTTGTATCTAAGGTATCGGGAATGAAATTGGCACCGATACCTTGAATCTTATGAGGGCCGGCATGGCCTTCGGAAAGTAGAGGCGAACCGGTCGGTTCGACGGCAACGACTTTGACGGCGGGATTTTTGCTCTTTAAGTACTTACCGGTACCTGATAAGGTACCGCCTGTACCGACACCGGCAATGAAGATATCTACTTTTCCGTCAGTATCTTCATAAATTTCCGGACCTGTTGTTTCAAAATGAACCTGAGGATTTACGGGATTGGTAAACTGGCCGGGAATAAAGGATCCGGGGATTTCTTTTGCCAATTCTGCGGCCTTGTCGACAGCCCCCTGCATTCCTGTAGAACCGGGCGTAAGTACGATTTCGGCGCCGTAAGCGGACATGAGTTTACGGCGTTCGGCCGACATGGTTTCCGGCATGGTCAAAATGATGCGGTAGCCCTTAGCCGCTGCGACGGCCGCTAAACCGATACCCGTGTTACCACTAGTCGGTTCAATGATTACGGAGCCTTCTTTTAGCAGACCTTCTTTTTCAGCCGCTTCAACCATGCCCTTGGCAATACGGTCTTTTACGGAGCCCGCCGGATTAAAAGCTTCGGCTTTAACAAGAATTCTGGCAAGGCTTTGAGTTTGTTTGTTATAACGTTGAGGTTCGAGTAAGGGTGTACGTCCGATTAAATCTAATGTAGAAGTAGCTATTTTTGTCATGATAAATGTCTCCTTTTATATCTTAGCGAAATATAGTTAATTATTCTCTGCCTATGAGGCGACAACATCGCTTACAGAGAATAAATTTTTCAAATAGTTGTTCCATAGTTATCGCTTCCCCCCTTGCAATACGATCGGCACTATTGGTGATGTGCCGTACTATGACGAACGTTGGAGTTCCATGAGTCCAAATCATTCAGGCGCTTTTGTAAAAAGCGCACTTGTTGCTTCAGCTCGGCAATTTCCTCTTCCAACGGATCGGGAAGACTGGTATGATCCAAGTCAATATCCTGTTCCGTAAGTACTCGGTGAATTCGCTTGCCCCGCTGTGAAACGATATGCCCCGGAATGCCGACGACTGTCGAATATGGCGGAACCTCTCTTAAGACGACCGAGCCGGCACCTATCTTTGAGCCTTCTCCGACGGTAAAAGAACCGAGAACCTTGGCTCCGCTGGCAACGACCACACCGTCTTCTATGGTCGGGTGCCGTTTCCCCTTTTCCTTACCCGTGCCGCCGAGGGTAACCCCCTGGTAGAGTGATACATTATTGCCGATAATCGTTGTTTCTCCAATGACAATGCCTGTACCGTGATCGATGAAAAGTCCTTCGCCGATGCGGGCACCTGGATGGATTTCGATGCCTGTAAAGAAGCGGGCTATGTTGGAAATAAGGCGAGCCGTAATAAAATAACCGTGACGGTAAAAAAAGTGAGAGAGTCTGTGTGCCCAAATTGCGTGCAGACCGGCGTAACAAAGCAAGATTTCCGCCATGTTTTTAGCAGCCGGATCTCGATCTTTGATTACTTGAATATCTTTACGTAATCTTGAAAACACGTAGTACAACCTCCTGATAAAAGGGTATAAAAAAAGACCCGTCGTCTCACAGAGACGTCGAATCCGCGGTTCCACTCTGATTGTAATCATATATTGATTACCACTCAAGGACTTGTAACGTCAGTCATACGGGACTATCTACTGTTGTTCGATAATCCTGCTCCCGAAGGCATTCGACATAAGTGGGCTGCTGTATCGGTTTTCAGCCGGTGGCCGATACTCTCTGTGTGACCCGTACATATGTGTACTTGTTTCGGTCATTGCATGTACTTGTGAAATTAATTGTAATTCTATACGTCGTTATAAGAATTGTCAAGAATAAAATATATTTTCATAAATTCGGTATATTTATGATTTTATCCTATGCTATGGTAGTTTGTATATCTATTGATTTAGCCTGATTTTTGATGTACGTTATATCTTATAAAGTAATGGAGGAGACAATCATGTTGTCACAAACTGTTTTACGGGCATTACGATTTGCCTTTCCACTAACTGTGCCTATTGCTGCCGGTTTTTTATTTATTGGCCTTACGTACGGGTTATTTACCGTTTCACAGGGGCTACCTTTAGGGTACCCCCTTATTATGTGTTTGCTTATTTTTGCCGGGTCTATGGAATTTATTACAGTGACGCTGTTATTTCAACCCTTTGATCCCGTGGGAGCCTTTATTATGGCTCTTATGGTAAATGGTAGGCATTTATTTTACGCGATCACGATGCTCGGTAAGTATAGGGGAAAAGGTTGGAAAACACCGTACCTCATTTATGGGATGTGTGATGAAAGCTTTGCTGTTAATGTAACTACGGAGGTCCCTGAAAATATTGATGAAGGTTGGTTTTATTTTTTGGTTACATTGCTGAATCAGGCATATTGGTTTATGGGTGTTTTAATCGGTTCTATAGCCGGAAGTACACTGACCTTTTTGCCGCTTAAGGGGATTGGATTTGTGTTGACAGCCATGTTTGTTGTTCTTTTTTTGGATCTGTGCCGCTCCAAATCGGCAAAATGCGGTATTATGGGGCTGGCTATTACCTTGGTAGCCCTATTCATATGCGGTCCCGCTTCCTTTCTGATACCGGCTATGGCGGGTATACTTTTTGTGTTTTTACTACGTTACCGCTTAGGGGGGATTGCTCATGATGACTAGTGAACAGATGATGTGGACAATCTTTATAGTGGCTTTCGGTACCTGGGTTACACGGTTCTCGCCCTTTTTACTTTTTGCCCATAAACGGGACGGGAAGTTGCCTGATGTCGTTACGTATTTAGGAGAGGTGTTGCCGGCCGCCGTTATGGGGATGTTGGTCGTTTATGCGTTGAAGGACGTCAGTCTTATGACTTGGCCAAACGGAATTCCTGAAGGGCTGGCACTGATTGTAACCATTGGGGTTCATTTATATAAGAAAAACTTTCTTATCAGCATGTTTGTCGGTACCTTGTGCTATATGGTATTGGTTCAGACTGTATTTTTATAAATAAAAATTTCCGAAGCTTTTTTCGGGAGGGGTGTTTTTAGATATATTCCCAACGAGAAACGTCGACAAACTCTCATGTACCGGAATGGGCATAGGTGTTGAGTCTTTACATTCTGATTGTTATAATATAGTGATAGTAGCAGGTACTATTTTGATGCCGGAGGAATTAATGACTTTTGTGAAAGTGTATTATTTGAACCATAGCGGTTTTGCAGTCGAAACGGATACGAAGGTACTGATTTTTGATTATTATAAGGATCCGGAAAAGGTATTGCCGAGATTACAGGCAGGGGAAAAGCCTTTTTGGTTTTTTGTCAGCCATAGTCATGCCGATCACTTCAATCCGTATATAGTCAATTTTTCGGATGTGACGGCTCGACGTATTACGGATGCAACCGTACCGTTATCGGCGTGGAAGGACGAGAAAACAGTCGTTCTGAGGCCTTATGAAGAGTGGCGTGAAGATAATGTATATGTGCATGAGTTCGGCTCTACCGACGAAGGAGGCTCCTTTTATGTAGAAACGGACGGGTTACGAATTTTTCATGCCGGAGATTTGAATCACTGGCATTGGGACGGAGATACTGAAGCTGACAGACGAGAAGCGGATAAACTGTTTGCACGGGAAATGAGTCGACTGGATATCGGTGAAACGGATTTGGCCTTTTTTCCTGTAGACGCACGCTTGGGCCGTACTCGTGAATGGGGTGTTTCAGCCTTTTTAAATCAAGTAAAAGTAGACTTATGCTTGATACCTATGCATTATTTCGGAGCCGTGTGGGACCCGTCGGCGGAATTTACCGAGAAGTACGGGAGTACGCCCTTGTGGATACCGCAGAAAGACGGAGACGGCCGTCAGTGGTAGGCACTTGTGGATAGGCAGGCATATGTGAGGAGGATATTATGGCAGAAGAGATACGTCGGCGACGCACGCATATTGCCGATTATATATTGATAGGGGCGGCACTTTGTTTTCTCATTTCATTTCCTATGGAAGATTTCTTTTGGGGTGGATTGCTTTCTCATTTGAGCGGAGCGGCTCTTATCGGCGGTCTTGCCGATTGGTATGCTGTTACGGCCTTGTTTCGCAAGCCTTTGGGCATTTCCTTCAAGACAGCTCTGATTCCTCGCAGTAAGACGCGTATTGCTGAAACGGCCCGACATATGATTGTCAGCGAGATTTTGACGGTTTCTAATATGTATTCGGTTCTGAAAAATCATCCTGTATTGGAAGCCAGTTTAACTTATTTACATACAAAAGAAGGCTTTCAGTCGGCTGAACGCGTTTTGGGACAAGTACTGAACACCTTCTTGTATACCGTTGATTTACGAGCCATTGTCGAAGCATTTTCTCGCTATGGAGAAGGGGCTATTGAACGGATTCATATTGCGCCCATGATGTCCAAGGCCGTTAAGGCCGGTCTTTCGGGTGAAGCGGGAGATGCTTTTGTGGATTTTGTTGTTCTCACGGGCGAGCAGTTGACTGAAAGCAAGACTTTACATGCATATATCGGAGATATTTATAAAGAATCATTACATCAATATGAAAAACGGAACTTTGTCTATGCTCTTGTTGTCAAAGCGGCACTGGCCAGTGATGTATTCAGTCCCGAAAACGTAGCTACGGTTTTGCAACGCAAGCTAAGAGAAAAATTGGCACAAGTGAAGGTAAAAGGTACGCCTGAGCGAGAAGCGGTTGTAAGCTTTATTTGGAAGCAAGCCGATCGGTTAGAACACAATCAGGAATGGCAAGACCGTATTGAGGCATATAAGATTCGGTTTTACAGGCATTTAATTTCTCGACCGGATATGAAGGAAGCTTGGCAGCGTTATGTACTGGATGAAGATCGTCAGAGTCGGGTCTGCTATTCAGCCGCTTCATATGCTATTGAACGGTTGGAGTCGTGGAAATCAAGCCCTGACCAGGTAGATCAGTTAAATCGCTATATTCTGGCTTTAGCGGCAAGAGAGCTGAAGCGAGTGCAGGAATGGTTCGGTAAGACGGCGGAAGAAGAAATTCTCAAGTATGATACCGGTGTTTTGGCAAAGCAGTTAGAATCCGGTGTTTGGTATGATTTGCAGATGATACGTATTAACGGCTCTCTGGTAGGGGCTGCTTTAGGAACGCTTATTTATATCGGAATGTTCATTGCGAAGGGAGGCCAATAGTATGAATTATCGTCAACGGGCGGATTTGATTTTGGCCTTGTCTTTCATCTGCTTTTTCGGTGTTTTCTGGTATTGGTGTACCCATGAAGTGACACTTGGCATAAAGTTGGCCCTGTTTGTCTTTCAATCGGCTTTAATCGGCAGTATTGCCGACTGGTTTGCCGTTACGGCTTTATTTGAAAAGCCTCTCGGCTTTCCGTGGCACACGGAATTGGTGCATACACATCGCAATCAAATTATAGACGGCATGACACAAATTGTGTCGGAAAAGCTTTTACAGCCTCATATGTGGCGTGAAAAATTGTATAAAATCTCCTTTGTCGAAACTTTTAATAAGTGGTTGGATACGACTGAAGGTAGAGAACGGTTTCGTAACCTTTTGTATGAAGGGGCTAAACAGATTTATACATATACCGGTAAAGAAGATACGCAGGAAACGATTATCCGCCATATTCGCGATTATTTGAAACGGCAACCTTTATTAACTATCGTGCAGGATCGATTCATAGCCCTGTTAGAAGACGAGCAGAGTCACTTATTGGATGATGGAATAGGCCTATTAAAAGAAGGTGTCGCTACGGACGGATTCAGAAAAATTTTAGAACAATCGTTAAAGGAATGGCTGAACGAATCGAAGACGACACCTCATGTTATTGTTATGCTTAACCGCTTTACGGGTATGGTCGATATGAGCAAGATAGCCGCTGATGTACAAAGCGGTCTGTTGGCCTGGCTTACGAGTTGGGAAAAAGCGGATCCTGTTAAACGGCAGTGGTTGTGCCGAAAGCTGGAAATGCGCCTGTACTCCATGAACGGGCAGCTTACGTATACGGTACAGAGTTGGCAAGATAGATTTGTTGATTCTCTACCCATTGAAAAATGGTTTAAGGCCACCTATAAAACCAGTCAGAGCTATTTTGCCACAGGTCCTATAGGTAAGGAAAAGTTGCAGGATTTGTTGGAAAGTGAGTTTATGAATTATTTGGACTACTGCAATGAACATCCGGAAATCAAGCAATGGCTCGATGATCAGATTCGTCGCTGTGTTGAAGTGGTGCTCGAACACGAACACTCTCTTATCGGGGTCGCCGTACGTGAAGTATTGTCGGGGTTTGATAAGCGTAAATTCAACGAATTCTTGGAAAATAAAGTTGGTGAAGATTTGGCGTGGATTCGCATTAACGGGGCCCTGGTAGGCTCAGTTATCGGCCTTCTGGTCTTCGGCTTTGTAGAAGGTCTTTATGCTCCTCACGTAGCCCCTTTTATCCGAGCGTTCTTCCTTTCATAAGAAAAAGCCATGGAAAAATCCATGGCTTTTCTGTTATTTAAGAGGACTGATCATATATTTAGCAGACTCTTTTATGAAATCATAAAAGAGTTGTTTGGCGAAGTAGTTGGAGGCATACATTTCTTCAGGATGAAATTGATAGGCTTGTAAATAAGGATAGTCTTGCAGCTCCAAAGCTTCTACTACACCGTCTTTGGATCGGGCCGTTACGATCAGACCTTTGCCGACCTCTTTTACGGCTTGATGATGTAGCGAATTGACAGACCATTCCGTCTTTTTTAAAATGTCTTGTAATCGGGAGTGGGCTTCAATCATTATGGTATGTGCCGGAAGATCCCGATTTCCTTTTAAATTATGGGCAACGGATTCTTCGGGCATATAGGAGATATCTTGATATAAGGTACCGCCGTGGAAGACGTTCACAACTTGTAGGCCGCGGCAAATTGCCAGAATCGGTAGCTTTCTCTTTTCTGCCGATTCAAGGAGCAGAAAATCAAAGCGATCACTTCCGGGATTTAGGGGTCCGCATTTCGGTAATACGTCTTCACCGTAGCGGGGAGGATAGATATCTTGCCCTCCTGATAAAAGCAGTCCGTCTAAATGAGATATCATATTTTCCACAGCTTCCGTATCATCCGTATACGGGAGGATAAAGGGTGTGCCGCCGGCATCGGTAACTGCACGGATATAGGCATCGTTAACACCTGAACGAAGGGGATCTGGGCGGGTATTAAAACAATTGCCGCTAATTCCGATAAGGGGTCTTAACATATGAATCGCCTCGTTTCAATTAATTTACAGTGTCAGTGATTCTAGCATAGGCTTAGGCCGTGTGTCAATGTAATAAAGGGGGAAAAATGATGCAAACCTATACGGTTGTGAATGAGAATATAATTAAGGACTTGGTCGCTATTGTAGGGAATAAGTATGTGCTGACGGAAAAGGACAGACTTGTTTTATACGGTCAAGATGAGGGGGCGGATCGTAAAGCTTATAGATTGCCCGAAGCCGTGGTATTACCGGCCACGACAGAAGAGGTAGCCGCTGTGATGCAACTGGCTGTTAAATACCATATAGCCGTCATTCCCCGCGGTGCCGGAACAGGTCTTGAAGGCGGGGCTGTGGCTAATCAGTATGGAGGCATTATATTGTCGACAGAACGCATGAATGCCGTTTTGGAAATTAATGACGAGTGCCTGTATGCACGTGTCGAAGCAGGGGTTATTACAGCGGATTTGCAGAGCATGGCCGCTGCAAAGGGACTTCTTTATGCCGGGGACCCCTGTAGCGGTGACAGTTGCTTTATAGGCGGTAATGCGGCTACCAATGCCGGCGGCAATCGTGCCGTAAAGTACGGGACGACACGAGATCAGGTTTATGCTGTTAAAATGGTAACGCCTAAAGGGGAGATTGTCGAATTGGGCGGTCGCCTGAAAAAGTCCTCTACCGGATATGCTTTAGAAAAAGTTGTTATCGGAGCTGAAGGGACTTTGGGAATTATTACGGAAGTTACTGTCCGGCTGGTTCCCTTGCCCCCTGTAAGCGTCCATATACTGTCTGTTTTTTCATCGGCACAGGAGGCGTTGTCACTGGTAACCGTCTTACCTAAAAATCGGATAGAGACAACTTGTCTGGAATTTATGGATAATGAATCGATACGGGCCGTAGAGCGTTTTACAGGAGAGCGACAAGTAGCGTCTGAAAAGGGTAATTATATGATCATTCAGATAGATTGTCGTAATGAAGATGAGGCTGACGATATTTGTATGCAAGTTGATGAAATATGCCGGATCTGCGGGGCCACAGATGTTTTTATGGCCGATGCCGATAAAATTTGGAGGGCACGAAAAATTTTTTCCGAAGCCTCCGGGGCAGAAGGGCCTGTCGCTATGGAAGACTTTGTTGTCCCTCCGGATTGTATTGCAGAGCTTCTTCAGGAATTGCAGAATATCGGTGAACGTACGGGGTTGTGTTTTCGCGGCGTAAGTCATGCGGGAGACGGCAATATTCATTTGGATATTTTAAGAAACGGACTGACTGATGCAGAATGGGAACGACGTCTGGCAGAATACGAAAAAGAAGCTTATACCGCCGTCTATGCCAAAGGTGGTAAGATTTCAGGAGAGCACGGTATAGGAACTGTCAGAAAGAACTTTATGTTAACGTATACGGACCCTGTGGAGCTTGAATTAATGAAGGCTCTGAAAAAGGCTTGGGATCCGGATTTAATTTTGAACCCCGGAAAAATTTTTGACATTGATGGATAAAAAAGGTAGCCCTTGCAGTATGACTGTGTGGGCTGCCTTTTATTTTGCAGGGACGCCTGTGCCGTCAAACTTCGGAATGAAGCGACTGTCGGCACTTTCTTCTTCCTGTACAAAGCCGTCTTCAATGGCCGTTGAAAACAAGTATTGCTCTACTTGTTTGTATTCGGCAGTTGTCAACGGATGAGCGATTTCCGGATACTCATGAGCCTTACCGTGCGGTGTGTATTGGCGCATAAGGCTGAATAGGACCTGGCCTTCTGAAAAGTTGGTTTCCACCCAATCTATGACTCGTTTGGAGTTTTCCGTGTTTCCCGGCAAAATAAGGTGCCGAATAATAATGCCACGCGTCAACAATCCCCGGTCATCCATCTCAAAGGGTCCGGTTTGTTCGTACATTTCTTTGATAGCTCTTGTAGCTACCCGGGGATAGTCGGAAGCGGCACCATAGCGAGTGGCTGCAGCCTCGTCCAGATACTTTAAGTCGGGTAGCCAAATTTGAATTTTGTCTTTTAAAAGACGTATGGTTTCAATCTTTTCATAACCGCCACAATTATAGATCACCGGAACCGACAAGTGGGTATCCAGACTTTCGGTTACGGCTCGTATGTAATGAGTCGGTGTGACCAGATTGATATTATGTGCTCCTTGAGAGATGAGATCGGTATAGATCTTTTTTAGAATTTCAGGGGTTACGGCAATGCCTGAATCTCGATGACTGATTTCCGCATTTTGACAAAAAACGCATTGTAAGTTACACCCGCCGAAAAAAACGGCACCCGATCCGTTTATGCCGCTAATGCACGGTTCTTCCCAATGATGCAGTGCGGCTCTGGCCACAGTAGGTTGAAAGGCTTTACGGCAAAACCCTGTTTTCAGCGGCACGGCATTTGTGTAGAGGGAACGTGCCATATTACAATTTCGGGGGCAATCATTACAAATTAAGGTCTGAGAATCTTCCATAGTCTTACCTATCCTTGTTAGCTGGTTTTCATGTTTCTTCATAAAAGAAGAGGTCGACCTTAGTATAAGGTCGACCTCTTTCAGATGCAAGGTAGTCGTATAACAAATTAGTGTACTTCTACCGTTTCTTCATCAAAGTGTTTAGCAGCGGGATCGCTGTTTTCCATTTCCTTCAAACGTTTGAGTTCGATAGCTTCTACAGTTTCTGTAGTATCATAGCTTGCCGGAACTGTCTTAGCGAGGTAGATACATTTACGAATCGAAGCAATACTGATGATAATAACGAAGACAGCCATGATTGCAGATACGCTAAAGAGCAACCATTCACCCTTCGGCAAGTAAATTTCAAACATGTTCAGGAAGTCTGCATAGAAGATAACAACCGTGAGGAATACCCAAGGGATAATCGTTACCCAGAGGTAGCGTGCCTTACCCATGCTGCAGATAACAACAGAAGATACGGCAAGGGTAATGATAGCCAGCAACTGGTTCGATACACCGAAGATAGGCCAAATGGTGGATAAGTTACCTTGAAGCACAATGTAGCCCCAAGCACCGGAGATGAGAGCGGATGCAATCAATGCACCGGGGAGCCAGTGAGGGTCGGCAAACTTCGGAACTACGCGACCGATAAGTTCTTGCAACATGTAACGACCGACACGAGTACCGGCATCGAGGATTGTCATAATGAACAATGCTTCGAACATGATACAGAAGTGATACCAGTAGTTCATGAGGTGATCAAGACCGGGAATGCTGGAGAAGATGAATGCCATGCCGACTGCCAAGGAAACGGCACCGCCCGGACGATGAGCAACGTCTTCACCGACCATATGGCTGAGCTGAGGCAAATCAACTACAGGCATGTTGAGTGCTGCAAAGTGTTCAGCTGTCGAGTTGATAGCAAAATAGTCGTTAGGAATTAAGCTTGTTGCCGCGATTAAAGCCATCATGCCGACAAAACATTCCGTAAGCATAGCACCGTAGCCGACAGGCAGGATGGAACGTTCGTTCATGAGCATCTTCGGTGTCGTACCCGTACTGATCATGCAGTGGAATCCGGAAATAGCACCGCAAGCGATGGTAATAAAGATGTACGGAATAACAGGACCCGTAATAACAGGGCCGCCGCCGGAAACAAACTGTGTTACAGCCGGCATTTGGATGGTCGGCATAACGATGATAATACCGAGAGCCAAAGCACCGATAGTACCGATTTTCATGTACGTAGACAAGTAGTCACGCGGAGCCAGTAATAACCAAACCGGCATTGCGGCAGCGATAAAGCCGTAGATAATGAGTGATACGCCAATGCCGTGAGCACTGATTGTAAAGAGAGGTGCCAACGTGGGGCTGGCAGCTACAGACGGGCCGAGGACAACGGCGAGTAAGGTAAGGACGACGCCGATAACCGTACCTTCACGGATTTTACCGGGACGTAAAAAATGCATGTAAATACCGATAAATACAGCGATAGGAATCGTCATACCGATAGTAAACGTACCCCAAGGGCTGTCATGCAAAGCATTAACGATAACAACGGCCATACCTGCCATAGCCAGGATGTTAAGGAAGAGTACGGCAAGAGACGTTACCAAACCGATACTGCCGCCCATTTGGTGTTTAGCAATTTCGGCAATGGATTTACCGTCATAACGCATAGATGCAAAAAGAATAACCATGTCATGAACACTACCGGCTAAAACGCCGCCGATAAGAATCCACAATGCGCCGGGTAAGTACCCGAACTGAGCAGCAATGACAGGACCGACCAAAGGACCGGCACCGGCAATGGCTGCGAAGTGATGACCGAAAACAACGTATTTGTTTGTCGGTACGTAGTCATGACCGTCTTCGAAACGGAATGCAGGAGTTACTTTATATTGGTTTACTGCAAGCACTTTAGTTGCAATGAATGCACCGTAGAAACGGTATGCCAATACAAAGACTAATGCTGAAATAATGACTAGAAACAAGCCGTTCATATTAAGTGAACCTCCTTCTGAAAATACATATATATGTTACATTAACTATATATATCAGCTATATTATATACTACCGCCTTGAAAAGACAAGTGAAAGATAGTACGAAAGGTGACTAAAAGAGATAATATCACATTAAATATACCATATATTGTATATAGAAATAAGAACAGGGGCGAAATTAACGATAGTGATTTGGTATAATTGTATATTCCCAATGCATACGTAAGTGGATTTGTGGGAATTCCGCATAGATGGTGTACAAAAAAGGTATGGTTTGTGCTATAATAACCCTATCGGTTAGTATATTATTATTGTATTGAAGGAGATTGTAATATGATAACGCAAGTCAACAGTACAAACTATAAAGAAGTTGTAGAAAACTCGAACGTTCCCGTCCTATTGGATTTCAGTGCCGAATGGTGCCCCCATTGCCAAGCTCTTTTGCCGGTACTTAACGGCTTATCCGAAAAATTAGCGGGCAAGGTGGCATTTGTAGCGATTGACACGGATGAAAGCCCCGAGTTGGCCCAGGCAAGGAGCATTGAATATATCCCGGCTCTCTTCGTTTATAATCAGGGAAAATACAGCGACATGTTGATTGCACCTAAAACGGAAGGAGAAATAGAAGACTTTTTGAAGAAGAACGGCGCTTTATAGTAGCGGTGGGAGTACAATATAAAAGAGGGTCTGCAGTTCAAAATTGCAGACCCTCTTTGCATGGATGTTTTATTAAAAGTCATCGCTTTTAAAATGCCTTCAGACTCCGAGAGAAAAGCTGGTTCAGAGAAGGAAGGATTATGGTATAATATGCCGTAATATTAAGGAGGAGATGGGATGGAAAGGCTTATAGAAGAATTACGGGCCTGTATTGTCGCCCCGCAACGAAGTTTTGAAGTGCGCGTTCAAGATGAGTTGAAATACGGAGATATAAATAATCTCGACTTAATACGGACAGCATCGCGTCTGGCCGGAATTTTCGGATCTGCAAAGCCTCAACCTTTGCAAAAAGGATTGGTTATTTTTGCCGCCGACCATGCTGTAAACGGAGCAGAAAATAAAACGAAAGGGGCGGATAGCCATACAGAAGCAGAACGGATTGCAACCGGGAAGGATGAGTTGAACAAGGCGGCTCATAAGGCGGGAGTCGGAGTCCTTTTATTGGATATGGGGTTACAAAAACCTTTGACTGAATCTCTGGGTGTTCAGTCATTGCGAGTAGCGGCAGGGAGTCGTTATTTTGCCCAAGGGACGGCAATGACGAGGCAGGCAACGGAGGATGCCTTTATGATCGGTGTAGATATTGCACAACGTTTGGCAGATGAAGGCTATACGGCACTGGGCATGGGGAATGTAGGCGAACGCTGGCCGTTGACGGCTTTGGCCGTAACCGCTGTATTTTTCCGAAACCGACTTGTGACGGAACCGGAATCAACGAAACAGCGTGAAGCGGCTGAGAGATTTTTATCTCTTATAGATGAAACGGGTGTCGTAGCAGATCGACCGATTCAACTGCTGGAGCGAATCGGATCTCCCGATTTGGCGGCTATGACCGGATTTATCCTTTCGGCAGCAGAACGAAAAATACCCGTTGTTTTGGACAATGCATTGACTGTTGCGGCCTTTTTAATAGGAGAGGCTATTTGTGAAGGTGTGCGTGATTATGTGTTTACATCCGTAGCCTATGATGAGCCTGTACAGATTATGCAGTTTAAAGGAGCCGGATTACAGGCACCGCTTGCGGGCAAGGGACTGTGTGATCGAGGAATGGGGAGTGTAGCCGGTTTGTCATACTTGGAAAGTGCCGTAACAATTTTGCATGAACAGGGTTGTAAGCAATAATAACAATCATTCGATAATCCTTGCGGATGACGGTATAAAGTGGCTGAGACGGCGTTATTACTGGACTTTGCCGCCGTTTTTTCATATAATGAATTAGATATGTATATTTAGGGAGGGCCTTATGGCGGATAGGGCGTTTTTTGATGAACTCATCGGTCATGAACAACTGAAAAAACGCTGGATTCACCTTATTGAGGAAGGTCGAGTACCACACGCTTCTATTTTTTCCGGCCCGGCAGGGACGGGGAAAACCGTGGCAGCAGTGGCTCTTGCGTCGGCTCTTGTAGGACGGAAAGTATTGCAACACATAGATTTTTCAGCACCTGACAGTATGATCCATGACGGGGAAGATGTATTTTATATAGGGCCTGAAAAATCTATGCTGAAAACCGCTCAGTTTCGGGATTTGCAGGAAATTATTTCTTTGCGGGGCAGTGCACAGGATATACGTGTTTTTATTATCGACCATGTAGAAACCATGAATGCCGAATTTGCGAATCGTATGTTGAAGACCCTGGAAGAGCCGGCAGAGGGTATCGTGTTTATTTTGATTACAGATAAACCCGCGGCTTTATTGCCTACAGTTGTGTCGCGTTGCGTCATGTTTAGGTTCGATTCGGTAGGAACGGATGAACTTACGGCAGCTTTGAAGACTCGCTATAAAGGGGATGAAGGGCTTTGTGAAGAAGCGGCTTTTTACAGCGGCGGTAATGTTAAGGCGGCATTGGACTATTTGCATGCACGGTCATCTCTTGCACCGGAGCGGGCATTTTATTTTTTGAAGACCGTCAAAGAAAGCCCCGTGCCTTTTGCCGAATGGTCTGCGTATACGGTGTCATTTCATGAATCCGAGTCTGTAGAGGTCATGCAATTTATATTGCGTATTTTACGAGATCTCTTGTTGTTGAGAGTCGGTGTCTCCATAGAAAAAATACAGTTAAAACGCTATGCCTCGAAGTTGTCGGCAATTGTATTACAATGGCCTGAGGATGAAATACAGCAGGGTATCAAAGCTGTAGAAGAGGGGCTTGAAGGCGTTTCCAGATATGTGAATATACATTTGATTTGGGATTATATTTGTCTCGCATTTCTCCAAGGAAGGGGATTGTATTAGTTGATTGTAGTCGGTATTCGTTTTAAACCGGCCGGGAAGGTCTATTACTTTGACCCTGTCGGCATAGACCTGGATATACAAGACGGCGTTATAGTTGAAACCGCCAGGGGCACAGAGTTCGGTACGGTAGTTATAGAGCCGCGTGACGTAGAAGAGTCGGAGGTTGTGCAACCTTTAAAACCCATCGTTCGGCGTGCTACTACCAAGGATTTGCAGCAGGCGTCGAAGAATAAGGAACGGGAAAAAAGGGCGTTCGGGATTTGTCTTGAAAAAATTGAGAAGCACAAGTTGCCTATGAAATTAATTGATGTGGATTATACATTTGACATGGGCAAAATCATTTTTTTCTTTACGGCTGACGGTCGCATCGATTTTCGAGAGCTTGTGCGTGATTTGGCTTCCGTATTTCGTACTCGGATCGAGTTGCGACAAATCGGTTTGCGTGACGAAGCAAAGATGATCGGTGGCATGGGATACTGTGGTCGGCCGTTGTGCTGCGCCGCTTTCTTAGGAGATTTCAAGCCCGTGTCCATTCGCATGGCAAAGAGTCAAGGCATGTCATTAAACCCCACCAAGATTTCCGGTATTTGCGGTCGGCTCATGTGTTGCCTGCGGTATGAAAATTCGTTGTACACATCGGGAGAATTGCAATGTCAGTCCTGTCATAAGTGCGGTGAGCAGCAAAAGCCCCCGACAGTAGGTAAGAGAGTCATTACCGATGAAGGCCTGGGTACGGTCTTACGAGTTCATGTTAAGACTCACACGGTACGCGTTCAGCTTGAATCGGGACAGACTGTGAATGTAGCATGGAATGATGTGGCGGAACCGGAAAATGACGATTAAGCTCAATGAAAATGAGCGTCTGGATGACTTAATTCTGGACGGCATGAAACTGATTCAACGAAATGACGAGTTCTGTTTTTCCCTTGATACGGTATTGTTGGCCCGTTTCGGAGACGTCATAAAGGGTCCGACTTTGGATTTGGGAACGGGGACGGCGGCTATTCCGCTTATCCTGTCGGCTCGCGGAGCTACGGAGATTACGGCTCTTGAGCTGAATCCCGTCATGGCGGATATTGCGGCACGCAATGTGGTGCTGAACGGAAAAGAGAGCTGTGTTGTTGTTCGCAGAGGCGACTATCGCCGCATAGAGGAGCTTTTCCCGGCAGGCAGCTTTTCCGTGGTTTATGCCAATCCGCCGTACCGTGAGTTATTTCGCGGCTCATCAAGCGATAAAGACGGCGTGCGCAAGGCCAGACATGAGGAGACGGCGACACTTCGCGACGTATTGCGGGCGGCTGCTTACGCCTTGAAATTCCACGGGCGCTTCCGTATGGTGCACACGGCTCAACGGTTAGCCGAGATTCTAGCGGCTATGCGGGAGGTGGCCATAGAACCGAAGGTGCTTCGTCCCGTATACGGTCGTATTGATAAGGATGCCAAGTGCTTCCTCGTAGAAGGGATTCGCGGCGGTAATCCGGGTATGGTGCTGCAAGGCCCCTTGGTAGTACATGAAGCTGACGGGGCCTATACACAAGAGGTTTTGCATTTTTACGGAAAGGATTGACGAGGATGGCGGAAGTATTTCAAAAAGGCACCTTGTATTTATGTGCTACGCCTATCGGCAACCTGGAAGATATTACGTATCGTACGGTTCGTTGTCTTACGGAAGCGGACATTATTGCGGCTGAGGATACGCGCCATACGCGGCAGTTGCTGTCAGTCTACGGAATTGAGACACCATTGACGAGTTATCATGAACACAATAAGGGAGAAAAGGGCCCCCTGTTAATTGAGCGATTGCAGGACGGAGATATGGTAGCTGTTGTCAGTGACGCAGGATTGCCCGGTATTTGCGACCCGGGCAGCGACTTGGTGCGCGAGGCCTTGGCTGCAAGTATTCCCGTTGTACCCTTACCGGGTGCCAATGCGGGATTGACCGGTCTGATCGCCTCGGGTCTCGATACGACTCTGTTCACCTTCGTCGGTTTTTTGCCGAAGACGAAACGTCATCGCAGGCCGGTGTTGGAAGGGCTTAAAGAGTATGGCGGAACCTTGATTTTTTACGAGGCGCCGCATCGCATTGAAGGTGTTTTGGCTGAAATAGAGGAAGTCCTCGGCGACCGGCCTGCCGTCTTATGCCGTGAACTTACTAAAAAGTACGAAGAATATATTCGCGGGTCCTTGAGTTGTGTGCGACAACGGTTACAGGAGCAAGGGTGTCGCGGTGAATTTGTTGTTTTAATCGGTGCCGATACGAAGGAAATGGGTGAACTTCGTGCCGACCTTGATTATGAAAGTGTACTTCGGCAACTTTTGGCCGAGGGTACGGATAAAAAGGATGCCATTCGGATTACTGCCGAGAGGTGTCGTGTTCCGAAACGAGAGGTATATAAAGCGGCCTTACGTTTATAAGCGTACTATTGCCGTTTCGAACAGACTGTCGGCTCATTTGCCGTCAACAGGAGGGATTTATTCATGTCGAATAAAGAAAAGAAAACTTATTATATTACTACCCCTATTTATTATCCCAGTGCTAAACTGCATATCGGCCATACGTATTGCACGACAATTGCCGATTCCTTGGCCAGATTTCATCGTTTGCGCGGTGACGATACTCTTTTTATAACCGGGTCGGACGAACACGGTCAAAAAATTCAGCGGGCTGCCGAAGCACAGGGAATGAAGCCCATCGAGTATGTAGACGGCATTGTAGCCTTGTTTAAAGATTTGTGGAAGCGTCTGAATATATCTAACGATGTTTTTATCAGGACAACAGAGCCGCGCCATGAACGAGTAGTTCAAGATTTGATGCAACGTTCCTTTGATAACGGTGATATTTATAAATCCGAATACGAAGGCTGGTATTGTACGCCTGATGAAACCTTCTGGCCGGAAAACAAGTTGCCTGACGGTAAGCACGTCTGCCCCGATTGCGGACGTCCGTTGGAATTGGTAAAAGAGGAAAGCTACTTCCTGCGCCTTAATAAATATGCCGACAGATGGCTTAAATTCATTGAAGAAAACCCTGATTTCATTCAGCCTGAATCGCGTCGCAACGAGATGATTGCTTTCGTTAAGAGCGGCTTGGAAGATCTCAGTATTTCGCGTACATCCTTTGATTGGGGCATTAAGGTGCCTTGGGATCCGAAGCATGTTGTTTATGTTTGGTTTGATGCCTTGGCTAATTACCTGACAGCGGCCGGGTATTTGGAAGATCCGGAAAATTTTGATAAATTTTGGCCGGCATCCTTGCATTTAGTGGGCAAAGAAATTGTGCGATTCCATACGATTATTTGGCCCATTATGCTCATGAGTTGCGGTCTTCCTTTGCCGAAGAAAGTATTCGGACACGGCTGGCTTATTGTAGACGGCACGAAGATGAGTAAATCATTGGGTAATGTTGTCGACCCCGTACCCTTGATTGAACGGTACGGAGCCGATGCATTGCGCTACTATTTGCTAAAAGAAGTGCGTTTGGGACAGGACGGGAATTTCTCATTGCCGACCTTTATTAATCGTATAAACGCTGACTTAGCGAATGATTTGGGTAACTTATTGCAACGTACCTTGGCTATGGTCGAAAAGTATGAAGACGGCGTTGTTGCCGGTCCGACGGATAAAGAAGCGGTCGATGACGAATTGGCGGTATTGGCGGTCGAAACGGTTCGCAAGTTCGAAGCTGAAATGGACGATATGAAAATTGATGACGCTTTAAATGATATTTGGGGTCTTATCAGACGAAGCAATAAGTATATTGATGAAACCGTGCCGTGGGTTTTGGCTAAAGATGCCGACTGCGTAGGACGATTGCGTACAGTTTTATACAACTTAATGGAATCGTTACGGATAATTTCCGTTCTTGTCAGTCCTGTTATTCCTGCCAGTGCGGAAAACATGTGGACGCAACTCGGCCTGAAGAATTTTAAAGAGGTTAAGCTTGCAGATGTGGCTGTATGGGGAGGCTACCCGGTAGGCACACATATAGATAAAGGAGAAGCTCTTTTCCCGCGTTATGACTTGGCGGAAGAAGTGGCGGAAGCTCCCGTTGATGAAACGTCGGCTGTCGATGTAGTGCCTGCGGCCAAAGAACCGCTTAAGCCCGAAATCGATATCGATACATTCGGAAAAGCGGATTTGCGCGTCGGTATTGTTTTGGCTTGTGAAAAGGTGCCTAAGACATCAAAGTTGTTGAAGTTGCAAATTGATTTGGGCACAGAACAGCGACAAATTGTCAGCGGCATTGCCAAGTATTACAAACCGGAAGATATGGTAGGTAAACATGTCATCGTCGTTACAAACTTAAAGCCGGCTACTCTTTGCGGAGTTGAATCTTACGGTATGCTATTGGCCGCTTCAGACGGCAACGATAATTTACAAGTTATCTTTGCCGACTCCATGGCGGCAGGAAGTCGAGTACGCTAATGCTCTTTGATACACATTGCCACATTAACGATGAAGCCTATAAAGATGATCGTGCGGAAATGATGGCACGGGCATTTGAAGCCGGGGTAGGTTGTATGGTTTGCCCCGGCACGGGCGTGGACACATCGGCTTCGGCGATTGAATTAGCTCGTGTTTATGATGAGGTTTACGCAGCTGTAGGATATCATCCTGAAGAGGCTGCGGCTGCGACGGACGAAGGGTTTGCGCAGATGAGGTCATGGCTTTGTCAGGAACCCAAGGTGGTGGCCATCGGCGAAGTCGGCTTGGATTACCATTGGCCCGAACCGTCTCGACAGATACAACAGAATGTTTTCATTGAACAGGTCAAGATGGCGGCGGAACTGGATATTCCTTTAATTATTCATGACCGGGAGGCACACGGTGATACGGTAGATATTTTACGTAAGTACGGAAAGGGTTGTCGCGGTGTTTTTCACTGCTATTCCGGCAGCTATGAAATGGCTAAAGAATTGATAAACATGGGTTTCTATCTCGGTTTCGGCGGTACGACGGTATTTCCTAAATCGTTAAAATTAAAGGATATTGTTGCACGCCTGCCGGAAGACCGAATTCTGATAGAAACGGATTGTCCGTATTTGACGCCGCCGCCGTATCGGGGTAAACGTAATGAACCGGCTTATGTCCGTTTTGTAGCTGATGAAATTGCCGTGTTGAGGGGAACGGACAGTGCACATATCCGAAAGATGACGTGGGAGAACGGGAAGCGGCTTTTCGGACTTTTGTAGAGGAAAGGTATGAAAAAGAAAGATGTAAAAATTACAATCATCGATTCCCTCGGACCTAAAGGTTGTCATAGAGGGCATCGTGTAGGGGATACGTTCAGCTATGATAAGGACCGGGGACGTATTTGTCCTATGGCCATGCATGTCGCCTTTCCGTATATCGATATTTTGAGATACGGAGGGGCCATACCGGATCAGCCGGAAGGAACGGCTGTGTTTTGCTGTCCCGATGTGGACGTTATCCACGTGTTTAAATTAGAGCTTGAATCGAATAAATAATAAATTGACGGCGGAAGGTTGAGTCCCTCCGCCGTATTATATTTGCAAAATGTAATACGCAAAATTGTAATAAATGCTTGCAAAAAAGTAATAATAAGGCGTAAAATGAACGTACAGAGACGTGAGGCATAAAGCGAAAATCTTTGGTAAAAGAAGGCGGTTTTATGTTGGATTTCAGGATGTACACGTTTTTGAGCGTCTGTCGCCACATGAACTTTACGCATGCAGCGTCAGAACTCCATCTTACCCAACCGGCGGTGACGCAACAGATTCACTGGCTTGAACGCTACTACCGAACTAAACTTTTTTCGTATAACGGGAAAAAGTTGCGCCTTACCGGTGCGGGGAGATTACTCCGTATGGCGGCAAAGAACGTATATCATGATGATACGGTTGTGAAGCGACAGATCGAGCAATTCCGAACGCATAGTCGCAGCTTGTTGCTCGGCGTGACTCCGACCGTTTCGGAGCATGATATCGGAGGTAAGCTTATTGAGTTTTTGCACCGATCCGGGAAAAAAGGAATTTCAGTTCGTATAGATACGACAGAAGAACTGACAAAGGCCTTGGAAGTAGGCTTTCTGGATTTTGCCGTTGTCGACGGGCCGGTAGAGGGGGACGGGATCGACAGCATGGCTTTCCATACGGAAAAACTGATTTTATGTTGCGGTAAAAGTTATGATATAGATAGAAGCCTTGACTTGGAAGAGTTGAAAAGACATAAGCTCCTACTTTGCGGCAGTCACCTAGGGTCGCGACGGTTATTTGAGCAGTGCCTGGCGGAGCAACGGCTTACTTTGGAATCGTCTTTTATGTATATTGATTTAGGGACCGATGAGATTGTAAAACGATTTGCTTACGGAAACTGCGGCATTGCTGTTGTCTATGAAGGGGTTGTTCATGAGGACTTGCGGGCTCGCCGATTACGACGCATACGGGTCGTGGGGATTACCGGCAAGGATTCATTCTCCTTTGTTTGGAAGGCGTCTCGGATGAGTCGAGAAGAGATTATGCGCATGTATCAGGGGTATTCGGATTGCGTATGTTGACGGTTGTAAAACAGAAAAACCGCTGTACAGAGGAAATCCGTACAGCGGTTTCTTTACGTGTAAGTCTAGTCAGAGTTTTTGTAAAACTCTTTGAAGTATTCGACCCACATGCGAGTGGGATGAGAGAGAAAGCCCTTACTTTTCCAAACCATGGCCAAGGTCCACGTAATTTTAGGGTCTACAAGGGGAACGGTTACCAGACGAGTCGGGTCGAGTCTTTTACAGATTGATTCGGGCAGCAAGGCAATACCCATTTGAGTATGTACCATTTCCCCCATAAAATCCCAGTGACTGGTTTGGCCTACGATGTTGGGGCGAGCCGATATTTTTTGATAAAATGAACGAACATAAGAATAAAGAGAGAAGCTTTCAGGATAATAAATCAGCGGTTCGTCTTTAATTTCTTGCAAGGTAATCGCCTTTTTCTTAGCCAGCGGATGATCGGGCCAAAGGACGACACGCAAATACTCCTGATCGAAAATAAAGAAGTCGTAAGGGGTATCCGCATTAATCGGCAAGGCTACGAAGCCCGCCTGAATGAGCCCGTTATCGATAGAGGAAATAACATCGTGTGAGCCTACTTCGGCAAGTTCCACTTTGATGTCCGGAAATTTTTCAGAAAAATGATGGATAAACGGAGATATAAAGGTAGAGCCGATCATAGGCGGTACACCGATGGAAACGGTGCCGGAATTGAATTGGTGCGGGGATCCCAGCTCGTCGCTGATTTGTGCCAACTGATCGATTACCGATTCCACTTTGGGAAGGAGATAGGCGCCGATTTCCGTTAACTCCACGTGCTTTCCCGTTCGGTTAAACAGCTGTACTTGCCAGTAGTTTTCCAGGGCCTTGATACCCTTACTGATAGAGGGCTGGCTGATGTGGAGTGAATGGGATGCCTTGGTAAAGCTTTTTTTGTGAGCTACTTCAATGAAGTAGGTTAATTGGAACAAATCCATGGACGAATGCCTCGTTTCTAAAATGTTACATTTATACCTAATTTCTTAAAATATTATGCTTATACATAGTACCATATTTCATAAGAGAATAGAACAAGAAAATGGCTTTGTCTATATTTATTTTGAACAAAATTGTATAATGTTATAACCGACGGGAAAGGAGGATGCTTTGTGATCAGACGATGGATTATGCACGTCGATATGGATGCTTTCTATGCGTCTGTAGAACAAAGAGATAATCCCGAACTTCGCGGTCGTCCCGTCATTGTAGGCGGTACAAGTGATCGCGGTGTTGTTGCCACGGCCTCTTATGAAGCGCGAGCTTACGGAGTTCATTCCGCACTCGGTACAAAGAAGGCCAGACAATTATGTCCCGATGGGATTTTTTTGCCTCCGCGGATTGCCTATTACCGAACTATCTCCCGTCAAATCAGGAAGATATTCGAAGGTTATTCACCGAATATCGAGCCGCTTTCTTTGGATGAGGCATTTTTAGATATATCGGGATTGCACGGACATTATAAGGATGTTTTGGAAGTCGGGCGGGCTGTAAAGCGGGATATTAAAGAGCAGACCGGTCTTGTTGCATCGGCCGGCATCGGCCCGAATAAATTTCTGGCTAAACTGGCATCCGATTTGGACAAGCCCGACGGATTGGTTTGTATTCCTTACGGTAAAGAAGAGGAAATGTTAGCGCCGTTACCTGTTCGCAAGATTTGGGGTGTCGGCAAGGTAACGGAAAATCGTCTTTTGTCTGCCGGGTACGATACAATAGGCAGTATTGCGGCAGCCTCTCCCGATAAGTTGCGACCTCTTGTAGGCAATCAGGCTGAGAGACTTTATGAATTGGCTCACGGAAGAGATTACAGACGAGTTGAAACGGCTCAGCAAGTGAAATCGATAGGTAATGAACAAACATACGAACAGGACTTGGTCTTACAGGAAGACGTGGATCGGCAGCTACGTCTTTTGGCTGAAGAAGTAGCACATCGCTTGCGTAAACACGGGTTAATGGGGCGTACGATGACTTTGAAAATACGGTATAATGATTTTACGACCGAGACGAGGTCGGAGTCATCGGAATCCATGGGCCTTTATACAGAAGAACAGCTTTATTTTTCTGCACGAAAGTTATATGCTAAGAAGACGAGAAAGGGTTCCGTACGGTTACTGGGGGTTACGGTTAGTAAACTGCAGACCGTCATTATCCAGGACTCTCTCTTTGCGGAAGAACCGACAACCAAAAAACGGTTAGCGGAAGAAAAGGTAACGACGGCTATCGATAAGTTACAGGAACGATTCGGAAGACGTGCTGTTATGAAGGGCTTTTTGTGGGAAGCGGAAAGTAGTGTCAAAGAAGTGAAAGAAAAGGAGTAATGGTATATGTCAATGTTTAAAGTAGCGGCACATACAGGAGCCGATAACCAGGGCTGGATCGGGTATAATGAAGAAACGAAGGAAATAACGGTCTGTCTTCAAGATGAGGTTTTAAAAAATAAGGCTTATGAATATTTATCTACGCCGAAAGTGCTGAAACGCTTCACCGGGCTTACAGAATTTGAAGAAGTGTCGGGAATGCCGAATGATAGTTTAGATATGTTCAAACTTGCATTGGGTAAAATTTGGGAGGCGACAACCGTATATATTGACTGGAGTCGTCCGGTTGAGTAGGACTTATACACAGGTTATGCACATTGTTGAAACATTTATGTGCATAACTTTTTTTATGCCTAGAATAAGCTGTTTTTGGGGTGTATATATTTGTAGGACTTCGAATAAAATGTGGATAAGTCTAAAATGATAAGGATATAAAACAAAAATATCATTATATAAACGGCGTAGATACGCTATTTTATTTCAATCTATCTTATTTAAGATAATGTGTATAAATTTCTTTGAAATGGGGATGGTTTGGGTGAATGAGTAATGATAACCGAAAAGAAAATCAATCCTTGCACTCAAAACCGAGATGAAAACAGGCACGGATCCCTGTATTATCCACAGAAAAGACAGATAGGTCGTACTGTGAACCGGACATGTATTTTATTGACAAGTAAGGATGATTCCTGTATGATTTCAATCAAATAAATAATCATCCAGAGCAGCCGAGGGACTGGCCCGTTGAAGCTGCGGCAACCTTCCGGCAGGAAAGGTGCCAACTCCAGCGTCACTTGCGGGTGACGGCAGATGATATGGCCTGTAATGAATGCGTCATCTGTCAAGATGACGTTTTTTATATGCTGTTGGAAGGAAGGGGTCGGAGGCTATGAATGACAGCCGTATTAAGCATAAATCGGTTGCAGTCAAAGATGTGCTGATTTTGGGGTTTGCTTTTTTTGCTACGTATTTTGGAGCGGGGAATCTTATTTTTCCACCACAACTGGGGTTTGTCAGCGGGTCGTCTTACGGGTCGGCATTGGTAGGATTGACGTTGTCGGGAATTTTATTGCCTATTTTTGCCCTTCTTATTATTTCCCGATATGGTGATGTACGCCGTATTACGGAGCGGGTCGGCCCTTATACATATAATATTTTGCTTACCTTATTGATGATTGTTTGTATTTTTGTATCTATTCCCCGTACGTGTGCTACGGCTATTCAGTTAGGAATACAGGGAAACTTTCCTAATGTTCCTTTTATTCCCGGAGTCGTAATTTATTTCTTACTTTCTTATTGGATTACGTCGGATGAAACGAGCGTACTTGATAAGGTAGGCAAATTCTTGACTCCTTTGTTAGCCTTGATTCTGGTGGTTATCGGAGTGTTAGGAGTAGTAAGCCCCATTGGAACTCCCGCCGAACCGACAGTAGCCAACTCCTTTACCAATGCCTTTTTGGGCGGTTATAATACGGGGGATGTCTTGGTCAGTTTTATTATGGCGTCCCTGTTTATACAGTCCGTTGAGAACAAAGGGTATGTTGAAAGTCGGGATCGTAATCGCATGATGTTTTATTGCGGTGTCGTATCGGTTATTTTGTTATTTATTATTTACGGTAGTCTCTTGTTTATGGGGGCTTGTGTAAGTGCCGATGTACCGTCGGATACGGGCCGCGCAGAGCTTTTAGTTCTGGTTATTAAGCGTGTCGGCGGGGCGGTTATGTTACCCATGGGGGTGGCGGTTATCCTTGCGTGCTTAACGACCGCTGTCGGACAGATTGCGGCTGTTGCCGATTTTTTCCATACGGCGTCGAGTAATCGTGTGAGCTATAAGGTCGTTGCCATTATGACCTGTATACTTTCGGCATTGACCGCGCTTCTCGGTGTGGACGGTATTGTCGAATATATCGGTTGGATTTTCGGAGTCAGCTATCCGCCGGTTTTGGCACTTATGGTATTGGGAACATTCGCTTCTTTTATTTCTCATAATGAAGCCTATAAAGGAGCTACTTATGCCGTTACAGCCTATGCACTTATAGAAGCGTTGCCCGGACTTAGCAGTCTGGAAGCGGCAAAATCCATCGTTTCCGTCATGCCTTTGTCGGCAGTCGGATTCGGTTGGGTTACTCCGTTTGTAGTCGGTCTTATTGTCGGAAGTGTTGTAGGTCATATGAGACGACAGAATGTATAAATGCATGCATAAAAAAGAAGGTTTCTCTTATGTAAAGAGAAACCTTCTTTTTAGTTTCTAACTATTCGTTGTGGCCGCGAGGTATTCAGCCGTATCGGACAAGTAATTAACCGCGTACGATTCAATATCACCCTTGTCCACATGGGCGGCAAATTGCGGATCAATAGGTAACTTGGCTACGTGAGGAATTTCGTACTTTTTAGCGGCTTCGTCTACATGGCTCTTGCCGAAGATTGAATGTCTCTTATGACAGTCGGGACATTCAAAATAGCTCATGTTTTCTACGATACCGAGTACGGGGACCTTCATGAGATCCGACATGCGCAAAGCTTTTTCGACAATCATGGAAACCAGCTCCTGCGGTGATGTAACAACAATGATTCCGTCGATAGGCAAGGATTGGAAGACTGTTAAGGGTACATCACCGGTTCCGGGAGGCATGTCGACAAACATGTAATCAATATCTCCCCACAAGACATCCGTCCAAAACTGTTTAACCGCTCCACCGATAACGGGGCCTCGCCAAACAACCGGATCGGCAGCATTATCGAGAAGTACATTCATGGACATAACCTTAATACCCGTTGAAGTTGTTACAGGAATAATGCCGCTTTCATCCCCTGAAGCACGTTCATTCAAACCGAAGGCTTGGGGGATAGAGGGGCCTGTAATATCAGCATCAAGAATCGCAGTTTTATACCCGTGTTTTTGCATTTGTACGGCTAAGAGAGAGGTTACTAAAGATTTGCCCACACCACCCTTGCCGCTGACAACAGCAATGACGTGTTTTACGTGCGTTCCTTCGTGCGGTTCTGCCAAAAGGCTTTGAGGAGCCTTCCGATCGGAACAGTTGCTGGCACAGCCGGAGCAACTGCTTTTTGTACAATTTTCGCTCATTTATATCAATCTCCTTTAGGTATCGGGAACTTTGTAGCCTTAACGGCTACGTATTGCTAAGGGGATAAATAATAGTATCCCTCTTATGAGCAGCCCTTATTCATTGAAGGATAACTTCTGCCAACTTTCGACGGACAGATGTATAAAACCTGTGTTGTAGTCTTGTACCATACGGCATGGCTCATTCTTCTTGTGTCGAGATGGGGTAACATCCGTGAGAGAAGCGTCATGATAATCATGCGGTCGGGATATAAAAGCTATCCTATCGTTCTCATTATAGGAAGGCGAATAACATATGTCAATTATTCGGTATTTTCGTATAAACTGTTTTTAAGAACGATTTTTCGTCATCATAATATGGAGGACTTCCTTGTCGGCAACTTGCATACCCTTAGTCGCGAAAGCCCCTATATTTCGTATTGATTCGTCGGCGGCGTTGCTGACAAGGCCTTCGGCTCCACCGACACGAATTCCTTTACGAGCCAGAAAAACGGCTCTATAGGCGGCATCGACAGCCGTGGCGATTTTCAAGGAGCAGCCGTCTCCGGCACCGTCACAAACCATACCGATGTGTTCACCGGTCATATTGGAGATGACGGCTTCCAGCATTTCGTATGAACCGTCGAAGAGAAGGGTCATACCGGCCGCAGATCCCATGGCAGCCGTTGCTGTTGCACAAAGACCGGAAAGTTTAGGGTAAAAAGCGTGAATATAAATCGCCGTAATATGTGAGAGTGCTAAGGCACGTATGTGGTCTTCACGGGATGACTTGAGATAGCGAGCCGTCACATTAACCGGGACGGTTGCTGTAATGCCCTGGTCGCCAGAGCCGGCATTCGTCATTGCCGGAAACGGAGCTCCACCCATACGGGCATCGGAAGCAGCTGTAGTTTCCATAATCAGGCGATCGTGGAAGTTTTCGGGTATCATTCCGTTTTGCAAATCATCAAGCATGGATTTGCCCAGAGAGAGACCGTAATGATGGCGTAGGCCTTCAGCTGACAAGGCATCATTAACGCGACCGGCTTCGGCCATGAACTCAATATCGGCTAAGGGAACGGTTTTTGCGAATTCATATAAAAGTTTTAGATTTAGTGTTTCCATAAAAGGCAGATCGGGGTTGGTAGGAGATGCTGATTCGTCATCTTTATGGAAAATAACCTTTTCATCCGTTTCAATGTGGACAATGTTTGTATGTCGTCCTTGGATAATGACGCGAACCCAGTGTGCATCCGTGGTAAGACAGACTTCGACATAAAGCGGCAGACCAGTGTCGGCAACTTGGACAGAAACTATTTTTTGGGCAATTAATTCTTTTGCCTTTTCCACATCGGCATCTGTTAGCTTACGAAGAACATCCAGACCGCCCTCGGGATCGCCGCCCGTAACGCCTACAGCCACAGCAATATCCATACCGGGAAGTCCCGTGCCGGGCACCTTGACGGCCATTCCGTTTTTCATGAGATTGGGTGATACGAAAGCGGCTATCTCGGTCGGTTCCGACTCTAAGTATTTGCGAGCCGTAGCCGCAGCGTAGGCTAAAGCAATGGGTTCGGTACAGCCTGTGGCATAGACGACCTCTTTTTTCAAAACTTCAATGATACGTATGTATAAAGTGTTTTCAGACATAGGTAAGTCCCCTTTTTTTCGAATAGTTACCAGACAGCTACGTCCCCGTCCGTGCGAGGATCCGTAGCACCGGCAAGTATGCCGTCTTTGTTTCGCCAAATAATCTGTCCTCGGCCGAATACGGCTATATCAGAATTTACAGTAACGCAATGCCCCTTTTCTCGTAAGGCGGCAACGAGGCGGGGATCAAAGTCGGGTTCAACTTCTATGTTCTTGTCGTCCGTCCATTGCCAACGAGGCTTGTTCAAAGCCGATTGCGGATCCAGGTGCTCGTCTACTGTATCGATAACTAACTGCAGTTGTCCTTGCGGTTGCATGAAGGCACCCATGATGCCGAAGGGACCGATAGGTATACCGTCTTTACTTAAGAATGAAGGAATAATTGTATGGTATGATTTTTTACGCGGTCCTACGGCATTGGGGGAAGTCGGGTCGGCACTGAAATTTCGTCCTCGGTTGTTAAGCGCGATGCCCGTTCCGGGAATGACAATGCCGGAACCGAAGCCGTCATAATTACTTTGGATGAGGGATACGGAGTTTCCGTCCTTATCGGCCGTGCAGGCATATACCGTACCGCCATCGCTTACGTCGGCACAGTCCGGCAAGTGAGCTGTAGCGGAAATGCGGTGTTGTCGATTCAGCCTGCTTTCTTCAGAGAGAAAGTCGTCTGTTGATATTTTCATGTAGGTCGGATCGGCAATAACTTTCTTACCGTCCGTTAGAGATGCTTTTAAAGCCTCTATTTGTATATGAAGTTTTTCAACGGGGTCGATTGTAGGCGGCGTGATATTATTTAATATATCCAGTGCGGCACTTACAACAATACCTTGACCGTTAGGCGGCAATTCCCAAATATCGTAACCTTTATATGCCATTTTTACGGGTTTTGTCCAAGACGGCTTATAAGCACTTAAATCTTCGTGACGAATAAGTCCGCCTGTCATACGAGAGTATTCGTCTATTATGCGACTCAGCTGCCCCGTGTAAAGAGATGAACATGCCGTTTCGGCCAAGTTTCGTAAGGTTTTTCCGTGGTCGGGAAGGGTTAAGACGCAGCCTTCTTTAGTGGGCCCGTCAGAGAAGAACGTATTGAAGAGACCTGAAAATTCAGGCCGGCTCTTGTAGGGAGCGTACTTTTTGTACTCGCTTTGTAAGAGTCGGGCCAAAACCGGCATGACGGCAAAGCCCGCCTCCGCATAATCTACAGCCGGCTCGAAGAGACTTTTAAAAGGCAACTTGCCGAAACGACTGTGCAATTCATACCAAGCAGCCGGGGCACCGGGAATCATAACCGGCAGCCATCCGTAGGAGGGGAGACGGTTTGGTATATTCGGATCGGATTGTGTCAGTTTTGCAGGGGAAAACCCGCTGCCGTTTAACCCGTATAGATGTCCGTCCATATGAATAATGGCGAACAAGTCGCTACCTATACCGTTGCTTACGGGCTCTAAAACGGTAAGCGCAATAGCAACGGCTACTGCAGCATCGACGGCATTTCCGCCTTTTTTTAACATATCCAGACCAATATGTGCCGCCAACGTCTGAGAGGTGCAAACCATGCCCTTGCGACCGTATACGGTGCGGCGAGGCCGGTTATATAAAGGTGTTGTAGTATTAAAACCCCATGACATAGATGTAAGGCCTCCTCGTTATGTATTCGTTTCTACTATAGCACAGGAACGTTTTATCTTCACTAAACAATTTATTATAGTTATAATAAGGATAGATGAAATGATAGGAGGGTATACCAGTGAGCCGGTGTATGATGATTGTAAACCCTACGTCCGGGCGGGAAAAGGCAAAGTATTATAAGGACGACTTGTACGCTCAACTGCAAACTATGTTCGATGAAGTGGAACTGCGTGAGACGCGACGTAGCGGGGATGCCGTCAACTGGGCGAAAGAAGCGTCTAACAATAATTATGATGCCGTTTTTTCCATGGGTGGAGACGGAACTTTGAATGAAACCGTAAACGGATTGGCTCAGGCCGGAAAAGAAATCAAGTTCGGCTTTGTGCCCTTGGGAACAGTGAACGATTTGGCACGGGCTTTAAATATCCCCTTGCAGCCGGAAGATGCTATTGACATGTTACGGGATTGCAAGTTGGTAAAAGTGGATATCGGTCGAGTTAATGATCGTTACTTTGTCAATACTGTTGCGGCAGGTGTAATGCCCGAAGCGGTGGGAAGCGTATCTATTGAACAAAAGACCCGCCTAGGCCCTATGGCCTATTTTCTTACGGGTCTTAAGGCTTTGCAATCACGCAGAACATCACTTTTTAAGATTGAATCGAATGAGGGAACGGAAGTGCGCAGATCGCCGCTTATAGTGGCAATGCTTACCAGTTCTGTCGGCAGTTTTAACAACATAGCTCCTAAGGCCAAGGTCGATGACGGTACGATTTGGCTGGCTGTGTTTAAGGAGTTTAATTATCTGGATGTATTAAAGGTTATCCCGGAAGTCCTGGCGGGGTTGCCCATAAACTCAGAGTATATGACGCTGACACAGATAAAAAAAGCACGTATTTCTATTGTAGATGATGAGAAATTATCGACGAATATGGACGGGGATAAAGGACCCGATTTTCCTCTTGAGTTGGAAGTCTGCCCTTCGTTTCTACGTGTTTATGTGCCTAGAAAGGCTATCCAGACAGGGTTTAATCCTATTGTCGTTCCCAAAGAATTATTCCACGGATAACGTATTTGACCGCTCCTGTAAAGGAGCGGTTTTATTATTAACCGGAAGCGGCTTGAAGGCGGGTGTATCGTTCAGACAATAAGTTTTGAAAAATGAAAAGGCTGAAACTGCATGCAGTTTCAGCCTTTTGTTCGTTATTATTCAGCTGTGTACGGCAACAATGCAATCGCACGTGCACGTTTAATAGCTACTGTGAGTTTACGCTGATGTTTAGCGCAAACACCGGATACACGGCGAGGAAGAATTTTTCCTCGTTCCGTCGTAAAACGGCGGAGTTTAGCCGTATCTTTGTAATCGATTTCTTCGATATGATCTACGCAGAAGTTGCAAACTTTTCTTCTAGGTCTTCTCGAACGATCTCTTCTCATTATATAATTCCTCCCTCTATTGGATTTGAAGGGATGTATTTGACTTTAGAACGGGATTTCTTCGTCCGACTCGCTGCCTAAGCCGTCAAAACCGGTATCGGATGATGCAGGCTTACTTACAGGAGCCCCCATACTCTGGGACGAATCGGAGCCCATCGGCTGTGCTACAAAATCGGCAACGACTTCCGTGCGATAGCGTTTCTGGCCGTCTGCACCTTCGTACGAGCGAACGGAGATACGGCCTTCTACGAATACACGCTTGCCTTTGGCCAAATTGTTACCACAACTTTCTGCCAAATTACCCCATGCGACACAAGGAATAAAATCAGTTAACTCGCGTTGTTCCGCACTTCCTGCAGGAATGTACGTACGTGTGCAGGCTACGGTAAACATTGCGACTGCTTTACCTGTCTTGGTAAAACGGATTTCCGGGTCACGAGCTAAGTTTCCCAATAATTGTACTGAATTCATATCCTTTGCGCCTCCGGTTATTCGCCGATCTTAACGATCAAATGTCTCAAGATTTCTTCACGGATTTTAATGACACGGTCAATTTCGAAAATCGCATCCGGTTCAATTTCAAAGTTGATCAAGACATAGTAACCGTCATTTTGTTTTTTGACGGGATATGCCAAGTGGCGTTTGCCCCAGAGATCGACTTTTTCAATCTTTGCACCGTTTTTTGTGAGAAGATTGCTGATAAACTCTACGATAGGAGTAACTTCAGCTTCTTCGAGCGGTTTTGCGATAAACATGACTTCGTACTTTTTCACGAAATCACCTCCTCTTCTGGACATATGGCCCTTTTTCGAAAAAAAGGGCAAGAAAGATGCTTGACCCAATCAAGCTTTTATATTCTATCACATTCGGAGGGCGAACACAAGGAAAGAGGTGTGGAAAGGGAGAAGGTTACCGTTTATTGCTGTACCGCCAAATTTTGAAAGCCTCCGCTTCTTTAATCAAGTCTTCGCGGAAATCGGGATGTGCCAAGTTAATGAGTTTTTCCGCACGTTCCCATGTGGAGGCGCCCATCAGGTTGGCAATGCCGTATTCCGTTGCTACATAATGGGTCTGGGAGCGAGGTACGGTCGTGATTGTACCGGGATGTAAGGTGGGACGAATTCGGGATTGCAGTTTTCCCGACTTGTCCGTGAAGGTGGCATGGAAGGCAATAATGCTTTTTCCGCCTTTGGAGCGATAAGCACCGTCGGCAAAATCAAGCTGCCCGCCACTTCCGCTGATATGCTTTGTTCCGGACGATTCGGAAGAAACCTGGCCGAACAAGTCTACTTCGAGACAGTTATTGATGGAGATAAAGTTATCCAGTTGAGCTACTACGCAAGGGTCATTGACATATGAAACGGGGTAAGCCGCTAAATAGGGGTTATCATCCAACCATTCATACAATTCTTCGCTGCCTGCAGCAAAAGACCAAACGGCTTTATTCCGGTCAAGGCTCTTGCAACGGTTGGTCAGACGGCCTTTTTTATACATGAGTAAGAACGCGTCGACGAGCATTTCCGTGTGCATACCCAAGTCTTTTAAGTCGGAGTCGGCGATCATGGCGCCTACCGCGTTGGGAAGACCGCCAACGCCTAACTGTAAAGTAGCTCCGTCAGGAATTTCTTTCAGAATCATTTTGGCAATCGTCTTATCCGTGTCGTTACCGTCTTTGAAAGGAATGATAGGCATGGGGATAGAACCGGCTTCGACGACCAGGTCGACATCGGAAATATGAATGCATTCGTCGGAGCCGCCGAGAACGCGAGGTGCCGCTTCGTTAACTTCAAGGATTACTTTTTTCGCCTTTTTACAAATTTCAGCCGTTGCGGAGACCGTGGATCCGAAGGTGAAGAATCCGTGTTTATCCATGGGGCTCACCGTAATCATCGCTACATCCACATCCAGAATATCTCTATAAATAGACGGTTTGTTACGGTACATCATGGGAATGAAGTTGCTGAGTCCCTGAGCACAAAGTTTGCGGTCGTATCCGCTCATATGCCAGTTCATGGCCGTAAATGTTTTTCGTTCCGGGTCTTCATCTATAATATGTCGCGGAGAGAGAGAAAAGGCCATACGGACTTTAATATCCTTTAATTCATCCTTGCGGGCTGCCAAGGCTTTATCGAGAACAATCGGTTGTGACGTAGCCATGCCGTAGTCGACCCAATCATGGTCTTTTACAATTTTAACGGCCTCTGCGGCACTGACAGTCTTTTCTTTGTACATATCTGTCCATTGAGACATTGTAATCACCAAACCTTTCATATAAGTTGTTATTATATTTGTTCATAAGTACTCTTATTTTTAATTATAATTTCTTGTGATAAAAAGAACAAGGTAAACAATGCGATAATCGGTTAAACGATATACAAAAAAAGAATAGCACCCCCGCCACTTATGCAATGGCAGAGGTGCTTATGGTCTATTCCTGTTTTTGAGCGGCCTTTTCGGCAATGACCGAATCGATTACTTTTTGAGGAGCTTCTTCGTAAGCATAAAATTCCATGTTGAACGTGCCCTTGCCTTGGGTCATGGACCGCAAGGTTGTAACGTAACCGGTCATTTCGGCTAAGGGGACTTGAGCCTTGACGACTATGATACCGCTACGATTGCGATGATGTTCCATACCGAGGATTCGCCCTCGACGACTACTGAAGTCACCCATGACATCGCCCATAAATTCTTCGGGTATGACGACGTCTACATTGTATATCGGTTCAAGAATGACGGGCTTTGCATCAGGCACACCCTTTTTCAAGGCCAGGGCGGCAGCTGTTTTGAAGGCCATTTCGGAAGAATCGACAGGATGGTAGGACCCGTCCTTTAAGGTTACTTTGATGTTAATCATAGGATAGCCGGCTAATAACCCTTTGTCCAAGGTCTCGCGTACACCCTTTTCAACGGCCGGAATATATTGCCGCGGTACAGCACCGCCGAATACGGCATCGACGAACTCAAAAGATTCACCGTTGTCGGACGGCTCAATTTGTAAAAATACATGTCCGAACTGGCCATGGCCGCCACTTTGCTTTTTATGTTTCCCTTCAGCCGTTACGGAGCCGCGAATTGTTTCTCTGTAAGGAATGTACAGCTTTTCTTGCAGAGCTTTGATTCCGTATTTTCGCTCTATTTTTGTAAGAATGTGTTCCAAATGAACATCACCCATACAATGTAAGATAACCTGGTGCCCTTCAGGGTCCTTTTCCATACGGCAGGTAGGATCCTCTTCGCTGATGCGCAGGAGAGCAGCTGTCAGTTTTTCTTCTTCGCCTTTTTTCGCAGGAACCAAGGCTATCGTGTGAAGAGGTGTGGGGAAGCGAACGGGTTCGTACACAATGGGGAAGACCGAGGTTGCCAGTGTGTCACCTGTTTTGGCATCGCCCAGCTTCGGCAAGACGACAATATCACCGGCCGTAGCCTTATCTACAGGAATCTGTTCCTTTCCTACCAGAGTAAAGACTTTGCCGATTTTTTCCTCTTTTTGCTGATTTATATTGACAATGCGGTCGCCTTCTTTTAATTCGCCCGAAAAAATTCGAATGTAGCTTAATTTTCCGGAGAACGGATCGACGGACGTTTTAAAAATAAAGCCGGTAAAGGGCTTATTGGGATAAACCATGACCGGTTCATTATCCGTCGTGTTAGTGCCCATAATTACTTTTTGGGAAGCGTCGGGCATATAGCGAACCAGGCGATTCAGCAGTTCCGTAGTACCCATGTGGGTTGTGGCGCTGCCGCACATAACAGGGCAAACGCGTCCGGTGAGCATGCCTTGACGTAAGCCGAAACGTAGTTCCTCCAAGGTCAGTTCTTCACCGTTCAAATATTTTTCCAGTAAAGTGTCGTCACCTTCAGCTGCCGCTTCCATGCACATTTCACGAACTTCGCGCGCCTTTGCCATATATTGAGGAGGTACTTTGATTTCCTTGACCTCTGCACCGATCCATTCCCAAGCCATCATTTTGCAAACGTCGATAATGCCGCGAAAATCATGCCCTTCGCCTATAGGTATTTGTAAGGGCATAATGGATTTGCCGAAAAGGGAACGCATTTTTTCCAACGTTCCGAAGAAGTCGGCATGTTCCGTATCCATTTTATTAACATAAATCATACGCGGAAGTTGTAATTCTACGCCATAGTCCCACGCACGTTCAGTATCCATCTCAATGCCTTCTTCAGCCGATACGACAAGTAAAATGCCGTCACAGGCCCGTAAGGCGGCACGCACTTCTCCGCAGAACTCGGAGTAGCCGGGCGTGTCGAGGAAATTGAGCTTATATCCATCCCATTCACACGGAGCGATGCCGAGTTGAATAGTTACATTCCGCTTAATTTCTTCAGGTTCGAAGTCCATAATGTGCTTATTATCTTTGCCTGTCCCTACGGCCGATACGGCGCCGCCGGCAAGGAGTAATGATTCTACAACGGCCGTTTTGCCGGCTCCGTCATGTGAAAGTACAGCTACGTTACGAATTTTATCGCTTGCATATTCTTTCATACATTAATCGCCTCCTAAGAAATACGTTATTGTTATAATTCGTCGTAGAGTAAAAAAATCCTTCTTTTTTAATGAAACTTTTCAGGGCGTTCTATGCCGATTCGGAACGACATAGTCAAGAAGAATTACTTAACTGCATGAAATTCCGTGTTTTTCAAGGAAGACCGGAAGAAATTATTAAAAATATGAACGAACAGCCCTGTTTATTTCAGTATGATGTATTATAATAAAGAAGATTCCGATACGGGTTATGAGCGCTTGCGGTCGGAGTGAACTGTATAAGAAGCTTATGAAGTGGGAGGAAGAGAATGCAGACTTTTGATAGAGAACATAGCGTATGGGCCAGATTTGATGTGCAGGAACGGAGAAAGGTTGATGAATATTGTAAAAATTATCGTCAGTTTCTTGATACGGCACGGACGGAACGCTTGGCAGCTAAAGAAATTCTCGGACAGGCAGAGAGTGCGGGATTTCGTTCTATAGACTCATATACGAGTTTGCAAGCGGGAGATAAGGTTTACTGGAATCAAAAGGACAAGTCCGTTATTTTGGCAGTCATTGGAAGACGCTCCTTGGAAAACGGAGCCAGGATCGTCGGCTCTCATATAGATTGCCCGCGATTGGATTTAAAGGTAATGCCGGTTGTCGAAAAGAATAAAATCGTTTATTTTAAGACCCATTATTATGGCGGGGTTTTAAAATACCAGTGGGTATGCCGGCCTTTAAGTTTAATCGGAGTTGTATATAATATGGACGGTCGTAAGACGGAAGTCTCCATCGGTGATAATCCGGACGATCCCGTATTTTTCATTAATGATTTATTACCGCATTTGGGAAAAGACCAGGCGGCAAAAAAGTTAAGCGAAGCGATTGAAGGTGAAATGCTCATGCCGGTTGTCGGGCTTTGCGGGGAAGAAGAGGAAGTTAAACCGGCAATACTGCAGATTCTTAAAGATAAATACGGCATTGAGGAAGAGGATTTTGCCAGTGCGGAACTGGAAATTGTTCCGGCCCAAAAGAGCCGTGACGTGGGACTGGATCGCTCCATGATTATGGCACACGGACACGACGATCGGGTGTGCTCATATGCCAATTTGGCGGGGATTTTAGATGCAACGGCAGGAGAATTTACCCAAATTGCTCTTTTTGCGGATAAAGAAGAAATCGGGTCAGTAGGGAATACAGGTGTTCAAGCATCGTATTTCCAGGATTTTGTAGCGGAACTATTGGCTTTACAAGGGAAAAAGGAAGAATTATTTGTTCGCCGTATGTTGCGCCATAGCAAGGTTTTGTCAGCCGATGTGTGCGCGGCTTTTGATCCCGTGTTTCCCGGAGCTTACGAAGAAAATAATTCAGCACGCTTGGGTTACGGTATTTGCTTATGTAAATATACGGGAGCTCGCGGTAAAGCCGGCAGTAATGATGCGAATGCCGAATTTTTGGCACAAGTGCGCCGAATTTTCAATGCAAACGGTGTTCCGTGGCAAACAGGGGAACTCGGTAAGGTAGATCAGGGGGGCGGCGGTACGATTGCCTATATTATGGCCGACTGGGGTTGTGAGGTCGTTGATTGCGGCGTAGCCATGCTCAGTATGCACGCACCGCTTGAATTGGTTGCCAAGACTGATGCGTACTGTGCGTATCTTGCCTATAAAGCCTTCTTTGAAAGCAAGTAATAAAAATATAAAAACGTCCTGTCAATGTTTGATTTGACAGGACGTTTTGTATTATCGTTTGTTGCTTTTGCGCCAAATTTGTTGCTTTTCAGCGGCTTGAATCAACTCTTCGCGGAAGTCGGGGTGAGCCAACCCGATTATTTTTTCGGCCCGCTCCCAGGTAGGTAAGCCGACGAGTCTGGCTATGCCGTATTCCGTAACCATGTACGGAGCTTGCGTGCGCGGAGTTGTAATAATGTCGCCTCTCGTAAAATGCGGCAATATATTGGAGTGGCGGATACCTTTTTTGTCGACATACATGGACGGCATGGCGAGGAATGCCTTGCCGTGAGCAGCGCTATAGGCTCCGGTTACGAAGTCGAGTTGTCCTCCGGTACCGCTGATTTGTCGTGTGCCCGATGATTCGGAACAAATTTGTCCGTACAAGTCCATGGAGATACAGCTATTAATGGAAATAAAATTATCCAGTTCTGCCATGACAGTCGGATTATTTACATATGACATAGGGGCCGAGAGTATCGACTCGTTTTGGTGAAGAAAGTCGTATAACTCTTCCGAACCCATGCAAATGGAGAAAACACCTTTGCCGCGATGGAGGGTTTTCTTTTTGTTCGTGATTTTCCCGGCCTTGTACAGCTCCAAGTACCCGTCACTCATCAATTCAGTGTGCATGCCCAAGTCTTTCAAATCGGATTGGGCAATAAGTGAGCCCAAGGCGTTAGGCATCCCGCCAATGCCGAGTTGAAGTGTCATGCCGTCGCGTAAATACGGAAAGATGTGTTCGGCAATTTTAATGTCAATATCTCCGGGATTGCGATTAGGCATAGTCGGCAACGGAGTGTCCGATTCGACGATGTAGTCCACATCGCTAATATGGATATGGTCATTAGCCAGGCCCGAGATAACGGGCATGTGCTTATTCGGAATGACGATAATCTTGCGAGCCGCATCTAACATTTCCTGTTGGCAACAGTTCGTGAGGCCGAAGCTGAAATTACCGTGCCTGTCCATGGGGGAGACGGTAAGCATGGCTACATCGACGGGAGCGATGCCCTGTTCATAATAGGAACCGCAGTGGCGGAAGAGCATGGGTTCATGGTAAGCCATACCCTTGTCAAGATAAGTTCGATCTAAACCGGAACAGTGCCAGAGGTTATACGTAAAAGCCGTCTGGTCCGGGTCTTCTTCTACGACAGCAATCGGGAGGGCGGAAATGGCGTTACGGACCTTAACATCCGTCAGTTCATCTTTACGAGCCGCCAGAGCCTTATCCAAGTCGGTCGGGAAAGAACAACATTGACTGTAGTCGATCCAATCACCGCTTTTTACAATTTTTGCAGCCTCTTCGGCAGTAATTGACTTTTTTCGGTATTCGTTGAGAAAATCCATGAAGCACCTTCTTTTCTATAGTAGGTAAGCGAAGAACGAGATTTAACGATAGGACTTCATCAATTCGGCGAATGCCGGGAGAGAACGGCGAATCATATCGGGCTGTACGCAATAGGAAATACGGACATAGCCGGGGCATCCGAAGCTGTCAGCCGGTACAATGAGCAGGTTAAGCGCTTTTGCTTTTTCGGAGAAGGCATTAGCATCAGCTTCGGGAGATTTAACGAATAAGTAAAAGGCCCCGCTCGGATATACACATTCATAGCCCAATTCTTTAAGACCGTTATAAAGCAATTTTCTGTTCGCGTCATAGACGGAAATGTCCGACGTTTGTCCAAGGCATTTTAAGACTACGTCTTGGAAGAGATGGGGGGCGCATACGAAGCCCATGATGCGGCCTGCACCGCAGACAGCCGTATAAATTTCCTTACTGTCCGTAGCCGAAGGAGGTACGAGGATGTAGCCGATGCGTTCGCCCGGTAAGGACAGGGATTTACTGTACGAATAGCAGATAATCGTATCCTTATAGTAGTGAGGAACATAAGGGACGGTCAGGCCGTCATAAATAATTTCGCGATACGGTTCGTCGGCAATTAAATAGATTGTGTGTCCGATTTCGCCGGACTTCTTTTCCAAGAGAGCGGCTAATTTCTTATACGTATCTTCAGAATATACGACGCCGGAAGGGTTGTTCGGAGAATTGATAATCAGAGCTCGTGTTTTCGATGTAATAGCCTGTTCCAAAGCATCGAAGGGAATCTGGAAGCTTTCCATATCGGGCGGTACTACGACTTTTTCAGCTCCCGAATTTTTAATAAAAGCTGTGTATTCCGGGAAATACGGAGCAATGACGACGATTTCATCGTCCGGAGATTCTACAAGGGCCTTTAACGTAATAGTCAAGGAAGCGGCAGCACCGCAAGTCATGTAGAAGTTACCGGCTTCGACGCCGGCATTGAAGGTTTTATTCATATAATCGGCTAATCCTTTGCGGACGACAGGGTCGCCGGCTGCTGCCGTATACCCGTGAACAGCAACGGCTGTGCGGGTTTCCATGATTTCCGTAACGGCGTCTTTGATACATTCCGGAGCCGGCACAGTAGGGTTACCGATACTGAAGTCGAATACGTTTTCGTCGCCTATTTTTGCGGCCTGTTCACGACCATATGTAAAGAGATCGCGAATTACGGAGCTTTGAGCCCCCCATTGATACATTTCTTTAGATGCCAATGAAATCACTCCTTTATAAAGAGAATATCATGTTAACACATCCCTATGAAAGGGAGATAAACGGTGAAATAAGTAGAAAGAAACCGAGTAAGGCTATGGGTACGACCTGGAACGTGCGGTATTTCTTAAAAACGTCAAGTTTATATACAAGACAAAGGGGTAAGAAACAAGCGATAATTCCGATCATAGGGCTTAACAGAGAAGCAAAGCTGAGTACCGGAGCATTAAAAACGATGACGGCCCAACAAAGGACTATGCAGAAAATACTGGTGCCGTATTTAATGATTGTGCGGTTGATTTTATCCGTCGGAATAATCCGTTCCAATATGTTAACGGCAATGCCGCAACAAGAATCGCGGAAACTAAGGAACATAGCAAAATAGGCCGTTACAATGGCAAAAATATTAAGCAAGAGACTGAAGACTTTTACTAACGAGCCGTCAATATCTTTCGCCGCCATGGCCAAGGAGGAAATGTTGGCATGATATGCCTGAATGGCCTGCTCTTGAGATATTGCCAAGTTGAAGGATACGGTGTAGAAAATTACGACTACCAATAAGATGATGTAAGCGTAATTGTATGTGCGCAATGCCTTATAGTGGGCTACTGTCTTATTTTCGGCATGATTGCGGTAATAGATAACCGTAGGACTGAGATTGGCAAAAAATTCAATCGATAATGCGGCAAAGGGTAAAATGATGATGAATTGTTTAATTATATACCCTATATTATGCACAGGAGCTATATTGGCGGCATTCCAGTATTGAACCATTAAAATGCCCATGGCGGCAATGACGAAGACCTTCGTAAGGACCATGCCCGATGCGACTTTAAATAACAGCTTTTCGCCTTGAGAGGCAACGGCTACGAGGACACAAATGATACCCAATCCGTAGAAGATGTTATCAGCCATGGATGTTTCCGTGACTCCGAAGGTTACGAGGAAAGAAGCGCTGTCATTGGTCAGTGCGGTTGAATAGAGGAAGATGAGAATTGTCGTAAAGACAAAATAAACAGCCCCTAAGGCAAAGCCCCAGTTCTTGCCCAGGTATCCGGAAATAATGCCTGCAAAGTCTTCACATTTCGGTGCATCGGCTAAAATATTTAAGAAGAGCTTCTGATGTTGGTACATAATGGGATAGCCGATGAGTGCGGCAAGAATATAGATCCACAAGCCGGATAAGCCGACCTGTACGGGAAGAAAGACAATGCCGGCGCCGATTGCCATACCGATGTCCATAATAATCCACCCGATGTCAATACCGCCAAGCTTGGTTGCGGCCTTCCATTCGGAAAGGGTCATGCCCGCTTCTTTAGCCAGCTCTTCTTGAGAAGGGCCTGTGAAACGGTTGATGATAGGAAGCTTTTTAATGAAAGACATAATACCCTCCTGAAAATCTCTCTTACGGGTCTCCCCCGACCCGTAAGAGAAGTAAAGTTGTTATACGGCAGCCATACCTGCGTCAAATGCTTTCAAGTTTATATCAACGAATTTAGGCTTTACTGTACGACTGATAATAGATTTCCAATCAATATCTGTTAAATTCAACGCTTTGATTAAGGCGCCGAGAAGAACGACGTTGGCACTTTTGGGATTGCCGATATCCGTAGCGATTTGTGTGGCGTCTAAGGGTAAAACGGTAGTCCGCGATTTTAGTTCTTCCAAGACGGTTTGCGGATATTTTCTTTTTCCCGATAAGACGGGCATAGACGGAATCTGGAGAGTGTTGACAACAACCTTGCCTTCGGGTTTTAGGAATTTCAGGTAACGAGCTGCTTCCATTTCTTCAAAAGAAACGAGTAAGTCCGCCGTTCCCGTCCCGATAATGGGAGAGTAGACCTTCGGACCGAAGCGTACTTGGGTACTTACGGAACCGCCGCGTTGACTCATACCGTGTACTTCCGACATCTTTACATCATAGCCGCTTTCTATTAAACCGATAGTGAGAATTTTGCTGGCAAGAATTGCACCTTGTCCGCCGACGCCGACAAAGAGCACGTTTTTGATTTCGCTCATGTTAACGAGCCTCCTTTCGGGAAATGGCGTTGACCGGGCAGACCTGGGCGCAAACGCCGCAACCGACACAGTCTACGGAAATATTCGATTTTCTGCTTTCGTCGTCAAAACGCAATGCCGGGCAACCGGTAGAGAGACATTTTTTACAACCGATGCACTTGTCCCGGTTGACGACGAAGGGCGTCATATTTAAATCGAATTGCTCTTTATCTTCTTTGGAGAATTTCTTCAAAACACAAGGCCATTTTGTAATAATTACGGACGGTTCATCCGTAATAGCGTAAGCCCAGTCCAGAGCTTCGTTCATGGCTTTTAAGTCCAAGGGATTGACGATGCGAATATTTTTCAAGCCCAAGGCACAAACTACTGCTTCGATATCGATAAACGAGGTTGTATCCCCCTTAATGTTATAGCCTGTACCGGGGTTTTCCTGATGACCGGTCATGCCCGTAATACGGTTGTCGAGGATGACGTTGATTGTCGGAGAACCGTTGTAGGCTACTTCTATGAGAGAGTTAATCCCAGTATGGAAGAAGGTAGAGTCGCCCATGATGCTGACGACGCGTTTCGGCTGGTTGCTCTTTTCAAAAGCATGAGACATGCCGTGTCCTAAGGAGAAAGCGGCACCCATACAGACGGCCAGGTCGATGGCGTTTAACGGGTCGGCACCACCGAGTGCATAGCAACCGATATCGCCGATCATAACCGTGTCTTTCCGCTTGCTGAGGGCGTAGAAGAAGCCTCTATGCGGACAGCCTGCGCAGAATGTAGGCGGTCTGGGAACCAATAAGTCTTGAGGCACGTCGTTGAATTCCCGGGTTGTTCCGAGGATGGCTTCGGCAATGATATTGGGGTTTAATTCATCAATCTTGGGAATGATATCTTTGCCGTGGCAGTCGATACCGGCTGTGCGAAGAATCTCTTCCATATACGGATCCAACTCTTCGATGACATATAACTTATCTACCTTTTCGCGGAATGCGCGGATTTTCTCAACCGGCATGGGATAGGATAAACCGACTTTAAAATAGGATGCGTTATCGCCGAACACGTCCTTGGCATACATATAAGCGGCACCGGACGCAACAATGCCGATTTTCGTATCATGCATTTCTTCGTAGTTCCAAGGACAGTCGTTGCTATAAGCTTTTAATTTTTCTTCACGAGCTTCGACGATATGTCGGCGTACCTTGGAAACCGCCGGAATAGCATCATTTCGTTCAGGATGCTTTTCGTACAGGACCGGGTCAACCTCCGTGCGAGTGCCTTCGGTAACAAGGCTCTTGGAATGACAGACACGTGTCGTCATACGGATCATGACGGGAACTTCAAATTCTTCGCTGAGACGATATGCGTCTTTGGTCATGTCAAGACATTCTTGGGAGTCCGAAGGTTCAAGCATGGCGATTTTCATGAATTTTGCGTAGTTTCGATTATCCTGTTCGTTCTGGGATGAGTGCATACCCGGATCGTCTGCGGAAACGAAGGCAAATCCGCCGTTTACAGCTAAATATGAGAAGGTAAAGAGGGGATCGGCAGCTACGTTTACGCCTACCATTTTCATAGCGGCAAAAGAACGTACGCCGGCCATCGACGCACCGATAGCGGCTTCCATGGCTACCTTTTCGTTAGGAGCCCATTCGGAATAAATTTCATCATACGTCGATACGTTTTCCAATATTTCCGTACTGGGAGTGCCCGGATAGGCCGAGGCAAAGAGGACGCCGGCCTCGTAGAGGCCTCTGGCGACGGCTTCGTCACCTGTTAACAGTTTTTTCATCGTACAACCTCCTGGTTTAATAAAATATGACGTTTTACGTCTTTCATTCTTAAACTTATGAATGAAATTATCGTGCCAACATATAAAAAGGCGGATTTATGCGGAAATTAGATTTTTAAAATATTAAAAAAACAAAAAAATGTAAAAAAAATAGACATGACTTTACATGTCAGTGTATTCTAAAGAAGAGGAGGATATGCTTATGGGAAAAATCGTATTTTTACTTGCCGATGAATTACTGAAAAAAGAAGTAGAATCCATTCTTTGGATTTATAGACCGGAAGAAGAGAAAAAACAGATTGATACGGAAATTGCAATTATTGAGTTGGAAAGGGTGGTTGAACAGGCCGAACAACTTATTGCCCAAGGAGCACAGGTCATTATTACCAATAGCGGGTCTTATCAGATTTTAAGTGCCGCCGTTAAAGAGATTCCCGTCTTATGTCTTTACAGTTCGACCAGTGACACGTTGTATACATTGCAACAGGTAAAAGACTATGATACTATACACCTTTTATTGAGCAAAAATTTTATGTTTAATGCTGCCGCCTGTCCAGCGGAACTTGAGCAGAAGTTAAAAATACATGCTGCTTATGCGATAGAAACGACATACCAGGAATTGCGCACTATTGTGAATCGCATTCCCGTAACACAAAATACGGTTATTGTCGGTTGTACCCTGTTGCCGCAAATTGCCAATACACCGATGCCGATTATGACGATTCGCCCCAGTGAGTCGGCTATTTTATCAGTTTACCAGTATGCGTGTGAACTCGTTGATTTTAAGCGACAGGGACAAAATTGGGGGGCTACGATGAGCGCCGTCTTGGAAAACTACCATGACGGGATTGTTGTTTGCGATGAAGAAGGAAATATATATCATGTCAATAAAGCGGCTAAGAAATATTTGCATTACGTTGATCAGGGAAAAAATATAGCCTCTGCCTTTTCGCCGGCATTAAATATAGAACCTCGTGAACTGTGTGATAAAGAAAAGGTCATCACAATTCGTTCTTACACTCTGGTTTTGACGGCAACGACCTTTAAAGTTGACAATGACACACGCTATGTCTTAAATATTCGAGACGTAACGGAACTTCAGCACTTAGAAAAAAATATTCGCTATAAGTTGTCTCGTACGGGCTTGGTGGCGGCCCATCATTTTGAAGATATTAAGACGCGTGACGAAAAGATGAAAAGTGTCATAGAAACGGCTAAGGTGATGGCAACTTATGAAGCGCCCGTATTGATTCAAGGACAAAGCGGAACGGGGAAAGAACTCTTTGCCCAGAGTATTCATAATTACAGTATGCGTCATAAGGGCCCTTTTGTGGCCGTAAACTGTGCGGCCTTGCCGTCGGATTTGTTAGAAAGTGAGCTCTTCGGTTATGTTGGCGGCGCTTTTACAGGGGCCAGAAAAGAGGGGAAGGCGGGACTTTTCGAATTAGCTCATACAGGGACTATTTTTCTCGATGAAATAAACAGTATGTCCGCTAATATACAGTCTAAACTGTTACGAGTTCTGGAAACAAAAGAAGTCATGAGAATAGGTTCCGACTTCGTCATTCCTCTGGATATACGGATTATTTCGGCGGCCAATCAGGATGTTGTCAAAGAGGTATCACAGGAGAGATTCAGAAATGACTTATTTTTTCGTCTCAATACACTGACGTTGAATTTACCGACATTGGATGACAGGCCGTCTGATATAATTTACCTGTTTGCTTTGTTTATGGAGAATATATCGAAACATTCGTATGGTGAGGAGTGTATTCCGCAAGCTCTGAAAAAGGCTTTGCAAAGACATCGTTGGTGGGGAAATATCCGTGAACTGTACAGTGTGGCATTGCGTTATCATGTTTTAGGGGAAGAAGACAAGGGGGACTACGGCTACTTATTTGATACACCTGAAGAAGCAATTGACATAAACGGAGAAGGGCTCCCCGATTTAGATATGAAAAAACTTCAGCACTTATTCCAACAATCGCTCATTCATGATCTGAGGGCACAAGGATATACGCAAAGTCAGGTGGCTAAAATTTTGCATTTGAGTAGGCAGACGGTTTTTACGAGATTGAAAGAAAAAGAGTAATTATATAAAAAACGGACCGCATAGCGGTCCGTTTTCATTCAGCTTTTAGAAGATAATGTTTTGTTGTTTTCCTGCCAAGAAGGTGTGAATATTTTCAAATACGATGTGAGCTCGTTTATTCATTGATTCATGGGTAGCGAAAGCGGCATGCGGAGTTACAATAGTATTTTTTGCGTGAAGCAGGGGGTGGTTGACGTCAATGGGAGGTTCCGTTTCGAAGACATCGATAGCGGCACCGGCAATAGAGCCGTTATTAAGCGCGTCTGCCAAATCCTGTGAATTCACAACCGGACCGCGAGCTTCGTTAATAAGGTAGGCTGTAGGTTTCATATAGGACAGACTTTCTTTATTAATGATTCCCCTCGACTGGTCCGTTACGGGGCAGTGGAGAGAGACGATATCGGCTTCTTGCAGGAGTTCTTTTAAGGGCAAGTACGTAATGAGATCCGTATCGGGTTTGGAGGAAAACCCGTTATAAGCAATAACGCGGGCCCCGAATGCGTGTACTAATTGAGCGACTTTGGTGCCGATAGCTCCTGTGCCGAAGATGGCCACTGTTTTTCCTTCCAGTTCGGCACCGATCAGGCCGGCTTTTGTTTGCCCCCGTCGGCAAGCGGCATCGATTTGCGGTACGTTGCGAAGCAAATCAAGCATCATCGCCAAGGTAAGTTCCGCAACGGCTACCGTTGAATATCCAGAAGCATTGCTGACTTTGACGCCCATTTCTTCAGCCGCTTTAAGGTCTACATGATCAACTCCCGTAAATGCTATATTAATATATTTCAAGTGTTTGCAGGCACGAATAACCTCTCCGGATAAAGGCATGTTGGCTATTATTAGAATATCCGCATCGGCACTTTCTTTAATTAATGTCGCCGTATCATCTGTCCGTTCATAAGCGGTGAAGGTATGGCCGAGATTTTCCAATTCTTTGGAATAAGATTGTAGCGTTTGGGAAGTAACTCCCAGGGATTCAAGTAAGACAATGTTCATGGTAAATAACCTCCTTAAGATGATATAGTAATGTACTAGAAATGCTTTAATTTCAGTCCCGTGCGAGTCAGTAAATCCTCGACGGATGCGGCCCCGGTACGTTCGGCCGCGGCACAAACGATTCGGGCACAAGCACGGGCATCGTCTAAAGCTTGGTGGTGACGGAAAGTAAAGCCCAAATGGCCGGCAACCGTATCCAGTTTGTGATTGGGCAGATCGGGCCAAACCTTACGTGAAATTTCAACGGTACAAGCATAAGAGGCATTCAGTCCCGGTAGATTGTAGCGCTTAATCAAGCTGCGCAATACGCGTGTATCGAAGACCGCATAGTGGGCAATAAGGATTCGTTTATTCAGACGTTTACGTATATCCGGCCATAAAGCGTCAAAGGTCGGCTTGGCAGATACCATTTGCGGAGTAATTCCGTGAATGCGGATATTGTCCTCGTCAAAGCGGTTAAACGGCGGCTTAATTAATGTATATCCCTCATGCATCACTGACTGACCGGCTATACTTACGGCTGCCAGTGAGCAGGCACTGTCGGCGTAACGGTTGGCCGTTTCAAAATCAATGGCCGTAAATTCCAACATAAAATCCCTTCTTATAGTGAATATATTAAAGAGGTGAACGGAGAATTATCATGAAAACAACAGATACTCTACGCATCGGTGAAAATGTATACGAATATGAATGGCGACGTAAACCCATCAAAACCTTAAATCTTCGCGTCAGACCGGACGGAAGTTTATATGTATCATCGCCGCCCTTCGTATCTAAAAAAGAAGTAGAACGGTTTTTGCAAGAGCGTCGCTTATTTATTGAAAAGGCATCTATGCGGGGGCTCACTCTGGCAGAGGGTACGAGTGTGCATATTTTCGGTAAGGAAATGCCGTTGTTCATTGAGCCCGCTATCCGTCGTCATCATGCGTGTATAACGGAAAACGGAGTATATCTGTACGTTTACGAAAAAGATAACCGAGATGAACGAGTCAACCTTTACCGAAATTTGTTAAAGGAAACGGCGGAATACGTTTTTCCACAGGTGTTAGCACGCTTGTATCCTGTGGCGGCTCCGTACGGCGTTCCGTATCCGCAGATGAAGTTGCGACGCATGCGCTCTCGTTGGGGATCTTGCATACCGACTAAAAGATTGATTACGTTAAATACCTATTTGGTTATAGCACCATTGTCCTGTACGGATCAAGTTGTTTTACATGAATTATGTCATTTTTTGGAGCCCAATCACTCGGTACGATTTTATGCGTATTTGAGTCGAATGATGCCCGAGTGGCGTAGGTGGCGAGAGGCACTTAAAGAGTATACTCCTTATTGTTTATAAGGCGACTGCGTATCCAATAAAGCCGGACTGCCTTGCCAGAAGGTAAAAATAAAGGCGGGATGAGTTATATGACGTCCTTGTACGGTTGTCGGTCCCGCGGCACCGGCATAGTCGGAAATGGAGGATAAGGCTTTATGTACATTCTCCGGGGCAGTCGAATCGGAAAGCTTAACCGCTTCGGCGATCAATATAACAGCATCAAATCCTGAAGCGGCGTATGAGTCGGCAGAAATTCCGTACTTCGCATAATAGCGCTCGGCAAACTCTTCGCCTGCTTCATATGTCGGGTCATTTCCGTATGCTTCCGTATAAAAAAGACTTTGTAAATAAGTAGGCGGCAGATACTGTTCCAAACCGTCGTAACTCCATAGAGAAGATCCCAAGACAACGGGAGAACGGCCGGCCTGCCGCAAGAACGTTATAAAAGAAGCAGCTTGACGTCCTGTAAGCGGCATATAGACGGCATCATACGAGGCGGTAAGCAAATATTCGCATAAATCGGCCGTACCATGTTGATGCATGTCCATTGAAAAAGTTTCCATATTATCGGTGGCGGAGAAGGCCTCGGCGGCAGCGGTAGAACGGGGAGAATCTCCGGCGTAGATGACTAATATACGGGATTTATGTAGTTTTTGAGAGGCGAAGGCTGCCATGGCACGCCCTTCTTCCGCAGAGGTGAGGGCTGCAGTAAACACGTAATTGTAAGGGATCCCTGTACAAGTGTCCGTCCACATATCTGTATCGACGTGTGCCGGAGTAATGATGGGCAAGTCTCTGTTTTCGCCTACGATGGCTGTTGGAGAAAGCAGTTTTGAATCTAAAGGGCCGATTAAGGCTGCGGCATGGCGCAAAGCCGCGTTTTCAGCCGCAATTTCACCGCCTTTTTCATTTCCCTTATTATCCAGTGTCATGATTTCTAGACGACGACCGTTAATGCCGCCCTTTTCGTTGAGTATGTCGGCGGCCAACTCGATGCCCTGTTCCATATGTAACTCGGAAGGGTCAGCCGTTTCGGAAAGGTTTAGACTGACAGCGATGCGTACGCTTGAGGTTATACGTGTATAGTGAACCCAAAGTGTAAAGAGGATAATAATTACAGGTATGAGTAATAAGGGGCGTTTTTTTCCGCTTAATACCATAGAGGCTCCTTTGAATGAATCATGCCGAAATGATTAAATGGATACGGCGCTGTCAAGAGATTTGTAGATTTTGGCTCCGCCGTTTGTTGTAGACACGGAAAGAGATTTGTTTATCGAACTTGAAGTGTGGGGGCGATCTCCGGGGATTCGTTTGTACGGGAATTCATCGAGAAGTCTTTTTACAGCCGGTCTCAGTATATCATCGGGATTATTCAAGTCGACGGCTTCTTTACTTCCTTGTCCGTTTACGGTGTAAGAACGGAAGGAAGCTGTTTCTTTATCGTAAGCATAGAGACTGAAGCGATAAGAGTATTCCGTATACCAGTCGTCATTATACGGGAAGAATCCTTGAAATTGTCTGAAGTACCAATGGTTGACAAAGGGAACGATGACGAGGTCCGCCTGATAGCGAGTAGCCAATTCGGCCAGATTCGCTTCCGTAATGTCGGACGAAGAAAGAATTTCATCGGCGTTTATAACATTCCACCAAGGAATCCGAAAGGGCTCCCTGATACCTTTATTTAAGTAATGAGACGCATAATTATCTTGTGTCGTACGGCAAATCAGTACGTTCCGACTACCGTCAAAAGTTGCCGTATCAGCTGCCAAAGATGTAAGACAGATGACTTGGATTAGAAGTAACAGAACGAATACTTTTTTCATAATATATCCTTTCATGAGTATATCAATTAAAAACCACCGGTATCATTGAGGAGAGGTACCGTATTATCCAGTTGCGGTTTGTATAAACTTAGCTCAGATAAAAGAGCGCTTTTATCTTGGGGCAACGTGCCGGCGAGGGCAAAGAGATTGGAAACATGATTGCTGCGGAAAATACAAGGGGAAGTCATTGTTGTTTGTTGTAAAACGGCTTCCAGCTCGTCGAGAAAACCGCGGGCTGTTAAGGGAGTAAATCGTCCGGCTCCGACATCGATAGATAAAGGGGCCGTGCGAGGAATCATGAGTGTTAAGGCACTGAGCATGGTCGGATTCACATCCGAGATGAGGGATGCTGTTTCAGTTGCATGTTCTTTTGTATATTCTTGGCCTCCCAGTCCTAACAAAATCATGGCGGAAAGTTTCATGCCCGCCTCTAACACCTTGTGACAGGCCAGGCGCGTTTCATGAGCTGTGACTCCTTTGTTGATAAGTGATAAGACTTTATCACTGCCGCTTTCGATGCCTATGTAAATAATTTTTAAGCCGTGCTCTTTCAACGTTTTTAATTCTTCTACCGATTTTCTGTTAATATCAGCTGCAGTTGCATAGGCGCCGACACGAGTCAAAGACGGGAATGCGGTACGGCATTTGTCGAGAATTTGCAACAAAGATTCTGTCGGTAAGACGAGAGCATCGCCGTCGGCAAGAAAAATTCTGCGAGTATAGGGCATAGCTGTTGCAGCACGATTTATAATACCTTCTATTTCTTCAAAGGGGCGAATACGGAAGCGAGAGTCTTTATACATGGTGCAAAACGTGCAGGCATTGTGGGAACAACCGATAGTAACCCGTAAAATAAAACTGCGAGCTTCGCTGGGAGGTCTGAAAACAAGACCGCCTGCATCATCTATAAGCATGAGCTCCTCCTTATATAACTAAGAATGTATGTCTTTATTATATACAGTGATTTTAAAAAATAATAGAGCTGAGTCATTTGAAAACAAAGGATACGACGGAAAGTCGTATCCTTTGTCACCTTTTTTATGTATTTAACATCTACGAAGAGAAGTTGTTACGGGCAAGTACTTACCCATTGAGTAAATTCGCGTTGAAAACGGCTGCCGCCGCCATTAGCCGGATGCCGCATGGCTGTAGCCGTTATACCGGCTGAAGACAAGGTTTCCGCTGATTTGCGACCGATAGCTCCGATATGAGCTGACGCGGGGCAAAGAGCCAAGAGTTCTTTGGTATAGGTCAGGCCAATCGTAAGCTCTTGAGTTGTCGGCGTCCGATTGGAGAACAAAATGCCTTCTTTATATGGGTGAAAAGGAAAAATGTTCCAAAGCAGGACTTCGCACGGATTTAAACCGTTGTCTGCGACAGCTCCCCATACATAAGTATCCGTCGGTTCGTTCATTCCGCTTGTTCGTTGTGCATCGGAGGTCATATAAGGGCTGTCGGGGCGACTGGTTCGAATACCTTTATGGCCGAGAATCAGATTCGGATTCGTTTTTTTATGCAGACCTAAAAGCATACGTTCACAGGTTAATGCGATTCCCGTAAAATGTCCACCTTGGTATCCGGCCGCCTCGGCAATAAGAATATATCGGGCCTGGGCTAAACGGAGCTTTAAGAATTCAATTAACTGGTTGCGGCGAATCATCGGTGCATCGGGGCCTATATCGCTCTTTGAATCGTAGTCTCGCCAGGGATTGAAGACGTTCTCACCGGTATAAGATTTTAAATTATCAATGAATGAGGATACGGTCATAATATCTCCTTTCTCGGCGTATAGACAAAAAAGGTTCCGTAGACCCCTTTGAGGGTCATTAAGTCTTTAAATTCGCTTTTTTCGAAATCGGCGGTGCGGCTTTTCGGGACGATGAGAGTCAGATTTTCTCCGGCTTGTAAACGCGATGAGAAGGAGTGACTTTCTTCGGTTTTGAATAGGTGCTTGCGAGACCAGACGGAATCTCGTTTGAGGCGAGCACTTTCATCATATTCGGCAGGAGCGATCAGTACGGCAGAACGGCCCGTATAATATTCAAAGGATGTACGGTATTCTTCAAAAAAATATATGTGCCCCTTTAGATTCCGAGAAGCTGTGACAAGCGGTATTGTTGAACGATATTCGTAAAAGGGAACCAGAACCTGCCAAGTCAACAGAACGTAAATGGCGGCTGTAGCCATAGCAATGAGCGGAGATACGGCGAGGTACGCCCTTTTATACAAAGCAATCGAGATGATGAGTATGGCTGTAGGAATAAAGACGATTAAGGGCCATAAAGAACCCAGATGCAGATAGTCGACGCGAACAAACAAAGCACTCCCGAAAAAGAGAATCCAGAAAAAGAACGCAGGACCTACGGCTATGAACTGGATTATACGCCGATTGGATTTGTAAAGGTAAACAGCTCCGACAGCGGCAAACCACATGAGCGGAATGTGCGCAATATAAGCGTACGTCGGGTATTTAGTAGCTAAAAGCGTGTAGAAAAGGACGGTTATACCGGCCCAGAGAGTAGCAAAGAGCGGAAATCCGGTACGGCGAAAAGCCTTTTTTATACCATATAAGGCGACCCCCGTCCAAGGCAAAAGTCCGACAGGGACGACGAGTAAATAGTAGTACCAAACGTTTTCTTCGGGATGTTCAGAAATGACGGCTCGTGTGACGTTGTTAAAGCCCAACAATCCGTCCCAAAAGGCTTGCCCGTGAGTGATGTGCATATAAACGTACCACGGTAAGCAAAGAAATAAAAACAGGAAAAGGCCGTCAGGGCGAAAAAGTCGTTTGAGGTAAGCAGTCTTGCGTTCACAGGCAATGTAAACGAGGATGATAAGTCCGGGCAAGACGATGCCGACAGGTCCCTTGGTTAAGACTGAACCGGCAGCGGCTGCATAGGCAATATAGATATGGCGACGATTATTTTCCGAGAGCCCTATGTACAAGCTGAAAAGAGAGATTTCCGTGAATAAGAAAAGAAACTGGTCTGTCAAGACGGAACGAGTAATAATCCAAAACAATAGGGAGGTAGCGGTCATGGTAGCGGCCAGGATTGCCGTAGCGGTTTCATTACCGCGGCGTTTTACGTAATAGGCCAGCATGGTTACGGAAAGGGCACCGCAGAGCGTGAAGGGAAGGCGTGAGGCAAAGTCGGAAAAGCCGAAGAGAGCGTAAGATACACAAAGTGCCCAGTAAGTGAAAATGGGCTTATCAAACCAAAATGTGTTGTAAATTCGAGGGGATAGCCAGTCCCCGGAAAGCACCATTTCTTTGGCCGTTAAGGCGTAGTTGGATTCTACCGGATCTGTAACGGCGAGCAGACTGTTGCCGATGGAAAGGAAAAGAAATGAAATGATACAGACCGGGATGAGAAGACGAGCATATTTCACGAGTTACCTCCTACCGGCGAGAATTACTTGTCCCGGTGTAGTTGCAATAACGTTATAGTCGCTTAAATCAGTGTGAGTACGCAATAATTTATTATAGGTTGATTGCTGCATGATTACATATATATCGGGGGTCTCACGGCGTAGAGTTGCAAAGTCGGGAGCGTTTTGAGATTCCCAGGATACACCGGTCGTATTGCCGTAAAAAGCCAAGGCGGGACAAAGAAATTTTTCAATATATACGGGACCGGAATGATTTAAGGAGATATACTCTTCGGCAATGGCCTTGCCGGAAATATATTCGGCTGACTGAGGCAAAATACCGGCAAAGGCAACAGTCATAAATACAAACATGCAGCTCACTGCCGAAAGTAAGGCGGAACGCCATCTTTTTAAGTGCATAAAGGCGGCAGGTATGATGAGGGCCAAGGTCAGTAAAACGGAAGCCCAAAGGATGGGGGTTGCAAAGAACAGGGCACTTTCATTCAGCGGGATGGCGTTGCATGCCAGCAGGATGACGCCGCCTATGTAGGAGACGGCCAACCAGATACGCGGGAGCTTGCCGTTTCGCTTCAAGGCATAGGTATACCAACCCAAGATAACCGACAGGGGCGGAAAGAGGGGAGATATATACGTGACTAATTGTGTTTGAGAAAGAGAAAAGAAAATAAAGATAAAGGTAGCCCAAATGAAACAGAAGAGGAGTCCGTCACGGTACGGGCCGTTGCCGCGAAGGCAACGGATAAGTGCTTGAAAAAGGGCTCCTGTCCAAGGCATGAGGCCACCCAATACGATGGGAATAAAAAAGAAGATGCTGTTTTGCCCGGGATGTTCCGGAGCAGCAAAGCGTGTAATGTTATGATAACCGATAAAAACATTTGTAAAGTCTGTACCGTGTACGATGTACATATACACGTACCAGGGCAGGCCGACAAGAAAGGCCAGAAGAATACCTTGAGGGATTTTCATCTCTTTCAGCAAAGACCAACGGCGAGTACCTGCGATATAAAGCAGCATGATCAATGCCGGGAAGGCGTATCCTACGGGGCCCTTGGCCAGCAAAGCCAGACCGCATCCGAAGTAAGCGAGGTAGTATTGTTTACGGTAGAAGGCAAACATGCTGAACGTTAGAGTGAAGACGAGGGTCATGTCCGTAACGGCCGCCTTGGCTATATAAATAAAACCGACGGATGTCAACAGTATAAGGGCAGCTCGGAATGCGATGTGTTTATTGAAAACGGCCCGACTTTGAACATAAACGGTAGCAACGGTAGCGATTCCCATAACGGCACTCGGTAAGCGAGACGTGTAGTCGCTGATGCCGAAGAGCGAGTAGGAAATCATTTCCAACCAGTAGAATAACGGCGGCTTGTCATACCAAAATTGTCCGTATATGCGAGGTGACAACCAGTCGCCGGCAGCCAGCATTTCACGAGCCGTCTGCCCATATACGGGCTCATCCGGGTCGATTAGGGGAAAGGCACCTAAAAAAGGCAGCAAAAAAATTGCTGCCAAAAGGATGATACCTAACCCGTAACGATTCTCGTGAATATAAGCGGTAAAAAATTTCATAGCGGTTATTTACCTCTGCGTTTAATGAAGAAAACAAGAGTGATAACAGCTGCCAAGACAATCAAGGCAATGAGGAAGATGTGATTATATTCAATAAGATCACGCCAGTGGCTGCCTAAAACGGATCCGGCCCAAACGAGTAGCCAAGTCCAAGGAATGGTCCCGACGGTTGTCAGAATGATGAATTTGAAGAAAGGATAGCGCGCTACTCCGGCGGGGAAAGAAATAAAGGTGCGAACACCGGGCAAGCAACGGCAGACGAGGACTGCAATGCCTCCGTAAGAATCAAAAAGACGCTCAGTCAGCTGGAATTTCTTTTCATTAAAGAAAATGTATTTGCCGTATTTCAGCAATAAGGGACGGCCTCCGTAAAGGCCGAGAAAATAGCTTATAACGGAGCCGAAGATTCCGGCCAGACAGGCAATAATAAACGTAGGCATAAACTCGAAGACGCCCTGAGAAATTAAAAAGCCCGCAAACCCCAAGATAACTTCACTGGGAATGGGAATATTGGCATTTTCGGCAGCCATGGCGAAAAACATGGCAATATAACCGTAAGACTCCATTAGTTGCAATAATGTATCCAAAACAGTTCTCCTCTGCGTAAAATAGCTGGTGTTCAAAATATTGTCTTATCATAGCATAGACGGAAATCCTTGCCAAATGCCAAATTGTACTACGGCTCCTTAAATGAGGGGATGCGGCTTAATAGGTGTTCGTCGAGAAAGCGAAGGTAAGCAATCGTAGCCAAAAGAGTAAGACACATGGATAGCCATAGAGGAAAGTCGAAAGGGGTAAGTAAGGAACGGATGGTAAGTGCGACGATATAGGCGGTATACGAGATGCCGTAAGCTCGTTGGGCCAATATACGCTTTGTACCGCAAGACACGGAAAACAGAGAGCCTACGTATAAAAAGGCGGGTATACCCGTACCGGCCGCAAGGGTCAAGAAGACAGGTATATACATGCCGGCAAAGTCTGTCAGAGAAAGGCTCAGAAAAATAATAAAAGCGACGACCCAAGCAAAGGCCGGTTTGAAGGTATTGTTTGCAAAAATACGGGCGCGGTAAGCTTGTATACCTGCAACGTAGTAGATACTCCAACCGATGAGGGTCGTTAGTATTTCGACGGTTCGGAGATTTATGTTAATGCCGCATATGAGGATTAAGGTGATTACAACATGTAAGAATGTAGATGTCAGTAATACCTTTTGAAACGATGTATTGTAACGATGTCTGAAAAAGGTCGATGAAAATTTTTTTAACAAGGCGGAAAGCAACAAAAGAAAAAGAAATACGCCCAGAAAAGCATACGGTCCGGGAGCGTATGCACTATAAATGAACGTCGTCGAAAAAAAGGGGAGTTCGTTATCCGCATCAAACAGATGTGCGAGGACGGTAAGAAGAGGCACTAAAAAGATAAAAGCGACAAAGGTCGGAAGAACAATTCGTATTCCCTTTTTCTGAAAAAAATAGGTGAAATTATGAATGTGTAAGGTAGCGGCACAGCAATAGGCGCCGATAAAAAAAAGTACACTTAGAGAAACGGTGAAAAAGACGATACCTATACGACCGAAAAGAGATGTGCAAAAAGTGGTTTCTGACGAAGCGATCGGAAAAAAATAAATAGCCGGTACGGCGTACACGGCTAATAGACTTGCAGCCGTAGCCGTGTAAACGGCTACGGTTCTGGCCGAGTCCAGTATGGAAATATGTTTGCTCACGAGAAAGAGTCCTTTCACAGTAAAGAATTTCAGATATTAGACGAAAAGAAGATGTCCTAAATAGACAACAATCGGTATGGTAAAGGCGCTGAAAGCAGTCGTATTCATAACCGTTTGTAAGGCGTAATCCCCGTTATTGTTAAATTCCATAGCGAAAAAAGCCGTATTGACTGCTGTAGGGATAGAGCAATATACGAGAAATACCATAGAGCCGACAGCCGAAAAGGTGCCGGGAGCCATCCAGTTAGCTGCGTAAACCGTGCAAAGTCCCAGTATAGGTAAAAAAATGAGTTTAATTACACCGGCAATGCAGACGTCTGTATTGAAACGGCCTATGCCGCTTTGGGACAGTTGAATCCCTACGGTAATCATAGCTACGGGCAACAAGGCGTGTCCGGCCATATCCAGAACCGGCCAGAAAAAGAATTGAGTCGCATCTATTTCGGCCCAGCGGCAAATCAGGGCGGCACTGATCATATATACCATCGGCATGCGAAAGATGACACTCAGTGTATCGTGAACTGTCAGGTTACCGCGAGCTGCCTGGTACAATCCTAAGGTATTAAGAAAAACACTTTGAATCACATAAATGACCAACTGTACTACCATGGCTTCGGCCAAGTAAACCGGTTGTCCGTCCACCAAAAAAGGGGGGTGTGAAAAAATCAGTAAGATTAAAGATACGCCCAGATTTCCCGTGTTATTAAACATGAGTGCATTACGACAGGCACGAATCATACCGGCATCGTAGCCGCGAGCTTTACCGACCCCTTCAGCGATTAAGGCTGACAGTATCAAGAAAAAGAGGACGGTTAAAATAATAGGAACACTCGTAGCAGGAAAGTCCGTAGTGTAAATACTCGTGAAAATGAAAGACGGAATGATGATGTACATTAAAAACTTTGATAATGTTCGTACGTCCAGATGAAGTTTTTTATCCAACAGAAAGCCTAGTGCCGTAAGGCCGAAGATAGGCAACATTGTGTGTTCGATAATAAATAAAAAGACCATAGGTACGCCTTTCAAAAGAGGAATACGTAAAAACGGAATTAGCGATAGAGCGGCAAATAATACACGAGGGTTGCCAGTGCTTCACAGGTATATTTAAGCATAACCGTATCCCAAATGAAGTCGGGGGAACCGTCATAAACGGGGGTATCACGGTTGATTCCGGCAAAAACGCTGAGAGTCGGGCATTTAGAGGCAAGTCGAGTGATGTCGTCAGAGTGAAATCCGGGATTCATAGGAAGACAAGTGAAACGATCAGTTCCGTATTCGGCCAAAATTTGATAAGCCTGCTCGCATAGTTGTGCATCATTTTCTCCGGCATCCGATCGGGAAATGACTGACAAATGTCCGTTCGGATACAGAGAATGCAACTTCTGAAGGAGGTTGTCACGGATTTGTGAGTCATAAGTTCGTAAGGTGCCGGAAATGTTTATACAAGCCGGGAGGACGGTTAAATTACCGCTATTCGAATCGAAAGAAAAAGACAGAGATGCTTTGTTGTTCGGCAAAGCATCCAACTGAGTGACGGCCTCGTGCATGAATTTAATAGCTGTTGTAAAGGCGTTTTCATCTGTTGAGACGACATAAGGACGACCGCTTTTTCCGTGTATAGCCAGACGGAAATCGTCGCGGGATGCAAAGAGAGGCCCCGTTGCAAGGCCTAGATAGCCTCCTTTTAAGGATCCGTCCAATTGCATATCCAAGACGTAATCGACAGACGGATTTGACAAAATACCGCTGTCAATCATTTTGTCGAGGCAACCTCCGGTTTCCGTATTGGGTTCGAAAACCAAGCGAACGGTGCCATGTAACTGGTCGTTATGGGATGTCAGTATTTTAGCCAAGCCTAACAGGTTGGCAATAAGTCCGTCATGACCCGACGCATGCATGACGCCCGAAACCAGGGATGCATAGGGTAAATCATTATTTTCATCCAAGGCGACGGCATCTGTTTTGGCGCGTAATAATACGGTAGGACCGGGAAGAGCTCCATGAATTAGGGCAGTTACCCCCGTGCCGGCAATGATGCGGATGTCTTCGGCACCCAGAAGGCTTAGTTCGCGAAAAATAGTTTTACATGTATCGAATTCATTGCCGCTCGTTTCAGGGCGAGCATGAAAATATTCTCTCATTTCCATCATATACGGCATAACTTTGCGGACTGCCGTTCGAATGGAAAAGGTAACAGAAGTTGCGGTCATAGGAAACACCTCCGGCATCGGACAGTCCGATGCTTAATTATGGTTATATATAAGATTCGTCGTCAGTCTGAAAAATCCTTTAAAAATACTAAAAAAAGGATTCTCCCGCAATGAGACCTATAAAACAACAGATGAAAGCAACTCCGACATTGAGCAAACCGTACAGACAGGCATAAGAGAGGTGGCCCGTACGAATAAGCGTTAAAAGCTCGAGGTTGTAAGTGGAAAAGGTCGTAAATCCCCCGAGGATTCCCGTAACGGCAAAGAGTCTTATTGCCGGCGGCAAATCGGCGTGTACGGAAAAATATGCGGCACATAGACCGATCATAAAGGAACCCGCAATGTTTACGATAGCTGTACCGTACGGAAAAAGCAAGCCGCCGTGTTCATTTGCATAAAAAGAAACTAAAAAGCGCAGTGCGGCTCCAAGGCCGCCGCCGCAAGCGATGACTAATATATTTTGAGCCATAATTACCTCCATTATATTTATTTATAGGTAACACGATAAAAGGAGCCTTGTCAATTTCAGATAGACGAATCAGCCTGTGCTATAATACGAAGAGAATAACTTTCGGGAGGATATTATGCATATTTCGGGGCAATTGATTCCGACAATTCGTCAATTAAACACTTGGCCGCGGTTTCGTCTACGGCTTTTTGCCGAAGGGGCTCTGGTAGGTGTATTCGCCGGCCTGACGGCCGGTTTTTTTCGCTTTGCTTTGGAAAAAGGAACTTTATTGCGAGAATATATATATACTATATTAATACAATCGGATTTATGGGTAAACCTTCTATGGTTTGCAGCACTTGCCGCGGCCGGATATATTTTGTGGCGCTGTGTTGCTTATGAACCTGATGCGGCAGGAAGCGGCATACCGCAAGTAAAAGGGGCAATTGCCTGCGCTTTGCACATGCGTTGGTGGAGGATTTTGTGGGTAAAGTTGTTTAGCGGAATTTTGGGGATCGGCTTGGGCTTGTCACTGGGACGTGAAGGGCCGTCCATTCAGTTGGGAGCCGTGGCGGCTCAAGGGATTAGTGAGACTATGGGTCGCACGCGTATGGAAGAACGGTATCTAATCACAGCGGGGGCCAGTGCCGGTCTGGCAATGGCTTTTAATGCCCCTTTAGCGGGAGTACTCTTTGCCTTGGAAGAACTGCACCGCAATTTTTCCGGCGTAGTTTTGGCTCCGGCTATGGCGGCCGCCTTGATTTCCGCCGTTTTATGTCGATTTATGTTTGGGGGACAGTCGGTATTTCAGTTCGGAATGTTACCGACCTTTCCCGTTGAATACACGTGGTTAGCTGTTATCCTAGGACTTATCTTGGGGTTGTGCGGATTGGTATTTAATAAGGGATTATTGGCATCGCGAAAGTTTTATGAATTGCCCGTATTCAGGAAACCTTGGATGCCTGTTGCATTCGCGTTGTTTACTGCCGGAATTTTGGGTTATGTGCTGCCGCAGGTTTTGGGTGGCGGTAATGATTTAATTAATTCACTGCATAGTATGCCTTTATCATTGCAACTTTTCGGGATTCTGTTGGTCGGAAAGTTTTTATTTACGTTAGTCAGCTACGGTAGCGGAGTTCCCGGGGGATTTTTCCTTCCAATCCTGGTTATCGGAGCCTTAACGGGGAGTGTAATCGGCATCGGGCTCATTCAAATCGGACTGGTAGAAGAAGCATACTTATCAAATATTGTCATTATTTCCATGGCTGCATTTTTTACGGCTTCTGTGCACTCTCCCATAACGGGGACCGTTCTGATTATGGAAATGACCGGTTCATATGAGCATTTGCTGGTATTATGCATGGCCTCTTTGATTGCTTTGGTAACAGCCAAGCTTTGTGGAGGCAAGCCTATTTATGATACCTTGCTTGAACGACTCCTGAAAACGGGGAATAAAGTCGGAACTCATGAGAATCAGCGCAATATCATAGAGTTTGCTGTTATCGGCGGCAGTCGCTTGGACGGTAAAAAAGTAACGTCCGTTGAATGGCCGGAGCGGGTAGCTTTGGTGGATATTAAGCGAGGCGACGGGGAAATTATTCCTGACAGTCGGGCTGTAATACAGGCGGGAGATTATATTTATATATTAACGGATTCTCCGCAATCGGCTGAGGCGGTACGTTGCTTGGCAGAAGAAGAAATTGTATAATAATTAAAAGGCTATACAAGATAAGGGAAAAAATATTAGAAAAACGGCGAAAATACATGAGAAAATGGTTGATCGACCATTACAAAAAGGTATAAAAATATCAATAGTTATGTATAAAACTGTAGAATTTTGACTTAACCATCTTTTTTTGCTATACTCACCGTAAGCAGAGCTTACTGTTTAATCGAGGTGGTTTTTTGAAGAAATTCACAATACTTTTACTTACTCTTATTTTTACCTTATCTTTATCAGCCATCGTAATGGCTAATGTTTCATTAGGAATGACAGGCACACGCGTTGCGAGTGTTCAGAATATGCTAATCGGCACGGGATATTTGACTGACGGGGCGGATGGTGTGTTTGGAAGCGGTACACAGGCTGCTGTACAACGGTTCCAAGCGGATCATGGGTTGACGGCTGACGGTATTGTCGGCACGCAGACGATGAATGCGTTATCAACTGCCAGCGGACAACCTATTCCTGTCGATAATACTATTGTAATGGAAGCTACTGCTTATACTGCCGATGATCCCGGTAATAGCGGATATACCGCAACGGGACAGCCTTTGGCATACGGAATGGTATCCGTAGATCCCAATGTAATTCCGTTGGGAAGTCAATTATATATTGAAGGATACGGATATGCCGTTGCTGCCGATACGGGCGGAGGAATTGTGGGAAATCGAATCGATTTGGCTATGGATTCCGTTTCCGACGCATTGAATTTCGGTCGCAGAGATGTGGTCGTACACGTATTGTAATAAAAAAACAGGGAGACCTATGTCTCCCTGTTTTTTTATTTGCCGTGTTTTATAGGTCTGTTTACGTAAAAGTATGTATTTTCCGCGGATTTTGTGGTATCCTTATAAGGCATTAGACAGTTATTCGTAGCAGGAGGCTCGATGAAGATGGAAGAGGTAATTGCACTGGTTCTGGCTGCCGGTAAAGGGACTCGTATGAAGTCTAAATTGCCGAAGGTCTTGCATAAGGCCGGCGGCGTCCCCATGGTCGGACAAGTGTTGCGGGCGGTAAAAGATGCCGGAACAAAGCGGGAAATCGTGGTTGTCGGTTTCGGAGCGGAAGCGGTTACGGCCTATGTAGGCGAGACGGCGGAGACCGTTGTCCAGAAGGAGCAGCTCGGCACGGGCCATGCCGTGTTGCAAGCCGAATCTTTATTGCAAGGCGAAAAAGGGATCTTGCTTGTTACGTGCGGCGACACCCCGTTAGTACGGACAGAAACATTCCGGGCCCTCTTGGATTGTCATAAAAAGACGCAAGCATCGGCTACAGTTTTGACAGCCTGTATGCCTGACCCTACAGGATACGGCCGGGTTATTCGAAGTGCGGACGGAAAGGTTTCGAAGATTGTCGAACAAAAAGACGGTACTTCGCAGGAACTGGCTGTAAACGAAGTCAATGCGGGAATTTATTGCTTTGAATTACCTGAATTATGGGAGTTGTTACATCGCATCGGCAATAACAATGCCCAAGGCGAGTATTATTTAACCGACATTATCGGCATGCTTGTTGCTGACGGTAAGACGGTAAGCGCCGTAGCGGCGGAAGATTATAGAGAAACTTTGGGTGTCAACTCCAGATTACAGTTGGCCCAGGCGGAAAAAATTTTACGAGAACGCAAACTGGAAGAGTTAATGACAGAAGGCGTTACGGTACAGGATCCGTCCAATACGTATGTGGAAACTACGGTAACGGTCGGGCGAGATACGGTTTTATATGCGGGCACGGTCTTGGAAGGTCGAACGGTAATCGGAGAAAATTGTGAAATCGGTCCTTTTGTGCGATTGACCAATGTTGTCATGGGAGACGGTAACAGCTTGCAATACACCTATGCTCATGACTGTACGATAGAAAATAATCTGACCGCCGGTCCTTTCGTTCACTTCAGACCGAAAACCCATATTGAAGACCATGTAAAAGTGGGGAACTTTATGGAAGTCAAGAATTCACATATCGGTGAAGGAACGAAATTACCGCATCTCAGCTATATCGGTGACAGCGATGTGGGGGCCGGTGTCAATATCGGCTGCGGCACGATTACGGTTAACTATGACGGCAAGGTTAAACATCGCACGACTATCGGTAACCACGCTTTTGTAGGCTGTAACAGCAACTTAGTTGCACCTGTAGAAATCGGCGAGTCGGCGTATGTCGGGGCGGGTTCTACGATTACTAAGAATGTGCCGCCGAAATCCTTGGCTGTCGGCCGTGCTAAACAGCGCAATATTGAAAATTGGGTTAATGACGATACCTATAAGAAGTAAAAGTCTGGATTTTCGCATAACTAACTATATGATAATCGCCAGGAGGATATGATGAGTTACGAGGACGGCAAGAAGCTTAAAATTTTTTCGGGTAATGCAAACCCGAAGTTGGCGAAAGAAATTGCCGATTATTTGGGCCTTGAATTGGGAAAGGCTTTTGTAGGTAAGTTTAATAACGGCGAAGTACAGGTTATGATTGATGAAAGCGTTCGCGGTAAGGATGTCTTTTTAATTCAGCCGACCAGCCAACCTGCCAATGATAACTTGATGGAGCTTTTAATTATGGCGGATGCTTTGAAAAGAGCTTCGGCTAATCATATTACGGCAGTGGTTCCTTATTACGGATACGCTCGTCAGGATCGGAAGACTCGCGGTAGAGAACCTATTACGTCGAAACTGGTCGCCGATCTGATGACTACGTCGGGTATTACGCGAGTTGTGACCGTTGACTTGCATGCCGGGCAAATTCAGGGCTTCTTTGATGTGCCTGTAGATCACTTGGGATCGGCCTCGATTATTGCTCGCTATATTAACCAGAAAAAGGAAGAAACGGACTTAGGTGATATTGTCGTAGTTTCTCCCGACTTAGGCGGCGTTACGCGCGCTCGTGATTTGGCAGATCGTGTAAATGCTCCTATTGCAATTATTGAAAAAAGAAGACCCCGTCCGGGTGTTGCCGAAGTTATGAATATTATCGGCGACGTAGAAGGCAAGACCTGTATTATTGTTGATGATATTGTCGATACGGCCGGCTCTTTGTGCGGCGGTGCCAAAGCATTGAAAGAACGCGGTGCGGCTAAGGTTATGGCAGCCTGTGCACATGCCGTGCTGACCGATCCGGCTGTAGAACGAATTCAAAACTCCGATATTTCCGAACTCGTAATTACTAATACCATCCCCTTGCCGGCAGAAAAGGCTATCGACAAGATCAAGGTTCTTTCCGTAGCGCCTTTACTGGGTGAAGCGATTATGCGTATTTTCCATCAAGTATCGGTAAGTAAACTGTTTGAAAAATAAAGAGGAGTTTTAAGCCGTGCATATGATTGCGGGACTCGGTAATCCGGGTCGTGAGTACGAAGGCAGTAAACACAATGCGGGGTTTACGGTAATCGATGAGTTGGCACGTCGGTGGGGTGTTAATACTTGGCAGACCAGAATGGATGCGGAAGTGGCAATTGCCAATGTTGACGGTGAACAGGTCTTACTTGTTAAGCCGCAAACGTATATGAATGACAGTGGCAAGTCTGTCGGTCCGCTTATGCGTTGGTATAAGATTGATGAAAAAGACGTGTATGTCGTGTATGATGATATGGATTTACCTATAGGTAAATTACGTATTCGTGAAAACGGCAGTGACGGCGGTCATAACGGTATTAAGAGCTTATTTGCCAACGGGTGTCGTGATTTTGTTCGCTTTCGTTTGGGCATCGGGCGCCCTTTGGGCCATATGGACGTTATACATCATGTGTTGACGCCTTTTCCGGAAGAATATCGTCAGACTTTTGCAGACGGTGCCGCTTATGCGGCCGAGGCTGTAGAGGGATGCTTAAAGCTCGGCGTGTCTAAAGGCATGAATCGCTATAATCCGAGGCGCAATAGATAGAGACTTGAATATAAGAGCCGCACTTTATCGGTATGTCCGGCAAGGTGCGGCTTTGTATCTGTACAGACAGTGTTTCGGCAGGGCTTAGCAGGGATTTTGCCCGCCGGTAGTTTTGAGTGAGTCAGAGGAGACATGCATGGAAAAATTATTAAGAAAAGGCCGCATGGCCTTATTTACCGCATTGCTGTGGGCTGTGACCGTAATCGTCGCCTCTGCAGCCGTACCGACGACGGGGGCAGAGGCGGCTTGCCTTATCGATGCCGATACAGGCCGGATTTTATATCAAGTGAATCCTAATAAATGGGTTCATCCGGCGAGTACGACAAAAATAGTGACGATGCTTACTGCTCTGGATAAAGGGGCTGACAAGTTGGATCAGCCCATTCATATTTCACAATATGCAGCCGATGCGGAACCGTCCGTCTTGGGGATTGCTCCCGGCGACAAGCTGACTCTACGGGAAGCTATGCGCGGTATGATGGTCGTATCCGGTAACGATGTAGCCGTAGCCGTAGCAGAGACTTTGGGCGGAACTGTAGGGGCCTATGCGGACATGATGAATGCCGAAGCCGCTAAGTTGGGTGCAACGCATACACATTTTGTCAATCCTAACGGATTGACGGCGCCGAAACATTATACGACAGCTGTGGATATGGCTAAAATAGCTGCTTACGGATTAAAGCACTATCCTGAATTTAAGTATACCGTGTCATTACCGAATTATACGGTGAAGTATCTGGACGGACGGACCAAATACGTGGAAACAACGAATCGCTTTTTGACGAGCGGGTATAAGGGAGCCGACGGTGTTAAGACCGGATATACGGACGCAGCCGGTGTTTGCCTCGTCGCCTCGGCTACAAGAAACGGACACACTTTGGTCGTAGCTCTTTTTAATGATGATAACCGCTGGACTGACGCTCCGGCTATTTTGGACTACGGCTTCAGACGCTTGCAGTCGGGAAGATAGACATAAAAAAAGCAAGGCTGTTTAACAGCCTTGCTTTTTTGTATCTTTTAGTAATCCTGAACCAAAAGTTCGAAAAACGCTTGCGGATGCGAACAAACGGGACATACTTTCGGGGCTTCTTCTGCTTCCAGGATGAAACCGCAGTTACGACAAACCCATGTACGTTTTTCAGGGCGTTTAAAAGCAGCACCGCTTTCAACGTTAGCCAAGAGATCGCGATAACGTTCTTCATGGTGTTTTTCAATTTTACCTACATGATCGAAGAGAAATGCGATTTTGTCGAACCCTTCTTCACGAGCAACTTTAGCAAATTCAGGATACATTTCCGTATTTTCCCAATTTTCACCGTCAGCAGCATCTTTCAGAGCGCCGTCTAAATCGAGCATACCGTCATGGAGAAGTTTGAACCAGATTTTAGCATGTTCTCTTTCGTTATGAGACGTTTCGTCAAAGTATGCGGAAATTTGTTCGTAACCGGCTTTCTTTGCAACACTTGCATAATAGCCATATTTTGTATGAGCCTGAGATTCGCCTGCAAAAGCTGCCTGCAGATTCTTTTCGGTCTTGCTTCCTTTTAATTCCATAGTGAACCTCCTGTAATCGATAAACATAATCAATAACTAATATTTGTTATTAATTACATTATATCCTTTTTCATGAAGGCGTCAAGGGTATAAGAAAACCGAAAACGATGTTATTTGTGCATAGTTTAAAACGTCGTAAATGCATAATTACTTTCGACGACCCTTTGAACGTTTTAAGGCATTACTACAGATAGAAGCCAGATACTTGGTGACGATGGTGAGTCCCAGTAAAAAGATAGCTATGAAGAGGGTCGAAATTGAACCGACTTGAGGCAAAGGAACGGGTGAAAGAGACATAAAGTTGGGAAAATATGATATAAGAGCGGTTACGACGGCAGCGGCGAGGAATAAGAGTAAAAAAATACTGCCCAAGAAGGCGCAGAGACGGCCTAAAAGGGTGTATAGAAAACGTTCGAACATATTTAGCGGCGGTGCTTCCCGGTGAGTACCATGCGCCTCGGGTTCTTCTTGCTCGTAATCATCCGCATCATAGAAAGGGGGATTATAGTTGTCGCTAAATTCGGGGTGTCGCTCACTCGGGTCGTCATAATTGAAAATTTGACGACGCTTCCGACATGTCTGTCGATGAGGTGCCTTGTCTATTTCTTCTCCCATGTAATATCGATAAATATCTCGCGGTGAACCGAGCTCTCTACTGATCTCGTCGTCGCTCATGCCAAGACGCCGGCCGCGTATAAAGCGTTCTTCGCAATCGTCCAGGATTTCCCGCAGATCTTTTTTGTTACTGTGGCGAAAGTAGTAACGTAGGAGATCCATAAATTCATTTTTTTTCACTGTATTACCTTCCTGAAGAGTTGTGATTAGCTCTTTCTTGTAATTGAGCCCCTTTATGCCAACAGAAAATTCCGACAGCGGCAATGAAAATCAGGCTAAGCGGTGCGAATATGCGGTAATCCGCAGGTAGAAAGTTCAAGGCTGCCAATGGTTCGGCGCCGGCCAAAATATACCAGGCAATGCGAATCATAAAGCCGGCGCAAAACAAGAGTGATACGGTTCCCAGTGTATAGAGTAGGGTATATGCGGATTTACCGGGGGTTGCTGAAGTGGACATAAAAAAACCTCCGAGTGAGAATGTTGTTAAGCAGTTAAAGAATTTATTTTATATTAGCATACTTTATGACGCCTAACCAGTAAGGTTGCTTGCGAAAGAAGATATCATACGGTAAGATAAGACGAAACGGTTTCGAAAGGAATAGATTAACGTGAGCACTTATATGCAGGCGATCTTACAAGAGTACGGAGAAACTCTTGCTACCAAGGGTCTTAGAATTATTTTAATATTAGTCTGTACTTATGCGGCCTATCGATTATGTGAATTTATTGTTGCCCGTGTCGGCGGGGTTCCTATGGGGCATTTAGGCGGTAAGCGTCGACGGCGCGGGGAAACTCTGCTGTCTATTATTCAACATGTTCTTTTTGCTACTTTTTGCTTTTTCGGGCTTATGTCGCTCTTGAGGGAATTGGATATTGATACGACGTCGCTTCTGGCAGGTGTCAGTATCATCGGTTTGTCCGTAGGTGTCGGTGCGCAAAGCTTGGTTAAGGATTTTGTAGCCGGCTTTTTTATACTCGTTGAAAACCAATATGCAATCGGGGATATTATTCGAATCAAAGGCTTAACGGGAAAGGTTTTGGAACTCACTTTGCGAACAACGAAGTTGGAAGGGTCGGACCATGTGATACACATTGTTCCGAACGGCTTAATTGATACGGTGACAAACTACTCGAAAGAAACGTATTTCGGAGCCGTCCGCATTTGTGTCTCCCAAGACTACGATCCGGAAAAAGTTATGAAAATTTTAAATGATTCTTTGGCTGCCGTGTCGGGGCTAAAGGAATTGAAACCCGGAGCCGCCGTATCGGGCTTGTCTTCTATGGACAAAGACTCTTTTTTCTATGATGTGAATCTGCCGTCGGCGTGGGTCGACTCATATACCGTGTGTGCGGCTTATCAGTACGAGGCAGCTAAGCGGCTGTATACTGCCGGTATAGTCCTACGCAGTATTCGTATAGGTGGTCCCGAACTTGTTAAAGAAAACGGTATGTCCGCGTAAGGAGTGAAAATATGACCGATTTTGTCAAATACGCAATCGGAGATATTGTGCAATTGAAGAAAGCACATCCCTGTGGTTCATTTGAATGGGAAGTGGTACGGACGGGTATCGATTTTATTATTATTTGTTGCGGTTGCGGCCATCGCGTCATGGTACCGCGACCTAAATTCGAAAAATCCGTAAAGAAAATTATTTCGCATAAGGAAAAATCATAAAGCAGTGCGGTATAAGAAATTGCTTATGCCGCACTCTTTGCAAGGCTGATGAGAGTCGAAAAATTGACAGGTAAATAGGCTTTACCTATAATGAGTAAAGAAAAAAGAAATGGGAGTCGAAGGTTATATTTCTCCACCCGTTTCGGACAAGGGAGATGAAGGCGGCTGTATACTTCGACAGCCGCCTTTTTTAGAGGAGGAAAGAATGCGATTACGTAGAAAACCGTGGATTGACGAGGCAATACGGGAGTACGACTCCTTCGTATACTTGCAACCGCAGGAAGACCTGAAGGGAAGCTGGCGTGAGGTCTTTGATAATCCGACGGCGCCTTTGTGGGTTGAGCTCGGTACGGGAAAGGGAAACTTCATATCTCGCTTAGCCGACATTCACAGAGAGGTTAATTTTATAGGCATTGAAGTGCAATTGGGGGTTTTATACTATGCCGCCAAAAAATGTGCGGCTGCCGAACTTACCAATGTACGCTTGTTACGGTTTGATGCCGCTTTTTTGGAAACTCTCTTTGCACCCGGCGAAGTAGATCGCTTTTTTATCAATTTCTGTGACCCTTGGCCGAAAAAACGGCACGCCAAACGCCGCTTGACTTACAGGGGGTTTTTGGATCGCTATGCGCGTTTGTTGGCTGCTGACGGAGAAATTCACTTTAAGTCCGATAATGCGGGACTTTTCGACTTTACGTTGGAAGAGTTCAATGCTCGTCACTGGCCTTTGTCAGAGGTAACCTACGATTTACACGGCAGTGACATTTTAAATGAGGCTATGACCGAGTATGAAGCGAAGTTCAGTGGCCTCGGACAACCGATTTTTCATTGTGTAGCCGCCAAGCCGGCAAAGGATGCTGATGATGAACAACAAGAAGGCTAAACAGATGTATCGGGCCATGCTGTTGCTCTTAGGAGCCTTTGCGCTCCTCTGGGTTATCGGTACGGTTAACGTTTTCAGTGCTACTTTTGCGGAGGACCGTCTTTCAGGCAGTGCTTACGGACACTTATTGCGACAATTGATTTTTTCCGCAGTCGGTCTGATTCCTGCAGTTATGGTTTTTCGCAGTGACTATCACCGGCTGTCGAAATATTCTAAACTCATGTACGTTGTAACCCTTTTGCTTTTGTTGGCCGTACCCTTAATCGGCATAGAAGCAAACGGTGCCAGACGTTGGCTCGGCGTCGGTAAGCTTACCTTTCAGCCCTCGGAACTGGCAAAATTGACGGCCATCTTATGTACGGCTTCTTTGCTGACACCTATGTTGAAGGCCGGTAAGGAGGTTACGTTTTTGGCACCTCTTTCTCATAATAAGAAAGCACCTGTTTGGCAACGCTTTCCCTGGTGGCCGCAAAAAGCCCTGCTCTTTACGCTGGTCTTGGCAGTTCCCGTTTTTAAGCAACCCGATGCGGGTACGGCTATTATTATCTTGACTTTGCCTGTTTTGATGGTTTGGATCAGCGGGGCTAAGCTTATGGAAGTAAAGTGGCCCGCTTTGCTTGTTGCCGCAGGCGCCGTTTTTTTCGTTCTCTACGAGCCGTATCGAAGAGATCGCATTATAGCGTGGATAGATCCGTGGGAGTATGAGAAGACCTTGGGTTACCAGACCGTCCAGGGGTTGATTGCTATCGGGTCGGGGGGGATTTTCGGCCAAGGCTTGGCGGAGGGGATCAGTAAATTCAGTTACTTACCGGAAGCCCATACAGACTTTGCCTTTGCCGTCTTAGCCCAAGAATTGGGATTAAGGGCCTCGCTGGGAATGATCGTGCTTTTCGGCATTATTTTAGTATACGGATGTAAGTGTGCCGTTATGTGTCAAGACCCGTTCGGAAGATTGTTGGCCTTTGGGACGACCATGTATTTCGGCGTTCAGGGATTTATCAACATCGGCATGGTTAGCGGGTTGCTTCCCGTTGTCGGAGTGCCTTTGCCGTTTATCAGCTACGGCGGGACATCCTTGATTGTTAATATGATTGCAGCGGCTATTTTATTAAATATTTGTAAGTCAAACAGGCGGGAAGCGGAACGGCAAACGCGACTTGCCGAAGAACGCGAGCTCACCTCTATGAGAGATGAAACTCGTAGTGTATTTAGACCGGGCCGTCACTAATTGTTAGGAGAGTAGTCATGAGACAACACAGAATCATTCAAGTCGACGAACGTCTGCCTTTATTGCAGACTATTCCTTTGAGTTTACAGCATTTATTTGCCATGTTCGGGTCTACGGTTTTAGTGCCGTTTTTACTGCATGTTGATCCGGCTACGGCTCTTTTTATGAACGGCATAGGTACGATTTTGTATCTTCTCATTTGCAAAGGGCGCTTGCCGGCTTACTTAGGATCGAGCTTTGCCTTTATATCTCCTGTTTTGGCCGTGTGTGCGACATCGGGGATGGATTACGGCGATGCCCAAGGAGGATTCATTGTTTTCGGGTTATCCTTTATCGTCTTGGCCGGCATTGTAAATAAAGTGGGGACTCGCTGGATAGATGTCCTTTTCCCGCCGGCAGCTATGGGAGCGGTCGTTGCCATTATCGGTTTGGAACTGGCTCCTTTGGCTATGACTATGTCCGGTTATCTCGGCGAGGCGTCGGGCATGACAAATGAAACGGCCATGATTATATCCACTTTTACACTCATTGTAACCTTGTTGGCGACGGTACTGGGTCGCGGTTTTATCGGTATTATTCCTATTCTTATCGGCGTCATTTCGGGATATATTCTTTCCTGGTTTATGGGCGTTGTAGACTTTTCGGTAGTAGAAACTACACCGTGGATTTCCGTGCCGACTTTTTATGAACCGAAGTTCAATCTCAGTGCCATTATGATGATTATGCCTGCTTTGTTCGTCGTTTTTGCCGAGCACTTGGGGCATCTTTTTGTCACAAGTGATATTGTGGGGCGCAACCTTATTGAAGATCCGGGTCTTCATCGCTCTCTGTTTGCCGACGGCTTGTCCAATGTTCTTTCCGGCTTAGTCGGATCCACACCGAATACGACATATGGCGAAAATATGGGGGTCTTGGCGATTACAGGTGTGTACAGTACCTGGGTTATCGGCGGGGCGGCTTTGCTGGCGGTTATTTTCTCCTTTGTCGGTAAGATTGCCGCTTTGATTCACGGTATTCCCGTTCCCGTTATGGGCGGCGTATGCATACTCTTATTCGGTTTTATTGCCGCATCGGGGATTCGAATGCTTGTTGAAAAACACGTGGACTATACACGCTCGAAAAATCTTATTCTTACAGCTGTTACTATGATTTGCGGCCTGTCGGGGGCTACGATTGTTGTCGGCCCCGTACAGTTAAAAGGGATGGGGTTGGCGACTGTTGTAGCCATGATTCTGAGCTTGGCCTTTTTACTGTTTGAAAGGCTTCATATTGATAACTACCATTAAGGATTCGGCAGAACGAGGGGATATGAATGGAGTCGTTGCATAATATAGTCCGCCGCGGAGAAGCTATGAATCGTGACGACTTAATCAGCTTACTTTCCTTGACGGAAGCGGAGGATTTGGAAATCTTATACAGCGCCGCTTATGAAACGAAGGTACGTCACGTAGGAAATATCGTGTATTATCGCGGCTTAATGGAGTTCTCCAATCAATGTATGAAAAACTGTCTATATTGCGGAATTCGTCGAGAAAATGGGAGCGTGAAGCGATTTCGGACGGATCTCAAAGATATAGAAAGTATGGCACAATGGGCTTATGAAAACGGTTACGGATCCGTTACGTTGCAATCGGGAGAACGACAAGACGAAGCGTTTATTCATGATGTAGAGGTCATGATTCGTACTGTGAAGGCCATCGGCGACGGCGCCTTGGGCATCACTCTCTGTGTGGGGGAGCAATCGGAGGAAACCTATCGTCGTTGGTTCGAGGCAGGTGCTCATCGCTATTTATTGCGCATTGAGACATCAAACCGTAAGCTTTATGAGACCTTGCATCCGCATGACGGGCTGCACAGCTGGCAGAAGCGGTACGATTGTTTAAAAGCGTTGGATCGCGTAGGGTATCAAGTAGGAACCGGCGTTATGATCGGCTTGCCGGGACAGACGGTGGAAGATCTGGCTGATGACATCCTCTTTTATAAAAAAGAAAATATTGACATGATCGGTATGGGGCCGTATGTCATTCATGGCGAGACTCCTTTGGGACGATATGCTGTGAACGAAGATCTTGATATAAAGTCTGAACGAAATCGGAGATTGCGGCTGGGATTGATTATGATTGCCGTAACCCGGATTCTCTTACCTGACTGCAATATTGCGGCGACAACAGCTTTACAAGCTCTGCATCCTTTGGGAAGAGAAATGGGGTTGAAGGCGGGGGCCAATGTGCTTATGCCCATTATTACCTTGCCGAAGTTTCGCAAAGACTATTTACTTTACGATAACAAGCCGTGTGTGGACGACACGCCGTTGCAGTGTCGCCAATGTATTGCCGCCCGCGTGGCCTCGGTGGGGGATCGGGTAGGTTTCGGGAAGTGGGGAGATGCTCCGCATTTTCAGAAAAAACATGAAAGAATATGAAAGAACATAAGACGGGACTGCGTCCCGTCTTTTTTTGGTGTATACTGTTATATGTATATGAGAACCGACAGGATTGGATTCGGAGGAAGAGACTGTGAACGACATAAAACTGTCTAAGTCCGAACGAACGGCCGCTTTTTATTGGGACCTGTTTCGTTCCACATTTATTATCAGTGCCGTAACTGTAGGCGGCGGATTTGTTATCATTCCCCTTTTACGAGGAAAGTATGTTGATGATTTCGGTTGGTTGACAGAAAAAGAGACGCTGGACCTTGTAGCGATCGCCCAATCTATGCCGGGGGTTGTAGCCGTTAATTCCGCAATCATTCTCGGTTATCGTATGGCCGGTCTTATGGGATCTTTAGTAGCTGCAACGGCCACGGTATTGCCGCCTTTATTGATTTTGTCGATTATTTCCGTTTTTTATGAGTTTTTTATTCAGAATTATTATATTAAATTGGTTTTGCGAGGTATGCAGTGCGGGGCGACGGCACTTATCGTTAATGTGGGTATTGATTTATTTTTAAAACAGTGTAAGCGCAAGCTAATCTTGCCTATTTTTATTGTCCTGGCCACATTTATAGCCAATGTGGTCTTTGAAATTAATATAATGTACCTTATTTTAACGGACGGTCTCATAGGCCTCTTGTTTATGCGTTCGGCTAAGTATAATTAGGGAGCGGACAGATGATATATCTCTTATTATTCTGGGAATTTTGTAAGGTCAGTGTTTTTTGTGTCGGCGGCGGATATGCGTCTATGCCGCTCATCCAGGCCGGCGTTGTGGACGGGCATCATTGGCTTACTATGAGTGAATTCGTTGATATTTTTACGATTTCGCAAATGACGCCGGGCCCTATCGGCATCAACGCGGCAACCTTTGCAGGTATGAAGACGGCCGGTATTTTCGGCGGTGTAGCGGCAACTGTCGGCTTTGTCGTCCCCTCTCTTTGTATCGGCATTACCTTGGCTAAAATCTTCTTGAAGTACGGTGATATCGGCCCTGTACGAGGTGCTCTAAACGGCTTGAGACCTGCTGTAGTGGGGCTTATTTGCGCCGCATCCATCGACTTTATTCTTCTGGCGCTATGGAACACGGAGGAATTACTCGTACACTGGAGCGATCTCAGTTTGGGGGGGCTGGTGTTGCTTATTGTGACGCTGGTCGCCGTGCGGCGCCATATAGGTGTCATTACCATTCTTGTCGCTTCGGGAGTCTTGGGACTTGTATTGGGGATGGCCGGGTTACTTACCGTGTAGGGATTCTTGACTGTCGTCTTTTGAATTTGATATACTTATTTCGTTACGGAAGGGTGTCCGAGTGGTTTAAGGAGCTAGTCTTGAAAACTAGTGATACCGCAAGGTACCGTGGGTTCGAATCCCACCCCTTCCGCCAGTAGAGAAAAAAAGAGGAATCGTATGACTCGATTCCTCTTTTTTCAGATATATGAAGGAGGCCTGTGATATGTCTTTAGTATCATCAGAGACTGTCTTGGCAGCATCGACCGCCGTATTCATCATTATTTGTCTTGCTTTTTATGCAGTCGGTCGGAAAAATCGTACGGATCAATCACCCTTTGCGTTGAAGTTTGTAAAAGCGGACGACGGGGCATTACGTATAGAAGTCAGCGGTTTTTCCGATAGCGAGCCGAACCGAAAAGCACGGTTTAAGCGAGAATACGGAGAAGGCCGCATCGTATCTCATGAAGGCATAGCCTATGCGGTCGATGTCTTGGAAGAGAAACGGATAGGAACGGATACGGTTATGGTCTGTCGCTTGAAAAAATTGGGATAATAAACACGGTTGCCGATAGGTGACCGTGTTTTTCTTTGTCATCAAGATAAAAAACATACAGATATAAGTTAAAGACAGAATTGCCATGATATTGTTTAGAAAGAAATACTATAAAAGTAAACCTCAACTTAGCCGGCTTTCGTTAAAAACAAAATGATTGACAGATAGCCTTGTCAAGCGGCTTATCCTTGATATTTCACGGTATTTATGTTATATATTTAACTGTACGTTTATATCTTAAAACAGGTTTTAGAGAAAAGGGGCAGTGATATGTATCACATAAGCGTTCTGACAGGACATCAAGACGAAGATGATTTTGGAGAGCGGTTGAGCGATATTGCCGAAGTGGAATATTGCTCTGCTGAAGATGAAGATGAATTGATAGATCAACTGGACGGCACGGATATACTCATTTGTGACGATGAGCCTGTATCGGGCCGAGTTCTGGAAGAAACAGATGATTTAAAACTTATTGTCGTAATGGGGGAGGAAACTTCTCATATCGACTTACAGACGGCACAAGATCGTAATATCAAGGTCGTGTGTCTTCATGATTATTTTGATGAAGATGTGGCGGATCATGCATGTGCCATGATTTTAGCTTTATTACGTCAAATTCCCGAATATGCCTATGATGTACGTGATAACAACCGTTGGCAGTTCGGATCCGTGCCTTGGCCGTTACATCGTGTATCGGCAAACCTTATAGGGATTGTCGGCTTCGGGCGGATCGGACAGCTGGTAGCGGAACGTCTGCGCCCCTTCGGGTGCGGCATACAGGCATACGACCCCTTTGTGAGTGAGAAAACCATGCTCGACAACGGTGTAACGCCTGTGGATTTTGATAAATTATTAAAGACCAGTGACTTGATTACCCTGCACTTGCCGGTTGAAGAGGCAACGCAGAACATGTTTCAAGAAGAACAGCTGGAACGCATGAAAAAGGGTTCCATGTTGGTTAATTGCGGCAGTGGCGGGCTCGTTGACGAAGCGGCTCTATATCATGCCGTTGATGACGGTCATATTCGCAGTGTTGCTTTGGATACCTTGACCACGGAGCACCCGAGCACCATGTTTTTGGAAATGCTGGAGCGCCCCGAGTTTTTACTGACACCTGATGTTCGAGCACATTCGGTAGAGGCGGAGAAAGCGAAATACGATGATGCGGAACGGTACATTCGCCTCTTTCTGGATGATAAGATGGAAGATATTCCCTTTGTGAGCCTATCCTCTGAAGAAGAATAGGCGACTGACACGTTGTAAGACGGTAAAAACGGGAGGAGACTGTCATGCGTAGTTGGAAACTGATTCTTTGCTTACTGCTAGCGGTAGTCGTCTTAGTCGGGTGCGGTAAGACCCAAGAGGAGAACTCGATGGCCTCGGACGGAACAACAAAGGCTGAAACGAAGATGGCCGTTCCGGAAAAAGGGATACCGGTCCTTATGTACCACATGATTGGGGATATAGAGGATAACGATGCGGTATTAAAAGAATCACACCTGAGAGAGCAAATGAAGTTTCTCAAGGATAACGGATTCCACCCTTTGACACTGGATCAGCTTTACGAATATGTGATGTTTAATAAGCCTGTTCCGGAAAAGCCCGTAGTCATTACTTTTGATGACGGCTATGCCGATACGTACTCTATCGTAATGCCGCTTATGAAAGAATATGGCTTTGCCTGTACCGTCTTTATTCCCACCTATGATGCCGATCAGGGAACTCGCTTATCATGGAATCAGATTAAGGAGATGCAAGCGTCGGGTATGACTATTGCCGGGCACGGATATCATCACGAACGTTTGGCACAAATGAATGAAGACGTGCTCAATAGAGAAGTGGCTATGTGCCAGAAAGAGCTGAAGGAACAATTGGGGATCACGAATGAATACTATTGCTATCCTTACGGCTCTAACGACGAAGCATCGCAGAAAGCTATGAAGAAGAACGGTATCAAGTTGGCGTTTACCATGAATCCCGGTTGGGTGAAATACGGAGATAATCCGTATGCACTTAAGCGTATTTGGATCGGAAATGCTGTAGATATAGAAAACTTTAAGCAACGGGTTACTACCGAAGCATACGAAGACCGATAAAAGTGCAAGCTTTACGGGATTGAGGTATATATGAAGATAGCAAAAGAAATCGGTAAATTTTTGTTGGTGACATTACTCTTTTTTGCAGTGTCGTCACCCTTTGTCGTCCTTTTCGGACCCTTTGACAACATTAAACGCACTGTTGTGGGGGCAATTTTGAAAAGTCGCCATCCGCAATATATTACTTGGTTGTTTTCTCAGGAAGAAATAGATCGTATCTTAGGCGGAATCAGCACGGCGCCGAAACAGGAGCTATTCAAGTTTACGGCACGTACCGATTCCTCCTTGAAACTGAAGAATATTGATTCCAGTCGCTTTAAGGGGTTCTTATTGGAAATACCCGACCCGAAACGGGTGCAGATTGCGACGGCGGAAAATCTTGATGAAAAAGGTGAAACGACGAGCAGTATTGCTAAGCGCAACGGTGCCGTAGCGGCCATTAATGCGGGCGGATTTTATGATGCAAACGGAACCGGTACGGGGCGCAGTCCGTACGGATTTATCATTCACGACGGGAAATTTATTTTAGGACAAAATGTGGCAGATAGCGAAGTTAATGAATTTGTCGGATTGACAGATGACGGAAACCTCATAGCCGGTAACTACAGCAAGGGTGAGCTGATTTCCATGGACGTGAAAGAAGGTATCTCCTTCGGTCCGGCCTTAATCGTTAACGGTGAACGCATGATTACCAGCGGTGACGGCGGTTGGGGTGTCGGTCCGCGTACGGCTATCGGACAAAAGAAAGACGGCACGGTTTTATTCCTCGTCATTGACGGGCGGCAGCCGTCTTACTCCATCGGAGCCACGTTGCGAGATGTACAAAATATTTTGTATGAAGAAGGCGCCTATATTGCGGCTAACTTGGACGGCGGTTCGAGTTCTACCTTATATATGAACGGTAACGTCGTCAACAAGCCGGCAGACCTTCTGGGTGAGCGCATGATTCCGACGGCGTTCATTGTGAAGTAGGAGGGGCGTATGAAATTAAAAAAAGTAGTACTTACCTTTGCAGCCGGTCTTGCCCTGCAAGCCGGCATATACTATTATTTGGACAACGTTCTTTTTGCGGCTACATCGGACTATCAGATTGACGGAACGAATAAGCAGGAAGCCATGGGATTCGGCGTCGAGCCGGACGGGCAGGCATACTATTCTTTTGATAAACGGTTTATGGCCACCGTCGTAGGTGATACGGTAACGATTTATCAAGCCGGTAAAAAAGGAGAGTCGCAAAAAATCAGTTTGCACGGTCGCAAACTGTCTTTCTTCGAATGGTTGCCCGATCGGGATTTGGCGATTTTCGCCACATACGGACGAGATGAGCGTACAGGAGAATACGGCGTATACTTGGCTCAGTACAATCCTTTAGCACCGGATCGTGAATTGGATACGGAAATTGAAAAAGCCCCGGAAGACAGTAAGATTGTCGATGTAGCGTATTCGGTGGCGACCAATGTCGTATACATGAAACTTCAAGTCGGTGAAAATAAGTTCCGTATTTATCGGACCGATGCCAATTATGATACGCGGAGAATTCCCGTACAAGCTGAAAATATCGGTCGCATTGCCGTCTTTTATGATAGGGATGTATTCTTCTACGATAACTTGCGTACAGGCGTTGTCTATATGCTCGAAGGTGATACGGGAACGTGGCGAGAAATTTCACCCAACGGTCGGTTCCGTCTTGTGGGTATAGACGGGCAGGAAATTTACATTGCCGAGGTAAATAAGGACGGGAAGGTGACGGCAGCATACCGCGGTCGATTACGTCAAGGTTTTACGAAAATTGCAACCTATTCTACGCCTGAAGATTTTAATAAAATTACTTTGGACAGTATGCATGAAGCGTCCGATAAGGCCGATAACGCTAAATAAAGGAGGCGTATAGGCAGTGGCAAAGCATAAAATTCCTAAAAACCGTTCTCTTAATGAAATGTTTGCAGGCGTAAAAGAAGAGCTTACCTTTGAAACGGGAGGAGTCGAGGATGAACCTCAAGCCGGTTTGACCAATCTCCCCCAAGGACGGCAGCATAATTCATTGAGAAAAGAGTTTTTTACGAAGGAGTTGCAAGAACAGGTAGGAGCGCTTCTTCTGGATATAAAATTAGCCTACTACAAAGACGGCGTCGGCGAAGTTTCGTTGAAAGTTGTCAGAGACGGTAATAATGTCGTTATTAAGACGACACCGAAAAAGGTATAAATCAGTTAGGGGTCTTAATCATGGAAGTGTATAAAAAAATTGTCGTTCCTTATGACGGATCGACGCACTCTCAGTTAGCGTTGGAACATGCAGCCTTTTTGGCAAAATTATCGGGCGGAACCATTTCCGTTCTATATGTAGCATCATTAACATCGGCAGCTACCCGTATCAGCGGTTTTTTCGGCAATTATGATGCCGGCGCCGTAGCTGATCGAGTTCGTGAAAAAGGCGAAGAAATTTTGCATAAAGCCAAGGCAACTATTCCTGCGGAAATTGCGACGGAAGAACTTTTTGAAGTAGGCTCTCCGGGTGCCGTCATTACGGATGTTGCTGAAAGGGTAGGAGCGAATCTCATTGTCATGGGCTCACGCGGTCTGGGAACTTTTGCCGGTGTAGCTTTAGGTTCGGTCAGCACGTATGTACTGGAACATACGAAGATTCCGGTCATTGTTGTAAAATAAGTTTGTTACGCTTCCGGTCGGCGGCATAACCCGTAAACCGGAAGTTTTTTTATTCAGGGGGGATTTTAGTATGAGAAGTGATATTGTAAAAAAAGGCAGTACCAGAGCTGCACATCGGGCTCTTTTCCATGCTATGGGATATACGGATGAAGACTTGCAAAAACCGTTAATCGGTGTTGTAAATGCATTTAATGAAATTATTCCCGGCCACATTCATTTGCGTCAAATTGCGGAAGCGGTAAAACTCGGAATTGCCGCAGCCGGCGGCACGCCTATTGAATTTCCTGCTATCGGTATCTGTGACGGTATTGCAATGGGTCACGGGGGTATGCGATATCCGTTGGCCAGTCGTGAACTTATTTGTGACTCCATTGAGGCCGTTACAAACGGTCATGCTTTTGACGGGTTGGTCATGATCCCGAACTGTGATAAGATAGTGCCCGGCATGTTGATGGCAGCCGGTCGTGTTAATATTCCGACCGTAGTGGTCAGTGGCGGTCCTATGTTGGCGGGTCGTTATGAAGGACAGGATATCAGTGTCAGCACAGTGTTTGAAGCGGCCGGTAAATTCGAATCCGGACAGATTACGAAAGCGGAACTTCACCATATGGAAAATTCGGCCTGTCCCGGCTGCGGTTCTTGCTCGGGTCTTTTTACTGCCAATACAATGAATTGCATGACCGAAGTATTAGGTTTGGGATTGCCCGGAAACGGTACTGTCCCCGCCGCTTATTTCGGAGCTCGGCGTATGTTGGCTAAACAGGCCGGTTCGGTTATTTTGGATATGGTTAAAAAGGATATTAAACCTCGCGATATTATGACCCGCGAAGCGTTTGAAAATGCTATTGCCGTTGATATGGCTATCGGCGGTTCGACCAATACGGTTTTACATTTACCGGCTATCGCACACGAAGCCGGTGTAGAATTGCCGCTGTCTTTGTTTGATGAAATCAGTAAAAAAGCGGCTTATATTACAAAGCTCAGCCCCGGGGGTACGTATCATATGCAGGATTTGGGGGAAGCCGGCGGCATTTCGGCGGTCATGAAGGAGTTGACAAAGTTAGACCTGATTCATACCGATGCCGTAACCGTAACGGGCACGGTAGGAGAACGCATTGCCGGTGCTAAGATTATGAGGCCGGAAGTTATTCATACCGTAGAAAATGCTTATATGAATAAGGGCGGGATTGCTATCCTGACGGGAAATTTGGCTCCTGACGGATCTGTCGTTAAGGAAAGCGCCGTCGACCCGGAACTTTCCGTGTATGTAGGTACGGCTAAATGCTATGACTCGGAAGAAGCGGCTATTGAAGCTATTATCGGCGGAGAAATTAAAGAAGGTCATGTCGTTGTTATTCGTTATGAAGGCCCGAAGGGTGGACCCGGTATGCGTGAAATGCTCAACCCTACAGCGGTCATTACTGGCATGGGATTGAAGGTAGCTCTTTTGACGGACGGACGTTTCAGCGGTGCCAGTCGCGGTGCCTGCATCGGGCATATTTCGCCGGAAGCAATGGAAGGCGGCCCTATTGCACTCATTAAAGACGGTGACAAAATCAGTATTAATATTCCCGAACGAAAACTTGACTTATGCGTGCCTGATGAAGAGTTGGCGGCTCGTAAAGCGGTGTGGAAACAGCCTGAACCGAAGGTAAAGACCGGATATCTTTCTCGCTATGCACGCCTTGTTACATCGGCTAATACGGGTGCTGTTATGAAATAAGACCGTTGGGTTTATATGATAATAAAAACCTCTCACGACAATTACTTTGTCATGGGAGGTTTTTTATTAAAAATATGTTATGTATCATTAGGAGTAATGCTGAGAATAATAGTCTGAATTTTCTATATTATAATATAATAATTATTATTCTCGTTTATATAAAAAGAAGGTTCCGCATGTTGAAAAAATATAGTGTACGCCATGTAAGCTCGGAGGCCGGTAAATTACTTAGATATTTAGGACCGGGAATTCTCATTACTGTAGGGTTTATCGATCCCGGAAACTGGGCGGCCAACATAGCGGCCGGATCCGGTTTCGGATATTCTCTCTTATGGATGGTTACATTATCGACAATTATGCTCGTCTTTTTACAACATAATGTGGCTCACTTGGGAATTGTTACGGGCCTGTGTCTGGCTGAGGCGACGACATATTTACCGCCTTTCTTATCCAGACTCCTCCTTATCACGGCTGTTGTTGCATCGATAGCAACAGCCTTAGCCGAAATTTTGGGCGGCGCTTTAGCTATTTCTATGTTAACGGGTATGCCGGTTATTCCGGCGGCTTTATTGACAGCTGCCTTTTGTTTTATTCTTCTCTGGACAAACTCTTATAAAAAGCTTGAACATGTTATTATTGCTTTTGTGTCTCTCATCGGATTATCTTTTCTTATTGAGTTGTTTCTGGTGCCTTTTTCTTGGTCAGATGCCGTAAAAGGGAGTCTTGCACCACCTTTCCGTCCGGCTCCGTACCGGTCATTATGAGCGTCTTAGGAGCTGTGGTTATGCCGCACAACCTCTTTTTACATTCCGAAATTATTCAGAGCCGGCAATGGAATTTGGAAGACGAAGCTATCATTAAACGACAGTTGAATTACGAATTCATGGATACTTTATTTTCCATGGTCATCGGTTGGGCCATTAACAGTGCTATGATAATTATTGCGGCGGCACTGTTTTTTTCTACCCATTCGGAAGTTACGGAAATTGCGCAGGCACAGATTATGCTGGAGCCTATGCTGGGGAAGGGAGCGGCTCTATTGTTTGCCGTAGCCCTCCTTTTTGCCGGTATCGCGTCTACTACGACAGCCGGCATGGCCGGCGGTACAATCTATGCTGGAATCTTCGGGGAAGCATACAATATTAGAGACTATCATTCGTGGCATGGTGTAGCCCTTACGTATGCTTTTGCCGTGGCCGTCATTTGTTTCATAACCGATCCTTTTAAAGGCTTGGTGTATTCTCAAATCGTCCTCTCCGTTCAATTGCCTTTGACTGTTTTCACGCAAATTTATTTGACGTCGTCGCATAAGGTTATGGGAGCCTATGCCAACACGAAGTTACAGAGGAGTATTTTGGGGCTAATTGCCCTTATTGTCACGATTTTAAATATATTCTTACTCATAGATGTGTTTTCCTGAGAAATATGCAAATCGCTTGCATTTGCAATTGCGCAACTATATAATTGTTCATATGTAAGAGGGGAGATACACATGCTTGAATTAAAACATATTTATTTTGCATATGACATCGGATCGCCGTACGTGTTGAAGGATATTAATCTTCAAGTTCACGACGGCGATTATATTTCCGTTGTCGGTGAAAACGGATCCGGTAAAAGTACACTTATGAAAATTCTACTTGCTTTAGTAGAACCGACGAGCGGCACCGTAGAGAATTCGTTTTCGCGTATTTCGTATGTGCCGCAACGGTTTGAGGCGTTAAACTCTCAGTTTCCCATTACAGTGGGTGAGGTTATGCATTATTACCGGAAAATTCTGAAGCTGAAAGATGCGAGCCTCGTTCAGAAATACTTGCATCAAGTAGGGATGGAGAAGTATACGAACCGATTAATAGGAAATTTGTCAGGAGGTCAGTGCCAAAAAGTATTTATTGCCAGGGCTCTTATGGCACAACCGGATTTGTTGATCTTAGACGAACCGTCAGTAGGTATTGACGTGCGTAGTCAAACGGAAATGTACGACTTGCTGCATCGATTGAATCAGGAAGGTATGACCATTATAACGGTAGAGCACAATTTGCGAGCAGCAGAACGAAATTCCAAATACATGTTTCATATTACTGACGGAATGGGGCATTTATGTTCTCCTCGCGATTATGTAAAGGAATATGTTTCTGCCAATACGGGGAGTGAGTCTTATGTTTGAGTATGCATTTATGCAAAATGCCGCTGTCGTCGCCGTTCTTATTTCGTTGGTGTGTCCGCTTATCGGAATATTTCTTGTGTTGCGTCGATACTCCATGATTGGCGACGCATTATCGCATGCGTCTTTAGCCGGCGTAGCCGTGGGCTTGGCCTTGCATGCTAATCCGATTATGAGTGCTTTTGTCATTACTTCCTTTTTCGGACTCCTTATTGAAGGCTTGAGACGTCGCTTTAGTCGTTATTCCGAGTTGATTCTGGTCATTATATTGACCTTTTCCGTCGGCATAGCCATTACGATTATCAGTTCGGGCGCTGTACGAGCTAATGTTGAGGGCTTTTTATTCGGCAGTATTCTTACGGTTACGAATGAAGATGTCATATCCGTTGTCATCCTAAGTGTTGTAACGTTTCTGACTGTTTGGCTTCTCTTTCCTCAATTAGTCATGCTTACCTTTGATGAAGATGCGGCTAAGATTGCCGGCGTAAAAACACGACTGATTAATTATGTCTTTTCGGTGCTCGTTGCAGCAACCGTATCCGTATCTATTCGCATTGTAGGTATTTTGGTTATCAGTTCTTTAATTGCATTGCCTGTAGCGACGGCATTACAATTGCAGCAGGGATTTAAGAAGACACTTCTTTGGGCTGTTGTTTTCAGCTTGTTCGATGTTATTGTAGGTCTGGGACTTTCTTATGAAGTCGGCACGGCACCGGGCGGTTTGACGGCCGTTATATCCGTATTGGTTTTACTTGCCGTAATGGCGTGGAGACAAGGTCGAATGATTGCAAAGAAACGAGATGAAGGAGGTCGGGGCTGATGATTGACGGTCAGGACTATAATCGGCTGCTTCATAGCCACGGAATGAAGAGTACAAAGCCGAGAAACGCGGTACTTTCCGTTTTGGGAGAGAAAGATTGTGCTCTTACGGCAGAAGAAATCTATCGTGCTTTGGTTCAAAAGGGAGACGGGGTAAACTTCTCGACAGTATATCGGGTTCTCGAGTTGTTTGCCGAAAAGAGCCTGGTGACTAAAACCTTTTTTCCCGACTCGAGAAGTTACGGCTTTTCTTTAAAAACTGCGGAGCATATGCATCACCTTATTTGTATGAAGTGCCATAAGAGGATCGATATCTCACATTGTCCTCTGGGTGATTTTGAATGTCGGGTTGCAGCCGAAACGGGGTTTGATATTCGGGGCCATAATCTTGAACTCTTCGGCTATTGTAGCGAGTGTCGGTCTCAAGGGGAGAATACGTAACCGACATGAGTGCTTATACAGAAGAACAAAAGAAAACTCTTGAAGAGTATATAAAAAATAATGTAGAGGCGGGCTTGGAGTTGTCTTGGTATTTTGCACCGGTAGGTGAAGCTGGGTGCGGGGGGAAAGAAGACGTTCTTATGCCGGCGGCCAGTTTAATAAAAATTGCCGTCATGATAGAGGCGTTTCGTCGAAAGAAAGAAGGAACCCTTGATTTCTCAGAATGCTTGACGGTAAATGATGTCGTAGAAGGCGGTTCCTTTTATATCAAGAGAAGAGACGACTCAGTGCCGATATATGAATTGATTTTTCACATGATTACGGAAAGTGACAATACATGTACGAATATGTTGATTCGTAGTTTGGGAGCTGAACGAATTAATGAAACCGTTCGGTCTTTCGGACTTGTGAAGACAAAATTACGTCGCACCATGATGGACTTTGAAGCGGCTCGTCGCGGAGAAGAGAATACGACGACAATGAGGGAAACATCGGAGCTTCTATCTTTGTTGGCACAAGGGCGGTGTGTAGGCCCCACAGAGGATCGGGCCATGATCGAAATACTAGCTGCCCAGGAAGATAATTGTTTATTGCCGGCCCAACTGCCGCATAATTTAACGGTTGCCCATAAGACGGGGCAATTAGAGGGCCTTTTTCATGATTGCGGCATTATTTACGGAAGGAAAAAGCCGCTGATTTGTGCCATAGGAGCCCGAAATGTTACGGCGGAAAGCCGTACTGTTTGGGAATTGGCGTATTTTGTACGCTATGCGTATGACGTATTGACTGCCGGAACTTGAGTCTACTTCATTATGATATAATAAAAGACAGTAAGCATTCGGAAAATCTTATAAAGAAGGAAGGCGTACGGGATGAGCGATAATGACAAGGTAACCTTGCCGACAGAGGCATCTGACGTAACGCAAGGAGACGGACCTGTATTGGAAGAACGGTATATACAGCCGTTAGCGGATATTTATAAAGTGTTAGGCGATCCGACGCGTTTGCGCATTTTACATGTGCTTTTACATAACGAAGTATGTGTATATGATATTTCGCGTAAAATCGATATGGGGCAATCAGCAGTGTCACATCAATTACGCATTTTAAGAAACGCCCGGTTGGTACAGTTCAGACGAGCCGGCAAGGAGGTATACTACTCCTTGGCTGACCGTCATGTCTACACCCTACTGGAAGTAGGGCTGGAACATGTTTCCGAATAGACGAGAAAGGAGAACTCGGTGTATATTTGGCTAATGAGGCACGGCAGAGCGCCTCTGACAGACGGGGAAGATGCTAAACGTCAATTATCTCCACGGGGATTAGCCGATGTATCTAAGACGGCCGGGACTATGGCGACATATGTTCGTACCGGTCAAACTGTTGTCTATTGCAGTCCGACGGTAAGAACAGCGGAGACGGCTGATATCGTCTGCTCTGCTTTCGGTATAGATAGAGCCGTGCCGTCCGTGTATCTGGAAAACGGCGATTTGGGAGCCCTGTATCGCTATATACTGATTAATAACAGAAACTCTACGGTAATCTTGGTGGGACATACGCCGTATTTAGAGGCGTGGTTACGACTGTGGACAGGGACATCTCTCGAGTTTTCCCGAGCGGCAGCCGCATTGATAGATTGCGACCTTGATGAGGGGGCTGTAGGGCAGGGAAAAATACTGGCCTATTTGAATCCCTCTGCATTACCTGGATAATTAAATTGAGAGGGTGAGGTTTATGATGAAACATGTTTTGTCTATTGCCGGCACGGATCCGTCCGGCGGTGCGGGGGCTGCAGCGGACAGCAAGACATTCGGAGCACACGGGTGCTATGCCATGAATGTCATTACGGCCGTTGTTTCGCAGAATACTTGCGGTGTCCGTGATTATATGGACGTAACGCCTGAATTAATTGCTTCGCAAATAGATGCCGTATTTGAAGATATTTCTGTGGATGCCGTGAAAATCGGTATGGTCAGTGTGCCTGAGACTATTCGTATTATTGCGAGCAAATTGGATCAGTACAAACCGCCAGTAACGGTTATCGATCCGGTCATGGTTGCAACCAGCGGACATCGTCTGTTGGCCACTGAAGCGGAAGAAACATTAAAAACAGTATTGTTACCTAAAGCTTCTATAGTGACGCCCAATATTCCCGAAGCGGAAGTATTGGCCGGCATGAAAATAGAATCTTTTACCGATATGGAAGAAAGCGCAAGGCGTATTGCCGCGCTCGGGCCTCAAGCCGTATTGGTTAAGGGCGGTCATCGTGTCGGTGACGCAACGGATATTTTGTATGCCAATCAGGAGTTCACTTACTTTAAGGGCGAACATCTTGACAGCACGAGTACGCATGGAACGGGGTGCTCACTGTCCAGTGCTATTGCAGCCGATTTGGCCAACGGCCTGTCTTTAATTGACGCGGTGAGAGAGGCTAAACGCTTTGTTTTTGAGGGCATTGCACATGCGCAACCGATTGGTAAGGGGCATGGTCCCATTCATCATTTTTACGGCTTATATAAAAAAGCGGGTATGGAATAAAAGGAGACGATTATGAATATTGTACGATCTGTTAAACGAATTTGCGCAGGGGCTCTTGTTGTCTGTGCTGTAGCCGGTGTTGCTGCGGCCCAGACACCGCAAGAGGAATATGTATCGGCCCTGACCAATATGGCAGCCCATCCTGAGGGCATGTATACACTGCACCTAGATACGACCATTCCGTTTCTGATGAATGCCAGGGCAAATCAGACTCTTAGTATACAGACCCGTCCTTTTGCCGTAAAAGGACATACGGATGTACAATCGCAAGGTGTGCAACCGGTAGCGATGCGTGCGGATGTATATGCCCGACAGGAAGGCGATGCTATAGATGTCTATCATCGTGAAAATGAGGGCGAATGGATACGGGATTCGGTAAAATTAAATGATTCCGTACCCATAGAAAATAAGATGACAGCAACCCCGAAAATCGACACGACTTATTTCCAAGGTGTGAGAAAGACAGGTGCCGACACGTATGTCCTGACGGTCGATCCCTCCAAACTGAATATAGATGCTATTTTGGTGCGATTGAACTCCGTGCCGACGGCTAAGGCGTATAATTCGCAAGAATTAAAAACGATTACAGGAGCATTACAGGCTTTAAAAGAAAGCGGACCCATCGATATTACGACATACATTGATAAGAGCTCGAATAAAATCAGACATGCCGAAGTGCCCTTGACGGGGCAGTTGCGTAGCTTGATGAAATACGGGGTTATGTCTGTCGATGCGCTGACCCCGGCAGAACGCCTCATTGCGGATCAGGTGACGGATTACAGCTCCGTAATCTTGACCGTAGATTATGCACCCTTGCCGGATAATGTAGATTTACAGGTTCCCGACTATGTAAAGAAAAGTGCCGCTGACCGCTTTAAGGATGCAATAAAGATGGGGCAGTGCGAACCTTCTACAAGATAAAGGTATATAATAGGTTGCCGAAGGAAAAAGTGATGAAAAGACGGATTCGGATTTATGCCGAATCTGTCTTTTTTATGGCAAAAGATTTAAATATATTGACAGAAAGAGGAAAAAAGCGGAAAATATTAAGAAATGTAAACGGACGTGACTTGATAAAGCCTACCAAAGGCATTCAAATAAAGAACGTTTAGTTTAAAACTGAATAGGAGGTAAGAATTTTGGCTAAGAAGGAAAAGCTTATGGTTATCCCCTTGGGTGGTCTCGGGGAAATCGGTAAGAACATGACGGCCATTTGTTATGGTGATGACATCATTGTTCTGGACGCCGGGTTAGCCTTTCCTGACGATGATATGTTCGGCATCGACTTGGTTATTCCCGATATGAGTTATCTTATTGAGAATAAAGACAAGGTACGTGCCGTCGTCATTACACACGGTCACGAAGATCATATAGGCGGGTTGGCATACTTGCTGAATGAAGTGAATGTACCTGTGTACGCGACCAAGTTGGTTTGCGGTCTTGTAGAAGGAAAACTGAAAGAAAATCATATAGGAAATTATACGTTAAATGAAGTGCGCCACGGTGACGAGGTGCAGATCGGCTGTATGAAGGTCGGCTTTATTCATACCAATCATTCCATTCCCGATGCGAGTGCCTTGTATTTCAAGACCCCTGTAGGAACGATCGTACATACAGGTGACTTTAAAATCGACTTGACACCTGTTGACGGATTATTGATGGATATGCACAAGTTCGCCGAATTGGGGCGTCGAGGAGTATTACTTCTCATGTCGGACAGTACGAATGCATTGCGACCGGGCTATACGGAGTCGGAAAGAACGGTAGGAGAAGCCTTCCGCAAAGAGTTTAAGGATGCTGAAGGCCGAATTATATTGGCAACCTTTGCATCCAATATTTCCCGCATTCAGCAAGCTATCAATACGGCTGTTTTGTATAAGCGCAAGGTCCTTGTCTTGGGGCGTAGTATGGTAAATAATGTGGCGATCTCTCAGGAATTGGGATACTTGGACGTGCCGGAAGGTGTTCTAATAGAAGCCGATGAACTGAATCGGTATACGGCTGATCAGGTACTTATTTTGACAACGGGAAGCCAAGGGGAACCGATGGCCGGCTTGTCCAGAATGGCATCGAATAATCATCGCAGTGTCAGTATTATGCCCGGCGATACGGTTATTATTTCGGCAACTCCTATTCCCGGGAATGAAACGGGTGTAGGTCGAACGATTGATAACCTGATGCGCTTAGGAGCGAGGGTTGTTTTCGGCAGTAATAAACGTATCCACGTATCCGGACACGGCAGCCAGGAAGAACTTAAAATTATGCTCGGTCTTATTAAACCGAAGTATTTTCTGCCGGTTCACGGTGAGTACAGAATGCTTAAAAAACACGGCGAATTGGCAGTGGAAATGGGTGTCGAGAAGGACCATGTTCTGCTCGGCGACAACGGGCAGATATTCGAGTTTACCAGTCGTTCCGGACAAAAGGGAGGTCGCGTTAACGCGGGCCGTGTCTTTGTTGACGGGTTAGGTGTCGGAGATGTGGGCAATATTGTCATTCGCGATCGCCAGCAGTTGGCTATGGAGGGTATGGTTATTGTCGTAATGACGTTAGCTAAAGGTTCCAGTCATGCCTTGGCCGGTCCCGATATCGTTTCGCGAGGATTCGTCTATGTGCGAGACTCGGAAGAATTAATGAATGAGGCTCACGATAAGGTGGCAGCCGTTTTGGAACGGTGTGAAGATGAAAATATTCGTGAGTGGTCTGTCATTAAGTCGCAAGTACGGGACACGTTAAGTCGGTATTTGTTTGAAAAAACTAGACGCCGTCCCATGATTTTACCGATTATTATGGAAGTTTAAATAAGATGATATAATAACAGCGGAGGTCGTATTTTGCCTCCGCTGTTGAATTATTATAAAAGCAAAGGAGGGACACCTATGGAGAAGTTACGCAATCTTTCCGTTCTTGCCAAACTTATAATTCTGTTGGTGCTTCTGGCAGATTTATCGCTTGTGGTTCCCGCCACATTCCCCGTTGCCTGCCTGCTTTTCCCGTTGCCCCTTGGTATCGCATATAATGCATATGGACTGAGAAGGTGTTTAGCGGTCATTGCTGTTATGACGGTATTGGCCGGTATTTTGTCGACGCCCGGGGTAGCTTTGATGCTCTTGGCCTTCTGTGCCCCCTTCGGCATGTTAACGGGACTCTTTTTTAAAAACGCATGGTCATTAAAACGTCTGATTATCATTAGCGGCGTTTTCAGTTCCGTCTTGTTTTCGGCCTTTTTTACGGGTCTCTACGTAGCCTTTGATATTAATATTTTTGTGGTTGCCGGACAGGCTATGACGACGATTTTTGAACAGGCCTTACATAATGCGGCTGCGGCCGGGGTATCACAAGTAGATTTAATAAATGCACGGGCGAACGGCAAGGTTTTAACGGAAATTATGCCGTATATGATTCCTTCGGCCTTAATCACGCTATCTCTGATCTTTGTATATGTACAAGCTCAATTGAGTCGACTGATTATGGCTAAGGGCGGTTTGGATACAAGCCCGGTCCTGCCGCTGCGTTATTGGGAAATCGGTAGGCCTGTGTTATACTTATATGTGTTGGCTCAGGTTATGCAGTACTGGGGGACGACACGACATATATTCTGGCTGAATGCAGGCGGGATCAACTTGGATAACTTTACTTTTTTCCTTTTGTCCGTCAACGGTTTGGCTGTCATTTTTTTCTTTTTGGAACGACGTTTTCATGTTACTGTATGGACACGGACCTTGGTTATTCTTGTTTATATTTTCATTCCCGTTCCCGTGCAGTACTTGACGTTTTTACTCGGTTTGGCGGATGCCCTGTTTCATTTCCGTCGTAAATATCGCATTAACTGATTGTAGGAGATCCTATGCTTAAGAAATTGTTTTCCGGTAAAGCCGAATTTGTTTATTTAACGGTGATACTGATTCTGTTGGCGTTGATTGCCGTATATAACTGGGTTATTGCCGCTTTGGCATGTATTTTGATTGCCGGCGTTTCTGTTTTGACACATAAAAGTGATACAGAACGGAACCGCGAAATTACGCGATATTTTGACGCTATTTCGCAAAGTGTCGATCAGGCGACGACGTATGCCGTTCAAAATTTGCCCATAGGCATTGCGATTGTCGACAAAGATTCAGCTTTGTGTTGGGCAAACAGTGTCCTTCTCGATTGGGTCGGGGCTTCCGTTCAGGAAAATGAACGGATTGACAAGGCTATGGAAAATCTGAATGTTGATCGGATTTGGGGGAAGACCGGATATTTTTATGAAACTATCAATGACCGCCAATATCGGGTTGTATATAAGGGTTTGTCTGATGAAATCAGCGATGGAAACGGGTATCTGATTTTGTATTTTGATGATGTGACGGAAACGGAACATCAGAAGACTCTCTTCATGAAGTCCATTCCCGTATTTGCCAGCATTGAAATCGACAATATGGAAGAAGTTGCAAAGGGAATGTCGGCAGTACAACAGGCAACGTTGTGGACTAACGTCAACAACTGTATTGTCAGTGAGTTGACGGAGCTGGGGTGTTATATACATTCGTATACTAACGGTAAATACTTTGCCTGCCTCAGTCGGTCAGCCTTAAATGTATTGACGGAAACCAATTTCTCTTTTCTTGATAAAATTCGTCGGATTCATACGGCAAATCGTATTCCCGTTACGCTCAGCATGGGGGTTGCGGCTATTCAAGAAGAGTTGCTGAATGAAGGCGATACGAATTTTGATGTTTTGGCTGAAAAGGCCAAAGCCGGACTTGATTTGGCACTCGGCCGAGGCGGCGATCAGGTCGTCGTTTATGAAAAAGACGGGACACCTCATTTTTACGGCGGTAAGAGTCAGTCCGTAGAAAAAGCGACGCGCGTTCGTGCACGTGTTGTGGCACAGGCTATGAGAGAATTGGTATACGGCTGTGATTCCGTATTTATTACAGGACATGTGCGGGAAGATTATGATTGCCTAGGTGCGGCTATCGGCGTAGCTCATATGGCACGCTTATCGGGTCGACCTGTATACATTATTCTCAGTGAACAATTGGATGCGGTGCACCCGCTTTTGGATCAACTGAAGGCAGACGAGCTGTATTCACTATTTATCACAGCGGATGAAGCGGCGCGTTTGTGTACGGATAAGTCTCTTCTTTTCATTGTCGATACCCATCGCGGAGATATGGCGGCAGGCAGTAAATTACTTGATATTACGCCGAACCGGGTCGTCATTGATCACCATCGTCGGTGTGCAGACTTTATTAAACATCCGTTATTGACGTATATGGAAACATCCAGCTCATCGACGAGTGAACTTGTCACGGAATTGATTCAGTATTATCAAGACGAAGTGGAGCTGACCAGTTTGGAGGCAACGGCTCTGTATGCGGGAATTGTTGTGGATACGAAAAATTTTGCCGTCCAGACCGGGGTTCGAACCTTTGATGCAGCCGCATACTTACGTCGATGCGGGGCAGACCCCGAAATTGTGCGCAGTATTTTCAGTTCCGATTTTGCTACTGTACGGCTCAAATCAAGCCTCTTGGCAAAGGCAACCATTGAAGACGGCGTGGCTATGCTTGATTGCGGTGATTTAAAAGAAAATGCGACTATGTTGGCGGCTCAATTAGCCGATATGTTGATCAATCTTAATAATGTAAGAGCCAGCTTTACTTTTTACGAACTGGCCGAAAAAACTGTCGGTATTTCCGCCCGTTCAAAGGGCGAAGTTAACGTTCAACGTGTTATGGAAGTCTTGGGAGGCGGCGGTCACAGCAATGTAGCCGGTGCTCAGTTGAAGGGTCTTACGATTGAAGAGGCACAAGAAGTCGTTCGGAAGGCGCTGGAAGAAATTCCGGAAGAAAAGGAGTCTGAATAATATGAAGGTTATTTTATTGCAAGATGTAAAAAAGCTCGGTAAAAAAGGTGAAATCGTCGAAGTTTCAGACGGATACGGCCGGAATTATTTACTGGCTCGCAAATTGGCTGTTCCCGGTACATCGGAAAATCTGAATGATGCAAAACAGAAAAAGGCGGCGGCCGACCATAAGGCACAAGTAGCATCGGATGAAGCGCTGGTTTTGGCCAGTGAGTTGAAGAAAGTGGAACTGACGATTCCCGTGCGTATCGGTGAAGGAGGTAAAGTTTTCGGCGCCGTAACGGGGAAGGATATCAGTGATGCGGCGAAAAAACAATATGACCTTGATCTGGATAAGCGAAAAGTAGAAATCAAGGAACCCATTAAAGCTCTGGGGACGTTTGAAGTGACAATCCGGGTACATCCGACCATTACTTCGGTCATTAAGGTACATATTGTCGAAGGATAATTATATGAAAGAATTATTGGATAAACTGTTGCAGCGCCACAAATATTTGGAACCGACGGCGGAAGACGAACTTCGACGTCAGGTAAATGTACTGTATGGTGCTTTTACGGGACTTATGGGGCCGGAAAAAATGGTGCTTCGTGCCGGGAAATATTCGGCATTGGCCTATATCCACTCTGAAGATCCGCGCGAACGGCTGACAGGGTTGCAACGTCTTATATATGAAGATTCATCTTATGACAAAGTACCTACAGATGATGAGGTCGTAGACGTTTTGAACGATTTGGAAAATGTATTGGCTGAAATGCTGGCTCGTCAGGCTGTAGAAGAGCGTCTTGAAAAGAAGATTTCCAGACGGATGGATGAAAAGCAGCAGGAATATGTTCAGGAAATTAAGATGCAGCTTATACAAGAAGAGTTGCATGATGTGGAGACCCCGCAGACGAAGGAAAAGCTGGAACGGTTGGAATCTTTGGATAAGGTAAAACTGGCCGCATCGGTCATGGAAAAGGTACGTCCTCAGAAAATGGAGCGTATTGTCGGCCAGGAACGAGCTGTCGAAGCCATGTGCAGTAAGGTGGCTTCCGTGTATCCTCAACATATTCTCTTATACGGGCCGCCCGGAGTCGGTAAGACCACGGCTGCCCGCATTATTTTGGAAGAGGCGAAGAAACTTCCGTATACTCCGTTTTCGGTTGACGCACCCTTCGTTGAAACGGACGGAACAACCTTGAGATGGGATGCCCGCGATATGACGAATCCCCTTATCGGCTCCGTTCATGATCCTATTTACCAGGGGGCACGTCGAGATTTGGCTGATACGGGCATACCTGAACCCAAACCGGGGTTGGTAACGGATGCCCACGGCGGTATTTTATTTATCGATGAAATAGGTGAAATGGATCCGCTCTTATTGAATAAGTTGTTGAAGGTATTGGAAGATAAGCGCGTAAAGTTCGATTCGGCTTACTATGATGCATCGGACCCGGCAGTACCGGCTTATATTCGCAAACTTTTTGCAGAGGGAGCTCCGGCAGACTTTATTTTAATCGGAGCGACGACTCGCAGTCCTCAGGAAATCAATCCTGCCATTCGCTCTCGCTGTGCGGAAGTGTACTTTGAGCCTTTGAACGGAACGGATATTCAGGCTATTGTTCGCAACGCGGCTCATGATTTATCAGTATCTTTGGAAGACAGCGTAGCTGAATACATTTCTGAATTTACCGTCGAAGGGCGTAAGGCGATTAATCTTTTGGCCGATATGTACGGGTATGCCGTTTATAAGCAGGGATCGGGAGAAAATACGATTATTACTCTTGAAGATGCCAAGCATGTTGTAAGAATCGGTCACTTTGTCCCGTATGCAGCGGAAAAAGCGTCATCCGTACCGGTAGCGGGAAAGGTTTTTGGCCTCGGTGTTTCCGGGTATCTGGGTTCGGTCATAGAAATCGAGGCGGTGGCGTTTCCGGCCCGTGAAGCGGGGAAGGGATATTTTCGTTTTAACGATACGGCCGGCTCTATGGCGAAGGACTCACTATTTAATGCAGCGGCTGTCGTTAGGGCTGTAACGGGGAAGGAAATCTCCGACTTCGACATAAATGTCAATTTTGTCGGCGGCGGCCAAATTGACGGTCCGTCGGCGGGAACGGCCGTTACGGTTGCTCTTATTTCCGCACTTACCGAAAAAAAGGTGCGTCAAGATGCAGCTGTTACGGGTGAAATATCCGTAAGCGGGCAGGTTCGTGCCGTAGGCGGTATTTTTGAGAAAGCTTACGGGGCCTCTCGGGCCGGCATGAAGGATATGATTATTCCTGCCGAAAACAAGGATGAAATTACGAAACATCACTTAAATCTGAATATTCATGCCGTTACGACAATTCAGGAGGTCATGAGTCTCCTCTTTGTCGAATAGGAGAATTATATGGAACAGCGTATACCTCCGCAAAATGTGGAAGCGGAACAAGCCGTTTTAGGGGCTATGTTGATTGACCGCAGTGCCGTCATTGCGGCAACGGAAAAATTGGATGCTGAAGATTTTTACAGGGATACGCATCGGCTTATTTTTGAAGCTATGGTAAACCTTAATCGAGCCAATAAAGAAGTTGACGTTATTACCCTCGATGAAGAGTTGAGGCGCATGAAAAAGCTTGAAGAAGCAGGCGGCATACAGTATATTTTATCGTTGCCGAATCTGGTGGCGACAGCGGCCAATATTGAATACCATGTCAGCATTGTGGCTGAAAAGTCGTTGGGGAGAAAGCTCATTCGTACCTGTACAGATGTGGCTGCCGATGCTTATAACGGTGAAAAATCGACAGAAGATATTTTGGATATGGCGGAACAGCAGATCTTGCGTCTGGGCGATAGCCGTAAACACGGTAATTTCGCCTCTGTGGGCGATGTCGTAGGTACGGCCTTGGACAATATCACGAAAATGTATGAAAACAAGGAAGGGATTACGGGTCTGCCGACAGGGTTTAAAGATATAGATATGCTGACTTCAGGCTTGCAACCGTCGGACCTGGTGTTGGTGGCAGCTCGCCCCAGTATGGGCAAAACGGCATTTACTCTGAATATTGCACAAAATGTAGGCGTTCGTCAAAAGAAGACCGTTGCTTTTTTTTCGTTGGAAATGTCTCAAGAACAGCTGGTCCATAGACTTTTGTGTCAGATTTCCCATGTAGACTCACAAAAGCTGAGGACCGGACAGTTGAATACGGATGAAGAGTGGACGAAACTGACCGAAGCTTGCAGTAAGCTGTACGATGCCCCTATTTATATAGACGATACACCGGGGATATCCGTCGGCGAAATGAGATCTAAAGCCAGACGCCTTAAGGCAGAACATGGCTTGGACCTGATTATTGTTGACTATTTACAACTTATGCAGGGAAAGAATGCCGAAAGTCGTCAACAGGAAATTTCCGACATATCCCGAAATCTGAAAGCGTTGGCAAGAGAATTGAAGGTGCCGCTTATTGCTTTGTCACAGCTCAGTCGTAGTGTTGAAAGCAGAGGCGGGGACAAGCGGCCTATGCTCAGTGATTTACGAGACTCGGGAGCTTTGGAACAGGATGCGGATATCGTTTCATTCCTGTATAGAGAAGATTACTATAATAAAGAAACGGAAAATCAACATATTACGGAAGTTATTGTGGCTAAGCATCGAAACGGCCCTATCGGTACGGTCAGACTGTACTTTAAAGGTGAGTATACATTGTTTATGAACTTGGATACTCGACATAGTGAAGTGCCGCAATAAAAACACGCCCGAATTATTTTTTTGATTCGGGCGTGTTTTCTTGTTCTATATAAGTAAAGTTTCGAATGAGTATGGCTTTTCCGCGCCAAGAAAAGGCTCGCTTTCCGTAGGTTTCTTTAAATTGGCGGTTTGTGAGATTCTTAAAGGAGCGGGCATCTACATAAGATAAGAGATCCGTACGGAAGTCTGTAAGGGGCGTTACGGGAATATCCTTATTGTGAGGACAGACTCGCTGACACTCGTCACAACCGAAAATGTACGGTGTTTTGGCGACAATTTTTTGTTCTTGAGATGTAAGGTCTCCTTTTTTTTGAGTTAAGTAAGATTTGCAGGTGACAAAATTATAAGCTGTTCCCGAAAAGCAGTTGCCTGGGCAGATTTTTTCGCAATTGCCGCAGTGGAAACACTCTTTTTTTGTCGGCTCATCTACTTCTAAATCGGCTGTTGTTAAAACGGCACCGATAAAGCAGTAAGATCCGTAGGTCTCATGTATAAGACAACCGTTATCGCCTATAAAACCGAGGCCGGCAGTAACGGCCAAATGACGGTCGGATAACGGTGATGTATCTACTACCGAATAATAAGACGAGCCGGGAAAGGCCTTTTCCGTAAACTGTCCTATGCGGTTTAAGTAAGAGTGGATAATTGTATGATAATCATAGCTGTGAGTGTACAAGGATAAATTACTGTTATTCGGATAGCCGCAAAAATACGGGAAGAGGACAACAATGATAGACCGACATAGAGGTAATAACCGGCGGGGAGCATAGCGCTCGACACCGCGTCCGGAGGCTAAAGGACAGATGTCTCCTTGCGTGGGCGGTATCGGTAATGAAGCACTTGCAATGCCTACGGCAGTGAGTCCTAAAGTCCTGCAAAAGGTTTTTACATCCTGAGCGGTCATAGGGAATCATCTCCCGCTTCCGTCGCAATGTAAGACGAGGCGGACGTGTAGCAAATACGCAGATGCTCTTCCATCATGCGTACGGCTTCTTGCGTATTGCCGTCACTTAAGGCATCTAAAATTGCCGCATGTTCATCGGCAGCCTCTTGCACCCGGTTAGCGTGGCTGTATAGAGAATTAATACCCGTACGACGAATTTTATCTCGAATTTCTTCTACGAGGACACGAAGTAATGTGTTTCCCGTAGAGGCAATAATGATATTATGGAATTCCGTGTCACTGAAAATAAACTCCTTATATGCCGGATCTTTGTGATGGATTAACTTTTTCTGCTGTTCTACGAGAAGCCGTAATAGTTCCAGCTGATCCTTGGTAATTGACGTACTGGCTAATTGGACAGCTAAGACTTCCAGCGCCGTGCGAATTTGAAAGATGTGGGTCAAGTTCTTTTCGTCAAGACGACGGACGACAATTCCTTTGCGAGGGATATAACGAAGCCAGCCCTCTTTTTGAAGCTGTCTCATAGCTTCGCGAACAGGTGTGCGACTGACACATAACTCTTCAGCCAAAGCCCTTTCCGTTAATACTTGGCCATCTTTGTAAGTTTGGTCGAGAAGCCGATTTTTAACAGTTTTATATACTTGTTCTTTTAACGCAGGTGCGGCATTCTTCTTCATCCTAGCTCCTATAGAAAGTAATCATGGTTCAGCGGTGGTTGTTCTTCGTTTGCAGTATTTGCATAACAAGGCCAATCCCGTTATGTTAAGGTGGGTATAGTAAATATAAAGCAAATCGTATCTTTGTATATATACTTATCATATACTATCGGCGAGAATCTTGCCAAGTATGAGCATCAGGTATAAAGGTTGCCTTAGTTGAGGGGCATCAGTGTGTAGTGTACAATAAGGGCCATAAGGAGGGGTGAAGATGAAGGCAAAAGAATTACAACAGCGCTTTGCTTGCGGCAAAGTTGAAAAAATGTATGAAAATAGTCGAAAAATATCTTTTCTCTTACGGGCTGTGTTTGCCCTGGCGGGTATGTATTGTTTTCACTCCTTTATGGTAGAAACTCAAGCCGCTTTTCGCATTTATCCGTTCCTCGGGCTGGTGTTTTGTCTTGTGCGGATGTATCGGCAAGGCGATACGGTATGTTATGTAACGGAGAAAGGACTGGTTGTACGCAGCCATTATCGAACTTTTTATGAGTTTATGAGCGAGATTCTTTTTGGGGCTGAGCATCTCGTGTTTATACCGTATAAAGCTATTTTCGATATACCGTCTAATTGGGTAACTTTTGAATTAGGCAGTGCCGAGATAGGCGGTCTTGTTGTGCAGCCTGTGCGGCTCAGGTATTTGTCAGCAAAGAATAAAAAAGAGATACTGGCGAGGATTCGTGCGGCTCAAGAAGAGCCTGAAGACACCTGAAATACGGGAAAATAAAAAAATCGAAAAATTTTCGAAAAAATACTTTACTAATTTAACGCACTAAAGTATAATAAAGACATCGAAAGACGGCGGGTATCCGGAAACGCGGTCTGAGGAGACAATAAACGGTAATTAGGGAGGAATAACAATGAATATGAAAAAATGGATATTGGCCGCAACAATTATGACAATGACAGCTATGCTTGCAACCGGGTGCGGTTCCGACGCGGCCAAGTCGGAACAAAAGTTACCTGATAAGGTTATTATCGGCTTGGATGATAATTTCCCGCCCATGGGATTCAGAGATGAAAGCGGTAATCTCGTCGGGTCCGATATTGATTTGGCCAAAGAAGCCGCAAAACGTCTCGGTATTGAAGTAGAATTTAAACCTATCGATTGGGACAGTAAGGAAGCTGCCTTGAAGAGCAAGCAAGTAGATATGCTCTGGAACGGTTTGAGTATTACGGAAGATAGAAAAAAGGAAATCGCTTTTTCCGATGCGTATATGAAAAACGGTCAGATTATCGTGGTTCGTAGTGACTCACCCGTTACGGATCGTGCCGGTTTAGCCGGAAAGACCTTGGCAACACAAGACGGCAGCAGCTCGATTGATTGCCTTAATAAAGCGGCCGACTTTAAAGCGTCCTTAGGGAATGTTAAACTGTACGGAGATAATGTAGCGGCTTTGATGGATCTTGAATTGGGACGTGTCGATGCGGTATTGGTTGACAGCTCCGTAGGCAGATACTACATGCAGAAGAAACAGGGCGTATTCAAGGTCATCGATAAAAACATGGGTGAAGAAGAATTCGGCGTCGGTATGCGTCAAGAAGATACTCTGCTCAGAGATAAACTTAACAGCGTTCTCAAACAAATGAGTGAAGACGGTACGACGGCTAAAATTTCACAAAAGTGGTTCGGTGAAGATATTTCGATGAAGTTATAAAAACGGCAAGTATAATGAGGAATCGCACGATTCCTCATTTACTTTGTTTCAGAGGGAGTTCTTATGGATTATTTATCAACAATCGTTCCGTCTATTGCCGACGGGCTTCAAGTTACATTAAAAATATTTGTCATCACCATTGTTCTCAGCCTGCCTTTGGGGATTATTATGGCCATGGCGCGGCTAAGTCCTTTAGCCGTTTTGCGTAAGCTTTTGGAAGGTTATATTTACTTAATGCGCGGTACACCGCTCATGTTACAGATCTTATTTATTTATTACGGCCTTCCGTTCCTGATTCCCGGGTTACGCTTGGCCGATTATCCTGCGGCTATTATCGCCTTTGTTTTAAACTATGCCGCATATTTTGCCGAAATCTTTCGAGGCGGCATTCAGTCCATTGATCGAGGTCAATATGAAGGGGCTAAAGTCCTGGGCATGACATATGCGCAAACCATGCGTCGCATTGTATTACCGCAAGTGTTAAAGCGCGTCCTGCCGCCGGTAGCCAATGAAACCATCAACTTGCTGAAGGATACGTCCTTGGTTTACATCTTGGCTATGAATGACGTATTGCGCATTACCCGCTCTATTGTACAGCGAGACTTCGATACGACGGCCTTTATTGTAGCGGCTGTATTCTATCTGGTATTTACCTTTATTTTGACCCGTTTCTTTATGTATCTTGAAAAACGCTTCAATGTATATGAAGGATAGGAGGCGATAATATGAGTTTTATTGAGATGAATCATATAGGTAAAAGCTTCGGTAACCTGGAAGTTTTGAAAGATGTATCCTTGCACATGGAGTCAGGTGAAGTGGTTTCTATTATCGGCCCGTCGGGAAGCGGTAAGAGTACTTTTTTGCGATGCTTGTGCGAATTGGAAAAAATAGATAAAGGCGATATTTGCGTGGGTGGAGAAGTGATGGCTGAACAACCTGAGGGGGCAAGTAAGACTGTGTACTCATCTCCTGATAAGGTACGTCAAATTTGCCGTCGCATGGGTATGGTTTTTCAGTCATTTAACCTTTTTCCGCACATGACGGTTCTTGATAACATTCTGGAAGCGCCAAGAGTTGTAAAAGGAATGAAGGATGCGGATATTTTACCGTTGGCGGAAGAACTCTTGCGAAAGGTCGGCTTATGGGATAAGCGGGATGTCTACCCTTCCAGCTTATCGGGCGGTCAGAAACAGCGGGTGGCTATTGCCAGAGCCTTGGCAATGAAACCGGACATTATGTTGTTTGATGAACCGACATCGGCATTGGATCCGGAACTGACCGGTGAGGTGTTGCGAACGATAAAGCAATTAGCCGATGAAGACATGACCATGGTTATTGTAACGCATGAAATGGCCTTTGCCAGAGAAGTGGCAGATCGTATTATTTTCATGGCCGACGGAGTTATTCAGGAAGAAGGTCGTCCTGAAGATATATTTGAACATCCTCAAAATGAACGAACGAAGAATTTTCTCAGCTCAATGTTGCAGTTTTAATAAAAACGGCGAACCCGAAGGGATTCGCCGTTTTTAAGTATTGTATGTATGGACTAAAGGATTTTTAGGGCCGATTTTCGGCGATGAGATTCGCCAGGCAGGGTTCAACCTGGACGCCTTCCCGCGGATCCGCTCCGGAGGCGGCTGTGAACTCAATGGCCTTTGTAAGAAAGCGTGTGGCAGCTGCCGTTGCGGCATGCAGATCATCTTTTTTCAATAACATCCCCGTAAGTGCGGACGTGAAGATATCGCCGGTACCGCAAGTGCTGAAATCCACCTTATAGGTGACTGCCTCATCGAAGGTAGCTGTGGTAGCGTCGTAGCTGATATTTTTGATGCCGTCTCGTGACGGTACGCTGGTGATAACGATTCGCTGCGGACCGTCAGCTGATAGTGTTTTACACATTTCAAGGACTGATTTGGTCGTAGGTGTAGCGGAGAAATCGACTTCCGTATCAGAGAGAAGGGCGGCTTCCGTATAGTTGGGAGTGATTAAGTCGGCTACGGTAATCAGCGATTTCATAGCCTTTATCATGGACTCGTCAAAGACCGGGTACAATTTGCCGTTGTCGGCCATAGCCGGGTCAATAATGGACAAACCGCCTTTACCGAATTGTAACACGGCCTCTTTAACCGTTTCTGCCTGATCCGGTCCGGCCAGAAAACCGCTGTAGACTGCGTCATATGTAAGATTTAATTTCGACCAGGCTGCCATCATATCCGGCATGGTCGCGGATAAATCGGTGCTTTTAAAGGTACCGTATGTAAGATTATTGCTGAACAAGGCTGTCGGAAAGGGACAAACCTGACTTCCCAAGGCTGATATAACGGGGATTGCCGCCGTTAGAGAACAACGGCCGAAGGAACATAAATCATGAATTGCCAAGACTCTTTTTGTAGACATGAAACTGCCTCCTTTATCATCTGTCTATGTATATTATGAAGAATATGCGGGATATGTAAATAGACAGTTTTACGTAAAGTCCGCTTCCATCTGGCGTGCTCGACCTATCTATGGATAAAGACATATGATACAATATGTAATTAAAACTAACGATTGTCTCGGGGGAGGTAATTATGGGGCAAGACAGAGATGTTGCTATGGGGCTCAGCGTGAAGGCCATGATTTTTTTCGGAGCAAAACTTTTATTGTTGCGGAAAAATGACGGGAAGACCGTATCCCATTGGGAATTTCCCGGCGGCGGATTACGGCGCGGTGAAAATTTCCTGGACGGCCTGTACAGAGAGGTAAAAGAAGAAACGGGGCTGTCCGTTCATGTTGACGGACTTGCCGGGACCTGGCAGTATCGCAAGCGAAACGGTCAGTTTTTAAACGGCGTGATTTATACGGCTACGGCGACACGGCAAGAGGTTATGATTTCATCAGAACACACGGACTATGCGTGGGTCCGGCCCGATGAATTGAATCAATACCCCATCCATGCATCTTTGCATACCGCTTTGCGACAAATGGAAAAGATCCCTGCGTTTTCGACAGAACTTCTTAAAGAATTTTTGACAGCTCCCCGGGAGGCGGCCCGTGAATAGAAAAAAACAGGGTCGAGCTCCCTTTACAGAGGCATTGGAAGCTTATTGCAGAGAAAGTTTTTATCCCTACCATACGCCCGGACATAAAGGCGGGAAGGGAAGTTCTGCAGAGGAACAAAAGCTCTTCGGGGCAGCCTTGCGGCGGGATTTGGGGCTTATGTATGCCTTGGATGACCTATTTGATCCGGTTGGGCCCTTAGGCGAAGCCATGGATTTGGCTGCTGAATTATACGGGGCAGGTCGGACTTTTTTTTCCGTTAACGGAACGACAGCTTGTATTGAGGCCATGATTTTAGCAGTATGCGGTGACGGAGATGAATTGATTATTCCGCGCGAAGCTCATAAAAGTGTTATGAATGCACTTATTTTGAGCGGTGCCGTACCTGTATATATGAAGAGCCGGTTTGCGTTGCAAGAGGAAATTTCTCTCGGCCCCGACACAAGGGAAATTGAAGATTTGATGGAGACTCACCCGAAGGCGAAGGGGATAGTCATTACCTATCCGACTTATGACGGCCTTTGTATCGATTTGAAGTCGGTGTGCGAGGCAGCCCACAGACACAAGCTCTTTGTTCTTGTTGATGAAGCACACGGAGCTCATTTCGGATTACATGAAGACTTGCCGGCAACGGCGTTGTCATGCGGCGCCGATATGGCGGCACAGAGCACTCATAAGTTGGGCGGTTCTTTGACCCAAACGTCCATGCTTCATTGTCGGAAGGGCTTTGTGCATGTAGACAAAGTGGCGGCGGCTATGCATTTGCTGCAGTCTACGAGCCCCCACTATTGGTTTTTAGCATCATTAGACAGTGCCAGACGGCGGGCCGCACTATACGGACATGATGATGAAGAAAAAGCTTTAAAAATGGCGCGACGTATTCGGCGAGAGTTGAATACTCTTGCGGGAATTCGCGTTTTCGGAAAAGAAATTTTAGAATATGACGGTGTGCAGGATTTCGATGAAACGAAAATTACCATAGACTTTTCCGGATTGGGCCTTACAGGGGCTGAAGCGGAACGGTTATTGCGTCGTGAAAAGATAGAAGCCGAGTTGACGTCAGGGCATCATGTCTTATGTTTAATTACTCCCGGCGATGATAATGAAAGTGCGGAGGCCTTAATCAAAGCTTGTCGGCATATTTCCGAAGGTGGAGAAAAAACCGAAAGAGTCGAAATGAAGGAAGTCCCCTTGCCGGACCCGGTAGTGCATTTGGCGCCGCGGGCCGCGTGGCATATGCCGTCTGTTGCCAAACGATTGGATGAAGCAATCGGTTCGATTGCCGCGGAATCCGTGATTTTCTATCCTCCGGGTATTCCCGTTCTGGCACCGGGGGAAGAGATAACAGCTCAATGTGTACTTTATATTCAGAGAAAGATTGCTGAAGGATATGGACCCCACGGGTGTGAAGATAAAACGGCGACCTTTATTAAAACGGTGAAAAGTGAAGAGGAGAAGTCATGAAGGGACATTTGATTATTATAGAAGGCGGCGACGGAAGCGGTAAGGCGACACAGACCGAATTACTGCGACGGCACCTGGCGGACGACGGGAAATCTGTTAAAGCGGTATCGTACCCCGATTATGACAGCGAATCGAGTGCACTCGTAAAAATGTATTTGCGAGGCGACTTCGGAACTGATGCGGATACGATTAATCCCTATGCGGCGTCGGCCTTTTATGCCGTTGATCGTATTGCCTCTTATGAGTTGAAATGGAAGCGGTTTTTTAAGGCCGGCGGAATCGTTTTGGCTGATCGGTATACGACGAGTAATATGCTATACCAAATGATCAAAATACCCGGGAAAGCTGACCAGGATGCTTACTTGGACTGGCTATGGGATTTTGAGTTTAAAAAGTTGGGCTTGCCCGAACCCGATGCTGTCATACTGTTAGACGTGCCTTTAGAAGTGACGGAAAGATTGATGTCCGAACGTACCGGTAAGACGGGCGGTACGACGGGAGATATTCATGAAAAAGACCGGGAATTTTTGCGCAAATGTCACGCCGCCTACGTCGGATTGGCCGCTAAGTACGGTTGGTATAAGGTTGACTGTACAAGAGAGGGAGTGCTTCGTTCTCCCCGGGCTATTCACGAAGACGTATATGCTTTGGTCAAAGGTTTGATTTAAACCTGTTGTCTTGACACTTATCCGCAGTTTCACGTATAATAAATAAGCATCCTGATTACGCTATTGGAAAAAAGATGCAGGCAGTATGGGTAAAAACTGTTGACAGACGTTAAGAGTCTATGGTAAGATACTTGTTGTCATGCGGAAGTAGCTCAGTGGTAGAGCACCACCTTGCCAAGGTGGGGGTCGCGAGTTCGAGCCTCGTTTTCCGCTCCATTTTTCTCTTAGGAGGAAAGAATATTCCTCAATAGCTCAGTTGGTAGAGCAATCGGCTGTTAACCGATTTGTCGTAGGTTCGAGTCCTACTTGAGGAGCCATGTAGGGGTATCGCCAAGCGGTAAGGCAACGGACTCTGACTCCGTCATCGTTGGTTCGAATCCAGCTACCCCTGCCATATTTCTTGATCCACTAGCTCAGTCGGTAGAGCACCTGACTTTTAATCAGGGTGTCCCGAGTTCGAATCTCGGGTGGATCACCACAATTTTATATGGCCCCTTGGTCAAGCGGTTAAGACACCGCCCTTTCACGGCGATAACATGGGTTCGAATCCCGTAGGGGTCACCACAACTCGGGCGATTAGCTCAGCTGGGAGAGCGCTTGCCTTACAAGCAAGATGTCGGCAGTTCGATCCTGTCATCGCCCACCAAAAAAGAAATTGAACGGTATATTCAATGAATATACCGTTCAATTTCTTTTTATATACAAAACTATGTACATGCCGATGCAAGAGCCTCTGCCATATTATAACAGAGGCTTCTTGTTTATTTTTCATAGCGTCTGGGCATACGCTTGTTGCCGACAACCATGGTTCGGCTGAGGGTTTGGTAGGCCATGTTCGTAAAGAAGAGAAAGCCGAATAAAAAGACAAGGCCGTAGTCCCAGGTAAGTTCCGTTGACCGGCTATATAAGTAAAGGCAGGTACCGGTGAAAAGGAGACTGATATATAAGGCTATGACCGCGCATTGGGTTCGTTGACCACGATCGCGATAGGTGTAGAAATCTTTGTATTTAACTTTAAAAAATAAAGATGAAATGATAAGGATGAAAGCCGTGGCGACCATACCGTAAAGCGGTAGTGAGAAGAAAAACTCACACAATAAGAGGAGAGCGAGAATTAAAGTCCAAAGAAAAATGCCGATTTGCAGATGCAAATCCTGTTTTGAATCGTGTATATGGTCACGGTGTCGTTGACTCATGAGATTAACTCCTTTCGAAACAAGGTACATTGATGACATTATACCATAGGTTATCGTTGTTACGTCAGTTTTTCAGACTTTTACCGGATCATAGGGGATTCTATGATTACATGCGAAAAATATATGATGTAAAAAGAAGGAGCAATCATTGTTTGGTGATAGAGACGCATTCCTATGAAATGAAATGCACGACCTGCGGGGATTATTTGAATGTTTGCCATAAGAACGCTATTAAATTCGAGTGGAAAGGCAAACAGTAATAAAAATTATCAATACGCATCTATTTATTATTATCCATAATTAACACCTTGTTAATTATGGATAATTTTTTATAAATGATATAAGAAAAAAGAAAGTAAAAGGTGATACAATAATAGGGACCTTAATATTATTCTTTATTAAGAAGGAGTACAAAGTATGGAGTTTTTGAAAGACAAAATTTCGCGACGGCAGTTCTTAAAGGGCGCTGTAGCGACGGCTACCGTAGCGGCGGCCGGGCCTAAGCTGATCTCCGCCGGGTATACACCTTTTAAATCCGATTCGCTAGAGGTGTGGACTTGCGGCGGCTTATCAGAAGCTTTTTTGCAAATCAACGATGCATATGAAGCAAAAACAGGCCATAACATTCAGTACACCGGTGCTTTTGCGGGGGCATTGGGTAAATCTCTGTTAACCTTAAAAGGACAAACGGAGATGTTCGGAGCACGCGGTTTGGAACTGGCCCAAAATTTACGTAAAAAAGGAATCAGCCTTCGTTTTAAACCCCTTTGCTTTACGGATTATGTCCTTGTAGTTCCGAAGGGAAATCCGGCAGGTATTCGCGACTTGCAGGATTTAGCGGAACCGGGGGTTCGTGTCATGTTGCCGTTAGGGGCTTCACCTCCGGGCAGTGCTTCCGTCCAGGGGATTCTGAAGAAGTCGGGTCTTACGGATCCTGTCATGCAGAATATGACGGTTAACGAAACGTGTGTCATTAAGATGATGTGCGGCCTCGTAGAAGGAAAAGGCGATGCTTCCATTATTGAAAAACGTTTGACTACACACGACCGCTTTAAGGATAAAATTGAGTACATGCCTATTGATCCGAAGTTTATTCCGCCGGCACCGCTTACATTTACGCTCAATGTAATGAAGTATGTAAAAGATGAAAAGTTGGCTGAAGACTATTCGGATTTTGTCCGTTCCGACGGTCAGGAAATACTGGAAAGAAACGGTTTCACATCCGTCCATTCGGCACGAGGCTTAGACTTAATAGAAAGGTTCGGCGTAAAAGATGTCCAATAATACAAGTGCACAGAAAAAAGAATTCTACTTACCGAAATTATGGCATTTGGTACAGCTTATATTCTTGGCCGTCATGGGTAAGTGGATATACTACGGAATTTTCCGATGTCCCTTCATCGTCCCCTTTGTCAACTGTGAACGATGTCCCGTAGTCACCTGTTGGGGGCGTATTACAGCCTACTTCTTCGGGTTCTGGTTATTCATTCCTCTGTTGGCTATCTTCCTGGGACGAGCTTTTTGCGGCTGGCTTTGCCCGAGCGGTTTTGTTAATCAAATGCTCGGTAAGGTAGCAATTACGAAGCTGAAGATACGCAACAAAAAGATGAGATGGGCTCAGTTGGGGATGGTTGTTACGATTTTAATCGGACTGGGTGTATATTTCATTTATGACAACCCGCGTGTCATGATACCTATTCGTACGAGTGATGAATACTTTAACTCGCTTATTATGTCCATTCGCTTTGCCGATTGGTATTGGGCTGTTCGTACGGTTATCGTCGTAGCACTTATTGCGGCATCGCTCATTATTTCGAATTTCTGGTGTCGGTTTATTTGTCCTGTCGGCGGGGCCATGGAATTGATACGCAAGATTTCCATATTCCGCATATTCAAGACTGATGCCTGTGACAACTGTGATGCTTGCCTGCGTAAGTGTGATATGGGTACGCGTCCTGACGAAATGAACTGCACGAATTGCGGGGATTGCTTGAATGTTTGCCATAAGAACGCTATTAAATTCGGGCGGAAAGGTAAACAGTAATGGACGTACATACACAAAGCTTTTTAAATAATCATCCCTGCTTCAACAAAGTGGCTTCGGCTAATTGGGGGCGGGTTCATTTACCGGTGGCTCCGAATTGCAATATTCAATGTAACTTCTGCAATCGTATGTACGACTGCGCTAATGAAAATCGTCCCGGCGTTACTCAGAAGGTGTACACTCCTGATGAAGCCGTGGCTTATTTGGAAAAACTTTTTAAGGACAGACAGGATATTTCGGTTATCGGCATTGCCGGACCGGGGGATCCCATGTGTGATGCCGATAAGACCTTGCCGACATTTGAAAAGTGCCGTGCTCGGTTCCCTCACCTCATGCTGTGTCTTTCTACCAACGGCTTGGCCTTACCCGAACATGTAGATGACATCGTGCGTATCGGAGTCAGTCATGTGACAGTAACGGTCAATGCCGTTACTCCCTCTGTGGGCGGTAAAGTTTACGCTTGGGTTCGTTACAACGGCAAAACTTATACGGGCGAAGAAGGAGCTGCCATTTTACTGGCTCGTCAAGATGAAGGGATTCGCAAGCTGAAGGAAGCAGGTATGATCGTCAAGATTAATACGGTCGTCATTCCCGGAATTAATATGGATCATGTACCGCAAATTGCCGCTAAGGCTAAAGAATGGAAGGCCGATATTATGAATTGTATGGCCATGATCCCTGTACATGACACTCCCTTTGCCGGCATTGAAACACCGTCTAAGGAAGATATACACCGAGTACGGCAATTTATCAGCGGTTCGATGAAACAAATGACGCATTGCAGTCGTTGTCGTGCCGATGCTTGCGGTAAATTGGGCTGTGAATAAAAAAAGACCTGCCTTATACAGCAGGTCTTAATGCGGCTTAGCCGCAGATTTCACGCAGGGCTTTCACGGCCGTGTCAACTTCATCTTCCGTATTGAAATATCCAAAGGAGAAACGGACTGTTCCGCCCGGAAAGGTTCCCAAGGTTTTATGAGCTGACGGGGCACAGTGGAGGCCGACGCGGGTGAGGATTCCATATTCGGACTCAAGCTTGAAGGCCACTGCCGAATTATCCATCTCTTTGGCGGCAACGGATACGACGGCCGTACGGTCTTGTAAATCCGTTTTGCCGGCAACGGACAGTCCCGACAGGTCGGAAATTCCGTCTAAGAAACGAGCCGTAAGAGCCATTTCTTTATGATGGATATTTTCCATGCCTTCCGCTTTGATAAAGTCAAGGGCTGCATGAAGGCCTATGATTCCGGGTAGGTTTAAAGTACCCGATTCGAAACGGTCGGGAAGAAAGTCAGGCATTTCTTCTGTATGTGAAAGGCTCCCCGTGCCGCCGGCAATGAGAGGGGTCATGATTGTTGCCAACGAGTCGGGAATAACCATGCCGCCTATACCTTGAGGCCCTAGAAGTCCCTTGTGTCCGGTGAAGCATAAGATGTCGATATTCATATCCTTCATATTGATAGGTATCGTACCGGCTGTTTGTGCCGAGTCGACGATGAAAAGCAGGCCGTGTTTGCGACAAAAGGCCCCGACTTCTTTTAAAGGCATTACGGTCCCGCAGACATTGGATGCATGGGTCATGATGACGGCTTTCGTGTTTTCTTTGACGAAATCGTCAAGGCTTTCAAAAATGAGTGAACCGTCAGACCGACAGGGCAGACGATCAAAGGTCAGGCCTTCTTTTTCCATCTGGACAAGAGGCCGCATGACAGCATTATGTTCCATGGACGATACGAGAATGTGATCGCCTTTTTTGAGTAACCCCTTAATGGCCATGTTGAGGCTCATCGTGACATTTTGTGTGAAGATGACATTCTTCACATCGTCGCCGCCGAACATTTCTTTTAGCCAAAGTCGGGTCAGGTAGACTGTTTCTTCCGTGTCGTAAGCAGGAGCGTACGAACCTCGGTTAATGTTGACGCCGCTTTCACTGATGAAACGGCTCATGGCTGCGGGGACACTCAGCGGTTTGGGGAAGGTCGTAGCCCCGTTATCAAGGTATATTCTTCGCATTTTCTGTCTCCTATGGATGAAATGACTTGCTCCGTTCAGTATAGTCGACATCCGGTCGTTTTACAAATGTTCGTTTTAAGTAAATCGATAGGGGGTTTTAATACAGAAATAATTTATTAATGCAGAACGGTGCATGGGTTCAATTTGAGAGGAGGATTTATTTTGGGTTTAGCACATGAAAAACGCGCTATTATCATTGCCGGTTTAATCATCGGCGCTATTGCGGGATTTTTGGTCCTGGCAGGGAATCCCGCGAACATGGGTTTTTGTATTGCTTGCTTTATTCGTGATACTGTAGGCGGACTCGGGTTGCACCGGGCGGCACCGGTACAGTATATTCGTCCGGAAATCATCGGTCTTGTTTTAGGTGCGTTCTTATTATCTTTTATTCGCGGCGAACATCAGGCTAAGGGCGGCAGCGCTCCCATGACGCGGTTCATTCTCGGCTTTTTCGTTATGATTGGTTGCCTCATGTTCCTCGGTTGCCCCTTCCGCTTGATTCTGCGTCTTGCCGGCGGTGACTGGAATGCTATTTTAGGCTTTGTAGGCTTTGCAGTCGGCATCGGTGCGGGGACCTTCTTCTTGAAGAGAGGGTATTCGTTAAAGCGTACGTATAGCCTTCCCAAGTTTGATACGGCAGTTATGCCGGTTCTTATGGTAGGATTGTTGATTCTCGTCGTAATGGCTCCGGCTTTCATTTTCTTCAGTGAAAAAGGTCCCGGGGCGGTACACGCTTTCTGGGCCGTATCTCTTATTGCCGGAATTGTCGTCGGCGGTTTGGCACAATACACACGCCTTTGCATGGTTGGCGGTATTCGTGATATAATCTTATTCCATGAAACGAAATTGTTGATGGGCTTCGTTGCTGTTTTTGTAGCGGCATTCCTCGTTAACCTCGCTTTCGGTAATTTCCATCCCGGCTTTGCTAATCAGCCTATTGCCCATACGGACGGTTTGTGGAACTTCCTCGGCATGGCTTTGGCAGGTTTTTGCAGTATTTTGCTCGGCGGTTGCCCCATGCGTCAGCTTATTATGACGGGTGAAGGTAATACGGACTCGGCTATTACGGTTTTGGGTCTTGTTATCGGTGCGGCATTTGCTCATAATTTCGGTCTTGCCGCAAGCGGCAACGGGCCTACATTCAATGGTGAAGTAGCTGTTGTTTTGGGCTTTGTCGTAGCTTTGATTATTGCCGTTGTCAATACGCGTAAACAGGGTGCATAAGGAGGAATCGTGATGATAGATGCTAGAGGATATTCTTGCCCCGAGCCGGTAATTATGGCTCAAAAGGCATTGGCGACACAGGAACAGGAATATGAAATGTTGGTAGACTCTCGGACGGCTATGGAAAACGTAACTCGTTATGTATCCCATAACGGGTATACGGTTGTTTCGACAGCCGAAGGAGACGACTACAAACTTGTCTTCAAGAAAAAATAGTAGGTAAGGTCGGTGTAATCATGAAATTTATCGCTACTTTTTATTCGCATTTCGGTGCTATTCGTTTTAAAAACGAAGCCCATCCGTCGGTGACATCTATCGAATTGATGCCCGTGCCGCGAAACCTGAGCTCGTCTTGCGGCACCTGTGCCCGCTTTGAGGCACCTGACGACTACACCTATTCAGGCGATGAAAGTGGTGAAGTCGAACAAGTAGTCCGGGAAACGGAATCCGGATTTGAAAAGATTTACAGTTCGATGTAAAGGATGATTACAGTGAGTGATAAAGTGAAATTAACAGAAATGGCGTCCTGCTCCGGTTGAGGCGCAAAAATCGGTGCCGGTGTACTGGCACAAATGTTGAACGGCATTCCCCGACATCAAGATGATCGACTTATTGTAGGGTACGATAAGAGTGATGATGCATCTGTCTATGTTGTGCGCGATGATTTGGCCATTGTTCAGTCGGTAGACTTTTTCCCGCCTATTGTCGATGACCCGTATATGTTCGGACAAATTGCGGCGGCCAATTCGTTGAGCGATATTTTTGCCATGGGAGCCGATCCCAAATTGGCAATGAATGTCATGGCTATTAACTCGGCTATGGGTCAAGATGCGGTTCGGGAAATCTTACAAGGCGGCTATAGCAAGGCTTATGAAGCGGGTGTATTGATTACGGGCGGCCATACGATTGAAGATAAGGAACCGAAGTACGGCTTATCCGTAACGGGCTTTATGCATCCGAAGGATCTGCTCAGCAATTCGTCGGCTCGTGAAGGGGATGTTCTCTTATTGACCAAACCTTTGGGTGTCGGTATCTTAACGACGGCGGCTAAGGTCGGACTTGTGGACGAAACTTTGGAACAGCAGCTTTATAAGGAAATGGCGGAACTGAACAAGTACGGCCGTGATATTATGATGAAGTATGATGTGCACAGCTGTACTGACATTACGGGCTTCGGTCTTATGGGACATGCCTATGAAATGGCGTCCGGTAGCGGCATGACTATTCATCTTGATATGAATAACATGCCCTATCATAAAGAAGCGATTGAAATGGCAAAACAGGGATTTATTCCTGCAGGTGCTTATCGTAATCGTGATTATACGGACGGTCATGTACGTACCGAAGGGCCGATTAGTGAAGCTGAATTGGATATTCTTTACGATCCGCAGACTTCGGGCGGTTTGATGATTGCCGTCAGTGAAAAGGATGCGCCGGCGTTGGAAAAGGAATTGAGTGACAACTTGCCGTGCGGTAAAATCATCGGCTATGTAACGGCAAAAGAAGATACGGATTTAATGGTCCGGAAATAATTCATAAAAGCAGACAGGCACGCATGGGCTGGCCTGTCTGCTTTTTTTAGAAAGAAAATCCTCCGTAGGTAAATTCATTGAGGATTCGCAAGGCGGCTGTTATAATATAGAGGTATTATAAACTCATATACAGAAAAAGGAGAGATTTGACGTGATTGAACGCTATACCAATGAAGTAATGGGCAGTATTTGGAGCGAACAAAATGAATGGGATACACTGAAGCAGGTAGAGATTCTTGCCAGCGAAGCTCAAGCGGAACTGGGTAATATTCCCAAGGAAGCTGCCGAACAGATTCGGGAAAAAGCTGCTTTTTCCGTTGACCGTATTCATGAAATCGAAGCGGAAACTCACCATGATATTGCCGCCTTCGTCTCTAATCTTTCCGAGAACATAGGAGAAGCCGGTAAATATGTGCATCTGGGGTTGACTTCAACGGACGTAAAAGATACGGCTTTGGGATACATGTTGAAACAAGCTTCCGAAATTCTTTTGGCCGATTTGGAAGCCTTTCGTGATGTTTTGCGTCGTCGTGCTGTTGAATTTAAATATACACCGACTATCGGTCGTACCCACGGTATTCATGCCGAAGCTACGACTTTCGGTTTGAAATTGTGCATGTGGTTGGCCGAAACGGAACGCAATATTGAACGCATGAAAAGAGCTAAGGAAGTCGTATCTGTCGGTAAGATTTCCGGTGCTGTCGGTACTTATGCCGATGTAGATCCCTTTGTAGAAGAGTATGTGTGCAAGAAGCTGGGCATTACGCCGTCGCCCATTTCTACACAGACATTGCAACGTGATCGTCATGCCGAATTCGTTACGACCTTGGCTGTTATTGCCAGCTCCATCGATAAGTTTGCAACGGAAATTCGTCACTTACAGAGAACGGAAGTACGTGAAGCTGAAGAATACTTTAGCCCCAAACAAAAAGGATCATCCATTATGCCCCATAAGCGGAATCCTATTACGTGTGAACGCATGTGTGGTTTGGCTCGCGTTATTCGCGGCAATGCACAGGCTGCCATGGAAGATGTAGCGTTGTGGCATGAACGGGATATTTCCCACTCTTCCGTAGAACGCATTATCTTGCCGGACAGTACGATTGCACTTGACTATATGTTGACAACGTTTACTCGTGTTGTCGATAAGTTGATTGTTTATCCTGAAAAGATGATGGAAGATCTGCAATTAACGGGTGGGTTGATTTATAGCCCCATTCTTTTAAATACGCTTGTTGAAAAAGGCGCCGTTCGGGAACAGGCATATCGCTGGGTTCAACGTAATGCTATGAAACGTTGGCTTGAAGGTGAAGACTTCTTGGAAAACCTGAAAAAAGATGAAGATATTGCAACCGTTATGACACATGAAGAAATTGAAGCTTGCTTTGATGTAAAGAAGATGCTCAGTCATGTTGACACGATTTTTGCTCGCTTCGGGTTATAAACGATACGGTAAATTTGGAGACTGAAGAAAAAGATAGGGGGATTGACATGTATTTTGATAATGCCGCAACAACGGCTCATAAACCGGAAGAGGTAGCCAGAGCCGTGTATGAAGCACTGGCAAAAAAGGAATACGGCAATCCGTCACGGGGAGCGCATGACTATGCTATACGAGCTTATAAGGTCATGTTGTCCGCTAAAGAGACGGTCAAGCAACTGGTACACGCCGGCCCTGCATACGATGTAGCCTTTACGCATAACTCGACGACCGCCTTGAACATGGTAATCAAAGGGCTCTTACGTAAGGGCGATCATGTTATCTCCACTACATGGGAGCATAATGCAGTGCTACGCCCCTTATATGAAATGGGTCAAGAAGGAGTAACTCTCGACTTTGTAAGGTCTGACAGTAAGACGGGGGCTCTCTGCTATGAGGAGTTTGAAAAACTACTTCGTCACGAAACGAAGGCCGTGGTCTGCAACCATGCTTCCAATGTGACGGGAAATATTATCGACTTGGATTTTATTAAGGCGTTTTGTAAGCGTCACGGGTTGATGCTTATTGTCGATATTTCGCAAACGGCAGGTGCCTATCCTATCGACCTGTCGGATGATATCGTTACGGCGGCCTGCTTTACGGGGCATAAGTCTTTATACGGACCGGGCGGTACGGGAGGTATGATTGTTAAAACCGATGTTGATGTAAAGCCCCTTATTACAGGGGGAGACGGAATTCATACCTTTGACAAAGAATTTCCTCATACAGTTCCCGGTGTATTTGAAGCAGGTACGGAAAATATAGCTGGTATAGCCGGATTGGAGGCGGGTATTCAGCTGTTGTTGGAACGGGGCGAAGAAGATATTGTTCGAACACAGCGAGAATTATCGGACCTTTTTATTAAAGGCCTGCAGGAAATCCCGAACCTTACTTTGTATGCCGATTTGACGCGGCCGCGCGTCAATGTTTTTGCCATTAATATCGGTGAAGCTGAAGCCGCTTTGGTCGGTGAAATTCTTTGGGAAGAATATGCAATGGCAACACGAGCGGGTTTCCACTGTGCCCCTTTGATTCATAAAGAATTACACACGGATAAGCGAGGTATTGTTCGTTTCTCCTTCAGCCTCTTTACGACGAAGCAAGAAGTAGAAGCGGCATTAGCAGCCTTACGTGATATTGCAAAGCGATAAAGAAAAGTGATACAACCGCATACAGTCGGTATTTCCGGATATCGACTGTATGCGGTTTTGTTATTTAAAGTAGAAGACTATTGTAAAACGAGGAAGAAATAAGATAAAATGGGTGCAGCATAGAATATAAATGAGTCTTAGGAGGACTGTTATAGTGAAGCAATCTACGAGACGCCTTTTATCCGTTTTTATGTGTGTAACCGTATTGACATCGACCGCTTTTGTATCGGGATGCTCCCTTTCCAGAACTGTAGGTAAAATAAGCAGTGCGGCGGAAAAAGCAAGCGGTAGTCAAGTTGAAAATTTTAATAAGCTGATTGATGCGGAAAATAACTACATTGACTTTAGACTTTCATTCGGAGGCAAGGAAAAGCAGTTTAACGACGGCTTAAGAAACGGCGTATACGATCAGAGTTTTGTGGCTCCCGATTACAAGTCTCTGCAAGAAGCACTGAAAGCCGTAAAAGCCGGCGGTGCTACTTATAAGAACGTTGATGCGGAACTTGATAAGGTTTTAAGTGCCTTAGATGAATTGGTTCCCGTAGCCACGGATCTTCAGACTTATTACGAATCTAAGACTTATTTAAATGATAATTATGCGAAAGTTAAAGAAGTAGCACCTAAGTATTTAGCAGCGGTAGATAAGTTTAATGCCGCTATGGATAAGTTAGACGATGCCATCGGACAGGTTAATCAAGAAAACAGTCAGAAAGAGATTGAACAGTATAAATCTGCCGGGAAGAAAAATATGGCAGCCGCTTTAGAAGCTACTGTGCGTTTCAAAGCGATTATGGATGAATTGGGAACGCATGATCAAAATCCCGACAAAGCTAAAATTGAACAAGAATTGGGAGCCGTTTCGACTCTTCTGGGAAGTATCAGCTCAAGCGAAGGGGATATACTGAAGACCGAAGGAAATGAATTAATCGGTGACGTTAGGGAATTTATGGCTAATCCCGATGAAGAAACCAGAGCGGGCATGTACGAACAGTACAATTCGTATGTCAATGCGTATAACGGCTTGAATGCAGAGCGTTTAGACGGTAAGTAGGATTCGCCGTTTCATAATAGGGTGTAAAATTTTATAAGTAAAGAGCCGCTCGATTTTGAGCGGCTCTTTACTTATATCGTTGATTTTAATTTTGTGAAGCTATTCGTAGCGCAAGGCTTCGATAGGATCAAGGCGTGCAGCCTTGCGTGCCGGATAGATACCGAAGAAGAGGCCGATACCGACAGAGAAGGTAAAGGAAATAAGAATAGGAGCCAAGGTGATAACGGGAGGTACTTCGGCGAATTTTTTGAATACTTCGACGAGGGAGATACCCAAGGCGATTCCCAAGACCCCGCCGATGAGGCCGATAATAACGGCTTCGATTAAGAATTGCGTCATAATAGTCCGATATGTAGCTCCCAGGGCTTTACGAATACCGATTTCTCTGGTTCGTTCCGTAACGGAGACAATCATAATATTCATAATGCCGATGCCGCCGACGAGGAGTGAAATAGCTGCTACACTACCGAGAAAAAGGGTAAGCGTTGCCGTCGTGGAATTCATAGTTTCCATGAGGCTCGTCATATTGTTAATGGTAAAGTCATCTTCCTTGCCGATACCTAAGTGATGCCGCTGGCGCAGAAGGGTACCGACTTGGTCTTGGACTTCATCGATTTTGTCGGAAGAAGAGACTTGGATGTTAATAGAGCGAATGTACGTAATCCCCATTAAGCGTTCCTGTGCGGTTGTCAAGGGGACGAGGACGACATCGTCCTGGTCACCGCCCATAGAGGCTTGCCCCTTTTTTTCCAGGACGCCGATGACTTTAAATGGCTGATTGTTTACGCGAATGTTTTTACCTACAGGGTTCTCAGAGCCATAGAGATTTCCGGCTACGGTAGAACCGATGACGGCGACACGATTGCGTGAATCCAAATCGGCTTGGCTGATGAAGGACCCGGATGTAACCGTAAGGGAACGGATTTGCAAGTATTCGGGAGTCACTCCGTAGACACTCGTATTCCAGTTTTCGTTCCCGTTGACGACTTGATAAGAAGCACTGACTGTCGGGGCTACATAATCAATGTTTTTGATTCGTTTTTTTATAGCTGTTGCATCGTCGAGCTTCAGCTTCTTACCTGAGCCGGCAGCGGCACGCATACCGCGGGAGTTGGACGAGTTGGGGGTGACGATAAGCATATTACTGCCCAAGCTGGCAATGGAGTCCGTAATATTTTTTCGTACTCCCATGCCGATGGAAATCATGACGATGACGGCGGCGATACCGATAATAATGCCGAGCATTGTCAAGATGGAGCGTAGTTTATTACTCAAAAGGGCAGTTAAAGCGATGGTAACGCTTTCTTTAAATAACATCCATAACCACCCCTTTTCCGGCATCTTTAGTAATCAAACCGTCACTGAGCAACAGCTGACGGCTCGCACAGGCAGCTATTTCCGGCTCGTGGGTAACGAGGATTACCGTTTTTTTCTGACTGTGAAGCTCTTCGAAAATATCCATGATTTCCCGTGTTGATTTTGTATCCAAGTTACCCGTAGGTTCATCGGCCATAATAATATGAGGATCGTTGACTAAAGCACGAGCGATGGCGACGCGTTGACGTTGTCCTCCGGATAATTCGTTGGGTTTGTGGTGTGACCATGTTTCCAAGCCGACAGCACGGAGCTTTTCCATGGCTCGTTCAGTTCGTTCTTTTTTGCCAACGCCGGCATAGACCAGCGGTAAGGCCACATTATCCAAGGCTGATATTTTGCCGAGAAGATTAAAATTCTGGAAAACGAAACCGATGCTTTTATTACGTGTAACAGCCAATTCATCATCTGATAAATGGGCGACTTCTTTGCCCCCTAATTTATAGGAACCCGAGGTAGGGCGATCGAGACATCCCAGAATGTTCATGAGTGTAGACTTACCGGATCCGGAAGGCCCCATAAGTGCTGCAAATTCGCCTTCTTTAATTTGTAGAGTAATGCCTGCCAGGGCAGCGAAATCTTGAGAACCGATGTGATAGATTTTGCGAATGTCCTGAAGGGCTATCATAATATTATCCATAGGAGATTCCTGCCTTATAACCGCGGCGGACCCTGTTGTTTATTGTTTTCCGATGACTTACCCGATGAAGTATAGGCGATAGAAACTTTATCGTCGACGGACAGGCCGCTTGTAATTTCAACATAGTCGTCGCTGTAAATGCCCGTTTGAACCATTACGTTTTCCGTTGAGCCGTCATCGTGAACAACGACGACATAAGAACCGGAATTATTCGTTTTCAAGGCGGCAATGGGAACGACCAGTGCATTTTCCTTTTGAGAAGTACTGATATCGACACGGGCTGTCATCCCGAGGCGAAGGTCGTCGTTCGGGTCATCTACGTCCAAGGTTACATAGTAATAAATAACACTGGCTGAAGAAGCAGATGATGAAGAGGTCGTATTCGTCGTGTCCCATGAATAGGTGGTATCGGTTTGAGAAATTTTTGAAACATGAGCCGTAAAGGTCTTATTCGTATAAGAGTCTACCGTAAAAGTTGCATCTTGCCCGACTTTGATTTTTCCGATGTCAGTCTCATCAACTTTAGCGATGATTTGTTTTGTTCCCGTGTCGGCGATTCTCATAATAACGGTGGGACTGGAGTTGCCTTGTACGGCCATCGTTCCGGGGGTCTTAGGCTCACCGACCACTACTCCGCTCATGGGTGCTGTAATGACCGTTTCGGCAACATCTGATTCGGCTTCACTCAGACTGCTGGCAGCCGTATCATATTCGAACTGGGCATTATCCAAGTCCTGTTTGCTGCCGGCACCGGCTTCGTATAGGGCTTTGGCTCGTTCGTATTTGAGCTGTGCATTGGTCAATTTGTATTGAGCCTGATCTTTCTTTGCAGCATAGTCTTTACCGTCCAAGGTGGCGACGACCTGTCCTTTCTCGACACGGTCATTTTCTTTTACGGCTACAGTACTGATTCGAGCTGTAATTTTAGGAGATACTTCAACGGAATTTACAGGGCTGATAACACCGGTAGCGGAAATGCTGGACTTAATATTCATGCGTGTGACTTCCGCCGTTTCCACGGCACCGGCTTTAGAGGCGGATACCGTATGCTCATAATAGGCATAGGCGCCGATTGAACAGATGACAACAAGTGCGACGGCGATTAAAAGTTTCGGTCGTTTTTTAAGATTTTGTACGTTCAACTTCATAAGTTCACCTGATTCTATATAAAGAAAAATATTTTAATAATATGAGTACCAGTATATCATATATTTGACGTATCGCCTATAATTCATAAATTAAAAAATCTAAACATCTCTTTGACAGTAGGGAAATTGACAGGCTTAGTACCTATGGTATACTTAACATATGTAAGGGGAGCTTTAACCGGCTGAGAGGAAATTTTATTCGACCCGTAACCTGATGTGGATAATGCCAACGTAGGGACATATATACTTATGTGACGGTCGTCTTTCAGGCGGCCGTTTTTTGCACCCCTTGAAGAGAGGGGTTGTGTGTATGAAAACTTCAGTAGTAAGTAACGGGCTGTTATGGTTCGGGGCCGGTATTTCCATTGCCGAAATTTTGACAGGCATGCTCGTAGCACCCTTGGGTTTTGTCGAAGGGGCGACGGCTATATTAATCGGTCATTTAATCGGCGGCGCCGTTATGTTTGCAGCCGGACTGATCGGAGCCAGGACCGGTGTGGGGTCCATGGAAACCGTAGGGATGGCTTTCGGCAGTAAGGGAAGGCTTTGGTTTGCCTTGCTGAATGTTATTCAGCTAATCGGCTGGACAGCTGTCATGATTGCGACCGCGGCTACTTCGGCTGATGCTTTAGTGCCTTGGGGCAATGCAGTGTGGAGTGTTATCGCCGGTGCAGGAATTGCTCTTTGGATTTTATTGGGTATTAAGAACTTGGATAAGGTTAACCGTGTTATTATGGCAGCCTTGCTTCTTCTCACCTTGTTTTTAAGTCGTCTTGTTTTTGACGGTATTCCCCAACCTGTGAGCGGGGATATAACCTTCGGCGGAGCAGTAGAGTTGGCTGTAGCCATGCCCTTGTCGTGGTTGCCTCTTATTGCCGACTATACGCGTACGGCCGAATCTCCCGTGAAAGTGACGGTCAGTTCCTGCCTGTCTTATTTTATAGCCAGCTGTTGGATGTTCTTTATCGGTATGGGAGCCGTTATTTATTTGGGAAGTGATGACTTGGCGGCGGTTATGGCTGCTGCCGGTCTCGGCGGTATGGGAATCTTAATCGTTTTGTTGTCGACCGTTACGACGACTTTTCTGGATGCTCTGTCAGCCGGCATCAGCGCTTCTTCCATTTCTCCTCGATTAAAAGATACGCCTTGTGCCTTAGTGACCTGTGTTCTGGGCGTGATATTGGCTGTCTTTTTCGATACAGATGCTTTTCAGGATTTTCTTTATTTCATCGGTTCTGTCTTTGCCCCTATGACAGCTGTCTTAATAGCCGATTATTTTGTATTGCATGCTGACCGCAGAGACACGAGTGTGAATCTTACGAATTTAGTTTTATGGGCTATGGGTTTTTGCCTTTATCGGCAACTTCTCGATTGGGATACCCCTTTGGGAATTACCTTCCCCGTAATTGTTGCAATTGTCCTACTATCTGTCCTTGTTCATAAAGTGACGGATAAACGACAGGCTGCGTAAAAAAATAAAAAATGCTCCCGTTGACAAAACGGCACCGGAAAGTCGGGGTTAACTTTCCGGTGCCGTCGGCGGGAGCGTTTTTAGCGCTTAGATGATTTTCGCTTTTGCGGTTTATCCGAAACGGATTGTTTTGAAGAGTCATCCTTTGAGGCGGACTCTTCTTTTTTATCGTTCTTTTTATCAGATTTGACTTCTTCTTTAGGTTCTTCGTAGTAAGCCTTTCCCATACCGGCCGGGACATCGAAATCATCGGCCGATGTGCCGCTGACGGCAGAAGCCATGTAGTCATGCCAAATCTGTGCAGGTACAGTACCGCCGTAGATTTCTCCGAGACTTTGACTTCCCGTGTCATCGCCGACCCAAACGGCTGTTACAATATCAGGCGTATAGCCGATGAACCAGGCATCATGATTGTCGTCGGTCGTACCGGTCTTGCCGGCCGCAGGTCTGCCGATGGAAGCGGCTGTGCCCGTGCCTCTTGCAATAACCCCTTCGAGCATACTGGTCATTTCGTAGGCCGTCTTTTCGGACATAACTTGAGTCTTTTGCACATCTGAAGAGTTATCTTCCAAAACGTTGCCGTTGCGGTCGAGAATCTTTACGATAGCTGTCGGTTTTATATATACTCCCTTGTTGGCAAAGGCTCCGTAAGCTGCCGCCATTTCCAGCGGGGTAACGCCCTTAGTCAAACCGCCGAGGGCGGCTGAAGCCAAGTTATCATCGTTTGGACTACCGTCTTCCACCAAGGTCGTAATACCCAACTTTTTGGCGTTGGCAATGACATTGGAAGGGCCGACCTTGTCAGCCAATTGAACGGCGACCGTATTTACGGATAATGCCAGAGCCTTCCATAAGGGCATGCGGCCCTGGTAGCTGTTATCAGCATTATGCGGTGACCACCCTCCGTATTCAACCTTCTTATCTTCCATTATCGTATCGGGAGTCATGTCGTGTTCCATAGCCGTCATATAGACAAAGGGTTTAAATGCCGACCCGGGTTGGCGAACTGCCATGCTGGCACGATTAAAGCTGTCTTGGCCGCGGCCGCCGACCATGGCAAGGATATGGCCCGTTTTCGGGTCAATAGAGATAATGGCTCCTTGCGGTTGAGTAAGTCCCTGATCATCCGTATGTGTTTCCGGGAGATGGCGCATAGCTTGAACGGCTGCATGCTGCTTATCCGTATCAAGAGTCGTGTAAATCTTCAAGCCATCTTTGTAAAGCGCGTCGTCACCGTACTTTTGTGCTATTTCCTGAGTAACATAGTCGATGAAGTATGCCGTTTCGTCTGTTGTATTGCTTGTCGATTTTTGCTTAATATCCAGACTTGATTTTTTAGCTTCTTCCGCTTGGGAAGGTGTAATGTATCCGTATTTTTCCATTTGGCCTACCACTACGTTTTTGCGGGCGGTGGCTTCATTAACACTGGAGGAATAGTAGTTGGGGCTCTTCGGTAGGCCTGCAATCATAGCGCATTCGGCCAGAGTAAGATCGCCTACATCTTTGCCGAAGTATGTGTGGGCCGCCGTCTGAATGCCGTAAGCGCCGCGACCAAAATAAATTTGATTCATATACATTTCCAGAATTTCTTTTTTGCTGTACTTACGTTCCAATTCAAGAGCTAAGATAGCTTCCTGAATTTTACGTTTTAATGTCTGGTCTTGGGATAAAAAAGCATTCTTAGCTAACTGTTGAGTAATCGTACTGCCGCCTTGCGCAATACCGCGATTAGTCAAGTTGGTTACGACGGCACGTAAAATCCCGATGGGATCGACACCGATATGGTCGTAGAATCGATTATCTTCGGCGGCAATAAAGGCGTTCTGCAAGTTTTTCGGGACCTTGTTAATATCAATGGGCAGCCGGTTCTGATCGGAGTGCAGAGTCGTAATCAGCTTTCCCTGACTGTCAAAAACCTGTGATGAGACGGCAGGCCGCATGTTATTACCTACTTCGGGTAAGCTTTGGTATGCCGCGAATATATAGCCGAACATGAGGCCTGCAATAATGACGAGCACTAGAGCCGCCATGACGCGAATAGAACGAAAAGGCCCTTTCTTTTTCGTTCGAACTCTATGTCTGGGTGTATACATCATATCCTCCTATTGGGTGTTCGATTAAGGCGCAAGGCCGTTTAAGGCATATTACGTCGATATTATCGTTCCTATTATATATCATCTAATATAGGAAAGGGAAATTTATTTTGAAAAAATGTGATAAAAGGCATAGGTATCATATAAATTTCTATAATGTCAGTTTTCGGAAAGTCAATAGATAAAATATAGAGTATACTAAATATCTAAAAACACACCTTTTAGCACAAAGTAGTTGACATTTAAATTTAAATAATATACCATAAAGAAGCAAAGTAATAAATTCAGTGTTTACAAATAATATATCCGATTATCGGGAGGTAGAGCCATGGACAGAAACAGTGCTTTTATTTTATGGTTTGACGAACTTCGTCGTGAAGATGTGGACTTAGTCGGAGGTAAATCGTCGTCTTTAGGTGAATTGACGTCGGCTACAAACGTGCCGGTACCGTACGGTTTTGCTACGACAGCGGCGGGATATAGATATTTCATGACCGAAACAGGTCTTGATAAACAGATTAAAGAAATGCTTGAAGAATTGACGGATGTCGAAGATCCCGTGCAACTTCGTATAGTAACAGCTAAGATTCGTGAAGCCGTCTGTGCCGCTCCGATGCCGCCGAAATTGGCCGAATCGATTCGAAAAGGGTATGAAGAGCTGGGTCAAAAAGTAGGCGAACCGGATCCTTTCGTGGCTGTTCGCTCCAGTGCTACAGCTGAAGACTTGCCTGACGCATCCTTTGCCGGCCAACAGGATACATATTTGAATGTACGCGGCGCCGATATGGTTATTCAGAAGGTAAAAGAATGTTATGCATCTACTTTTACGGACAGAGCTACATACTATCGCACGAAAAAAGGATTTGACCACTTGGAAGTAGCCTTGAGTGCAGCTATTCAAATGATGGTATTCTCTAAGAGCGCAGGTGTCATGTTTACTGTTGACCTTGTAACCGGCGACGATTCGACGATTACTATTGAAGGCGCTTGGGGCCTGGGCGAATATGTTGTGCAAGGCACTGTTACACCCGATAACTTCCGAGTTAAAAAGGATGATTTAAGCATCGTATCGACTATGGTAAATACGAAGCCCATTCAACTTGTTCGCAAAGCCGGTGGAGATTGCGAAGAATTGCCTGTTCCTGAAGATTTGCAAAAGGTGCAAGTCTTGACAGAAGAACAGATTAAAGAATTGGCATCATATGCTAAAGCCATAGAAAAACACTACGGTTGTTACATGGATATGGAATGGGGCGTTGATGAACGGAACGATAAGATTTGGTTGCTCCAGGCTCGTCCCGAAACAGTGTGGTCGAAGAAAAATAAGGAAAAGAAACCCGCAACGGAAGGTGAAACCATGGAAGTTACGTCGGAACGTGTTGTCGTCGTTAAAGGCTTGCCTGCAAGCCCCGGAAAAGCAGCAGGTAAGGCTCACGTTATTTTGGACCCCTCGCGTATTGATGAATTTAAAGAAGGAGAAATTCTGGTTACAACCATGACGGCTCCCGACTGGGTGCCGGCGATGAAGAAGGCCAAGGCCATTGTGACGGATGCAGGGGGGATGACCTGCCATGCATCCATTGTCAGTCGTGAACTCGGCATCCCCTGCATTGTGGGTACAAAGAGTCGCAGCACGGAAGCTACGACGACGATTCATGACGGTGCCGACATTACGGTTGACGCAACGAACGGGGTTGTGTATGAAGGGTATGTGGAAGACCTGGTAAAACCGAAACAGGAACAAGCTCAAGGCGGGATGACTGTTGTTGAACCGGCCCCGATTACTGGCACGAAGATTTATATGAATCTCGGTAACCCCGACATGGCTGAAAAATACAGCGTATTACCTTGCGACGGTATCGGCTTGATGCGTGAAGAATTTATTTGGACGACCTTCATTCACGAACATCCGTTATATCTCATCGAAATCGGACATCCCGAACGCGTTGTCGATCAATTGGCTGAAGGTATTCGCAAGATGTGCCAGGCGATGGCACCCCGCCCGGTTACTTTGCGTTTCAGCGATTTTAAATCGAGTGAATATCGTGACCTTAAAGGCGGAGATAAGTTCGAGCCGAATGAAAGCAGCGCTCTTCTCGGATGGCGCGGTGCATCCAGATACTATGATCCGAAATACATTGAAGCTTTCAAATTGGAATTGAAAGCTGTACGTAAAGTACGTGAGGAATTCGGTTTAAAGAACTTGAACGTTATGGTTCCTTTCTGCCGTCGCGTTGATGAAATGGAAAAAGTAGTAGCATTAATGGATGCTGAAGGGCTCCATCGCGGACCGGACTTCAAGGTATGGCTTATGGCTGAAATTCCTTCGAATATTATTCTGGCCGATCAGTTTAATAAGTTTGTCGACGGGTATTCCATAGGTTCAAACGATTTGACTATGTTGGTCATGGGTTGCGACAGAGACAACGAAACGGTAGCACCTCTCTTTGACGAACGCAACCTTGCTGTAAAACGTGCTATTCGTCACTTAATCGAAGTAGCACATAAAGAAGGCAAGACCGTATCAATTTGCGGGCAGGCACCGAGTGTATATCCGGACTTTACGGAATTCTTAATCAAGAGCGGTATAGATTCTATTTCCGTCAACCCTGATGTAGTAGCTTCGACGCGTAAGAGTGTAGCACAAATCGAACAGCGTATTCTCATGGATTCTCTTACAGGAAAGGGTAGGGCGGATACGGAAGATTACAGCTGGTAGGAATAAAATCCTTCCTTCTTGCAGACATACTAAAAGCCTTGCTGTTTTGGCAGCAAGGCTTTTTTTAAAAAAGAAAATATAGTATGATAAATAACAGTAGTATATGCTGTTTTTTCACGTGTCGGAGGTGATGCACGTGTTGACGGAACGACAGGAAACAATTTTGAAAATTGTTCGGACAAATAGCCCCGTGACGGGTCAACATATTGCGGAGCAATTGCATGTTACCAGGGCGGCGTTGCGGTCGGATTTGGCCATTCTTACCATGTTGGGCCTTATTGATGCCAGACCCAAGTTAGGTTATTTCTATACGGGCAATAAGGAAGAAGATTTACTTTCACGTGCTTTGACAGAAATTAACGTAACCGACTATCTTTCCCAACCCGTCGTAATCGATGAGAAAATGACGGCCTATGATGCGGTTATTGCTTTGTTTACGGAAGATGTGGGAACTGTATTCGTAACGGCCGCTGAAATTCTGGTCGGGCTCGTGTCGCGAAAGGATTTGTTGAAAGCCGCTATGGGCAACAATGATTTACGGACCTTACCGGTACGGATGGTTATGACACCTGTAAGTAAAATCATTTATGTTGAAGGCGATGAAAAGGCCTTAGTAGCGGCACGGCGATTGCTGGAATTTGAAATTGACTGCTTGCCCGTTGTGCGTATTGAAGAAGACGAACAGTCGAAAAAGAAAGAGCTTCATATTTTAGGTCGTATATCAAAGACTAATATTACACGCTTATTTGCAGATTGTGCGGCAGGAAGGAGAGCCTAAATGGATAGACCTATTATTTACGCCTGCTCCGACTCCTTGGGGGAAACGGCGGAACGCGTTGCTCGAGCGGCGGCCAGCCAATATGATAAACAGGAATTTAATATAGTAAGACTTCCCTATATTCGTTCGGAACAGCAAATTGAAGAAATTGTACAAAAGGCAACGGATGAAAATGCCATGATTTGCTATACCATCATTTCTCCTGTTTTGCGTAAACGTTTGAGCACATTGGCGCAAAGTGCCCATATTCCCGTTATCGATATTATCGGACCTATGATGAACGGTATCGGCCATTTGACCGATACGGAACCGACCATTAAGGCCGGTATGATTCATCGTCTGGACGGTGAATATTTCAAGCGTGTCGATGCTATCGAATTTGCTGTTAAGTTTGACGACGGCAAAAATCCCTTAGGGTTTTTAAAGGCCGATATTGTCATCATCGGCGTTTCTCGAACGTCGAAGACCCCTTTATCCATGTATTTGGCACATAAGCGCGTAAAAGCGGCCAATCTGCCCTTGGTACCGGAAGTGCCTTTACCGCAGGAGCTATTTGAAGTACCGGCGCGGAAAATCGTAGGGCTTGTTATTGATCCGTATAAACTGAATTATATCCGGTCTGAACGGTTGCGGGCTATGGGCCTTGAACCGGATGCAAACTATGCCGATGTAGAACGAATCAATGAAGAACTGGAATATGCACAAAACGTCATGCGTCGTCTTCACTGTCCGGTTATAGACGTGTCGGCAAAGGCTATTGAAGAAACGGCTAACTTGATTTTGGATATTGTAAAACGGAATAAAGAGCTGTACGATGAGTAAAAAAACAGCCGTCTTGAAGTGGAGAAGATCACTTCAAGACGGCTGTTTTTGTATAGTTGAGGGCAGGTCTGTTCTTTTTCGGTTCGTTCAAGGCACATAAAAAGAGATGACTCGTCACAGAATCATCTCTTTTTATATTCCTTTACGCATTGCGCTGTACTTTGCCGGAACGAAGGCAACGAGTGCAAACATTAACGCGTTTTGCTTCGCCGTCTACGATGGCACGTACTCTTTGGATATTCGGTTTCCACGTTCTTTTCGTTTTCAAGTGGGAATGGCTGACGTTCATACCGCTCATGGTACCCTTGCCGCAAATTTCACAATAATTTGCCATGACGCACACACCTCCTTGCAGTGTCACAGTACAACATACAAATAATAGCATAAAAAATAAGGCAAAGCAAGAATTATTTACCTTTAAATTCCTGATTCTATACGTAAATATGATACAATAAACAAAAGGAAATAACAAGGTGTACACCTTGGGTGTGCGAAGTGACGGTGTAAAGATGATAAAGTTTATAAAGGACATAAAAGGAATAGGACCGGCCAGGGCTAAGCTGTTTGCTCGTATGAAACTTGAAACGGCAAGTGATTTGGTGCAGTATTTTCCTCGTGCTTACGAAGATCGATCGAAAATACGGGCCATAAAAGATATAAGTAATAATGAAGACCGGCCCGTTCTTGTCAACGGAACCGTGAAGTCTGTCGTTGAGCTACGACCGCGGCGCGGTATGACGATTCTCAAAGTGCTAATCAGTGACGGTACGGGCGGTTTAGAACTGGTGTGGTTTAATCAGCCCTTCAAAAAGCGTCTGTTTAAGGTCGGGAAAGACGTTCATGCTTTCGGGAAAACGGAACGGGCATACGGGCGCTTGCAAATGAATTCACCGGAGGCGGAGCCGGGTCCGGCTGTCCCCGGCGGCCTGGTCCCCGTATATGCTTTGACAGAGGGCTTGCGTCAGGCCGATGTACGCAGGGCCGTCGCGGCCCTCTTTGCCGATGAAGCGTCTGTAAAGGACTTGATTCCGCCATGCCTATCGTTGGATATTCAGGGCAATGAAGTAAGCGTAGAGACGTATAAAGCCTTGCATTTTCCTGCGTCCTTTGAAGCCCTGGAAAGGGCTCGTAAGAGGTTGGCCTTTGAAGAGCTCTTTGCTTTGCAGGCCGGGTTGTTATTGAAGCGTCGTGCGGAACAGTCGGGGCAAGCCGTTAAATTCGGGCCGAACGGCAAGCTGATTAAGGGGCTGTTGAACAACCTGCCTTTTTCGTTGACAAAAGGGCAGACGGAAGCGTTTGCCGATATTGTGAACGATACAGAGACTCAAGTACCTATGCAACGACTCGTACAGGGAGATGTCGGATCGGGGAAGACTGTTGTTGCCGCGTTGGCCTTGGCTAAGGCCGTGGAAAACGGCTATCAGGGGGCACTGATGGCTCCGACCGGAATTTTGGCGACACAGCATTATGAAGAGCTGAATCGACTTTTTAAAGACTTGCCTGTACGTATAGCCTTGCTTACAGGTAGGACGACAGGTAAAGAAAGAGAATTGATACTACAAAAGGCAGCTCATAGAGAAGTTGATATTTTAGTGGGTACGCATGCTTTGATTCAAGACGATGTGATTTTTTCCGACTTGGCCTTGGTTGTTACAGATGAACAACATCGCTTCGGTGTGCGGCAACGGGCAGCTTTGAGGAATAAAGGGAAGGATGTGCATACACTGTTTTTAACGGCTACGCCTATTCCGAGAACTATGGCCCTTTCCGTATACGGGGATTTGGATGTGTCGACTATGCGAGAATTGCCGCCCGGTCGTAAACCGGTCAAAACTTATGCCGTAACGGAAGGAATGAGAAGTCGGATATATACCTTTATGCGTAAAGAAATTGCGGCAGGACATCAATGTTATGTTGTATGCCCCTTGGTGGAAGAGTCGGCAAGTGCGGATTTACAAGCTGCTACGGCACTATATGAATCCCTTAAAAGTACTGATTTTGCCGATATTTCCTGTGGGTTGGTACATGGCCGTATGAGCGGCAAGGAAAAAGACGAGGTCATGGAACGCTTTCAAAGGGGCGATATAAAACTTCTGGTTGCCACGAGTGTTATAGAAGTGGGTGTGAATGTACCGAATGCGACAATTATGTATGTTGACGGGGCTGAACGATTCGGCTTGGCTCAGTTGCACCAGTTGCGTGGCCGTGTAGGGCGCGGAGCGGCGCAGGCCTACTGCATTTTACTGGCAAAGAGCGGCAATGAGGAAACGAGGCAGCGTCTTAAGTGGATGGAGACGATTCATGACGGCTTCTCCCTTTCCGAAAAGGACTTACTTCTAAGAGGTGCCGGCCAACTTTTCGGTAGTATGCAGCATGGGTTACCCGATTTGAAGGCGGCCCGCATTATTGAGGACGCTGACCTTCTCATTCCTGCAAGAGACGGGGCACAAGCGTACCTGCGCTTGCCGGGAACGGAGAAGACCGTGAAAGAGGCTCTGAAAAAACGCTTCGGCAATGACTTCTTACGTATTTTAGACAATTAATTCAATTGTATATACAGAAAGGTGTTTATCGGCTATAATTAGGGATAAAGCTGTTGAGGGTGAAATTCCCCCTTTATTATATTTTATTAATATAGAGGTGCGAATATGAGAACTGATAAATTCGGTATGCAAGGCTTGACATTCGATGACGTGCTGCTGGTACCGGCAAAATCCGATGTATTGCCGAAAGACGTCGATATTTCTACTAATTTGACACGAGATATTAAGCTGAACGTGCCTATTATGAGTTCCGGAATGGATACCGTAACGGAAGCCCCTATGGCGATTGCCATTGCTCGTGAAGGCGGTATCGGTGTTATTCATAAGAATATGTCTATTGCCGAACAGGCTCGTGAAGTGGATAAGGTTAAACGGTCGGAACACGGCATTATCATTGACCCCATTTTCCTTCATCCCGACAATATTTTGGCAGATGCCAATGAGTTGATGGGTAAATATCGCATTTCCGGTGTGCCTATTACAGTAGATGGAAAGCTTGTAGGGATCATTACGAACCGTGATATGCGCTTTGAAGAAGATATGTCTCGACGCATCGGGGATACCATGACTCAGGAAAACCTCGTTACCGCACCTGTAGGGACATCTTTGGCAGAAGCACGAGAAATTTTGCGGCGTCACCGCATTGAAAAGTTACCCCTTGTCGACAAAGACAACAACTTGAAAGGCCTTATTACGATTAAGGATATTGAAAAGGCTACAAAGTATCCGAATTCGGCTAAAGACTCGGACGGACGCCTTCTCGTTGCCGCCGCTGTAGGTGTAACGCATGATATGATTGATCGTATTGATGCTTTAGTAGCGGCTAAAGTGGATGTAGTTGTCATCGACACGGCTCATGGCCATTCTCAGGGCGTGCTGAATACATTGAAAGAAATTAAAAAGAATTATCCTCATCTTCCGGTTATTGCCGGCAACGTGGCTACGGCGGCAGCGACGGAAGCCCTGATTGAATGCGGTGTCGATGCGGTTAAAGTGGGGATCGGGCCGGGCTCTATTTGCACGACTCGTATTATTGCCGGCATCGGCGTACCGCAGATTACGGCCGTTTATGAATGTGCACAAGTGGCACAACGTTTCGGCATTCCTATCATTGCCGACGGCGGTATCAAGTATTCGGGCGATATGGCCAAGGCTATTGCAGCAGGCGGTAATGTGGTCATGATCGGTAACCTTTTAGCCGGAACGGAAGAAAGTCCGGGTGAAACGATTATTTACCAGGGCAGAAGCTATAAAGTATATCGTGGTATGGGTTCTATCGGTGCTATGGAAAAGGGCAGTAAGGACCGTTATTTCCAGGAAGATGCCAAAAAACTTGTTCCCGAAGGCATTGAAGGTCGCGTGCCTTATAAGGGACCGGCAGCCAGCACGATTTTCCAGATGGTAGGCGGGTTGCGAGCATCTATGGGGTATTGTGGTTGCCATACGATTAAAGAAATGATTGAAAACACACAATTTATTCAGATTACCAGTGCCGGATTGAGAGAAAGCCATCCGCACGATATCAGCATTACGAAAGAAGCACCCAATTACAGCGTAAACTAGAAAACGGAGGTCCTAATGGAAGAGACCATAGAAATATTGTCCGTTCCCGTTCGTAATGTATCGATGGACGAAGCGACGGATTTTGTCTTTTCCCGCATCGCCGAAGGTCGAGCGACGACTGTCGCTACAGCCAATGCGGAAATGATTATGAGGGCCAAAGAAGATCACGAGTTGGCCCGTATTTTGGCGGAAGCCGACTTGGTCGTGCCCGACGGAGCCGGAGTGCTTTGGGCAGCGGAACAACAAGGAAAACATTTCAAAGAACGAGTTGCCGGCGTAGATTTAGCTTGTCGGATTATGGCCCGTTGTGTTGAAAGACAGACAAAGGTATATTTCTTCGGCGGGGCTCCGGGGATTGCCGAAAAGGCGGCTCGAAATATGAAAGAGTCGGTGGGCGAATTTCCCGTTGTCGGTATTCGGTCCGGCTTTTTTACGCCTGAAGAAGAGCCGGAAATCATTGAAGATATACGGAATTCGGGGGCATCTGTTTTATTCGTAGCTCTCGGCGTACCGAAGCAGGAAAAGTGGATACATCGTCATTTATATGAATTGGGACCTTGTGTGTGCATGGGTGTAGGCGGTACCTTCGATGTATTGGCCGGTCATGTATGTCGAGCCCCCAAGTGGATGCAGGAGCATCGTCTTGAATGGCTTTACCGCCTGTACAAGGAACCGAGTCGAGCTATGCGTATGCTTGCTTTGCCGAAATTTGTGGTTGCCGTGAAATTCGGCAGCCGAGTTTGAGGCGAGGTGACTTATGAATAAACCGTTTATTATTGAAGACGGCTATCCGTTTATAGCCGTTCCCTTAGTGCTGGCCCTATTGGCGGCTTATTTTATTAATTTGTATGTTGCCGTTGTTCCCCTTGTTTTGGCAGCCTATTTTACGTACTTTTTCAGAAATCCGCATCGTATCATTCCTGATGATCCGTCTCTTCTCGTCTCACCGGCAGACGGAACGGTTGTCAGCGTGGAATCGGTGCATGAAGATTTATTTTTAGGACAGGACTGTCGTAAGGTGGTCATCTTTTTGTCCATCTTTGACGCTCATGTTAATCGTACACCCTTGTCGGGAGTTATTAAGTTCCAACAATATACGTGCGGACGGTTTCGACCTGCTTATCAAGATGGCGTAGGTTATGAAAATGAACGCTATTCTATCGGCATTGATAACGGGCGTACACAGTTGTTGGTAACGCTCATCGCCGGCGTTTTGGCACGCCGTGTCGTATCGTGGGTTACCTTGGGGGATGCACTGGAGCACGGTCAGCTATACGGCATGATCAAGTTCGGCTCCTGCATAGAAGTATATGTGCAGGATAATGTAGAGATTTCCGTCAAAAAAGGCGACCGGGTTCGCGGCGGAGAATCGATAATCGGGAGGATTGTTGAATGAAAAAGGTAATTCCCTGTTTATTTACATCTGGTAACTTGTGCTTCGGTGTTCTCAGCATGATTTTATCATCGCAAGGGAACTTCTTTTGGGGTGCCCTATGTATTTTCTTTGCCATGCTTTGTGATGCTATGGACGGACGCTCGGCCCGAGCTTTGGGCGTAAGCGGTGAATTCGGAAAAGAGCTCGATTCCTTATCGGACTGTGTTTCTTTCGGTGCCGCATCGGCCTTCTTAATGTATAATTACACCTTGCATACTCTGGGTTGGATCGGAGTTATTCCCGTACTTATTTATTCCGCACTCGGCGGTATTCGCTTGGCACGTTTTAATATCAATACGGCGACCGTACACGGATATTTTGAAGGTATGCCGATTCCGAACGGCGGTTGTCTTTTTGCTACCTATGTCCTTTCAGGAGTCATGTTGCCGGCACCGCTCATTGCGGTTCTGGTTGTACTCGTGGGTTACGATTTGGTCAGCAAGGTACATCATCCCGACTTTAAAGGACAAAGTGCCGATGTACTTCATAAATCGGCGCTTATTATTACACTGCTTATCGGTGCAGCCGTTGTCATTTATGATTGGCATTTGGCACTGACCTTGCCTTTCGGCCTTTATATCGTATACGGCTTGATTAATACGGCTATGAACGGCAAGCTCGTATAGACCGGGAGTCTTCATTATGGAACATATAGCGGATTTGGTCATGATTCCCGTACAAGTAATTATTGTGTTTTATACCTTGTATTACTTTGTACTCGCCTTATTCGGCCTCATAAAAAAAGAAGATAAAGTTACGGTACAGCCGCAGCATACGTTTGCGGCTGTTATCTGTGCACATAATGAAGAAGCGGTTGTAGGGCAACTCATTGATAACCTGAAGTGTCTTAACTATCCGCGGGATATGTACGATATTTATGTGGTAGCGGATAATTGCACAGATCATACTGCAGATGTATGTAAAGAACACGGAGCCATAGTAGCCGTACGGACGAACAGGGAAGACGTGGGTAAAGGTTTTGCCATGGATTGGATGTTTGAACGGCTGTTACAACAAGAAAAGCAGTATGACGCCTTCGTCGTCTTTGATGCGGATAACCTGGTTCATCCCGAATTTTTACGGGAAATGAACAACCATCTCTGTAAAGGAGAACAAGTCATACAAGGATATATGGACTCTAAGAACCCGACGGATTCTTGGATTTCCGGTACCTTTTCGATTGCGTTTTGGCTGGTTAATCATATGTGGCATCGTGCCAAGTACAATATCGGTTTATCCACGGCATTGGGAGGCACGGGCATGTGTATTGCTACCGATGTGGTCCGTAAGTATGGGTGGGGCTGCGATTGCTTGACGGAAGATATGGAATTTTCTATGAAGGTCCTTCTCGAAGGCGTTCGTACCTGTTGGGCGCACGACGCCATTATTTATGATGAAAAAGTTGTCGATTTCATGGCTTCATGTCGTCAGCGTAAGCGCTGGGCTCAAGGACAGACCGATTGCGGCGAACGCTTTATACCTAAACTTTTTGTCAAAGGCATTCGTACGGGTAATATTCGTATGCTCGACGGGATTATTACATTATCACAACCGTTTTTTATGATGATGTCGACGATTTACGCCGGGTTATCATATATTAATACGACGTGGTATGTTTTTTATACGAATATACTCAATCAACTTATGCCCATGGAAATTTGGACGGTTTTGTTTGTGGCTCAATATGCCATTCCCGTTATCGTCCTTTTGAAAATCAAGGTACCCTTAAAGTCGTGGGCCTATTTAATTGTGTATCCGCTTTTTATGTATAGTTGGATACCTGTAAATTTTCTCGGATTTAGGGATCGTCATGACATGAAATGGAGTCATACGGTTCATACGCGTGCCGTTTCATACGACAGTACGGCTCTCTTGCGTAAAGAAAATAAAAAATAATTAGGAGAACGTACATGCATATTTTACTTACCGACGATGACGGAATTACAGCTAAGGGCTTAAGTATTTTGGAAGAAGTTGTCGCAACCGTTGCAGATAAGGTGACCGTAGTAGCGCCTGAAGGACAACGTAGTGCGGCATCACATGCCATGTCGATTAATAAGGATTTGTATTTAAAGCGGGTAGCGTCACCTTTACACAATGTAACTAAGTACTCTTTGGACGGCACTCCTGTGGATTGTGTTAAGACGGCTATGGAATTTATCCTGAAGAAAGATCGACCGGACTTGATTATTTCGGGAATTAATAACGGATATAATTTGGGAAGCGATGTCTTATATTCAGGGACCGTTTCGGCAGCCATGGAAGGCCCCTATTATTTGACTCCGGCTGTAGCCGTGTCCATCGGTAAGATGAATGAAGGGCGTGCCCGTCAAACGGCAAAGTTGGTGATGCAGTTAATCGAAAGAGTCATCTTTACCGGAAAGTTTCCGGGGATTTTGAATATTAACGTACCGGAAAAAAAAGGTGATATTTGTCTGGAAAACGTTGTTGTAGCACCGCAAACGGTACAGTTTTACAAAAATGTTATTGTAGAGAAAAAGGATGAAAACGGTGATTCCTGTATCCGCATTGTCGGTGATATTGATATGTCGACAGCGCCGACATTCAGCGACATAGCTAATATTAAAGCGGGGAAAATCACGGTTACGCCCTTGAGATGGCAACAAACGGCTACGGCGGCCATGGAGACGGTAGACCGACTTATTTTTCATAAACATTGATTAAAAATAAAAAAATACTTGCATAAATAACGTCTTTGGGTTTATAATAACGACAAAACCGAATATACATGGATGATGCATTCCGGGAGATGACATAAGTCAACCGAAGGAGTTAAACTCTCAGGTGTTCGAAAGAACGGGACCGGATGCGGACATATCTCTGGAGAGTCTCTTAATGAGCGCCGAAGGTGCACGAAGCGATAGCTTCTTATCTCTCAGGCAAAAGGACAGAGGGCAATGATGAATTTATAAGGCGATTTGTATTGTCTTTTCTTGTTCCTGTCTCCGGAGTTTTCGGAAGCAGGAATTTTTTATTGAGGAGAGATGCTACGATGATGACGGATGTGTTGAACAGTATTGACAACTTTGTATGGGGACCGCCCTTGTTGGTACTTTTGATCGGTACCGGTTTGATGCTGACGATTCGGTTACAGTTGATTCAGTTCTTTAAATTGCCGCAAGCTTTGAAGCTTATCTTCACAGCTGAGAATAAGGGTGACGGTGATATTGACAGCTTTAAGGCTTTGTGTACGGCCTTGGCGGCCACTGTCGGGACCGGTAATATTGTCGGCGTAGCGACGGCTATTCATGCAGGTGGTCCCGGAGCGGTTTTTTGGATGTGGATTGCCGCTTTTGTGGGGATGGCGACGAAGTATGCCGAAGGCTGTTTGGCTGTTAAGTTTCGGACAACCGATGAAAACGGGGATATTGCAGGTGGGCCCATGTATTATATTGAACGAGGCTTAGGGGAAAAGTTTAAACCTCTGGCAAAACTCTTCGCTATATTCGGAGTTCTTGTAGCCTTCTTCGGTATCGGTACCTTTGCTCAAGTAAACTCTATTGTCGAAATCACAAGATTGGCAACGGATATTCCCGTTGAATATACGGCAGTCGTACTTACCGTATTGGTTGCCGCCGTTACTATCGGCGGATTGCAATCCATTTCACGGGCCGCTGCTAAAATTGTTCCGGCCATGGCTGTCTTGTATATTGCCGTTACTGTCGTATTTTTAATTATTTTCCGTGAACAAGTACCGTCGGCAATTATGCAAATTATTACAGATGCTTTTACACCGACGGCGGCTGTCGGCGGCTTTGCCGGAGCCACTGTTATGTTGGCTATGCGCAACGGGGTAGCTCGCGGCGTATTTTCCAATGAATCGGGTCTTGGCTCGGCGCCCATCGTAGCGGCAGCGGCAAAGACGAAGTGGTCTGCTGAACAGGGGCTTGTCTCTATGACAGGAACCTTTATTGATACCATTATCATTTGCACATTAACCGGACTGGTTATTGTTATCAGTGGAGCCTGGACGGGTGATTTGAACGGCGCGGCTTTAACTAATGAAGCCTTCTGCCAGGCCTATCCCGTTGCCGGCAGTCTGCTTCTTTGTGTCGGGCTTACACTTTTTGCCTTTACTACTATTTTAGGTTGGAATTACTATGGCGAACGTTGCATTAATTACTTGGTAGGAGTTAAGGGAATCTTGCCTTATCGTATTGTGTTTATTATTCTCGTAGCCTGCGGAGCCTTTCTTAAACTTGATGTCATCTGGATTTTAGCGGATATCGTAAACGGTCTGATGGCTATACCTAACTTAGTGGCACTCATAGGACTTAGCGGTGTAGTAGTGAGTGAAACAAAACTTTACTTTGAACATGTGAAGCAAATAGAAAGGGAAAATGAAACCGGTCACACAGTGGTGGAGAACGGCTAGGGTTTGTGTAAGAAAAAAATTATAGACCTCGTCATTTTTACTTGACGACGACAGACTTTTTGCTTATAATAAAGGACGTGCTAACGCATAAGTCTGTTTGCCGGAGTGGCGGAATGGCAGACGCACTTGACTCAAAATCAAGCGATGAATAGTCGTGTGGGTTCAAGTCCCACCTCCGGCACCAAATAAAAACAGTCCCGGTAACGGGGCTGTTTTTATTTTCGGATTATCTGGGGGAGTGCGGGCGTAGTATAGGACGGTTGTGTTGGCTTTAGGTGCGATACATCGGATACATCTCCGATGTATCGTTTTTTTATTAGGCGGTAATACAGTCGGGAATAATTCATTTGCCGTAGGGATCGGGGCCATGGCCGTATTGGATGATTCCTATGCTATCGGTCGCGGTTCCGTAGCCAATCGGGCAGCCGGAGTGAGCGGCTATCGTGCTAACGGCCGGACAAATGCTACGTGGCAGGCCACGGGAAATGCTGTGGCCGTCGGCGATTCGGCGAGCAGTATAACGCGTCAAATTACCGGCGTTGCAGCAGGATCTGACGATACGGATGCAGTAAATGTAGCGCAGCTAAAAGATGCGATTCGGAATAGTGCCGGAGAAATTCCGGACTTTGACGGTGAAATTCAAGCAACGGCTGCTCAAAGTGCCGCTTTAAGCGCACTGAAGCCCGTATCGTACGATCCGTTGGAACCGACACAAGTTATGGCCGGTTACGGTTATTATAAGAGTAACAGTGCTTTTGCCTTAGGCGTAGCACACTATCAAAGAGAATCACTTCTGTTTAATTTCGGTGCTGCTAAAGGGGCAGGAAACAACCATCATTATCTTGTAAATATGGGTGTAACCTATAAATTCGGCAATGTGGGTGAAAGAAAGGCTGTTTCCGAACGATATAGAGGCGGTCCTATCAGTGCCGTTTACGTGTTGGAAGATGAAATGACGGCTATGAAAGAAATAAACCAGGGTCTTGTGGAAAAGGTAGCGGTTCAAGACGGTGAAATTCAATCGCTAAAACAGGAAGTAGCCGATTTAAAAGGCATAGTGAAACGATTAATAGGTCAATAGTTCGTCGGAAGATCGTATAATTGAGTAAAAAGGGTTGAATTTTATTCGTCTGTAAGACGTTTGTAGTCAACCCTTTTTGTCATTTTCACTCTTTCCGTCCTGTGGTATACTGGGCACAGATATGCAAAGGGGGAAGTCGTTCATGTTTAATATCGGCATGAGTGAAATGATTTTGGTCTTCATCGTGGCTCTCATTGTCTTCGGTCCTGACCGGTTGCCGGAAATTGCACGAACATTGGGAAAGAGCGTCAATGAATTGAAAAAAATGGGCAATGATATTGTCGACGCGGCGACGGAAACGAAGGATACGGCAAAGAACGTCAGTCAGATAGAAATGAAAGAAGTCGAAGAGTCGTTACAAAAGTTTAAAGAAGCACATGATATGTTGGCTGAAGGCAGTGATGCGGTGAGAAACGAAGTGGAGGAAACGACAGAGCTTGCTGATGAAGTAGCCAGAAAAAGTATGACAGCCGATATTACGGCACCGGTCAGAAAAGAGGCGGTCACAAAGGCCGCTGACATTGCACGGAAGGAAGAAAAACCGGTAAAGGAGCATGACCTTGAAACCTGATATACAGACGGAACAGCCCTTACGCGACCACTTACAGGAATTCAGAAAACGCCTCATTATCTGTCTGGTTGTCGTCGCCATAGCGGCCTTGGCCTGTTATAACTATGTAGATGATATTATTGCCTTGTTATCGGGACCGGCAGGTAAATTGTACTTTATGAACCCGTCGGAGGTTTTCTTTACCTATATGGAAATAGCCCTATATGCGGGGATCTTATTCACCTTGCCCGTCCTTTTGTATGAAGTATGGGCTTTCGTGGCGCCGGCCCTGTGGCCGGAAGAGAGACGGGCCGTTTTGGTTATATTGCCGACGGCAGTTATTTTATTTTACGTAGGTCTTGTTTTTGCCTACTATTTGGTCATTCCTGCAGCGGTGACCTTCTTTATGGGGTTTGCGACGCAGACACTTCAACCCATGTTCTCGCTGGAATCATATCTTTCCTTTATTTTGGCCTTGACATTACCCTTCGGGTTCATTTTTGAATTACCGCTTATTGTAGTCTTTTTAGCCAAGATCGGGTTGGTAACAGGCGACTTTTTAAAGGGAAAACGAAAGATTTTAATTGTTATTGCCTTTATCTTTGCTGCTGTCGTATCCCCTACTACGGATATATTTACGCAGACAATGATTGCCGTGCCGCTCATTGTATTGTATGAAATCAGCCTGTTTATTGTGTGTAAAGTCATGCACAAATAAATTTTGTATACAGTATTTATAGGCTCCGCCCCTTTGTACGGGGCGGTTCTTTTGTTATAATATACGAGTAGGTCTATGCTGGTATATAAGACGCAAGTACCACATCTCTATGACAGTAGGAGGTTTTTATTATATGAAAAAGATTAATTCGGTTTTAGTTGCAAACCGCGGCGAAATCGCTATTCGTGTATTTCGTGCCTGTAATGAATTAGGTATTCGTACCGTAGCGATTTACTCCAAAGAAGATTCCCTTTCGCTGCATCGTTTTCGGGCGGATGAATCTTATTTGGTAGGTAAGGGCAAGAAACCGGTTGACGCATATCTTGACATTGAGGATATTGTCCGTATTGCACACGAACACGATGTCGACGCTATTCATCCGGGCTACGGATTCCTGTCGGAAAACGCGGAATTGGCTAAACGTTGTGAAGAGGAAGGTATTATCTTTATCGGACCTAAGGTAGAGCACCTGATTATGTTCGGTGATAAGATTAACGCTCGTATTCAAGCTAAAAAGGCGGGCATTCAGTTTATTCCCGGCAGTGACGGTCCGGTTATGAACTATGCTGAAGTTGAACGCTTTGCCAAAGAAGTCGGTTTGCCGATTATGTTAAAGGCTGTTAACGGCGGTGGCGGTCGCGGTATGCGTATGGTCGATAAAATGGCCGACCTTAAGGATGCATATGAACGGGCTAAATCCGAAGCGAAGCTTGCTTTCGGCAGTGACGAAATTTATTTGGAAAAATGCATTATCAACCCCAAGCATATTGAAGTACAGATCATGGGGGACGAGCACGGCAATGTAATCCATCTTTTCGAACGAGATTGCTCTATTCAGCGTCGTCATCAAAAGGTGGTCGAAATTGCTCCTGCTTTTTCTCTTTCGAAAAAATTGCGTCAGGACATTTGTGATGCGGCCTTGAAGTTGATGAAAAACGTTAACTATGTCAATGCGGGTACGGTAGAATTCCTTGTTACAAGCGATGAAAAATTCTACTTCATTGAAGTTAACCCTCGTGTTCAGGTTGAACATACGGTAACGGAAATGATTACAGGCATCGATATTGTACAGACACAGATTAAGGTTGCCGAAGGCTATGCATTGGATAGTGAAGAGATAGGTATTCCTTCGCAAGAATCGGTACAATGCATCGGCAATGCCATTCAGTGCCGCATTACGACGGAAGATCCTTTAAACGGTTTTATGCCTGACTCGGGTAAGATTATTGCATATCGTAGCGGCGGCGGTTTCGGGGTTCGTCTTGACAGCGGCAATGCTTATACGGGAGCCATCATTACACCGTACTACGATTCACTTCTTGTTAAGGCTACGACGTATAATTTGACTCATGCCGGGGCCGTACAAAAGATGATTCGCGTCTTGAAGGAGTTCCGTATCCGCGGTGTTAAGACAAATATCGGTTTCCTCATCAACGTATTATCCAGCCCCTTGTTTGAAAGCGGGGACTATGACGTTAACTTTATTGATGAACATCCGGAACTCTTTGACCTGCCGGTTATGCATGACCGCGGAACAAAGTTGCTCCGATATATTGCCGACACGACTATTAACGGATATATGGCAGCAGGTCATCAGGAAAAGCCCGAATTCGAGCCTTTGGAATTACCGATTACACCGAAAGGGGACTTCCCTCAAGGAACGAAGCAGATTTTTGATGAAAAGGGTGCTGAAGGTCTGTCCAAGTGGATTCTTGACCAGAAGAAAGTTCTTTTTACCGATACCACTATGCGTGATGCTCATCAGTCTCTTATGGCGACACGTGTTCGCTCTATTGACATGTTGCGCGTTATGGATGCGGCTGCCAAGAAGATGCCGAATCTCTTCTCTTTTGAATGCTGGGGCGGGGCGACTTTCGACGTAGCGTATCGTTTCCTTTATGAAGATCCTTGGGTACGCTTGCGTGAAATGAGAGAAAAGTCTCCTAACATTCTTTTGCAGATGTTGATTCGCGGTGCCAATGCCGTAGGCTATACGAGCTATCCCGATAATGTAGTTAAGAATTTCGTTGACTTGTCAGCTAAAAACGGCATCGACGTATTCCGTATTTTTGATAGTCTGAACAGCTTGGATAATATGTATGAAACTATTCAGGCCGTACGGGAAACGGGTAAGATTGCCGAAGTAGCATTGTGCTATACCGGTGATATTTTAAATCCCAATCGCCCGAAGTACAATCTTGACTACTACGTTAAGATGGCTAAGGAATTGGAAAATGCGGGAGCGAATATTATTGCTATTAAGGATATGGCCGGCCTCTTGAAACCGGAAGCGGCATATCAGCTGGTTTCGTCTCTTAAAGATGCGGTTACCTTACCGATTCATTTACATACTCATGACGGCTCGGGTAACGGTGTGACGACCTATTGCCGTGCTATTGATGCAGGCGTAGACATCGTTGACGTAGCCTTGTCTTCCATGGCAAGCAATACGAGTCAGCCGAGCATGAATACCCTGTATTATGCCTTGACGGGTAAGGAACGTCAGCCTGAAATGGACATCGATTCAATGGAAGAGCTGTCTCGTTATTGGGCTACCGTTCGTCCGTACTACAAGGGTGTTGATAAAGCGGAACCGTATTCCAATACGGAAGTATACCAGCATGAAATGCCGGGAGGACAGTTTTCCAACTTGCGTCAGCAAGCTAAAGGAGTCGGTTTGGGCGAACGTTGGAATGAAGTCAAGAAAATGTATCACGATGTTAACATGATGTTCGGTGATATTATCAAGGTTACGCCGTCTTCTAAAATCGTCGGGGATATGACTCTCTTCATGGTACAAAATAACTTGACGGAAAAGGATATTTACGAAAAAGGAGACACACTCGATTTCCCGCAATCGGTTGTAGAATTTTTCGAAGGCCGTATCGGTGTTCCTTATCAGGGATTCCCCGAAAAGCTGCAGAAGATTATCTTAAAAGGTAAGCAGCCTTTAACGGAACGACCGGGCAAGGTTTTACCGCCGGCGGATTTTGAAGCTATTGCCAAAAAGTTAGCTGATGCCGGGTATGGCCACACGCCGGAAGATGTCAACGCTTATTGCCAATATTCGAAGGTTTTCACTGATTACAGTGAACGCTTGAAAGAATTCGGAGATGTGAGCGTTCTCGATACGCCGACCTTCTTCTTCGGCATGAAAAAAGATGAAGAAATTCATGTAGGCATTGAAAAGGGTAAAGATCTCGTCATTACTCTGGTTAATATCAGTGATTGTGATGATGACGGTGTACGTACCATTACGTTTATGTTTAACGGTGCGGAACGTGAAATTCGCATGCTGGATAAGAGTGTCGACATGACGACGGTAGCTAAGAAAAAGGCCGACCCGACGAAGCCGGGTGACGTAGGTGCAACTCTCTCCGGTTCCGTAGTCAACATTCTCGTCTCGAAGGGACAGAAGGTTAAGAAAGGTGAACCTCTTGTTGTTACGGAAGCTATGAAGATGGAAACGACTATTACAGCTCCTATGGACGGGACAGTGGCCGATATTCATGTAACAAAGGGCCAAGCCATTATTTCCGGTGATTGCCTTGTAGAGATTGAATAAATCATATAGTAAAGCCGCACATCAAAGATGTGCGGCTTTATTTCGTCTCAGCATATATTCTATTGCTTCATACTATAAGGGCTTAGGCCTATGTTTTCGTACGAGTAAACTGATCAATAAAAGAACGGCACCGGCAACAATAAAGATTGAATGCATACCCATTACGGTAGCAATGGCGGCACCTGCCAGCGGACCTATGAAAGCACCGGTTTGCTGAGCGGAAAAGAGAAGACCGAAAACACGACCTTTCACATTGTTTGTGGTAGCATTTGCCAAAATAGCGTTAATAGACGGGTTAATGCCGGAGAAGAAGAGGCCGACTCCAAATTGGCAGGCGGCAAAAACAGTGAGCGTTTTAGGCAGCGATTGAAGAACAGCTACGATACCGGCTAAGGTAAGTGCGTAGATTAAAGAGGTATAAAATCCGTGTTTTTGGCCGAACCTTCCCCATAAAGGGGCGGTAACCGCTCCCGCAATGCCGCTTAATGAGAAAATGATGCCGGCTTTCATGGCAATAGAATCGGAGGTACCTGTCAACTCCTCAATGTAAGGCGCCATAATCGGCTGGACGAGAAAGATAACCATTTGGACTAAGACGGCGAAAAGAAGCATGTCACGAATGATAGGGGATTTAAGTACACTGAAGGAAGGCTGCTTTTCCTCCGGTGACGGGGGCGTGTGTGGCGGTTCTTTAATGATGACGAGCAGCATAATAAAGTTAAAAAATAAGGCGCCGGTAGCGATAAAAAAAGAGGCGCGCATACCGAATACTTCGGAAAGTACGCCTCCGAACAGCGGGCCGATTACACTGCCGGCCGTCAAGGCACCTTGCATAATACCGAGGCAAAATCCTGTTTTCTCGGTAGGTGCATAAGAGGTCATGATGGCTAAAGTCATGGGCCAGAGTCCGGAAGCAAAACCTTGGAATAGGCGGACACATGCGAGTTGAATCGGCGTAGATACGACACCTCCGAGAAAATAACTGATTGATAATAAAAAGCTGGCACGTAATGCCATGAGTCGTTTTCCTCGATTGTCAGCCATACGCCCCCAGATAGGAGCCATAACGGAGCTGATAATGAAAGAAGCGGAAAAAATAATTCCCGACCAAAGATGAACATCGGCAGGGATTACCCCCAGTTCTTTCGTTAAATAAACGGGTAAAAAAGGAATGATCATCGTATAACTTGACGACATAAACAGTACGTTACAGGTTAAGACGGCAAGACATAATTTCCAATTCATAAGAACACTCTTTTCCATGTGAATAAACTATTGTTTTATTATACGAGGGCAGATGCGGTATGACAAGGCGATTGCTATACTTTTACCGGGGAGGACGGTATAATGAAACTTATGTTATGCAGGATTATTTAAGCTTTTAACGAGGTGTATTATGGTTCCTTATCTGTTGAAAAGACTCGGCGGGGCCCTGATCGTTTTATGGGCCGTTATTACACTTACCTTTTTTTTAATGCATGCCGTTCCCGGAGGCCCTTTTACAGCTGAAAAGAAATTACCTCCTGCAGTTTTGACAGCTGTAGAAGCCAGGTATAAGTTAAATGATCCCTTGTGGAAACAGTATACGGACTATTTGGGTCATGTCGTGCAGGGAGATTTCGGCCCGTCCTTTAAATATCCCGGACGTACGGTAAACAATATTATCGCCGAAACAGCTCCGGTCTCAGCGGTATTAGGTGGTATCAGTCTGATTGTATCTTTGATTGTCGGCATTGTGTCGGGACTTGCGGCGGCATCTCGCAAAAATTCACTTCTTGATTATGTCTGTCTGATTTTTGCTACCTTGGGTGTCTCCGTGCCCGGATTTATCATTGCGGCCCTTCTTGTTGAAGTATTTGCTTTTTGGTGGCCCGTATTACCTGCAGCTCTGTGGAAGGGACCGACTTATGCCGTCTTACCGGCTCTGGCATTAGCAGCCGCTCCTACGGCGTTTATTATGAGGCTCGCCAGAGCCGGCGTACTTGATGCATTAGAGCAGGACTATATCCGTACGGCGCGGGCCGCCGGTGTCGGTAAATGGAGAATTTTATATCATCATGCACTTCGTAACGCACTCTTACCGGTAGTTAGTTATACGGGACCCCTGGCAGCCTCTCTCCTTACCGGCAGTTTTGTTGTCGAGACGCTTTTTGCCATACCCGGATTGGGACGATATTTTGTGACCAGTATATATAACCGAGATTATACGGTTATTTTAGGGATCACCCTTTTTTACAGTATTTTTGTTATTTTCGTGAACCTTTTAGCAGATTTAATATATCCCTTGTTGGACCCGCGTATTTCTGTCACGAAGGGGGGAGAAAAGAAGTGATACGACATGATGATTTCGAGCCTGTACCGTTTGCAACAAGAAAGGCGGTGCAAAGAAGTCGTAAGCCCGTAACTTATCGAGGCCTGCAGCGATTAAAGAAAAATCGTTTGGCCGTGGCGGGAGGTATTATTATCTGTCTAATTGCGCTTTGGGCCCTCATCGGACCCGCCTTTTCGCCCTATACGTATGACGGGCAGAATTTTGCCGAAGCCAATGCGGCTCCATCGGTACGGCATTGGTTCGGTACCGATTCTTTGGGCCGAGATTTATATACGCGTGTGCTTTACGGGGCACGGATATCCTTGTCCATCGGTATCGTAGCGGCACTTATTAATGTGACTATCGGTGTTATTTACGGCGGTATTGCCGGCTTTGTCGGAGGTAAGACAGATCGGATTATGATGCATATCGTGGATGTTTTGTACTCTGTGCCTGTTTTATTGTATGTTATTTTATTGATGGTTGTTTTTAAGCCGGGACTACTTAATATTTACATTGCTTTGGGCATTGCCTATTGGTTGAACATGGCACGCATTGTGCGCGGTCAAATTTTGAGTTTGAAGACGTCTGATTACATTACGGCTGCACGCTCCTGTAATGCAGGCTCTTTTGATTTATTGCGACGACATTTATTGCCCAATGCGGCCGGTCCGATTGTTGCCGCCTTGACGTTGTCAGTACCGGATGCAATTTTCACGGAAGCTTTTTTAAGCTTTATAGGCCTGGGGGTATCGGCTCCCATGGCCAGCTGGGGTGTTTTGACGTCCGAGGGGATTAACAGCATCCGATCCTTTCCGTTCCAACTCTTTTTCCCCGCCGCGGCCTTGTGCTTAACTATGTTGGGATTTGTTTTTTTAGGTGACGGTCTATATGATTTGGCGGATCCGCAGACGGGAAAGGATGGGAATATATGAAGCATTTATTAGAGGTAGATAATATTTCCGTCTCTTTTGCGACACCTCACGGTCAGGTAGAGGCCGTTCACGGCGTATCGTTTTATATTGATGAGGGAGAAACGGTCGGTATTGTGGGCGAATCGGGATGCGGTAAGTCCGTTACCTCCCAAACTGTAATGAAGCTCTTACCGCCGTCCGTATCAAAACTTACATCGGGACGAATTATTTGGGACGGTTTTAATATTGAAAACTTTTCGGAACGGGAAATGAATACGCTACGAGGTAAGGACATGGCCATGGTATTTCAAGATCCTATGACCTCATTAAATCCCGTGCTTACGGTAGGCGAGCAAATTGAAGAAGGCCTGAGACTCCACCTTCACTTGTCAAAGAAAGAAGCTGCTGAAGAAGCCGTTCGGCTTCTTCAATCTGTAGGGATAAGCGGGGCATCTCAACGTGTCCGCTCCTATCCGCACGAACTGTCGGGAGGGATGCGCCAACGTTGTCTCATAGCGGCAGCCATTGCCTGTAAGCCGCGACTTCTTTTCGCCGACGAACCGACGACGGCCCTTGATGTCACGACGGAAGCACAGGTACTGAACGTTCTGCAACAAATGCAGGAAGATTTACATATGGCCGTATTCCTTATTTCTCATAATTTGGGTGTTATTGCCCGTATGTGTCGGCGAGTTTATGTCATGTATGCCGGTACCGTCGTGGAGGAGGCAACGACAGAACGACTTTTTGACGAACCGGCCCATCCGTATACGAAAGGCCTTTTATCGTCCCTACCGGCTTTACATGATAAGGGGGAGATATTGAAAGGAATAGGAGGACAGGCCCCGGACTTATTCCATTTGCCGCAGGGCTGCCGTTTTTTTTCGCGTTGTCGTGACGGCATGCGCATTTGTGAACGCTTGGAACCGCCTACTTTTGATCTGGAAAAGGGACAAAGGGTGGCGTGCTGGCTGTATAGCCCTGAAAGGAGTGCGTCTTCATGTATCTGATAGAGGCACGGCACGTGCGCAAGGACTTTGTGACGAAGCGGAATATTTTCGGCAAGCCGGTCCGTACCATTACGCCTGTTCTGGATGTCTCCCTGGGCATATTGAGAGGTATGACAGTCGGGCTCGTCGGCGAATCCGGTTGCGGTAAATCCACTTTTCTTAAAACAGTACTCGGTCTTGCCGGAACCTGGGGCGGGGAGATTTATTATAAAGGCCGTAATGTCTTACAGCCTGAAACGGCACAGGAATTCAGACGAAATGTACAAATGATTTTCCAGGACCCTTATTCATCCTTGGATCCACGCATGAATATAGAGGACATTATCAGTGAACCTCTTTATAATTATAGAATCGGCACAGCTTCACAGCGGCGGCAGAAGGTTGCCGAGCTTTTGGAACAAGTAGAACTTCCCAAAGAGGCGGCTCATCGCTATCCGTTCGAGTTTAGCGGGGGACAACGACAACGAATCGGAATCGCCAGAGCCCTGGCTCTGAATCCGGAGTGCATCTTTTGTGATGAACCCGTATCGGCTCTTGATGTATCCGTACAGGTTCAGATTATTAACATGCTGAAACGATTGCAAAAAGAACGAGACTTATCGTATCTTTTTATTTCTCATGATTTGTCGGTCGTCTATTATATGAGCGATTATATAGGGATTATGTACGGCGGGTGTATCGTCGAATATGGATGTAGTGAAGATATTTACAGGCGGCCGCTACATCCGTATACAAAGTTGTTGCTTCAATCGATACCGAAGGTGGAACCGTCCCGTAAGAAGTCGATTGTGTCGGTACTTACAGAAGAAAAGGCAGAAGAAGGGGCCTGTGCTTTTTATCCTCGCTGTTCTTTTTCGAATCGTCGTTGTCTGATAGAAGTCCCGGTTTTGAAAAAACATGAAAATAATCGAGTTATAGCTTGTCATTATGTAGAAGGAGGGGCTGTATGCGGCGGATAGTTGTACTATGTATGTGTCTTATAGCCCTTGTTCTTGTCGGGTGTAGTGAGGAGAGGGTATGGCAGGAGAACGCTGTCGTATACGCATTGGAGGCGGAGCCGTCCGATCTGGATCCGGCTATGACTACCTCTTTACCTGAAAGTATTGCGGAACTCCAAATTTTTGAAGGCTTGACTCGTCTTGATAAGGACAATGTACCGCAGCCCGCCTTGGCAGAGCGGTGGAATGTATCCGATGACGGAAAAACCTGGACCTTTGTATTGCGACCCGGCCTCGTTTGGAGTGACGGCACGGCCATAACGGCCGATGATTTCGTGTATTCCTGGTTGCGTGTGTTATCGCCTGAGAAAGCATCGGAAAACGCATATATGCTCTTTTGTATTGATAAGGCGGAAGAATATTTTTCCGAAAAAGCTACGGCGGAAGACGTGGGCATTAAAGCTCTGGATCATCGTACCTTACAAGTTCGATTGAAGAATCCCGTACCTTATTTTCTGAATTTGACCGCCTTTCATTGTTTTTATGTCGTACCGCGGCAGGCTGTTGAAAAAAATCCCGAAACGTGGGCAGCTACGGCTGATTTTCCCTGTAGCGGACCTTTTCGCATTACGTCGTGGATCCATTCAGGAGAAATAGACTTCGTCAAAAATGAACATTATTGGGATGCGACTGCCGTAAGGACAGAGAGCTTACAGTTTCCTATCAGTGATTCCCAGGCTACAAGATTGACTATGGTCGAAAGCGGCCAGGCGGATATGATGACAGAGCCGCCGCCGGCAGATGAAGCACGGTTGGAAGAAAAAGGGTTATATCGAGTTGCACCGTATTCGGGCCTATATTATTACGTATTCAATGTGACGGTACCGCCCTTTGATGATGTAAGGGTACGCCGGGCCTTTGCCGAGGCTATTGAGCGGAAAAATTTAGTAGAACACGTTGTACGCAGTCACAAACAACCGGCATATTCATTGGTGTCTCCTGAAATCTCCGACTCGGAAGGGCATGAATTCAGAAAGGCCGGTGGAGATATACAGTACGAAGATGCTGCCGAGGCAAAACGGCTTTTACAGGAAGCGTATGGGAATAAGAGTTTACCGGAAATTACAGTCCTCTATAATACGAATGAGTTGCATAAGGCTATTGCTGAAAGCCTGCAGGATATGTGGAAGCGGAACTTGGGGGTTACGGTATACTTGCGTAACCAGGAATCTAAAGTCTTTATGGAGGCCAGAGCCAACGGCGACTACCAGATTGCTCGGGCTTCGTGGATTGCCGACTATGATGATCCGATGACCTTTTTGGAAGTCTTTTCGGCTCAAGATAACGATGCGCAATATCACAATCCTAAATATAACGCACTCATTGAAGAGGCTCAGCAAACCAATGATAAAACACGGCGGAACGAACTCATGCATGAGGCGGAAAAACTGTTGTTTGATGACTGTGTAATCATTCCGATTTATTATACGACGCAGCCTTATGTGGTGCGTCCCGGTATTCAGGAGTATCATTGGTCGCCATTAGGACTCATAGATTTTAAATATGCATATAAAGAGCAGGTGAAATAATGTATTATCCTTCAGGTTTAAAGCCGGGCGATACGATTCGAGTAGTAGCCCCTGCGGCATATAATTGCAACGAAGAATGGGAGCGTTGCAGGGAGTTATTATGTGAATGGGGGTATAAGGTAAAGGCAAGCCCCTTTGTAGACTCTCAATGGGGATATTTAGCAGGTCGCGATGAGGAGCGGGCGAGGGATTTGGAGGCGGCTTTTATGGATGATGAGTGCGCTGCCGTTCTTTGTTTGCGCGGCGGCTATGGGACAACACGGATTTTAGATCTCATTGATTATGACCTTATTCGCAGGAATGCTAAATTGTTTATCGGCTTCAGTGATATAACGGCTCTGCATACCGTTTTCAGACAAGCGTGTGATATGGCTGTCATACACGGCCCCATGGCTTTGTCATTGGGGAGAAAAAGCAGTGACTTTACACGCGAAGGATTTAAAGACATGTTGACGAGTCCGTGGAAGGAGCGGATACTAACCGAAAAAAACGCCGGACTGCAACCCCTGATAGAAGGGCGGGCTTGCGGACGACTGGGGGGAGGGAATCTGATGCTTCTATCCGTTACGTCCGGTACGCCTTATGCTTGCAAAGAAGATAATGCGATTCTCTTTTTGGAAGAAGTTGGAGAGGAAGCCTATTCACTGGATCGTATGTTTCGTCAATTGGAGCAAAGCGGACTTATTGAGCGTGCAGCGGCTGTTTTATTTGGCGAGTTTCATCGTTGTATACCGACGGAAAAAGCAGATGGTGAGTTTACAGTTGAAGAAGTGATTCGTCAGTATGCCCGCCGCTGGCAAAAGCCGGCAGTATTCGGTATTCCGGCAGGGCATGGTGAAGATAATCTTTGTCTACCATTAGGCGTTTATTGTACGGTAGATGTTCGGAGTGATAGTGTGACTATAACCTATGGGGGGCGCAAAGACGATGAATAAAAAAGAATTAAAAGAGCGCTTATGGGATGCTGTCGATGACTATGAAGAATTATTGAGATACATCGGCACAACCTTATATGAACATCCTGAAACAGGAAAGAATGAATATAAGGCGGCGGCAGAATTAAAAAATATTCTTTCTCGCCAAGGCTTTACGGTAACAAATCCCGTCGAGGATCAATTTCCGACAGCTTTCGAGGCCGTCAAGGGGACGGGGGCCGTACATATCGGTTTTTTGGCGGAATATGACGCTTTGCCCGAACTGGGGCATGCGTGCGGTCATAATTTAATTGCCGCCATGAGTACGGTTGCGGCCGTGGCGACAGCTCAATGTTGTTCAGAGGAACTGACGATTCATCTCTATGGTTGTCCGGCGGAAGAAACGGAAGGCAGTAAAGTTTATATGGCTCAAAAAGGCCTCTTCGATGATTTGACGGCAGCCTTGATTATTCATCCGTCCGACAGGACCATGATCGGAGGTACGTCATATGCAACCCATCCCCTGCGGGTGACCTTTATAGGGAAGGCGGCCCATGTGGCGGATAAGGAATATAAGGGTCTTAACGCTTTGGACAGCTTGGTCGATTTTTACAAACGGTTAAAGGAATTGGAAGAGACCTTCGACAAGCCGCACCTTTTAGGCTGTATTATTACGGAAGGCGGTACGGCACCTAATATTGTACCTGACAGGGCTACGTTAAAAGCAACCGTACGGGCTCTTGATACGGATTATTTAGAGGATGTCATGTTGCCGCAGATTAAAGAATTGGCGGCAGAGGTTGCAAAGGACCATCATACGCCTGTGGAAACGGAACATTATGAACCTTTGTATAAGAACATGATTAACAATGCAGCTCTGAATGTATATTTTATTGAAGCGTTCAATGCCCTGCATGAAGAGTTCGGCGTTTATGAAGAAGAGGATGCGGAAGGGTCTACTGATGTAGGTAACGTAAGTCATGTGACGCGTGCAGCTCAACCGGAAATCGCTATCGGCTATCATATTAATGCCCATACACCTGAGTTTGCTACAGCGGCCAACAGTGATTTTGCTTATATACAGGCACTTACGGGAGCTAAGGCTATGGTGGCCGTAGCAGCAGAAGTTTTGTTTGAAAAACGATAGGGCGGGTTTATAGCCCAACGAGGTACATATTATGGTAGAGTTAACATATTACGGTCATTCGACGTTTATGCTGAAAGCGGGCAAAACGGCTCTGGTTGTCGATCCTTTCTTTACAGGAAATACTTGGCAGATAGCACAGGCAGATGATATTCGCTGTGATTATATCTTCGTCAGTCACGGTCATGACGACCACTACGGTGATAGCGGATGTATCGGTAAGGCGAACGATGCTTTATTTATTTCGACACCGGAAGTAGTTAAAGAGTTGGCTGAAAAAGACGGGCTACGGAGCGATTACTTGCACTTAGGCGGAAAGGCGGATTATCCTTTCGGCTGCATACGCCTTGTCCCGGCTTTTCACGGCTCCGGCGTAGCCGGAGGTCATGCGGCAGGAGCTCTCATTAATTTTTTTGGAAAAAATATATATTATGCAGGTGATACGGCTTTTTTCAGTGACATGGGTCTATTGAATAGATTCGGGCCTATTGACTATGCTCTTTTACCTATAGGCGACCGATTTACCATGGGAATGGACGATGCCTTATTGGCCGCATCCTATGTTAAAGCCTCTGTTACGATTCCCGTTCATTACGGGACATGGCCGATTATTGAGAGCGATCCCCTGGAATTTGTTGATCGTTTATACAAGGAATACGGGCAGGAAGGGTTGCATGTAAAACCGGGAATGAAAATAATATTATAACGGAGTATGATAAAACGGCTCATCTTTTTAAGATGAGCCGTTTTACTTATACCTTATTTGTTTAAAGAACCGTTAATATGGACTCCGGGTATAAAGGGTAATACCGGTTTTTCCTCAGCTGCAGCTGACGGTTGTCGAATGCTCTCAAAGGTTGTTGTTAACATGAGTTTCAATCGGTTTGTCTGATTGACTGCACTGGCACTGGGATCATAGTCGATAGCTACAATATTCGTTTCGGGGAAAGCCGATTTCAAGGTCTTAATCATACCCTTACCTGTTACATGATTGGGAAGACAAGCCCAAGGTTGTAGGCAAACGACATTTTTAGCACCCCTGTGGATAAGATCAATCATATCGCCTGTAAGGAACCAGCCTTCGCCGGCTACGTGGCCGAGAGACAGGTATTCTTTAGCTTCGTCGGCAATTTCGTAAATAGAGGTAACGGGGTCGAAACGTTTGCTGGCAGCAACGGCTTCAGCATAAGGCTTACGATACCAATCGAGAAGCTTGATTGCCGCTTTGCCGCCCAAGGCGGACCAGAATGAGCCGGACAAATATTTGTGTCGGAAATTGTTATCCAATAGACCGTAGTAGAAAAAGTCGGCTAAACCGGAAGTGACTATTTCTCCGCCTTCTTCCTCAATGAGTTTAATGATTTGGTTATTAGCTATAGGATGGAACTTAACGTAAATTTCTCCGACAATGCCGATGCGGGGCTTTTTAATATCCTCCCAAATAGGAAGACTGTCAAAGTCCGCAACAATTTGACGGATATTTTTTACGAACATACTTCTGTCCGCCTTGTTCAAATCGACGGCCAGCTTTTCCTGCCATTTTTTAAAGAGACTTTCGGCTGCCCCGCGTACCTTTTCGTACGGACGCGTGCGATACAATACTTGTTGCAATGTATCGCCGTAAATAACACCCTGTAAAAGTCTATGCCAGAAACCGAGAGACGGTTTAAAGCCCGGCTGTTCGTTTAATCCTTTCGTATTTAATGAAATGATAGGAATCTGGGGCATATTTGCGTCGGCTAAAGCCTTTCTCAACATACCGATATAGTTGGTAGCACGGCAGCAACCGCCTGTTTGGGAAATAATGACCGATGTGCGGTTCAAGTCGTATTTTCCCGATCTCAAGGCGGTCATTATCTGGCCGAGAGACATGATGGCCGGATAGCAGGCATCATTATGAATAAAGGAAAGTCCCGTATCGATAGCTTCTTGTCCTTGGTGGGGCAAGAGTTCCATCTTGTAGCCTTCGTGTGCAAAGGCTGCTTTGAAGAGAGGGAAATGAATAGGTGTCATTTCGGGGGCCAAGATGGTATGCGTTTTCTTGTCTTCCTTTGTAAAAACGGCCTTATGATACGAATAAGGCTTGGAATGTTCTACGCGAGTCGTTTTGCGGTGATTCATGACGAATAACAAGGAACGCAAGCGAATGCGGATGGCTCCGAGATTGGAACCCTCGTCGATTTTTAACAACGTGTGGATTTTGTTGGCATTTGCCAGAATTTCCTGTACCTGATCGGCAACGATGGAATCCAAGCCGCAGCCGAAGGAGTTAAGTTCTACTAGCTCCAGGTTTTTATGTTCCGCTACATATTGGGCGGCTCTATACAAACGAGAGTGATAGGACCATTGGTCGACAACGCGCAGCGAATCGGGTGCAGAACCCAAGGGAGCCACGCCGTCTTCTGTAAGGACGGCAAGACCGAGACTGTTGATGAGTTCGGGGATGCCGTGGTTGATTTCCGGATCCAGATGATAAGGACGCCCACTCAAGACAATGGCTCTGTCCCCGTCTTTTTCCAGTTTTTCCACCGTCTTTTTGGTTAATTCGTAATAGTCGGATTTGAACTTCTCTTCCTCATCCCAAGCTGCGTGGGCAGCTTTTTTGATATCATGGCCAGACAGACCCCAAGATTTTAGTTCCTCTGACAGTCTGGTTATAATTCGTTTTTTGTCATGCAAAGGTAGGAACGGACTGATAAAAGGGGTCTGTGTAATTGCCAGACGTTCGTCCATATTGTGCTTAATTACTTCAGGATAAGACATGACCATGGGACAATTGAAGTTGTTATCCTTACTGCCTTCGGACGGTCCGTGTTGGATGCAGGGGTAGAAGATGCGATCCACCTTCTTTTCCAACAAGTTTTCAATATGGCCGTGAACCAATTTAGCCGGATAACATGCCGAGTCTGACGGAATTGTATCCATCGCTTTCTGGAAGAGTTCCTTAGTGGACTGGTCGGATAAGACGACTTCATAGCCTAGGTGTGTAAAGAAGGTAAACCAGAAAGGGTAATCTTCATACATGTTCAGGACCCGCGGAATTCCCACGGTGCCGCGAGGCGCTCCTTTTACGGGCTTGTAATGTGCAAAAAGGCGGTTGTATTTTACCTTGTATAAATCAGGCAAGTGTTTTACCTTTTTGGCCGACGAACCGGCAGCACCGCGTTCACATCGGTTACCGGTAATAAAGGAACGACCGTCGTTAAAGGTATTGACTGTAAGCAGGCAATTATTGGTACATAAGCCGCAATGGCGAATTGTCGTATCAATACAAAGAGAATCAATACCCGCTACATCCAATAGAGTAGAAGGTGCTGCATCTTCCTGATACGCTTGACGACAAATGAGACCCATGCCGTATGCACCCATGAGGCCGGCAATTGCGGGACGAATGACCCGGCGACCCAAAAGTTGTTCAAAAGCACGTAATACGGCGTCGTTATAGAAGGTGCCGCCTTGAACGACAATGTGTTTTCCCAGTTTTGAAGGGTCTTTTACTTTAATAACCTTGTAGAGTGCATTTTTTATAATGGAGTAGGACAGGCCGGCTGAAATATCGGCCATGGTGGACCCCTCTTTTTGTGCCTGTTTTACCTTGGAGTTCATGAAGACTGTACAACGAGAACCCAAATCGATGGGTTCTTCCGCCAGTAAAGCTGCTTCGGAAAATTCTTGAATCGACTTGTTCAAGGACTTGGCAAACGTATCCAGGAAGGAACCGCAACCGGCAGAGCAAGCTTCGTTTAAAAGGATATCTTCGATATGGCCGTCTTTCAAACGGCAACATTTCATATCCTGGCCGCCAATGTCCAAAATAAAGTCCACGTCGGGGCAAAAATGAGCGGCAGCTTGATAATGGGCAATGGTTTCCACTTCGCCCAAATCAATACGGAGTGCTTCTTTTAAAAGAAACTCCCCATATCCCGTAATACCCGATTTGGCAATGAAAGCGCCTTCGGGCAGTCGGTTATAAATATCTTTAATGATAGATTTTGCAGCTTCTAAAGGACTGCCTTCATTATTCTGATAGTGAGAATAAAGAATCTCGCCCGTTTCGCCGATAACGACAGCTTTAATCGTCGTAGAACCCGCATCGAGGCCGATATAGCAGGGGCCCGCATAGGTCGATAAATCACCGAAAGGAACACAGGCCTGAGCATGACGAGCGCGGAAGGCTTCCAATTCTTCACGCGAGGTGAAGAGACGGTCAATACGATCCGTTTTCGGTAACGATGAATCATCTACCTGTCGGATACGGGCCATCAGAGACTGAAAGGACTGGGGCTTTTCTTCGAAGCTGCCCAAGGCCGCTCCGATAGCTACATATACCTGGGCATTTTCCGGAGCAATAACTTCTTCGGGTGTTAATTCCAAGGTGTCGGCAAATTGTTTGCGAAGGCGGGGCAAAAAGGTCAGCGGACCGCCGAGAAAGCATACGGAACCCTTAATAGGTCTGCCGCAGGCAAGGCCCGTAATGGTTTGTAAAACAATGGATTGGAAAACGGAAGCGGCAATATTTTCCTTGCTGGCTCCTTCATTCAGCAGAGCCTGAACGTCCGTTTTAGCGAAAACGCCGCAACGTGCGGCAATGGGATAAAGCGTATCTGAATGCTCCGCCATTTCATTTAATCCCGCCGCATCAGTGTGTAAAAGCGTTGCCATTTGATCAATAAAAGCACCGGTACCGCCGGCGCAGGCCCCGTTCATGCGGTGTTCGTTACCGCCTGTGAGATACGTGATTTTAGCATCTTCGCCGCCTAATTCAATAATGACATCCGCCTGCGGATGATAGGTGCGAACGGATTTCGTACCGGCAATGACTTCCTGAATAAAAGGAATGTGCAAGTGGTCAGCCAAGGCCATACCGCCGGAACCGGTCATGGCAATAGAAATTTGCCGATCTCCGAAAACTTCATAGGCGTTTTCCAACAGGTCAAGCACTTTTTGTCGAATGTCTGTATAGTGACGTACGTAACAGGCGTGAAGACACTGCTTTACGTTATTTAAGACGGCAATTTTAACGGTAGTAGACCCGATATCAATGCCGATGTGCAATAAGTCTTTCATGAAAATCTCCTGTAATAAATTTGAATCGGACCATAAAGAATACAATAATAGTATAAATTAGGCTTATAGTCTATATATCATTATACCACATGCATGGAAATAGAAAGCTTAAAAACACAAGTGTTTTGTAACAATTCCCAATTTAGCATATCCTGTTCGAGAGTATAGAAGTATGTTAAAATAAAAAGGCATAATGTTAAGAGACGGAGGCTTTTTATGAAAAATTATATAACGGAACATCAGTCCCCGTATTTGGATTTACGGGCCGAAGTGACGGATATTCTTTTTGAAGGCAAGTCGGATTTCCAGGATATTGTTGTAGCCGATAGTAAAGAGTACGGAAGAATGTTGATGTTGGACGGTGTTTTTCAAACATCGGACAAAGATGAATTTACGTATCATGAAAATATTACACACATCCCCCTTTTTCTGCACCCTTCTCCTAAAAATGTATTGATCATCGGCGGTGGTGACGGGGGTGCCGCAAGAGAAGCCGTACGTCATCCGGAAGTGGAACGGGTGACGATGGTAGATATTGACGGTAAGGTGATTGAACTGTCGAAGAAATATTTCCCCAAGATTTCAGCAGCTATTTTGGAAAACAATCCCAAGCTGACGGTTAAAGTAGGAGACGGAATTGCTTTTATGAAAGAAGCGGAAAATTTCTACGACGTTATTATTGTAGACTGCTCCGACCCGGTCGGTCCCGGAGAAGGCTTGTTTACGTACGATTTTTATAAGGACACGTATAAGGCTTTGAAGGATGACGGTATTTTCGTGCAGCAGACAGAGTCTCCGTTTATGCATCGTAAATTAGTACGTGAAGTATTTGATGCCGTAGGTGCCATTTTCCCGATTACGCGCCTATATACGGCTTTCATACCCCTCTACCCTACGGGTATGCACTGCTTTACCATGGGTTCGAAAAAATATGATCCTTTAACATGGGAATCCAATCGGAAGCAGACTTTTGAAACGAAATACTATAATGAAGGCATTCAAAAAAGTGCCTTTGTATTACCGAACTTCGTAAAAGAGTTGCTTTACGGCGAAAAACATGAGTGATCGGTAAAAAAAGAGCTGTTTTATAACAGCTCTTTTTTTATGTATGAGGCTCAATATAAAAACGATAGAAGGCCAGAAAGGGGAGTTATTCAACTTCGTCCGGTGACCGGTATTCATGGAATACGAAAGAAGGGAAGTTCGGGTCAGCCATTATGCACCGCTTGCAGCTTGCATTCCGGGACACGCTTACAGTCGACCTGTAAGCCACGCAGTAGACGGCAACCCCGCAGCCTTCGCCAGAAGGCTTGACTTTGAGGGGACGTCATGGTAAGATTATTAGCGTCATCGATTATGTCGAGGATTCTATATGGCGGGTATGGTGAAGTGGTTAACACGGCGGATTGTGGCTCCGTTATTCAAGGGTTCGATCCCCTTTACTCGCCCCATAGGGGTATAGCCAAGTGGTAAGGCACCGGACTTTGACTCCGCTATGCGCTGGTTCGAATCCAGCTACCCCTGCCAAGTATGATCCACTAGCTCAGTCGGTAGAGCACCTGACTTTTAATCAGGGTGTCCCGAGTTCGAATCTCGGGTGGATCACCAATAAGTCGGACGAACGAGGTCACCTCGGTCGTCCGACTTTTTCGTTGTAAACAAGGATTGTGACGGAATTCAAGGCAGTAAGAACGGGTGTATTGAAAAGGCTGAAGGGTTAGTGTAAGATGATTTTGAAAAGGGTGTTTGACTATATCGGTAGACGTTCGTAAGAGAAACAATAAATATAAAATTTTTCCGATTGCGAGTGTGACATGAACTTTAAATACGGCGATACACTGCGTATCGAAAACGATTTATATACGGTTTTAGGGACAATTGCATATGAAAATAAGGAGGGCTACTCATGGGTTGAGTATCTCCTCATAGAGCATCGTACCGATACGGAATATTGGCTCAGGAAGGATGACGGCAGTCGTGGGTACGAAAATCGCGAGTATCAGTTGTCGCGAGTTGTTTCAACAGGCATAATTCCCGCCGGCATGCGTCTTGTTGACAGTGGTAGGGAGCGTGTTACCGACGTTTGGGATATATACGGGTCCGATGATGTAGAACGCGGCGACGAAGCCGATTATAAAAACTACCGGAATAATAAAGGGCTGTTCTTTTCTATAGAAAAGTGGGAAGATTGCACGGAATATTCGCGCGGTCGGTATATAGATGAAAAGGTTGTTCGGATTGAGGAAAATGCGGAGTTAACCGACTTTATTAAACGCCAAATGCTCCGTAGACGCCTTATTAAGACCGGTGTATTCTTGTTTTTCGTCGTAGGGATTTGTATTCTTTTGTATATGGGTTATTCTATGCGACACGATATACGGGACTTCTTCGGATATCCTTATACGGTAGCCGAATATGTAAAGGATAAGCCGGGGACTTATACATATGTCACTTCCGTCACGGATGCCAATAATACTAAGTCCGATATTTATCAGTCCGACAAAGATTTGGATGCGACTGTACAGGATATCATTAAAGGCGTAGACGGTAAGGTTTCGGAAGTTACTCAAGACGGCGATACGGCACTGGAAAATATGGATAGCCAAGCTGATGAGGAATTGACGGATTTGGTGCGAACGACCGGTGTTCCCACACAGACTGTAACGATTTTGACGGATAACGAGTTTATTACCGTATATATATCGACGGAAGGGACGGTATTGCTTCGCGTTGAAAGTCGGGAAGCGGCTTACAACAACACGGATGACGGCGGCTATCACAGTACCACCCATTCATACGGTTTTTATCGCTATGCTTACTGGCGTAATGGATATGACCGAGATCGCGGGCGTTACGGAGGAACGTCTTCATACGCCGCTTACACACCGGGATCATCGCATACCACTTATTCGCCGTACAATCAATATGCATCCAGCGTGCGTCGAAACAGCGTGAGCAGTCGGACCGGATCCCATGGCGGTACGAGTGTGGGAAAATAAAAAGTTAGGAAATATTTCTATGTATACGGGAGGAACTTATGCCTTATATTGCGGATATTGTGAATGTATTGATATTCTCCTTCTTGGGAATTATTTTGATGATTGTCGGGAATATGATTATCGATCAGTTTATTCCCGGTGACTTTCCGACGGAAATAAAAAAAGGGAATAGTGCTGTTGCCTGGGTCTGTGCCGGTTCGTTTATCGGCATGGGAGAGATTGTTCGGACAGCCATTCAATCACCGACAGCGGCAGAAGTAGAAGAATTTCTTTTACACGGCATTATGTTCAGTCTTATTTATGCCGTCATAGGAATAGCCGTTTTCCTTATGGGCTTTTTCTTTATCAGTGCCTTTCAGCGTAAGTATTCCTTGTCTAAAGAAATTATGAGCGGTAATGTAGCGGCAGGTATTGTTACCTTCGGTATTTTTGTAGGCTTGGCACTTGTCGTAGCCGGGGCCATTCAGTGATGAAGTCGGAACGCCTGTTGCTGCTTACAGCTTTTATCATATCAGGGTGTTCTCTGTGCTATGAATTGATCATAGGCGCTATCAGTTCATACATATCCGGTGATACGGTGTGGCAGTATTCCGTTACCATCGGTCTTTATATGGCGGCCATGGGTTTCGGATCTTATATCAGTAAATATATTCGCCGTAATTTATATGACTGGTTTATCGGTATTGAGGTGATTATCGGTATTATAGGAGGACTTAGTGCGACCTTTATTTTTTTGGCTAATTTGTACTTGGAAGCCTATCAGGTCGTGATGTATGCCTTTATTATCGGAATCGGCATACTTGTAGGTATGGAAATTCCCTTGTTGGCACGAATTTTGGAAGTGGAGCGGGGAGACTTACGACATACCCTGTCATCTGTATTTGCCTTTGACTATATGGGCGGATTGGCCGGTTCCGTCGTCTTTCCTCTTTTATTTTTGCCGCATTTAGGGTATTTGGCGACGGCTTTTTTGTGTGGGGTTTTGAATGTGGCTGCGGCAGGAATCGTCATTGGAGCCCATTATCGAAAATTGAGATTGCGTCGGATTTGGCGGGCTGTTGTCATCATGCTGACGATCGGGTTGTTTACAGGCGTGGCTTGTGCAGGGAATATTTCCAAATATGTTGAAGGCGGTTTGTATCGCGATACTATTATTTTTTCTACTCAGACGGAGTACCAAAAAATTGTCGTTACTCGTCATAAAGATGATGTGCGGCTGTTTATTGACGGAAATTTACAGTTTTCCTCGAGCGATGAATACCGATATCATGAAGCGTTGATTCATGTGCCTATGGCACAGGTACAAAATCCGCAACGTGTTTTGATACTCGGAGGCGGAGACGGCTTGGCAGCTCGTGAGCTTTTAAAGTATGAAGGCGTAGAGATTACGTTGGTAGACTTGGATAAGGCTATAACCGACTTGGCTTCTACCAACCCCGTCTTGACGAAGCTTAATGAACACTCTTTAACGGATCCGCGGGTTACGATTATTAATGATGATGCCTTTAAGTTTTTGGAACAGACGAATCATATATACGATGTCATTGTCATAGATTTACCGGACCCCAATAATGCGACTCTTGTCAAGTTGTACAGCAACATCTTTTATCGCCTTTGCTACAAGGCCCTGGGGGAAAACGGTGTTATGGTGGTGCAATCGACGAGTCCCTATTATGCGACTAAGACGTTTTGGAGTATTCATAAAACTCTTGAATCGGAAGGGTTTTATGTCTACCCTTATCATTTACAAGTACCGTCTTTCGGTGATTGGGGATTCAATTTGGCTAGCAAACACTCTTTGGCAATTATTCATCCCGTTCGAGCCGTAAATACACGCTTCTTAACGGATGACGTTATGAATAAAATGTTTGTTTTCGGAAAAGATGAAATAGCCGGTGATGTAGAAATAAACGCTGTTACGCGGCCTGTTATACTGGATTATTATATGGATGCCGTTCATAAGTGGCGATAGAAAATAAAAGCGAGGAATCGAGATCCCGATTCCTCGCTTTTTACAGTTGAGTATTTGCTTATAAGAAGAATACGACCATGTCGATAATGAAGGTCGGAATGAGGATAGCTATAGACCAACCCATATAACCGAAGAAGCTGGGCATTTTAATGCCGTTTTCTTCAGCAATGGACTTAACCATAAAGTTGGGGGCATTGCCGATATAGGTGTTGGCGCCCATGAACACGGCACCGGCCGAGATGGCTTCCAGCATGATTTGTGAAACAGTGCCGACGGATGTGTGAATGCCCGTCGTCGAGCCGATAGCACCGGCTGTCTGTAAGAAGACCAAGTAGGTAGGCGTATTGTCCAAAAAGGACGAAAGGAACCCTGTGGCCCAGAAGAGCTGCCACGGGTCGTGAATACCCAATTGGGCACCGTGAACCTTTAAGAAAATGAGCGCCGGAATCATGGTGATAAAAATCCCCAAGAATAGGGTTGCTACTTCAATGATTGGTGCGTGAGAGAACTCGTTCAATTCGTGGATCGACTCTTTCGTCGTCTTCAGGGAAAGAAAAGCTGCTACTAAAATAATGATGATTTCCACTATGGTAGCATAGGGAAAGACGATTTCATCGTATACGGGAATTCCCGCATTATCGGCAAAGAAGGCGAATTCCTTCGGTAAAAGACCGTTGGCAATAACTCCGATGATAATCATGCCAATAAAGATGAGATTATGCAGCCCTTCAATCCGGATGGGTTCCTTTTCGGATTCAGACAGTTCGTCCAAGGGGGAACGGCCTTCGGCCAACTCTTTTTTACAGAAGTAGCTGTCAATAAAGTAGAAGGCTGCAAATAGGATAATCATGTTCAGTAGTAAAAAGGGTGCCAAATGGAAGGTCCAGGTGAAGGGGACTCCGCGTTGGAACCCCATGAAAAGAGGCGGATCGCCGAGAGGGGTAAGACAGCCGCCGATATTGGCTACGAGGAAGATGAAGAAGACGATAACATGAGCCGCTTTCTTTCTCCACTTGTTGGCACGAATTAACGGACGAATCATGACCATAGCCGCACCGGTAGTACCGATCCAGCTGGCTAACATCGTACCGATGAAGAGAATGAGCATATTAACCTTCGGCGTTCCCGGCAAGGTGCCTCTTACGGCAATGCCGCTGGCAGCCACAAAGAGTCCGAAAAGCAGTACGATAAACGGCACGTAGTCGAGGAGCATGGATTCAAGGAGACGGAACCAGGCTTCGCTGAAACCGTAGGCAAAAGCAAAAGGAACGATAAAAACGAGAGACCAGATGCCTGCCGCCACATGCATATTCTTTTCCCACCAATGGGGGTGTGTTAACGGGATGACAGCGATAGACAAGAGCATACCGATAAAAGGAATAACACTCCACGCCGGCAGTACGGCGGCAACCGCCTCGTGCCCGTCATTAGCCGCAATAGGCAAGATGGTTGTCATTGCGACGGTTGACAATGATAAAAGAAATTTTAAAAACCTGTTCATAAGAACCGCCTTTCCATAAAAAATAAATTTTATTTTAATATCTTCTAAAATATTGTATCATAATATTATATGAAAATGTACTATTTTTGCATATAGGGCATAGAGACTAAAATTATAATTTTAAAAATAAAAGAAGGAATTTTGTTTTTGACGGCGAATTGTTATAATAAAAGTAGAATTCATAGGAGGGGTCTAATATGAAAGATTATAGAACAATTGTTGTTCCCGTCGACGGTTCGGATAACTCGAAGCGCGCAGTTGAACATGCTGTTACAATCGCCTCTACCGTAGGAGCGTCCTTAACATTGGTATACGTCGCTAATATCGTATCCGTTATTTCCAATTTCGATCAGATTCCTAATGCCAGCGGTTATGTAACCGAGCAGGTAGCCTTAGATATGGAAGAAGAAGGAAAGAAGATTCTGGATGCCGTTACGGCGAACATTCCCGATTCGGTAACGGTGGGGGAAGCCTTCGAAGTCGGCTCGCCCGGACCGGCTATTCTTTCGGTAGCTAAGAAGAATAATGCCGATTTAATTGTTATGGGAAGTCGTGGCTTAGGGCCCCTCAAAGGTTTGTTTATGGGGTCCGTCAGCAGTTTTGTTGTTACTCATGCGGCATGCCCTGTCATGATTGTGAAATAGTTTATAGCGAAATTCTGATAAAAACAGCGGAAAGCCGTTTGTGCGACTTTCCGCTGTTTCGTTTTGTAGAGAATCGGTTATAGAGGTTGAAAACTTCGGTTTTCAGGAGACGAATCGGCAATAATTTTTTCTCCTTCAATATAAGTAACAAGAGGTAGAGTACGTTTTTTTTCGATTAAATCGATGATCATCTTCATGCATTCTTCGCCGATTTTTCCCATAGGAATATCGATGCGAGATAAAGACGGAATGGAGAAGTCATTTATTTCCGGCATGGTAATACCGACGGTAAAAACTTCCAAATCGTGAGGAATGGAAATGCCTTCGTTATGACAACCGTAAAGAACCCCGTGGGCCAATACGTCGGATTCACAAAACAGGGCTTGCGGCATTCGGTCACGGTGAATCAGCTCTTTGCAGACTTTAACGGCATCTGCCAGTGATTGGTCACAAAGAAAGATGTCGTCATCCGATACGGGATAGCCTGCTTGAGCGAATACTTCCAAAAAGCCGTCCATCCACATACGCATAATGGGAAATGAAGTATCGTGAGTCAAAACGCCCGGGTGAATGCAGCCTTTATTTAACAAGTGTCGCCCTACGCTGCGACCGATTTCATAGTTGTCCATGGTCACACACCCGTATTTTTCGGAGGTACGATTAAAGAGGACAATGGGGCAAGGGAAGTCGGAATTTTCCAAGTATTCCATATCTTTTTCGGACATATTGGCAATAATAATGCCGTTGAAGAAGCGGTTCTGCTCTACTTCCAGTTGTTTTTGTAATTCATCGACCTTGTACGGAACGACTGTTAAATGGATCGGCTTGTCGTACTTCATGATTTCTCGTTGCAAGCCGAGTGTAATGCGGGCCAGATAATTGATACGAAAGTCCGTAGCCCAATAAAAGGCGACTGAGTATGAATCACCGCCGGTGACCCGCAACTTTTTGGCCGATTGATTGGGGACATAATTCATTTTGTGGGCAATTTCAAGAATTCGTTTTTGTGTTTCGCCGGAAATTTTCCTTTCTTTGCCCTTACCGTTCAGTACAATTGAGACGGTAGCAATGGAAACATCGGCTGCTTTGGCAATATCTTTTATTGTCGGCATAATTTGAGTCACCTTCTTTATTATTATTCTGCCATATAAATACATAGTTTTCAATTATAATTGATTATTCTGCATAAGCCTGATTTCATATGTCTCCGGAACGGTAACGATAAGGAGAACCGCATTCAATAAGGGGCGGGACTTAATTATAAGCGTTGAATGAAAAGAAGCTGTAAAAATATTGATAAAAACCTGTGGTATACTTAACTACAAATGTATAGAAGTTCATGAATTACATCATATTTTATATACCTGTTGAGTCTGTAAAAGGTGATTGATATAATATAAAAATGAGAAAATAAAGATAGATTATGCATTCACTTTAATAAAGAAAGAGCGTTGCCATGACTTTTAAAGAAGAAGTAGAAGAGAAACTGCGGAATTTAGCGAAACCTCCGGGAAGTCTCGGGCTATTGGAGCAGCAAGCAAAAAAGATATTTTTGGCTTGGCAGAAGACCGAACCGGACCTTAGACCCAAGCACATTATTTTCGCCGCCGATAATGGTGTAGTCTGGTCCGGAGCGGCTGTGCAACTGCCGGAAATTACATATTTACAGACTCGTAATATGGTAGACGGACTGGCGGCTATCTCCTGTTTTTGTGATTACAATCGAATTCCTTATGAAGTCGTCGATGTGGGGATTGATTCTCCCGATGCAGTGGGATTGAATTATAAAATCCGGCAAGGGACGCGGAATTTCTCCGTAGAACCGGCTATGACGGAAGCGGAAGTAAAACGGGCTGTAGAAGTCGGACGGGAACGGGTCAGCTTTGCGGCTCATATGGGATATAATTTACTTTCCTTCGGGGAAATGGGCATCGGAAACACGACGACATCGGCAGCTGTACTGACGGCTCTGGCACCTGATTATGCGTCTTTAATTGCCGGATACGGGTCGGCTAAGGGCAATTATCGCCTGTTGAGGCATAAAGAAGAACTTATTTCCGAAGCCATGGAACAATACGGCAGTCTTATGTTCGGACCTATCGATGTATTGCGGTACGTCGGAGGCTTCGATTTAGCGGCGATTACAGGGGCTATGTTGGCTTGTGCGGAGCGAAGAATTCCTTTTTATGTAGACGGGTTCATTACGGCTGTGGCCTTGGTTTGTGCTGTTAAAATACGTGATGACGTGAGGGATTATGCCCTCTTATCGCACCTGTCACGAGAAGCGGGGATGACATTGGCTCTGCGTATTATCGACATGGATGAATCTGAAATCCCTTTACATTGCGGTTTTTCTTTAGGAGAAGGAACGGGAGCCGTATTGGCCGTATCGCTTATGCAATCCCTGATGTATGCCATAGGCCATATGGGAACTCTTGACGAAGTGAACAAGAATGCCAAGAGGCGTCGTAAGGGGGGAGTGTAAGTGGAAATACAGGTTGAACAACAAATAAAGGATGCGGCTGTCGAGGTTTTTCAAAAGGCGGGTCTTACGGAAGAAGAAGCGGTGGCCCTGTTTTATAAACGGACGGCAGCGACGGGGAAACTGACCTTTCCCGTTGAGGAAGAACGAAAAGATGAAAATAAAAAAGTGAAAAGACGGCGTATGAATGAGCGTTTTGCCGAATGGGATGCGTTTTAGTAAAAGGAGCTGTAAGTATGTGCGGAAAACCACATTTTCTTACAGCTCCTTTTAAGAGGGAGATATAGTTAATTTATACTGCTGCCTACAAGTGATTCAGTTTCTGTAGATGATTGTCTGCATATAAAAATATCTTATTCAAAAAAACTTCATAATCATTATTCAAGGCGAGTTTTGAATGCGAGGATGAAAGAGACTCATTCGATATGTGCTCGGTTACAGAATTTAAGATTTCCGCTTCCGCCTGTAACCCGACGGCCGATAGGGCAGGGATAATCGGTTCGTATGATTTCCGTTGAAGACCGGCCAGGGCCAATTCCGTATCATAATAAATAAGGGTAATAATATGTTGAATCCATTCAGGATAGGTTGGCAGTCTGTATCTGACCTCCCGGTGACTGTAAATGCCAGTCGGCAATTGGACAAATATTTCGCCATTATCGGCGTTAGCCAAGGACTCATCTATAAAAGTTACCTTTAAATTATTCTGAAGCATATTAGGGAACCTCATGACTACTGATGTTGTTTAAAAATTCGTTTTGTATATATCTGTTTTTGTCAGTTTTTAGTCTGTTTGATATTCTTCTGATTCTAATATATTGATCTAAATAAAAAGTATAGCTGAGAAAAATCTTTACTTGATTGTATATAACACATCCATAGTAGAATCTCCTTCAGGGGCATTCATTCGGTGAAGTGTTCGGGTTGTGTGTGATTGGCTCGCTGTCATTATATAAATAAGGGCGGGTTACCAGCGTGCCGTACTTCAATTTAGGTAGAGCGATTAACCGAGGATACAACTCCTTCACCTCTTTGCAAGATTTCAAAGTCAGACTTTCGAGCTCTGTAAGTTCTAAGAGGGGGCTGTAATCCTTGTCCAGTACGCGTGCGGTCAACAAACTGAAGGAACGTAAACGGGGCATGTGTCGTAAGAAGCTCAAGGATTGAAGTCGTAAATTTTTTGGGGCTGCGAAATCACCTTCCAGAGAAAGACTTTCCAGATGTTTCAGTGCGGACAGTGCGCTATAATCTTCAATTTTTTGGAAATTTTCAATTGATAAAGCAACCAGATTTTTCAGTTTTGCAATCGGATTGATAGAAGAAACACTTCTGCCGGACCCCAGATGCAGATACTTTAAGGACTGTAAGTGTTCTAATTTTGATATATCCGGATATACGCCCCATTTAATGTGCAGGTCTGTCAGTTTACGTTGGCAACATACTGCATCAAACAACTCTTGAGGCATCCTTGTACAGAATACGAGTTTACTGAAAGCATCAGGGTTTTCTAGCAGAAATTCGCACCATTCTCTGAGAATTCGCTTTTTGTCTCGTGACGAATAAGTATCCTCCAGCTGGGTACAATTAATAACCAGTTCTTTTTCACCTGTATATTCAGACACCGTAACTACGGATTTAGGATGGGCGTCATCGTTATGATAATAATTGAAGCCGTATTTTATTTGTTTTTCAGTCAGTACCGACATTTCAGCACCCCCTTGGGTTTATAAGGTTCTGGTGAGCATATTTTCCGTGTAGGCGCCGTCCTGACTGTTACCGACAAGAATCTTATTCCTATCAAGGGCTTCCAAGGCTTTCATTTCAACATCCGTTAAGGAAAAGTTGAAAATATCCGCGTTGGCGGCAATGCGGTCAGGGTGAGACGATTTCGGCAAGACCGAAATACCTTGTTGCACTAAAAAGCGCAAGGCAATTTGGTGGGGTGTTTTTTCGTACTTTTCAGCCGGTATGGTGACAGCCGGTTCTTTATACATAGACGTATCTCTATTTCTGCCGAAGGGAGAATAGGCTTGATGGATGACTCCGTATTTTTTCATTACCTTTTGAAGCTCCGAATATTGGCAGTATAAATGGGTCTCAATTTGATTGACTGTCGGGCACAGGGTATTGAAATGAATCAGGTCTATAAGTTGGCTGGGCATGAAGTTGGACACTCCGATGGAACGCACGAGACCGTCGGAAACGGCCTGTTCCAAGTCACGCCACGCTCTGTATACATCGTTGTATGGCCAGTGAAGAAGCACCAAGTCGAGATAATCTGTTGAGAGCTTTTTCAAGGACTCTTCCAGACTTTTACGACAGTTACCGTCGGAAAAGCGGGTGAACCAGATCTTGGTGGTTAAAAATAGATCTTCTCGTGCTATGCCGCAGTGTTTTACGGCATTTCCGACGATTTTTTCGTTTTTGTAAGCTTGAGCCGTATCAAGTAGCCTGTATCCGGAATGAATTGCCGTGACAATTGCCGCTTCGTCCGCTTTCGGATCGGTCAGCTTATAGGTACCGAATCCAAGAAGCGGCATTTCATATCGGCTGTTTAATGTGATCGTATTTTTCATGGTCCTTACCCTCCCGGATGATTACTATACATACTGTCTTATATATTATATATTATATATTAATCCTGAAAGCTTATGGGTGAAAAGATATGACTGTCGAATTTGTATGGATTTAAAATCTTTTAGTATGGTATCCTTATAATAACTGATGGTATAATAGGAAAAAGGAGGCGGCACATGTTAAAAAAAAGAATGGTTCTCCTTCTCGTAGCAGCCGCTTTATTGGCTTTAGGGCTAAGTCGAGGTGAGGATCAGGCTGTCTGGCAAAAGGGCTCAATGATTTGCTTGGAGTGTATCGGTCTTGGTTAGTCGCAGAATTATTCAAGGTATCAGTGCTTTTCTTACCAATGCCAACTGGAAGGGATTCAGGGACGGTACTATCTATAACGGAGATACTAAGGCACTGTGCGTACCGGGTTTAAACTGTTACTCCTGCCCCGGGGCGGTCGGCGGATGTCCGATAGGTGCATTACAAAGTTCGCTTAGCGGGTTTATTCCGCGGATTCCGTTCTATGTGTTGGGCTTTATCGCCCTTTTCGGAGTGTTATTTGGCCGCGTCGTTTGCGGCTATTTATGTCCCTTCGGGTTACTTCAGGATTTATTGGATTGTGTACCTTGCAGAAAAATAAGAAAATCAAAGATTACGAGACGATTGACGAAAGTAAAATATGCTTTTCTGGGCCTGGTCTTTTTGGGTCCCCTTATGTCATTTGCCGTTATCGGGTTGGGAGAGCCTTTGTTTTGCAAATATATCTGTCCGGCCGGTACAGTAGAAGGTGCGCTACCCTTATTTGTTGTCAATGAAGGCTTGCGCTCCGCTGCCGGAAGCTTAACGGTATGGAAAGGATTGTTGGCCGGGAGTATTTTGCTGATGTCGACTTTCGTTTTTCGTCCTTTTTGCCGTTTCATATGTCCCTTGGGAGCCATATACGGGTTCTTTAATCGGTATGCGTTGACGGGAATTGCAGTGGATAAGAACAAATGTGTTCACTGCGGACGTTGTGCAGCTGTTTGCAAATCGGATGTGACGCTGGCAGGAGATAAAGAATGTATTTCTTGCGGCGAATGCGTGGATGTTTGCCCTGTCCATGCAGTGTACAAGAGAAAACTTATAATGAGAAAGGTTGAGGAGAGAGATAATGTTTAAAAAATATATGATTGTATTGGCAGCCGCTTTATGTGTTGTCTCACTTACGGCGTGCGGTAATCAAAAGGCTGAGGCCCAACAACAGACGGCTCAAGCGGAAGCGGTAGCGGATTTAAAAATTGGAGCGCCTGCACCTGATATAGATTTGCCGGCTGCTGACGGAAAGATCGTAAAACTTTCTCAACTATACGCACAAGGCCCTGTTTTTATTAACTTCTGGGCATCGTGGTGCCCGCCGTGTGTCGGAGAAATGCCGGACATACAAAAGGCTTATGATGCACATAAACAGGAAATTCAATTTATTGCCGTGAATATGGACCAGAAAAAAGATGACGGCGTTGCCTTTTGGCGTGACGGAAAATATACGATTCCCATGTATCAGCCGAATATTCAAAAGGTGAGCCGTGACTATCGCATTTCGGGAATACCTATGTCCGTTCTCGTAGATACGAGGGGAATCATTGTAAACATGAGGGTCGGCTCGATGGATGAAAAGGAATTGGAAGAATTCCTCAATTCTATATCGAAGAAATAGCCTTTATACCAGTAAAGGTATATATTAAAAAATAAATGAATGACGAGGGAGCTTATGCTTACCTCGTCATTGCTTTGTGTTACGACCGGCATGATAAAGATCTTTATTTTTATCATGCCACATAAGTGAAGGGGAGTGCTTGTTATGAACAAAAGATGGACGGAGCATTTTAAAGCCGACTTACCGACATTTTATGATGCAACGCGTAAGTTTTATGCTAAAGAATTGAAGCCGGCAGAATACAAAGGAGTTTCCGGCGGTTTCGGGTGCTATGGAGAACGTGGCGGTGAAACGACCATGATTCGCCTACGTTTTACAGGCGGTATCCTGGAACGAGAGGACCTTATACAACTTCGTGAAGCGATAAAAAAATATAATTTGAAATTTGTTCATTTTACAACATGTCAATCTGTACAATTTCATCATCTCAAGGAAAATCAAATACTCGGTTTGATGAAGGATTGTTATGAACAGGGTATATTAACTCGAGGGGCCGGGTCTGATTTTCCCCGTAATATTACGGCACCTGCTTTACGCGGGGTCGACCCTCTGGAATACTTCGATATTACGGAATTGGTTAAAGAGGCGGCCGACTATTTGCTGAGTTTTATCGGCGTAGTCGAGTTGCCGCGCAAATTAAAGGTATCCTTTAATAATACGGGTACCAATGCTCCGCATACGACAGTTCGCGATCTTGGCTTTGTCGGACGACCTGACGGGTTGTTCGATGTATATGCCGCCGGAGGCTTGGGGCCGAATCCCCGTTTGGGAGTTTTAATCGAAAGCGGAGTCTGTCGAGAACGCGTACTTTATTATATTCATGCTATGTACATGCTTTTCTCGGAAACGGGAGATTATAAAAACAGGGCTCGTAACCGCACCCGCTATTTCCAAACTACTCTCGGTGCGGATGAATTCAGAAAACTCTTTCATACATATCTGGAGAAGGCAAGTTCTCTCGATCTTACGGTGAAGTCGAAGGAAAAAGAAGTGGAGAAAAACGGTTGTAGCGGAGATATAATCCATCCCTGTGTACACCGTCAAAAGCAGGAAGGTCTCTATTATGTGGAATATCATCCCCAAGGCGGAACGCCGACGATTGACGAATTTACAGAGTTGATTTCCGCGATTATTGACATAAACGGGGCACAATTGCGCCTCGGTGCCGAAGAAACTGCATATGTTACAAATTTAACGGCTCGTGAAGCCGAAACAATTGCCCGGATCATTGAAAATCACACGGCTCGCACATCGTTTGAAAAGTCTGTTTCTTGCGTAGGTTGCACAATCTGTCAAATCGGGTTGCGTGATTCGGCCGGCCTTCTGCGGGATATACTGTCGGCAGTCGAACCGTATCATTTTGCAGAAGGCGTCTTGCCGCGTCTGTATATTTCAGGGTGTCCCAATTCTTGCGGTACTCATGAGTTGGCAAGTATGGGATTTATGGGAGGTGCTAAACGAGTAAACGGGGAAACAGTTCCGGCCTTTGTCTTGTTTACCGGTGGGTCCGAAGACTTAGGTAAAGAGAAATTAGGGAAAGAGCGAGGTGTATTATCAGCTATCGATATCCCCCAATTTATAGTCGATCTGGGCAAGTCCATTGAAGCGACAAAAAGTACCTTTGCAGCTTGGCAAGTTGAGCATGCTGATGAATTTCAACAGTTGATCGATAAATATGTATAAAGAAAACAATCCCTTGGCTATATAAGCCAAGGGATTGTTTTCTTTATATCTTAAACATTAAATCTGAAATAGGTGACATCGCCGTCTTGCATAGGATAATCTTTTCCTTCCAAGCGGACGAGTCCTTTTTCTTTAGCGGCTAATTCGCTACCGCAGGCAATGAGATCGTCGTATGATACAATTTCCGCACGAATGAAACCGCGTTCAATATCCGTATGAATTTTACCGGCCGCTTTTTGTGCCCGCGTTCCCTTGACAATCGTCCAAGCGCGGACTTCATCGGCACCGGCCGTGAAGAAGTTAATTAAGCCCAAGAGTGCATAGCTGGCATGGATTAACTTTGTAAGCCCCGCTTCGGGAAGACCGAGCTCTTCCAGGAACATAGCCGCTTCATCATCGGGAAGTTCGGCGATTTCCGATTCTATTTTTGCCGATACGGCAACGACTTGGGAACCTTCGGCGGCAGCGAATTCCGTCACCTTCTGTACGAGCGGATTTTCCGTAGCTGTGGCGGCTTCATCTTCCGCTACGTTACAAATATATAAAATGGGTTTAAGGGTCAATAAATTCAATTCTTTGAGTAAGGGCAACTCATCTTTTGTCAGCTGTGCCTTGCGGGCGCCTTCACCGTTTTCCAGGCAGGCGAGCACTTTCTCGAGGACTGTCAATTCGGCTTTGGCAGCCTTGTCGCCGCTTTTGGCAATTTTATTCAGTCTATCTGCACGTTTTTGAGTTGTTTCCAAGTCGGCAAGGCATAGTTCAGTGTTAATAATATCAATATCGCGCAACGGGTCTACGGACCCGGAGACATGGGTTATGTTTTCGTCCTCAAAACAACGGACTACTTCAGCAATGGCATCGGTTTCGCGAATGTGGCTGAGAAATTTATTCCCCAGACCTTCGCCCTTGGAGGCACCTGCAACAAGGCCTGCAATATCGACGAAACGCATAACTGCCGGGACGACGCTTTTAGGATGATACATATCCGTAAGGACGGAAATGCGCTTATCGGGAACTTCTACGACCCCGACATTCGGTTCGATAGTGCAGAACGGATAGTTTGCCGCTTCGGCACCGGCTTTGGTTATGGCATTGAACAGCGTGCTTTTTCCGACATTCGGTAAGCCGACAATACCGACTTCAAGATTTGTACTCATCATATCACCTTTAATCGTTAATATATAATCAAAATTATCAGTTCAAATACACATTATACCATAAAACGGGGCCTTGTGATGAGATCCGCACTTGGCACTTTTTAGGAGTAAAAAAGAACCGCAACCGTTTAAGTTATAAGGTTGCGGTTCTTTTTTATTTTATAAGGAATGTGCACGTAACTCTTCGTCTGAGTGAACGGAAATCCATGCGGGCGGAATATCAAATACCGTAAACGCTCCCGTAGCCTTGTGTTTTGCTAACCGGTGTAAACCGCGTGCATATGCGGTTAATACGGAACCTGTAAATTCAGGATTGCTGTCAAGTTGCAAGCGATATTCTACAACATGTTTCGTACCCGGAGTGCTTTCGCCGCTGCGTAAAACAAAACCGCCGTGGGGAATGCCCTTGTGATCGCGATCGAGTTCTTCTTGCGAAATGAAGTGAACGACCGTTTCATAACCGACGAAATAGTTCTTCATTGTTTTGATTTCATTTTCAATGCGAGCTTTGTTAGCCCCTTCGGCAGCTACGACGTAGCAGTCTCTTAAGTGGGCTTCTTGCCCCGTAACTTCCGGCATTTCACCGTTACGGATAGCGTTTAAGTATTTATCCTTAGGAACTGTATATTGACGAGCGTCTACAACACCGTCAATACGACGAATGGCGTCGGAATGACCTTGGCTTACGCCACGACCCCAGAAGGTATAGGACTTACCTTGCGGTAAAATAGCTTCTGCAAAAACACGTTGCAATGAGAACATGCCCGGGTCCCAACCGCAGGAAATGAGAGCTGCTGTACCGGCGGCTTTAGCAGCCTTATCTACATTATTGAAGTGTTCCGTAATACGCGGATGCGTATCAAAGCTGTCAATACATGTGAAGTGGGCAGCTACTGCCGGAGTTTGTTCAATTAAGTCCGTTGCAGAACCGCCGCACAGAATCATGACGTCGATTTTACCCTTGAAATTAAGCATTTCATCCATTGTATAAGCCGGTACGCCGCTTACTGTTTTAATACCCTTACGGCGAGAAAAAACGCCTATCAGTTCCATGTCCGGCTGTAATTTTACGGATGCTTCCGCGCCGCGACCCAAGTTTCCATAACCGACAATACCGATGCGAATTTTGTCCATGTCGTGCCTCCTGTATAAATACCTTTACTTCTATAAATCGGTTTTTATTGTATCACATTCATCGTTTGTTGTGTATGTATTTTTGCTTAAAACTTTAATTTTTTAATTCTATCCACGGCCTCAACCGTATTTTCTCTTGAACCGAACGCTGTAAGCCTCATATATCCTTCTCCGTGCGGACCGAAACCGCTGCCGGGAGTGGTGACAACACCGGCTTGTTCCAAAAGCAGGTCGAAGAAGTCCCAACTTTTCATGCCTTTAGGCGTTTGTACCCAGGCATAAGGAGAGTTGAGAGCTCCGTAAACGGTATATCCCGCATCTGTTAAACCGTTGCGAATGATACGGGCGTTTTCCATGTAATAGGCTACATCTGCACGGCATTGCTTTTGACCTTCTTCGGAGTAGTATGCTTCGGCAGCACGTTGAATGATATACGGCGTACCGTTGAAGAAGGTGCATTGGCGACGATTCCACATGGGGTTTAAAGGGGTTTTAATGCCGTCGTGAGTATAAGCGACACAGGCTTTAGGTACGACTACGTAGGAACAACGAGTGCCTGTAAAGCCTGCATTTTTCGAAAAAGAACGTAGTTCGATGGCCACCTCTTTGGCCCCGTCTATTTCGAAAATACTGTGGGGAACGTCGTTTTCCGTAATATAAGCCTCATAGGCCGAGTCGTAGATCAAGATGACCTTATTGCGATGCGCGTAATCCACCCATTCCTGCAAATCCTCACGCGACATGGCTGTGCCCGTCGGATTGCTGGGATTGCACAGGTAAACGATGTCGACAGGTTCAGTAGGCGGGGTAGCTTTAAAGCCGTTTTCCGGCGTGCAGGGTAAGTAGACGACGCCGTCGTAACGCCCCGTTTTTTCATTAAAGGTTCCTGTATGGCCGAACATAACATTGGAGTCGAGGTATACGGGATATACAGGGTCGGCAATTGCAAAGGTAAGATTATGGCCAAAAATTTCCTGAATGCAGGCTACATCTGTTTTGGCTCCGTCACCGATAAAAACTTCGTCCGTATCAAGGCTTACTCCGCGGGTTTCATAATCGCCCTTAATGATAGCATGACGGAGAAAATCATACCCCTGTTCGGGGCCGTAGCCGTGAAACGTTTCGGCAGTTGCCATGTCGTCAACTGCTTTGTGGAGTGCTTCAATAATAGCGGGTGCCAGAGGTTTCGTGACGTCACCTATACCGAGACGGATTACTTGTCTGTCAGTTTTCTTTTCATAGTCGGCAACCTTCTTGGCAATTGTTTGGAATAAATAATTCCCGGGAAGTTTGTTGTAGTTTTCGTTTACGTGAGCCATAAGGGCCTCCTTAAGAAGATTTATTCATTTCATATAAAATGATATTTTATTCTACTACACCCCTTTTTTGTTGAAAAGGCGGAAAAATCATATTTGCACACTGTACTATACAAATGGGTAATACAGTGTAGCACATAACGGTATATGTGTAGCTTATGAATAGACGGGGAATGTGTGCTGACGATGACAGCAGGCCTTCTGTTTGGTATACTGGGCGTACGGAAAATATGGCGGAATACGAGCCGAAGAAAGAGGGGAAGATAATGGGTATTGAAAAAACGGAAACCTATACGCAAACACGCGAATTGCCACTGAATTGTCCGGCTTGCAGTGCGGCCGGCACGACCATAATATATGAGCAAATTGACGGAACGACACAAATGAGGGACAGAATTCTTACAGACAGCAATTTGTTTATGTATGAATGTCCGCATTGCGGTGAACGGGTGCGCATAGAAGCTCCTTGCATTTATGTGGATGAAAAACGGAAAATCGCCGTCTGGAATATGCCTGATCCGAAGTTTGAATTTACGGAACAAGCTTTAGCTGAAAAATTCGGTAATTGGGACATAAGTGATTATACATGCCGCATTACTCGCAGCTGGGGGGAATTGAGGGAAAAGATTATCGAACTTGAGAGCTCGGTAGACGATCGCATTTGTGAGGTCATCAAAAGCGGTGCTTACAGTTTGATTAAAGCTGAAGATCGTAAAGTGTTACCTCTTGAGTCGTATCATATAGATTATTGCACACAAGAAGGGGATAGTCGGGCTATCGGATTAGTATTTATGCGATCCGATATGGGTGGACAAGCGTATGTATATCCCTTGACAGATCGGGTAATACAGATAACGGACGATATCTTCCGACCTTTGCTGGACGGGCTGGACTTATATAATCGTCGCGGCGAGTTTTTCCGGTTTACTTATGAAACGGCACACAATTTTGTTATGCAAACGACTGAGGCGGCACAAGAACAAAATAAAAAATATGAAGAACTCATCAGCCTGTGGGTGAAGACCTTGGCTAAAGAACTGTATCATGTCGACTTGTAAAACTGATAGATCAGGGTAACGAAAACCGTGCCTTTTAGATAAGGTGCGGTTTTTGTTATGCTGTAGACGTATAAAAAGGTCTTAGCGTATGTATAAAGCGGTGGGGTTCTTTCGTCGCCCTGCGTAAGGATATATAATCAAGATATATAGTTCTGTTGATAAATAATTATAGGAGAACGGGTATGAATGCATACACTCTTTCAAATTTGACGGATATGGTTAAAGAAGGCTTGCATACAAGACGATTTTTAAAACAAATCAATCTTACGGCAGAAGCCTTGGATCGTATTATTACACGAACTTCTGTAGATGAGGCCGTTACGGAAGTCGCATTCATGACAAATGAAGACGGTCGTTTCAGAACCGAGGCCGTACCGGGTGTTTTAAAGCGGCATATACCGGTGCTGGTAAACGAGCCGTCATGCGGTTGGTTAAAATATTGTTATTACTATATACTGGCCCGTATTTATCCGGAAAATGTGGCTTATTGGACAGACGATCACATTGAAACGGTTCTGTCTCGAGATGATGAGTACGGATTGGGACGTGCCGTTGTGTTGCAGATTTTGCGTAGCCTATATAGATATGAACGCCGATATCTTCCGTTTTCTCCTTTACGGGAAATGAGATTTTTGTCGCCGGAAGAGATTATAGAAAACGGCTTTAGTGAAGAATATCTGAAACTTCGCGACATCAGTACGGAGTATTATATTTATGAATTTATGCGTATCGGCTGTGCCATTACCCCTTACGATACACTGGGACATATAGGAGGGGTGCATTATGTGGCTGTATACGCGGCACGACAACTTTTTGCCGCCGGGGTGCCCGTTGATGTAGCCCTCGTATCGGGAGCGGCAGCTGTACATGACATAGGAAAGTACGGTTCCAAGAAGAGCGAAGAACGCAGAGTTCCGTACCTGCACTATTTTTATACGGATCTTTGTTGTCGCCGTGTAGGTATCCCCGAAATCGGTCATATTGCGGCAAACCACTCTGTTTGGGATTTGGAACTGGAAAACTTGCCGGTTGAGGCATTGTTATTAATTTATGCTGATTTTCGCGTTAAAAGTCGGCGAGAAAACGGTCGTGAAAAAGTTTGTTTCTATACATTAAAAGAAGCTTTTGATGTTATTTTGCAAAAGCTGGATAATGTAGACGAGGCTAAAAAGCATCGCTATCAAAGAGTGTACGAGAAGTTGGCCGACTTTGAACAATATATGACTATGTCCGGTGTCAATACGGTTTTACCTGACGATTTTTCCGATTGGCCGGCCAGTCCGGGAAAACGTGAGAACGGGGAGCCTGTGTTGCAGGAAGGGGAATCGGTCGTTCGCGCTTTGACCTATACGGCTATTGATCACAATATCCGTATGATGCGTCTTTTCCAAAAAGGGAATGAGTTTTCACGTTTTTTGGAAGGGGCTCGCAGTGAGCGCAGTTGGAAGAATGTACGTAATTACATAAGTACGCTTGAAGAGTATTTTACATATATGACGGAGCGTCAGAAAACGATTACACTGCAATTTCTTTATGAAATTTTGTCGTATCAGGATGTAGACATTCGTATGCAGGCTGCCAGATTGATGGGAAATATTGTCGCGACTTTTGAAGAAAAGTATCGAAAGGAAATTCCCGAAGGCGTTACTTTACCCCCCAGAGAGGTAACCAGTGCCGGCCTTTTCGCACATTACATGTCGCTAATCGTAAAGCCCGGCTGGCGTTTTACGCAGCAACATCGGAACTGGATTTCCTACTGCCTGGGAGAATTTGTGCAAAGTGCCTTACAATATTGTGATGAAGATGAGCGCCGGGAATATTTGGATATTTTACAACGATACTATAGCCGCACGAACTATCAAAGTGAGATTTTCATTGTCTTGCTTACTGCCTTGAATCGCGCTGATATTATACAGGGGGCAACGGGATTTATTGAAACCTTGGGGACTTTTATCGAAGCGGCTTTGAGTCATGCCGATTTAAATGTACGCGTTGCGGCTTTGCGTTGCAAAGCCACTCTGGTAGATGCGTATGATGAGGAGATGTACTTTACCGACTTGTTGAAGACCTTGAGACTTTCGGCTAATGAGGCGGACTTAAATGAAGAATCGGGGGCTCTTTTTCTGGACAATTTGAAGATGAGCACTCACTGGGTCATTAAGGCCGCTAATATAGAGATTCTTTTACACTTTTTACAAATGACACATCAGCCGAGCAGCGTTATGCACTTGGGCACGCATTTAGCCAATGTTTTGAAAGTCAGCGAAAGTTGTTTCGTTAGGGCCGCCGCCGGTGCGGCTTTGTTGCGAGTTGCCTCCCACATGACGTTTACACAACGCAATGAAATTGCCGTGGAACTGTTTAACGGTCTCGAATTAGGAGATTTGCGCATATCAAAGTATGTTCCCGAATATTTAGGCCGGCTTGTATTACAACTGTCGCCGAGCGAAGTGGATGAATTTATCGGTAATATTGAAAATCAAATTGTAACGGCCACGACTCATGTAGCCGCCTCAATGGTTCATACGGTGGGTGTCATGGTCGGCAATTTTCAGGAATTTGCCGAACGCTTTCCCCAGGAAGAAATTCGAAACGAGAGTCGGAAACGGCGATTACTGTATATCATGATTAAGACATATGCGCACTTTAACAGGGAACTGAGTCGCGATGCCTTTAGACAAATGGGGCGGTTTATCTTTGCCAACCCTGTCTTGTCTTTGGATGAAGTGGATTTTTTCTTTTCTCATGCGTATAAGAAATTGCTCGTCTTATTGTCTGAGCAACAAGAAGAGGCTCTCGATTTTTATAACAATGCGGCAGTGCTTAATCACATTTATCGCTATATCGGGATTCATCGATTGGAACGGGAACGTTTTGATTTTGCCCCACCTCGCAAGGTGTGCTTTTATCCGGGAACCTTCGATCCTTTCAGCCTGGGCCATAAAGCGATTGCCATTCAGATTCGAGACTTGGGCTTTGACGTGTATTTGGCACTTGATGAATTTTCTTGGTCGAAGCATACACAGCCGCGCTTGATGCGAAGGAAGATTATGAATATGTCCGTTGCCGATAAAGAGCATATTTACCCCTTCCCCGACGATATTTCTATCAATATGGCTAACCCGTCCGACCTGAAGAGATTGAAAGAAATTTTTGCGGGTCGCGAACTGTACTTGGCTGTCGGTACGGACGTTATAGAAAATGCGTCGGCATACAGAAACGAACCGTCGGAACACTCGGTTCACACATTGAATCATATTGCTTTTGAGCGGGAGACAAGAGACGGAAAATACGATCCCGAATCGTTTTGTCATCCCGTACAGGGAGACTTAATCACCTTAAAGCTGGATAAGTTTTATGAGGATATCAGCTCTACGCGTATTCGTGAGAACATCGACTTAAATCGGGATATATCGAATCTTATTGATGCGGTGGCACAGCAGTTTATTTATGAAAATAATTTATATTTACGTGAACCGGCATACAAGCACGTTTTTGATGCAAAGAACATGGATATAAGCCTCTTTGAAACGCATCAAAAGAGTGAAGAGCTGCCGTCTACAGGGGAATTGAATGCCGCCGGCTATGACGGTATGTGTGTTTCATCCTATGTTTGCCGTGATGATGTTCGTTCTTTGTATATAGAGTGGACCGAAAAGGAACGACAAGTCATCGCTTATGCGGCGGCTCATCATGTGGGCATTCGTGAATTGCACACCGAATTCGGTGATACGGATATTGCGTCTCGTATCCGTGAGGCTGCGGAAGGATCCGTTGCGTCCATCGGCTTCCTTTATACCCGGATGGCGGTTGCAGCGGGAGATATTCGGGAAATTCTTATTACGGAGCTGATGACTGCTCTTATTGCCCAAGATTATGCATATGCCTTGTATCACCCTGTTGATGCGGCCGGCGGATACGGGGATGAAGCGATGATTGAGGCCTTGCAAGACAGAGGATTTCAGAATATTGCCCCGCCCGGAGCCGATCCGGTATATGCCGTCAGCCTGAAGAGTCCCGTGGTTCTTTTTAGAGATGTGGAGACTGTTTTGAAAAATCCGTTTAACAAGAACCTTACGGTATTACAGGCTTTGGATAAGGCTCATGAACGGTTGCTGGAAACCATGCGACGCATTTATCCGGGAAAGCTTATTCTTTCCTTTACTCCGAGCGTTGTACACAAAAAGATTATTAATGAGGCCGTGCGCTTGAACGGGGTTTCCGCAGTAAATGACGGTAAACGACGTTACGGTCCGTACATGTCCGTACCCTTCGGTAAGACCTTAAGTGATGTCTTAATACCCAATACGGTAACGAAGGCTTTACACATAGAAAAGTATTTTGAACGGTCTGTGCGAGGTTTTAAAATGGCGGAATCACGGTACTATTCGTCCGTAATCAATCAGGTAAAGACTATCCGTTCCTTTAATCGACCGGTGATGTTGATTGACGATTTATTACATAAGGGTTATCGCATGCGTATGCTCGTTCCTTATTTAGAGGAATGCGGAATCGATATTAAGGCCGTCTTAACAGGTGTAATGACAGGCCGGGCGGCCGATATGATGAGTGAATGGGGAATACGGGCTGAGTGTGCTTACTTTCTGCCTACTCTGGAGGTATGGCTGAATGAACGCGATTGTTATCCTTTCTTGGGGGGCGACAGTATCATGCAGGCTGACGGAAGCGGCGATGACAATCCGTTCATCAATCTTGTCTTGCCTTATGTAAAACCCGGGTTTATCGGTAAGGGGGATGACGAGGCCGTATACCGGTATTCGCTCACTTGCCTGAAAAATGCACTGCACATTATGGAAACTTTGCAGGAGACATATCAGCAGACATTTGAAAGACGCCTAACTTTGAAACGTCTGGGTGAGGTGGTTTCACCCTTGCGCATTCCCGATATGAACCCCGGAGTAATCTTTGATAAGAGTATGAATCCGTCACGGTTTATAGAAAATGATATTGAACAATTACTAAGATTTCGATGGAAAAATTCGTAGGTTCTAAATAGGAGATATATCATGTATATTCATGATTTACCGAAGGAAGCGGGCATTCTTAAGACTATAGACTTAGTTGCGTTTCAAATGCCGCAACGGCGTTTGAAAGTAAATATTGCGGCTCTCGGTGATGTAGGGACTACTATGCTGACAGGTCTGCGCCTTTTAGGCGGAGATTGTCTTGACCGATGCGGCATGTATGACATTAACAAGGCCAATCTGGAACGGCTGGAAATGGAGATGAATCAAATCCTTTATCCTGACGGGTCTGTGCGGGTGCCGCCCGTTGAAATTGTGACGGAAGAGACACTCTTTGATTGTGATGTCTTTATCTTTTGTGCTACTAAGGCTGTGCCGCCGGTAAGTGTCGGAGGGGATGTGCGCATGGCCCAGTACGAAGCAAACAAAGGATTGGTGAAGCATTTTGCTTGTTTAGCTCGCGAACGAAAATTCTCCGGTCTGACCTGCATCGTGTCGGATCCCGTGGATCCGTTATGTCGAGTGTTTTTAAAAGAAGCGGCAGTGCCGCCCGGATATGTGCAAGGATTCGGCTTGGGAGTGATGTACGGACGAGCCTTGTATTATGCTGAAAAAAACGGTATAGGTGAAAGATTTAAAGCCGAGGGGCGCGTATACGGGCCGCACGGAGCCGATTTAGTCGTAGCCGACAGTTTGAAGGATTATGATGACGAACTTTCTCGACAGTTAACGGAGAGGGTCGTAACGGCTAATCTTGTTGTCCGTGATTTGGGCTACAAACCGTATATTGCCCCGGCCTTGTCATCAGCGGCACTGTCTATTCTTTATGCCTTACGCGGACAATGGCATTACGGTTCAGTGTGGTTGGGAGATGAAGAACGGGGGGCATTTATGGGGGTGCGAAACAGATTTATCTCCGGACATATAGAGTATGAAGACCCGGAGCTTCCCGATGACTTGTATAGGCGGATTTGTAAGGCTTACTTGACCCTTTGCACTTTGTCGTAAAAAGGACGGTGATATTATGTACATCATCCGATTACAAGGCGGTGACGAAGCGGTACGCAGGCGTCAGGATGAGGCTTTAAAACAAGCGTTGGTCGGACACAAGTATATCCGGACGGAGACCCCGGAAGAGTTGCAAGACTTAACGGGGCGATTAGCGGGGAGTGCGTGTTTGTTTGTCATAGCATTGGATGCAGGCGGTTATAATGAGGCATACAGAAAACTCGTTGCCGCATTATATAAAAACAAGACCTTGTTGGCAGATGTTCGTGGCGGCATTCTTGTTGACGGACCCGATGAATTATTTACTAAAAAGACGGCACGTGAGTTGTTATTTATAGCTAATCGTGCCGGTTGCACCTTTCCCGGCACCCCGCTTGTAGAAGGCACGGGATCATTATATAATTTTACTGTTCGCGCCCGCATCAGAAAGGTTTCCAAGAAAGAGGCCTATATACTTGCCGTTTGCGATTTGGTAGAAAAGCTGTCCGGCCCCTTACCGCAACAGCCTGAACCAACGAGGCTTCTTGTCGTGCATGCAAGCCGGCATTCTACATCAAACACCTTACTATTATGGGAAATGGTTAAAAAAAATTTGACGGCAGAGACGTGTGTAGAAGAAATCTCCCTCCTTGACGGGGAACTGATTGACTGTCGCGGGTGTGCTTACGAAATGTGTTTGCATTACGGGGAGCAGAGTGCCTGTTTTTACGGCGGGCATATGGTGGAATCCGTATATCCGGCTTTGAAACGATGCAATGCCCTTCTGCTCGTATGTCCCAATTATAATGATGCCGTGGGAGCTAATATGGCAGCCTTTTTTAATCGTCTGACGGCGTTGTTTCGTTCCGAATACGATAGTTTTGCGGCAAAGCGCGTGTATGCTCTGGTTGTCTCCGGGTATAGCGGCGGGGACATTGTGGCCGAGCAAATCGCTTCAACTATGTGTCTTAACAAAAATTTCATGTTACCGCCGTATTTTGCCCTCGTTGAGACGGCACACGAACCGAAGAGCATTCTTGCGTGTGAAAAGATAGAAGAAAAGGCACGCCTAATGGCTTCTCATATAGAAGAAAAGTATAAATAGTGTTTGCAGGTACCCGTATTTGTATTATAATATATTGGTATTCATTGTAATTAAGTAGCGATTAAGGGGTGGTACTCAATGAGATTTACAGATGACTTGAAGGCTCGTGTAAGCAAGGCACAGAAAAGAATCGTCTTGCCCGAAACTAACAGCCGTCGTGTATTGAAGGCAGCTGAACGCGTATTGGCGGACGGTTTTGCCAAAATTATCCTGATCGGCAGTGAAGAACAGATTCACAAAGATGCCGAAAAATTCCAAATCACATTGGAAGGTGCTGAAATTATCGATCCGGCAACATATGGCCGTATGGACGAATTATGCGCTTATTTTGCAAAAAGACGTGAAAAAAAGGGCATGACACCGGAAAAAGCTCGTGAAATTATGCTGAATAATTACACTATGTTTGCTTGCGGTATCTTGGCTCTCGGCGATGCTGACGGGGTTGTATCCGGGGCGGCTACGACTTCGGCTGATGTTATTCGTGCCGGCTTACAGGTTATCGGACCTAAGCCGGGCAATAAGACCGTATCAAGTGCCTTTATTTTGATTACCAATACTCCTCAGTACGGTGATAACGGTATTCTCGTTCTCGGTGACTGCGGCGTTATTCCTGATCCGACTGCTGAACAATTGGCTGATATTGCTACTATGTGTGTTGATCGTGCACGTCGTACTGTTCAGATTCTTAACCCGAAGGTTGCTATGCTTTCTTATTCCACTAAGGGAAGCGGTAGCGGCGGCTCCGTTGATGTTGTACGTGAAGCGGTCGAAATACTTAAGTCCCGTAACGTAGACTTCGAATTTGACGGTGAAATTCAAGCCGATGCGGCTATCGTTCCGGAAGTCGGCCAACATAAAGCTCCGGGTTCGAAAGTTGCAGGGCATGCCAATATCCTTATATTCCCCAGCTTAGATGCGGCTAATATCGGGTACAAGTTGGTACAGCGTTTTGCCAATGCGACGGCTTTGGGGCCCTTGGTACAAGGCCTTGCCAAACCGGTTCTTGACTTGTCTCGCGGGGCTTCGGCAGAAGATGTGGCGGACGTTGTTGCCGTTTGCTGCTCCGATGCTATTGCAGTAGATAAAGAAAAGAAAAACGCATAAGTTTTATAAAAATCGGATTCGGTCTTGGCCGGGTCCGATTTTTTTCGTTTTAAGCTTGCTTTATCGAATGTGGTAAAATAGGGCATATAGAGTTTTTGACATAGATGCAGGAGGAACTTCGTGTCTTGGGAAATTGAACAAGAACTTAAAAATATAAGAAGTGCGGAACGGGGATATTACTCATATCCCTTCGGCACGAGACGGACTATGGTTGTCTGTTACGCCAATACATACGAAGTAGCCATGAGTAATTTGGGATTTCAAATCGTCTACGATATTGTCAATAAACGGAATGATTGGCAATGCGAACGGGCATTTCTGCCTGACGGCAAGTTGGCCGGCTTATATGAAAAATCAAATACGCCCTTGCTAACTGTAGAAAATGCCCGTCCTGTAAGAGACTTTGAAGTGGTCGGAATTTCCGTTAATTTTGAAATGGATTATTTCCATGTACCGGAACTGTTGGCGCGCAGTCGGATCACGGTTCTTGCGTCCGAACGAGGGGAAGACGAGCCGTTGGTTGTTATGGGGGGGCCGGTAGCCTTCTTCAATCCCGAACCGCTTACTCCGTTTATCGATGTATGCATTGTCGGTGAAGGGGAAACGACGATTCCCGACTTCCTTGATTGCCTTAATGAATGTAAGGAAAGAGGATATACGAGAAAAGAGACCTTAAAAGCACTGGCGAAGGTACCGGGAATGTACATACCGTCCTTATATGAACACCGCTACGATGAAGCGGGACGGTTGCTGGCCATCATACGGCATGACGGAGCCCCTTTAAAAGTAGAACGGCAATGGGCAGAGTTAACTTTACCGGGAGAAACGGTAGTTGATACGCCGCATACTGAATTCGGTGCCATGTATTTGGTGGAAGTAGGGCGCGGTTGCGGTCGCCATTGTCGGTTTTGTATGGCCGGATACTGCTACCGTAAGCCTCGTATGCGACCGTTATCATATGTGAAAGAGGCGGTTTTACGCGGCAAGGCGGCGGGAAAGAAAATCGGGCTCATGGGAGCGGCTATTTCCGATTATCCGTACATTGACGAATTGGTTGAATTCATTCGCAGTGAAAATTTATCGTTTTCTTGTGCGTCATTGCGAGCCGACTCGATAACACCGGTAATCGTCAAAGGCCTTGCGGAAAGCGGACAGAAAACAATTACACTGGCACCTGAAGCCGGTAGTGTACATATGCGTAACATTATTAATAAAGGGATTGAAGAAGAGCATCTGATGCATTCTGTCGACTTGGCTACGGCAGCAGGTATTAAACATGTTCGCATGTATATTATGGTGGGACTGCCGATGGAAACGGACGAAGATATACAGGGGATTATCGACATGACGTTGCGTGTGCGTGATCACATGTCGTCCATAGGCAATATGAGTAAAATTACGCTGAGTATCAATCCCTTTATCCCCAAGCCGTGTACGCCTTTTCAGTGGATGGCCGTAACGGATAAAAAGACGGTTGATGCCCGGTTGTCGTCTATCAAGACGGCTTTTAAAAAGGACCGGCGTATTGAAGTGTTAATCGAATCAACTCGGGAATGTTATATACAGGCCATTCTTTCACGTGGCGACAGACGGGTCGGTGCCGTCTTGGCAAAGTCATGGGAGTACGGCGGTGTGAAGGGATGGAAACGGGCTGTGAAAGAATTGAACTTTGACAGTGACGCTTTTTTGTACAGACAGCGGGATTTAGATGAAATTTTGCCTTGGGCCGTTCTTGATACGGGATTGAAAGAAGGCTATTTAGAGGAAGAATTAGTTAAAGCCGAGAAGGGTGAGTATACACTACCTTGTTTTGACGGTTGTAAGCGGTGTCAAGTTTGCGGAGGTTCTCATGACTGTGCGAGTCTCTAAGGAAACTGTTCCGGTCTGGGAAGATTGGCCGGAATTACGGGCTTTTCCGTTTTTACACGGCGTGACGGAACGGGTTGGCGGGTGTAGTTCCGGAGAATATGCTTCCTTGAACTGTGACTTTGAAGGCGGTGATACCGCTTTATCCGTGTTAGAGAACAGACGACGGCTTTGTGCCGCTTTAGCTTGCAACCCTTTGAATATTACGACGGCAGGGGGCGGCGAGCCGGGACATATTGTCGTCGTAGGAGAAGCTGAGCGGGGGGCCGGAGCGGGAGATTATTTCTGTGCGTTAAAAAGAACGAAGGCCCTGATGACGGATTTGCGAGATACTCCTTTATTCATGTTTGCCGCCGATGCTGTGCCGCTTATTCTTTTTGATGCACAACATCATGCCTGTGCCGTAGTGACGGCAGATATTCCGGAATTGAAAAGTAGATTGGTTTCGTCCGTCCTTTTTGCAATGAATATCGTTTACGGAAGTAGACCCGAAGAGTTGTTTGCCTATATCGGTCCGGCTGCTTCGGAGGAGTATGTAATCGTAAATGTTGCCGATGCTTTGATGAAAAAGCAAGGTGAGATAGGATTAACCGTACATGTGAATATGAAAGAGGCGGTTGAAAGGGAGCTGAAACAGGGCGGAGTCGACAGTCAGCACATATTCGTCAGCAACTCGTGTACTTATAAAGAAAGAGAGCGATTTTTTTCTTTGCGACGGCAAGGCATTTATTGCGGGCGTAATACGGTTTTCGCTTTATTACTATAACAAAGCTTTTTGTAAAAAAGACTGGTAATTGTGCAGATAACTATATATAATAGGAACGTATAAGTTTTTTTTAGACAGGGGGATACGGCTTGATTGCAGAAAACCTTGAAAATGTCCGCTCGCGCATGGCTTCAGCTATGGCTCGAGCAGGTCGAGTCGATACGGTAACTCTTGTTGCCGTTACGAAGAATCATCCTGTAGAGGATATGATTGAAGCGGCTTCATGCGGCGTTACCGATGTAGGTGAAAACCGGGTGAAGGAAGGAACGGACAAGCAAAAAGCATTCCCCGATAATAAGCTGAAGTGGCACCTTATCGGTCATTTACAGACCAATAAAGTGAAGCAGGCCGTAGCTCATTTCGACCTCATTCACTCCGTCGACTCGCAACATTTGCTGGCGGCGATTGACAAAGAGGCGGAAAAAATCGGGAAAGTACAGGATATTTTATTGCAAGTAAATGTGGCTCGAGAAGAGAGTAAAACCGGAGCTGCCGTCGAAGAGTTTCCGGAGTTGTGTTGTTTGGCTAAGGAGGCTCAACACGTACGCGTTTGCGGTTTTATGTGCATGGCACCCAACTTTGAAAATGTCGAAGAGACGAGGCCCGTATTTCGTATTGCAAAGGCCTTGTACGATGACATGAAAGGAAAATTTCCTGACGGGCAGGTCCGTTATTTATCAATGGGCATGACTCACGATTTTGAGATAGCAATTGAAGAAGGCGCCAATATTGTCCGCGTCGGTACGGCTATATTCGGACCGAGAAATTACTAAGGAGGATTTTATCATGGGATTGAAAAGTTTATGGAACAAAGTAGTTAACAACGTAGGCGGGTTCAATGACGACGATTACGAAAATGATGACGACTATGTAGATGAAGAAGATGAAGTGGAAGAAGCACAGCCGGCTCGTCGCACCGTCGCAGCGCCTCGTCGTTCTTCCTTAGGCAGTGCCCAGTCCGATCGGCCGATGAAGATGATGATTGTCGAACCGGAAACTTTTGATGACTCTCAAAATATTGCCGATTATTTACGTGAACGCAAGCCGGTTGTCATTAATTTCGAGAATACGGCGGCAGATGTTTCCAAACGGGTTGTTGATTTCATTAGCGGTGCAACCTATGCGTTGGACGGGAATATCCAAAAAGTCGGCAAGGATATCTTCCTGTGTGTGCCCAGCAATGTAGCTGTCGACCATGGTAAACGTGATTACGGTGATTTCACGGCGCAACTTACGTCGTGGCAAACGGGCGGAGAAGAAACACAACAACCGCCTCGCGTATAAACGGAGTTTTGGGTGAAAAACAGAGATAATATTATTCGCTATTACAAGGGAACGGATAACGGCGAGTTTGCCGCCCGCCTAATCGATTTGGCGGACAGCACCAATAAGGGTCGACCTTATGCAGTTAGCGAATTCGCTTCGCCCGGTGCCGTACAAATCGGGGAGACGGTTAAAGCTCATGCCGCAGGCTTGGAGCTTCGTATCAACGGTGGTTATGAGGGTGCGGAGCGAGTAAAGCTGGCCTTCGTACGTCAAGACTATGACGGTCATGTGGACTTCGGTATTACGGCTTGTCGCTTGACATGGGATGCACGGTATCGACTCTTGGGACATCGCGACGTATTGGGCTCTTTGACAGGTCTCGGTATTGATCGGAGTCGTTTCGGAGATATTATTATGCATGAAGACGGGGCCGTTATTTTAGCTGACTCGACCTTGTATGATTATTTGCGGCAAAATCTGGAAAAAATAGCTATGGTAACCGTAACGGTAACGGAGATTCCTTTATCTGACATACCGCCTCGAAAAGAGAAGGTCAAGGAAGTAAAGACCACTGTAGCTTCTCTGCGATTGGACGCTATTGTCTCGTCAGGTTTCGGTATATCGCGTACCAAAGCGGCTGAGGCTATTAAAGGCGAGCGCGTACAGGTTAATTGGCAACCTGCTAAGGGCCCGGCACAAGAGGTCGGTGCCGGCACGGTCATTTCTTTACGCGGAAAAGGGCGTATGGAAGTGGCGGAGATTACAGGAACGTCAAGAAAGGGACGCACAGGCGTATTGCTTAAACGGTTTATATAAAGAAACGGATCAGAGGAGGAATTGTACTATGCTGACACCTATGGATATTCATAATAAAGAGTTTAAAAAGGGCTTTCGCGGATATGCCGAAGAAGACGTAGATAATTTTATGGAAACTCTTGCGACAGATTATGAAAAAGTTTATCGTGAATACAGCGAACTGAAGGAACGATGCGAATCGTTGCAGGATAAGTTGACTCAATATGAAAAAATGGAAGCGACGATGAACAGCACTTTGATGCTGGCTCAAGAAACGGCGGAAAATGTCAAGGTACAGGCTCGTAAAGAGGCAGAGCTTATTTTGCAGGAAGCGGAAAACAAGAAAAAGCAAATGGTAGACGAAACGTCTATTAACATGCAGGCGACGCAGCAGGAAGTAGACAGCCTGAAAGCTCAGATGAATGCTTTCCGTGCTAAATGTAGAGCTATCTTGACAAGCCAGTTGCGCCTTTTGGACGATATGGTTATTGACGGCTCTTCTGAAGAGGGTGTTGCGGAAACGCCGGAAACCGTGGAATCGGAAGAAAATTAAGCTTTGAATGACATGATATGCTCTCTATGTGACTGTATTAAATGCAGTTGCCGGAGAGTATATTTTTTATCTCATAGGAGACAAAAATGAAAAAAGCCATTATGATGACCCTATTGGCAGTAGGGGCGATTACTTCGTCAGTATGGGCCTATAATCCGTATGCTCCCAATCCGTTTGATGTTGTCGAGAAAAAATCGCAAGCCTATATATATGTAAAAGAACTGACAGAGGCAGGATTGACCGGAGTCGAACGAGATAGGGTAAGTCCGACTTACCCTCTTACCCATTACGAAATGATAAAAATGGTGGAGACGGCCCTTACAAATAAGGATAAGGCGACGCCTGAGCAGGTTGAGAAAATAGATGCATTAAGCAAAGAGTTTGGTGACGAACTATCGGCTGATATGAGAACTTCACATGGAGACAAAAGCGAAGGAAAGCCTTTCGAGTGGAAGCCGATGGAGAAAAATTATGAATAAGCCCGAACTGATAGCCTTTGATTTGGACGATACATTGTTGCGTGATGACGGAACTATATCGGAACGAACGCTGCATGACCTGCACCGCTTGGCAAAAGAGGGTATTATCACCGTTATTGCTACAGGCAGAATGTATGCTACGGCCAAACCTTATGCGGACTTGCTTGCACTTCCCGACATGCCGTTGATCTTATTTTCAGGAGCCTTGATTCAGAAAATATCCGGTGAAAAATTGTATGAAAAAACCTTGTCACCCGAGATTACGGCACAGATTAATAAGGCGGCTTTTAGACACGGATGGACGGCACAGACCTATATTAATGATACTTTATATGTCAGAGAAAAGAACTCGTTTGTAGAATCCTATGAACGGCATACGGGTATATGCGCCGTAGAAACGGGAACTATTGATAAAATTCCTCAACAAGGGGCTGACAAGATACTCATACACGGACGAGCCGATGAGTTGCCGGCCGTAAAGGAGTACTTGAGTAAGGTGACCGGGCAGGAAGCGGAACTGTTATTTTCACGCCCTGAATATTTGGAAATTATGGCTGCGGGAACCTCTAAGGGAAGAGCTCTGGAAGTCGTATGCCGTTACTATAAAATTGATGTGAGCCGAGCCATGGCATTCGGTAACGGTCAAAATGATACGGAAATGTTAAAGAAAGCGGGTTTTTCCGTCGCTGTCGCCAATAGTGCATATGAAGTGAAAAAAGTAGCAGACTTTGTGACAGAAAGCAATAATGAAGACGGCGTAGCCGTTGCCTTGGAACGATTTGTTTTGTAACAAGAGGGGAGAACTTGTATGGGACAGTTTCATTTAATCATTCTTACAGGTATGTCCGGCTCGGGAAAGAGCCATGCACTACAAATTTTGGAAACTATGGGGTATTTTTGTATCGACAATATTCCGCCGTCACTGATTCCTGAATTTGCTTCGATTTGCGCTAAAAGCGGCGGGGATCGGGTTCGGCATGTAGCTGTCAGTGCCGATATAGGCGATGACGCTTATCTGGGCGGCCTGGAAAAGGCCGTAAAAGATATGAGAGACCGAGGGATTTCCTGTGAAGTTGTCTTTATGGAAGCTTCGGAACGAACCTTGATCAGTCGTTATAAGGAAATGCGCAGGGTTCACCCTTTTGCCGTACAAGGGAGAATCAGTAAGGGCATTGAGGTGGAAAGAGAACGTTTTGCTCAACTGAGAAGACATGCTGATGTCATCCTTGACACGACAGGGCTGACTATGAAGGAATTGCGGGAAGTTTTTCGAAAAAAATATACGTTACGAAAAAAGGATGAAAAACTGTCAGTGACGGTAGTGTCCTTCGGCTTTAAATACGGCATTCCCATTGATGCCGATATTGTAGAAGATGTACGCTTTTTGCCCAATCCTTTTTATGTGGAAGAACTACGACACTCTACAGGGCGAGTTCCGGCAGTTCGCGATTATGTGGAAGCGTCGGATGTAACGAGCGTATTCAAAGAAAAATGGTTTTCTTTTATCGATTTTCTTTTACCTCACTATAAAGCTGAGGGAAAGGGCCAGTTGGTGATTGCAGTCGGTTGTACCGGCGGGTTGCATCGCAGTGTAGCGATGGCGGAAGCCATGTATAAGCATTTGCGTGAACAACAGGTGCCGGTGACGATTGAACACCGCGATATGGATAAAAATGAAGTAAAATGCGATGCCCCCGGATATGAAGGGGACGAACGATAGGAGAGACTTCTTATGAAACTTTTCAGATGGTTACGTCCCGGTGTTCATGTCAAACGATGGCTATTTCTTTTTGGTATCGGAATGATGATTACCAGCTTCGGTTTGATTCTTACCTTCAACTATGAATGGATTGGGGCTTTGGAAGAATGGACTTTTCGCATGCTGTATGAAGTGACAGGTCATTACAACTATACGGTGTTGGCTTCGTCGGGTATAGTCATACTTCTTGCAGGTCTATTGGTCATGGGGTGGACTACTCGCCGGCTGGTTCGTAATATGTTATCCATTGTCATGCCCGGTGAGTCGGGTAATTTCAGTGACCTGATTTTAGAAAATCTTAAACTGTCCAAGGGACCGAAGGTTGTCGTTATCGGCGGCGGTACGGGCTTATCCGTTCTGCTACGCGGCTTGAAAAGTAAGACTTATAATTTAACGGCTGTTGTTACGGTTGCTGATGACGGCGGCTCATCCGGTCGTATTCGGCAGGACTTGGATATGATAGCCCCCGGAGACTTACGTAACTGCTTGGTGGCTATGGCCGATAAAGAAGGGCTGATGGAAAAACTCTTTGACCATCGCTTCGGCGGATCCGGTAACTTATCGGGACATAGCTTCGGCAATCTTTTTATTGCTGCACTTATTGAAGTATTGGGTGATGCCGAAGGAGCCATGGATGCGACCAGTAAGATTTTGAAAATACGAGGTAATGTCATTCCTTCGTCAGCGGAAACGATTCTGCTTAATGCGGAAATGACAGACGGCACTGTTGTACAAGGTGAGTCGCAGATTCCCTTGGTGAAGGGGAAAATAAAGCGGGTCTTTACGACGCCGGCAGAACCGAAAGCCGTAACATCCGCTATTCAGGCTATCCGCGAAGCGGATGCGATCGTTCTTGGCCCCGGCAGCTTGTATACTAGTATTATGCCGAACTTGCTTATTCCTGATATTGCAGCGGCAATCAGAGAGAGCGAGGCAAAGAAAATTTATATTTGTAATGTAATGACTCAGCCCGGTGAAACGGATGGCTATAGTGTGTCCGACCATGTGGCGGCGATTAATCGTCACGCAGGAGCGGAGATTATAGATTTTGTACTGGCCAATAACGGGGCTGTCGAACCGGCTGTATTGCAGCACTATGCAGAGGCGGGGCAACAACCTGTGCGCATTGACAAAAAAGAAACGGGGAAAGAAGGCGCAACGGTCATTTTAGCGGACCTCGTCAGTAAGGAAACGGGTTCTACTCATGACCCCAAAAAATTAGCGACTGTCCTCTTCGATTTAATCAATGCCTTGCGCAGTGACTTATCTCCTCAACTTTTAAATTATTATTTGAAACGATATAATCGTAAGCACTAGGAGGCATTATGTCCTTTGCGGAAGATGTGAAAAATGAAATCGCTCATTACGAGACGACGGACGAAAGGGTTCGGCGAGCCGAGTTGGCTGCTTTGTTATGTATCGGCGGTACTGTATTACACGGTACCGCCGATTGTACGGCAGGATTGGAATTCAGCACTGCCAATAATGCCGTAGCCCGTCGAGCTCTTTCAGGGTGGCGACTGATTTCACGGGTTCCGCCGGAAGTCAGTGTGCGTCGAGGTTTGAAACTACGCAAAAAGAATTATTATGTCTTGCGTTTATCGCCGACAGTTGAAACGACGTCAGCTTTGGAAAAATTAGCTGTATGGCCCGAAGACCGGGATTTTTCCAAGCTGGGATTAAAAAAAAGTGAATGCGGTCGAGCCTTTCTTCGCGGTGCGTTTATGGGAGGCGGTTCGGTTAACAAGCCTAACGGCGATTACCATTTGGAGCTCATGACGGAACATGAAAGGTTAGCCGCATTTTTATTGAAGTTAATGCATCGCTTTAAATTGCCGGCTAAGATGACGGATCGCAAGGGCGAGTTTTTGGTCTACATAAAAGAAGGAAACGGAGTATCTGACTTTTTACAATATATAGGTGCCGACAGAGCTTACTTGGAGTTTGAAAGTGTGAGAGTCCTTAAAGAGATGCGCAATAATGTGAATCGAGTGGTTAATTGTGAAACGGCCAATTTGCAAAAGACCGTTGATGCGGCAATAGGACAGATTCGTGATATTGAGCGATTACAAGTTTCGGGGAGATATGGGGAACTGTCGCCTAAATTGCGAGAGACCGCCGAGATACGGTTGGAAAATCCGGAGGCGACACTCGGTGAATTGGCCGAGATGTCAGGCATATCCAAGTCGGGGCTGTCACATCGTTTCAGTAAAATTCGACAATTAGCCGAAAAAGCGGAAAGGTAGGAAGAAACATATGAAGTTTGGTAAGAAACATTTCTTTCAATGTACGGTAGCGGCCTTTGCTGTCTTAGCCGGGCTTACCGTATACGGTGCCGATGTACGAACGCCGGCTGTGGCCGATAAGATAGTACGGTTACCTATGAAACAGATGGCCTTGGGGATTCCGAAGGATACGGGAAATTTGTTGTTTTCCGACAGCCCCGAGTACGCAACACGTGACGGCATGTTGTATAGTGACATGGTACGAGGTGATAGTCGTATGTACTTTTACCATGTTAATCAGACGAGTGAGAATAAAAAAATACTTGTTGTCGCATCCAATACGGAGGATAAGCCCATTGATATTTATGTACACGGGTCCTGGTACAGTCATCCCAGTGAAGATTACTACGGCGTAGGCAGGGAACTATCGGAAATTTACTATAAGGATAAACAAAAAGAATATAAGATTACGGTTCAGCCGCGGAGCACGGCCCTTCTTGACGAACGCTTGAATGATGTTGTTGTGTACCCCGACCAATTATTTTCAGGGATTGTCGATTTTCGAGTAGACGGAGCAGCACAGGTCTCTTCCGTTATAATGCCTGCGTATGAAGATCCTCATGAGTTTATGAAACGCGCCTTTTTATTGTCCAGTGATGATGTGAAATTACGTGGCCGGTTTAAGGGTAAGGACCGGGCCCTGAAAACCTTGGTTCCTTATACACCGAAGGACGGTATTTCATATATTCTCTTAGCTGACGGACAGAGTGACCCGTTTTTAAAAGGGCCGGATATACTTGACAATCGCCCGTCTGAAAATTTCGGTAATTACGGTGTTGACTACACGGTAACTGTAGATACAAAGGGAAAAGGGCCTGTGCATTTGTACTTTAATCCCATTGGCGGAGAATATTCGGGCGTTGTTGAAGTGACGAGAAAACACGGCGGTGAATCATCGACGGAAACGGTAGGCTTACCTCGAACGGGACATAGCATGGGGTTCGGCAATGCTTACGCCATAGAATATGTAACGACATTTAAGAGCGGAGATGTCGTTAACATACATTTCATGCCGCCCGGTGCGGCGAACCTGCCCGTTCGGTATATTTTGGTACCCGATGAGGTTGCGAAAACTGTTGTAAAAGACGTGACCGATGAGGAAAATCGTTTGAAAGCGCTACTCGACTCGGCTGTGAAAGTGGATCGCTCGGATGATCAGGCCGCTGAAAATCGTGATGTCGAAGCAAGTGACCATTCTACGCCGCCTGTCCATCTCTTGGACGTAGAAGAAACAAAATAGCGTATAATGGCCTGAAACAGGCATAGAAAAACACCGATGTCTTGCCGGATGTATCCGGCAGACATCGGTGTTTGCTTTCTGTGAAAGATAATTATTCTTTCGGTTCCGTTCCGAACCATTTTTTATACAACTTAGCATAAGTTCCGTCAGCTTTTAAGTCTTGGAGAGCCTTGTTAATTTGCTGTGTCAAATCAGTTTTGTCTTTGGCGGTTGCCATAGCGACGCCGCGAGAAAGAATGGGTTCGCCGGCCAGTTTTAACTTAGCGTTGCCGCCCTGCTGTAAATAGTAGAGTGCGACAGCCTGATCGATAGCGACGGCATCAATTGTGCCGGCTTCCAATTCCATCCAGCCTTGTGTATTCGTGTCGAACTGTTTAACTGTTGCACCGTGTTCTTGCGAGATTTCAACCGGTTTTGATCCTACTTGTGCGCCTACGGTTTTTCCTGAAAGGGAGTCGAAGCCTGTAATATCTGTATTATCTTTTCTTACGACAACAGAGTAACCGCCTTTAAAGTATACGTCCGTGAAATTTACTTTTTCCTGACGTTCAGGTGTCGCATCCATTCCGGCTGCAATTAAATCTATTTGACCGCTTTGCAGTGCAGGGATAAGAGCGTCGAAGCCCATGTTTTTAACTTCCATCTTGTAGCCCAATTTATCACAAATAGCCTGGGCTAAGTCTATGTCAAAGCCTACGTCTTTTTCATTTTCCGTAAATTCAAAAGGCGGGAAAGTGGGTTCAGTGCCGACAACCAAGGTCTTTTCCGAAGACGAAGAGGTGGATGAACTGCTGCCGCAACCGGCAGCAAAAAGGGATACGGCTGCCACTGATGCAGCTAATACTGCTAAATACTTCTTTTTCATTGTAAAACCCTCCTAAATTAATTCGCTTAGATTTTGCAGAATTCTATACTGACCGGCTGCTGTAAAATCGGCAACCGTTGTCATACCTGTCGTAACGGCGGCAAAATTAACGCCGGCAGCTCGCGCCGTGTCCATGTCAATCAGACTGTCGCCGATGTAGAGTACATCGCTATGAGCAAGGTCGAAGCGATGTAGAATGAGATGAATCCCTTCACCGGAAGGCTTCGGTTCCGTTACGTCTTCAAAACCGATAATGCAGTCGATGAGTGACTCTATGCCGTCACGCTGTAAGGTTTCCGAAATTCGGGAGCGGGTTTTGGTTGAAACAATACAACACAGAGCTCCGTTTTTCTTTAAATGAGTCAACACGGGAATCGTGTCGTCATATAAACGGGTGTTGGCTGTCATTAAAACATCGGAATACCGTATCTTATATAAGTTTATAAGTGATTTTATTTTAGACGAATCGGTTTCGCCTGTCAATTGAGCCATGGCGTCGTACATAGTCATACCGATGGTTCGTCGTATTACATCTTTGGGAAAAGGGCCATATCCTTCATCGGCAAAGAGCCTTTCAAAGCACATGACAATTCCTTTTTCGGAATTTGCCAAAGTGTAATCAAAGTCAAAAATATAAGCCTTGTACATAATGAATCCTTGTCTTTATGTTACTAACAGGTTAATAGGTCGGTTCCGTACCGAACCATTTCTTATATAATGTAGCATATGTGCCGTCGGCTTTCAATTCATCCAAGGCCTTGTCGACCTTTGCGGTCAATTCTGAATTTTCTTTTGTCGTGGCCATTGCTACGCCGGCCGACAGAATAGGTTCGCCGACTGTTTTAAAAGCTTTATTTCCTCCTTGATTTAGGAAGTATAAAGCCACGACTCTGTTAACGACTACGGCATCACATGTATGTGATTCTAACTCCATCCAACATTGGTCGTTTTGGTTAAATTCTTTTACTACAGCCCCGTATTGTTTGGCATAATCGGCTGCTTTAGTACCCATTTGCGCACCTACGGTTATATCTTTTAAATCATCAAAGCTGTGAATGGTGTCATTATCTTTGCGTACGACAATCGTATATCCGTCTTTAAAATATGTTTGTGTGAAATTAACATGCTCTCTTCTTTCGGGAGTGGCATCCATGCCCGAAGCAATTAAGTCTATTTGACCGCTTTGCAAAGCCGGAATGAGTCCGTCAAACGCCATGGCCTTGATTTCGGGTTTCATGCCCAACTTCTCGGCAATAGCCTTGGATAAATCTACATCGAAGCCGACGTAGTCTTCACCTTGCGTAAATTCGAAAGGTGGGAAGTTGGGGTTCATGCCTATGATGAGCGTTTTTTCGGTGTTGCCTTGAGGACTCGAGGTGCCGCAACCTGTTAAGGCACTGACAGCAATGAGAGTAAGAGTAATAAGTGCGAGAAATTTTTTAAACATATAAAATCGCCTACCTTTCTTTAAGATGGTATAAGTATACAACAATGGATAAATAAAAACAAGTAAAAAATGAATAAAAATAAAAGCAAACGATAAATAAGTAGTGTAGAATGGCTTAGCTATGCGAATAAGAAGAAAAATAAAGACATAAAAATTAATAAAGCGGACAGAAGAGGCTGTTTAAATCAAAGCGTGTAAAGAAGGTAATTGAGGAATATGATACACCGGTATGGCAGAAAAGAACGATATACCCATAAAGAAAGATTTTAAAAATAAAAGAAAATCTAGTATAATTAAGAGGATAAGGAGTGACACGAACGGAGGTATGAGTGTGAAACACAACCTTTTTGCATTTGCTACGAGTGAACTTTCGCAAGACGCTTTTTTCTGCTGGGCCTTGGATTGTTTAAATCGGGATGAAGACTCGCCATTATATGGACTCGGTAGAAGTTTTTGGGCCTTGCTGTCAGGCCGTAAGAATGATACCTTGCCGAAGATTAAAGGTGTTGTTATCAGGCGGCAATTTAAGCATGTGGATGTTCTGGCTTTGGTAGTGTATAGTAATCGGACGATAGATGCCCTGGTTATTGAAGACAAGGTGAACACATCGGAGCATGACGATCAGATACAAACGTATTTAACGGAACTAGACAACTTGTTGGACAGTCTTTCGATAGAAGACGGTAGAAATAAAGATATAGAAGAAGATTTAAAAGAAATTGTGCGTAATGAATATACTCTGAAAGCGTGCCAGTTTAACTGTTTCGTAGCCTATGTAAAGACGGGATTTTTCAGTGATGCCGACTGGGATACGGTGAAACGGGAAAGAAAACTGAGAGAAAAGGCGATTCCTGTTTTGGCAGTGTCTGCCGAGGATTTAGTCAAAGTCGTTGATACATATGTTCATGACAGTGAAATCGTAAGCATGTATAGCACTTATTTGCATGAAGAGTTCTTGGACAAAGCGAATTTGTATGAGCGTGCCTTGACGGAAGGGGCGGATTTAAAAACTCTATTAAAGACTACGGAAGTCGTGCCGTATTATTTTTTACGTATCTTATTTGACGGTGAAACGGCTTTGGGAATCAGTCGTCGAATGTGGGAGTCCCGGACAAGGGGAGACGGAAGTCGTGTTATTAATTCCGGCCATAATATCGGCGGCAGACGTTGGTCACACATAAAATTTTGGCGTAGACCCCTTGAATGGGGTGACGAAACACACCCCTACCTCTTTTGGCGTATTGATACTGACGGTAATGGAATGTATTTAGCCTTAAGGTATTATGATGAATCGGGACGGGACAACGGATTAAATCGTGAAGAAACTTTCTTGCGCTTACAGGAAATCATAAGAGAGACATATGATGTTCTTAAAAAGGATATAGAAGGGTTGGAAGTTCCGTTTAAAGACAAGGAAGCTCTACCATTAGTAAGTGAAAGCAACGGTCGTAGGAGTAAAGGGAAACGAAAAGAAAATACGCTCATTCATATACACATAGAGTCTGTTATAGAAAATTGGGGAAGAAACTCTGTTTCCGACGAATTTATTAAAGCTCTTCGCAAAGCGGACTGTAAATTGTATAGTGCAATCGCAAAGGCCTTTGCTGTATCGGATAAGTAGAGAAAAAGGCTTACGGGGCATACAAAATTTTGTATGCCCCGCTTTTATATGTATAAAACGGAAAAACAGATAAAAAGAGGTTGACAAGAGAAGGTGAATGCGGTAAGATAAACGAGTCGCCAAACGGCGAGTGACCTTTGAAAACTGA
>ERZ1036431.17-NODE-17-length-224566-cov-28.403361_pt1 | contig 224566 bp, 201 predicted proteins | sample MGYA00514222_ERZ1036431 | MGnify/ENA primary metagenome ERZ1036431 (study PRJEB33795, sample SAMN09464926) | human gut metagenome | host: Homo sapiens | place: USA: Stanford, California | collected 2016-08 | study: EMG produced TPA metagenomics assembly of the... | reverse complement strand
AGTTCTTCTAACAGGCATCATAATTTTAGTCTCCTATCTTTAAGTTAAACATTCAATTAATAAATTTAGAACTTCGGCATTTTCACTTCCGATGGTATCGGTTATCCCGCCTTCCATCGTCCGCTCTCGAACCGTTGTTCGTTTCTATAAATGCAAACCTTATGCCAAGAGATTTTAGAGACTAAAATTGTCTATTTGTCATTTTTATAATGTCATTTTTGCAATATAAATGACAAAATGTATCCTGTTTTTATTTATTTTATATAAGATAGATATTAATTTGATAACCTGTTTACTTCTTCTCGATCAGTTTGAACCTTATTCTTAGTGTTTGCCTTTCTTCGTCATAATCATAACTAATGATTTTGAAGGTACCCACTTCAGAAGTATGGGATACATGCAATCCGATGCAGGCGCAGGCATCATAATCTCCAATGCGGACAATGCGAAGAGTTTCGCTTGCATCGGCAGGTAGCTTACTTAAATCTACAATATCTTTGGCCTGTTCATGAGTCATAAACTCAACAGTCACAGGTAGGTTCTGACTGATTACCTCGTTCACTCTATCTTCAATAGACTGGATTTGTTCCGCTGTCGGACATGACGAAAGTATATAGTCACATTTGCTTTTTTTTCTTTCGATGTGGGCATTGCGAGAACGTGGGCAGCCAAAGGTTTTCACGATGGTTGCATTGAGTAAATGCTCTGCTGTATGCATAGGAGGGTATTCCTGCTTATTGTGATCGTTGAGTTGAATTTGTTGTTCCATAATTTAATAAGTTATTTCAAGTTTATTATTCAAAGCATAATTATCTGCACTATTTTCTGATTTGTAGTTTGCTGCTTTATTATAAACTAACCATACATTGACACAATGTCCGATTTCATGCATTAATAAACGTTCAAGATAATATCTTCTTGCATTTTCTTCTGTGAATTCAATATACCAGTTATCTCGTTCTTTTACAGGTTCAGATGCATAGCCTTTATACCATGTTAGTAGTTTGTGACTGGGTTTGCTCTTTCCTATGGATATTTTGTTGTTTTTGGGAAATGGATACAGTATGATGGCATATACTCCACTACCCGTAGTAAAATAACTTTGGCAATTTACTTTAGAATTAGGCTTGCGTAGCCATATGTGTGTTATACATGATACATCTTTTTCGGGTAATTGATTCAATACACTTTCAATATGGTCTATTGTTATTGGAAAATAGAAATCCCTGGACGGATTTTCCATTATATAAATGGGGCATTTATCAAATTCAGTTGGTTTTAATAAAGAGTGTTCTCTTTTCACTATATTATCCTTTAATTTGATTCGCATTCTTCCTCCTTTAATGTCACCAAAGGTGCGACTTTTCTTCCAGGCTGTTTTTTTCTTATTTTGTTGATGTCTCATAGGTTTTATCTTTTGTGTTTATTCATGGCATTTTGTATTTAGTCATTTATTGTTTCCAATAATGATTTTCTCCCCCAAGAAATGAGGTTGTTTATCCATACCTAAATCTATAAACATTTTGACTCTTGCGAGTAATTCCCGGATGTTAGTTTTCAGTCCGGCATAAGCATTTACATTTTGTGCGTTGTACCCGATGGCGTCTATTCCATTTTTCTCTGCAAGATAGATCGCTCGTTCATTATGGAAACGTTGTGAGATGATGGTCAGACGATTCTGTCCAAACACTTCTTTGGCACGTACAACAGAGTCGAGAGTCCGGAATCCGGCATAATCTAAATAAATGAATTTTTCAGGAATACCTTTTTGTATGAGTGCTTTCTTCATTTCTTCCGGTTCATTGTAATCCTCTTTACGGTTATCGCCGCTGATGAGGATATATTTAATTTTCCCGGCTTTATATAACTCTACTGTTGCAAGAATTCGATAATCGAAATATAAATTGTTATTTCCATTTTTCAACTTGGGAGAAGTTCCGAGAAGTAATCCTACATTGTTGGAGGGGATAGTATTTACTTCCGTATATAGTTTGGAGACTGTGTGTTTCTTGATCGTCCTGTTACATACAAGTATGCTGATTACACACAGAATAGCTATTATTAGAGTGGTATAAAGTAGTTTGCGTTTCATGTTTCGGATAATAATTGTGACTTTACAAAAATACCATTCTTTTTTAGGAAATCAAGCATATAGACATAAAAAAAGGAGCAACGCCTTGCTCCAACCTTTGTTAACCTTAAATCTAATACTATGAAAAACACAATGCAAAGATACGGACTGTTGTGAAATTAGCAAATAATCCAAGAAAAAACGCATGTTATATAACATAGATTAAGAAAAAGTACCTTCGCCTTAACGGTTATTCGATATTTTGGACAACAGATAAATGCGTATGCTTCCATTTTTCTTTCTTCATCAACTTTTTTAATAATTACTATGAACTGATTTAACAGCTGAATTTATTCGAAAAAAGCAAAGCTACAAATAAATTTTAGCACATGCGATTTGCGTTATAAAGATTCAAAAATAGAAAAATCGAACTATACATTTTAATATATATAGTTTATTATTTATATATTTATAATAATACCGGTAAGTGTTCAAGGGGGCTTTTTAGGAAGGCGTAACCAGTTGTCATATAGTGAGTTATCTGCCTTTGGAGAGTGTTCCACTATGCGTTCGGCAAAAAGGCGCTTTTTATTCCCTAAATGGAGGCTCTAAACCCATGCGGCAGAGCCTCTGTTTGATACATTCAGAGGCTTCGTTTCAGGCAAATGAAGCCTCTAACTTTTGCTTCCCCAAAGAAAGGTTATTAATATGCGAACGTATATGACTATTTAGAACCGAAACCAATTGAAAAGAACCGATGAATTTAGAAGCTCCCAGCGTATGGCGTATTTTTGCTGGAAACCTGAAAACAATAACAAATATGCAGAAAAAATCTCTCGCGTCTGACATTTATCAGCACATTATGGCATGGAAATGCACAAAAAATAGCCGTACAAAGTATGGTGCATCGCTTTTCTTTTTATCTTTGCATGAAATATAATATTACTAATACTTAATATAAACATGGATAAAAGAAGATGGGGCCAATGGATATTATTGGCTGTTGTTTGCTTGAGTTTCTCGATAGGAGAAAGCTATGCGCAGAAAAATGATTTTGCTAATCTACGTCGTTATTCAAAAGAAAATGCTGCACTTCCACAAGCGACAAAGAAAGACAAACGGGTTATTTTTATGGGAAATTCCATTACGGAAGGATGGGTAAGGACTCATCCGGATTTTTTCAAATCAAATGGTTACATTGGCCGTGGAATCAGTGGGCAGACTTCCTATCAATTCTTGTTACGGTTCCGGGAAGATGTGATTAATCTTTCTCCTGCTTTAGTGGTGATTAATGCCGGAACAAATGATGTCGCTGAAAATACACAAGCGTATAATGAAGATTATACATTCGGAAACATCGTTTCTATGGCGGAACTGGCAAAAGCAAATAAAATAAAAGTAATTTTGACTTCCGTATTGCCTGCTGCTGCATTTAAGTGGAGAATGGAAATAAAAGATGTTCCGCAGAAAATTAAATCTTTAAATGACCGGATAGAGGCTTATGCAAAAGCAAATAAAATTCCGTTTGTTAATTATTACAAGGCAATGGTGGTTGACGAAAATCAGGCCTTGAATCCTCAATATACTAAAGATGGAGTTCATCCAACGAGCGAGGGATATGATATTATGGAACCGTTGATTAAAAATGCCATAGAGAAGGCTCTTTGATTTATCATCGCTTGAAGTAGGAATAATCCAACTATAAGAAATGGGAGGATTGCATGAATAGATTCAGTCGTAATGAACGATCAGTCTATATCTGCAATCCTCCTTAATTTATGCTTTAGAGAGTGGTACATTATGTCTTTTCAATTTTATATTTTTCATTGAAGGTGACGTATAGACATAAAAAAAGGAGCAACGCCTTGCTCCAACCTTTGTTAACCTTAAATCTAATACTATGAAAAACACAGTGCAAAGATACGGGATTCCGGTAACTTTGCAAATTATCAGCCCTTAATTGGTGTTTTTATAACACTAATTAATAGACTAAATGCGAAGTTACAGGTTTGTTAAGAGTTTCAGCCCTTAGCAATCAGGCTATAATAAGTGAACAAAGGGGAAATTTTATCCCCATTTCTCTTTCATCAAGTCCTCCAGTTTCAATAATTCGTCACGATATTGTGCGGCTTCGATAAATTCAAGTTTCTTGGCTGCTTCCTGCATCAGTTTGCGGGTACGCTCGATACTCTTTTCCATCTGCGCTTTACTCATATACTGCACTATCGGATCTGCTGCGATATTCGGAGTAGAAGGTTCTACATAAGCATGTCTTTCTTTCAACAGCTCATCTGCCTCTTTTGCATTACCGAATACAGACAAGTTTCTGGCCTTTTTAATCTGTTGCGGGGTAATTCCGTTTGCCTCATTGTATGCCAACTGCTTTTCGCGGCGACGGTTCGTTTCATCAATCGTCAGTTTCATACTATCCGTCATCTTATCAGCATACATGATTACCTTACCGTTCACATTACGCGCGGCACGTCCCGCAGTTTGTGTCAACGAACGGTGGGAGCGGAGGAATCCTTCTTTGTCTGCATCGAGAATAGCGACGAGAGACACTTCCGGAAGGTCGAGACCCTCACGAAGCAGGTTGACCCCGATAAGTACGTCATAAACTCCTTGACGGAGATCATCCATAATCTTCACACGTTCCAGTGTGTCGACATCACTATGGATATAGGTACATCTCACATTATTATTAAGAAGATATTCTGCCAGTTCTTCTGCCATTCGTTTGGTTAGTGTAGTGACGAGTACGCGTTCTTCCTTTTCAATACGGAGCTGGATTTCTTCCATTAAATCGTCAATCTGATTGAGACTCGGACGTACTTCGATGATAGGATCAAGCAGACCGGTAGGACGAATCACCTGTTCCACGACAATTCCTTCCGACTGAATCAATTCATAATCCGCCGGTGTAGCACTGACGTAGATTACTTGTTTTGCCATCTCCTGAAACTCTTCAAATTTCAACGGACGGTTGTCCATAGCGGCAGGCAATCGAAAACCATATTCCACAAGATTGATTTTTCGCGCACGGTCTCCTCCATACATTGCACGGATTTGGGGTACGCTTACGTGGCTTTCGTCGATAACGATCAGGAAATCATCCGGAAAGAAATCGAGCAAACAATAGGGGCGGGTACCGGCAGCACGGCCGTCAAAATAACGGGAATAATTCTCAATTCCGGAACAATGTCCCAATTCCCGGATCATTTCCATATCGTAAGTTACTCGCTCATACAATCGTTTGGCCTCGTATTCTTTGCCGATAGATTCGAAGAAAGCTACTTGCTTGGTTAGATCATCCTCTATTTCATGAATAGCACGGAGAGTAGCCTCTTTGGTAGTCATGAACAGGTTGGCCGGATAAATCTTATAGGCGTCAAATGGTGCGATAGTGACTCCTGTGATAGGATCTACCTCTTCGATGCCGTCAATCTCATCCCCCCAAAAGGTGACACGGAGCAGGTTGTCGGTATAAGCCAGATAAATATCCACTGTGTCGCCCTTGACCCGGAAATTTCCACGGTTCAAGTCGATATCATTGCGGACATACAAACTGTCTACCAAACGACGTAGAAACACATTGCGGTCTATCATCCGTCCCCGTTCTATTTCGATGACATTTTTGTAGAAGTCCGAAGGATTTCCCATACCGTAGATACAAGATACGGAAGAAACCACTACCACGTCTTTTCTTCCGGAGAGTAGGGCGGAAGTGGCAGAGAGTCGGAGCTTGTCGATTTCGTCATTGATGGCGAGATCCTTCTCTATATATGTATCACTGTTCGGCAGATAAGCTTCCGGCTGGTAATAATCATAGTAAGAAACGTAATATTCTACCGCATTATTGGGGAAAAATCCTTTAAACTCACTATAGAGCTGGGCAGCCAGTGTTTTGTTATGGCTCAAAATCAACGTGGGTTTATTGATATTGGCGATCACATTGGCAATGGTAAATGTTTTTCCCGACCCGGTCACTCCCAATAAAGTCTGTGCGGGAACTCCCTGAAGTACCCCTTCAGTAAGTTGTGCTATAGCTTCCGGCTGATCTCCGGTAGGTTTATAAGCTGATGTTAGTTCATAATTCATAGTTAAATCCTAAAAAGTGGAGCAATATTCGGTAAAATAATCGAGATAACAAATCATTTTTCCAAATAAATCCTTTACTTTGCAACATATTAATATCAAAAAACAGATTCATACAACTAGTAATACCAGAAACACATGATTTGGAATGAGAGCATTGAGTGTATGGACCGCGAAAGTCTTCGCAAGATTCAAAGCATACGACTCAAGAAAATTGTAGATTACGTCTATCACAACACTCCTTTCTATCGAAAGAAGATGCAGGAAATGGGAATAACCCCCGATGAGATCAATAGTATCGATGATATTGTAAAACTGCCGTTTACCACGAAACATGATTTAAGAGATAATTATCCGTTCGGACTTTGTGCCGTGCCGATGAGTCAAATTGTACGTATTCATGCTTCTTCCGGAACAACCGGAAAACCGACGGTTGTCGGATATACCCGTAAGGACTTGTCTACATGGGCGGAATGTATATCGCGTGCTTTTACCGCTTATGGAGCGGGGCGTTCTGATATTTTTCAGGTATCTTATGGATACGGACTGTTCACGGGCGGATTGGGAGCACATGCAGGAGCCGAAAATATCGGTGCTTCTGTTATTCCGATGTCCAGTGGTAACACGGAAAAACAGATAACCTTGATGCATGATTTCGGATCGACAGTGCTTTGTTGTACTCCTTCCTATGCGCTTTATCTGGCAGATGCAATCAAAGATTCCGGTTTGCCGCGTGAAGAATTCCAACTGAAAGTCGGTGCTTTCGGTGCAGAACCCTGGACGGAAAATATGCGTCATGAGATAGAAGAAAAGTTGGGAATCAAAGCATACGATATTTATGGCTTGAGTGAGATTGCCGGACCGGGTGTCGGGTACGAGTGCGAATGTCAGCACGGGACTCACTTGAATGAAGACCATTACTTTCCGGAAATCATCGATCCGAATACGTTGCAACCGGTTGAGCCCGGTCAAACGGGCGAACTGGTATTTACCCATCTGACCAAAGAGGGTATGCCGTTGCTCCGTTACCGTACGCGTGATTTGACGGCCTTGCATCATGATAAATGTTCCTGTGGCCGTACATTGGTACGTATGGATCGTATTTTGGGACGTAGTGATGATATGTTGATTATCCGCGGTGTGAATGTATTCCCGACGCAGATTGAATCAGTCATTCTTGAAATGGAAGAGTTTGAACCGCATTATTTGTTGATAGTAGGTCGTGAAAACAATACCGATACAATGGAACTCCAGGTTGAAGTACGTCCGGAATTCTATTCGGATGAGATCAACAAAATGCTGGCTTTGAAGAAGAAACTGGGAGGACGTTTGCAAAGCGTACTCGGACTGGGAGTCAACGTGAAACTGGTAGAGCCTCGCAGCATTGAACGCAGCGTAGGTAAAGCGAAACGTGTAATTGATAACAGAAAGATTTAATACTTAAAACTTTACGATAATGGTAGCAAAACAACTTTCTATTTTTTTGGAAAATAAGTCAGGCCGTTTGACGGAAGTGACCGAAGTGCTGGCGAAAGAAAATATCAATCTTTCTGCCTTGTGCATTGCCGAAAATGCTGATTTTGGTATTTTGCGTGGAATTGTATCCGATCCGGATAGAGCATACAAAGCTTTAAAAGATAATCATTTTGCAGTGAATGTGACTGATGTAGTAGGTATAAGCTGTCCCAATATACCAGGTGCTTTGGCAAAAGTGCTGGGATATTTATCAGAAGAGGGCGTATTTATTGAATATATGTATTCGTTTGCCAATAACCATATTGCAAACGTAGTGATTCGCCCCAGCAACCTGGATAAGTGTATCGAGGTATTGAAAGAAAAGAAAGTCGATCTATTGGCTGCAAGTGACTTGTATAAGCTGTAAATATAACAGTGAGCAATAAATAATGAACGGTAAACAGTTGTGTTATCCAATTCAAGGATAGCGCAATTGCTTACCGTTTTTACTATAAATATAGTGACGCTATCCGGTGAAGATAGCGACGGTATATGCCAACGATACCGTCACTATCCTGAACACATACCGTCACTATTGTGATTCGTTTATAATCTGCTGTTTATAGTTTGTCGTTTGTATTTCGACGTCATTTTCTCTCCTTTTGTCGATGTTTAACGCCTTTTATGTATTAAAAAACACAGATTAATTGCTAAATTCCCAGCGAATAAGTAACTTTGCGCATTATTTTTAAATAGGATGAAGAAAAATATCATTATAACTTTGCTTGCGGCGGCTACTCTGACATCATGTGGAGAGTACAATAAATTGCTGAAAAGCACCGATTACGAATACAAGTACGAAGCTGCCAAAAACTATTTTGCGAAGGGACAGTATAATCGTTCAGCTACGTTGCTGAATGAGTTGATAACCATTCTGAAAGGAACCGATAAAGCGGAAGAATCTTTGTATATGTTGGGAATGAGCTACTATAACCAGAAAGATTATCAGACAGCTGCCCAGACATTTATCACCTATTTCAATACATATCCTCGTGGCACTTTTACTGAACTGGCACGTTTCCATGCGGGTAAGGCTTTATTCCTAGATACTCCGGAACCACGTTTAGATCAGTCAAGCACTTATCAGGCTATCCAGCAGTTGCAGATGTTCATGGAGTATTTCCCGAACAGCACAAAGAAGCAGGAAGCACAGGATATGATTTTTGCTTTACAGGATAAGCTGGTTTTGAAAGAGCTTTATTCAGCAAGGCTATATTATAATCTGGGTAATTATTTAGGCAATAACTATGAGTCATGTGTAATCACAGCTCAAAATGCATTGAAGGATTATCCTTATACTGATTATCGTGAAGAACTTTCCATTTTGGTTCTGCGTGCAAGACACGAAATGGCTATCTATAGCGTTGAAGACAAGAAGATGGATCGTTACCGCGAAACGATTGATGAATATTACGCTTTTAAGAATGAATTTCCTGAAAGTAAATATTTGAAAGAAGCCGAGAAGATATTCAATGAATCACAAAAAGTAATTAAAGACTAAATTTAAATAGATTTATGGACTACAAAAAAACGAATGCTCCTGCTACAACAGTAACCCGTGACATGATGGAACTCTGTGCTGATACAGGTAATGTTTACGAAACTGTTGCCATTATTGGCAAGCGTGCTAATCAGATCAGTGTAGAAATCAAAAACGATCTTTCAAAGAAATTGGCAGAGTTTGCCTCTTACAATGACAACTTGGAAGAAGTGTTTGAAAATAGAGAGCAAATCGAAATTTCTCGTTATTATGAGAAATTGCCGAAACCGGACTTGATTGCTACGCAAGAATACATCGAAGGGAAAATATATTATAGAAATCCGGCTAAGGAGAAAGAAAAACTTCAGTAATTTATTTTCTGACGAAGAATTTGATAGTCAAGTAGTAAGTGGGATGATGATCCCTGCTCCTTATTGCTTGGCTATTATTGTTTAACTCAACTACTATTTAGAATACTTATGATTCAACGAATTCAAACTGTTTATTTATTGATTGTTGTAGGATTGCTGATTACAGCCATGTGTTTGCCGATGGGCTACTTCATTGATGCAATGGGAGAACATCCTTTTAAGGCATTAGGATTGGAAGTAAACGGTACTATTCAGTCTACATGGGGCTTGTTCGGAATTCTGATGGTTAGCACCATCGTGGCTGTGGCAACTATCTTTTTATATAAGAACCGTATGTTGCAGATTCGCATGACAATTTTCAATAGCTTATTATTAGTAGGTTATTACATTGCTGCCCTTGCTTTTTATTTTGCATTGAAGAATGATGAAAATATGTTCCGTATAGGCTGGGCATTGTGTTTGCCGCTTGTTTCCATCATCCTGAATATACTGGCTATCCGTGCTATCGGACGGGATGAGGTGATGGTAAAAGCTGCGGATAGATTGCGATAAAAAGGACTAAAGTCCCCAGAAATAGAAATCCCCGCTAATTCGTTTAGAGTTAGTGGGGATTTTTTAGTTCGTTATGAATGGGATTTTGTTTATAAATAAGAGGTTTTAATCTCTTCCTCCTTGAAAGAGGGGTTATTTCTTCAAATCAAATAAATATGTGAGCTTTATGGTAATGGTTCCATGCGCTGCACGGGCGAAATAATCTTTCTTAGTAGTGCTGTAGAAATCAGACAGGGCAAAGTAATAACGGCCTTCAACGATGAAGCTACCAGCTTTCTTTGTTCTAAGTTCTACACCACCGCCACCGGCAATACCATAGTCAAATTTATTTTGAATCTTAACTCCGTACAGGGCTTTCTGTGTATCAGATAAGCTATTCATATCAATACCTTTTATTGTTTCCGATTCACTGATTAGAAAGCTGATTTGAGGACCTGCATGGACAAAGAATTGCAATCCTCTGTCTCGTCCGAAAGCAAGGTGAGCGAGGAAAGGAATATCTATATAAGTCATTTTGCGAGTGTAAGTTTTAGTAGGGTCCTTCGAAGTGACTTCATATCCGTTGGCGTCCAGTGATATTGTTTCAAATAATTGGTCCCAGCCTCGTTGCGAGACATTCAACTCGACCTGTGCGCCACAAATCATGGCAAAATACTTCTCGGATATATAACGTGCTGTCAAACCTCCGGTAATTCCCATCAGGCTATTTTGCTTGATGGTGGGAGTAAAGGAAGCACTGTTTAAATTGACACCTCCATTGATACCTACCGATAAATTGTTTCGTGCTTCTCCGATTTGAGCGACAGCAGGAAGGGCAAATCCTGTAAGTAGGAGTGTTGCGATCAAAAATGGTTTTATCTTTATCATTTTCGTATTATTCGAAGTCAAGTTTTACTAATTCAAAATTCTTAGTGAAACGTATGAAGAACACCTTTTTATTAATAAATCCTCCCCAGTTGTTTACACGCTCGAATTTGAATCCGGTCTGGATAGGAGTCAGGTTCATTTTAGGCAGATTGTTTTCCAGTTCCGAGCCATAAAGCGATAATCCTTTCAGGAAGAAGAAGCCGGTGTCAAAACCCAGCATTGCGTAATTAGGGTATTTGCTTGCCAAATCTTTGCTATACCATTTATGGTAAGCATTGGTAAACTGCACAGCTGCCGGGAACAACGTATTCGTATAGAATGAAGAATAGAAATATACATCCAATTCAAAGAAGTTTTCCAGATGATCTCTGGTATAGGTCTGCCATTCCGGATAGCCGAACAGATGAATATTCTCTGCAGGATTCTCTCTGACTAACAGCGTCAGTTGAGGAAGTATCTTAATTAGTAAGACGTTGTTGCCTGATGTCGGAATAAAGATGTTTTCTTTATCACTGCGGAGCGCTGCTTTCAACGTTTCTTTCGTTGCGCTTTCACTGACGGTTCTCATTGGAATTCCTTTACTTTTCAACTCTTGTTTCAAGCCGCTGATAAATTCCGCTTTCTCCTTATCAACGCTCGCCGGTTCTATGAAGATAACGTTTGCATTGGGAAATTGACGGGTGAAGTGCTCGTAAACTTCTGAATATAAGTAAGATTGAGGCGTATTGATCTGATAAACAGCTGGGTTGTTGAATACCTCTTCTCCTTTTTGAGAGAAAGGAATCACCAGGCGTATGTCGTTCTTCTCTGCGAAGTCGGACAATGGCTTTATTTGATTCTGATGCATCGGACCGAAGATGATATTCATACTTTTCATCTCGTTCTTGGCAAGAATCGTATTTAATGTAGAAACCTCTTTTCCGCAATCATATACATATAGATCAAGAGAAATACCTGTACGTTTCAGACTGTCTACTGCCATCAGGAAACCTTCGTAATATTCCACCATGCGTTTGTCTTCCTGGAAAGGCAACAATAAAGCTGCTTTAATGGTAGACAGCTTTTGGGGAGTCTCTTTACTTTTGCGGAAAAGCTCGCTATTGCTGGGAGGAATAGCGTAAGGATCTTCCTTCTGTGTAGGTTGCACGGTCGTTGCTGCCGGGTAAGGGATGCAAAGGAATTGTCCCTTTTTCATGCCTTTTTTCAGTTCCGGGTTAGCTGCAATTAACTCCTGCTCGCTGATTCCATATTCACGGCTCACGCTAAAAATAGTCTCTTTGCGTTTTACCTTATGCATATCCTTGCATTTCGGCACAACAGGACCTTGAATGGTGGTCTGTTCGGTAGGCGTTTGAGTTGCAGTAGCAGTTTGCTCTTCTTTTTTCTGCGGAATCAGGATGACCTGTCCGATGCGGAAATTTTCGGCACTCAAACCGGGGTTTGCTTCACAAATATCTTTGGCGGATACATTATACATGGTTGTCAGTTTGTATAGTGTTTCTCCGGCTTGAATCGTATGGAATGTTTCTCCCTTCTGACTCTCTTTTCCCGTAGGAATTTTGATTGTCTGTCCGGCATAGATCTTTTCGTCACAGCCCGGATTCAGACGTATAATGTCTGATGTAGTGACATTATACATCTTGGAGATGGAGTATAAACTTTGTCCTTTTTCGATGGTATGCAAGAAATATGATTGGTTTTCTTGTGCATAACTGATAGCATATGAAACGCTTATAAAAAGCAAAAATAAGAATATACGGTTTATCGGTTTCATCAAATTATAACTATTGGTTCTTGAAATCAAGGAACAAAGGTACAAATAATGCCCTATATCTTCATAAGATTTGAGTTAAGAAAATAATATTGTGCTTTTTTAGGAGCATATTTCGGGCGGAAACATTAATTTTGCAACATTTATGGAAGGATATGAATATGCAGGAAACAGAATATATTAATGTGTATGGTGCGCGCGTGCACAATTTGAAGGATATTGATGCCGAGATTCCCCGTAACAGCTTGACTGTTATCACCGGATTGAGCGGTAGTGGAAAATCTTCTTTAGCCTTCGATACGATTTTTGCCGAAGGACAGCGCCGCTATATCGAAACTTTTTCAGCCTATGCCCGCAATTTCCTGGGCAATCTGGAACGTCCGGATGTCGATAAAATAACAGGCTTGAGCCCGGTTATCTCCATTGAACAGAAAACAACGAATAAAAATCCCCGTTCTACCGTAGGAACGACTACGGAGATATATGATTATCTCCGTTTGCTGTATGCCCGTGCGGGAGTGGCTTATTCGTATCTGTCGGGTGAGGAGATGGTGAAATATACCGAAGAGCAGATTCTGGACTTGATTCTGAAAGATTATAAAGGAAAGAAAATATATCTGCTGGCTCCGCTAGTTCGTTCACGTAAGGGACATTACAGGGAACTTTTCGAACAAATACGTAAAAAAGGATACCTGTATGTGCGGGTGGACGGAGAAGTGCGTGAAATCACGCATGGTATGAAACTCGACCGCTATAAAAATCACGATGTAGAAGTGGTTATTGATAAATTAGTGGTAGCGGAGAAAGATGACCGGCGTTTGAAACAGAGTGTGGCAACCGCTATGCGCCAGGGAGATGGGTTGATGATGATTCTGGATGCCCAATCTGAAAGTATCCGTCATTATAGTAAGCGGCTCATGTGTCCCGTCACCGGATTGTCTTATCGTGAACCGGCTCCGCATAACTTCTCATTCAATTCACCGCAAGGAGCATGTCCGAAGTGTAAGGGATTGGGAGTAGTCAATCAGATTGATGTGGACAAAGTGATTCCCGATCGTGAACTTTCCATTTATGAAGGAGCGATAGCACCTTTGGGAAAATATAAGAATGCGATGATTTTCTGGCAAATCGGTGCTTTGCTCGAGAAGTACGACGCAACACTGAAAACTCCGATAAAGGAGTTACCGGACGATGCGATTGATGAAGTCTTGTACGGTTCTGATGAACGGATTAAAATCAAGAGTTCGCTGATCGGTACTTCCTCCGATTACTTTGTTACTTACGAAGGAGTGGTGAAGTATATTCAGATGTTGCAGGAAAAGGATGCTTCTGCAACAGCACAGAAATGGGCGGAACAATTTGCCAAAACAACGGTTTGTCCCGAATGTAAAGGGGCTCGTTTGAATAAAGAAGCTTTGCATTTTCGTATCCATGATAAGAATATCAATGAGTTGGCGAATATGGACATCAACGAGTTGTACGACTGGTTGATGAAGGTGGATGAGTTCCTGTCCGATAAGCAGAAGAAAATATCGGTGGAGATTCTGAAAGAGATTCGCACACGTTTGAAGTTCTTGCTGGACGTGGGTCTGGATTATCTGGCATTGAATCGTAGCTCTGTTAGTCTTTCCGGTGGTGAGAGTCAGCGTATCCGCTTGGCTACACAGATTGGTTCGCAATTAGTGAATGTACTTTATATTCTCGACGAGCCGAGTATCGGTCTGCATCAGCGTGATAATCTGCGTCTTATCAACTCGTTGAAAGAACTCCGCGACATGGGGAACTCCGTGATTGTAGTGGAACATGATAAGGATATGATGCTGGCTGCCGACTATGTCATCGATATGGGGCCGAAAGCCGGACGTCTCGGAGGCGAAGTCGTTTTCGCCGGAACCCCGCAGGAGATGCTGAATACAGATACAATGACTTCGCAATATCTGAATGGCAAGATGAAGGTAGAAATCCCTGCCAAGCGTAGAAAAGGAAATGGGAAATCTATCTGGCTGAAAGGAGCGAAGGGGAATAACCTGAAGAATGTAGATGTTGAATTTCCGTTAGGTAAACTGATTTGCGTAACTGGTGTATCAGGAAGTGGAAAATCTACCTTGATTAATGAAACTTTGCAACCGATTCTTTCACAGAAGTTCTATCGTTCTTTGCAAGATCCTTTGGAATATGATTCGATTGAAGGGTTGGAAAATATAGATAAGGTAGTAGATGTGGATCAATCACCTTTGGGACGTACGCCACGCTCCAATCCTGCGACTTATACCGGTGTGTTTTCTGATATCCGTAACCTGTTTGTAGGTCTGCCGGAAGCTAAGATTCGCGGTTATAAACCGGGACGTTTCTCCTTTAATGTTGCAGGTGGGCGTTGTGAAGCATGTACGGGAAATGGTTATAAGACGATTGAAATGAATTTTCTTCCTGATGTATATGTGCCTTGTGAGGTTTGTCACGGTAAACGTTATAACCGGGAAACACTGGAAGTACGTTTCAAGGGAAAATCAATTGCCGATGTACTTGACATGACGATCAACCGTGCTGTGGAATTCTTTGAAAATGTGCCGCAAATCTTGAATAAGATTAAAGTCTTGCAGGATGTCGGACTCGGATATATAAAACTGGGACAATCTTCTACCACTCTTTCCGGCGGAGAAAGCCAGCGTGTGAAACTGGCAACGGAGCTATCAAAAAGAGATACGGGCAAAACTCTTTATATCCTTGACGAACCGACTACCGGACTTCATTTTGAAGATATCCGTGTATTGATGGGAGTATTGAATAAGCTTGTAGATAAAGGTAATACTGTTATCGTCATCGAGCACAATCTGGATGTGATTAAAATGGCGGATTATATTATCGATATGGGCCCTGAAGGTGGTAAGGGCGGGGGAGAACTCCTTAGTTACGGAACACCGGAAGAAGTTGCGAAGAGCCCTAAAGGATATACACCTAAGTTTCTTCGCGAAGAGCTGGGTCTCTAATTTAAATCATAGAGTGCCAACTTATCGGACAATCTTCGATGAGTTGGCACTTATCATATCATATTCTTTATTTATCAGATACAGAACTTATAAATACAACGAAAATGAAAATCAATAAAACAAATGCCGCACGGCTGTTAGATAAGGCTAAGATAGCCTATGAATTAATTCCCTACGAAGTAGATGAAAACGACTTGAGTGCTGTTCATGTGGCAGCAAGTTTAGGAGAGAATATCGAGCAGGTCTTTAAAACGCTTGTTCTGCACGGCGATAAAAGCGGATATTTTGTCTGTGTCATTCCGGGAGAACATGAAGTTGATTTGAAACTGGCAGCTAAAGCCTCGGGTAACAAGAAGTGCGAGTTGATTCCCGTAAAAGAACTTCTGCCACTTACCGGATATATCCGGGGAGGTTGTTCGCCGATCGGTATGAAAAAGCATTTTCCTACTTATATTCATGAAACCAGCCAACAATTTCCGTATATTTATGTAAGTGCCGGTGTACGGGGACTTCAGATAAAAATAGCTCCGGAAGATTTGATTCGTGAATCCAGGGCGGAAATTTGTCGTTTATTTGAGGAGTAGTTTAACAAATCATTGTGCAAAAACTCGAGAAAAAGTATATATTTGCAAAATATATGTGGTATCGACCATTAAATCATTAATTTAATAATTTATATTCTATGTTTAACAAACACCCTAAAGGACTGATAGCAGCCGCTTTAGCCAATCTAGGTGAGCGTTTTGGCTTTTATACTATGATGGCTATCCTTGTGCTTTTCTTGCAAGCCAAGTTTGGAATGAATGGAAAAGAAGCAGGATTTATTTACTCAACTTTTTATTTTTCTATTTACATTTTGGCGTTGGTCGGAGGTATTATTGCCGATAAAACGAGGAACTACAAAGGAACTATTTTCACAGGAATTGTGTTAATGGCAGTTGGTTATTTATTATTGGCTATTCCATCTAAGACTCCGGTAGATAACAAGATGCTCTATCTGGTTATTACTTGTGCTAGTTTGTTTGTTATTGCATTTGGAAACGGATTATTTAAAGGAAATTTGCAGGCATTGGTAGGACAGATGTACGATAATCCTCAATATGCCAACATGCGTGACTCCGGTTTCTCTTTATTTTATATGTTTATTAATATCGGTGCTATTTTTGCTCCGTTTGCAGCTGTAGGCGTGCGTAACTGGTGGTTATCTACTTTCGGTTATAATTATGATGCTGATCTTCCTGCTTTGTGCCATGGTCAATTAGCAGGTACTTTGTCGCCTGAAGCTACTGAAACTTATCATACCTTAGTTACCAAAGCTTCTACTGCTCCTGTACAAGACTATACGGCTTTCGCTTCAGATTATTTGAATGTCTTTACTACTGGATTCCATTACGCATTCGGGGTAGCTATTATTGCTATGGCTATTTCTTTAACCATTTATTGGTTGAATAAGAAAAACTTCCCGGATCCCAGCAAAAAGACCGTTGCTTCTTCAGCATCTTCTACAGTTGTAGAAATGAGTGCACAGGAAGTAAAACAACGTATGTATGCTCTGTTTGCTGTATTTGGTGTTGTTATTTTCTTTTGGTTTTCATTCCATCAAAATGGTCTGACTTTGACTTATTTTGCGAAAGAATATACTGACTTGAATCTGTTTGGTATGCCTATTTCAGCAGAGCTCTTCCAATCGTTAAATCCATTTTTTGTAGTGTTCCTGACTCCGGTGATTATGGCTATTTTTGCAAGTCAGCGTAGACGTGGTAAAGAGCCTTCGACTCCTAAAAAGATTGCCATCGGTATGGGAATTGCTGCATTGGCATTTATTGTAATGGCAGTCGGATCTTATTTTGCTAATTTGCCGTTGCATGAGGATATTGTAGCTGTTGGAACTTCACCAGTGAAAGTTACTCCATTTTTATTGATGCTGACCTATCTGATCTTAACAGTAGCTGAACTGTATATCTCTCCTTTGGGAATTTCATTTGTGTCTAAGGTTGCTCCTCCTAAATATCAAGGTATTATGCAAGGAGGATGGTTGGGAGCGACAGCACTGGGTAATCAGTTGCTAGTGATTGGTGCTATCCTGTATGAATCAATTCCTATTTGGATGACATGGACTGTGTTTGTTGTAGCTTGTACGATTTCAATGTTTACAATGATTTTCATGTTAAAATGGTTGGAACGTGTAGCGAAATAAAATCCTGTCATTGACTAAATAACCAAAATGCCCCGGAACATTTATAATATTTGTTCCGGGGCATTTTGGTATATCAAATATCCAGTCCCATTATATAATCATTCATATAATACCCGTTACCAATCGGGAAATCACCTTCCCGCAACTTTCTCATTCCCATGTGCTCGTAAAACTGCAAAGCCTTATTATTACGATTTACGTTGAGCTCCATCAAACAAGGTTCCGGGTGTATTTCTTTGATACACTTGATTGCTTCCTTGAATAAAAAACTGCCGCAATGCGTGCCCTGAAAACGGGGGAGGACATATATCTTCTGAAGATGGAATACATCCTTTTCCTGTTGTTGAATGGAAACGTATCCGCATGGTTCATTCTCTTTATAAGCAATGGAGTACACATGTCCCTCTTCCTCCATTTGTTTGCGCACATTGGAAGGTGCATACATCCAGTCCATCATATAATCCAGTTGTTCGGGAGATAAAATTTCCTTGTAGGTGGCGGGGAATACCTCCTTTGCCATCTTATGAATAAGCTCGCAATCGGCTACCGTTGCTTTTCGAATTGTAAACATACGTATTTTCTATTTCTTGGTTTAACGGGCACAAATATAGCCATTATTTCTTTTTATAATAAGGTGGAGAGTCTCTAATGTTTTAATTATTATTAATTTATAGTACTTTGTAATGCAAGGTACTAAAGTAATGCATATATTTGTGCATCTAAAAGAAGTGAATAATGAAAGTAGACAATGTAAAATCACAGATGAGGAAAGGCATGCTTGAATATTGTATCATGCTTTTGTTGCACAAGGAGCCCGCTTATGCTTCTGATATTATTCAGAAATTGAAAGAAGCCCAACTGATCGTAGTTGAAGGCACCTTGTATCCATTGCTTACCCGTCTGAAAAATGATGACCTGTTAAGTTATGAGTGGGTGGAATCTACCCAGGGACCTCCCCGCAAATACTATAAACTCACTGAACAAGGAGAAGTCTTTTTGGGAGAGCTGGAAATTTCCTGGAAAGAACTTAACGATACAGTGAATCATATAGCCAATAGATAATCCGAAAAAGAAGAAATAAAAATGAAAAAGACATTGACCATAAATTTAGGAGGAATTGTCTATCATATAGATGACGATGCCTACCGATTGTTAGATAATTATCTGTCTAATTTGAAGCATTACTTTCGTAAACAGGAGGGTGCGGAAGAGATCGTAAACGATATTGAGATGCGTATTGCCGAACTGTTTGCAGAGAAAGTAACTGAAGGAAAACAGGTCATCACAGTTTCGGATGTAGAAGAAATTATCGCTCGTGTCGGCAAACCGGAAGACTTTGGAATTGCTGATGAGGATATGGACTCACAGAAAAGAACGGAACAAACATCGTCCGCTAATCAAGGCAGTACGCAAACCGCTGCTCAACGCCGCTGGTTTCGTGATCCGGATAATAAATTGTTGGGAGGCGTAGCGGCAGGGTTGGCAGCTTACTTCGGTTGGGATATCACATTAGTGCGTATATTGATGATTATCCTGGTATTTGTACCTTATTGCCCGATGATTATACTTTATATTATCGGATGGATCGTTATTCCGGAAGCCCGTACTGCCGCGGAAAAATTGAGTATGCGTGGAGAAGCAGTGACCATTGAGAATATTGGCAAAACAGTGACAGACGGTTTCGAACGTGTAGCGGACGGAGTTAACAACTATATGAACTCCGGCAAACCTCGTACCTTTCTTCAAAAGATAGGCGATGTATTTGTTTCCATTGCTGCTGTTCTCTTTAAAATATTTCTGGTAGCTCTTGTCATTCTCTGCTGCCCTGTCTTGTTCGTACTGGCCGTTGTACTGGTAGCACTGGTGTTTGCAGCAATTGCCGTGGCAGTTAGCGGAGGAGCACTGCTTTACGAGATGCTGCCTGCCATCGACTGGATGCCGGTTGCTTCCGTATCTCCAATGATGACACTGCTAGGTACGATTGCCGGAGTTGCCCTCATCGGCATTCCGTTAGGAGCTTTCTTGTATACTATCTTGCGGCAATTATTCCATTGGTCACCGATGGGAACGGGTTTGAAATGGTCGCTATTGATTCTATGGATATTGGGTGCAGTCATAATGATTATTAATCTTTCAGCTCTTGGCTGGCAACTGCCTTTGTATGGCTTGCACTGCTCTTAACGAAGTCTCATTCTATTAAAAAAGGATAATATTTATTCCTTTATAAGTAAATGTACCCCGATAGTGTGTCCGGGGTACATTTTTTGTTTACTCTAATTCATCGTAAATCGAGAAATTTTTAGTAAGTTTGTAAATACGTATTCAGGAAATAAAAATGGGTGAACATATATGTTTTAGGAGAAACGAACGTTTAGCGACAGTCAACCCTTATTGGAGAGGAAATCCGATGGTGCGCGGGCGTTTTTTTAATCGGCAGCATCGCTTCCGTCCGGGGATGGGGAGTGTACTGAAATGGCGTCTTTCGCCCAATCCCCAACGCAAAGAGAAGAAAACGGTGAAATGGGATCCGAAAGTTTGTTATCTCCGTTCATTGGATGCGGTGGTGGGAGATTCCCTGATATGGCTCGGACATAATTCTTTCTTTCTCCAGTTAGCAGGTAAACGAATCATGTTCGATCCTGTGTTCGGCAGTATTCCTTTTGTGAAGAGACAGAGCGAGTTTCCCGCTAATCCTGACATATTTACAGGGATTGATTATCTACTTGTCAGCCATGACCATTTCGATCATTTGGATAAACAGAGTATAGCCCGTTTACTGAAGAATAACCCGCAAATGAAACTCTTTTGCGGCTTGGGAACCGGTGAGCTGATTCAGGGATGGTTTCCCGAAATGAAAGTGATTGAAGCCGGATGGTATCAACAAATGGAAGATGAGGGATTGAAGATTACTTTTCTACCGGCACAACACTGGAGCAAACGTTCCGTACGTGATGGTGGCCAGCGACTGTGGGGAGCTTTCATGCTGCAAGGAAATGGAATTTCTCTTTATTATAGCGGTGATACAGGTTATTCCAGTCACTTCCGTGAGATTCCCGATCTGTTCGGAGCACCGGATTATGCTTTGTTAGGCATCGGGGCATACAAACCTCGCTGGTTTATGCGTCCCAATCATATATCGCCTTACGAATCATTGACTGCCGCCGAGGAAATGCATGCTGGGCTTACCATTCCCATGCATTATGGCACATTTGATTTGTCTGACGAGCCTTTGCATGATCCCCCGAAAGTCTTCGCAACAGAGGCTAAGAAACGGAAGATTCCGGTGAAGATTCCCTATTTGGGAGAGATTGTGAAATTGAATAAACAGAAATAATTAGATAAGTACCTGCCATGAATTAATCGTTATTTTTCTAGGTACGGATTTCACGGTTTTTAGTGTTGTTATTGTTGCAAAGTAACCGTGTTAATCTGTGTAATCCGTGCCTAAATTATTATATAAACTAATTATGAATACATATTTACGAATAAAGAGATGAAGAAATTAGAAGTAAAAGATTTGAAAGAAAATTTTTTCGAAGCGATTGGAAAAGAGTGGATGCTGGTTACAGCCGGAACAAAAGAGAAGTTTAACACGATGACAGCAAGTTGGGGTGGCATCGGCTGGTTGTGGAATAAACCGGTTGCTTTCGTTTTTATCCGTCCCGAACGGTATACATACGAGTTTGTAGAGAAGAACGATTACCTGACACTTTCTTTCTTAGGAGAAGAAAATAAGAAAATTCACGCTGTTTGTGGTTCCAAGTCGGGACGTAATATGGATAAAGTAAAAGAAACCGGATTGAAACCTGTATTTACAGAAAAAGGAAATGTCCTGTTCGAGCAGGCACGTTTGAGTCTGGAATGTAAGAAACTTTATGCTGACACTATCAAACCGGAATGTTTTCTGGATAAAGAATCAATAGAAAAGTGGTACGGTGGTGCTCATGGAGGTTTCCATAAGATGTATATTGTAGAAATTGAAAATATTTATTCGGAGTAAATTTAGCGAACTTTTTTATAATTTTAGCCGATTTTGATGAATGCAATGGAGAAGCCCCTGAACTCAAAAGATTGAGAACAGGGGCTTCTTTTAGTTTACTATGTTTATTCTACTATGTAATTAACGTAAAATTTTATTTAGACGGAGCTTTCTTCACCCATTTGTCCAACCATTCAAAGAATGTGCGCTGCCATAACACTCCATTCTGTGGCTTCAATACCCAGTGGTTTTCATCCGGATAAATCAGCAGCTCTGCAGGAACACCACGCATCACGGCAGCATCAAAAGCAGCCATAGCCTGATTAGCCAGGATACGGTAGTCTTTTTCTCCATGGATACAGAGAATAGGAGTATCCCATTTCTCTACGAATAGGTGAGGAGAGTTGGCAAACGTACGCTGTGCCACCGGATTCTGTTTTTCCCAGTATGCGCCTCCCATATCCCAGTTGGCAAACCATTTTTCTTCAGTTTCCAGATATTGCATTTCCATGTTGAAGATACCATCATGAGCAATGAACGCTTTGAACCGTTTGTCGTGATGTCCGGCCAACCAATATACGGAGAATCCTCCGAAGCTGGCACCTACGCATCCCAGACGATCTTTGTCCACATACGGCTCTTTTGCCATTTCATCGATAGCAGTGAAGTAATCCTTCATACACTGGCCACCGTAATCGCCGCTAATCTGTTCGTTCCATTCCACACCGAATCCCGGCAAACCGCGACGGTTCGGAGCAACGATGATATAATCATTAGCTGCCATAATCTGGAAGTTCCAGCGATAAGACCAGAACTGGCTTACCGGACTCTGCGGACCTCCTTCGCAGAACAGTAAAGTCGGATATTTCTTGTTCGGATCAAACTGTGGAGGATAAATCACCCATGTCAACATCTGTTTACCATCTGTTGTTTTCATCCAGCGACCTTCCACTTTACCCATTTCCAACTGGTCATAGATTTGTTTGTTCTCCTGTGTCAGTTGAGTGGTAGAACCATCCAGTGCCACAGAGTAAATCTCATCACCCATACTCATTGAATGACGTTTCGCAATCAGCTTATCTCCGAAAAGAGCTACCCCTTCGTAATCATACATTCCTGAAGTAATAGCCTTTACCGAATCATTTGCCAGGTCAAGCGCATAAATTTGTGATTCTCCATGCCATACACCTGTGAAATAGATCACTTTAGCATCTGCTCCCAGACAAAAGCATCCACATTCGATTCGAATGTCTTACTCACAAAACGCTTCTCGCCAGTTTCCAGGTTCATGATGAACAGACGGTTCAAATCCGCTTCGTATCCGTCACGTTCCATGCTCTGCCAGGCAATATACTTGCCGTCCGGTGAGTATTGCGGGTTGGTATCATATCCTTTGTTCTCTTCAGTAATATTTTCTGTTTTCTTAGTATTCAAGTCATAGATATAAATATCAGAGTTGGTAGAAATCGCATATTCCAGTCCTGTCTTTTTACGGCAAGTGTAAGCCACTTTGTCCGAAGTCATATTCCAGGCAAGTTGCTCAATGCCACCCCAAGGCTTCATCGGACTTTCATACGGTTCGTCGTTCAGAATATCCACAATATTGGAAATGCCGTTACCATCAAAGTCGGCAACAAAAGGATGCGGAGCGGTTGTCACCCATTCATCCCAATGTTTGTACATCAGGTCGGTAACGATGATACCGGTAGCTTTCGGCAGGTCCGGATACTTATCAGCAGTGCTTTCTTTCGTCTTTACTTGTGAAATAAACAGCAGTTTTTTGCCATCCGGTGAGATGGAATATCCTTCAATATCTCCGTCGTAGTTGGTCAGCTGCTTGCGCCCGCTACCATCCGGATTCATTTCATAAAGCTGGCTGCTTCCGTTGTCATTACTTAAGAATGCCAGTTTGGTGCCTCCCTTAATCCAAGTCACCTCATTTTCCTGATACGGGGTATGAGTGATTTGTTGATTTTCGCTTCCATCTGCGTTCATTACGAAAACTTCGCGGTTACTTTTGTTTTCCGGTACGCTGTAATACGCTACCGTATACGCAATTTTCTTTCCGTCGGGCGATACGGCGAATCCGCCGATACGTCCCATAGCCCAAAGTGCTTCGGGAGTCATGCGCTTCCCTTCGATCTTAATATCCGATTTCTCGATAAGCACCTGATCTGTTTTGCCTGCGTCTTTGGTTCCTCCGCAGGCAGCTAACAACATTGCTGCCGACATCATAAATAAATTAGCTTGTCTCATATATTTTATAAAATGTTTATTTTCTTGCGAAGATAGTGAAAAAAGGATTTAAATCTTCTTTTTCTGCCAGTTTCCTTTCTTCATATACCAATAGCAGAACATCAGCGTGAAAATACCATATACGCATTCCGTTGTCCAGGCAAATGCGACGTCCATCCGCAGGTACATGATGAAATATGCAGAGTATGTGACGTAGATAGCCAATACACAAAGTTCCATAGCCAGTGCAGTCCGCGTATTCCCTGTACCTGATACCGATTGGAAATAAACATTGGCAGGCACCAGTACCAGATAGGCAGAACACAATACCCACAGTGAAGGCACGGATGCTGCTCTCAAATCCGGCATATCTGTATAAATACGTAGGATCAGATCCGGAAATAGACAGAAGAATATCAGAATTGGCAATACAAATATATATCCAATGCGAATGTGCTGCCTGATAGTACCCCGTACACAATCCTGTTCACCTGCACCGATCAGATTGCTGACCAATGAACCACAGGTGGATGCAAATGCCATTGCAATCATAAACGGGATTCCTGATACGTTTCGGATAATGTTCGCGATTGCCAAAGAGCGCTCTCCCAAATGTTCCACAAATAGAAAGAACATAAACCAGGTAGACAAAGAAACAAAGTTCTGAATCATTGTCCACACAGAAACATTCAGTATTCGTTTCAGTGTTTTCCCTTGGAACTTAGGCAGTATATTCAATGCATACTTCCTGCAGTCAATCCGTTTCCAGGTATAGATAATAAAGAAAATCACCGATACCATTTCAGCCAGCGAAGAGCCGATAGCAGCACCGGCAATTCCCAATTGCGGGAAACCGAATTTTCCGAAAATCAGGATATAATTGAATACCACATTCGAAAGTACCATCACAATAGAGTTCAAAGTCAGCGTCTTGGTCTGCGTCGTACCTACAAAGAAGGCGCGGAACATCACCATGATAAAAGAGAAGAAGAACCCGTACACACGCCAATGAATATAACTCTCGGCTGCATCGTAAATGTGAGGAGACGAAATGATATTCTTGAGGATATATGGTGAGAATACGATGGAGAACGTGAATAAAATCACTGCCATGGCAAGCAGGAAATATATGCCCTGATAAAAAATGGGTCCGATTTCCTTGTAGTTTCCTTCTCCATTGCGACGTGCAATTAATATCTGGGCACCGATGCTGAAACCGAATGCCATCATGAAAATGGCAAGGTAATATACACCTGCAATGGCGGAAGCACCTAATTCGATTTCTCCGACACGTCCCAGAAAAGCAGTGTCCGTCATACCAATCATCTGTTCCATAATCAGACTGATTAGGATAGGGTAGGAGATTGTCCAGATTTGTTTATAAGAATATTTAGTTTTCATCCTATTTTATTTTTTAGAGAAAGAAAGCCGGGCAACCAAAATAGGATGTCCGGTTTTCTTAGAATATGATTCAGGAATTACTCCTTATTTTTTATTCTGTCTTTGCTGCTGCAATTGCTCTTGTTGCTTTTGCATCGCCTCCAGGCGAGCAGCAAATCCGGTCTTTTTCATTTGTTTCGGGTCTTTCTTTTTCGCTTCAAGAATAGCCAACAATTTAGTTTCGTCAGTCGTTCTACGAAGCAGAATCATAGTACCCACACTAATCAGCGTTGACACGAAGTAGTAATAGTTCAAACCTGACGGATAATCGTTCAAGACGAACAAGAACATAATCGGCATCAGATACATCATCCATTTCATAGCCGCCATTTGTGGCTGCGCTCCGGTATCCTGCATAGACATTGTGTACTTTGTGTTCAAGATGTTTGTCAACGTCATCAGCAAGCAGAACAAGCTAAGGTGATTGCCAAGGAACGGGATATGGAACGGGAATGTGATGATAGCGTCATAAGTAGAAAGGTCGTCCGCCCACAAGAAACTCTGTTGACGCAGTTCGATAGCACTCGGCACGAACATAAACAAAGCCATCAGGATAGGGAACTGCAATAACATCGGCAGACAGCCGCCCATCGGGCTTACCCCGTACTGGCTGTAAAGACCCATCACCTCCTGCTGTTTCTTCATTGCATCTTCCTGCTTCGGATATTTCTTGCTGATTTCGTCAATTTTCGGTTTCAATACACGCATCTTGGCAGAAGACATGTACGTTTTCCAGGTAGCCGGATAAACCACGACTTTTACCATGATGGTCAGAATCAACAGTACGATACCCATGCTCAATCCCCAACCGGATAACCAGTCGAATACGTTGATTGTGATAAACTGGTTAATCCAGCGAATCAACGGCCAGCCCAGATAAACCAGTCTGTGAAGTTCCCATTTCTCGTCGCGGCCTTTATCCAGCGCTTTCAGCGTCTTAAAGTGGTTCGGACCGAAATAGAAATACATCTCTGTCGGTTCTTTGCCTGTCGGATCAAAGAAAGTATTCATTTCAGCAGAATAATCTTTGATATATCCGCTTCCTTGCTGCTCCATTTTTGACTTTACGGAAACCTTGTCGAAATCCTGTTCAGCAATAAATACAGACGAGAAGAACTGATTCTTGAAAGCTACCCAATCAATGCGTCCCGGCAAATCCTGACTGTCATCTTTGGCAGCAGATAAGTTGTCCACATTGTCACCTGTTACTTTATAAGTCAGTTCCGACAGACGATTCTCATAGGTGAATCCTTTTTCCAGTTGGCGGGCACGTTGTGACCAGTCGATGTCCACATACTTGGTGCTTGCCAACTTGTTTTCCATGCCTGTCGCTTTGATTTCAAAGTTCATCAGGTAGCTATCCGGTTTCAGCGTATAGATGAAATCGATATAGCTTGCGCTATCCGCAGCCAGGCGCATTGTAACACTACTGTCCGTCTTGTTCACAGCTTCAAAGAAATAATCTTTGGTCTGGATGGCTCCTGCCTTGTTGTAAAAGTTGAAGTTCATCGAAGCATCGTCACCGTCGAACAACATGACCGGCGTCTTTTTGTCTTGTGCCATATAATCTTTCAGCATGGCTGAATAGACACGTCCGCCTTTGGTTGTGAAAGTGATTTCCGCTACATTATTCTGGATGCTGATTTTAGAGTCGGTTCCATGCAAGGCATTGAAAAACAAAGCAGAAGAATCGGCAGCCGATGCCACCTCTTTTTGGCTGTTAGCCAGCGCAGCTTCCGTTTTCGCCTTCAGCGCTTCCTCCTGCTGCTGTACTACGGCAATAGAGTCATAGTATCTTTTTTGTGCAGCTATCTGTTCCTCGCTTGGACGACTCAAAAAGCTGAATCCTACCAATAATATGCCTATTAGAACGAGACCTGTGATGGTGTTTTTATCCATTCTTATTTTAATTACAAATTATAAAATTACAAACTACCGGTCGTTTACCGTGTATTGTTAGCCTTTTGCCGTTGTTTTTTCGTTTTCGATGGCAGCTTTCACAAATGCCACGAACAACGGATGAGGATTCAGTACCGTACTGCCATATTCCGGATGGAACTGTGTACCGACAAACCATTTCAAAGCCGGGATTTCAACGATTTCTACCAAATCCGATTCCGGGTTGATACCTACACATTTCATGCCGGCAGCTTCATATCGGTCTTTATAATCATTGTTGAATTCATAGCGATGACGGTGACGTTCCTGAATATGTTCTTGTCCGTAAGCCTGATATGCTTTCGAACCTTTCTGCAATACACATTCGTAAGCACCCAGACGCATCGTACCACCCATGTTGGTGATTGCTTTCTGTTCTTCCATGATATCAATCACGTTGTGCGGAGTCTTTTCATCCATTTCACGTGAGTTGGCATCTGCGTATCCTAGTACGTTGCGTGCAAACTCAATAGCAATACATTGCATACCCAGACAAATACCGAAAGTCGGAATGTCATGTGTACGTGTATATTTGATAGCGACAAACTTGCCGTCGATACCCCGTTGACCGAATCCCGGACCAATCATTACGCCCGCCATACCTTTCAAAGCTTCAGCTACATTCTCATCTGTCAGTTTCTCGCTGTTTACGAAATGAACTTCCACTTTGCGGTCATTGTAAGTACCCGCTTGCGATAAAGCTTCACGGATAGATTTGTAAGCATCCTGCAAATCGTATTTTCCAACCAGTGCAATATTGATCGGTTCTTTAGTCTCTGCAGCGTGACGACGTTCCAGGAATTTACGCCATGGACCGAGTCCCGGAGTTTCTCCTACCGGCAGTCCCATCTTTTCGAGGATAGTGCTGTCCAGCCCTTGCGCTTGCATCAGGATAGGTACTTCGTAAATTGTTTCCGCATCAATAGATTGCACAACGGCTTTATCGTCTACATTACAGAATTGTGCCACTTTCTTACGCAGTCCGTCACTTAGCGGATGCTCGGCACGCAGTACCAGTACATCCGGCTGAATACCCACACTTTGGAGTTCCTTTACAGAATGTTGCGTCGGTTTTGTTTTCAATTCTCCGGCAGCAGCAAGATAAGGCACATAGGTCAAGTGTACGCAAAGAGCGTTCTTACCGAGTTCCCATTTCAACTGACGGATACTTTCGAGGTAGGGGAGTGATTCGATGTCACCTACCGTACCACCGATTTCAGTAATCACAAAATCAAACTTGTATTTATTACCAAGCAGTTTTACATTCCGTTTGATCTCGTCTGTGATGTGAGGAATCACCTGGATCGTTTTACCCAGATAGTCTCCACGACGTTCCTTGTCAATGACGCTCTTGTAGATACGTCCCGTAGTAATGTTGTTCGCCTTTGTCGTTTGTATTCCCAGGAATCGCTCATAGTGTCCCAGGTCGAGGTCGGCTTCGTGTCCGTCTACGGTTACATAGCACTCTCCGTGCTCATAAGGGTTCAATGTTCCCGGGTCGATGTTGATATACGGGTCAAACTTCTGGATGGTTACATTATAACCTCTTGCTTGCAGCAACTTACCGATGGATGATGAGATGATCCCTTTTCCTAAAGAAGAGGCAACACCACCGGTGACGAAAATATACTTTGTTTCTCCCACAGCTATAACTGTTTTAATAATTGTTTACTTAGTAGTATTCTTACGAACTTAAAAACCGCAAAATTATAAAAAAAAGAGGAAGATTACAGTCTTTCGTCTCCACAATTTTATTAAAAAATGCAATTTTAAAAGAATCCTATGATTTCTGAACAAAATAATGTAGCTTTGCACTCTAAACCATAGACAAATATGATGAGAATTACTACTTTATGTTCAGCGTTTATTCTGTCAATCTTATCGTTATCGCTTTTTGCACAGGAATCTGTCGATCCCTCTCCACTTCCGACTGACTCTCTGCAGCCTGCTCCTGAAGCGATTAAACCTGCCAAAACGGTTAAATCTTCAACAGTTGTGGCAAAAGCCAGAGTTGTGAAAGCAGATACGCTTTCGGCGGAGCTTCAGAAATATTTGATGCTTAAACTGAATATGTCGGGGCCGACTCCGAAACTGGATACCGTTTCTTATTTATATAATAAGTATGTCGCGCAATTAGATTATTTGAACGACCTGTCTGTGCCGCCACGTTATATTCCGTCTGATCCCGATTATTTTCGTCTGTTCACACCATTGGCATATTATTATGCTCCGATGGCACAATATTCGAAATTGGAATGGAAGCCTATGCAATGGGACACCACTCCTCAACTGACAGCGGAACTTCTGCCTTATGATACCCTGGCATTTACCAAAACCCAGCGTGCCGAGAAAATAGTGAACAGTGCATTGATGGATCTTTATTTGGAACGTCCGAACTTGGTTGTCACTACAGAAGACCGCATCATGAGTCGTGATGTATTCCGTCACGATGTGAAGCCGAAAATATCTCCCAAAGCAAACGTTATTCATCTGTTTCAACCGGAAAATATGGATGATAATGTAGGGAAAGCCAATATGAAGATTAGTCGGCCGAACTGGTGGGTGACCGGAGGTAACGGATCGTTGCAGATCAGTCAGAACCACCTTTCGGATAACTGGTATAAGGGAGGTGAAAGTAACTTCTCCGGATTAGCCACTTTTCAGATTTTTGCCAACTATAATGACAATGAAAAGGTGCTGTTTGAGAACCAGCTGGAAGCTAAAGTAGGTATGACTTCCACTCCGTCAGATGAATACCATAAATATCTGTTCAATACAGACCAATTTCGTTTGTATAATAAATTAGGTTTGAGAGCTTTCAAGAATTGGTATTATACCATTTCGTCCGAGTTTAAGACACAGTTTTTCAACGGATATAAAGCTAACAGCGAAGAATTGGTTTCATCTTTCATGTCTCCGGCAGATTTGGCGGTCAGTGTCGGTATGGATTATAAATTGAGTAAGAAGAAATTTAATCTTTCTGTGTTTATGGCGCCGTTGACTTATAACTTGCGTTATATCGGTAATTCTGAAGTAGACGAAACAAAGTTTGGCTTAGACAAAGGAAAATGCTCTAAAAACGACTTTGGTTCCCAGTTGCAATCCACATTGAACTGGACCATCATCTCTGCAGTAACTTTAGAGTCTCGTCTCAATTATCTGACCAACTATCATTGGGCACGTGTAGAATGGGAAAATACATTCAACTTCGTTTTGAACCGTTATCTTTCTACCAAGCTCTATATACATACCCGTTTTGACGATAGCTCGAAACCGACTGAAGGAGATAGCTTTTTTCAGTTGAAAGAATTGCTTAGCTTCGGTATCAATTATAAGTGGTAAGTAAGAAATAGAGATCAGGCGCGGAAATTCTGCGCCTGATTTGTTTAGGGATGTTGTATAAAATATGGGTGGTAAAATAGAACCAATGTGATAGCGGATTTTTCACGTCCAAGATAGTCTTAACTGTATATTTCTATTTGTGTGTAAAAAAAGAAAGCGTTTTTTCTTGTTTACTATTTATAATTTTATCTATCTTTGTCACCGAATTCAATCCATTGCCTAAGGGGTATGGAAAAATGAGGGGTAAAAATACATGATCATTAAGAAAAATGACGATCGAAATCTTCTGCCAACAGATGTGATTGGCAGCAGCGTAGCGCGCTCAAAACGTTGGTTGGTGGCAATCGTACGTATTTGTCACGAGAAAAAAACGGGTGAGCGGCTTACGAAAATGGGGATCGAAAATTTTCTTCCAATTCAACAAGAAGTCCATCAATGGAGCGACCGTCGTAAAGTTGTCGACCGGGTATTACTTCCAATGATGATCTTTGTTCACGTTGATCCGCAAGAGCAAAAAGAAGTCCTGACTTTATCTGCTATCAGCCGTTACATGGTATTACGTGGGGAGAGTACTCCGGCTGTTGTCCCTGACCAACAAATGTTGCGATTCAAGTTTATGCTCGACTACTCGGATGAGACGATCAGCATGAGTACATCGCCGTTAGCTCCGGGAGAAAGAATACGGGTAATCAAGGGACCATTGGCAGGATTGGAAGGGGAATTAGTACATGTGAATGGGAAATCGAAAGTTGCTGTTCGATTGACAATGTTAGGGTGTGCATGTGTAGATATACCGGCTGGGTGTGTAGAGCCGGTATCTGAAAATGGGGATTTACGTGATTGAGTAATCAATCTATTTTATAGGGGTATGGGGATTTTACTGCAAAAATGTAATGAAAGTCTGTAAAATAGCAGGCAGTCTATCTGACATCGGTAACCAAACAGTGGATATATTTATCGATGACCTCTCTCAAAAATAAAAATCCATAAAGTATTATGAATTATATCTTTACAAAAGATATAGTGTAGAAATGTATGTACGTATCGAAAGATGAAGGGATTCTTTGTTGGGCTACACCAACATGGAAATCGTAGTCATAGTCCTTGTACTGATCATAATCAATCAGATAAATCAAATTTCGAAATATTATTTTATTCATTTATACTATAATGGAAAAAACATTGAAGGACATAGTGCAATATGTCCGCAAAAATTATTTCAGTTATTGGGTTATTTTAGGTATTGACACGGCAATTTCTGTATTATGTTCGTTGGTCGCTTATGCGGTAATTCATTATATGGCGCATGTTCCAATGACCGACTGGATGCTCTGTAAATTTGCTTGCGTTTCTTTGGTGGCAAGTGTTGCGGGCTCTTTATTATTCCATACTTATCGTAATACAATTCGTTTCTCACAGGCACGTGAACTTTGGCGTATCATGTGTGCCGTTTTATTTAAAATAGCCTGTTTGGTCATTATTTCTTTTGGAGTTATATATGAGACCCAATTGCCATATAATTATAAAATATCCTATCTTCTATTTGATGGTTTATTGACTTTAGTGATCTTGACGACCTTTCGTGTATCATTGATAATCGTCTATGATTTTTTATTGGATTGGGTGAATAAAAAGAACACACGTATTCTTATTTATGGTACTAATGAAGAGAGTGTAGCCTTGAAGTTACGTCTTAGGGATAGTGCACATTATAAAGTAACCGGTTTTTATGTATATGGTAAAAATAACAGCCGACGCCGATTGGCAGATCTTCCCGTTTATTACTTTGAAAATGAATCGGATGTTGATTATATCATGCGGAAGCGCGGAATTAAGGGGATTCTGTTTGCCCGTTATGAAGATACCCGCCTGGAAGAAAAACGCCTTCTGGAATATTGTAAAAACAATGAACTTAAGACATTGATAGCTCCTACTATCAGTGAGGCGGATTCTGATGGAAACTTTCATCAGTGGGTACGTCCTATTAAGATTGAGGATTTGTTGGGTCGTGCCGAAATTAATATCAACCTTCGTCAGGTTGCAGAAGAATTCAGGGGAAAAGTGGTGTTGGTGACTGGTGCGGCAGGCAGTATTGGTAGTGAACTTTGCCGTCAATTAGTGCAGATGGGAATTCAGAAACTTATCATGTTCGACTCTGCAGAAACACCTTTGCATAATGTCCGTCTTGAGTTTGAGAAAAAATATCCTACTATAGATTTTGTTCCGGTGATTGGTGATGTGCGTGTGAAGGAACGTGTTCGTATGGTATTCGAATCGTATCATCCTCAAATTGTTTTTCACGCTGCTGCTTATAAACATGTGCCTTTGATGGAGGAAAATCCTTGTGAGGCTGTACTTGTCAATGTGACCGGTTCTCGTCAGGTGGCTGATATGGCTGTGGAATATGGTGCTGAAAAGATGATTATGGTGTCTACGGATAAAGCTGTAAATCCTACTAATGTAATGGGCTGTTCCAAGCGTTTAGCTGAAATCTATGTTCAAAGTCTGGGATGTGCTATCCGTGAAGGAAAAGTGAAAGGTCATACCAAATTCATCACTACCCGTTTTGGTAATGTGTTGGGTAGTAACGGTTCTGTCATTCCTCGTTTTAAAGAACAGATAGAGAATGGTGGTCCTGTCACTGTTACTCATCCTGATATCATCCGTTTCTTTATGACCATTCCCGAAGCTTGCCGTCTGGTAATGGAGGCTGCTACCATGGGTGAGGGTAATGAGATCTTTGTCTTTGAGATGGGAAAAGCTGTGAAGATTGTTGATCTGGCGACTCGTATGATCGAATTGGCTGGTTATCGTCCGGGTGAAGACATAAAGATCGAATTTACGGGATTACGTCCGGGTGAAAAATTGTATGAAGAGGTGTTGAGCGATAAAGAAAATACGATCCCAACAGAGAATAAGAAAATCATGATCGCCAAAGTTCGTCGGTATGAATATGCTGATATTTTTGATACTTATGCAGAGTTTGAAAGGTTGTCGCGTGCGGTAAAGATCATGGATACCGTGCGGTTGATGAAGAAAATAGTTCCGGAGTTCAAATCAAAAAATTCTCCGCGATTTGAAGTACTGGATAAAGAATAAATAGGGAATAATCAACAAAAGATTCTATAAATAAATTATCATTTAATATGAATAAATCATTGCGCACGCATTTGAATGTACGAAGCTTGTATGGAAGTTTGTTTTCCTGTCTGATAGCGGTATTTCTGTTTGCTTCCTGCCAGTCCTATAAGAAAGTACCTTATTTGCAGGATGCGGGAGTTGTAAAGGACACCAATCAACAGGAAAATTTATATGATGCCAAGATAATGCCTAAAGACTTACTTACTATCGTAGTCTCATGTACTAGTCCGGAACTTGCAGTTCCGTTCAACTTGACGGTGGCAACTCCTGCTAATGCGGCTACTGCCAGCACCCAATTGACTACCCAGCCTGTCTTACAACCTTATCTGGTAGATAATGAAGGCAAGATCAATTTTCCTGTTCTGGGTGAATTGAAAGTGGGTGGATTGACGAAAAGAGAAGCTGAACAACTGATAATAGACAAACTGAAACCTTACATAAAGGAGACTCCGATAGTTACTGTCCGTATGGTAAACTATAAAATTTCTGTATTAGGTGAGGTTGCCCGTCCGGGTACATTTACTATCAACAATGAGAAAGTCAACTTGTTGGAAGCTCTTGCCATGGCCGGTGACATGACGGTCTGGGGAGTTCGTGACAATGTGAAACTGATTCGTGAGGGTGCTGATGGCAAACAGGAAATTGTGACATTGGATTTAAACAAGGCGGAAACAATTCTTTCTCCTTATTATTGGTTACAGCAGAATGATATAGTCTATGTGACTCCTAATAAAGCAAAAGCTCGTAACTCTGATATAGGTAACAGTACCAGCTTGTGGTTCTCCGCTACTTCTATTTTGGTATCATTGGCAAGTTTATTAGTAACAATCTTCAAATAGTAATATAGATATGATTGAGGAAAAAAGAGACCGGGGTGAGCAACCGGAAGAGCAAGTGAATATTCAGGAAATCCTTTTCCGTTACCTGATCCATTGGCCTTGGTTTGTGATTTCTATAATAATCTGTATCGCCTGCGCATGGGGCTACCTGCGTTTGGCCACTCCCGTCTATGATATAACCGCCACAGTCTTAATCAAGGATGACAAGAAGGGCGGTGGTGCGAGCATGTCCTCCGAACTGGAAAAGATGGGACTGGACGGCTTCGTTTCCTCGTCGAACAATGTAGACAATGAAATCGAGGTGCTGAAATCAAAGTCTCTTGCCCGTGAAGTGGTCAATAATCTGGGACTGTTTGTGACTTATAAGGATGAAGATGAGTTTCCTAATAGGGAACTTTACCGTACCTCGCCCGTAGTGGTGAGCTTGACTCCACAGGAGGCGGAAAAACTGTCTGCACCAATGGAAGTGGAGATGACTTTATTTCCTAATGGTGGGATGGATGCGTTGATAACAGTGAAAGACAAAGAGTACCGGAAACAATTCGATAAATTACCTGCTGTTTTTCCGACCGATGAGGGGACGGTCGCCTTTTTTGAAAGCAAGGATACATTGACGACCAATCAGGCTAAGGAGGAAAGTAAGGAGCGTCATATAAAAGCTTTTATAAACCGGCCGATGTCTGTGGCCAAAGGATATATCAAATCTTTGTCGATAGCCCCTACATCAAAAACTACTTCTGTAGCTGTTCTTTCGTTAAAGAACTCAAATACCCGGCGTGGCAAGGACTTCATCAACAAACTCCTTGAGATGTACAATATCAATGCCAATAATGACAAGAATGAGGTAGCCCAAAAAACCGCAGAATTCATCGACGAACGTATCGGCATTATTTCCAAGGAACTTGGAAGTACCGAACAAGACTTGGAGAACTTCAAACGTAGCGCCGGAATTACAGATTTGAGCAGTGAGGCGCAAATAGCCTTAACCGGTAATGCTGAATATGAAAAGAAACGTGTGGAAAACCAGACTCAAATCAATTTGGTGATGGATTTGCAACGCTATATGCAAGGTAATGAATATGAGGTCTTGCCAAGTAATATTGGATTACAGGATGCGGCATCAGCTGGTGCAATAGACAGATATAATGAGATGTTGGTTGAAAGAAAGCGCTTGCTCCGTACATCAACCGAGAATAATCCGACGATCATAAATTTGGATACTAGTATCCGTGCGATGCGGAGCAATGTACAGGCTACGCTGGATGCTACATTGAAAGGATTGCAGATAACCAAAGAAGACCTTGCCCGTGAGGCGAACCGCTATTCCCGTCGTATTAATGACGCTCCGACCCAGGAACGCCAGTTCGTAAGTATCGCCCGGCAGCAGGAAATTAAGGCCGGTCTTTATTTGATGTTACTTCAAAAACGTGAAGAGAATGCCATCACTTTGGCAGCTACAGCAAATAATGCCAAGATTATTGATGAAGCGTTAGCGGACGACAATCCGGTTTCTCCTAAGAGGATGATGGTCTATCTTGCCGCCTTGGTATTAGGAGTAGGATTTCCGGTAGGTATTATTTATCTGATTGGCTTGACCAAATTCAAGATTGAGGGCCGTGCTGATGTTGAAAAACTAACTTCTCTTCCTGTTATTGGCGATATCCCGTTGGCGGATGAAAAGTCCGGTTCTATAGCTGTATTTGAGAATCATAATAATTTGATGAGCGAGACATTCCGTAATGTACGTACCAATCTTCAGTTTATGCTTGAAAATGGCAAGAATGTGATTCTGGTGACTTCTACCATCAGTGGTGAAGGTAAGTCTTTTGTATCATCTAATTTGGCTATTAGTCTTTCTTTGTTAGGGAAAAAGGTTGTGATAGTAGGTCTTGATATTCGCAAGCCTGGATTGAATAAGGTTTTTAATATTTCCCAAAAGGAACATGGTATTACCCAGTTTCTGACCAATCCGACAAAGAATCTGATGGATTTAGTACAGTCTTCCGATATAAACAAGAATCTGTTTATTCTTCCGGGCGGATCAGTTCCTCCCAATCCAACGGAATTATTGGCTCGTGACGGCTTGGAAAAAGCCATCGAAACGTTGAAGGCTAATTTTGACTATGTGATTCTGGATACGGCCCCCGTGGGTATGGTAACTGATACCTTGCTGATAGGTCGCACAGCTGATTTGTCGGTATACGTATGCCGTGCTGATTATACCCGTAAGGCAGAGTTTACTTTGATCAATGAGCTTATGGAAAACAACAAACTGCCTAACCTCTGTATCGCCATTAACGGCTTGGATCTTCAGAAAAAGAAGTACGGCTATTATTATGGTTATGGTAAATACGGCAAGTATTATGGCTATGGCAAGCGTTATGGTTATGGCTATGGTTATGGAGAGAAGCATACAAGTCGGGAGGATAAATAAACTGCTATTGATAAAACCAAATCAAACATAATATGCGTGATTTCAAAGAGATTCGGGTCGCAGTAGCCGGAACTGGCTATGTGGGACTGAGCATAGCGACACTGCTATCACAACATCATCATGTAACTGCCGTGGATGTAATCCCGGAAAAGGTGGAGAAACTGAACAACAAGGTTTCCCCTATCCAGGATGATTATATCGAGAAGTATCTGGCTGAAAAGCCGCTTGATCTTGTTGCCACTTTGGACGGGAGGTTAGCCTATGCTGATGCCGACTTTGTGGTAATAGCCGCTCCTACAAACTACGATCCTGTGAAGAATTATTTCGATACGAGTCGTGTGGAGGAAGTTATCGATCTTGTGCTTGAAGTGAATCCCGATGCCGTAATGGTCATCAAATCGACAATTCCGGTGGGATATACCCGTAACCTTTATGTAAAATATGCCCAGAAAGGAGTCAAGAAGTTCAACCTGCTGTTTTCACCGGAGTTCCTTCGTGAAAGCAAGGCCCTTTATGACAATCTCTACCCGAGCCGTATCATCGTAGGTTATCCGAAGATCATTGACGGTCCGGAGTTTGCTGAAGAAAACAAGGCGATCCGGTCTGTCACGGATGTCACTATGTTACAGGAAGCAGCTAGGACATTTGCTGCCCTTTTGCAGGAAGGGGCTGTCAAAGAAAACATCGACACGCTCTTTATGGGCATAAAAGAAGCGGAAGCAGTCAAGCTCTTCGCCAACACCTATCTGGCTCTCCGTGTCAGCTACTTTAATGAGCTTGACACATACGCTGAAATAAAGGGATTGGATAGCAAAGCGATCATTGAGGGCGTAGGCCTTGATCCCCGTATTGGGACACATTATAATAATCCTTCATTCGGTTATGGCGGTTACTGCCTGCCGAAAGATACCAAACAACTCCTTGCCAACTATCAGGATGTTCCTCAGAACATGATGTCCGCAATCGTGGAATCAAACAAAACCCGTAAGGATTATATAGCTGATGCAGTACTCCGCAAGGCAGGTTATTATACGGGAAATGGACAATGGGACGCATCCAAGGAACATACTTGCGTCATCGGTGTATACCGCCTGACCATGAAATCGAACTCTGACAATTTCCGCCAGTCCGCCATTCAAGGTATAATGAAACGTATCAAGGCGAAGGGTGCGGAAGTGATCATCTATGAACCCACGCTTGAGGACGGGACTACATTTTTCGGCAGCAGGGTTGTTAACGATCTTGCTGGATTCAAGGTGCAGAGCAAGGCTATCATAGCCAACCGTTTTGACAACAGTCTGGAAGATGTGGAAGCTAAGGTTTATACACGTGACATTTTTAGAAGGGACTGACCATGTTGTCATATAATGTAGAGCTGGACGGAAAGACTGTGCTTGTAACGGGTGCTGCCGGTTTTATTGGTAGCAACCTTGTCATGCGCCTTTTCCATGATTTCCGAAATATCAGGGTAATCGGTGTTGATTCCATCACCGATTATTACGATGTCAATATCAAGTATGAGCGTCTCAAGGAAATAGAGTCGTTAGACCGTGACTGGACTTTTGTCCGTGCCTCGATTGCCGATAAGGATGCGATAGAAAGAATTTTCTCTGAAAACAAAATTTCCGTTGTCGTAAATTTTGCGGCCCAGGCAGGTGTCCGTTACAGTATCACCAATCCTGATGCCTATGTCCAAAGTAATCTTATCGGTTTCTATAATATCCTTGAAGCCTGCCGTCATTATGAGGTGGAGCACTTGGTTTATGCTTCTTCATCATCAGTCTATGGCAGTAACAAGAAAGTTCCGTATTCAACTGATGACAAGGTTGACAACCCGGTCAGCCTTTATGCAGCAACAAAGAAGAGTAACGAGTTGATGGCTCACGCATACTCAAAACTTTATAATATTCCATCCACAGGCTTGCGTTTCTTTACGGTTTATGGTCCTGCAGGTCGTCCGGATATGGCGTATTTCGGGTTTACCGACAAGCTTGTAAAAGGCGAAACTATCAAGATATTCAATTATGGTAATTGTAAACGTGATTTTACCTATGTGGATGATATTGTGGAGGGAGTAGTACGTGTTATACAACACGCTCCGGAAAAAGAGAATGGGGAAGACGGACTTCCGATTCCACCATACAAAGTATATAATATCGGTAACAGTCATCCAGAGAACCTGCTTGAATTTGTAACTATTCTTCAGGAAGAATTAGTCCGTGCCGGTGTGCTTCCGAAAGACTATGATTTTGATTCCCATAAAGAACTTGTGCCTATGCAACCGGGTGATGTGCCTGTAACTTATGCTGATACTACTTCATTGGAACAGGATTTTGCTTTTAAACCGGGTACAAGTTTGAGAGATGGTCTAAGAAACTTTGCAGAGTGGTATGTAAAGTTTTATAATACGGAGAAATAAAACAATAAAACAGTAAAACTATGAGCATTTTTGCGGGTAAAACCCTAATGATTACCGGTGGAACAGGTTCTTTCGGTAATGCAGTCTTGAATCGTTTCCTTCGTACCGATATCGGTGAAATTCGTATATTTTCACGTGACGAGAAGAAACAGGACGATATGCGCCACGAATATCAGATTAAGTATCCTGATGTGGCAAATAAAATAAAATTCTTTATTGGTGATGTACGCAACCTCCAGTCTTGTAGGAACGCTATGCCGGGAGTAGACTATATCTTCCATGCTGCTGCCTTGAAGCAGGTTCCGAGTTGCGAATTTTTCCCAATGGAAGCTGTCAAGACGAATGTAATCGGTACTGACAATGTATTGACGGCTGCTATTGAGGCAGGTGTTGGTGCCGTAATCTGCCTTTCCACGGATAAGGCTGCCTATCCAATCAATGCTATGGGTATCACCAAAGCTGTTGAGGAAAAGATAGCAGTGGCAAAAAGCCGTTATTCCGGCAAGACCAAGATTTGTTGTACACGTTATGGCAACGTGATGTGTTCCCGTGGTTCAGTCATTCCTCTCTGGATAGAGCAAATTCGCAATGGTAATCCTGTAACGTTGACCGAGCCTAAAATGACGCGCTTCATCATGTCATTGGAAGAGGCGGTGGATCTCGTATTGTTTGCTTTCGAACATGGTCAGAATGGTGACATCCTTGTTCAGAAAGCTCCGGCTTGTACCATCCGGACTCAGGCGGAAGCTGTCTGTGAGCTCTTTGGCGGCAAGAAAGAAGATATTAAGGTTATCGGCATCCGTCATGGAGAGAAAATGTATGAAACATTGCTGACCAATGAGGAATGTGCCAAAGCAGAGGATATGGGCAATTTCTATCGTGTACCGGCAGATAACCGCGGATTGAATTACGATAAATATTTCAAAGAGGGTGAGACAGAGCGTAACACGCTTACAGAGTTCAATTCAAACAATACGCGAATCCTTAACGTGGAAGAAACCAAAGCCAAGATTGCAGCTTTGGACTATATAAAGAAGGAGTTGAGTGGTGAGGGCAACTTCGTACAATAATAAAATTATGAAGATATTAGTAACCGGTGCCAAAGGTTTTGTAGGGAAGAATCTTTGTGCCCAACTTAATAACATCAAGGACGGTAAGGCTCGTTGTTATGGTGAACTGAAGATTAGTGACGTATTCGAGTACGATCTTGACTCTACTTCGGAACAACTGGATAATTGGTGCAAAGAGGCCGATTTCGTATTCAATCTTGCCGGGGTGAACCGCCCTAAAGACAATGATGAATTCATGAAAGGTAACTTCGGTTTTGCAAGTACACTACTTGACACCTTGAAGAAATATCATAACACTTGTCCCGTCATGCTTTCCTCCAGTGCGCAAGCCTCGTTGACCGGTCGTTTTGGTAACAGTGAATATGGTCGTAGCAAAAAGGCGGGTGAAGATCTTTTTCTACAATACGGCAAAGAGACAGGAGCCAAGGTTTTGGTCTATCGCTTTCCGAACCTTTACGGTAAGTGGTGCCGTCCAAACTATAACAGTGCCGTAGCCACTTTCTGCAATAATATTGCCAATGACTTGCCTATACAGGTCAACGATCCGAGTGTAGAACTTGAGCTACTTTACATTGATGATCTTGTGGACGAAATGATTCATGCCCTGAAAGGCGAGGAACATCATTGCGAGTTCGAGGGGCTTGATGTACATCCGGAGGCTGACGGCAGATATTGCTATTGCCCTGTCACCCATAAGGTGACGCTTGGTGAAATCGTTGACTTATTACATCAATTCGCGGAAATGCCTAAGACACTGATGATTCCAGAAATCCCGGCTGATTCATTTGCCAAACGTCTGTACAGTACTTTTTTGAGCTACTTACCAAAAGAAAAAGCGATCTTCGACTTGAAAATGAATGTAGATCAACGTGGCAGTTTCACAGAACTTGTACATACCTTGAATTGCGGCCAGGTAAGCATTAATATCTCCAAACCAGGTGTAACCAAGGGTGAACACTGGCACAATACCAAATGGGAACAGTTTATTGTAGTCAGTGGGCATGGTCTTATTCAACTCCGTAAGGAAGGAACAGACGAAGTGCTTAACTATGAGGTGAGCGGAGAGAAAATACAGTCTGTCATCATGCTTCCCGGTTATACTCATAACATCATCAATCTTTCTGATACGGAAGATCTGGTGACAGTGATGTACTGCAATGAGATATTCAATCCTAATAAGCCGGATACATACTTTGATAAAGTAGAAAAATAATATGGAAAAACAACCTAAATTCGATTATTCAGATATAAAATTCAAGGATAATGGTAAATTGAAGCTGATAATCGTTGTCGGCACTCGTCCCGAGATTATCCGTTTGGCAGCTGTCATCACTAAATGTCGTCAGTATTTTGATGTGATTCTTGCTCATACCGGTCAGAATTATGACTACAACCTCAACGGCATATTCTTTAAAGATTTGAAGTTGGCAGAGCCGGAAGTATATATGGATGCCGTAGGTGATGATTTGGGAGCTACTTGTGGTAATATCATCAATTGTTCATATAAACTCTTTGCTCAGACAAAGCCGGACGGAGTTCTTGTACTTGGTGATACAAACTCATGTTTGAGTGTAATTGGTGCGAAGCGGCTGCATATTCCAATTTTCCATATGGAAGCAGGTAACCGTTGCAAAGACGAGTGCCTTCCGGAAGAGACCAACCGTCGTATTGTTGATATCATCAGTGATGTGAATATGGCATACTCCGAACATGCACGAAGATATCTTGCCGATTGTGGTCTACCTAAGGAACGTACCTATGTCACGGGATCACCTATGGCGGAAGTACTCCATAACAATCTTGCAGAGATAGAAGCTAGCGATGTACATCGGCGTCTGGGTCTGGAGAAAGGAAAATATATTTTGCTCTCTGCTCATCGTGAGGAAAATATCGACACCGAGAAGAACTTCATGTCGCTCTTTAATGCTATCAACCGTATGGCAGAGAAGTATGACATGCCGATTCTTTATAGTTGTCATCCACGTAGTCGTAACCGTCTTGCAGAGAGTAGTTTCAAACTTGATGAACGGGTTATCCAACATGAGCCTCTTGGCTTCCATGATTACAATTGTCTTCAGATGAATGCTTTTGCTGTTGTTAGTGATAGTGGTACATTACCTGAAGAATCAAGTTTTTTCACCAGTGTGGGACATCCCTTTCCAGCTATTTGCATTCGAACCTCTACTGAGCGTCCAGAGGCTATTGACAAGGGTGACTTTATCATTGCCGGTATTGACGAGAAATCATTACTTCAAGCCGTAGATACTGCCGTTGAACTTTGTCGTGATGGTCAGCATGGTATTCCTGTGCCTGATTATGTAGACGAGAATGTCTCAACCAAAGTTGTGAAGATTGTGCAGAGCTATGTCGGTATCGTCGATAAAATGGTGTGGAGAAAGTTCTAGAGTAAGCACTCAAATAAAGGCTCAATCTTAAAAGATATACCTTTATTGTTGAATTTTGAATATTAAGATTATGTGTAGCAGCGAAGATTTGGAAAGATTCTATGTCCAGTACTAGAAGAGGCAATGTCCAATGATCATTCTTCTCCAGTTCAAGAAGGGCAGGAGGAGACAGGCGCAACACTCTCAACTCAAGAAAGAATATCTCCTATCATATTCACCATTACCATTCTGAGGTTGGGACATTCGTTGAGGGTGAAAGCATATGTGTACTCAATAGCGTAGAGCAGAGAGTCAAGGTTGGCGATATGGTTGTCATCCTAGTAGAACACTTCCATGTCATTAAAGCTATAATACCTCTTACTTTCATAGAGGTACAGATTGGCAATTCGCTGGTTGGGGAAGGCATAGAGAGGTTTGAGTAGGAGTGGAGAATATAATCAATTATGCATATGGCATCATTAAAGAAAAACTTTCTATATAATATATCTATTACGTTAGCCAACTATATAGCTGCTTTAATTGTATTTCCCTATGTATCGCGTTGTTTAGGCGTGGAACTAATGGGAAAAACAAGTTTTGCGACAAATGTGGTTGCATATTTCAGTCTCTTTGCATTGCTGGGGGCAGCAACTGTAGGTATTCGCGAAATAGCAATATGCAATGGGGATTTTGAGAAACGTTCAAAAGTCTTTAGTAGTGTAATGGTTGTTATTGGAGTTCTGACAGGGATAAGTCTCATTCTTATGTCGGTTTCCATATTCTTGATATCTCGGTTTCAAGAATATAGCACATTATTGCTTATTGGTTCTTTCTCGTTAGTATTTACAAGTCTTCAGATAGAATGGCTCTATCAAGGAGTTGAAAAATTTGATTACATTGCCAAACGTACAATTTTTATTAGGATTTTATATTGCATCAGCATTTTCCTATTTGTTCATGATAAAGAAGACTATCTTATTTATTATATCCTAACGGTTGGAATAGTCGTAGTTAATGGTTTTATAAATCTCATATATTCCAGAAATTATGTTCATTTCTCGTTTAAGAATGTTGAAATCAAAAAATATTTGAAGCCTGTGGCTATGTATGGCGTAAATAAGATACTTATTTCAATGTACACAACATTTAATGTAATGTTTTTGGGATTAGCATGCAATGATATTGAAGTGGGTTTTTATTCAACAGCGAATAAATTATTTACGATTCTTTTAGGTGTCATATCAGCCTTCACAAGTGTGGTATTGCCAAGGATGGCTTCTTTGGTTGCAAATAATAATGTAAAAAAATATAATGATAATATTTCAAAATCTTTTTCACTTATCTTTTCAGTATCTCTTCCGATATGCATAGGAGGTATGTTGTTGTCTCCTCAGATAATCGATATTTTGGCTGGTTCTGGTTATGAAGGGGCAATTCTTCCTATGCAGATTATCATGCCAGTTGTTGTCTTAACGGGAGCTGCACAGGTTTGCATTATGCAAGCTTTGATACCGCTAAAGGAAGATAAGGCAGTATTGTTAGCTTCTGTTATTGGAGCTGCAACTGCAGTTTTGTTTAATATCATATTCGTTGATAAGTTGGGGGCGATAGGATCTGCTTTGGTTTTACTCTGCTCAGAAATATGTTCTGATATATTTGCTTTTGGGTATGCAATTAAAAAGAAGATTCTCACTCTTCCTTGGCGCTTTATTGTTAAGCGAATAATTTCATCAATCCCATATATTGCAATATGCTATACTGCAGGAAAATGTCTTAATCTAAACAATATTGCAACCTTGCTTATTGCATTATTAATATGTGGATTTTACTTTGTGGTTGAAAGTTTGTTTGTATTAAAGCTTCCTATTGTGAGAGATTTTTTTGCAGAAATAAAAAAACAAATACGTTAATGAAAATTGCAAGTGTCACATTGTTCTGTAATGAAGGTTTTAGACTTAATCCTTGGGTTCGGTATTTTTCTGAGTACAAGGATGATATCTATCTTCAAATCATTGTAAATAATGGTAATCCTGAAGATACAATACTCTTAAAGTCTGCTTTCCCAGATGCAGTCGTCTTATTTTCAAAAACGCCAAATATGATAGCTTCTTATAATTTGGCAATTAAATACATTCTTGAAAAAACTGATGCAGACTCGATTCTTCAGATTACAAATGACCTTCGAATTGAAAAGGGTGGGCTTGCCCAAATTCATGAGATTCTCTTTAGAGAACAGCAATACGGAATGATTAGCCCGATTTTATTGAAGAAGGATTCTGAAATTGTTGAAAATTATGGTGCAGAGATTGATTTCTCTAATATGCTCTTTCGTCATATAGACAGGAATGTTCATTATAAAGACGTAAAACCAGACATTGCATTTAGAACTGGACTACCAGGAGGTTGTTTTCTTACAAAACGTATAGTCTATGAAACCATTGGCCTTCAAGACGAAAGAATTAATATGTATTCTGACGAAGTCGATACAGGTATAAAGTGTGCAAACAAAGGATATACACTGCTGTCCACTAAATTAGTGAAATCTTGGCATCAACATATTTTTCCATCAGATAGAAATCAAAGGAGCTGTTCTGCAAGTTATTTTATGTCGAGAAATCCAATTTATTTAGCTCGTAAATACTATGGAGTTTCTGTCATTTTTGGAGCTTTTTGGAGTCGTTTTAAATTGTCCTTAATTGAATTAATGTCTTGTGTACATCATCTTAAAGGAAGAGAGTCGTTTGTATGCTCTCTGTATTCTTTCAAAGGTTGCTTCGCTGGGCTTTTTATGAAAATGTAATATTCCCTATGATTGCTCCATATAATAGAATCTCATCAAACTTTGCGTATTTCCTAGTTTTCATTGCTTTTCTAATGTCATCTAGATGCTGGATCGGTTTTGAAGGAAGGAATACATTGTTTTTCTACTGTCTTCCAATAGTACTGTTCATGCTGATTTCTATAGGGGCATATAAGATAAGAAATCAATCTAAATATGTCATGTTTGCCTTTCTCATATATATAGCTAATGTATACACTATGCATCGTGCGAGAGGGACATTTGAAATTATCGGGATGGCGAATCAAGCGGTTCTTCCCATAACGACTTATCTTCTTCTTTGTTTACAAGATTCCAAAAAAGAATTGTTATTGTATCATATTACAAAGTGGTTTGGAATGATATTGATTCCTGGAATGATTATATACATATGTTCATTCTTTGTAAATCTTCCAAGCTTGGGTATCATCCAGACACACTATGGAGGTGATTTTTACGGAGAACCATGTTACAATTATTTGTTCTATTTAAAACCAATTACAGTGGGAGCAACTGGAATGTTTCGTTTTAACGGACCTCTGATAGAACCTGGTGATTTAGGATGTGTTTCGGCTTTTCTTTTGTATGCAACTAAGTTTGATTTTAAGCGATTCAAATACCTTTGGGCTGTTTTGGCTTCACTAATCCTAACGTTCTCTCTTGCAGGTTATCTTTTGGCATTATTTGGATATTCTGCAATAATGATGACAAAGAATAAGTTCTCTTCCAAAAAGTTATTATTGGGTGTATTGGTGTTTTCTGCTGTAATAGCTTTTGGTACATACTATAATGGAGGTGACAATTACATTAATCATTCAATTCTATCGAGACTTCAAGATGATGAATTGGCTATAGACAATACGAATGGTAGGATCAGTACACAAAAACTGGAATTCTTTTACTTTATGTTTGAAAATCCTAGTGTTTTGTGGCTTGGCTACGATAAGGCTACAATTTCTTTTATAAACGAGCAATTCGGTGCAGGAGCTGGTTTTTACAATCAAGTATTAAATATTGGTATATTAGGAATAATATTATATCTTCTGCCATATTTCTATATTACATTCAAGTCAAGAGATCGCAGGTATGCTTTATTATCTTTGGTATTCTTGATATTGTATGCTTACCAAAGATTTGATTTGTTTTGGATTTCTCTTATACTATGTTACACATTTGGTATATGTTTAAATGATAAAGAGTTTGAATTATGCAAAAAATAGCAATCATCTCATATTTTCATTATGAGTCTTCATTGTGTTTAGCTAAATCAATTGCAGAACAGGGGGTAGCAGTTGACTACTTTGCAGTAGTCGATATGTTTCACGATAAAGGCACTGTTCCTGGTATAGATTATCATAAAGCCCCCAAACATCCAGGATTAGTAAGGTTGACCTCTGTCAATGCCCCTGAGATTTGTGGTTACTATGAAGGTCTCCCCGTGAATTTATTCTTGTTCCGTTTGGTATCGTTTTCAAGACGACTAACGCTTCTTAATAAAATCGTATTCAAAATAGTTTTAAATAAAATCAAATCTGCAAAATATGATGCCATTAACATTGTAGGACAGTGGCCATGGGTTGAAATCATACATAATGAACTTAAAGATGAAAATTTAACCCACACATTTCATGAAGTGGGTAGTCATTTTAAAGGTGAACTATCAACACCATTAATGGAAACCGTAATACGCGATAAATCGAAGGTTATCCTGCCTTCAAAATCAACATTGGATAGATTTAGAACATTGGACAAGAATGGTAATTGTTTGTCAGAATATATTCCATTTGGAAAGTTCGAAACGTTAATGTTGTATAGGAAACCTACAGAACTCAATATTCAATTCAATAATGATTCTCCAATATTCTTGTTTTATGGATTTATCAAACCATATAAAGGGCTAGATCTCTTAAAGCGGGCTTGTGAGATTCTAAACAACAGAAAGGTTGATTTCAATTTAATCGTAGCAGGAAGTGGTGATGATCCAACCTTACCATTTTATTCAACAAAGAAAAATTGTGTCGTTATTAATAGAATCCTTTATGATGACGAGATGGTGTACCTAAATGATATATCTGATGTTGTTCTTCTACCATATAAGACTGCCTCTCAAAGTGGAATTATTCCTACTTCGTTTATTTTTGGTAATCCAGTTATTGCTACAAAGGTGGGAGCCTTGGTAGAATCCATTCAAGATGGGAAGAATGGTATTCTAGTTAATGCGGAAGATGCGGTTTCATTTGCCGATGCAATGCAATCTCTTATTACAGACCAGAATCTGATGTCATTATTAAAACACGGAGCAAGACAATATGGCAATGGTGATGAGTATGATTGGCATAACATAGCCAAACAAACAATGTCAGTATTAATGAATCATTAAAACAAATTTAGTCTTATGATCACATCTCGCAATAATTTCCACTTCTACCTTCAGGCAAACATGATGATAAATAGAGGGTACTTCAAAGAACCTCTCAAGAAGAAGTTATTGCACCTTATGGCGCCAGATTTATCATGGAGTTCCTTAAGGCAATGAAAAAGGTGCAATACTACTCTCATAATTGCCAAAATGGGGGGATTGTTACTTATAATCAGTAATTGCGTTTCTTTAGGTTGTCTCGCAAGCTTGGGTTTAGTATAGGCTATGATGCTTGTGACTATGGTTCGGTGATTTCACACTATGGAATCATCGTAGTAGGTAACACCAATCGGATTGGTCCATATGCAACATTACACACATCTACTTGCATTACTGATACAGGTAGAAGAATTGGCAAAGGTCTGCTCCTTTCTACGGACGCGAAGATTACTGGTGTGAAGTGCTGGGTGATCATATCGTTGTGTGCTGCTAATTCGGTTGTCACATTCATCGCTTAAAGGTGAGAGCAAACGAAGAGTCGATGCGATAGAAACTTTCAAAATAAAAATGGAAATTGAATAAATGAATAAAAAAGGAAAATTCTACATACTAAACTGGATTTTTAGTTATGGCTCTGCCAGTAGTAATAGATTACTGGCATACGCTAATAGTGCTGCTGAACTGGGATATGATGTCGAAATTGTAGCGTTTTTGAGGCTTGACTTGAGGAATTGTCAACCCAGAAATGGTGTAATTATTAGAGGACTCAGGCCTTGTAAAGTGGAGAGTAAAGTTTTCTCAAAACTTTTATCTTTCTTCACCACGATTTGGTTCTTGCTTGCAGATGTGAAGAAAGAAGACAGATTGCTGTTGTATGGAGCTGCTGAATATCTGCCATTACTGGTGTGGATCAGACGTAAGCAGACCTATTTTGAAGTGACAGAATGTCCTGATCTGTTCAAACCAAGGACTTATCCGTGGAGATACTACAAGAGCCTGTGGAAACGATTGAACGGGATTTTCGTTATCTCAGGCAATTTAAAGCAGTACTTTGTTGATTATGGGGTCAGTCCGTATAAGGTTCATGTCATCAATATGATAGTGGATCCAAAGCGCTTTGAAAGCGTTCAACGTAACCCTAATGCAGAGAAATACATAGCGTATTGTGGAAATGTAAACAAGGATAGCAAGGATGGTGTAGGTGACTTGATTGCCTCTTTTGTCAGATATCATGAGAAGTATAGTGATAGAAAACTTTATATCATTGGACCAATCGTTTCGCAGGAACAAAAGCAGGAGTATGAAGAATATCTGAGACTATACAAAGCTCTGGATAGTGTGGTATTTACAGATTCTGTATCTCCTACCACTATTCCGCAGTATTTCGTGGATGCAGAAATGCTTGTTCTTGCTCGTCCAAATAATATTCAAGCTAAGTACGGTTTCCCCACTAAATTGGGTGAATACTTACTATCAGGCAGACCTGTTGTACTTACTGACGTTGGTAATATTACAGACTACCTAAAAGATGGCGTCAGCGCCTTCATAGCTAAACCGGGGGATATTAATTGTATTTCTGATAAGATGATGGAAGTATCTGCAAATCCGGAAAAAAACGATTCTGTTGCCATTGCAGGAAAAGAGGTAGCTATGAAGGAGTTCAATAGTTCAACAGAAGTATTGAAGATTATTAATTTGATGTATAAATAATGAGTATATTATGAAAGTCGTTCTTCTCGCCGGAGGCTTCGGTTCCCGTATCTCTGAGGAATCTCAATTCAAACCAAAGCCAATGATTGAGATAGGTGGCATGCCTATCCTTTGGCACATTATGAAAGAGTATGCCTACTATGGCCATACTGAGTTTATTATCTGCGCTGGTTATAAGCAGGAGTATATCAAGGAATGGTTCGCTAACTACTTTCTGCACAACTCCGACGTCACCTTCGATTACCGTAATGGTAAGAACGAGATGACCGTTCACCAGACCAATATGGAGCCATGGAAGGTGACTGTGGTTGATACAGGATACAACACCATGACCGGTGGGCGTATCAAGCGCATCCAGAAGTATGTTGGCAATGAACCTTTTCTCATGACCTATGGCGATGGTGTATGTGATGTGGAGATTGACAAGCTCATCGAATTCCACAAGAGCCATGGTAAGCTCGCTACCCTTACTGCAGTCAAGATGGCGCAGGATAAGGGCATACTGGATATCACCAAGGATCAGGCTGTACGTGCGTTCCGTGAGAAGAATGCTGCAGATGGCGCTCCTATTAATGCTGGTTATATGATTCTCGAACCTTTGGTGTTTGATATGCTTGAGGGGGGGGACACTTGCGTCTTTGAGAAGACCGTTCTTGTGAAATTGGCAGAAATGGGCGAACTGATGTCATACGTTCACACTGGCTTCTGGCAATGTATGGATAACATTCGCGAGAAGTCATTTCTTGAGAAACTTCTTGCAGAAGACAAGGCTCCTTGGAAGCGTTGGGATCGTTCTGTTCCAGACATCCCTGATTATGCAAAATAAGCAAAGGTAGCAATTAATAAGTTAACATTTAACAATGGAAAATATATACGAATTCTATAAAGGCAAGCGTGTATTTTTGACAGGTCACACAGGTTTCAAGGGCTCTTGGATGTGTAAGATGCTTGCTAATGCTGGTGCTATCGTAACAGGCTATTCGTTGGAAGCACCTACAGAGCCTTCGCTCTTCAAGATTGCCAATATCGAAGGCGATGTGTATTCTGTGATTGGCGACATTCGCGATATGGCAGCACTCAAGAAGGCTTTCGATGAAGCACAACCTGAGATTGTACTTCACCTTGCAGCTCAACCTATCGTACGCGATTCATACAAAGATCCTGCTTACACTTACGGAACCAACGTGATGGGTACAGTCAACATCCTTGAATGTGTGCGACAAAGCAATTGTGTGAAGTCTTTCCTCAATGTGACTACCGATAAGGTGTATCTCAACAAGGAATGGAACTGGGGCTATCGTGAGAACGAGGAGTTGGATGGCTATGATCCTTACTCAAATTCTAAATCATGTTCAGAGCTTGTTACCCATTCCTACAAGCGCTCGTTTTTCACCGATAAGGACGGATTGCCAATTATCCCTATCTCTACTGCTCGTGCAGGTAACGTGATTGGTGGCGGCGACTTCGCCACAGACCGCATCATTCCTGATAGTATTCGTGCGGCTGCAAAACATGAGGATATTGTTGTTCGCAATCCTTATTCTACTCGTCCTTATCAGCATGTATTGGAGCCTCTCTATGCTTACCTTGTGATTGCTATGAAGCAGTATGACGATAGCAAGTATGCTGACTACTACAATGTAGGTCCTGATGATGTCGATTGTTTCCAGACAGGAGCGCTCGTAGATCTTTTTGTCAGCAAGTGGGGCGAAGGTATGAAGTGGGTGAATAAATACGATGGTGGCCCTCATGAAGCAAACTTCCTTAAACTTGACTGTTCAAAGCTGAAAGCTACTTTCGGTTGGACTCCACGTTGGAATATTGATGAGGCAATGGATAAAATTGTTGAGTGGAGCAAGATCTGGCTCGCTGGTGGCGATGTACGTGCTTGTATGGATAAGCAGATTGCAGAATTCTTAAATGCGTAAATGAACATGAAGAACGTAATAGTGACAGGCGGCAATGGCTTTATCGGCAGTTCGCTCATCAAGAAGTTGGTGGCGAATGGCGTTAATGTGGTTGCTGTAGATATAACTTTTGCAGGCGACCGTTTGCCTGAGTCGGAGTTCATTACAAAGATTGAGTCTGGAGTAGACGTTTCACTTGCTAAGAAGATACCATCTGGCGAGTATGATGCTTTCTATCATCTGGCTTGGAGAGGTGTGAATGGTGCCGATAAGGCAGATCCTACCGTTCAACTTGCAAATATTCAGATGGCGGTGGATTGTGTCAACATCAGCAAGCAACTCAATGTGAAAAAATATCTTTGTGCAGGTACCGTAGCAGAGAATGCAACCTTTAGTCTCCCTAACCTGGAGAAAACCTCTGGCGGTATGATGTATGGTGTGGCAAAGCATGCTTGCCGACTTATCCTTGAGGACTACTGCAAAAACATCGGACAGCAGTTTGTATGGATGCAGTTCTCGAATATCTATGGCGTAGGTAACAAGACTGGAAACCTTGTGAGCTATACTTTGGGTGAGTTGATGGCAGGTAAGGAAGCAACTTTTGGACCTGCTCTTCAGCCATATGACTTCATTTATGTGGATGATCTCATTGAGGCAGTATATCGTCTTAGTGCCAACGATACCAATAAGGCATTCTACTATATCGGTTCTGGTAGTCCTCGTATTCTAAAAGAATATCTCTTTCGCATTGGTGAACTTGCTGGTTGTGCAGACAAGGTAGGTGTGGGTATCCGTCCAGACGATGGCATCAAGTACTCGATGGAGATGTTCGATAATAGTGACCTTGTGGCAACTGTTGGCGAGTATGTCTCTACAGATTTTGATAATGGTATCAACAAGACTATTGATTGGTTGAAGACTCTTTAACCTTTTACCCTATTAAACTTTTACAAGAATGATTCAGAAATTTGAATTCAAGGAGCTTGAAATGAAGGGAGCCTACGAGATAAATCCCTTCTACGCTACCGACGAACGCGGTGGCTTTGTCAAGGATTATAATATTGATATGTTCAAGGCTAACGGCATTGAGCATGAGTTGAAGGAAGTATTCTACACTATCTCTAAGAAGGGTGTGATCCGCGCAATGCACTTTCAGCTTGTGAAGCAGCAGGCAAAGCTTGTCCGATGCATCAGCGGACATGTGTATGATGTAATCATCGATCTCCGACTAGACTCTCCGACCTTTGGTAAGTGGCAAGGTTTCGACCTTACCGGCGAGAATCAGAAGACTCTCTACATTCCTCAGTTCTTCGGTCATGGCTACCTTGTACTTGAGGACTCTGTAGTCAGCTACAAGTGTGGAGAAGTGTTTTATAGCGAGGGAGATGCTGGCATCATGTACAACGATCCTGATATGGCCATCGAATGGCCTTTCGAGAAGATCGGTGGCATCGATAACGTGATTATCTCTGAGAAGGACAAGAATCTGATGAGTTTGAAGGAGTATCTAGAAAAAGTGAAGTAAAACTTATGAGAACAATAACGCTCATTTATGATGGTACGTTCAATACCTATCGTTGGCTGAAAGCCATGATGTGGGCTCGCAATGAATTTCACGATTTAGGATATAAAATAAAATATGCCAGCATTTTTGACTATGTTCCTTACCCTAAATCTACAAAAGTTCCTTATGAGGGAATAAAGTTGAAGTGGGATACAATAGGTCGTTTTGATATAGTTTTTCTGGCTTTTCATCATTCTCAATCCCTTATTGGCCAAAATTCTGAAAAAAGAATAGCTCTCGTAAAATCCTTAAAACAGAAATGCAAATTGTTGTGTTGGCTAGATACAGCAGATAGTACAGGAACATGTCTTTTTGATGTTCTACCTTATGTGGATTTGTATTTCAAAAAACAACTGCTGAAGGATACCAATCTTTATACAAATGAGTTTTATTGTGCCCGTCTCTATTCTGATTATTACCACCAAAAGTTGGGATTAACAGATGAATCTCTTGCTTCGATTCATTATCATACAGCTCTAAAAGAATATCTTCACAAATTGCGTGTTTCATGGAATGTTGCTTTTTATGACAGAATGGGTGGAAAGACTTGGATATATAAGCATCCTTTTAAGTTTGCAGACCCTAATGTTATTGAGACTGATTCAGAACGGACTATTGATGTTCATTACGGAGGGTCAAACCCAAAAGTGTATGGCGATGTAGTTGGTTACCAACGTAAAAAAATGCTTGAATTGATAATGAATCTTAGGGACATCACACATCCTGATGTATATAAGAAAATATCAAGAGAAGAGTATTTGGAGGAACTTAAACACTCTAAGTCGATTGTATCTCCATTTGGATGGGGAGAGTGCTGTCTGAGAGATTTTGAAGCGTTTTACAATAGGGCAATTCTGTTGAAGCCTTCTATGGAGCATTGTGTTACCTATCCTGACTTATACAAACCATTTGAAACCTATATTCCGATAAATTGGGATTTTTCAGATTTCGAGAATATTATCAAAGAGGTTCAAATAGGTAAGTATGATTATGTTGCAATAAATGGTCAGCAAAATTATCAAAAATATCGCATTGGTATAAATGCAAGGAAGTTGTTTGCGGAGCATGTAGTAGACCAGCTTCAAATATCATAGTAATTCAAGCATAGTGTATTTGTAAACAATGTTTCAATTTAACGTAAACGATATTAGTAAATACCGTACCCAACTAATGGGGATTGCCACGCTTTTAGTGATATTTGGTCATTCTGTTGGCAATGGTGTTGTGATGCCAAGGTGGATGGAGTCGCTCTGCGGGCTTGCCTCCGTAGGAGTGGATATTTTCCTTCTCGTGAGCGGCTTGGGCCTTTGGTATTCATTAAAAAGTATTGATAGTCAAGTAAATTTGTGGGGGGGGTAAAGTGCTGGTATATAAGAAGATATAAACGTATTCTGGTTCCGTATTTTATCATTGCAGACATAGGAAATATTCTTGCTGTAATGGGAGGCAGAACTATTGCGGAAGCTGTACTTAATATATCCACAATCAGTTATTGGCTTGAACATAAAGGAGCTTGGTATATTGCAATGCTTATACCGTTGTATGCTATTACCCCGGTTCATGATGCGATATGTAAAAAGATAAAAAATCCAGTATATTACACGCTGGTTATTGTTATTATAATAGTGGGCATTTCGAGTTTGCACTTTGAATGCCCGAATGTGGGCTTATCATAATTTATAGAAAATGTAAGACATGTGTTTGTTCATCTTCCTGCATTTTTCATTGGTTTTATGTTGGCTCCTATGGCTAAAGAGGAAAAGTGCATTTCGTTTCTGTGGATGATAGTTGTTCCATTATTTCTTGTTATTATGATGAAGTATTTGCATTTTGGGTATTGGCCTGGTTTTTTGGTATTTTCATTTGTCCCTTTACTTTGCAGATTGTTTTGCTACAGTGGAAAGACTTTTATGAATGTACTTAGTTTTTTTGGTAAAATATCTTTGGAATCTTATTTGTTTAATGGAATCGTGGGTTCTTGGATTATTATATACTTACCTTGGATTTATGAATCACCAGTGAATAAAGGTTGCTATTTACATTATGCTTTGGTTATCATTGTTGGAACAGCGTTGGCTTATTGCGTGAATAGATTTTGTGAGAAGGCTTTGAAGAAAAATTAGATAGGGTAATTATTGCTTGATTACTCATAGTTATATCATTGGCTGTGAAAAATGGTAACGCATATAGGTGCTCTGTTTACCAAAGTAATAACTGGATAAGGAGAGTATGTTAAGAATTTCAGTAAGACTATTCTTGCAAGAGGTATGATGAGCTTGGTGTTGAGACTGGAAAACAATTCTAAATAATAAAAAAACAATATGTCAATAAAAAACTTTTTTGTAGTATATTCTCCTAAACGTATGTGGTGGAAGATATGGCTGGGGCTTGCTTGCTTTCCTATGTTACCGCAACATAGAGCTAAGTTGCTGAAAATGGGGGGGTAAATGTCTTAGGTCGAGCATTGATATATGGTGGTGTAGGCATTGATACTGTTGCGCCAAATAAAATATTTATAGGTAACAATGTTGCCATTACTGCTGGTACTAGAATTTTAACTCACTATCTTGATCCATCGCGTTCAGGAAGAATGTTTCGTATCGGTGAAGTTCATATTGAAGATGATGTGTTCATAGGTGTAAATGTTGTCATTTGTAATTCTGTAACTATTGGCAAGGGAGCAATAGTAGGTGCAGGAAGTATAGTAACAAAAGACATTTCGCCTTATCAAGTATGGGCTGGGAATCCAGCAAGGTACATTAAAGCTCGTGAACATTAATACGTAAATGATAATGAAGAAAGTTTCTATATTAGTTTCGACAATAGATTCTGGAGGGGCAGAGAAGCAGGCTGTATTGCTTGCGATTCAGCTTTCAAAGCATACGGATGTGAATCTGATTGTGCTTTATGGCGGTCACACTGAATATAAAGGAAATGTAGATTTGTTAACCAAGAGCTCAGTTAAGGTTCATCGACTGAACGGCAGCATGCTTTTAAAGACTATACGGATTAGAGAACTTTTGAAGGAATCTCATACTGATGTGCTTCTTAACTATCTGACAATGCCAGATCTTCTTGGTTCATTTCTTGGTAAGAGATTAAAAATAAGCGTATATAATGGTATACGTAACTCAAGACTTCCAAGGAGTAAGATGTTGATAGAGAAATGGGCTCATAATCATTGGGCTACAGCGACCATTTACAACTGTTATTCTGGGGCTGATTATTTTGAGAAGTTCGGTTTTCGGAAAGACAAGAATATTGTCATTCCTAATTGCTTCCCGGATATTGCCGAACCAATTATAAGAGACAATCATTCTCAAAGGACAATCATTACAGTTGGTCGCTTCGACCCTCAAAAAGATTACGAAACTCTTATTAAAAGTATTTCATTGCTTGATAGAAAAGATTATCGCCTCTGTATTGTAGGCTATGGAGTGCTTGAAGCGCAGATTCGTGAATGGGTTGAACTGTATGGCATCAAGGATAGAACTGATATCCATATCAAACCGAATAATGTATCAGAACTTGAACGTAATGCCGACATATATATATCTACTAGTCTATTTGAGGGTACAAGCAATAGTATTATGGAGGCTTTGAATTGGAGTTTGCCGGTGGTTGCTACTAACGTTGGAGATAATGATCATTTAGTAATTGATGGTGTGAATGGTTACTTGCATCCAATTGGTGATGTTACGGGACTAACTACTTCTTTATGTAAGTTGCTTGATTCAGTAGAACTCAGGAATCAAATGGGAGTGAGGAGCAATCAGAATCTTCGCGAGAACTATTCTATGGAGATTTTCGAGAAACGATATTTGGATTTGATAGAGGGAAAATAATAGATGAGAACAGTATTCATAGGTGCACATGAGGAACCGAACGGAGTGAACTCATATACTTATAATTTGGCTCTTGAACTGAAGAAAAGAGGTTTTGAGTCGTTTGTGATGAGTTTTGGATCATGCAATAAGGTAACTGATTACAAAGGGGTGAAAATTAAGCAGTATAGGACTTGGGGAAATACGATGACCAGTATTCCTGTTTTGTATCTAAAATCATTACCATATTTGATCAAGCATAGGAAGGAAATAGATATGGTAATGTATCAAACGGTTACATTTTCAGTGATTCCTTCACTGATTGTACGTTTGTTTGGTATGAAATCAAGTGCTATTATTCATAGCCTTGCGGAAGATAGCCCGAAACATGGAAAGATGATGAAGAAACTTCTTATGGCTTCAATGAGGTTAGCTTTGGCTTTCACTAAAAATGTGGTTACCGTTAGCTGTACTAAAGCAAAAGAGGTGTACAACAGGTATCACAAAAGTTGTAAGGTTCTTCCTTGTGGTGTATTCTTGCCCATAAATAAAGAATTAAATACGGATATTCTTGAAAAGAATGAAATACAAGTTGGAAAATTCTTTCTGACTATCGGTCGCATTGATCCGATTAAGAACTATGAGGTCCTGATTGATGCATTCAAAAGGCATAATCATGTAAATTATCAGTTGGTTATCGGTGGAGATATTAATAATGCTTATGGTCGTACCATTGTTGAACGTGCAAAGGGGTGCAAAAATATTATTTTTCCTGGAATTGTATATGGAGATGCTAAAATAGCATTGCTTAAAAATTGTATGGCGTATTGCCTTGTGTCTTCGTCAGAGGGGCTTCCGATAGCATTGTTAGAAGGGATGTCATATGGTAAGATTCCTGTAGTTACACGTATTCCGTCAATTCAAGAGGTACTTGAAAAATACGAGATTGGGCTTTGGAGTACTGTAAAGAATGTGGAGGAAGTGATCGCTAATATGATAGCGATTGAAAAGGATTTTAACACACTGAAAGTTCAAGGTAAAACTGCACGTCAAATCGTCGAAGATAATTATACATGGCCGCAGATATGTGACCGATATATTGAATTAGTTAAAGAGTTTTAGTTATGAATATCCTCATCACCGGAGTCCACGGTTTCGTCGGCTCAAATTTAGTAAAAGCACTCTCGCCTGAGAATACAATATATGGTCTGGACATTGTGGCTCCTGAGAAGGAAGGTATAGTAAAGACTTTTTTATGGGATGATCTGGGTGGTATTGATTTGCCGCAGATTGATGCTGTTATCCATCTTGCTGGTAAGGCACATGATACTCGGAACAAGAGTGCAGCGGATGTGTATTTCAAGGTAAATACAGGTCTTACTCAACGTATTTTCGATTGGTTTCTTTCCAATGAATCTGCAAAAAAGTTTATATTTTTCTCTACAGTAAAGAGTGCTTCTGACAAAGTGGAAGGCAAATGCCTTACAGAAGAATGCGTTCCCACTCCCGTAGGTCCTTATGGAGAGAGTAAAATTAAAGCGGAGGATTACATAATCGGGCATTTTGCCCCTGAAGCTCTCAAACGTCCTTATCACAATTTTGATGATAGCGATTCCCTTGTAAAAGGGAAGAATGTGTACATTATACGTCCTTGTATGATTCATGGTCCTGGAAACAAGGGTAACCTCAATCTTCTTTATGGAGTAGTGAGCAAGGGGATTCCATGGCCTCTTGGTGCTTTTGAGAATCGCCGTTCGTTTACCAGTATTGGAAATCTTTGTGTAGTAATTGACGGATTTTTAACTAAGAATGTACCTTCAGGTATTTATCATATGGGAGACGATGAAGCTCTTTCAACTAATGAACTCATTCAAGTTATTTGTGAGGCTCTTGGTAAGAAAGCTCATATATGGTGCATTCCGAAAGGTCTGATGAACGGAGTTGCAAAAGTGGGTGGTTGGTTTCATCTTCCGCTCAATCCTCTTCGAATGCAGAAACTCACAGAAAACTATGTAGTGAGTAATGCTAAGATCAAGGCTGCCCTTGGCATTACGCGGATGCCGGTAAGAGCGAAGGATGGATTGATGGACACTATTAGAAGTTTTAAGCAGTAGAATGATTATGAATGCATACTTGACTTACGGAATTATTTTTGTGATTCTATTGGCATTAGAGTTATGTTATTTCAAGGTGGCTGACCATTTTAACATTATTGACAAACCCAACGAACGTTCATCACACTCCACGATTGTATTGCGTGGCGGAGGTATAATCTTTTTGATTGGCGTATGGATTTGGAGCGCCTTCTTCGGATTTCAATATCCTTGGTTTCTACTAGGCCTGACACTTGTAGCAAGCATTAGCTTTGTAGATGACATCCATTCACTGCCGGACTCTGTAAGATTGGTTGCTCAATTTGCAGCTGCCGCAATGGCGTTCTATCAGCTTGGCATATTGCATTGGTCAATGTGGTGGGTAATACTATTAGCACTAATAGTCTATGTCGGTGCCACGAATGTAATAAACTTCATGGATGGAATCAATGGTATCACAGCAGGATACTCTTTGGCTGTATTGATACCGTTGGCTCTGGTGAATATGGATGATATTTTTGTAGAACAGAGTTTGATCATATCAACGATTCTTGCTTCATTGGTGTTTTGTATTTTCAATTTCCGTCCGAAGGGTAAAGCGAAATGCTTTGCAGGGGATGTCGGCTCTATCGGCATTGCTTTTATCATACTGTTTCTGTTAGGTAATGTGATGATCGAGACAACGGATATTACTTGGCTGATATTCCTGTTGGTATATGGTGTGGATGGTTGTCTGACTATTGTACATCGTATTATGTTGCACGAAAATTTGGGCGAGGCACATCGTAAGCATGCTTATCAGATTATGGCTAATGAGTTGAAAGTGGGGCATGTAAAAGTTGCATTGTTGTATACGGTTATGCAGTTAGTGATTTCTCTTGGATTTATCTATCTTTGTCCCGATACAGTGATTGCTCATTGGTTATATCTGGTGGGTGTATCAGCTGTATTGGCTGTTGCTTACATATTATTCATGAAAAAAAACTATCATTTACATGAAGAATATCTTATATCATTGAAACAATAACGATTATGGAATTTGATAAAGAATTTTTAGATAAGTTATTTGAGCAAGCTATGGAGAATCCACGTTTGCGTCAGAACTTCGACCTACGCACTTCATCTGCCGATACCAGTCAACGTATGCTAAACGCATTGTTGCCAGAAACTAAGGTGCCTATCCATCGACATGAAGATACTACCGAAACAGTAATCTGCCTGTGTGGTAAGTTGGACGAAGTAATTTATGAGGAAGTAGTTTCGTATGAGAAGGATACGGATGATTTTCAGAAGGGGGTAAATGTACAAGATGTAGCTCGTAAGGTTGAGTATCGAGAAGTACAGCGTATCCATCTCAATCCTACAGAAACCAAGTATGGTTGTCAGATACCTAAGGGTGCATGGCATACTGTGGAAGTGATTGAACCATCTGTCATCTTTGAGGCTAAAGATGGAGCTTATGCTCGTTAAACGATGAAAAACAGATGAAATGAATAGGAAGTACTGAAAGTGCTTTTTAATACGTTATGTTATAATTGAACATTTATAATGAGATGGAAAAATGTAGGTCCCTAGATTCATGTGACAAACATGAATCCCTACATTTAGTAGATTAGGAGCAATATAGTGATATTGTCCTAATCTCGCTCTTCATATTAGTGTTAGCACTAATATGATTTCCAAAAATACCAACTGTCTGTGAAGATCGTTGATATTTTTTATACAATAAGCCAGTGGTGGAAACCTAAAAGGATGTTATTTCTGCATACTCTTTCACCGCATCAAAGCACGGACATCCTTTCATCGGATTTAAGTCCCGGTGTCCCACGACTAGTGCTTTCGGAAACTGCCTTTTCAACTCCCTCAACAAAGCAAGCAAAGCTCCTTTTTGTTCCAGTGTACGCGTATCTTTCGGTTTTCCGTTCGCATCCAGTCCTCCCTCATAACAAACACCAACCGAATGGGCATTATGATTACGGCAGTGTGCTCCAATCTTTTCTAAAGCGCGTCCCCGGTGAATCTCCCCATCACGAGTGATGTAGAAATGATAGCCAATATCACGGAAACCACGGTGCAAGATATGATCCTGTCGGCAAGCCTCCGCCGAAAGGGACTTTCCTTCCGGCGTGGCACTGCAATGAATGATAATTAATGTAATAGTCCGCATGGGGTTACATGCAACTTTGTATTCCGAACACACCTCCGATGGCGGTGGCTACAGTGATAACGATTTTGAGGACTAAGCTCCATACAGAGCGGGGAGATGATGATTTACTCATACAATAACAGGTTTTAAATAAATTAATAATAGTTTTCTTTTACCACAGATTTACCACAGATTTACTGTAGGTTTACCATAGGTTTACCACAGATCTACACAGACTCACACAGATAAATAATCGACTACTTTAGCAACTACCAATTCAATATAATCTGTGGAAATCTGTGTAGTCAGTGGTGAATCTTTTAGGCAGCCGGGTCAGGCGCTTCACCACCTCCATCCGGTTTCGGATCAGGGTTGTCACCCGAATCAGAACCTCCTCCGGCAGTTGTCGGTTTCTGATATTCCGCCTGCTGCTTCAACTGGCTGTCGAGTTTCAGATTATTGGTCGACAGATTACCGGTGGCACGGGCTTTCAAACGCATGCCGCTAATATTCTTCTCCAACGAGAACTCTTCCAGCGTATCGGCTGCCTTACTACGAATACCCACACCAAAAATGGCAAGATCATCAATTTTCACACACTTGCCGTCTAGCAACAATTCCTTGATGCAATCTACCATATCCGAAAGCACACCTTTGATGACACCACCGGAATACGGTGAATTGTGCTTCGACATATGTTCGGCAAGCTTTGCCAAATCAAACGTCTCGTCGCTTACTGCACGGGCGAACCACTTACCCGCATTCAAGCCTTTCTTCTGCTGGTTCTGATAAATTTTGTAACGAATCATAAAACAATAAATTAAAGGGTTAAACATATTGTCCGGGGATTCTTTTCCCTTTCGACGATACAAAAATACTACTCCGGATCTCCCGGAAATCAGCTGTGCACGGTTGTGTATGGTAGCGGTCGGTTATTTGTCATTATAGTCGGTTATTCAAAGGAAAAACGTTGGTTATATAGTCGTTTTTTGTTATTTTTGTAACAGTAAATCAGAAATATATCCATCATGAGTGAATTTAAAATACGTGCTTACGGGCGCATGGAACTGGCGCAACTCTATTCTCCACAACTAACTGACATCGCTGCCTATCGAAAAATGAAGAAATGGATCTCTTTGTGTCCCGGACTTCTGCAACGCCTGTACGACTTAGGCTACGAATCAAAGCGACGCTCATTCACACCGTTGGAGGTGAGAGTTATTGTGGATGCTTTAGGAGAGCCTTAAATAAAGCGTCGCTTTATGGTGTATAAAGCACCGCTTTACGATGTCTAAAGCTTAGCTTTACACCTCCTAAAGCGATGCTTTATGCAGGACAAACGATTGTTTCAGTCAAAACGGATGTGGTAATTGAAATGACTACTGCATCCGTAAATAAAACGGGTACAGTAGGTACACTTTTTCCGGTTCACTCATACACACACGCACGCGCATACAACCCTTTACCGTCCATACTGATTAATTTTCCGTGTTTGGTGAGACGCTTCAGCCAAGTGAGGGCTGTGTTTTCCTTAATTCCCATGGCAACTGCTTCTTCCAGTAACTGTGTACGAGTAAATTCATCACCCAGTTTCTGGAAGAGATAATCACGATCGGCATTAGGACGGTGGCTGATTTCTGTATTGGGGAGGAACGATAGAATATGCGTGGCATGACAGTAGAGAGGTTCCGCAAGACTAAGCACAGCATGAAAGTCTTCCTGTGAAATGGATACATCCCAACGAGTGATGATGTCATCTTTGCGGTTGTCCGCAGGAATCTCCTTGTCCGGTGTGAAAGGAGAGGTGGGAGAGGTCTTGAAGTCGTAGGGCTGCGGGCTTTCGAGGGCACGCAATACGGCTACTTCCGACATGATTCTGCATAGATTGACGGCCAGACGTGCCACAAAACTATACATTTCCCTTCCATTAGCTACACTGGAGCGTTCAAACAAGTCGGAAAAGACGGTGTCGATTTCTTCTTTTTGTTCATCCGTGAGTTGCAGGGTATGAATGCCGTGAGTTTTTATCACGCTCAACTTTTCTTTCCATTCCAGTCCCATAGCGGTGAATATCTCCTCCCAATCTATCTCGTTGTCCATAAATTGGCTGATCCATTTACTGATTCCGCACATGTAATAATATAATTGGCGGGAGTATGATCCGTCTTCTGCCGTCGGAATGAAAGTTTGCACCTGCGACGGCGTACCCGAAATCAGAACGGAAAGATAGCTTTTCTTCACTTCCCGGTATTCCTGGTCGGTGCGGCGGTTGTAGGACAAGCGGTCGTGGTCGAACGCTTTGCGCAGGGTATCGCTCCAATGACCGTGGTCCGATCCGATGGCGGTGGAAAGGGTGTCCGCTTCCGCTTCGCAGATAAGTCCGGTTCCGTCGGAGTCCATGATGTTTTGTAGGATACCCGTACCGGTGTTGTTGCCCGAAATGAGGAACATCCTGTTAGGGGGCATTTGTGGAGCCTCCTTTTTGGTTCGTTCTTTTCCCATTGCATCGTACTCGGTTTTCTCTTTTTTGTATGCTTTCATCTGTATGGCCACTTCTTTGCGGATCTCGTCGTGGATAGGTTCCACGAGTAAGCGGATGTAGGAAAGGATACCTTTGCCGGAGGCCGAAGGAGCCACTACGAAACATTGGAGGCTGGGGTGATGGTATTTGCCGCCATATAGGCATCGCACGTGGCGCGACATACAAGCACCCAGGGCAGTGAGCGCTCCCAATAACATGATGTCGTGTTGTATTGGGCTGCTCCCGGCTTTTATGATACGTTGCAAAAATTCCGGCCAGTCGTTTTCCGGAAAAGTGGGCAATTGATGTTGCGGTTCACTGCCCGGCAATAGTTCTTCTTCCCCTTCTCTTTCTTCGGAGATATTGTCATTCCCTACCTTATTATACGCGCCCGTGTGTGGGGGAAATTTGCGTGCTGTACCTGCTGTACCTTTTGTACCTGTGGGATGTTTGGGCATTTCTTCTATGCAGATGCTTACTCCCGTCGCTTCGGCCAGGTGGAAAGCGGTGCCCAAGTGCACTTCTCCACGTTGGGTGTGGAGTGCATTGGAGAATACCCGTTCGGCATGTTCGCGCTGATACTTGGGAGACACCCGGCACAGGCGATGGAAAAAGTCACGTCCTGCTTCACCGCAATCCGTTGCGATGGCGAATGACAATTGTACGTATTCAAGATAGGTGGGAGCAATGTCCGCTCCTGCCGCTTCGACTGCTTCGGTGAGACGGCATAAAGATTCAATATCGGTCATGTTTTGATTTTTATAAAATAATGTTTAATTATTCTCGTTTACTTGGTTCTGAACAATGCTTCCGGGTCGTAACTAAGGAAACAGGATCTCACGAGGTCTTTGCCGGAGAAATCTACTTTGGATTTCGTTTCGGAAGAAACCGCTGTTACCGTATTGTATGCCGTCTCTACGTACCGCATCGCCCAACTCATGTTTTCTGTGATATTTTTTGTATCATTTGTCGTGGAGGAATAATGGCAAGGAACAAATGCCTTTACACCCAGTCCGCTGGGGCTGATAAAGGTGAGTACAGGTTGTAGGAGAGGATCGTCATAGAGCATACGTCGCATTTCTACTGCTTCCTGATAAGAGTGGAGACCGTCCACATCTACTATCACCAGATGAGACGGGGAGACGAAATCCTTACAGCTACGGCGGGTGAATGTGCCGCAAGGGGTCACATACGGAAGCAATGATGCTTTGGCGGCTCGTATATCTGTGGCATTCCGTACTTGTGCGGTCAGGGTTTTGAGATTCTCATTGCAAGTAATCATTTGGAAAACTTGTTCGATGGAGACTTCGCAGAAGGGGATAAGCGTGGGAGGAGTCATCAGTCGGCCTTGTTTGTCTTTGATGGGAGCGATAGGTGGCATAAAATAGGACATTCTGTAGTTGTTTGGCATCATTTTCTTTTTGTTTCAAGTTAAAATATTTATTTTTGCAAAAAATATGAGTGTGTTTCAAAACACGGCGTAAAATTAGTAAATGCAAAATAGACATCGTCCCGACATGTTGGGATGAAAGTGAAAATAATTAACCGTTACGGTGTAATTTTAACAATAAAAAAGAATGGAAAATGAAAAAGGTTTTTATGTAGCTTTAGGAGTTTACATAGGAGAGTTGCAAAAGCGTGCGGATTTGAAAAATGACGAAATATGCAAGAGCGTACACATCGGCCACTCTACTTTTAATGATTTAAAAAAGGGGCAAAACGCCCATTGAGTGATTACGTAAAAGTGGTGGAGTGCTGTCTGGATGCCTTCAATGAAGAGGAAGCCGGGGTTATCTGGGATGAATGGAGGAGAATGTATTTTCGATACAGGAGAAGAAAAGAGGAGGAGAGAGGAGAACGGTGAAAAACAGATAAAGTAAAAGTGGCAGGCGGGAAAAAGTTTCCCGCCTGCAGTCTTTATGAATGGATTTTTTTGTAGCTTTGTGAAAAATAAGATTAATATGGAAGATTTGCAAAGATTATATCCTATCGGGATACAGACTTTCTTTAAGATACGTGAGGGGAATTTTCTCTATATTGACAAGACGGAATATGTGTACCGGATGACGCATTCGGCTTCCAGCTATCTGTTTCTAAGCCGTCCCCGACGTTTCGGGAAATCTTTGCTTACCAGTACCCTTCACTGCTATTTCGAGGGGCGGAAAGAGTTGTTTGAGGGACTGGCCATGGAGACATTGGAGAAGGAATGGATACAACATCCGGTGTTGCACTTCGACATGAGTACCGCTAAACATGTGGACAAGGAACAACTGAACGCGGAACTGGAATTGAAACTCATGGCTTATGAGGAGATTTATGGGCGTGTAGAAGAGGAACTGTATGTGAATCAGCGTCTGGAGGGACTTATAAAACGCGCTTATAAGCAGACAGGTAAAAAAGTGGTTGTCTTGATAGACGAATATGACGCTCCTCTGCTCGATGTGGTTCATGAAGAAAAGAATTTGCCACAGTTACGTAATGTGATGCGTAATTTTTACAGTCCGTTAAAGGCGTGTGATCCTTATCTGCGCTTTGTTTTTCTTACGGGTATAACCAAGTTTTCGCAACTTAGCGTGTTCAGTGAACTTAATAATATCACCAATGTGAGTATGCTGCCTGATTATGCTGCCATTTGCGGTATCACTGCTGAAGAACTCCGTACTCAAATGGCTCCCGATGTAAAGCATCTGGCTACCCGGTTGGGAATTACTGCAGAGGAGATGTTGGACAAACTGAAGGAAAATTATGACGGTTATCATTTTTCGTGGCCGTCGCCCGACGTTTTCAATCCTTTCAGTTTGCTGAAGGCGATGGCTTTGGGAGAGATCGGCTCTTATTGGTTTGAGAGTGGCACGCCCACTTATATCATAGAGATGCTGCGTAAATATGCTGTGTTGCCATCAGAAATTGGTGGCGAGGAAGCGTCTCCCAGTGATTTTAACGTGCCTTTGGAGTTGGCGACTAATTATATGCCGTTGCTTTATCAGGCCGGTTACCTTACGATAAAGGGTGCGGATTTGGAATTTGACGCATATATGCTTGATATTCCAAACAAAGAGGTGCGTGTCGGTCTGATGAAAAGCCTGATTCCCTCTTATGTGACGAGTGACAGTCATGAGGTGAACAGTGTGGTGCGTAATTTGGCGCGTAACATTGTGCGGGGAGATATGGACGAGGCTTTGAAGCTGCTTCAGGCTTTTCTTTCCACTGTGCCTTATTGCGACAACACGGATTATGAGGGACATTACCAGCAGATGCTATATGTGATATTCTCATTGCTGGGCATTTATACCGATGTGGAGGTGCACACGCTGAAAGGACGAGTGGATATGGTACTTCGCACCAAGACTACTCTTTATCTGGTAGAGCTGAAATTGAATCAAAATGCGAAGACTGCCATGAAGCAAATTGATTTGCAGCAATATGCAGATCGTTTTGCTCTTTGCGGGCTTCCGGTGGTAAAGGTCGCGATTAATTTTAGTGCGGAGACTCGGACAATTGCTGATTGGGTGATTTCAAGAGAGACGTACGCATAGTTGCATTGTAATTTAAATAATTTTAGAAGAGTATGAGTAGCAAGATATACCCCATTGGCATACAGAACTTTGAAAAAATCCGGACAGACGGTTATTTCTATATTGATAAGACTGCTTTGATTTATCAGATGGTGAAGACAGGCAGTTATTATTTCTTGAGCCGTCCCCGTCGTTTTGGAAAAAGTCTGTTGATATCTACGCTTGAAGCGTATTTCTTGGGCAAGAAAGAGCTTTTTGAGGGCTTGGCCATGGAAAAGCTGGAAAAGGATTGGATTACATATCCTATTTTTCATATGGACTTGAATACGGAGAAGTATGATACGCGGGAGAGCCTGGATAGTATATTGAATTTCACATTGGAGAAATGGGAACAGCAATATGGCACCGCTCCGTCAGAAACAACTTTTGCATTGCGTTTTCGCGGCCTTATTGAACGGGCTTACAAGCAAACCGGGCAACGGGTTGTCATTCTGATTGATGAATATGATAAGCCCATGTTACAAGCAATAGGTAATGAGGAGCTTCAGAAGGAATTCCGTAATACCATGAAAGCTTTTTATAGTGTGCTGAAGACCATGGATGGTTGTATTCAATTTGCATTTTTGACGGGAGTGACGAAATTCGGTAAGGTAAGCGTATTTAGCGATTTAAATAATCTCGATGACATCTCCATGCGGAATCAATACATAGATATTTGCGGAGTTTCTGAAAAAGAACTGCATGACGATCTGGAAATTGAACTGCACGAACTGGCAGATATAAAAGGGGTGAGTTATCATGAAATCTGCGACAAACTGCGGGAGTATTATGATGGTTACCACTTTACACACAATTCTATCGGAATATATAATCCGTTCAGTCTGCTGAATACTTTTAAATATAAAGAGTTTGGAAGTTATTGGTTCGAGACGGGGACTCCTACTTATTTGGTGGAATTGCTGAAAAAACATCATTATGATTTGAGACGTATGGCGCATGAGGAAACAAGTATCTCTGTACTGAATAGCATTGATTCTGCATCGGACAATCCTATCCCGGTGATTTATCAGAGCGGTTATCTCACTATCAAAGGGTATGACGAAGAATTTGGAATTTATAGTTTAGGCTTCCCTAATCGCGAAGTAGAGGAAGGATTTATTAAATTTTTGCTTCCCTTTTATGCGAATACCAATGCGGTAGAGTCGGAGTTTGAAATACAGAAGTTTGTTCGTGAAATACGTATCGGAGATTATGATTCTTTTTTCCGTCGTCTCCGGAGTTTCTTTGCTGATACTCCTTATGAGCTTATCCGTGATTTGGAATTGCATTATCAGAATGTACTTTTTATTGTCTTTAAGTTGGTCGGGTTTTATGTGAAAGCGGAATACCACACAAGTGAAGGGCGCATCGATTTAGTTCTGCAAACTGATAAGTTTGTTTATGTGATCGAATTCAAACTTGACGGGACGGCGGAAGATGCCTTACGACAAATCAATGAGAAACATTATGCACTTCCTTTTGAAGCTGGCGGCAATCGCCGATTATTTAAAATAGGAGTGAACTTTAACGCGAAAATGCGTAATATTGAGAAATGGATAGTGGAGTAATCCGCGAAATAATTGATAGAAAATCCCGGCTGAATAAATAAAAAGGCCGGGATTTTTTTTGTTTAGGATGTCTATTTGTCATTCTTGGGAAATATCAAATGGTAGCCATACCTTTTCCGTGTGCGATAACGAAAACACAAAAAATAACATTTTATTAGGTAGAAAAAGTTTGAGGAATGCTTCGTAGTTCACAAATAATGATTAAATTTGCCGCGATTTGTAATGCGGAGTTTGCAAAATGACGAATAATACTATAAAGCATCTAGGTATTGTGGAAAACATACAAGGTTCTCATCTGTCGGTGAGGATTGTCCAGACATCGGCTTGCGCGGCTTGTAGCGCAAAGGGGCATTGTTCCTCGGCAGATAGTAAGGACAAAATCATAGATATTATAGATACCGCAGCTTCTTCCTATCAGGTGGGAGAGAAGGTGATGGTGGTCGGCGAAACGTCGATGGGCATGATGGCAGTGGTATTGGCTTTCGTACTTCCTTTCGTACTTCTTATATTTTCATTGTTTCTTTTGATGGCGTGGATAGAGAATGAGTTGTATGCAGCACTTCTTTCTCTGGCTGTCCTTATACCTTATTATTTCGTTTTGTGGCTCAATAAAACGCGACTCAAACAACAATTTTCATTTACTATAAAACCAATAAATAACTAAAAACATTATGAATTTGATTCTGATTGCAGTGATTTCATTGGGAGCTATAGCGCTCGTGCTGGCCGCTATTCTTTATGTGGCTTCCAAGAAATTTGCCGTGTATGAAGACCCGCGGATTGCTCAGGTGGGAGAAGTGCTTCCCCAGGCTAATTGTGGTGGATGTGGCTATCCCGGTTGTAGCGGATTTGCCGACGCTTGCGTCAAAGCCGGTTCGCTGGATGGTAAATTCTGCCCCGTAGGCGGACAGCCTGTCATGGCACAAATTGCTGATATCCTAGGGCTTGCAGCCGGAGAAGCTGAACCGATGGTAGCAGTGGTAAGATGTAACGGAACGTGTATGAATCGTCCGCGTATTAATCAGTACGACGGTGCGAAGAGTTGCGCTATTGCCGCTTCGCTCTATGGTGGGGAAACGGGTTGTAGTTACGGATGTCTGGGGTGTGGTGACTGTGTGGCTGCCTGCCAGTTCGATGCCATCCACATGAATCCTGAAACAGGACTTCCGGAAGTGGATGAAGCGAAATGTACCGCTTGCGGTGCCTGTGTGAAGGCTTGTCCGAAGGCGATCATCGAAATCCGTCCGCAAGGAAAGAAATCACGCCGTGTGTATATCTCTTGTGTGAATAAAGACAAGGGAGCTGTGGCACGCAAGGCTTGTACGGTGAGTTGTATCGGCTGTGGCAAATGCGTGAAGACTTGTCCGTTCGAAGCTATCACGTTGGAGAACAACTTGGCTTACATCGATCCGCACAAGTGTAAATCTTGCCGGAAATGTGTGGAAGTCTGTCCGCAGAATACCATTATCGAATTGAATTTCCCGCCGAGGAAACCGAAAGAAGAAGCTCCGGCTGCTCCAAAACCGGCTGCTGTTTCTAAAGAAGCGGTGGAAACTCCTGCACCGGCGGCAAAAGTGGAAACTCCTGCTGAAAAGGCTACAGAAGCTCCGAAAGTAACAGAATAATAACAGAATAAAATACAGAACTGTATGTTAAAGACATTTTCAATTGGTGGAGTTCATCCACACGAAAATAAATTGTCGGCACATCAACCTATTATCACAGCGGAAGTTCCTGCAAAGGCTGTTATTTTGCTGGGGCAGCACATCGGTGCGCCTGCAAAACCGGTTGTAGCGAAAGGGGATGTGGTAAAGGTAGGCACACGGATTGCCGAACCTGCCGGCTTTGTTTCGGCAGCAATTCACTCTTCGGTCAGTGGTAAAGTGGCGAAGATTGATACTATTGTCGATGCCAGCGGTTATGCGAAACCTGCTATCTTTATCGATGTGGAAGGCGACGAATGGGAAGAAACAATCGACCGTAGCGCCACACTGGTGAAGGAATGTGAACTTCCGGCAGAAGAGATCGTGAAGAAAATTGCCGATGCCGGAATCGTTGGTCTGGGTGGTGCTTGTTTCCCTACACAGGTGAAACTTTGTCCTCCTCCTTCTTTTAAAGCTGAATGTGTGATTATCAATGCCGTAGAATGTGAACCTTATTTGACTGCCGACCATCAGCTGATGCTGGAACACGCGGAAGAAATCATGGTAGGTGTTTCCATCCTGATGAAAGCGGTGAAAGTGAATAAGGCATTTATCGGAATCGAAAATAATAAGCCCGATGCTATCGAACTGATGACTAAAGTAGCTTCCAGCTATGCAGGCATCGAAGTCGTTCCCTTGAAGGTGAAATATCCGCAAGGAGGTGAAAAGCAGCTGATCGATGCGATCACCAAACGTCAGGTGGCGAGCGGTGCGTTGCCTATCTCTACGGGAGCAGTCGTGCAGAACGTGGGAACGGCGTTTGCCGTTTATGAAGCTGTGCAGAAGAATAAACCGTTGTTTGAACGGGTGATTACCGTGACGGGAAAGTCGGTTGCGAAGCCGTCTAATTTCCTGGCCCGTATCGGTACACCGATGAAACAGTTGATTGACGCTTGCGGTGGTCTGCCCGAAGATACGGGTAAGGTGATCGGTGGCGGTCCGATGATGGGTAAGGCGTTGGTAAATATCGAGGTTCCTACTGCGAAGGGCAGTTCCGGCATCCTGATTATGAACCGGAAGGAAGCCAAACGTGGTGAAGCTCAAACCTGCATCCGTTGCGCGAAGTGCGTGAGTGCCTGTCCGATGGGACTGGAACCGTACTTGCTCGGAGCTTTGTCCGAAAACGGAGATTTTGAAACAATGGAAAAAGAAAGAATCATGGATTGTATTGAGTGTGGCTCTTGCCAGTTCACTTGTCCTGCCAACCGTCCGCTGCTCGACTACTGTCGTCTGGGCAAAGGCAAAGTTGGTGCTATGATTCGTGCACGTCAAGCTAAAAAATAACGAATATGGAAAATAAATTAATCGTATCACTATCACCCCACGTTCATGGAGGAGACAGCGTACAGAAAAATATGTATGGCGTGCTGATCGCACTGATTCCGGCTTTTCTGGTGTCTCTCTATTTCTTCGGACTGGGTGCCCTGATTGTCACGGCTACTTCCGTTGCGGCTTGTTTGTTCTTCGAATGGGCGATCGGAAAATATTTAATGAAGAAACCGACCACCACCATCTGCGACGGCTCTGCCATCATCACAGGTGTGTTGTTGGCATTTAATTTACCGTCTAACTTGCCTATCTGGATTATCATCCTCGGTGCACTGTTTGCTATCGGTGTAGGCAAAATGTCTTTCGGCGGATTAGGCTGCAATCCTTTCAACCCGGCATTGGCAGGCCGCGTATTCCTGCTGCTTTCTTTCCCGGTGCAGATGACCAGCTGGCCGGTAGTCGGACAGTTAACCGCTTATACGGATGCTACCACCGGTGCCACTCCGCTGGCCTTGATGAAGCAAGCCATTTACGGTGACACTGCCGCTTTAAGCCAGATTCCGGACGCATTGACCTTGCTGATCGGACAGAATGGCGGATGCTTGGGTGAAGTGAGTGCGCTGGCTCTGCTGATCGGACTCGTTTATATGCTCTGGAAGAAAATCATCACCTGGCATATTCCTGTGTCTATCCTGGCTACTGTGTTTGTCTTTGCAGGCATCATGCACCTGGCAGATCCGGAAAAATACGTTTCTCCGGTATTGCAGTTGCTTTCCGGTGGTCTGATGCTGGGTGCTGTCTTTATGGCAACCGACTATGTGACTTCTCCGATGAGTAAGAAAGGAATGTTGATTTATGGTGTATGTATCGGTCTGCTGACGGTTGTCATCCGTCTGTTCGGTGCTTATCCCGAAGGTATGTCGTTCGCCATCCTGATTATGAATGCGTTCACTCCGCTGATTAACACCTATTGTAAACCAAAACGCTTTGGGGAGGTAGCGAAGAAGAAATGAAAAAGTTAGAATCATCTTTAAAGAATATGTTGCTGGTACTTACGGGCGTGACTGCTGTCTCCGTAGCGTTGCTGGCTTATGTAAATGAACTGACAAAAGGCCCCATTGCCGAAGCGAATGCGAAGACACTGAACGAGGCTTTGAAAAAGGTTCTTCCCGAATTTACCAATAATCCGGTAGCGGAAAGCGATACGATCTTCAGTGAGAAAGACGGAAAGAAGAATGTTGACTTTATCGTTTATCCGGCTAAGAACGGTGAAGAACTTGTAGGAACCGCTGTCGAAGCTAAATCAATGGGATTTGGCGGTGAACTGAAAGTGCTGGTAGGCTTTAATGCCGAAGGGAAAATCTATAACTACTCTCTGTTGGCTCACACGGAAACTCCGGGATTGGGCTCTAAAGCCGACAAATGGTTCGGAGCGTATGATCCTGCGAAAGGAGAAAAGGCAGTATCTCACGAAGAGAGTACGAAATCTATTTTGGGTATGAATCCGGGTGAAGCTCCGTTGACCGTCAGTAAAGATGGGGGAGCAGTGGATGCCATCACAGCTTCTACCATTACTTCACGCGCTTTCTTGAATGCCGTGAATGCTGCTTATCAAGCCTATAAGGCCGAAGGCGGGGAAGTGAACGGGGTAACCGGTGCTTCTCAAAAAGCGAAAGGCGCGGACGCAGATGCTGCTGACGCTGCTACGGGAGCTACGATTAAAGTTGAACTAACTGATTCAGTCAGTGCTAAATAAGAAAGGAGACAGATATGAATAACTTTAAAGTAATGATGAACGGGATTATTAAAGAGAATCCTACGTTTGTACTCCTGCTCGGTATGTGTCCTACATTGGGTACTACGTCGTCGGCTATCAATGGTATGGGTATGGGACTGGCTACCATGTTCGTATTGATCTGCTCGAATGTGGTGATTTCTTTAATAAAGAACCTGATTCCGGACATGGTGCGTATCCCATCGTTTATTGTGGTGATCGCATCCTTCGTGACCTTGCTTCAAATGGTGATGCAGGCTTACGTGCCGGGACTGTATGCTACACTCGGTCTTTTCATTCCGTTGATTGTAGTGAACTGTATTGTACTGGGACGTGCCGAAGCCTTCGCTGCCAAGAATAACGCAGTTGCTTCTATGTTCGACGGTATCGGTATGGGGCTTGGCTTTACCATCGCCCTAACCTTGCTGGGTGCTGTCCGCGAGTTTTTGGGAACCGGTAAAATCTTCGATTTGACCATCATGCCGGAAGAATATGGAATGTTGGTGTTTGTATTGGCTCCGGGCGCTTTCATCGCTTTGGGATACCTCATTGCGCTGATTAACAGTTTCAAGAAAGCCTAATTCAATTAAATAAGAAAAGAATATGGAATATATATTGATATTTATTTCGGCAATCTTTGTAAACAACATCGTGTTGTCGCAGTTCCTGGGTATCTGTCCGTTCCTGGGCGTATCTAAGAAAGTAGAAACTGCGATGGGTATGAGCGCTGCGGTTGCTTTCGTGTTGACCATCGCTACCATCGTTACCTTCCTGATTCAGAAATTTGTGTTGGATGTTTTCGGGCTGGGATATTTGCAGACGATTACGTTCATTCTGGTCATTGCCGGATTGGTGCAGATGGTGGAAATCATTCTGAAAAAAGTATCGCCTGCTCTGTATCAGGCGTTGGGTGTGTTCTTGCCGCTGATTACAACGAACTGTTGTATTCTTGGTGTCGCTATCCTGGTGATTCAGAAAGACTATGACCTGCTGACAGGTGTTGTGTACGCGTTTTCTACAGCTATCGGCTTCGGTCTGGCACTGGTGCTTTTTGCCGGATTGCGCGAACAGATGAGCCTTGTGAAAATTCCGAAAGGAATGCAAGGAACTCCGATTGCTTTGATTACCGCCGGTTTGCTTGCTATGGCATTCATGGGATTCTCCGGCGTGGTGTAAGGATTTACAGTTGATAATTAAATAGGGGATTGGAAACTCTGCTGTATGGCGACATACAGCTTTGGGTTTCCAATTCTTTTTTATACCTGATTGCCACCAAATCGTACCTAAATTACTTTTCAGCAAATAAAATTGTGGCAAATTATTGCTATTCCATTTTATTTCCATACATTTGTAACTCAAACAATAATAAGCCGAGAAACTAACCATTTTTATAAAGTATATGAAAGAAAGAATTTTAGTAACAGGCGGGACAGGATACATAGGGTCTCATACTGTTGTAGAACTACAAAACAGTGGATATGAAGTAATCATCATCGATAATTTATCAAATTCAAGTGCTGACGTTGTTGACAATATAGAGAAAGTTTCCGGTATTCGCCCAGTTTTTGAAAAGCTGGATTGCCTGGACTTTGCCGGTCTTGATGCAGTATTTACAAAATATAAAGGAATTAAGGCGATCATTCACTTTGCAGCGAGCAAAGCAGTAGGAGAATCGGTACAGAAACCGTTGCTTTACTACCGTAATAATCTGGTTTCTTTGATTAACCTTCTCGAACTGATGCCAAAACATGGAGTAGAAGGTATTGTGTTCTCTTCTTCCTGTACAGTATACGGCCAGCCGGATGAACTGCCGGTGACAGAAAAGGCTCCGATTAAGAAAGCGGAATCGCCATACGGAAATACGAAACAGATCAATGAAGAGATTATTCGTGATACGGTAGCTTCAGGTGCTCCGATCAATGCGATCATGTTGCGCTATTTCAACCCGATTGGCGCGCATCCTACTGCATTGCTGGGTGAACTGCCTAACGGGGTTCCTCAAAACCTGATTCCATATCTGACCCAGACAGCCATCGGTATCCGTGAGAAACTTAGCGTGTTTGGTGACGATTATGATACACCGGACGGTTCTTGTATCCGTGACTTTATCAATGTCGTTGACTTGGCTAAAGCACACGTGATTGCTATCCGTCGTATCTTGGAAAAGAAACAAAAAGAAAAAGTAGAAGTATTTAATATTGGTACAGGACGTGGTGTTTCTGTATTGGAATTAATAAATGGCTTTGAAAAAGCCACTGGCGTAAAATTGAATTATCAGATTGTCGGACGTCGTGCAGGTGACATTGAAAAAGTTTGGGCTAACCCGGATTTTGCTAATAAAGAGCTGGGTTGGAAAGCCGTAGAAACTTTAGAAGATACTTTACGCTCTGCATGGAACTGGCAGCTGAAACTCCGTGAAAGAGGGATTCAATAAAAGAGAAACTTGTTTTAAATAACATAAAAGTTTAAACAAATCGTGCATGCGATTTGTTTAATTGATGCTAATCGACCTGAAGCTGTTTATGAGTATGCGAATATACGTAGATAGTACTTATGCCTCCCCGGCATAGACAGGAAAGATTGCATAGTAGTTTTGTCGTGTTTTATTTTGTGTTTGTGTTGTGACGGTACTACGACGTGAGTCGTGGTACCGTTTTTTGGTACGCCCAACATGGGTATTCTGTTTTATAAAATATTTAGCACTAATTCTTTTGTTATCCAAAATTATTTTGTAATTTTGTATCAAATGAATAAGATATGAGAGTAGTATCACATAAGAAATTGAAAGATTTCTACGAGACGAAAGGGTGTGAAGATTCACGTGTTGCTTTAGAACGTTGGTATGATATAGCGGAAAAAGCAGAATGGCGGAATTTGTCTGATATAAAAGCGGATTTTCTATCGACTGATTATGTGGGCAATCAACACTATGTTTTTAATATCAGAGGGAACAACTATCGGCTGGTAGTGGTTGTTAAATTTACGGTGGGATACATTTTTGTCCGTTGGGTGGGAACTCATAAAGAGTATGATAAAATAGATTGTTCAACTATATAATATAATAGATATGACTAAAATAACGAAAGAACAATACGAATTTGCATTGGCAAGAGTCGAAGAACTTCTGCCTTTGGTGGACGACAGCACTCCTGCAAATGACAAGAGCATGGTGGAGCTTTCTGTTATGTCTGATATAGTGATTGCGTATGAGAAGGAACATTTTCCTATAGAAAAACCAACCGTAGCAGAATTGATAGAATTGTCCCTTGAAGAAAAGGGGATGACACAAAAACAGCTTGCCAGTGAAATAGGGGTTAGCCCTTCACGCGTGAATGATTATATTTCGGGTCGCTCGGAACCTACTTTAAAAATAGCTCGCTTGCTTTGCCGGGTACTCAATATACACCCCGCTGCCATGTTGGGATTTTGAAAAAATAGTCAAAACATAATTGTTAGTGAGATTTATTTGTTTAATGTACCTTTGAAGCAGAATACATCAGTTCCCCAATCAATTTCCGGTAAGACGAATCCGGGAGCAAACAGCCCGAATACGGATGAGCCGGAGCCGCTCATGGATGCGTAGATTGCTCCTTGATGATAGAGTTCTTCTTTGATTTCTCCAATGACGGGATGTTGCGGGAATACACTTGCTTCGAAATCATTGATTAACGTATCCTTCCATTCTTGTACAGGACGCTGGATTGCCTCCCTAACCGGATATTTCGGACGATGGGGATGAATGTTTGAAAAGGCTTCCCGGGTGGAAACAAAAACATTCGGTTTTATAATCATGATTTGGTAGCCGTTTAATGAAAGTTCGACCGGGGAGAAGATGTTTCCAATTCCCTCGGCAAATATCGGTCTGTTTTTGATAAAGAAAGCGCAGTCTGCTCCCAAAGTGGCAGCGTATACTTCCAATTGTTCTTCGGATACTCCCAGCTGATAATGATCGTTGAGCAACTTTAGCATGAAAGCGGCATCCGATGATCCTCCTCCCAGTCCGGCTCCTGAAGGGATGTGCTTGTATAAGTGGATTTCGATAGGAGGGAGATGAAATTCCTTATCCATCAATAAATAGGCTTTTACTACCAGATTGTCTTCAGGGTTACCGGCTATTTCCATTCCATGTTGGTGGAGAGTGAATTTTCGGTCAGCGTTAGGGGAGGTACGGATTTCCAGTGCGTCTTCCAGAGCCACCGGATAGAAAACTGTTTCCAGATTGTGGTATCCGTCCGGGCGTTTTTCCGTGATGGAAAGTCCCAGGTTTATTTTGATATTGGGAAAAGCAATCATATTTCTATTTACTATTTACTATTTACAGTGCTTCACATTACAATTAATCATAGCTGGATAATGTGATTCGGGAGCAAAGTTAGTAAAATCTTCATTTTTCCTTATTCATTCTTCGTGATTATATTCTATCTTTGTCGTCCCGACTGGAAGAATTCCGTGATAAATGTGATAATAGAGTCTGTCCAGTCGTAAAATAATAAATAGTAAATCGTAAAATAGTAAATATCTCGATGGCCGAACAGAAAAGAAATACCCGCAATTCAAAGTCTACTAAAATACAACCGGTAAATGATTATGGTCGTATTCAGCCGCAGGCGCCTGAACTGGAAGAAGCAGTTTTGGGAGCTTTAATGATTGAAAAGGACGCTTATTCATTGGTGAGTGAAATTCTTCGTCCCGAATCATTTTACGAACGCCGGCATCAGTTGATTTATTCTGCTATCGTCGATCTTGCGGTGAACCAGAAACCGGTGGATATTCTGACTGTAAAGGAACAACTTAGTAAACGTGGAGACTTGGAAGAGGTGGGAGGTCCCTTCTATATTACTCAATTGAGTAGTAAGGTGGCTTCATCCGCACATATTGAATACCATGCCCGTATTATTGCACAGAAATCGCTGGCGCGTGAGTTGATAACGTTCACGAGCAATATTCAGAGTAAAGCGTTCGATGAAACGCTGGATGTGGACGACTTGATGCAGGAAGCGGAAGGTAAGCTTTTCGAGATCTCACAGCAGAATATGAAAAAAGATTATACGCAGATCAATCCGGTGATTGACGAAGCCTATAAACTAATTCAGAAAGCTGCGGCTCGAACCGATGGTTTGAGTGGTCTGGAGAGTGGTTTCACGAAACTTGATAAGATGACTTCGGGTTGGCAGAATTCCGACCTTATTATTATAGCTGCCCGTCCTGCTATGGGTAAGACTGCTTTCGTTCTTTCAATGGCTAAGAATATTGCGGTGGATTACCGGAACCCGGTGGCGTTGTTCTCTCTTGAAATGAGTAACGTTCAGTTGGTGAACCGTTTGATTGCGAATGTCTGCGAGATTGAGAGTGGAAAGATCAAGAGCGGACAGTTGGCCGGTTATGAGTGGCAACAGCTGGACTATAAACTGAAGAATCTGATGGATGCACCGCTTTACGTGGATGATACTCCGTCTCTGTCTGTATTTGAACTTCGAACGAAAGCGCGTCGTCTGGTACGTGAACATGGGGTGAGAATCATTATTATTGACTACCTTCAGTTGATGAATGCGAGCGGTATGGCGTTTGGTAGCCGTCAGGAAGAGGTTAGTACCATTTCCCGTTCGTTGAAAGGGCTGGCGAAAGAGTTGAATATTCCGATTATCGCACTGTCGCAGTTGAATCGTGGTGTGGAAAGTCGTGAAGGTATTGATGGTAAACGTCCGCAGTTGAGTGACCTTCGTGAATCGGGAGCCATCGAGCAGGATGCCGATATGGTGTGCTTTATCCACCGTCCGGAATACTATAAGATATTTCAGGATGATCGTGGTAATGACTTGCGCGGTATGGCGGAAATTGTAATCGCCAAGCATCGTAACGGTGCGGTAGGCGAGGTGTTGCTCCGCTTTAAGGGTGAGTTTACCCGTTTCTCTAATCCGGAGGACGATATGGTGATCCCGATGCCGGGCGAGCCTGCAGGAGCTATGTTAGGATCGAAAATGAATACAGGTAATGCTGGTTCCATACCTCCTCCCGCACCTGATTTTGCACCGCAGACGGAGAATCCATTCGGAGCACCGGGAGATGGACCGTTACCATTTTAGTTAATAGTTGATAACTGATAACTGATAGTGAAAATGCTCTGCGCAACATTTCTTCTATCTGTATGTTATTCCGCATGGTAACTATCAACTATAAACTTTTTTATCTAACCTTCTCGGTCAACCGAAAAATCTTATTAACTTTGCAAATCTTTTTGAGAAACAATAAAAAATTAAATATATGAATATCTCTTATAACTGGCTGAAAGAGTATGTCAATTTCGACCTGACGCCCGATGAAACGGCTGCTGCGTTGACGTCTATTGGCTTGGAAACAGGTGGTGTAGAAGAAGTGCAAACCATTAAAGGTGGTTTGGAAGGACTTGTGATCGGTGAAGTGCTGACCTGCACGGAACATCCTAATTCTGACCATTTGCATATTACTACTGTTAATCTGGGAGACGGTGAACCGGTACAGATTGTTTGTGGTGCCCCGAATGTGGCTGCCGGACAGAAAGTGGTGGTAGCTACTTTAGGTACGAAACTTTATGACGGTGACGAATGTTTTACCATCAAGAAATCAAAAATCCGTGGGGTGGAATCTACTGGTATGATTTGTGCTGAAGACGAAATCGGTATCGGTACGGATCATGCAGGTATTATCGTATTGCCGGAAAACGCTGTTCCGGGTACGCTTGCCAAGGATTATTATAATATCAAGAGCGACTATGTGCTTGAAGTGGACATCACGCCTAACCGTGCGGATGCTTGCTCTCACTATGGGGTGGCTCGTGACTTGTATGCTTATCTGATTCAGAACGGCAAACAGGCTACTTTGCAACGTCCGTCAGTAGACGGCTTTAAAGTGGAAAACCATGACTTGAATATTGAAGTGAAGGTGGAAAACAGCGAAGCTTGTCCGCATTATGCCGGTGTTACGGTGAAAGGTGTCACTGTGAAGGAAAGCCCGGAATGGCTGCAAAACAAATTGCGTCTGATCGGGGTGCGTCCTATTAATAATGTAGTGGATATTACTAATTATATCGTTCATGCTTTCGGTCAGCCGTTGCACTGCTTCGATGCCGGAAAGATAAAAGGCAATGAAGTAATTGTAAAGACAATGCCGGAAGGAACTCCGTTCGTTACGCTGGATGAGGTGGAACGTAAATTGAACGAACGCGACCTGATGATTTGTAACAAGGAAGAGGCCATGTGTATTGCCGGTGTATTCGGCGGACTGGACTCCGGTTCTACGGAAGCTACGACAGATGTATTCATTGAAAGTGCTTATTTCCATCCTACATGGGTGCGTAAGACAGCCCGCCGTCATGGCTTGAATACGGATGCTTCTTTCCGTTTCGAACGCGGTATCGATCCGAACAGTGTGATATATTGCTTGAAACTGGCTGCTTTGATGGTTAAAGAACTGGCTGGCGGTACGATTTCTTCTGAAATAAAAGACGTGTTCACTACTCCTGCACCCGATTTTATAGTTGATCTGGCTTATGAGAAAGTACATTCTTTGGTAGGAAAAGTAATTCCGGTAGAGACAATCAAGAGCATTGTGACTAGCCTGGAAATGAAGATCACTAATGAAACGGCGGAAGGGCTGACATTAGCTGTTCCTCCTTATCGTGTAGACGTGCAGCGTGATTGTGACGTGATTGAAGATATTCTTCGTATCTACGGATATAACAATGTTGAAATCCCGACTACACTGAACTCCAGCCTGACTACCAAAGGTGAACATGATAAATCGAATAAATTGCAGAACCTGATTGCAGAGCAATTGGTGGGCTGCGGATTTAATGAGATCCTGAACAACTCATTGACGCGTGCTGCTTATTATGATGGTATGGAGACTTATCCGTCCAACCACCTGGTGATGTTATTGAATCCGTTGAGTGCGGATTTGAACGCTATGCGTCAGACTTTGCTGTTCGGTGGACTGGAAAGTATTGCTCATAATGCAAATCGTAAGAATGCTGATTTGAAGTTCTTCGAATTCGGTAATTGCTATCATTTCGATGCTGACAAGAAGAATGAAGAGAAGGTATTGGCTCCTTACTCGGAAGATTATCACTTGGGCTTGTGGGTAACCGGTAAGAAGGTTTCCAATTCATGGGCACATGCAGATGAGAACAGTTCGGTATATGAATTGAAGGCTTATGTAGAAAATATATTGAAGCGTCTGGGACTGGATTTGCACAATCTGGTTGTCGGTAATCTGACGGACGATATTTTTGCTGCCGCACTTTCTGTCAATACGAAGGGTGGTAAGCGTCTTGCTTCCTTCGGTATCGTGACTAAGAAGCTGTTGAAAGCATTTGATATCGACAATGAAGTGTATTTTGCCGACTTGAACTGGAAGGAGCTGATGAAAGCTATCCGTTCTGTGAAGATCAGCTACAAGGAAATCTCCAAGTTCCCTGCTGTGAAACGTGACTTGGCATTGTTGCTTGACAAGAATGTGCAGTTTGCCGAAATTGAAAAGATTGCTTACGAAACAGAGAAGAAGCTGCTGAAAGAAGTGGAACTCTTCGATGTGTACGAAGGTAAGAATCTGGAAGCAGGCAAGAAGTCGTATGCGGTGAGCTTCCTGCTTCAGGATGAGAGCCAGACTTTGAATGATAAGATGATTGATAAGATCATGTCGAAACTGGTGAAGAACCTGGAAGATAAATTGGGTGCCAAACTTAGATAAACTTAAAATTGTCATTATTAAAAATATAAACCAATGGGAAGAGCATTTGAATATAGAAAGGCCGCTAAACTGAAAAGATGGGGCCACATGGCTAAAACTTTTACAAGACTGGGTAAACAAATCGCTATCGCTGTAAAGGCAGGCGGTCCGGAACCTGAAAACAACCCGACGCTGCGTTCGGTGATCGCTACTTGTAAGCGTGAAAACATGCCGAAGGATAACATTGAACGTGCTATCAAAAACGCAATGGGTAAAGACCAGAGCGACTACAAGAGCATGACTTACGAAGGATACGGTCCTCACGGTATTGCTGTATTTGTGGATACGCTGACAGATAACACAACCCGTACGGTGGCTGACGTTCGTTCGGTATTTAATAAGTTTGGCGGTAATCTCGGTACAATGGGATCTCTCGCGTTCCTGTTCGACCACAAATGTGTATTCACTTTCAAGAAGAAAGACGGATTGGATATGGAAGAACTGATTCTGGATCTGATCGATTATGATGTGGAAGATGAATACGAAGAGGATGATGAAGAAGGAACAATCACTATCTATGGTAATCCCAAGAGCTATGCCGCTATTCAGAAACACCTGGAGGAGTGTGGCTTTGAAGATGTCGGTGGAGACTTCACTTATATCCCGAACGACATGAAAGAGGTGACTCCGGAACAGCGCGAAACATTGGATAAGATGATCGAACGTTTGGAAGAATTTGACGACGTGCAGACTGTTTATACCAATATGCAGCCGGAAGAGGGAGAATAAGACAAGGTTATGGAATATGTGTATAGAACCCAGGGAACTTGCAGCACCAACATCGAACTGAATGTGGAAGATGGAGTGGTGAAAGAAGTTGCTTTCTGGGGAGGATGTAATGGTAATCTTCAAGGTATTTCCCGCCTTGTGAGAGGAATGAAGGTAGCGGATGTTATCGCAAAACTTGAAGGAGTGCATTGTGGTGGCAGACCGACTTCATGTCCTGACCAATTGTGTCGTGCATTACATGAGATGGGATATTAATCGACTTCTTTTATTTTTGTAAAATTTGATATTTTTCAAGACCTTCGGCAATTTATTTTGTCGAGGGTCTTTTTTTGCGGGAATCCATAGAGGGGGAGTATCCGGGTGTTGTTTACTTACTTGTCGGTATTTTGAACTAAAATTGACCTTCACTCGTTATTTATAAGTATATTTGTAAGGTTAAAACTATTATGCAAAAATGAAGAATATTTTTCAAGACTTAAAACGCAAAGATCATAAACGCTATCTGGGTGGACTGGATGTTTTTAAATATATTGGTCCGGGGCTTCTGGTTACGGTAGGATTTATTGATCCGGGAAACTGGGCTTCTAACTTCGCCGCCGGTTCCGAATTTGGCTATTCCTTACTTTGGGTGGTTACATTGTCCACTATTATGCTGATTGTACTTCAGCACAATGTTGCCCATCTGGGGATTGTTACTGGGCTTTGCCTTTCGGAGGCGGCCACTAAATACACTCCCAAATGGGTGTCGCGACCTATTCTTGGTACGGCGGTACTGGCGTCGATTTCTACTTCTTTAGCGGAAATTCTGGGAGGTGCCATTGCGTTGGAAATGCTCTTTGATATTCCTATTATATGGGGAGCTGTGTTGACTACGCTTTTTGTCTCTATCATGCTTTTCACTAATTCGTATAAAAAGATAGAGCGTTCCATCATTGCATTTGTCTCTGTTATCGGGCTTTCGTTTATCTACGAACTGTTTCTGGTGGAAATAGACTGGCCGGCTGCGACAGCAGGGTGGGTGACTCCTTCTTTTCCGAAAGGAAGTATGCTGATTATCATGAGTGTGTTGGGAGCGGTAGTGATGCCTCATAATCTGTTTCTTCATTCGGAGGTGATTCAGAGTCACGAATATAATAAGAAAGATGATGCTTCTATTAAGAAGGTTTTGAAATATGAGTTGTTTGATACTCTTTTCTCTATGATTGTCGGCTGGGCGATTAACAGTGCCATGATTCTTCTGGCTGCCGCTACTTTCTTTAAAAGCGGTATTCAGGTAGAGGAACTGCAACAGGCTAAGTCATTGCTCGAACCTTTGTTGGGAAGTAATGCTGCCATCGTATTTGCACTGGCATTGCTGATGGCGGGTATTTCATCCACCATTACGAGCGGAATGGCGGCAGGTTCCATCTTTGCGGGTATTTTCGGTGAATCGTATCATATCAAAGACAGCCATTCGCAGGTAGGAGTCCTTTTATCTCTGGGAATTGCCTTATTGCTGATTTTCTTTATTGGAGATCCTTTCAAAGGATTGATTATTTCGCAGATGATACTTAGTATTCAATTACCTTTCACGGTATTTTTGCAGGTGGGACTGACGTCTTCCCGAAAGGTGATGGGAGATTATGTCAATAGTCGTTGGAGCACGTTTGTGTTGTATTCGATTGCCATTATTGTTTCGGTACTGAATATCATGCTTTTGTTTTCATAAAATGAATATAAATCAATACATATAGATCGATGAAGATTATTACTTATAATGTGAACGGACTACGTGCCGCCGTATCTAAAGGTTTGCCGGAATGGCTGGCGCAGGAGAATCCTGATATTCTTTGTCTGCAAGAAACGAAACTGCAACCGGACCAGTATCCGGGAGAGGTGTTTGAAGCGTTGGGTTACAAGTCTTATTTGTATTCGGCGCAGAAGAAAGGATACAGTGGAGTGGCCATACTTACCAAGCAGGAACCGGACCATGTGGAATATGGGATGGGAATGGAGGCTTATGATAATGAAGGACGTTTTATCCGGGCGGATTTCGGAGACTTATCGGTAGTCAGTGTTTATCACCCTTCGGGAACGAGCGGGGACGAACGCCAGGCTTTTAAAATGGTGTGGCTGGAAGATTTTCAAAAGTATGTGATGGAGTTGCAGAAGTCCCGTCCCAATTTGATTCTTTGTGGTGATTATAATATCTGCCATGAGCCGATCGACATTCATGATCCTGTCCGGAATGCAACAAACAGTGGTTTCCTTCCTGAAGAACGGGAGTGGATGACACGTTTCCTGTCTGCGGGGTATGTGGATTCTTTCCGTACGCTTTGTCCCGAAAAACAGGAATATACCTGGTGGAGCTATCGTTTTAATTCGCGTGCCAAAAATAAGGGTTGGAGAATTGACTATTGCATGGTTAGTGAGCCGGTACGCCCGCTGTTGAAACGTGCGTATATCCTGAATGAGGCCGTACATTCCGATCATTGTCCGATGGCGTTGGAAATATTATAGGATAGTAATACTCAATTTACGGGTGTCTCCTCCGTTGCGAAATTCGCAGAGGTAGACACCTTGCCATGTTCCCAGGTTCAGGCGGTGATTCTTGATGGGGATAGTGACCGAGCTTCCTATCAGGGAGGCTTTTATATGGGCGCTCATATCGTCGGGGCCTTCGAGGGTATGGATGAAATAGGGGGCACCGTCGGGAACCAGTTTATTAAAGAATGTCTGGAAGTCATGCCGTACGTCCGGGTCTGCATTTTCGTTGATAGTTAGTCCGGCAGAGGTGTGTTTGATAAAGATTACCAGCAGGCCACTTTCGGGAAGTGCTGGTAGTTGTGAAATGATATCACGCGTGATTAAATGAAATCCACGCGAGTAATGAGGGAGTTGAATATCGAATGTTGTAGCCATTGTTTTATCTCTTAGAATTTGGAGGGTGGATTCAGGTCCACATAGGGGTCGTTGATAGCTGACGCCATCATTGCATTGACGGCAATTCCTGCATCCTCTTTATAATTTCTTCTCTTGTTCCATTCACGTACATCTTTGAGAGTGACATCACGTTTCTTTCTGTTTTGGGGAAAACCACTTTTTCTTTTCCTGTCAGCATATTCATCCTTTCTGGCTGCGCTTATCATAGCATGGATGGCAATGGCTGTCGATTCTTTATATGAAATAGTTTTGTTCATATTTTCTTTTTTTTGATTTTAATCTTTACGCCCTATCTGATACAAAGATACTTTTTTATACTTTTGCACAAAATAAAAATGCAAAATAGTTTATGGAAGATAGAATACAGAAAGCAGTGGAGCTTTTTAAGAGTGGATATAACTGCTCACAGTCGGTGGTAGCGGCTTTTGCGGACATGTATGGATTTACACAGGAACAGGCATTGCGTATGAGTGCTTCTTTTGGCGGGGGCATCGGACGGATGCGTGAAACGTGTGGAGCTGCCTGCGGCATGTTTCTGGTGGCAGGCTTGGAAACCGGTGCTACGGAAGCAACTGACCGGGAAGGAAAAGCTGCCAATTATGCGGTAGTGCAAGAACTGGCGGCTGAATTTAAGAAGCGTAACGGCTCGCTGATTTGTGGCGAATTGTTGGGATTAAAGAAAAAAGATCCCGTTTCAACGATTCCGGAAGAGCGTACTGCTCAATATTATAGCAAGCGTCCTTGCGCTAAAATGGTGGAAGAAGCGGCAAGAATTTGGTCTGAATATCTCGAAAAGCATCCTAAATGAAAGAAAAAATGCTTTTTTATTACAAAAACGATAAAAAAGTGCTCAATAAAGTGTTATATAACATAAAAATAACTATCTTTGTCCCCGAAATAAAATCTGAAAGTCTTTTTGACCGGATGATTTTAAGCATGTCTAACTAAAATTGCAAAGCAAATGTTGAAAGAAAAAGCTGGTGTAATTGCAGGTACTATCTGGAATGCACTGAACGAAACAGAAGGAATGACTGCCAAGCAGCTTAAAAAAGCAACTAAATTGGTTGACAAAGATCTGTTTCTCGGCCTTGGCTGGTTATTGAGAGAAGACAAAGTCTCTGTGGAAGAAGTTGAAGGTGAACTCTTCATCAAATTGATCTAAGCGAGTAACTCACTTAAGCAATAAAAAAATGCGTTGGTACATAATCATAATGTTATCAACGCATTTTTTTTTATTCCGCCATTTACGTATCTTTGCACACCAAAAAGATAAAATAATAAGAATTCAGAATGAAGAATATTCGCAACTTTTGCATTATTGCTCATATTGACCACGGTAAGTCAACGTTGGCCGACCGTCTGTTGGAGTTTACTAACACCATTCAGGTGACTTCAGGGCAGATGCTTGATAATATGGATCTGGAAAAAGAAAGAGGGATCACTATCAAGAGCCATGCGATCCAGATGGAATATACTTATCAGGGGGAGAAGTATGTCCTTAACCTGATTGATACTCCGGGACACGTGGACTTTTCGTATGAGGTGTCACGTTCTATCGCTGCATGTGAAGGGGCATTGCTGATTGTCGATGCTTCGCAGGGAGTGCAGGCGCAGACGATCTCGAATCTGTATATGGCCATTGAACACGACCTTGAGATTATTCCGGTTATCAATAAATGCGATATGGCGAGCGCCAATCCCGAAGAAGTGGAGGACGAAATCGTTGAACTGTTGGGTTGCAAGCGCGAGGAGGTAATTCGTGCATCCGGTAAAACGGGTATGGGAGTGGAAGAGATACTGGCTGCTGTGATTGAACGTATTCCTCATCCCGAAGGGAATGAAGAGGCGCCGTTGCAGGCTTTGATTTTCGACTCTGTATTCAACTCTTTCCGTGGAATTATAGCTTATTTCAAGATTGAAAACGGCACGATTCGCAAGGGCGACAAGGTGAAGTTTTTCAATACGGGAAAAGAGTATGATGCCGATGAAATAGGGGTGTTGAAAATGGATATGGTGCCTCGTAACGAACTTCGTACGGGGGATGTAGGATATATAATTTCCGGTATCAAAACTTCCAAAGAGGTGAAGGTGGGAGATACCATTACACATATTGCCCGTCCGTGTGACAAGGCTATTGCCGGGTTTGAGGAGGTGAAGCCGATGGTGTTTGCCGGAGTGTACCCGATTGAGGCGGAAGATTTTGAAGATCTTCGCGCGTCTTTGGAAAAGTTGCAGCTGAATGATGCGTCGTTGACTTTCCAACCGGAGTCTTCATTGGCTTTGGGTTTTGGTTTCCGTTGTGGTTTCCTCGGATTGCTCCACATGGAGATTGTGCAGGAGCGTCTGGACCGTGAGTTTGACATGAATGTGATTACTACGGTACCGAACGTGTCCTACCATATATATGATAAGCAGGGCAATATGAAGGAGGTGCACAACCCCGGTGGTATGCCTGACCCGACGATGATTGACCATATCGAGGAACCGTATATCAAAGCATCTATTATTACAACGACTGATTATATCGGTCCTATTATGACGCTTTGTCTGGGTAAGCGTGGTGAATTGATTAAACAGGAATATATCTCCGGTAACCGGGTGGAAATCTATTACAATATGCCTTTGGGAGAAATTGTGATTGACTTTTATGATAAGTTGAAGAGTATTTCTAAAGGGTATGCGTCGTTTGATTATCATCCGAATGGTTTCCGTACTTCGAAGCTGGTGAAGCTGGATATTTTGTTGAACGGTGAGCCTGTGGATGCACTTTCTACTTTGACACATATTGACAATGCTTACGATATGGGACGCCGGATGTGTGAGAAACTGAAAGAGCTTATTCCGCGGCAGCAGTTTGATATTGCCATTCAGGCAGCTATCGGGGCTAAGATTATTTCCCGTGAAACGATTAAGGCTGTTCGTAAGGATGTGACAGCGAAGTGTTATGGTGGTGACGTGAGCCGTAAACGTAAACTGCTTGAAAAGCAGAAAAAAGGTAAAAAACGAATGAAACAAATCGGTAACGTGGAAGTGCCGCAAAAAGCCTTCCTCGCCGTACTGAAGCTGGATTAAAAATACTGCCGCAAGCAATTTTTCAGAGATCTGTTCTGAACAAATTGACTTGCGGTTAGTTTTTAATACACCAGGTGATTGCCTTCTGTCTGCAGAGCTTTCCTTGGCAATCACTTTTTAGGAACAAACAACTATAAATATGAGAAAAGTTCTGTCTTTTTCGGGCTTCCTGATGTTGGGGCTCGTGGTTTCGCAATTCCTGCCGATGATGGCAGGAGATGGGTATGGAGCTGTTAAATCCATATCGAATGTACTACTCTATGTATGTCTTAGTTTTATAATGATTAATGTAGGCCGTGAGTTCGTCCTTGATAAAACACGGTGGAAAAGTTACGCTCAAGATTATTTTATAGCCATGGCTACGGCTGCTTTACCATGGTTTATGATTGCTATTTATTATGTGTTTGTATTGCTTCCTCCCGATTTTTGGAATAGTTGGGAAGCATGGAAGGAGAATTTATTGTTAAGCCGTTTTGCTGCACCTACATCAGCCGGTATTCTGTTTACGATGTTGGCGGCTATCGGACTGAAGTCCAGTTGGATTTATAAGAAAATACAGGTATTGGCAATTTTCGATGACTTGGATACGATTCTTTTAATGATTCCTCTTCAGATTATGATGATTGGGCTGCGCTGGCAGTTGATTATTGTGGTGGTGATTGTGTTCTTGTTATTGTCGATCGGCTGGCAAAGATTGAATAAGTATGATTGGCGTCAGGACTGGAAGGCTATCCTCTTTTATTCAATGATTATATTTCTGGCTACTCAAATACTGTATCTGGGGAGTAAAGAATTGTATGGGGACGAGGGAAGTATTCATATTGAAGTCCTGTTGCCGGCATTTGTTCTGGGTATGATTATGAAACATAAGGAACATGACACACCTGTGGAACGAAAGGTGTCTACCGGGATTTCATTTTTCTTCATGTTCCTGGTGGGAATGAGTATGCCGCATTTTATCGGAGTGAACTTTGCGGAGACTCATGCTGGTTCTTATTCCGTGACTGGTTCGCAGGAGATGATGTCGTGGGGAATGATTATGTTTCATGTGGTGATTGTCTCTTTATTGTCGAATATAGGAAAGCTTTGTCCGATGTTCTTTTATCGTGACCGGAAATTAAGTGAGCGACTGGCTCTTTCCATCGGTATGTTTACCCGTGGTGAGGTAGGGGCCGGAATCATTTTCATTGCATTGGGATATAACTTGGGTGGCCCGGCATTGGTTATTTCAGTGCTTACTCTGGTATTGAATCTGATTCTGACGGGTATCTTCGTTCTTTGGGTGAAGAATTTGGCTTTGCGGAGTTATGCGGATTGACGTGATATGGAAATGTTGTAGAGCATTTTCTGTTTAGTGTGGAGGTGTGTCGAAACACTTTCTCTAATTTTTTTAGGCACGGATTATACGAATTGCACGGATAAGTTTATTTTCTTTCCGTGTTTATCGTGTAATCCGTGCCTAAATAATATCAGTTAGTAATCTGTCAAATCGTCTTCTACGTCAATAGGTAGAATCTTTTGGCTTTCTTCGTGTGGCAACTGTTCCACTTGCCGCAGTTTGCGTTCGATGGCACGTGTTCGTTTTCCCATGACTTCTTCGAGTTGGTCACCGGCGCTTTGCAAGTTCTTTTGTACTTTTTCAAGTAACCCTCCGAATTTACTGAATTCTGTTTTGACAGCTCCCAATACGGTCCAGACTTCTCCGGTACGTTTTTGGATAGCAAGTGTGCGGAATCCCATCTGGAGACTGTTGAGGATGGCGCCTAATGTTGTCGGACCTGTAACTACAATCTTATACTCCTTTTGGAGTGTTTCGATGAGACTGGTGCGTCGGATTACTTCGGCATATATGCTTTCAAACGGGAGGAACATGATGGCAAAATCTGTGGTAAAAGGCGGGTCCACATACTTATCATGGATGTCTTTTGCCATCTTTTTGATTGTATTTTCCAATTGCTTGCCGGACGATTCCATCAATGCTGCGTCTCCCGCTTCGAATGCATCGTAATATTGTTCGTATACATCTTTCGGAAATTTGGCGTCGATGGGGAGGTAGACGGTGCTGTTGGCGTCATCTTTTCCCGGAAGTTTGATGGCAAATTCTACAAATTCGGTTCCGCTCTTTTTGGTTTTGACATTGGCGTCGTACTGTTCGGGGCTCATCATTTGTTCTAAGAGTGCACCCAGTTGGACTTCGCCGAACGTTCCTCTCATCTTTACGTTGCTCAATACCTTTTTTAGTCCCCCGACATCTTGAGCAAGAGATTTCATTTCTCCCAGTCCTTTTTGCACGTTCTCAAGTTGCGAACGGACGATTTCGAATGATTGGCCGATACGTTCATTCAGGGTTTTCTGGAGCTTTTCTTCCACCATCAGGCGCATATCATCCAGTCGTTTCTCGGTGGATTTCAGTAATGCTTCCTGCTGGCGGGCCATCATGTCGAATTTCTGTCGTTGCAGTTCTCCGGTAGTCATCATATTCTTGTGCAGAACATCTTGGAGCTGTTGCATATTCTGGTTCAGCGTTTGCGTCATTTCCATGCGAAGTTCCCGGATGCTGCGGTTCAGTTCTTCCCGGTTTTCCTGCATTTGCTGACGCAAGGCTATTTGTAATTGTTCTGCTTGAGTTTGATTGTTGCCTTTGGTTAGTGATAATACAAGTAGGACTATCATTAACACGGCAATAACAATAAGTAGAATCAGTTCCATTAATATGTCAGAATTTCGTTTCCGGTTTCAGTAATCAGAATCATATTTTCCCATTGGGCGGAAGGCAGTCCGTCGTCGGTGCAGACGGTCCATCCGTCGGCATCGTCTACAAACACTTCGTAGGTTCCCATATTAATCATGGGTTCGATGGTGAAGGTCATGCCCGGCACGATCATCATGCCTGTGCCCCGGCGTCCGAAATGTTCTACGTCCGGTTCCTCATGGAATTGCATCCCTACGCCATGTCCGCAGAGATCACGGACTACGCTGAATCCGTTCTTTTCTGCATGTTCCTGGATGGCGGCGCCTACATCACCCAGCTGTTTCCAGGGTTGTGCGGCAGCAATTCCTATTTCCATACATTCTTTGGTTACCTGTACTAACTTTTGCATATCAAGGTTGACGTCTCCAATCATAAACATACGGGATGCATCGGAAAAATATCCTTTGTAAATGGTGGAAACATCTACATTGATAATATCTCCGCTTTTCAGAATCTCATTTTTATTGGGTATTCCGTGACACACTACATCGTTGATGCTGGTGCAAACACTTTTGGGAAATCCTTCGTAGTTGAGTGGGGCAGGGATGGCACCGTGACTGGTGGTGAAATCATACACTAGCACATCAATTTCTTCGGTGGACATGCCTTCCCGGATATTCTCTGAAATATAGTCCAGCAGTGCAGTATTGATCTTGGCACTTTCCCGGATACCTTCCAGTTGCTCGGGAGTACGGAGTACTTTGCGCGGTGGAAGTTTATAACCTTGCTTTCTGTATTTCTGTATTTTTGCTTCTACTTCTGCCGGATAATTAGAGGGGGTAAACCGGAATCCCTTGATAAAGTTCTTCATTATGATAGCATATTTAATCGTATGACAAAGGTACGAGAATAAATGGAAAATATGCTTTCTTGTTTTCTAAAACTTTTCGATTCCTGATTGTCGGCACGGGTTACCATTCGTATGAAACACTAATTTGAGGTATCCATTCCCATCTTTTGCGGAGGACATTGTATTGGTATTGTACCTCTGTTTTTATTTTCCAGTTTTTATTTATTTTGAGAACAACATTACTACCCAATTGGGTGGGTTCCACTTCGGAAGGGAGGCCCCGGTGTTTTCGGGTATCAAGGTTTTGTACGCCATATATGTTGAGAGACCATTTGGGAGATAAATTATATTCTATTTGGCTTTGGATATGAAAGCAACTGGAATTTTCTGCAAAATTACTTTTACTGTGCAGCACAAGATTCTTGTTTATTCTTAACCAGGAGTAAGTGGGTAAAAAGGTGGAACCCGGTTTTAGGAATGTCTGATAAGTGCGAATGGAAGGTTTCGAAAAAATCATGGAAGATTTTAAAGTCGGTAGTGTGGGATCAAAATCTACAAATGGTTTTCGAGAGTACATGTTTTGCTCTACTTTTTCGATAAACTTTCTATTTATCTTGATCTCCTGATCGGATTCCAGCATTTGCTGAAGTCTCAATGAATCCTGTTTGTTCCATTCTTGTCCTGTTGCGGATAAGGGGAACAATAATAGGCAAAAAATATTGAATTGATATTTTCGAATGTCCATACACTGTGCTAGTAAAGTTTATTGTATGGACGGTGGAAAACAGGAAATGCTGCTCTAAACGATTAGCGACTAATAATAATTTCACATAATATGAGAATACTTTTCTTTTATTTATGATAGTTTTTTAGCCTTGAAAACCGGTTGTATCTTCTGAATCTCCGACTCAAAACCAAACCAGTAACCATGTCCTTCTTCATCGGTGGGAAGGAAACATAATCGTAGATTCTCGCGATATGCTCCGTATTCTATTTCCCAGCTTTCAGGTGGTAGCTGTCTTTTGGTTCTTACTTTTTCTGCCGGAGCTTTTTTTAATGACATACCCGCTTCTATCCATGCAATGCTGACTTGTGTCAGGTAGTCGGGATAATGATTCTTGCAGAAGTCATAGAGGATTAATCCTTTTTTTTCCAGGCTAAGAGGGGTGTCAATCACATCTGTTTGAACTAAATGATCGAGTAACTCATGTATAAAATGAGGGTTTTCGAGAATGAGTATCCGTGTGATGCTTCGCCAAGTTGGGGTATTGTAGAAACCGTCTAACAGGCGGGACAGATAATGTGCTGTCTGTAATTCATCTACGGTGATTTCACGAGTTTGAAGAACTTCGTATGGAGGGAGTGGAGAGTACTGTATGCCTAATTCGTCCGCTCTTCTTTTCATTTCGGTGCCCGGAAGTAATTTGAGGGATTCCAGTTGGATTTCTCCTGTGCCATACTCTGCTAAAGTACGGACATCATCGAAAATTTCTGATAGATGGTAGAGTGGGAGTCCTGCTATTAAGTCGGCATGAGTTTCCATGTTTTCAAGGGAACATAGATACTTGAGTCCGGTCAAAGCATCGGAGAGTTTGCCTATTCTCCGGCTTTGTTCAAGCACGTTTTCCCGAAGGCTTTGGATTCCGGCTTCCAGGTGTAGCAGTCTTTTAGGAAGGGTGGCTAATTCCTGTTTGAGTTCATCGGAAAGGAGTGCAGGATGAATTTCCAGATGAAAACAGATATCCGGGTATTCGCGGAATAGATTTAGTAATTCTTTTGCCCGTTTGTTGTTGTAATTGAAAGTGCGGTCCAGTACCCGTACATTCTTGATTCCGTGTTGGTGTATCACGTCAAGACGTTTCCGGGTTGCTTCAAGAGATAGGGTGCGAACCGGTTTTTCACCTCCACTGACACAAAAGGCACAGGTGTTAAAACATCCGCGGGTAGTTTCTAATTGCACAAAGGGTTTGCTCCAATTGAAGAAACGGCTCTCTTCAGGAGGAACTAATTCGGAAAAGTTCATGACACGGGCGAGCCCGTTGTCATGGTATGCTTCCGATTCATCCAGATAGCAGAGTCCTGTGATTGATTTCCATTCTTTTCTTGGCTGATTCCACACTTTTAACCATAATGGAAATACTTCTTCGCCTTCTCCGCGAAACACTCCGCTTACAAATTTGTTCTTATATAAGAAAGCTTCATTATCTCCTAAAAACTCGGGACCTCCGAGTATAACACAGCAGTGAGGTAGTAACGCTTTTGCGCGTGAAACGATGTGCAGGAGTTGCTCGTGATTAAATAGCCAGTTGGTAGCTGCAATGATATCCGGTTGATGGCGGTAGATTTGATTGACGACACTACCGGTATTTTCATTGATAGTGGCGGAGACCGTACACCATTCAATGTCTGTATTATTTGCTATCTGGGCATGTAAGGCTGGCAATGCCAGCGAAGAATGAGCGTACGAACTATTTAAATCAAGCCAAAGAAGTTTCATGTGGAAATTTTAATATTATCTTTGCAAAGGTACAAAAAACTTGTGGCTTGTGATGTATAGTAAATATAAAATGCTAATTTTGTATTAATAAACGCAATAAACTAGAGAATTATGAAAATGATAAAGAGATATGCAGGTATCTTGATGATGCTGACTTTATTGGTTGGCTTTACTTCGTGTGAGAGTGAAGAAGAGACAGAATTTAATCTGCCTGGCGAGTGGTATACTAATGAAGAAATTGATTTCGGGGCATATACCTGGGGAAGAGGTACGCTCATGACATTTAATGCGAGAAATCAAGGAACGATTGGTTCTGCTGGTGATCCAAATTATCTGGTTTTTGAGTGGAGATGGATTGATGGAGGATATAATTCAATGGAATTATTTTTCTACGGTGACCGCACTTATGCCTATATTTGGGGTGCAGAAGCTACCGGCAGGACATTTAGTGGAACATGGTATAATAATTGGCAGGATTTTAGAGATAGAATAGATGGACAGCCATTTTATATGAGGCGTCAATAAAATAATAATGAAGATTAAAAATAAAGCCAGAGTCGATTATGATTCTGGCTTTATTTTTGAATATAGGAATTTATTTTTTCAGAAACAACTTCTTAAACTCCGCCGGATAAGGTGTCTCGAACTCCATCAAATCTCCCGTTACCGGATGATAGAAACAAAGTTTGAAAGCATGGAGTGCCAGTCGTCCGATAGGGTTGGGAGCATCTTCTCTTCCATATCTTCCATCACCGATAATAGGATGTCCTAAATCTTGCATGTGTACACGAATCTGATTCTTTCGGCCGGTTTCCAAATCGAGTTCCAACAGAGAATATCCGTTGGCACGTTTGATGGTCTTATAGTGGGTAATAGATTTTGATCCACCGTCATCATATTCACTGGAACTTACATAAAGCGTTTTATCAGTCAGCCAGGAAACGACTGTATCATAATCTTTTTCCATACTTCCCTCCACCACAGCTGCATATCGACGGTCAGTCACGATATCGTGCCAGTTATCACGTAGTGTCCGCTGTGTTTTTTCGTCTTTAGCAAACATCATCAGGCCGGAAGTGTCCCTGTCCAGGCGATGAACGATAAACACACGGAATTGACGTCCGGAACGTTGCACGTATTCGTTAAGTATTGTATAGGCTGTGCGCTCTTTCTGTCTTTCTGTATTGACTGATAAAAGTCCCTGCATCTTCTCGACAACAATGATATAGGCATCCTCATATACGATTTTCAGCAGTCTGTTATTAAATTCTTTTTTTCCCTTTTGTTTGCTGATTTGCACTTTCATGCCCGCTTCAAGAGGAAAGTTGAATTGTGTGGTTATCACATTATCAACAAATACAACCCGTTTGCTTAACAACGATTTTAATTTCGTACGACTTGCGTCCGGCATCTTGGTAGCCAGGAACTCCATTAGTTCCATGGGTTCTTTCACTGCATAATTGGTATATTGAGCACGTGCTTTTTCAGCAGGAGTTCTTCTAGGTCTTTTTCCCATTTCTTTTTTCTTTTGAAATTCTATTATCATCACGGATTATCGAAGTTCCAGCAACACCACATTTTCTACGTGGTGGGTGTGAGGGAACATATCTACCGGTTGAATGGCTTTTACCTTGTATTTCTCATCGAGTAATTGCAAATCCCGTGCTTGAGTAGCAGGATTACAACTTACATACACAATCCGTTTCGGTTCGGCAAACAAGATGACATCAACTACATCCTGGTGCATACCGGCACGAGGAGGATCAGTAATGATTACATCCGGGCGTCCATGCTGATTGATGAAATCCTGTGTCAGTATATCCTTCATATCACCGGCATAAAACAATGCATTCTTGATATCATTGATTTCTGCATTTACCTTTGCGTCTTCGATAGCTTCCGGCACATATTCGATACCGATTACCTGGCGAGCCTGGCGTGATACGAAGTTGGCGATTGTTCCCGTTCCTGTATAGAGGTCATATACCAGTTCGTTGCCTGTTAATCCGGCAAATTCACGGGCCACTTTATATAAATTATAAGCCTGTTCCGAGTTGGTCTGATAGAATGATTTCGGTCCTACTTTGAAACGCAGTCCCTCCATTTCTTCAAAGATGTGATCTTTCCCTTTAAATACATGCACATCCAAATCATTGATTGTGTCATTGCACTTATTATTAATAATGTATAGAAGAGAAGTGATTTCTGGGAAAGAGTCCGCTACGAATTGGAGTAACTGCTTGAACAGTTCCATTTCGTGATCTTCCGTAATCTTGCAAATGACGATTACCATCAGTTCGCCAGTTGAAGAGGTGCGTACAATCATATTCCGCAGCATACCTTCCTGTGTGCGCAGATTGATGAAAGAGTAATCGTGTTCGTAAGCGTAGTCACGTACAGCGTTGCGGATACGGTTGGATATATCATCCTGTAACCAGCATTTCTCAATAGCCAGCACCTTGTCAAAGGCTCCCGGAATGTGGAAACCCACCGCATTCATCTGGTCATACTTCACATCCTGACGAACTTCTTCGTTTGTCAACCAGCGTTTATTTGAGAAGGTGAATTCCAGTTTGTTCCTGTAGAATTCCGTCTTGTCAGAACCGAGAATCGGAGAAATTTCGGGAAGTTCGATTTTCCCGATACGTCTCAAATTATCTTCCACTTGCTTTTGCTTATATCTGATCTGCTCCGAATAGGGGAGCACTTGCCACTTGCAGCCACCGCATACGCCATAGTGTTGGCAGAAAGGAACAGCGCGATTGGGCGACAGCTCGTGAAACTTCACCGCTTCAGCTTCGGCATATTTATTCTTTTTACGCTTGATTTGCAGGTCTACGACATCACCCGGCACTACATAGGGAACAAAAATCACCAGGTCGTTTACTTTTGCGATGGCTTTTCCTTCGGCAGCCACATCCATGATTGTTACCTTCTCCAATAAGGGAAGCTCTTTTTTCTTTCTTGCCACTTTTACACCAGTCTAATAATTACTTTGCAAAAGTAGGTATTTTTTTTGGAAAAAATTCGGGTATACAGAAATATTCCGGATTGTAATGTCGAAATTGCATTTTGATAGAAAGTTTTTTCGCAAAAAGTTTTCAAGTTTGCGAAATATCCTTAGATTTGCGAACAGAAAAAAGTCATAATGTAACTTTAAACACAATATTATGGATAAAAAAAGAGTTTATACCTTTGGTAATGGTCAGGCAGAAGGAAAGGCTGACATGAAGAATTTGCTCGGTGGTAAGGGAGCCAACCTTGCTGAAATGAATTTAATCGGAATTCCTGTCCCTCCCGGATTCACAATAACTACAGATGTTTGTACGGAATACAATACGTTAGGACGTGATAAAGTGGTTGAGCTACTGAAAGATGAAGTGGTAAAAGCGATCACTCACGTGGAAACGTTGATGAAATCTAAATTCGGTGACGTTGAAAATCCTTTGTTGGTGTCTGTACGTTCCGGTGCGCGCGCATCTATGCCGGGTATGATGGATACGATTCTGAACTTGGGATTGAATGACGAAGTGGTAGAAGGTATTATCCGTAAGACAGGTAATGCACGCTTTGCATGGGACTCTTATCGTCGTTTTGTGCAGATGTACGGTGACGTAGTATTGGGCATGAAGCCTACCAATAAAGATGATATCGACCCGTTCGAAGCAATCATTGAAGAGGTGAAGAAAGCGAAAGGGGTAGAACTGGATAACGAGTTGAAAGTGGAAGACTTGCAGGAACTCGTAAAGAAATTTAAGGCTGCCGTAAAGGAACAGACCGGAAAAGATTTCCCGACTGGTGCATACGAACAACTTTGGGGAGCTATATGTGCCGTATTTGATTCATGGATGAATGAACGCGCTATCCTTTACCGTAAGATGGAAAGTATACCTGATGAATGGGGTACAGCTGTCAATGTACAGGCTATGGTGTTCGGTAATATGGGTGAAACTTCGGCTACTGGTGTTTGTTTCTCACGTGATGCCGGTACGGGTGAAGACCTTTTCAATGGTGAATATCTGATTAACGCACAAGGTGAAGACGTAGTGGCCGGTATCCGTACTCCGCAACAGATCACCAAGATTGGTTCTCAACGTTGGGCTGTATTGGCTGGTGTGACCGAAGATGTTCGCGCAGCGAAGTTCCCTTCCATGGAAGAGGCAATGCCGGAAATCTATAAAGAATTAGATGCTCTCCAGACTAAACTGGAAAATCATTATAAAGATATGCAGGACATGGAGTTCACCGTACAAGAAGGTAAACTCTGGTTCCTTCAGACACGTAACGGTAAGCGTACAGGTGCTGCTATGGTGAAGATCGCTATGGATTTGCTCCGTCAGGGCATGATTGACGAAAAGACTGCTTTGATGCGCGTGGAACCGAATAAACTCGATGAATTGCTTCACCCTGTATTCGATAAGGATGCTTTGAAGAAAGCCAAAGTGTTGACTCGTGGTCTTCCGGCTTCTCCGGGTGCTGCAACCGGTCAGGTGGTGTTCTTTGCTGACGACGCTGCTGAATGGCATGCTGCCGGTAAACGTGTGGTAATGGTTCGTATCGAAACTTCTCCGGAAGACTTGGCCGGTATGGCAGTTGCCGAAGGTATTCTTACGGCTCGTGGCGGTATGACTTCTCATGCTGCTGTTGTGGCTCGTGGTATGGGTAAATGTTGTGTATCAGGTGCAGGTGCATTGAATATCGATTATAAAAACCGTACCGTAGAAATTGACGGTGTTGTGTTGAAAGAAGGCGATTATATCTCTCTGAACGGAAGTACAGGTGTAGTTTATAATGGTAAGGTAGAAACACAGGCTGCAGAACTTTCCGGTGACTTTGCTGAATTAATGACGCTGGCTGATAAGTATACTCGTCTGCAGGTACGTACGAATGCAGATACTCCTCATGATGCGGAAGTGGCTCGTAACTTCGGTGCAGTAGGTATTGGGCTTTGCCGTACGGAACACATGTTCTTCGAAGGTGAAAAGATCAAGGCAATGCGTGAAATGATTCTGGCGGAAAATGCGGAAGGACGTCGTAAAGCATTGGCTAAGATTCTTCCATATCAACAAGAAGACTTTAAGGGTATCTTTAAAGCAATGGCTGGTTGTCCGGTAACGGTTCGTTTGCTCGATCCTCCTTTGCATGAGTTCGTTCCTCACGATTTGAAGGGACAGCAGGAAATGGCAGATACTATGGGTGTGAGCCTGCAATATATCCAGCAACGTGTAGAATCATTGTGTGAGCATAACCCGATGTTGGGTCACCGTGGTTGCCGTCTGGGAAATACTTATCCTGAAATTACACAGATGCAGACACGTGCCATCTTGGGTGCTGCACTCGAATTGAAGAAAGAAGGAGTGGAAACTCATCCGGAAATCATGGTTCCATTAACTGGTATCTTGTATGAATTCAAGGAGCAGGAAAATGTAATCCGTGCGGAAGCTAAGAAGTTGTTTGAGGAAGTAGGAGATAGCATTGACTTCAAAGTGGGTACAATGATTGAAATTCCGCGTGCCGCTTTGACTGCCGACCGTATCGCTTCTTCTGCCGAGTTCTTCTCATTCGGTACAAATGACTTAACGCAGATGACCTTCGGTTATTCTCGTGATGATATAGCTTCTTTCCTTCCTGTTTATCTGGAAAAGAAGATTTTGAAAGTAGACCCGTTCCAGGTTCTCGATCAGAATGGTGTGGGACAGTTGGTACGTATGGCTACAGAAAAGGGCCGTGCTATCCGTCCGGATCTGAAATGTGGTATTTGTGGTGAACATGGTGGTGAGCCTTCTTCAGTGAAATTCTGTCACCGGGTAGGTTTGAACTACGTTAGTTGTTCTCCATTCAGAGTGCCGATTGCCAGATTGGCGGCGGCGCAGGCTGCAATAGAGGAATAAGTCCTTTAGACATAAAATTATAATATCAGGCTGTAATTACCGATTATCAGGTGGTTACAGCCTGAATTGCATTTGGACGGTTCGTACGTTTGACTGTAAAAAGGAAGCCAAAAGAACGGAAATGTTTACTCTATGTTTACCCCAAAAATCGCCATGTTTACCCCTGTTTACCCCGAAGTATTTTTATGGAATTTCAAACAATTAAAAAAAGAATGATATGACGACTTTTAAGGCAACGGTAAAGAAGCCGCGAAATGATGGCTTTTACACAGTTTACATTAGACTGACGCATTTGCGTAAGTCGAGTTACATCAAAACAAATAAAATTGTAGATGCGGAACACATCGAAAAAGATGGCGATTTGACAGACCCGGTAGTCAATGAGTATTGTGCAATGCTTATTCGACAATATACCGACCGATTGAATCGCGTTGATGCTACCCGCTGGAGTGTGAAGGAAGTTGTTGAGTATTTGGTTAAAGATGATGAGGATGTGTGTTTTAGCGATTATGCCAGGATTTTCATTAAGAAAATGGAAAAGGACGGGCATGAACGTAATGCAAAGAATTATAATCTTGCAGTTAGGCACTTGGAGCGTTATGTTGGAACTACCAATTTAATGTTTAGTCAACTGACCTCTACTGTTTTGAATTTATGGATAGAAGAACTGGGGCAAACGAATCGCGCTAAAGAAATGTATCCCACTTGTGTCCGTCAGATTTTCAAAAAAGCAATCATGGAGTTGAATGATGAAGAACGTGGAATACTTCGTATCAAGTTTAATCCATGGCATAAAATTCAAATTCCTAAATCTGATACGACTGTGCAACGTGCTATCAGTGCGGAAGCCTGCCGGGAGTTCTTTAATCGACCACTTCCCAAAACTAAAATGATTTCTTCTCTTCCCGAGTTGGGTAGAGACGTAGCTCTTCTTTCCCTTTGTTTGGGTGGTATCAATACCGTGGATATTTATGAACTCAAAAAGGAAGATTACCATGATGGTATAATAGGTTATAAACGAGCGAAGACTAAGAACAGTCGTAGGGATGAAGCTTATATCGAAATGAGAGTTGAGCCTTTTATTCAATCCACGTTTGACAAGTATCTTTCAGATGACAATGATATTTACTTGTTCAACTTCCATCAACGGTATAGTAATTCGGACAGCTTTAATGCCAATGTAAACATTGGCATCCGAAAGATATGCGCAGATATGGGTATGAAGAAAGAAAATTATTATTGCTATTATACCTTCCGACATACATGGGCTACTATTGCTCAAAATGATTGTGATGCTAACCTGTATGAAGTGGCATTCGGTATGAATCACAGCCACGGTATGAATGTAACGAGAGGTTATGTCAAATTGGACTTTACTCCAGCATGGAAGCTCAATGCCAAGGTAATTGAATTTATTTTCTTTAGCAATAAGAAAAGCAAGCAGGGAAAGGCACAAGATATTGAGGCATCTGCTGATAAGTTATTCCGCATCACCAAGAAAATGATGATATACGGGCGTGCCTATTTTAAGGGGAATGTGGTTGGAGAACTTACAGATATTGGATTTGATACCGTTGACGATGTGATTTCTGCATTAGTCATGCAGTTACCTAGAGACATACCTACTGGATGTACCGTTCAATTTCGCCTATTGAATTGCGATTCTCAGAAAGAAGTCGTATATGAAAGAAGCAAAGGCAAAGGTTTTTAGCTCTGTCAACTAAGGGAACAAGTCTTGCAACATATAGGGAAGAAATCCAAATTTACCCTACACCGATAGAGCCGTGTCAGTCATTGTGATTGGCACGGCTTTACTGTCTGTTTTGTCGAGAACGGTATGGTTGCCTATTCTCCCTACCGGTGAAGAGAGAACCAAACAACAACCTGCCGAGCAGGACAAAGAACGTCTTTACAACCCAAATCACCAACAGGAATACCTTTGTGATAATCCAGACCACCAACCTTGTCAGCCAATATAGGGCGAGACATACCGGAGCGAGATATAGAAATAACAATATATAGAACGGCATAAGCTTCAATTTTACGTTTTCACTATCCTCCCGTAAGGGGGGATTTCCTATATAAAGGTATTAAAAATCAGCGACATATTATAATTTTTGCCCCTATATTTTAAGTGAAAATAGAAACTTTTTTACTTGATTTTCAAGAATTTGAAAGCATGGAACTTTAGTTATGAACACCAACCAAACCATATCTTCGGGTTATTCAACCCAAGGTATCTACAACATGAACAATTCCGTTTCTTGTAGCTGTATGCTCTACTATATAATAATGTATAGGGAAGCGTATTACTCGAAATATTCCATCATCCGATACTTTCTTTCCCTTGTGTTGTGGTTAGAGAGAACCATTTTCATTTGAAACCAAACTATCGGGAAAACAATAACTATGCAACCGTAGTCATTTGGATTATTCTAACTCGCATTTCCGAAACCTATCCACCGTGAACATCCAGGCGATGGAATACAGGTAATCTTTCTATTTCAGTAACTCGATATTGAACGCAATGTATTCCGAAGCTGATTGGATATGCTATCCGAAAGCCATTCTATCAGATAACCAAAGTATCGAAGTCCCACAAACTTCGGGTGCATATATCTTCGGTTTGTCGGATGCTGCCTTTCAAAGAAAAGTGTTGCGCATTTCTTCGCAAGGCGGTTTATGGCGATAATTTTGGTGTGATAAAGACCCGGGAGACCTTGACCTGCGTTGCAGGATTTGTCAAGCAAGTTGTACCCTTGTCATTACAAAACGATGTTTCGTACTGCCGAGGGTGACTTGCCGACTGCCTTGCATCGGGGCGATTTTATCGCTGTTTCGCCCTGCGAAAAGGTGTCCGGGAAATCGAACAACAAGTAACCCCAATGTACGATGAACCAAAGAACAAAACATTTCCAACTCCGTCTGACCACGGATGAAGCCATCCGTTTGAAAGAGAAAGCGGCATCCCATCCATCCGTAAGTTGTTACATCCGAACAGCCTTGAAAGAATATTCCGACATAAATGCCAAACAGAGGCTTGAACTCATCAACGACCTCGGTGCGTTTTACCGGAAATTCCAAAATGAATTGTCCTGGGCAGGCGGTAACCTGAACCAGTCAGTCAAGAAAGCCAACGAACTTTCGGTAGCCGGGTTACTCAGTCAAGCCTACCTCCAAGAAGTCCTGTTACCCGTTATTATGGACACACGAAAGACCTTGGACGAGATAAAACGGGAACTATATGCCGTAACTAAAAAAGCCACTAAACTTTAGGCTTTCGGTTACTTGAACCGTGAAACTTCGGTTCATAGAGATTCAAGATAAACAGATACTATATTCAAATGACTACAAGATGATAGCAACCATATTACCCGGCAGCACGAACTTCCATGCCGTCGGTTACAATGAACGAAAAGTCGCGAAAGGAACGGCACGACTGCTTGAGATGAAAAACTTCGGTGCACTCGGTACATTCGGTAAGCCCACCCCGGATGAACTGGTCAGTTACCTCATGGAATACACCTCCCGGAACGACCGGATTCAGAAAGCGCAGTTCCATGTCTCCTTCTCCTGCAAGGGACATGAAATGTCGGAAGCCGAAGTGCTGGAGTTCGCCCACCAATACCTCAAAGAGATGGGCTACATGGAAGAAGGACAACCCTTGCTTGCCTACTCCCATTATGACACTGACAACACCCACGTCCATATCGTCACTTCCCGTATCGCCCCAGACGGCAGGAAGATAGAACACGACAACGAGCGGAGACGGTCGCAGGAAGTGATAGACCGAATAATCGGTAACGACAGGAAGCAGAAAACCCGGGAAAGTGTGGAAGCCGCCAAGGAATATACTTTCTCCTCCTTCGCCCAGTTCAAATCCGTCATGCTCTCCTTAGGTTATGAAACCTATCTAAAGGACGATACCGTATTCATCAAGCACGGTGGCAAGGTTCAGCAGAAAATCCCTTTTGCTGAAATAGCGGCACTGTACAAACCGGGAAACCGGGACCGAAACCGCTGCCGCCAACTGCGAAGCATCCTCAAAAAGTACCGGGACGTAAGTGCCAACAAAGAAGAACTGCAAAAGGAACTGAAAAGCAAGTTCGGTATCGACATTGTATTCTTCGGCAGAAAAGATTCCCATTATGGCTACATGATAGTTGACCATCATAACAAGACTGTCATCAACGGTGCAAGGGTACTGGCGATAGACCAACTGCTGGACTTCGCCACCCCGGAGCAACGCTTCAACCGCATCGAGGACTTCATTGACAAACTGTTTTCACTCAATCCCAAGATAACACAGGCAGAGATACATGAGAAACTGAGAAAACAACACGCCTATATCAAGAAAGGTGTCATCTACTTCCACGGAGAGACACGACCACTGAAACCCTACATGGCAGAGGCTATAGATAGAAACAACCGTATTGCATGGGTGGAAATGTTCCAACCTACGAATGAGCAGGAAAGAGCCCTCCTTTGCAAATTCTATAAGGTGGACAGCCCGGAGCTTGTCACCCTCCAGCCGAAAAAGAACCAATCCTATGCCAATACCGTCAATCGCCTGCATGAAATCTTCGATGATGAAAGCATCACCTATGTCAGAGGCAAGCTAAAGGAAGAAGGTTTCATCATCCGTCAGGAAGAGGATGCCACCTATGCCATCAACTTTCATAAGCATATTCTTGTCAACCTGAGCGAAGAAGGCTTTGACTTGAACCGACTGAAACCGCAGCAACAAAGCAAGCGGCAACAGCAACAGCAACCGAAGCCAACGAACAACCATGCCTCCCACCTTGTCAAGTTACGGGACAGCAAAGACGGAAGCCGCAGTGAAAAACGGGAATGGGAAGTCGGTCAGAAAAACGGGTATGGCGAGGTGGATGACGGTCGTTCCCTGAAAAGATAGGACTTCCTGCCGTAACCTTTTCGGTCACTATGAACCCGGATACCCCGGTACTCCATGTCGGAATGTCCCCGGTTATCCCAACCCGAAGCGCAAAAGTGTTGTGCATTTCGTTTTCCGAATACCGCTGTAATAATTTTGCCCGAAAATTATAAAACGAAACGGCATGATACAAACACCGGTCATAGTGACATTCGCCAACCAAAAGGGAGGTGTCGGCAAGACCACCCTCTGCGTAACCTTCGCCAACTACCTAGTGACGATGGGTGTCCGTGTCATCGTGGTCGATTGCGACTTCCAGCACTCCATCGTCAAATGCCGCAAGGCGGACATCAAGAAGTACGGCGAGCAGCACATGCTTTATGAAGTGGTCGCCTACGAAGCCACCGACAAGGACGGCATGACCTCCCTGATGGAAAAGCTCCATAATGATCCGAGCATCGACGTGGTACTGATGGACTCTCCCGGTAGCCTGAAAGCAGGCGGATTGGTTCCGATGTTTGTCAATTCGGATATCATCGTTGTGCCGTTCCACTACGATTTGGTGACAGTGCCTTCCACCGCCAGTTTTCTTATGTTCATAGACCGCCTGCGCAAAGCCGTGGGAGAACGGATGAAAGCCCGGCTCTTCATTATCCCCAACCTCAGTGACGGCAGGGTCGGCAAACGCTCCGAACTTCTGGTATGGGAGAATACGAGGGAGACCTTTTCCAACTACGGTTATGTCACCGCCAAGATGCCCAAACGTGCGGACATGGAACGGTTCAGCACGATGGCCGCCCTCGATATGCAAGGCAGCATCGTCGCACCGATATTCAGTAAAATCTATGCCGCCATCTTCGATACGGAGGCACCGATACGCAAAACCGAGTTGACGGGCATCCAACTGACGGAGAATCTGAATCCCGGACAAGAGAAGAAAAAGGAATCAACAATAGATAATGAAAACGAATAACTATCACCCATAATAACATCACGCAATGAAAAAAGACATTCCCGAAATAGAAGACCTCATAGCAGGCATCAATGACCCGGATGTAACCTTGGGCACAACACCCCGGACATCAGAGGGAGAATCTCCTTTAATCGTATCATCACACATTCCGTCAGGAGAATCCGCTTCGGTTTCCGATGATGACAAATGCTGGCAAGACTTCCTTTCCCTTTTGGAAACGGATGAACTGACCACGGACAAGAACGATCGCCTTGTCTGTAAATTAGACCGTGACCTTGCGGATTCCCTTGACGATTGCGACATCCATAACCGCAGTCGTTCCGACCTGGTGAACGCCATCGTCCGGGCGTTCTTCACGACCTACCTTGGTAAACTTGCCAAATACCGCCGGGAGAAGAAATCTCTGTTTGTAAACTTCAAGGAGGAATACGATGGGAAAGATTAAGTGGAGCGACCGTATGATTGCCGCTCTGTGCGAACTTTATCCGGTAGAGACTACTGCCTATACAGCCAAAGTGGTGGGCATGAGCGAGACGGCAGTCAAGAACAAGGCAAAGGAACTGGGCATTGTCAAAATCGCCAAGCCCCTGTGGATGGAACGTGCCGCCCATATCAGCAGCCATTTCCACACGGACTCCTTTTCGGAAATGGCGAGGGAATTGAGAATAAGCAAGACGAGTGTCAGCCGGATTGCTGACCGTTTAGGGCTTAAACGCTCCCCAACGGAACGCTACGACATCACTTCCCGTGTCCGTAGCGACATGATACACCGTGAACGCCGCCGTGTCATCTTTGGGCTGGATCCCATCACACGGATGAAAGTGGTTTCCAACCGGGCAAGGGTCAGGCTCCGCTCACTGTTGAAGCGCAAAGGCTACACGGTGGGTAGTGAACGCAATACCCTTTACTATGCGGAAGGAATCAAGCGAAGCGAGCGGCAAGAGAAGCGGGGCATGAAGTTGGGACTTCAATTCCTTCCCATTCCAGCAAGTATAATGACAGTATCAACCATCATATAAATAGACCATGCAATACGGACAGATTGTATTTCTTCTTTTCATCTCATTCCTGTTTTACTATGCCGTTCTGATAGTCCTTGACATCCAAAAGGCAAAGATGGCACAGGCAGCCGAACAGGAGAATCATACCGAAGAAGAAATAGACATATCGGATGAAGCACAGAGCTTCAAACCTATAAAGGTAGGACGTGACGAAACTACGAAACAGCAGACAGAAAACAACTCTGAGGCTGTTAGTGATGATGGCAAGCAAGAACCGGACAAAAGGCGATACCACCATCCCGATTACCGTGAAGCCATCATGACCGATGGCATCCTGGTGGATAACCTCATAGAGGAAATCAACCGGCTGGCGGAAACCGGTACAAGTGACCTCGGCACGGTGATATTCAACTGTGAGAACGCCCTGTAAGCGGAACTTACCCGACATATCATATATACAAGGCTAAAAAGCCTTCCCGTTCCTTTAGCGACACCTGTTCCTTTAGCGATAGAATCAAGTAAACGAATAAAAACATTTCATCAAATGAGAAGTATCAAATCAATTATCAAGGGTGCGGTACACCGCATCAAAGAGTCGTGTCTGGCGTTTGGACGAAAGGCCACAATCGCTTTCTGCACATTCACATTCGCCGTATCGGAGGTGATGGCGGGAAGTAAGGGTGCGGCGGGTTTTACCAAAGCCACGCAGGAAATCAGTTCGTATGAGACACCCGTTTCCAACCTGATGAAAGCCATTGCAGCCGTCATCGTTCTGGTCGGTGCGTTCAATGTCTATTTTAAGATGCAAAACGGCGATCAGGACGTCAAGAAGACCATCATGCTGACCATTGGCGGCTGTGTCGCCTTCATCGCATTGTCCGAAGCATTACCGTTATTTTTCAAATAAACGACATCGAAGATACAGACATGGCAATGAATCCGGAGGGCTATCCCGTTTTCAAAGGGCTGCAAAAGCCGTTGGAGTTCATGGGCATACGTGGACGTTTCCTTACACTGGCGGCAGCAGCCGTCGGCGTGTCATTCGTCGGCTTCATCGTGTTTTCCATCGCACTGGGGAAACTTGCCGGGTTCATCGCCATGCTTGTGATGATAATAGCCGGGCTGGTCACCATCTACATCAAGCAGCGTGGCGGACTCCATAACAAGCGGAAGGACAAAGGTGTCTTTGTCTATAAGAGCCTGCGAAAGAAATCCTGATTACGAAACAACTAATACATACAAGCAAATGGCACAGATAAGAAAGAAGGTATTTGACGGGCTATATGCCCAACTGGAAGAGACAGACGGCAATGTCGTCCTTTTTTCAACCAAAGGGGAACCTTCCGTCATCTTTGAGATGACCAACCCGGTTCAACAACTCTGTACCGATGCCGGAGAGTACCTTCTCTTTCAGGATGTGCTTTCCAATGTGGTGCAGACCCTTGGCGAGGGCTATGCCTTGCAGAAGCAGGACATCCTCTGCAAGCAAGCCTACCACCATGAGGTGCCGGAGGATGCGGAGTTCCTGACCCGAAGTTACTTCAACTATTTTGAAGGGCGTGAGTTTACGGAGATACGCACCTACCTGATTGTCACGCAGGAGGTGGTTCACAGCCAGTTCGTGCAGTACGACCCGAAGAAATGGATGGAGTTCCATTCCAAAATATCGAAGGTGGATGACATCCTGACCGAGCGTAATATCCGCCACCACAAACTTACCAAGGAAGAGGTGGAAGAATACTGCCACCGTTTCATGGCGTTCCAGTTCCGTCACGGTTCATTCTCCATGACCAACTTCAAGGCATCGGACGAATACCTGAAAATCGGCGGTCGTATAATCCGTTCCTTCCCTTTGGTGGACATAGACGAGATTAACCTCCCGTCCGTGGTAAAACCATATACCCAGACGAACATCAACGACTACGGCATCGCCACTGACTTGTTGTCTTTCCTGACGAATATACCACATACCGATTGCGTGGTCTATAACCAGGTGATACAGATTCCCGGACAACGCAAACTATTACGGAAATTGCAAGCCAAAGCCAAACGTCACGCCTCCATGCCCGACCCGAGCAACAAGATTGCCAAGGCGGACATCGAGGAAGTGCTGAACCGTCTGGCTGTAGATAGTACCCTGTTGGTGAACAGCAACTTCAACATACTGGTCAGTTGTCCTGTGGACAAAGTAACCCCGGTAACGTCCTACATCGAGACGAAACTCTACGAGTGCGGTATCATGCCTTCACGAACAGCCTACAACCAGTTGGAACTGTTTACTGACAGTTTTCCCGGCAATGCCTACACATTCAATCCCGATTATGACCTGTTCTTGACGCTCTCCGATGCCGCCTTGTGCCTTTTCTTCAAAGAGCATTTGAAAGGTTCAGAAGATACACCGTTGACAACCTACTATACCGACCGTCAGGGACTTCCCGTCTGTATCGACATCACCGGTAAGGAAGGCAAGGTCAAGATGACGGACAACGCCAATTTCTTTTGTATCGGCCCAAGCGGAAGTGGTAAATCGTTCCACATGAACAGCGTGGTACGTCAACTGCTTGAACAAAACACCGATGTCGTCATGGTTGATACGGGAGATTCCTACGAGGGTATTTGTGGCTATTATAAAGGTACATACATCTCTTATTCCAAGGAGAAACCGATCTCCATGAACCCCTTCAAGGTGACAAAGGAAGAGTATGCCCAGAACTTCGGTGAGAAGAAGAACTTCCTCAAATCCTTGGTGTTCCTGATTTTCAAGGGGAACGCTGTTCCCTCCAAGATTGAGGATATGCTGATTAACCAGACCATCGTGGAATACTACGAAGCCTATTTCCATCCCTTCGAGAACTTTACTGACAAGGAACGGGAAAGTTTGCGACAAAAACTGTTGATAGCTGCCCGCATGGAGTGTGACCATGATAAGTACGACCACGATATGAAGGACATTGACCGGCTGATAAACGAGAAGGAAGTTCCGGAAAAACCGGAGAGCCGTGCGCTGATGCTGCCAGAGGAAGCCCGCCGTCATAAGCTCCTGCGGCAAAGCCGTTCCCTGAACGCACTCGCCCATGACCCTGCTGCTTCCCCGTCCGAAAGGGAGCGTGCCTTGCGCATCATAGAGAAATTCAAGCAGGAACTGTACGACAATTCTATGCTGGTCAAGATTGACCGACAGATAGACCATCTGGAACGGCAGAAACAGCGGTTGAAAGTGAAGGAACTTTCTTTCAATTCCTATTATGAGTTTGCCTTGCAGCGTATTCCCCAAATCATGTCATTGGAGAAAATCGACTTCCCCATTCGTGACTTCGCTGCCATCCTGAAACAGTTTTACCGGGGCGGAGAACTGGAAATGACGCTCAACTCCGACTTGGATGCCAACCTGTTTGATGAGCAGTTCATCGTCTTTGAAATCGACAAGATTAAGGATGACCCCGTGCTTTTCCCCATTGTGGTGCTGATCATCATGGACGTATTCCTGCAAAAGATGCGTATCAAGAAAGGGCGAAAAGCCCTCATTATTGAAGAAGCGTGGAAAGCGATTGCCTCGCCTACGATGGCGGAGTATATCAAGTATCTCTATAAGACGGTGAGAAAGTTTCACGGCATAGCCGGAGTGGTTACTCAGGAATTGAACGATGTGATAGATTCCCCCATTGTGAAGGAAGCCATCATCAACAACTCCGATGTGAAGATACTGCTCGACCAGACCAAGTTCAAGGACAGGTATGAGGAAATTGCGGATATCCTGGGCTTGACACAGGTGCAACGTCAGCAGATATTCACTATCAACGCCCTGAACAACCATGAAGGGCGTAGCTACTTCAAGGAGGTCTGGATATGCCGGGGTACCCATTCGGATGTGTATGGCGTGGAGGAAGCCCCGGAATGTTACTGGGCATACACCACGGAACGTACTGAAAAGGAAGCCCTGAAGATTTACCTCAGGCAGTATGGTACGATACAGGAGGCAATCACCCGTATTGAAGCCGACCGTAAACTGGACGGAGGTCTGAAGTACCTCGAATTTGCAAGGAAAGTCAATCAACAACAAAAAGTCATGTCGTTATGGAAAAAGTGAAGTTTAAATCCTTGTTGGCGTTGCTCTTAATTTTGACAACCGCCACCCCATCGTTTGCTATATGGAAAGTAGTGACCGACCCGCATTGCCTGAAAGTTGTCACCACTAATCTCGCTACCCAAAAGGCGATTGAGGGGCAGCATAACCACCGTCTGGATTCCATTGCTTCCAAGAAGAAAAAACTGGAATTATATACCGTAAGTATGGCGACCATCAAGGAACTCTACAAGGTGACATTGGAAAATGTAAAGGGCTTCGGGACGGAAAGCAAGTATTATACAGAGATAGGACGCTGCGCCTATGACATCATCTTGGATGTGCCCGAATTGGTTAAGACGGTCAACAAAGCCAAGTTCAGCAACAAGCTGATGTGCCTGAATGAATTGGGAAACCTTGTGGTAGAAACCCAGCGACTGGTAGGCGACTTCGTGAATATCGTGAACAATGCCAGGATAGACAATCCCCTCAAAGGACAAGGCACGGCGAAGAAGCAAAGTGACGGGCATAATATGCTTGACCGTTACGAGCGGCTGACGGTGGCCAACCGCATCTATACGGACTTGATGAACATCCGCTACAAGGTGGAGGGCATGATGATGATGGCGCAATACGCTACCCTGAACGACCTCTTCTTCTCCATAGACCCGGAAGGATGGGTAAACGTGGTGACGATGAAGAACCATGTGGGTGGACTGGTACGTGACTGGAACGGATTGAAAAGCTAAAATCTAATACTATGAAATATTTGAAATTCAATGTAATCATTCTGTCTTTGGTTATTTTGTTGCCGGTCAGGACATTCGCCATTGACTTGCCGAAAGACCTTCCCACCATAGAAGCCCTGATAGCCTTGCATAAGGCAATCAAGAAGGATGAAGATAAGGCGTTGCAACGTGTGGCCACGAGTTTCGGGGAACAGTCGGTCATTACCAAAGGAGCGAACAAGTTCAACGATGTGCGGACTACCCTTGACACGAGGCTCAACAATGTACATTCCTATCTGGTATTGGCAGGAGCCATTTCTTCCACCACCAACTCGCTTTATATGTTGGTAAAGGAATACAAGGATTTTACCAGCAACACGTTCAAGCACGTGTCGGGCAAACCCTTCGTGGCATGGTACTATGCGGATGCGAATGTCGCCATATCAAGGGAGGTGAAGCACTGCTACAACCTCTATGCTTCGGTGGCGGCATCCGGCATCAACCTGATGAAAGCCTCCATGGACGAAAAACTGGATTTGGTGCTGACGCTTAAAACATCCATCGACCGTGCCCGGCATATCATCGACAATGCGAACCTCTATTGCTTCTTGGTGACGGATTGTGGCTGGAAGCCCGATTACATCTGGGAGATACTGAACTCGGAGGTCAAGAACGCGATAGCGGAAAAAGTAATCAATAAATGGAATAAAGGATATGAAATGTAGAAAGACAATGATACGGAACGCTTTATCTATTATGGCGTTGTTGGGATTTTCTATAAGTGGAAATGCCCAAGCTGTAAGGCATGACAAACAGAAGGAGAAGCAATGGCAGTCAATGGAAAACGGCCCTTGGGATTTTGCCCCCGACTGGTATTATTATTTCTTGCACAAGAAATACTCCGGTGCTGAAATGTATTGGAAGTGGGCGGGCTTCAAGTCCGGCTGGCGTGTCAGGTTCAAGGAACCGAAATCCAACATCAAGCGCATCATGCCGGTGCGTGTCCTCTCGGAGGAAACCCAACGGCAGAAAGTGGAAAAGGTTGAGGATGAACGCAAGTACGTCGAGGAACTGTACAAGGAGGAACTGCTACGGGAAGCCGACCGGACGGTGGATTTGACCTACGCATCCTACAAGGACGAGTTTAACCGGATGCAAGACTGCATCACGGACGGGTTGCTTTACTGTATGCAAAAGAGCGGTGGCAAACTTAAATACCAAGTAGACGAACTGGGACGGCAGAACGAACTGCTATGTGCCGACATTGCCTATATCCACAAGACGGGTGTCGGTTATGAACTGGAGAACGCCAAGCGCAGGCAGGCTTACGAGGATGCCAAGGTAAAGATGGAGGAACTGGTCAACCGTACCGCCCATTTGTGCGCAATGGCTGCTACACATTATTGATGAATACGTAAAACAAACTCAATATGAATTTACAATGTGTTATTTTGACTATCGGTCTGCCCGCTATTGACGACAGCCTTGACAAGCTGCTTGTCGCCATGGAGACCTTCCCGAATGTGGCGGTGCTGGGTGATGCCGTTTCCATGGCACGGGTCATCGGACTCTGCCTTGCCCTCTGTGTCGGTTCTTACGAATGTTGGATGATGATGCTCGGACGGCGTGGTATGGATGTGATGAAACTGCTGCGTATTGTCGGCATATCCATGTGCATATCCTTTTCTTCATGGATTTGTTCTGCTCTGCAGGTGCCCGGTAAGGAACTGGAAGCCGCCACCAAAGCGATGGCACATTCCAAGAACAAGGAAGTAGCCGCCTTCGAGTTGAAGGTGGCACAGAAGCAGAGTGAGTACCTTGACCGTCTGAGGGCGGTACAGGATTCCATAGCCACGGCAAAGCAGGTCGCAGCCATTGGCGAGGATGCCAACTGGTGGGACAAGCTCATCTACAACGTGGAGAACTTGGGCAGTACCATCAACAACTACGCCCAACGTGCGGCGGTAGCCACCGAGACCAAAGTCAGCGAATGGATTAACGATGTCATCCGTTTTGTGGGCGAACTGATTTTCCAGATGTCCTATTACGGCATTCTTGTGGCGCAACGCATCTTCATGGCAATCATGCTGATATTCTGTCCGATTATGTTTGCCCTGTCGCTTGCCCCGCCTTGGAGTTCGGCATGGAGCCAGTGGATGTCGAAGTTCCTCTCCCTCTCGTTGTGGGGATTCGTTACGTATATGTGCCTCTATTACATCGACTTCATCCTGCTTTATAACTTGCAGCAGGACTTGATAGCCTACGACCATCTGCTGCACGGTTCACTTAATTCCTGGTCGCAGATAGGCGCACTGGGTTTACAGGGTATCGGTTCCAACTGCATGTACGCCATGGGAATGTTGGTGGGTGCCTATATCATCCGCTTTGTTCCCGAAGTGGCATCCTGGCTGATTCCGGGCGGTGTAAGTTCAGGGGCGGGTTCTGCCGCAGGTGCGACCGCAGTGGGCATTACAGCCACAGCCGGAGCAGTAGCCGGTAACACAGTGACAGGTGGAGCGAAAGCGGTCATGCCATAATACGATTCTATCATTAAAAAACGAACAGATATGCTTATACAATCATTAGAACAGAAAACGAAACTCGCCATGATGACGGTCATCGCGACAATAAGCGGTTGTGTGGTCATTTGCGGGTTCACCCTTTGGTGTTGTATGTCCCTTGTGACTAAGGAAAGGGAACAGATATACATTCTTGACGGCGATATCCCTTTTTTGGCGGAACGTGCGCAACTGGAAGCCAACTTCACGATGGAAGCGAAAGCGCATATCCAGCTTTTCCATCAGTATTTCTTCAACCTGCCGCCTGATAACGACTATATCAAGTGGACGGTCGGTAAGGCGATGTACATGGCGGACGGGACGGCACTCAAACAGAAACAGGCGTTGGACGAGAACGGATTCTATTCCGACATCATATCCTCGTCAGCGGTCTGTACCATCATGTGCGATTCCATCAACTTTGACGAGCATGAACGCAAGTTTACCTATTACGGTACGCAGCTTATCAAGCGGCGCACCCGTGACATGAAGCGTTCAATGGTCACAACCGGCTTTATTGAGAATGTGCCGAGGACACAAAACAACCCGCACGGTTTGATGATCACAGGCTGGAGAACCATCGAAAACAAGGATTTGGATTATTAACGGAAAAAACAAACATACATAGCGGTATGAAATCAATCAGGAGAAAATTGCGGGATAGCCGCCTGCAAACCCATCAGGCATTAAAGTCATGGCTACATCCCAAGATGGAAAGAGTCGGAATGAAATGGCGGCTGGCAGCACGGATAAGGTTGGCAAACGCTTGGGCGGTAAAACATCCGAGGCGTACCTTCGCCTACGTGACGGGAAGCCTTTTGTTCTTGCTTGTCAGCACAGTCGTATGGGACGGCAGAGAGACGGAAAGTCCAAAGCCGGAAGTGAGTATCCTTGCCGGTATGGAACCGATGTTCAACGGATTCCACACCATACAGGCGAACAAGGAGAAGCACCGGAATACCCTGATGGAACTGGTCACAAATGGACAGTCCATCCGTGGGGAACTGGATTCGTTGATAGCCATTCCCCATAAGACGCACGGGGATTCCATCCGTATCATCAAACGGTATGGGCAACTGGAGAGCATTGTCAAATCATTGAATAACAACGAGAACAACAATCATGATTAAAGTAAATTTCAAACAGCCCAAGTATATCTTCCCGTTGGTCATCTTCGTGCCCTTATGCGCCTTGATATACTTCGTGATGCAGACCTTCGGGGGCGGTGAAAGTGGAAAACAGGAAGTCGCTACCGACCGCATCAATATGGAACTTCCGGAAGCCCGTGCGGAGGAAGCCGGTGACAAGATGTATGAAATGTCCAGACGCTTCGGTGACGAAGATGCCTTTACAGCCGTCGGTTCACTTGGCGAAGAAAAGACGGAGGACGAGAGTCTGGAGCACGGCTATTCGGAGGAAGAACTGAACCGTCTCGATGCTGCCGAGGCGGAACGCATCCGCCAGCAACAGGAAATGGAAGAACTGGAACGATCGCTTGCCGAATCGAGGAAGCATATCAATTCCTACGCATACGGTGACAAGACACCGGGCAATGATGATACCGAAGATTTCGCCCGTGACTTGGAAGAGATACAACGGCGCAGCTATGAACGGCAGAAAGCCATCGAAAGCGGATTGGGTATCGGCCAGGAGGAAGCAGATGAAGCGGCACGCAAACAGCGAGCGGATTCCATCGCCCGGGTACGGGAAGAAGAAAAGGAACGTAACCGTCCGAACCTTGTCATCAAATCGGAAGAAACCAACGCCGATAAGTTCCACACGGTGGAAGCGGAAAGCAGTACGGCGGACGCCACGCTTATCCGTGCGATGATAGACCAGACCACCAAGGCAAAGGAAGGTACCCGGTTACGCTTCAAGCTACTTGATGATGTGACGGTAAGCGGGACAAGGCTCAAAAAGAATACCTACCTGTACGGGACGGTAACGGGTTTTGGGCAGCAACGGGTACGTGCGGCCATCACCAGCATACTTGTCGGAGGCAAGTTCATCAAGGTGAACCTATCCGTATTCGACAATGACGGCATGGAGGGTTTCTATGTCCCTGAATCCGCTTTCCGTGATTTCGTGAAAGATGCGGGAGCCAGTACGGTACAACAGAACATCAGTTTTGAATCGGACGGTTACGGTTCGGGGATTTCCGGGGAGGCGGTCGCTTTGCAAGCGTTGCAGAATATGTATAACTCCGCGACTTCGGCACTCTCTTCCAATATTCGGAAGAACAAGGCGAAAATCAAGTATAATACGATTGTCTATCTGATTAATTCGGATGAAGCAAGATAAGAAACAGAAAACCAACAATAAAACAATCCTGAAAATGAAGACAAAGATTCTTTCCATTATTCTCAGTGTATTTGGCTTTGCCTTACACGCATCCGCTAACGAGAAGATTTATGTGAACCGTGAAGTGACCCCCCATATTGTCATGCCGGAGAATATCAAACTGGTGGATATTTCCACCACAAAGATTATCGGAAACCAATGTGCTGATAACATTGTCCGTATCAAACCGTTTATTGAGAGCGATTCCATTGGAACATCCGGCTATCAGGATGACGAACTATTGGGTACGGTGACTCTGATTGGAGAACGACATATTGCCCAATACGACATCGTATATACCGGGGCAACCCAATATGCCGCTTCTATCTATCATGTGTCCTACCAACATGCGGAATCCTATATCAATCCCGAAGTTTCCATGCCGGTGTCGGAAATGGCACGCTACGCTTGGGCGGTCTATGGTAGCAACCGCAAGTACAACCAGGTGGTATCGAGGATGCACGGTATGAAAGCCGTGGTCAACAATATCTATTCCATCGGTGACTATTTCTTCATTGATTACTCGTTGGAGAACAAGACAAAGATAGCCTATGACATCGAAGAGTTGCGCATCAAGCTGACTGACAAGAAGGAGGCTAAGGCAACCAACTCGCAGACCATCGAATTGACACCGGTCTATTCGCTCAACCTTGCCAAGAAGTTCAAGAAGCATTACCGCAATGTCTTGGTACTACCCAAACTGACCTTTCCGGACGAAAAGGTACTTCGACTTGAAATCTCCGAGAACCAAATCAGCGGACGTTTGATTACATTGACTATTGAATATGAGGACATCCTTCATGCGGACGGTCTCGATTCGGACATCCTCAAAAAATCCCCTTACCATTATTATCCCCATATATACCGATAAGCCATGAAGAAGATATTATTTACTATGGTCTGTGCGATGACAACGATTTGCGCATCCGCACAAGACAGTAAGTTGACGATAAACGCCGGCTTCCTGTTTCCCTCCACGTTGAACGCCACAATAGGCTACGAGTATCCGCTCTCCTACGGTAACGCCGTGGAAGTGTTCGGTGAGTTGGGCAACCATTGGCAGACACCGGTATGCCATCGTTTTTGGAAAGGCTATTATTGGGATGGCGGTCTGATGTATAAGCACCGTCTGGTACGCTATAAGAATGGGATGCTCCGCTTCCGTTTTGGCCCACAGTTCGGGGCGACACAGCGTAAGTTCTTTCTTGGGATAGAAGGCGGTTTTGAATACAACTATGTATTTCAGAACGGCTGGGAATTTGCCCTTATCCAAAAGAACAATGTGAATTTCATTCATGGTGACACGTTCCGAAACGGGTTACTGATAGGTTTGAAAATTCCATTCTAACAGTATTCAAACAATATTCAAACGGAATATAAAGGCATAAAGTATGGCATTTGAAGAGACAAGGGAACAGCAACAGATGTACAACTACTTCCGCAGTTGCATTTACATCTTTCTCATATTGGAAATCGTGATGAACTTGCCGATTACGGCAGATAACCGGGTAACGCAGTTCGTATTGGAACTGCTTGGACGGTTCAAGGTATTCAATTCCGTTTCAGGATGTAAGATGGCGGAACTGGTCTGTATCTGTATCGTCTGCATTGGAACAAAGGCGAAGAAAGCCCTCAAATTCAATGTGAGGACGATGGTCATTTATCCGGTACTGGCAGGACTGGCCCTTGTCGGCTTGTGTTTCCTCTTTCACGGAATGGACTTCAGTATGAGTTGGATGGGATTTCCGGCAAACCGGATTCTTTATGCAATCTGTTCAGTGGTGGGCACCATGTTAATACATCAAGGATTGGATGCCATCGCCAAGTATTACAACTACAAAGTAGGCGAAGACCGTTTCAACTTCGAGAACGAATCCTTCCAACAGTCGGAAGTCCTGACGAATAACGACTACTCGGTAAACATTCCGATGATATATTACTGGAAGCAAAAAATGCGTAAGGGCTGGATAAACATCATCAATCCCTTCCGAGGAACGATTGTCTTGGGTACGCCGGGTTCTGGTAAGTCTTTTGGCATTATAGACCCATTCATCCGGCAACATTCGGCCAAAGGTTTTACGCTTATGGTATATGATTACAAATTTCCGACACTTGCCAAGACGTTGTTTTACCAATTCTGCAAGAACAGGAAAGCGGGCAGATTGCCGGAGAACTGCGGATTTAGGATTGTCAATTTTACGGACGTGGAGTATTCCAACCGTATCAACCCTATCCAGCGGAAATACATTCCCGACTTGGCGGCTGCATCCGAAACAGCGGCCACACTCCTTGCCTCATTGAACAAGGGCGGTGGCGAAAAGAAAGGCGGTTCGGAGGCGTTCTTTACCAATTCGGCAGAGAACTTCTTGGCGGCTATCATTTATTTCTTCGTCAACTTCCACCCGGTCGGCTTTAGGAACGGGAAGAAACTGAAACGCTTCATATCACTGGAGGGAAGAAAATTGGAGATAGTTATCCGTAACTGGGATGACTTCAATGCCATTGATAAGGACGGGAACGTGGTGCTGGACTTTGTGGATGACAAGGGTAATGACGTATCTACGGACGAGGACAGGATGTTTGTCGATTTGAACGGCTTTGGCTATACGGACAGAACCGGGAAGAAGATACGGATTGACCGTTGCTGGTATGAGGACGAGGTGGGTAACGAGGTGGAGCCGGACACCGTTACGGGAGAGTTTTCCGATATGCCCCATGTGCTGTCCTTCTTGGGGAGACCTTACGACCAGGTGTTCAATATTCTGATGCAGGATGACAAGATAGCCTCACTGATGGCTCCGTTCAAGAGTGCCTATGAGAACAAGGCGAATGACCAGTTGGAAGGTATGGTGGGTACGCTTCGTGTCAATGCCGCCCGTTTGGTTTCCCCTGAAGCCTATTGGGTGTTTACCGGGGACGATTTCGATTTGAAGATTTCGGATAGGGCTAATCCGAGTTACCTTGTCATCGCTAATGACCCGGAAAAGGAACAGGTTATCGGTTCGTTGAACGCCTTGGTGCTGAACCGACTGATTACCCGTGTGAACTCCAAGGGGAACATCCCGGTAAGTATTATCGTGGATGAGCTTCCTACGCTCTACTTTCACAAGATAGACCGTCTGATTGGTACGGCACGTTCCAATAAGGTAGCAGTTACGTTGGGCTTTCAGGAACTTCCTCAGTTGGAAGCGGACTATGGCAAGGTGGGTATGCAGAAGATTATCACTACTTGCGGAAACATCTTCATGGGTGCGGCACGTAACAAAGAAACCTTGGAGTGGGCGCAAAATGATGTATTCGGCAAGGCGAAACAAACTTCCCGTTCCATTTCCATCAACGACCAGAAGGTATCAACCACCATTTCCGAGAAGATGGACTACCTTGTTCCGGCGGCGAAGATTGCGGACATGGCGACCGGTTGGCTGGCAGGTCAGGCGGCACGTGATTTTACAGCCACTGATGAGAGTATGCTGAACCGTTTCGACATCGAGCAGTCGGAGGAGTTCAAGACCACGAAGTATTTCTGCAAGACACACTTCGATATGAAGCAGATAAAGGAGGAAGAAGCACACTATGTACCGATTCCCAAACTCTATGAGTTTAAGAATGACCGGGAGAAAGAGATTATGCTGAACCGCAATTTCAAGAGGGTCAATCAGGAGGTGGAAGATATGGTCAAGGAACTTCTTGGAATGGGTTGATGGCTTATGAACAGGTTTCTTTCATTACCCCGATTGAGCGGTAGCTCACTGAAAATCATTGCCGTTATTTCGATGGTGATAGACCATTGCGCCTATTACTTGTTGGAACATGGTACGGTATTGTATGAAACGATGCGCTGTGTGGGACGTATCGCTTTCCCGGTGTTTGCTTTCTTGATTGCAGAAGGATTTTCCCATACTCGTAACAGGCAAAGGTACTTCTTGCAACTCTTGGCATTCGCCATTATTAGCGAAATACCTTGGTTTTTGCTGAACGGAACTGATGGAACGCATAACGTGATGTTCACTTTGGTTTTGGGAGTGGTGGCTCTAGCTCTGTTGGATAGATGTTGTGAACACAAAGTTTTGTCGTTTATGGCTGTTGCCCTTGTTGCTGTATTGGCATATTGCATGGGTACGGATTATGACTGGAGAGGCATTCTGATGATAGCCATCTTCTATATGACCCAAGCACAGGCAGACAATTTACAAGGCAGAATGGTTCAGATTCTCTTTACCTTGCCTGTTATGATACACTACGGGATATTGGGAACATTGTTAGCTTACGTTACAATCTTGTTGTATGATGGAACAAGAGGAATCGTAAACAACAATGTTCTCAAATATGTATTCTATGCGTTCTATCCAGTACACCTGATAGCTATCTGTTTTTATAAAGTCGTAGTATGTTAAAAATTATCATTATACGATGGCTGTATTCCGGCAAGTTCTTAGTGTAGAAAACGCCATAATCATTAAAGATTTTGGATTAAGTCTTCCTTTATAGATTCACATAATGTTTTATACAGAATCCTCTTGTTTTCAGGAATATCTTCTTCTGAAATGCTAAACAATAATAGATAAGAATTTGGAATATCCAAAGCCTCACACATTTTTGTGATTGTGTTTTTTGAAGGGAAAGTATTTCCTGATTCAATACTACATAATGCGTTAGCGGAAATTCCACACATGGAAGATAAATCTTTTTGGGAAATACCTTTTTTCATCCTAAGCATTTTTACAGCATTACCTATATCCATAATCTTTGTGTTTTATTTAATCGCCACAGAATAGCTTGATAAGTGTCGGGCTGATTTCGATTACTTTGAACAATAGCTGCAACGCAACTTGGATGTTATTGGAATAGTATTGCTCAATTATACGAATAGCTTCAACTTTAGTATTTTCCGGGAGATTACTGCTTTTTATTTGATTTATAATTATTTCTTGCTTCATTTTATTCTAATAATAAATTAAACATGAACATTTTTTAAGCTATGGCTAATGTTTCATTGTAAAATTCATCATCAGAATCAGAAGAATATATGTGATATCTTGCGGCTATATAAATGTTCCTTATTAGGAAATTTATATGCCACTTTTGTTTTACATAAGTTGATTTTGCCACATAATAGTAGCTGTGAACAATTTCTTCTAGAGTTTGCTCTTCTACTTTGAAATTCTCATTGTTGGAGTTCCATTTATAGATAGGCGTTATTGAAAGAAGAATATCGGAAATCTTAGAAATATCAAAATACCCCTTTATCTCTTTAAGTGACTTTGTAATCCTACTTACCACAACGTGTTCAAAAAGGGAATCATAAGCGGATAACTTAGGTGTTTCTTTTTTTACTTTTTCTTTGAAAGCCTCTATTAAATGTTCAACATCTATATCTGACCATTTTGAGGGCTCTCTTTGTAAATCTTTATTTTTAAAGAGTTCGTTAAACTGTTTGAAATTGCTAAGTTCTTTGGAAGTGAGATTGCTAATGTTACGAAGAGAACCTAAAAAATAACTTCGGATTTTACGCACATAGGCTTCAGCGAAAATCTCCAGTCTTTCTTCATCTATGCAAAGGCTGGATGTGTCGTCAATATTATCATACCCATTAGCCCTTAGCAAGGAGGTTAATGCGCACATTGGCACATTCATAACTTTTTGGATGACATCCAAAGAGGTCATAAATGTGCCAGCCTTATCTTCAGATAAAATTGACTCTTTTGCTTGTATGTTTAATTGTTCTATCATTTGCCTGCAAATATATGGCAAAAATTTATATTACACAACAAAAGTGGTATAAAATACAATTCTTACTTGTATTTTACATCCTAAAGTATCTTTAGTATTCTAATTACTCCATGAATATATCCCGGATCTTCTGCGTAGCCAATTTCTTTGAGCCACAAGAGATAGTTACCACCTTTGTATTTGTATTGCACTTTGGTATAATACGCCCGGACACTTTCCGTCCAATGGTCAAACTCGTAATACTTTCCGGTCTGCGGATTGGTCAAGCCGAAGAGGTTGTGTTTGTTGCGGCATACCGAAGAACGGAACCAACCGGTTTCAAGGATGGCTTGTGCCAATACGATTTTGGGATATAGAATGTTATTCCGTTTAATCTCTTCATAAAGATTGGGGATAGTCAGTGCAGGAAGAGAACTGGTTTTCCTGGCATCATTTTGGCCCCCTAATTTTAGGGACGTGCTTTTGTCACTATTTCGGGCAACGGGAGTATCGTGGCTGTATTTTCCGGCCAAGGCAACCAACGTGTCTTTCGCTTCTTCCTTTACCGTACAGGATTCCGTTTCTCCCTTATTATCAGCACTAACAGCCACTTCCTTCACAAAAACAGGATTGACTTCCGTCTCTTTGGTAATCGTGTAGAACTGTGCCGAAGCCCTGACAGTTCCCAATACCATCATTATTATCATTAGAATAGTGTTGCGCATTTCTTTATCCGGGTATCAGTGGAAATAATTTTGTGTCTGACAAAGCGGTCATTGCCGCAAAATTAACTCAATCAACAAACCCGAATGGAAATGAACAACAGAAATCAATCAGAAATGTTGCCCTATGAGAAACTGGCAGTATTGGGTATCGACCGCAAGAAAGCCGACAGTCTGCCGCAAGAGGTTAAGGAAAAGCTGGTTTCCGGCGAGGTGACGCCCCTCATGCAGGTGTCGCTTACTGCCCGAAATGGTGACTTGATCACGTTACCCCTCAAACTCCAGATGACAACCGACAAGGACGGTCATCCCGCACTCATGGCTTATCCGGTAAGGGCGGAACTGGAAACCGGGCGCAACAAACTCCTTCTCCTGACCGAACAGGAAACGGAAAGGCTCAAAAGAGGTGACATCGTGCAGAAGAGCGTGGAAGTAAACGGGGAAAAGACCCGGCAATACCTGCAACTTGACCCTGAGACCCAATCGGTCATCCACCGCAAGGTGACGGACATCAAACTGGAGCAGAAACTCAAGGATATGGAAAAGGTCAATGACATCGAACTGGGCACCCAGCAGAAACAACAAGTTCGTGACGGTAAGCCGGTCGAATTGAATGTGGGTGGAGAGAAAGTTTCCATAGGTGTTGACCTCAAAGAACCGCAGGGCTTCAAAGTTATCAAGGGCGACCTGAAAGAATGGGAAACGCAAAAGAAACTCCGCTATGACGAACAGCATCCTGACTATCTTGGTCTCGTCATGACCGACAAGAACCGTTGGGAGTACCAGAAGGTGGTGGATGCGCAATCCAAAGAACGTGCTTTCAAGTTGAATCACCATCCCGAACAGAAACAGGGCAAGGGACTCAAACGATAAGACTATGGCACAGAAGAAACCAGAAAACGATGCCGGCTTATTGAAGCAGTATGATGACTTGAAAAAGAAACACCCGGATGCGATGCTCCTGTTCAGGGAGGGGGACTTCTACCGGATGTATAAGGAGGATGCGGTGAAAGCCGCAGTCATATTGGGCATAAAAGCGGCGGACAAAATGCTTCCCGGTGAGAAGACGGATATGAAGATTGCCGAGTTCGCCCATTATTCCCTTGACATCTACCTGCCCAAACTTATCCGGGCTGGAGCAAGGGTCGCCATCTGTGACCGCTTGGAAGACCCAAAGCAGAAGAAATCGGAAAAGGAATCAACAACCCTATCAAATAACAAGGATATGACAAAGAAAAGCAAGAAACAGGCAAAACAGGAAGAACCAGCTCCGGCAGTCAAAAACACTGTCAAGGAGAAGCCTGCCAAAGAACAGAAAACGAAAGCAAAGGCGGAAACAAAGGCGGAGACGAAAGCCGGTGCAAAAGCGGAAGCCAAAGAAACAGCCAAGCAGGAACGTAAGCTACGTGAACCGCAGATGACAACCGCCAACGGCGAGAAAGTCACACACGGTCATGCTTACCAAAGCAAATCGAATCCCGAAGAATGGTACTTTACCGCCAAAATGGACGGCAAGCAGCTTAAACCACAGCGGATGGATGCAGCAGACCTTGCCGCCTACCAGAAAAAAGAAATGACCGTTCCGCAACTCATGGAATGCTACTATCCGACCAAACTGATGCCGAAAGTGCCGGAAGAGTCCTTCAAACTGCCCAAAGCTATAGCCGGACCGGAGGGTAATATCACGGTGGATAAATTCAATGTCTATAAAGAGAAGGACGAGCAACGTCCCGACTATGGCAAATACAAGTTCTATGCGCAGATTGGTGACACGAAGATGTCTGCCGTGGCTACCCGTCAGGACTTGAATGCCTACTTCGACCGGGTGGCTACCCCCAGTCAGTTAGTGGAGAAAAACTTCGGTGAACGGCTGCACCTGAAAACCGCCTACGAGAAATACCAACTTCCTGAAGGTGTCGAATCCAAAGATGTCCGTGTGGCGAAAGACCGCACCGACAACAAATGGAAGGTGTCGGTCAACCTGGGCGACAAGGGGCAGACCTCCAAACATGAAATCTCGTTTGATGACGGCTATTCCCTCTTCAAGGCAAAGACGGCCACCCGTGAACAGATAGCCGCCAAATACCTGACCCCGGAGATAACAAGTATGCTTGCCGCACCAGTGGCCAAGGTGGAACAGGCTGCATCCTTGAAAAGATAATCCATAACAGAAACAAATCAATAAAAAACAGAATCAATATGGCAACAAAGACATACGAAGAGCTTGTGGAGCTTCTGCAAGACGGAAAAATAGGACACCTCCATTTTGTATTGCAGGGTGAGAACGCACAGGAGTTCTTGGACTGGTGCAGGTCGCACGGTACAGACCCCACGGACGAATCAGCAGAGTTTTACATCGAGCAGACGGAAATCGACGTGATGGAACGTCAAGCTCTCAACGATGAAGACTATGGCGTATGGAACTAACTCCCCTTCGGGAACAGGAGGTCAAGCCGCCCTTGACCGCTTCACCGAAATGATGATAGAGCGGATGGAGCAGATGAAGTCTTCCGACTGGCAGAAAGGATGGATTGGCGGTGCGGGCTATGCCGGTCTGCCGCAGAATGTCGGTGGGCGCAACTATTCCGGCTCCAACTCCTTCTTCCTGCAACTGCAAACGGCGGCAAAGGGTTATGAACTGCCTGTCTATCTCACTTTCAACCAGGCGCACAACCTCAAAGCCCATGTCTTGAGGGGCGAAAAATCCTTCCCGGTCGTTTATTGGGACATGCTGGTCAAGGACAAGGATGGCAAGCGTATCAGTTCGGACGAATACCGTGCCATGAGCAAGGAAGAACGGAAAGGACTGGAAGCCATTCCTTTTGTAAAGTCTTTCCCCGTATATAACGTGGCACAGACCAACTTATCGGAAGTACAGCCCGAAAGGATGAAGAAGCTGATGGAGAAGTTCAAACTGCCGGATTTACGTGATACGGAAGGAATGTATGCCCATCCAGCCCTTGACCGCATGATACAGACACAAGAATGGCTCTGCCCAATAAAGGCGGACAAACAGGAAGACGGTGCCTATTATTCTCCCTCCCGTGATATCGTAGTGCTTCCTATGAAAGCGCAGTTCAATATTGGAGGCACGCCGGAGGATACCTACCGGGGTGGTATGGAGTTCTATTCCACCATGCTGCATGAGATGACCCATTCGACAATGACACCCGAAAGGCTCAACCGGGAAATGGGCGGCAGGTTCGGCGACCCGAAGTATGCGAAAGAGGAACTGGTGGCAGAACTCACAGCCGCCATGATCAGCCACTCCATGGGCTTTGATTCCAAGATAACCGACAACTCCGCCGCTTATTTGGATTCGTGGATTGGAGTATTGAAGAAAGAACCGAAGTTCATTGTTTCCATCATGGCGGACGTGAACAAGGCTTCCGATCTGATACTTGACCATGTGGACAAGCAACGGCTGGTCCTTGGCGAAGATCCTTACCTTGCCAAGAACAATCCGCTCCTGCCGTTGGATCCAAACGAGGAAGTACCGTTCAAAAATGCCGCCATCGTCAAGACCCGTTCCGGTGATTATGCCATCCGTGCTTCCTACGACGGTGTGGAGTTAGGTTTGAAGAAAGTCACGAAGAACACGGCAAGAGCCTACTTCCAATTGACGGACATGAACGACAAGAACGCTTTCCTGAACATGACCGCCCGGAAGACCTACGAGCCGGAGCTTGCCGTGATGCGGCATACACGCAAGGAAAGCAGCCTGCTTAGAGTCTGATAGTAAATTAAATTACCCAATCAAAGAAGGATATGGCAGATTACAAGGTAAACTTCAAGGAACTGAAATCTCGTGTGGGTATCGATGATGTTGCATACGCCCTCGGCTACCGTCTGGATAGGAAAGCCGGTGTCGGAAGGTATATCGAACTGGTACTTGGTAGTGGCTCTGAAAAACGGGACACCCTTATCATCAGTAATCCTCATAACAAGGCGGCGCAGACCTTTTTCCGCCGGGATGGTTCCAAAGGGGATGTGGTCACATTCATACGTGAGAATCTGGGTTCATTCTTTGTCTCCGGCACGGACGAGTGGCAGAAGATAGCCAAGGTCATGGCTCGTTTTGCCAATATGCCCGAACCGGAATACCGGGAGGACAGGGAGTTTGTGAAGGCAGCCAAGACCTGTACACATTTTGATGCTTCCCGGTACGAGGTCAAACCGATAGACACGGAGAAGATACCGCTGATATTCTCACTACGGGGATTATCGGCTGATACCGTCAAAGACCTTTCTCCCTATCTGACCTTGCTTCGGGACAAGCAGAATGAGAAGTTTGATGGTTACAATGTCGCATTTCCCTATACGGACAAGGATGACAAAGTGAAGGGTTATGAGATACGTGGCTTTGGCGGTTACAAGTCCAAAGCCGCAGGAACAGATTCTTCAAACTCTGCTTGGGTGGCAGACCTGTCCGGTGGAAACCGTGAAGCGGTAACGAGCGTGTTCTTCTTTGAGTCAGCCTTTGATGCGATGGCGTTCTACCAAGTCCACAAGGCGCAATTGGATAAGAATACCGCATTGGTTTCTATCGGTGGCACGTTTTCGGACGGTCAGATTACCGGGACAATGGTACGCTTTCCCCATGCGGAAGCCTTTGACTGCTTCGACAATGACCTTGCCGGACGTGTCTATGGCTTACGCATGATGGCGTTGCTGGAGGATATTCCGATGAAAATCTCCAAAACAGAAGACTGCATACAGGTGGAAGCCAAGGAGAAGTCCTTTGTGCTGAACACGGAACGTCCGTTGTTGGCACAGGTGGCTGAACATCTGACCATCCGTTACAAGATGGGGCAATGGCTACCACCCAAGGCGTTCAAGGACTGGAACGATTGTCTGCTGAACAAGCCGATGGAACCGGTGCTGTCACCCAACAAGAATGACCGTGACCTCAATCTTGCCGGACGAAGGAACACGGGTATCAAATTATAAGAAAGGAAAATTAAACATGAAATCAAGTTCAATCAAGAAAACGATGGCAGTTGTGGTACTGTCGCTGGGCGTGGCTATCCCTAACCATGCCCAGCAGACCGACCCCACACTGACCGCCGCCGTCCTCGCACAGACAGCGGAATTGAAGAGCATCCATAAGCAACGGAAGAAAACACAGGAAAAAATCATTGCTGCTGAAACAGCGGTGACGGTCGCCCTTGACAGGGTGCATAACGTGGAGGACAAGCTGCTTGAATACCTCTCCAACGCACAAGGTGCGATGCAGAACCTCTATCAAATCAAACGTGCAGGGGAATTGGTATTGACAGAGATACCGAAGAATTGTAGCCTGCTCACGAAGTCGGTGGGGCGTAACCTCAAAGGTACGGCGATTGCCGCCATCGTGTCGGATGAGTTGACAGATGCCGCTACCCAGATGGCTGCGCTCTATCCGTTCATGAAGCAACTGGTCACTTCTGGAAGCTACGATGTGGCTGGCGGAGACGGTAAAAAGGAAAAGCACAAGGTGAACCTGCTCAGTTCAGCGGAGAGGTATTACATCGCCAATGAGGTGGTGACAAGGCTGGAAGCCATCAATACCGACCTCTTTATCCTGGCATGGCAGGTACGTACCTTGTCGTGGAACGACCTTTGGTTTTCCCTTGACCCAGAAGGATGGGCAAATGTTATGTCGGGCAAGAATATCATAACCGGTATCGTCAATGATTGGAACAGAGGATTCCGGTATTGAGAACGGACAATTTATAAACTTTATACATCAACAAAAATGGAAACAGAAAAGAAAATTATGGGGTGCTGCCCGTTGTGTGGCGGCAACGTGGTGAAAACCTGTAAAGGCTATCGCTGTGAACATAACATCGGGGAACAGCCCTCTTGTGTGTTGAACATCAATGCCATTATCGGCAACCGCAAAATGGAGGATGATGAAATCTCCGAACTGTTGGAGAAACGCTTCATCCTGCTGGACGGCTTCGCCACCAAGGAAGGAAAAACCTTCCCGACCGTACTGGAACTTGCCGATGACGGTGCCATCAATATGCAGGCTGTCACTGCCAAGTGTCCTCATTGTGGCGGTGACATCCGTGTGGGAAGCCGGGCTTTCAACTGCTCCAACTACGGCAATCAGGAAGCTCCGTGCAACTTCTCCATCTGGAGGAACATTGGCGGTCATCAGGTGACGCTTGCCGAAGTAAAGGAAATCTGTGAGAAGAGTATCACTACGTCCGAACTGGAAATGTACCGGGAAGATGGCTCCATTTACCGCAAACGGTTGGGGCTTTCTCCCGACAAACTTCAAATCATCAAGATATGAAATCGGAATGTATGAAACAACAGAAGATTCTTATCCTGTTACTTGCAGGAATCATATTGGCAGGTGGCGCAATCGCTTTTCTGCTAAAAGATAATACCCCTCCGAAAGACCGGGCTAAAGAAGTGGCAGAGAAAGCACTGCTTGCATCCGTTGATTGTCCTGAGACGGTGAAGATTTTGGCAGTCAGTACGCCGGATTCTGTATTCGGCAGGGATTATATCACCCAAGAAGAGAAGATGGCTATCTCCGTGGCGATGATGAAAGTGAACGAGAAGGTGATGAAGGAGACGGACGGTTTCGAGAATATGGACTTCGAGGACAAGGCGATGTCAAGCCTGATGGAACGGCAGATGTCCGTGATGTCGGTTGTCCGTAACCTTGTGTTTACAGAAAGTCCGAATGACAAGAAACCGTTTTCCGGCTGGAAAGTGAAGATAGAGTACGAGGCGGAATCGGCAGATGGAACTCCATACCGTTCCGAATACTGGTTCATCCTTGACAAGGATGCGGTCTGTGTAGTCAAATCCTTTGAAATCCCGTTGCTATGAAGTGGAGAAGCGTTTTACCAATAGGATTGCTGGGTATGACTGCTTTGGCATCCTGTGACTGCGACCATGAAGAAGATATGTCAGCCATTTCGGAACTTCAAGTTGGCAGCGTGGTCTGTGCGGACGGTACGGTATTGTCGGAGAAGCGTTTTGAGGAATCCGGCAAGGAGGCAATGGGCATCGTGTTCTATGTGGACAGTGACAACGAACTTGGGAACCTCGGTTATGCGGTCTATATCCACGATATAGAGCCGTTGGCTTTTGCCGATACGCTTGGAGTGGACCAAGAGACATCCGCTTCACTTTCCGAAGAAGACGGCAACGAGAATACCTATTCGCTCTTCCACTGCGAGGACGTGGCTTCACCGATGGCGATAAAAGTCTTTGATATGTGGTGTTACGGTCAGTCGGCATACGTCCCGTCCGTACGGCAACTGGCTTATTTGTTCCAGAACCGTTATCATATCAATGAACGGATAACGGCAGTGGGTGGTACACCTATCAGCCTTGAACCGGGTGATTGTTGGCTGTGGTCATCGACCGAAGTGGAAGGACAAAAGGAAAGCAAGGCGTGGCTCTATTCGATGCAGTCTGGCTTCATTCTGGAAACGCCGAAAGACCAGCCGCACATGTTCAGGCCGGTTATCTCCATCAAAAGGAGCAAGTGAGATTAGAATCAATTATAACAATAACAACATCAATCAAAATGGATATGAGAGAATTGATAGAACAGTTGGAACAGAGAACGGCAGACCTTTTTCGGGATGCCCGTTCCCAGCTTGACAAGGGAAACAAGGCGGCGGGTCTCCGTGCCAGACGAACTTCGCTGGAAGTGGAACCGCTATTGAAACAGTTCCGGAAAATGTCGTTGGAAATAGCCAACGAAAAGCGGAAAGATTGACCGTCAGGCAAACGGCATAGTTGCCGGATTCCTTAGAATGAAGTCCCGGTGTACACAAGGTGCATCGGGATTTTTTGCTCTTTATCCATGTCATCACACATCAGCGTGATTTTTCGATACAAAGGAACGAAAGGCGGGAACGATGGCAAACGCCACGATGCTTGCCTGCACGGAAAGCGGTCGGCAGCCTTCCGCAATTTGTATCAAATTGGGTATTCCAATCGCTTTCCGCTGGTCACGTTTGCCTTACGTCCCTTTTCCCTTTCGTGTGGATTGTATCGTAAAAATCCCCCGGATGCGAGAAGCCGAAAGGCTTCAAACAAAAGGGAAAATAAAAACAATTCAAAGTTTAGCGATATGGATAGAATCAAGTTGGTAGTCTATAATGAATACGTATTGGGATATATTATTCCTGAGCAACCGTATATGGTAAATACATTGGCAAATAGCGTATTACGAGGCGCTTCTTTTCGTATGATGTTTGAACCTTACTACATTGGGGCACACGATACCGTCAGACTGGCAGATAGGCAGGACTTTGAAGATTTTCGGGTAGTATTCGATGGGTACGACAATACCGAAGAATATGAGTTTGATACTAACCAATAACAAGAAAATTCAACATTATTATAATCGTAAAATCGTATGAGACTTATAGACAGAAGGGAAAAGATGGTTCTTAATGGCAGTGAATATGAATTGACCCTGCTATGGAACAGAGAGAATATCAGACGGTGTTGTTTCGGAATGTGTCCAGACTATGCTTATATCCGAAAGGACAGAAAGAATTTCGCTGATATTGAGTGCTATTCAAATATGACTGGCTTCACGGTAGAGAATTTCCATTTGCCACTGGTAAAGCCGGAATGGAAAGTGGTTGTTCACTCCGATGACATCAACACCATACCGTTCAAGGCACTTCTCGCCAAGTTGCCAAACTTATAACCGATAACTCTCTAAACACAATAGATATGAAAGGAACAGAGCATTTTAAGGAAATCATCAAGAACTATCTTGACAATCGGGCAAAGGAAGATGAACTCTTCCGTACCAAGTACGAAACAACGACACGTACCATTGACGATGTGGTGAACTATATCTTTAATGAAGTACAGAAGTCGGGATGTTGCGGTTTCAGTGACATGGAGGTGTTTTCAATGGCAGTACACGCCATAGATGAACCCACCCTTGAAATCGGTAAGCCATTGCAGTGTTCAGTCGTGGTCAACCATCATATAGACTTAACCGAAGAAGAAAAGGCGGAACAGAGAGCCATCGCCCTCAAACGCTACCAAGACGAGGAACTGCAAAAGATACAACAGCGTAACAGCCGACCGAAAGTCTGCAAACCGCAAAAGAGTCAACAACCCGAACTATCACTTTTTGATAATATCTAAGCCATGAAAGCAAGGACGAAGTTTGAAAAATGGGTGGCAGCTTCCAATGAGAAACTGACCGCCATCAGCTCAAAATCCGTGGAGTGGGCGGTAAGAAACGTGTTGGAACATATTGCGTTCCGCACTTCTTGTCAGAAGTGTACTTGTAGCGATTGCGGAAAAAGGTTCGACTACAAGGGAAAAGGTAAGTTTGTCCGCTGTCCGCATTGTGGAAGTAAGTTGGAAGTGAAAGATACCCTTAAACGAAAAGGGGAAACATCTTCCTATTTCTCCACTTTGGAAACAATGGATAACTTGCAAGTGCAGAGGGTTTTCCTACTTAAAGCCATTTACAGAAAAGGACAACCGATGTATGTTTGGCATATGGAAGTTTGCCGTCTGTGGCTCAATGCACAAGGACAAACTGCCTTGACTTCAAGGCGTCGGACTTTTGGGCATTATATGGATAGTTTCAATTGGTGCTCATCCATTGAATTGCGAAATATGCACGATGTGCATTGGGTCATATCTGAAACGCTCGTCTATCCGAGGTATTCCGTTCTTCCAGAATTAAGGCGTAATGGTATGAAAGGAAGGCTTCCCAATTGCCATCCGACAAAACTGATGAAGGCACTTCTCAGTGACCACCGCATAGAAACGATGATGAAAGCCGGAGACCGCAAGGCGGTGGCGTATTTCATCTATCATCCTTTTGAGCTTGACCGCTGCTGGCAGTCCTACAAGGTAGCCACACGACATCATTACCGACCGGATGACCTTGGTTTATGGTGCGATACTATCCGGCTTCTGGAGAAATGCGGTCGGGACATCCACTGCACCAAATACATCTGTCCTCTAAATCTGAAAGCTGAACATGACCGATGGATGAACAAGGTTACGGTTATGGAAGAGAAACGCAGGAACAAAGAGCAGATGATGAAAGCCAAGGCGCAGGAAGCGGACTTCTACAAAAACAAGTCTTGTTTCTTTGGTATCGTTATTTGTGACAATGATATTGAAATCTCCGTGCTTGATTCGTTGGAAGCATACCAAGCAGAGGGGAAAAAGATGAAGCATTGCGTGTTCAAATGTGAGTATTACGCCAAGAGTGATTCCATTATCCTCTCGGCTCATGACCGTCAAGGCAACCGTATCGAGACGGTGGAATTTTCATTGAGTCAGGGAAAAGTGATACAGAGCCGTGGGGTGTGCAACTCCAATACGGAATACCATGACCGGATTGTCAAGTTGGTAAATGATAATGCCCATCGCTTTCTGGAAGCAAGGGCATCAGCATAAGTTCCTTTTATATCTGTTACACTCCGACTCCTGCCGTGAGGCGTGGGTCGGAGTTGCTTGGATTATTTTGGGAGTTATATCTCTATCAGATTAGCATCATTGAGTTGAGAATAATCTACGTTCATAATGGCACCATTGGAAAATGTGATTTCGCCATTATGGGTAATTCCATGCTGTATATGGATATGCCCAAACAGGTGTAGTCGTGGGTGAACTTGTCTTATCCGTTGCAACAATTCTTCCGAGCCGTAGTTTATGTTATCGTCAAAGTCCAATATGCCGTATGCAGGACTATGTGTTATCAAAACATCTGTGTCAAGCGGAATCCCAGCATAGTTGCGGCTTTGACGGTCACTGATGCAGTCACTCATAAACATAGGCACACCGTAGAACTTCAAACCTTCAATTTCTATTCCAGAATTGCATAAGTAATGGACATTGTTGTCAAGACCGTTGATATTTGCTTCATACAGGCATTCGTCATGGTTACCACAGATGAATATCTTGTGTGGATATGGGAGGTCACAAAACCAATTTAGGAAGTCAATCGCTTCTCTCTCACTTCCAGTCATCGTGAAGTCGCCCGAATGGATGAGAACATCCGCTTCGGGTAACTTACATAATCGGTGGTGGCAACCATGTGTATCGGAAAGATGTAGTATTTTCATTTTAAGATGTATCTGCGGTAAAGATAATTTATCCATTCATTGAAGTGAGAAATTTTCGTTGCACTCAGGCAGTCACGCATCAGCGGAAACAATTCTTCGTATGTGATGTGTTTGAACGTGGCAAGTCCTTCGGGAGTCAGTTTGGACTCGTATTCGTTCCATATTTCTGAAAAGTGTCCGTTTTCATGAGGATAAACTGTCAGACTTGTAAATTCTGCAAGCCGGTCATCGGGATTGGAAGACAATCCAAGTTTCATGGAAGCACCTAACAAATGGTTTCGCCATATCTGCCGGTAGCGGTTGGCGACAACATGGGATTCCAATCGATTTTTATCTTCAAAAGGGACATCGTTAATGTATTCCGTTTTGAACCATCCACAGGCATAGCTTGGTTCTCTGTAATTGGCAGCCAAACGAATGCCTTGGACATCGTGTGTTTCGTTCCACTCTTTGGAGCCACGCTTAATGGGATATTCCTTTTCGGTATATTTCACCTCGATACCGATACCCCCTTTTTCACCGGGATTGGCTCCCAAAGGAGTGTATTCGATGTAAACATCAAACGAGGTACCGTCATGAAGTCCCATCGGATTATATTCTATCTTTATACCGTTGATTATGCCGATTCTTTCTTCCCCTAATATGCGATTGAAGAGACGTGCCGTTCCCTCTTTGTCATCCTTCATAGGGAAGAATACATTATAGGGGATATGTTCGCTACGTAGGAGATTCGTCACCATCTGTCCTTTTGTAGGAAATTCTTCTTGGTTGTTTACAACTTCCGTTATCTCTTTGCGGAATCCACTGAAGAAAATGCGGTAGTTGCCGTTTTCGTCACACGCATCGTTCCATCGCAAAGAACTTTTTACCTCTATACGATATTCCTTGCCGTTTTTCCGTATCTTACGTGTAGGAAATTGATTGGCGGGGACGTTGATTTCCGGGTCGTTTACCTTGAAGTCTATCTGGTGTTGCCGAACTTTCGATTTGAATTCACTGTGCTTCATATTGGATGATTGATTTTAATTGCAAATATATTGTTTGTGAAAAATAAAGAATGGTTCATCCCTTTTTGCCATAGTCTGCATTGTCTTCTGCCACCATTCCGTAGCCGGAGAATTCGGAAATATGGTATTCTTTGGTTTGTTTTGCTGTAACATTGGGTTCAGCCAACGCAGGGTTCAGCCGTTCTTTCAGCTTGGTATTCCGTTTCAAAACGGTCATGTTTCGGATGGCGAATGATAGGGCTTTCTTTGTTCCTATCAATACGCATATCTTCTTGGCACGGGTAATACCTGTGTAGATTAGGTTACGTTGTAACATCACATAGTGAGTCATCAAGACAGGCATCACTACGATAGGGTATTCTGAGCCTTGCGACTTATGGATGGTGGTGGCATAAGCAAGTGTCAATTCATCCAGTTCTGATACATCGTATTCCACCAAACGGCCCTCAAAGTTCACTTGCAACGTGCGCTCTTCCAAATCCACTTTTTCTACATAACCTAAATCGCCATTAAACACATCTTTGTCGTAGTTGTTACGAAGCTGCATCACCCGGTCGCCCTCACGGAAAGAGTAGCCACCTCGGTTCAGAGCCGTTTGATTGGGGTTCAATGCTGTTTGCAAGGATATGTTTAGGTTGGCAGCCCCCAAAATACCCCGTTGCATCGGGGTAAGTACTTGAATGTTACTCGTCTTTTGCCGATAGGCTTTGGGTAAGCGGTTCTTGACGAGGTTTACAATCTCTTCGGCTACAGCCTCCGGCTCTTCTTTTGGGATGAAAAAGAAGTCAGTCTCCTTGCCGTTGGTAGTATCGGGGAACTTTCCTTGATTGATGGCATGGGCACTCATCACAATACGGCTGGATTGTGCTTGCCGGAAGATGCGTGTCAGGCGGATGACCGGAATCTTTTGGCTTTCGATGATGTCACGAAGTACATTCCCTGCACCTACACTGGGCAATTGGTCTATGTCACCCACCATAACCAGGCGCATGGAGCTTGGCATGGCTTTCACTAAGTTATTCATCAAAATAATGTCTATCATCGAACATTCGTCCACGATAAGCGCATCACCTTCCAATGGATTTTCATCGTTCCGCTTGTAACCGTCCTGGGGATTGTATTCCAAGAGGCGGTGGATGGTTTTGGCTTCCATCCCGGTCGCTTCGCTCATGCGTTTGGCGGCACGTCCTGTCGGGGCGGCAAGCAGGATGCTTAGTTCCATCTGTTTCAAGGCGGCAATGATGCCTTGTGTCGTGGTAGTCTTTCCTGTACCTGGACCACCAGTCAGCACCATTACTTTGGACTGGACAGATTGACGGATGGCTTGCACCTGCACTTCGTCATACTTAATGCCGATTTCTTTGGAGAGCGATTCAATGTCACACGCTTTGGTGAAAAGATTGTTCTCTGATTCTTGCAGCAGACCAAGCAGACGGTTGGCTGTCCCTATTTCTGCATAATAGAATGGTGGTAAATAGATGGCTTCCTTGTCGGTTTTCAAATCTTCTGTCTCTATCAAGGATGTCAATGCTTCATGGATAGGCTCTTCTTCCGCATCAAGCAGTTCCAAGGCGGATTTCACCAGTTGTTCCTCTTCGGCATAGACATGTCCCTCATTGGACAACTGGTTCAATGTATAAATGATACCGCTTTTACAACGCCGAATGTCGTTCTTTTCATAACCCATCTTGACGGCAATGCCATCGGCCGTTTTGAAGCCGATTCCCCAAATGTCATCAGCCAGCTGATAAGGGTTCTCTTTTACCTTGTCAATGCTGTCTTTACCATATTGTCGGTAGATTTTTGCTGCGTATGCCGTACTAACGCCATAACCTTGCAGAAAGAGCATCACGTTCTTGATGTCTTTCTGTTTCTCCCAACTTTCTCGGATTTTCTCCACCCGTTTCTTGCCGATGCCTGGCACTTCATAGAGCCGTTCTATATCGGTTTCTATCACTTCGATGGTCTCCAGCCCGAATTGTTTCACTATCAGTTGAGCGAATTTAGGACCAATGCCTTTCACCAGTCCGCTGCCCAAGTATTTCTCAATGCCGTAAGCTGTTGCGGGCATAACCTCTTCCCATGACTGGCACACGAATTGGCTCCCGTATCGTTTATCCACTTTCCAGTCACCTTCACACAATAATACACTGCCTGCGGGTACTTCCAACAGGTTGCCCACAAGTGTCACAAGGTCATTGTAACCTTTTACTTTGACCTTCATGACCGAATACCCGTTTTCGGGGTTCTGGTAAGTGATACGTTCTACTACACAGCGAAGTTTCTGCATATTGTTTCGTAACCATACTATTTTCCGCCACGCCAATTTTATCGGCTGTCTTTCAGCCGATAAAATAAAAATGCCCGTAAGAAAATATTTTTGTTTTAACATTCCGGTTTATAGAAACATGGCAGAAGAGCCTTCTTGTCGCAGTCCTTACCATGAAGAATACATTCAAACAAGTGTTTCAGGTAATTCTGAGGGTCTATGCCGTTCAACTTACAGCTTTCTATCAGAGAGAAGGTGAATGCAGAGTTTTCTGCCGCATCCTCACTGCCAACGTTCATACAGTTCTTGAGCAGCAGCTTTACAGGTTTCATCCTTTGCTCACAGAGGTTGTTCGAGATTTCTGCTGAACCGTCCTTGAGGATATTTCTCAAGGATTTCCACTGGTTTATCGTATAGTTCACGGCCTTTCTCATCAGTTCGTTAGCCATAATCTTCGCATCCTGCATCATAATGACCACCTTATGATGGATACGTTCAAGAATCGGTCCTGTTAGCTTAAGCCTTCTTTCCTTAATCTGCTCACCGCTGAGTTTCATCATACGGAACAGGTCTTCATTTCTGAACATCTCACCGATAGGATCTATTATGTCCATCGCTGTTCTGTCTGAAGGCAGGGCATCAACCCACAACCTTCTACAATGCGTCCAGCATCCTATATGAAGCACCTTTGAGTCGTCTCCGTCAAACATCCTGTAAACCGTATATCCGTCAGTGGATATGGTTCCCATAAAATATTCCAGGAATGATTTTGCCGCATCGGACGACCTGCTGCCGTTATTATAGTGATAATAGACCATCTTAATATGCTTGGCAAAGAAAGCCCATAAGTACTTTCTCCTGTAAGCCTTACCTTCCTTTGTTTCCACTCCAACAAGCTCAGTAGTCTCATCAACCATAAGGTAATTAGCTCTCTGTACAAACTCCTTGAAGACATCTTCCATGAACTCCCTTAGTTTGGCGATTCCGTTATGGATATAGCTGTTCAGCGTGGTATTGCTTATGTGGATACCCTCTCTTGCAAGCAGTCTTATCTGTCTGTTCTCAGGCATGCTGAAGTCATATTTCAGACAAAGCAGACGGGCAAGCAGTTCAGGAGAGAAGATACCTCCAAGGTTTTTCAGCGGATGTTCCATGGTGCTTGTGAAAGTGCCGTCCGCAAGCTTTACCCTTGCCACCTTGTAAACATGCTCCACGTTATAAGCCCTTACATGTTCTATGACCCTGTATTCCCACACATCAGGCATACCGTTGCGGTTCATAAACCGTCCCCCTTCTGGAAGCGTGTAATACTCGTCCACTTCATGTACTACCACCTTGTCAACTTTCAATTTTGTTTTCCCGGCACGTGGTGCGGTTTCCTTTCTCCTTGAAGGTTTGCTGTTCTGGGCAGGTATGTTGCCGGAAGAGGTATTGCTGCCGGTTTCGTTATCATCGGTCTTATTATTATCATCCTTCCTGTCAGAACCGTCATACTCGGATTGTTCCAGAGCGGACTTGTCGAGATTACGGTTGTTCAACAGCCTTCTTTGCTCGGAAGTACGGCCGAAACGGTGTTTCCTGCTGTCCTCAAGCTGAAGTCTGAGATTGGAGATCTCGTTTGCCAGCATCCTGTTCACCTCATCCTTTGCTTCAAGCTGCTTTCTCATAAGTTCCATTTCTTTCCTGTAATGTTCAACCGTGGTTGACTGCTTTTCGATGGTATCTTTGAGATCATTGATGGTATCTATCAGATTTTTAGAGTTCTCCCTGTTGGATTCTTCAATAGACTCAAGCCTCGCAATCAATTCTTTATTCTGTTTGCGAAGACCTGCCTTTTCCTCATTCGCCAGACCCAGCTGGCAGCAAAGTAACTCGTATGCTCTTTCATCAATCATGATATAAAGGTACGAAAAATCAGGCACTTACGCAAACTTTTTACCGTTTATTTTTTATACTATCCTGTTGATAATCAGTATGTTAATATTAGCCTTTCGGACTAACGTACATCTTGTCAACTACAATGCTTTCCGTAAGATAAGCCATGTCCGACCACTGTATCCGGTAGCACCTGGAGACTTCATCAAATACAGGTTTCTTGAATTTGCCCATAACAGGACGTTTTTCGTAAAGCACATAAAAACCGCGTTCGTAATGAAGTATCTTCACAACCTTTCGGTTCCGGGACATGAACATATATACATTGGACGCATCGCTCGGGTCAAGGGACATTTCTTCCCTTATACTCTCACACAGACGGAAAATGCCTTTCCGCAAATCAACATTACCGTTAAACAGGTAATAGTTAAGGTTAGCACTCAGTCCAAGCATATCATCCTATCATTTTATTAAGCAACAGGCTCAAATCAAGAACGGTGGTGTTTCTCAGGAACAGTGTTGCGCCAGACGCCAGCTGTAACTTGATCCATTTTATTGGTGGTTCACCTTCAGGATGTTTCACGTCCAACTTCACAGTTGGACTATTGCATGGTTTCCCGGTTATCTGGACTTTGGCAACCTTGGGCTGCTCAACCTGGACTGTCTTGCCTAACTTCTCACTCCACAACTGGTGACGCTGCCAGTTCATGAACTTGTCGTAATTTACACCATAATCAGCACAGAACTCTCGAAGATCTTTGGTCTCGCTGCATAACTGGTAGAGGTCATATACCTCCTGATAGTTTACTTTTTCTTTTGCCATAATCATTCTTGTTAAAGGTTACGGCGCAAAGATATGGCGGCTAACAACTTATGTCAAGGCGGAAAATAGAATGGTTACTATTGTTTCTCCTATCCGTTTTTCTTTGACATCATAATTTGATTACTATTTATTGTTGTGTAGCCATTTGGTTCAATTGAAGGATTTGACGTATTGTTACCTCATTTACCGTAGTTGTAGTAGAAATACGGTTGAAACGTATTCCCAGCTTTGTCAGTATTGCATCTTTGATTATATCACGGGCTTGTTGTACCTCATTGCCTTTATGAAAATGCCAACCATCTACTTCTATGACTTGTATAGGTTCTTTGGTAAGAGAATTGTAAACCAAGAAATCCACGTGTGAAAAGGGACTTTCTGCAAAAGTCTTTTCCTGTTCATTCAGTAAATCCCAGTCTGCGACCAATTTAGACAGAGGATAATGACATAATATCTCCGTATTTGTCCATCTAAGTTCTTTAATAGCGTTGCACAAGACATCGTACATTAAATTTTCAGACATGTATTCCGAAACTTGTGGATGAGCCTTTGCATACGCCAACCGCTCCGAAGTATATTGCTTGTATAGCAAATCGAATACAGAGTGCAATTTGCTTTCTTTTATTTCAAAATTGTTATACTGAATATAGGCTATAAGTTGGGCCAAGTTTGTATCTTTCGGTATCTCATTTCCGTTGGTTACAATACACAAATGTGTTTTCGCACGGGATATTGCAACATTGAGCAGGTTTGCGTCATCTGAAAATTCAGTGGGAACATTATCCACCATACTCATTATAACAGTATCGCATTCGCGACCTTGATATTTGTGGACGGTACTGGCAATGTCGCATCCCAATGCTTTGTTGATTTCATCTGCCTGCAAACGATAAGGAGTAATGATGCCGATACTGCTTTCTTCATCCGTGTATTCGGGCATTACTTCTTGCACTATCACATCTATCTCTCGTTGATTGAATTTATCACGGGCATGATTGCCTTTGGCAGTTCGCACTACTTGTAGGACATTGCTTTCGTCATTGTCTGTAGTCATAGCGATAAGCTCTCCATGATAGAACCGTTGGTTGCAAAATTCAATAATTTTCGGATGACACCGATAATGTTCACGGAGCAGTGTGACCGGAGCATCTTTGAATATTTCTACACATGATTGCAGAAAACTATGAGTAATGGCATTGTACGAATCGCTTACGTTATAGATTGTTTGGATGGCATTGAGTGCTTGCGCTTCGTCACGACTTACTACATTAGGAAGCTGCTTGTCGTCTCCAACGATTACGGCATTCATGGCACATGATAGAGCCAATGCTCCCGTCTTTATATCTACCTGCGATGCTTCATCCATGATGACATAATCGAAAACCATATCTTTACTGATACAACTTTTGGCGGAATAAGTCGTACTGAGCACTACCGGATATTCGTTCAAGAATTCCTCAGTTCTGGATTTTATGTCTCGAATGGTAAATTTCTTTCTTGCGGTGTCAGCATACCGCTTGGCAATCTTGTTCTTCAAAAGTTGGAGTGAAGATGAACGCAAATCCTTTACACTTTGTTGGATGTTAATGGATTGAAGCGTGGAAGATATACGTTCCTTTTCTTGCTCAATCTCTGTTTTGCGTGAAGTGTAATATGAGGTTTCCAAGTCTGTGATTACTTGCGCAGGCTGCCCACCGAGAAAGGCATACATTTTTATCCCCATTGAAAAAGACCATTTCAGACGAAACCAGAGACTTATTTCCTTTCCATTTTCTTTAATCCTTTGGTATGCATTAAGCAAATTTAGGAGTTTGGATGAAGGATTCTTTTGTAACCATTCATTTTGATAGGTCTCTTGGTGAAGCATATCGTTATACTTCGTCTCTTTCAGCAGTGCATCGTATTCCACTTTTAATCGGGCTTGTTTGATTTGCCCGTCAAAACCTTGTGTCACATTTTGCAGTGCAACTGAGGCTTGTTGTGTTACAGCAGTCTCTTCAACTCTCCAGCCGTTTGTGTCGGGATAGCCGGATTGATTGGCGATAAAGGTTTCCTTGTTTTGAGCACTGCCCAGTTTTGCCACAATAAAACCAAGGTCTTCCTTTTCCAATTTTTCGGCTACATTATCTACTGCTGAGTTGTTGTTTGATACGACAAGGACAGTTTTGCCAGCCATCAACAGATTGGAAATGATATTCAATATCGTCTGAGTCTTTCCTGTTCCCGGAGGACCTTGAATGATACTCACCTGATGTGTCAAAGCTGCTTCTACCGCTTTCTTTTGGCTTACATTACATCCAAACGGATAGTATATTTGTTTGGGAGTACGGAGAACGGTTAATTGTGTCTTGTCACCAAGATATTGTGCCAAGGGAACATTATCGCGTTTTACATCAACCAGTTCATATTGTTTGGACAGGATATTTTCTGCCTCTTCTGTCTGCAATCCGGTTTCTGCGGCCAGCTTCTGTAAATAGTCCCATGCAGAGCCACCGGATTTGTCAATCGGAGTACGTGTTACATAGATGTCTTTCCCTTCAAAATTTTCAAAATATCCGTTATTATAAGACACATGATAAAACGTATGCCTTCCATCCGTAAAGCGAAGTAATTCATTTGCATTTGTAATATGTCTGTTTTTTATATACAATCCCTTTTCTCCCAGGTCTATCGTGTCCGGCTGGGTAAGAAAAAGTAAACGATGCCGATTGTAATTGAATACACGAGTGGATGATGAAAACTGGACAGACCAAAGTCCGTTTTTGTTCTCACGAATGGAAGAGACTTGTTCGGTTACAAACATCCGTTTGTCCCCCTGTCTATCCAAATCGACTATCATATATTGTTTTACATCCATACTATATGTTTATTTGAATGATTCAAGTAAATCAATTCTATTGAAAATATAGCTTAGTCCATTCGATCGACTTTCGGAATATTGTGTATAATAATAATTTAGAGCTTCATTAAAACCATCTTTATTGAGGTATTCACTTTTTAAGGGATAGATTAACTTCCCATTTACTTCTGTTGCTGAAATACTTGGTTGTGATGGTCGTTGATTTACCACGTCTGTAATATCATAACAATAAATGAAACCTGCAATGGTATATAGAAGATACCTATCCATATATATGCTTTCAGCTTGATTAAAACAACTATGCGGTAGGATCTTCTCTAGTTCCGTCAACAATTCTTGTGGTGTGTATTCTTTATTACGAATACTTAGATAAAACGGAGGATTTGTTATTTTCCAAAAACAAAGTAAAAAATAGACATCTGGTACCAAGTAAGTATTTGGATAAAATTGCATCAATGCTAAACGAGCATAAGCATAGATACGTTCTATCTGTCTAAGATTTGAATGAAACAATTCAAACATCATCCGTGCCAATTTCTTGAATAAATCAGCTTCCGATGAGCTTCTAAAATATTGTAGGCGTTGACTATCTTGAAAGAAATCATCAAATCCATATTCGTTGTATAGATATTCGCAATATGCTTCCAACTTTGGAGCTGGTAAAGTATATTCAATATCAATAAAACGACGCAAATATTCATTTGAATCTATGTTAGTAGAACCAAAATACCCTTGTATTGCATTGCATAACTGAATTTTGTTAATTGCCAAGACAAAAATAATATTCGGAATGTCAAACAAATGTTTAACACGTTCTAAAACAGATACTGCATAATGAGGGTTACATCTGTCAAGCTCATCAATAAAGAAAACTATAGGATGCTCTGCTGCATTATATGCAACATATTCCGTTACTTCATGTTTAAACTCTTCTATCGTTGTTTTTTTTGTTGCATATTCTTTTAGATATTCTTTCCCAATGTCTGAGGATTCTGATAAAATAGCATCAATTTCTTCAGAATTTACTCCTGTCATTTTTTTGAACATTCCTTTCCCTACTGATAAAAGTATGCGTGCAGCTCCTGTTGCTATTTTATTGCATGTATTATCATCTTGTGGAGATAGCTCTTTTAATTCAGATACAATAGCCATTAATGCGTCATCCGAATAATCTGTAGTCCAGGCATTAAAATATAAGGTTTTGAATCCTGTGTTTTTCAAGTGTTGTGCCCACATTTTCACGAATGTGGTTTTTCCGGCACCCCATTCACCGTCAAGAGCCATAACACATCCGGATTGTCCATAAAATGATACTATATCAGTTAATACTGATGCTATGTGCAATCTGTCCAATTTGTCATTTGCAAATGGATTCTTCTCGGGTATTTCAAGTTCTTGATTTCTGCTTTTTAAATATTTTGTTGCCATAGAGTATATTACTTAAATCAAATGCGTTACTTTTATCTTCTTATAGTTTCTACCGGCAAATCCCAAAAGAGCCATCGTGTTGTCTTTGATAATCAATTCTCCCTTTTGTAGAGAAGCGATTGCGTTCTTGATTTCTTGAAACTCCTTGCCAGAGACACCGAACAAATCCTTGATTACCGAATCTGTAATACTTTGCTGTTTCATAATCAACGGATATTGTGCGTTAGCATAAAAGTCAAAGTGCTTGCTCTTGAAGCTATCCATATTTTGAGTAGCCAAGATGATGCTTAATCCTTTGTTTCTGCCTACAGCTATCAGATTACGAAGCGGGTGATTATCAAAATCAAGCATATAATGGGCTTCATCTATAATAGTGAAATGCCGGATTTGCACATAATCATCATTCACAGCCTGTTTGGATAGCTGTTCATATATAATGTTCAGTTTGGAAATCACGAAATAAACTATCGCTTTGGCAATCGGACCATCTTTTGGGAACGAATCCATTTTTACGATAAAACACTCGTCAACCAAATTTACTTGGTCTTCTGTTGCAAAGAGATGATTACGCACTAATTGCTTCAATACAGAAGTTATACTGTCGTCCTTATCCGGATTATTCATCTTTTCTTGATAATGTTTCAACATCAAGTCAAAGGTAATAGGCTTTCCATTCGTCTTTTTATAGGCATCTACGATGGCTTCACTCAATCGGTTGCTCATATTAGCACTGATACTGGTACGTTCAATAGCGCATAGAGCATTTGCCATTTCAGTGGAATACAAGTTTATCTCATTGATGGACTTATTCGTAAAATCCTTGAATGGGGTAAACGGAAGCGGCTGCTGTACCGGGTCAAGAATACAACTTCTATCCACATCGAAATAATTTAACCAGTTATTGTTTGCTGGGTCAGAGAACTCACCTTTGTAATCGAACAGCAAGAAATTGACCGGATAAGGCGTATCGGTCGAAAGATTCCTAAATTGTTGTATCAATACAGCCAACAAATTGGTCTTCCCAGAACCGGTAGTTCCTGCCACCAATATCTGTGCATTAGATATGGAACGCCCATTGATATTCAGTTTGGCTTCCATTTCGTCATCATATTCCCCAATCAAAAGTTCTAATTCGGGAATACTATTTGATGCCCGGCGGCGGTCGCTTACAGAATACAAAAAAGCATTCAAATTCTCGTCTTCCGACAAGTAGTTGATACCTCTGTATATTTCTTTGGCTATGATACGCCCAACAGTGGTTGTATCATGCCAGTCCACATTGCAATCCTTGTATCTGAGTTTCAAAAGAGCGGAAAAGAGCGAGCGGTTATTGTCTTTGGTAAAGAAACTGGGCATAATGCGCTGGCTGTTTCTGGATAGTTGTATTTTATCCAAATCATCAATATTTCGTTGTTCGGAAAGACTTAGGCTGGCAATCAAGCAGGTTCTCATCACTTTGTTCCAAGTCAAGATGACGTTCTTCTCGTTACCCACCTGTCGGGACAGGTTAAACTTCTTTTCCAGTTTTTCTTTCAGCGGTAGGATGTCGTCCGTTATACCCTCTGCTTGTCGTATATTGTCAAATGCTACTTCCATAATTGTCACTCATTAATTTGAATACCAAAATATCCTTCATTCACGTATGTACTTTGCGCTTCTGGGTCACGGGTCAATGTATAAAGGCGAGAAGCAAAGGGTTCCAATTTCGGAAAATCTTTGTCTTTGCGTATTTCCGAAGTCGTACACAGTAGTATTGTTTGTTCAGATAGTCCGGGAAAATACTCTTCCATCAGGACGTCTCGGCTTTCCTCATCCAATACTCCCATTACGGTATCTATCATTACCGGAGGATTATAATCGCCAAGATTGCGTAACACTTTCAGCAAGACCTGGATGAATATCTGTTTAGAAGCTGCATTCAGTTGGTTCAGTGAAATCTCATTCCCAGCTTTATGGTACAACTTAATGGAGAAGTTCTGCATGGAATCAGACAATTCCACTTTTGAAATACAGTTTTTGTAGGAAATAAGCAACTTATTGAGCTGTTGCTTCATATCCTCTTCTATCTTAGTCTTTTTGCGCTTCAACAGGGCATCGGCCACTTCTTCAAAAAACGGTTTCAGTTTGACCAGTGTATCAAATTTGATGTCCGGCTCTTGTTGGATTTGCACATCATATTGGTGAATGCGCTTTTCCAACTTTTCAATTTGCGTAACACGGTCTTCATATTCTTTTTTCAAAGTTTCTAACTGACGATTGGCATCTTCGTATGCTTTAATAATTTCCGCATTACCGCTTACTTGGCTTCTCCGTAGAATATCTACTTGTTTGAGTTGGTTATCATAATTGTCAAGTCGCTTCTCCAAATCGTAGTGCATATTATTCAACTGGATAAACTCATTTACGGCATTGGCGTTGAGCAGATTTTTCAATGCTTCAAATTCCGTATCATCCAAGAATGCATACTTGTCTGTACGTTGGTGTTGCTTTTGTTGGTTCAGCAGATAATCCACTACAATATCCTCATCAACAGTATTCGGACAGAGTAATTTGAATTTCAGATACGAAAGGATTTTACCTGTCACTTCTTTCAGTTGTGCGGGTGTCAAAACTCCTTCTGCCTCCCTTTTTAACAACTCTTTCTGACGAATGATGTCGTTTACCTCATTGGCAATTCCGCTGGCAAGTTTCGGGAAGAAGATATTCATTTCCAATGTGTCAATTACCGATTTAAGCTGTACATTGTAACGGCGCGACATATCCTGTGTTTCGTTGATACTTGTTTGCAGGGTTTCAATCTTTCGCTCGGTATCTGCTGAGTTTTTAGCCCCCTCTTTGGCTGCATTATATTCTTCTTGCATGGCAACTAAGTATTTATACAATCTGTCCTGTTCGGTAGTATTGGCTGTTTGGGCTTCTTGCATACCATTCCGTTGCTCACACAAGTTGTTATATTCTTCGGCTTCCTTCTGGGCTTCCAGACGGCGTGCGGCCCATTCTTGTTGTATGTGTTCAGAAGCGTTTTTCAATTGCAGATACTTGTTGAACCCCATCACATTCTGTATGTTGTCCTTGATGATTTGCGCAAAGACATTCTCTTTCAGCAATTCACTGGACTGCATGGCATCAAACAGGAAATACTTGCTGAGTTCCTGTGGCAAGTTGGCCTTAATTATCTTATTTACTTGCTGTTCACTTTCTGCCCGTTGTGCCAAGGGCATCGCCGTGCCATATACAAATTGGTTGCCGTTCATATTGAGCATAACACTTTCAACCGGCTTATCCGATGGATTCAGCTTATAGACACGGCGGAGTACATACTTCTGGTTCTGTCCGAGCACCATACCTTCAAAGGATAGCTCCAGATAAATTTCAGGGGCAACTTTACCTATTGCGCCATTGTTGAGCAATTCATAAAAGTGCGCTTTATCCTTAATTTTTAATCCATATAACGCCCCACAGATAGCTTCAAACAACGTAGTTTTACCACCACCATTCATACCACCAATTAAGATGATTGGTCTGTCTGCTTTTACTGACAAATCCAAATCAAGAGACAGGTAGGTTTTATAGTTCTTTATCTTGATATTTTTGATTATCATACCTTCCTCCTTTGTTATTGTTTGACAAGCTGGATAGCGGCACTGATGATATTTTCCGTGTCACTGTCACTGATTTCTATTTTATCCACCTTCGCAGCATGAAACTTACGGAGAATTTCTTCGCTCATCCAATCAAAATCCAACCCATATTTTTCGCAGAGTGTACGAATAAGCTCCAAATCTTCCTTTCGGATACCGTAATGCAAGAACTTTAGATCTAATCCTTTAGCCATAACCTTGCCCTCCTTTTATTGTTCGTTGGGATAAAAACTATCCCAGTTTACTATATCTGTTGTATTCTCAATCTTCATAGGTGAGTATTTCCAGTTTTCACCCGATTGAATGATAACTCCTCCTTTCAAATGCAGGTGCTTGTTCTTCTCGTCATTCATATATTCGATGAGCGCATTGTGCTTGTTTACCGCATTTCGGTCACTTTCCACGCTTTTTGTATCAAATAGAAAGACCTGTCCGCTCTTCATACGAATTACAAAGTCAACATAGAAAAGTGATTTTTCACCATCCATGTTCGTATAACCTATGGCATAATGCTGTTTTCCGGCATCACCATTCTTATACCACCAGTCGATATGTTCTGTATGTGCTTCCAAAAAGGCTGTAAATTCCAATTCGGGGTTGGATGAGTTGTTCAATTGTATATAGGGCAGCAACGCATGGTTTTTGATGCTTTCCCTTTCAGCGTGTGTATCCTCTTTATAGAAGCGGTCAGCAGGAACTTCCCATGGATATGAAACGAATCCTTTGGCACGATAGTTGCGCTGGCGTTCCTGCAAGATTCGGGTATAGCGCAGAAGGGCACGCTGGATAATGTCTGCAAATTTTGGTCGGTTGGCATGGTAAAGGATTATCTTCACGGCATCTGTCTCAAAGGTCTCGAAGAGTTCTTCCATACTTTCTTTAAGAGCGATTGCCAATGTCTTGATACTGACTTTCTCAAATTTACCACCTAACATTTTAGCACAGAATGCCATGAAGGTTGTATCCAATTCCTGCATCGTACGCACATATTTAGCCTTACTATCAATTAAAGTCCGTCCAACCTCACCGGTGATATTTAAATCTTCTACAATATCAATGCTGATGCTTTTCACATTGAAGTTGATTTTGTCTTTTACAGCATCCCGGTTCTTGAAAGCCTGACTTTGATTTCCTGCTCCATCCTTCTCTTCATCATCTTCTCCGTCCAGTTGTGCCGCTGTAAAAAGAGAATAGGATGATTGCCCCAACAGCCAATTATCCGTGAATGTTTTTAGCAAATATTGTTTGAAATCCGCTCCCAAACGGTTACGTTCTGCGGCAGTCCGCTCGTTATATTCCGAAGTAAGAGTGATATTGTTCAGTTCTTCTCGGCGTACAGCCCGGAGCGCATTCATGTAATCCATATCATCCTTCACAATTTCAATAATGTCCTTGCTCAAGTTGGTATAGACATAGCCGTGGTTCAAACGGTCATCCTGATAGAAATGCTGTTCGGGCATACGAAGAATACGACCGACGGTTTGCGCCGAGAAGGTGAAACTTTCTATTTTGCGGAAGATAAGCAGTACGGCCGCACGCGGACAATCCCAACCTAAAGCGATGGCCTGCTTGAATAGAAGCACTTCAGTCAGGTCGTCAGGATTGGCTATGGTTTCCAAATTGTCAGTCTTTTCCTTACTTAACCAAACGGCCAGTTTGTTATTTTCTGTGCTGATGCCTTTGATTTTGTCCAGATAAGTGACTACCTCTTCTTTCACAGTATTGTCTTCGGGGTTCATGTTTTCCCCATCGTTTGGCAATTGGATAAGCAGCAGTGGATTGATATTCACACCCAATGCTTTATAGACACCTGCCAACTCTTCCCGTTTTTGAAGGGCAAGGTGAATCAAGTGCTGGTTCAACGAACCCAAAGCTTCGTTGAAATTCAGTGCAGGATTCAGCACTACGCTTTCCTTTATCATTTCCTCGGCAATCACTTTTTCACGGGCGACAGTCACTATCTCCTTGGCTTTCGCCATTGTTTCAGGAAGAGGGGTCGCAGAAATGCGTATCTCTACTTTTGGTTGAATATGGCCCAACACCTTTTCCGATTTCTTGGCATTCCGACTGCCGAACATATGTTCCTCGTCTATAATGACTACCAGTGGTATTCCATGTTCTTCCTGTGTGCGGCGAGTCAGGTCGTAAAGTGAAGCCGAAAGCTCGGTGTCGCGTATCATCACGGCATTGTCCTTGTTGATACTTTCCCAATTGACGAAAAGTATCTGCCCTGGCTGGATGTAGCCGTCAACGGAATGGTCCAGTTCGTCATAAATGACGGGCTGTAGTTCCTTGGTTTCCGTGAAGGCGTTCTTCATCTTGAAGTAACTCTGTTCGTGCAATCGGTTGGGTGCAATCCATATATAAGCCACTTCACTGCAAGGCGCATTGGGATTCTCGCTCAATTCGTTGTTCAGATAACGCAGCATTTCTGCCGCCATCACTGTCTTGCCCGAACCTGTGGGCGATTTGAATACAAGTATATGTCGGTTACCTTGATACGAAAGCAGGGAAAGGGTTTTCTCCACCAGCTCACTCACTGCATCCTGTTGATATCTGATATTTTTCATGTTTGTCTTTTTAGGGGTTCAACTTTCTGATTTCCTTATCAAAATCAGAGTCTATCTTTTGAGTACGGTTGAAAATGTCGTATTCTTTTTCCGCTTTGGCTTTTGCCTGTGCTGCAGAAATCTTGCCCTTATCGGGAAGCAGTTGATATTTGCGGAATTGCAGAAACTCATTCACGCTATGGGCGAATTGGCTCATGGTGAATGTATTTTCACGTTCTATCAAGTCCTCTATGTAGTCGAAATATCCGGTTACTGCACGTTCCAACCGTTTGATTTCATTCTCCTCCAGATAATTCTTGGCAATCGTCACGTCTGATTTCAAAATACGTCCGTCCGGTGCATTCTTCCAGGTGGTCAACCCCATATGTTCCTTTGTATGGTCGGCTTTTTGGTAGATGATTTCTGCTGCCGTTTGCCCCTTGATGGCATAGTGGAAACGATTTTGAATCATGGAATAGAATTCCCGTGTGGTATAGGCATCCCGGTCATAGTCTATGCTACACTCTGCATAGATGTCCGTAATCTGTTGCCAAATACGGCGTTCACTGGCACGAATGGAGCGTACCCTTTCCAGCAATTCACGGAAATAGTCTTTCCCGAATACGGCGGTACCTTGTTTCAAACGGTCATCGTCCAAAACAAATCCTTTCTTAATATATTCATTCAGGATTTTGGTAGCCCACTGGCGAAACTTGGTAGCCTTGACCGAATTGACACGGTAGCCTACGGAAATAATGGCATCGAGATTGTAGAAATCGGTAGAACGTTTCACTGTTCTTGTTCCTTCTTCTTGAACTATTTCCATTTTGGAAACAGTTGCTTCTTTGCTCAACTCGCCCTCTTCGTAAATGTTGTTCAGATGTTTGCTGATGGCAGGGACACCTACATCAAACAAGGCTGCCATTGCCTTTTGAGTGAGCCAAATGGTTTCATCCTTGATGACGGCTTGCACCTTTCCCTCATCATCAGGCAGGTTATAAAGTATGAATTGTATTTCTTTCATCGCAATCCTCCTTCCTCGTTTTCTTCGTCTATCAAGGCTTCGGGCAGAAACTTCGGCCTACGCTTTGGCAATACATGCTGATAGGCATCGTAGATGGCAGCAGGCAGGGCACAGAGTTCTACCTTGTCGGCAACTTCTATAAAGTCATCATCGTAAGCATAACGACCGGCAGCAAACGTATAGACTTTTATCTTTCCCCGTTCATCCAATTCAATGGTTTGCAGCAGTTCTACAATGGCGGCTATGAAGCGCTCATCATAAATGACCAACATTCGGGTATGCTTATCCTCGAAGTAGCGGGCTATCTTGCTGTTTATCTTCTTTCCGGCAAACAGGGCTTCGGCATAGACATCGTTTTTGATACAAAGCAGGTCGGTGCTTGCCGCCACCAGCGCACGCATATTCTTGGGGCTTTGGTCACGGCTCACGAAATCGGTCTTGTAATATCGAAGCGTGTTTGCTTTCAGCCCGGCAACTTCTTCACCTTTGGGAGTGGTATAGCCGTTAATCACACGCTTGTTGCGCTCGTAAGTTACTTCTTCGCAAATGTTGTTCTCATTATTGGTGACAAGGATGCACTTTCTATGACCACCGTCTTCGGCGTTCAATTGCATGGTGGCGTGAAGGGTGGTGCCACTACCGGCGAAGAAGTCAAGAATAGTCGCTTTTCTACTGGCTGAAATCTTCAAAATGTTACATAATGTTTTTACGGGTTTGGGGTGAATAAACTTTTTAGGACTCGTGAAAATATTATTTAATTCAGTTGTACCTTCTTGATTTAATCCATGATTATCCCACCATGATTCTACAGTTAAGCGTTTAAATGTTCGATCTTTCATAAAAACCTTTTGCACAGGATTTGTAATACCTGATTTTCCAAAAATAATCCGACCATCTTTTATACGCTTTAATGTTTCCTGTTCATTAAATACCCAATATCTACCTTTTGGGGGATAGTGCACCGTTCCTGTTTGAGGATTTGTTATTGGATAATAGGGACCTACATGATTAGCTGATAAATCAGTCGTAGTCCAAGGTCCTCTAATGTCATTATCTGGATTTGAATATGTCTTCTTTAAATAATCTTCGGTGATAGGATAACCGAATTCATTAGAGGACAAATTTAAAATATTTTGTGCGTAAGCTAAAATATAGTCATGTACAGGAGGTATAAATCCCATATTATTACCATTGGTCTTTTTTTTCCACACTATAATTCCCATATTATTTTGCACACCAAACACCTCATCACACAACAACTTTAATTGCGCCTGCTCATTATCATCAATGGAAATAAATATCACCCCTTTCTCTGAAAGTAGTCCTTTGGCTATCTTCAATCGCTTGTTCATAAACGACAGCCACTTGGAATGACGGAAACTATCTTCTGAATCCACGAATGAATCATTATAGACAAAATCCTTATTACCCGTGTTATACGGCGGATCGATATAAATCACATCCACCTTCCCGGCATGGGTATAACTTAATGCCGTCAATGCTTCGAGGTTGTCGCCCTCTATTAAGATATGGTTAGGTGCATCCGGTGCATCGGAGGCGATGAAGCGTTCCTTTACCTCTTTCAGTACAGGCAACTCGTCTCGAAGACGTTCTTCCACATCCTCGGGTTTGTCTTCCCATACTAAGCCGTACTTTTTCTGCTTGTTCAGCAATTCTATCAAAGCCGACTTCTCGTCGTTGGTCAGTCCTTCAAGACCACGTATTTTATTCTTTAATGCTATCTTATCCATTTTGTTCGTCCAATGAAGAGTTTAATAGTTGTTTGATGTCCACATGAAGCAACTGCGCTATCTGCAACAGCGTTTCAATACTGGGCTGTGAAGAATTGGTACACCACTTTGAGACCGTTGAACAATCTTTTCCTAACTGTTCAGCCAGCCATTTACTGGTCTTTTCCTTCTCGACCAAGACAATTTTTAATCGGTTTATACGCTTCATAAAGTTATGAGTTATCGTTTCAGTTTCAAAGTTAGTGAATTATTTTCAATTTTCCACCCCAATACCCAAATAGATTTGAATCTATACTTAATTTTGTATTGCCTTTCTATACAGAAAAATGTTTTCTTTATCCTTCCGGTGTAAAATCTCGCAGATTTTATATAGATTTGTGATGCAACTTAAATAGATTTGACCTTATGAAACCCCAAAAAGTATTGAGCTATATTACGCCACAGATTGTGAAATATCAAACAATTGATGACTTGTTAGAGAATAACAAGCAGTCTTCCTTGTTTGATGATGCAGTAGAGAATTTGTCAATAGATAATTTGCTTGAAAATTGTTTCGTTTGTATCATAGGTGAACCAGGCATTGGTAAAAGCCGACTCACTGATGAAATAAAAAAACGAATCTCTACAGATTTATACTCTTGTACTGCATCCGAGTTTACCCCCACGGATATTCCTGCCGAGAAGATGTATTGTATAATAGACGCTTTGGATGAGGTTGAAGGGAATTCTTTTTATGATGTGCTGCAATCAATAAAACAATATAAAGAAGCGAATCAGGATATCAAGATACTATTTACTTGCAGAAAACACTATGTCGCATCTTATGCAAAGCACTTCTCTGATTGCAAGAATTTACAATTCGTAGAAATACGTAGGCTGAACGAAACAGATGTATTGAATATTATTAATAATAAGTGCTCTAAGGCAACAATAGAAAATGTAAATAAAAGCTCCAAATTAAGAGAACTCCTAACAATCCCCAGATATTTGACTTTTTTATTAGAATGTGATAATCAACAAGGAGCTTCTTCAAATATCGGTGAACTTTTTGAGTATATGATTATTCATTCAATACAGGCAGCTATAAAATCTCATAAGGGTTTCAAATACAACGAGAGCAATAAAATTTTAGTGCAACGAGTCCTGGAAAAAGTGGCTTTTGTTATGGAGATAAGTCGGAAAGACCAAATTTCAAAAGATGAGCTATATACGATTTTAGATGGTATGAAAGGTAATATGACTCAGATGCTCATAGCTAATTTTGACTTGTTATTTTTTCAAAGCCGTATATTAAAGGATACAAATGGGATACTGCAATTTGAAAATACTGAACTACAAGAATATCTTGCGGCAAAGGAACTATGTAGGCAAGACAATATAGAAAGTGTCCTTTATGATATTGCTGTACATAAAGATTTGAAGCATATATATCCTAACTGGTATGATGTCATTCCGCATATATCATATTCAGATGATAGAATCCAAACTTTTATCAATGTGTTCAAACTCATTGTATCATACGAGTCAAATCTTGAAAATAAATCATTTGAGAATCTATTAAAATATGTTGACTCCTCAGTTCTTTCACTTCAGCAGAAAGAAGATTTGTTCTCAATTATTTTTGAACACTATCAACGAATGCCTGCATATATTATGTGGAGGGGTCCAATATCTAAATTATTGCAGGAGTGCTATATAGCAAATTGTGATCCTATAATGATGTTGTCATCAGACCAACTCAACAAGATACAACTATTTAATATTTATTCCATTATTGATGCAATTATTGAAGAAAATAAATTAAGTAAATGTGTTTTGGATTACTGGACTGACACAGCAAATAGCCTAATGAAAACTGGCGATAATGAAAAACAGTTGGCAGCTTTAAATTTTTATAATGCTCTTAAATGTAATGCCGAACTTATACAATTATCAAAATCATATAGCGGATTTACGAAAGAACTAAAAGAGAAGTATTGTGAAATAACCGGATATGGTAAAATCATAGATAAGAATGTCGTTGATTGTTGGTTGGCTGGATGCTATGTAAGTAATCCTTATTCAATAAATGCGGTTTTATGTATCGAAGATTTAACGACAATGACTTATGCTTACAATAGAATCTTGGCAGATGGAAAGCTCTATGATTTTTTTAATAAAAAGGGTGCATTGCTTGTTTGTTATGAATTGTACTTAAAGAAGCAATTTGATATAGCTTGGAATGGGGATGTTGATAGCAGACAGCTTATCACAAGAATAATTGCAGGTTTTATATCCTATCATTCTTATACTGCCCATAATGAAATTAATGTAGCTATTAAGCATATACTGCTTGAAGAAGTAACAGGATCCTTGTTTATTGCAAGTTTTGATAGGGTATGGGATTTAGAAGATTTATTTCGACATTTTGGTACAGAAATTATTGATACTGAACTTATATCATCCTTGGATAAGTTGTTGTCTCAGGCAAAATTAGAGATTTGGAATATTGATGATATTCTTGTTCATCTTGTGAATAGAATTAGAGGGAATGAAGAAAAGAAGGTTTCTATAACTGAATATATAGAACGTTATGCAGATACATTTAAACGATGGGATGAAGAATCTCAAAAATCAGAAAACGAAAAAGTAAATCTACACGAACGTCACTTGATAAAGGCTTACAAAATTCTTGTGGATTCAAGCGTATCTAATTATGACAAGTACGATGCTGCATATGAGTTATCTAATGACATTGAATTTGTGCGTAAACAAAATCATCAACCTTTAATTGATGTCATTAAAACATTCTTTAATGAACTTGATTTAGATAAAATTGCAATAGAAAGGAATGCACACAATTCTTTTACTTTGCACCTGTCTTTGCTTAAAATTCCTTGTTTCGTAAAAATCTTATATCATTTGGACGATAAGGATTTATTAAATGACTATAGAATTATTTTGGCTAAGACATTGCCAAACATCTGCATTACGAGACATTATGATGTCAACGAAATTAAGGAAATATACAAGTCTGTCATTGGTAGTGTTAGTGATGACGAGAAAAAACAGCTTGTGGAATGGTGGAAATCCAGGGAAGATAATTTTATGGATATTAGTTCTGATGATATATGTACCTGTATCACTGATTATGGGATTGAGGCATTGTTCTATAAGCTGGAAGAGTATATTGAGCAATATATAGCTAACCAAAATCTTGATTATAGCATTGCGGCTTCCAAGGCATTAAATATCATATCAGACTACGGCTATTGGGATATAGACAAATACCGACATCTATTCAATTCCCTTGAAGATGATAACATTGCAAGTGTAAAGGTGCAGTGCAACGCTATATTGATTGAGAAATTTAAGGATTCCGATGCCATAAAATGGAGAGTTGAGTATTTAAAGAACAATGTCGTAAAGACCATTTATAATGATATGGGACATGTTCGTTCGATTTCATATGGGGAATCCGAAATGATGAGTCCAAATCCATATATGTTCAGGTGTTTTATGGGTATAGCAGCCGATGAAACATTGGCTAAGTATATGTTGGAGTTGTTCGATTTTGGCTTGAGATTATGTGAAAATACAGATACGTTGGAATACGCCCGTTATCTTCTTGACCAGATTTATTATTTCTTCGTAAATGTAAATAAAGTCGATTATATTTCAATGTTAAGGCAAAAGATAGAGGAACATAATTCGAAAAATGTAAGTTACCTTGCCACAAGTATTATGAATAATGCAGAAATGCGGTTTCTTATGAATGAAAAGATTGCCATCGATAGAGCTGTTAAACAATACAACAAATGTGTTGAAGAATCATATTTAAACATTCGGAACGATGGTGATTTAAGACGTTATTTCACAATGATACATTTTGAAGTTCAAAAAGAGATACAAGACCAAGGTATATATTCTTTAGTTAGGCAAGAATATTTAAATGAAGATTTTATTCAAAGGGAGTTGAAAAATACCATTATTAATAAATGCTGTCAAATGGGATTAGAAACAGTTAGAGTAGATAGAGAGGTAACTCTTCAAGATAATAAACGTACTGACTTTCTTATTCGGTATGGCTTGTGTAATCCTATCATGGTAGAACTCAAACTTCTTCACAATAAAGAAATTCAAGAAGACAATGAACGACAGGAATATAAAAATAAGTTTATCCAGTACACTAATGCAACTGGTGCTTGCTTGTCTGTATTTTGGATATTTGATGTTCATAGAGAAGGTAGTAATCGTTCTAAGTTCGATGCTTTGAAAGCGGAATACACAGATTTATCACATACCTTAGTATTGCTAACAGATTGTAAATGCAGTAGTGGCATTGAAACGGGTTATAAGAAAGCTAAATAAAACAATCATCATTAATTTTGAATACGAGTTAACAGGTTAACTTATATTCGTACCTTCATCATCAAATAAAAAAAGTTCACATTAATATCGTTTCTTAGAAGACTTATTTGTCTGGAAGTATATAACGGTGATTTTACTGTTGCAGGTTGCACTTGCAATAGCAGAATCACCGACTTGGTTTTGTGTAGTCTAATCTGAAAACGGCAGTTCGTTTCTTACGGAAATCTTTAGCCATTGCCGATTACTCGTTTTGCTCTTCTTGGTCGGGACTCATTTTTCCGTGCAAAAATACTACGGACAGAAAGAACGTCAAATGTCACTGTTGTTTTCGGTCAGAGGGCTTGCCGGCAGCCTTCCGCAAATTTTCTCGTTCCTCTAAAATTAGGGTATTCCGTCCGTACTCTCAGACCTCACACTTGCCTTATCTTCCCTTTTGTCCGTAGTGGCAATCTCGCACGAAAAACGGTTCTCCCGACCAAAAGGCTCACAAGAGCTTCACAAAAGGGAAAAGAATTAAACTTTCAAATTTAGGAACTATGCGAGTAAAAAGAATGACAATCGAACAAGGCAAGAGAATCGGTATCGACCGCTTCCCCAATTTTCATAAGTCGGGGAGTATTCGAGGTATGAAACACTCTTATTATGGCAAGAACTGCCTGTTGATACAGTGTGGAAATTATATCTACAATGTATCATCTGAGCCACAAATCTATCATCAAGCAACCATCTAAACTTCATCAATATGGATTACAAGAATTTTTCAGGAGAGGCCATCTCCGAACAAGACAAGGCTTTTGCCCAAGAGTTTGCAAACTTCGTAAACGGACGGATGTGTTCCGCTGACAAGACCGGCAAGGAACTGACCAAAGCGCACCGTTATCTCCAACAACAGATGTTCAAGGTCTGTATCGGTTTCATGCGCCAATTAGCACTCAATTATCAAAAAGGTTGTTATGACGAGCGCAACAAGTGGGCTTCTCATCTTGCAGCAGCGGCATACGACCGACTGACCGAAGACAACCTCATTTATGGCCCCGAATATACCAACTTCAAAAAATAGCGATTATGTACGAGACAGACTTCCCGGAATACGGACGGCAATGTGAACTGATAAAGCCGTGGCGTGGCTACCACAGAGGTATAATCGTAGGCAAGACTGCAAGAGGTTATATTGTGCAGTTCAGTAGCGGAGCAGAGATAGATGTGTATGAAGATGAAATAGAATTTGATTGTTATGTGTAGATTGTTGACACCCCATTTGGAGGAAGTCTTGAAAGACTATCCTCTATATTCCCAAGACGGCAAGGGAAAAGAAGCCGTTTGTATTGCGATATTCGCCATCGGTTCAGTACGTTGGTTCATACTTGAAGGAGAGACCGAAAGGGACGACACTCTTTTTTTCGGCATCGTCATCGGGTTGATGGAGGACGAGTATGGTTATATTTCCCTCAATGAATTATCAGAGGTGGAACTTGACCTTACAGCACAAGGCTTCGGTAAACTCCGAGTAAGGCAGCAGCTAAACTTTCAGCCAACCCCATTGAAACAACTGAGCGACAATCGGCTTCAACGGTTCTTGGCGAGATTTGAAAAATGAATAATAAGTCAGTCGTGGTGGTAGTGCCACGGCTGACTTGATTATTATTGCATGTCGCTTTTCCGTTTTCGCCCCTTCTTTGGGAGACCGCTCGCCTTATACGCCGTCAAGTCGCAACCTTGAAACAAAATCCGCATGTTACCTTGTTGCCTGACAAAAGGCAGAGGCTTTTCTTGATGGTTGATGTAGGCATAGATGGTGCAGCGATGGACACAAAGGAAGCGAGCCGCCTCATTGACCGTGTAGAGCCTATCCGGGATAATTCCCATTAAAATTGTGTGTAAACCCATAATTTGAGATTGTTTTGACGTGAAAGTTACAACCTTACAGGTAACTCGACAACACGTTAAATATTGGAATACCAATGATTTGTATGGATTTATCGGGAATATGTAGGAGTGCCTGGCTTTGCGGAATGAATCATCAAGGGTAACGAGGGTGAAAACAAGTGATGTTTTTGCGAGAATGAGAAGGGTTATATATTTGAGGGTTGACAGCGTTGACAAAGGAGCCAAAGCTTTTTAGCCGCAGAAATGCGACTAAAAAGCACTTGCTATACAATCTGTTATATTATTTACTTAATAAAAGAATAAAATGTATATGTACCCGGTTTTGTCAACACTTGGCACCGGATTTTAAAGGGAATGGAAAAAGTGGCTACGTTTGTCAACGATTGTCAACGCACCAATTTTATATGAAGCCTTTGATACAATGTATTTTAAGCCCTGTCAACGCTGTCAACCGTGAAATGTGTGCATATTATATTTTGAAAATGCACTAAGGATAAGTCTGTAATATGGGGATTCATTCGTTGAAACAATACAATGGAAGGAGTATCTGTAAGATGATATTTGGAAAATACAGGCATACAGACATTCTTGCCGCATGGCAACGGGTTGCTATTTGCCAAGAATAACAGTCTGCCTTTAGACCGAACATGAAAAGACCGTTTGCTGAGACATGCAGGTGGATCGAGACTTCGCTACGGCACTTGCATATCTCGGCTGACGGTCATTTCATTAAGAAATTCGGTCAAGATGTTTCTACAATCATTACACATGGAGTGGGGGCTTCCCACGACTTTATATGATTCTGTCCGGCTTACCTCTGCGGATATTCTTTTGCAAAGGTTCTTGTCGGCATCATCAAACGTCAAACCGGGAACGGCAAATCTTCCTCAAACGGGTTGAGCGTATTTGCTGTTCCCTCATTTGCCTTATTGCCTGCCAACACGCTGGGAAAGCAAAAAATATCCCTTGGGCAAGCCGAAAAGCTTGAAACAAAAGGGAAAATAATTCAAAGCGTATGGCACAGATTGACGAGAACATCAAAAAGCAGTTGGACAAGCCCCAGGTTTGGTTCTGCAAGTATTTCCCTAAACGTATTCAGAATGTGGGCGAGAAGGAAATTGCCGACAGAAACCTTGTTTATGCTTTCAAGGATGGAAAGGCTTATGAGAAAGTTGCCCAGATGACCGCATCGAGCATGAAAGAACGATATGGCGAAACGTGCATTGACATCGTATTCTCTCCAGTTCCGGCATCTACGGACAAGAAGAATGAAATCCGATACAAGGCTTTTTGCCAAAGGGTGTGCGAACTGACCGGAGCGATAAACGGCTACGACCATGTGAAGGTATGTGGCGAAAGGCTATCCATCCATGAGCACCGAAAGACAGAAAAGGAAATCCGCAAAGTTAGCATCTTGGAGTTTGACGAGAAGTGGTTTGACGGAAAGAGAGTTTTAGTGTATGACGATGTAATCACCCGTGGAATGAGTTACGCCCTCTATGCCTGCCAGCTTGAAAGTTTCGGAGCGAATGTACTTGGTGGTATTTTCTTGGCAAGAACGCATTACAAAGTAAGAAACTGATGGAAAAAGTATCGTATTCAGAAAGGGGAAAATCCATAGCCTTTACAGGTCATCGGATTATCCCGTCAGCCCGGCAGGAGGAAGTAAGGAAACGTCTGACTACAGCCGTGACTCTTGCTTGCAAATCAGGTATGACCCGTTTCTATTGTGGCATGGCATTGGGATTTGACATGATGGCAGCAGAGGTCGTGTTGTCACTCAAAGACAAATTCCCCGATATTCAGCTGATTGCCGTTGTCCCGTTTTCGGGACAAAGCAACCGATGGACTTCTTCTGAACAGGAGCGTTATCACCGAATACTTGCCAAAACGGATAAGGTTGTTACATTGAGCGAAAACTATTTCCGTGGATGTTTATTCAGACGGAATGATTATATGCTTTCACATTCTTGCGGTGTGATTGCATACTATGATGGCAAAGCCCAAGGTGGCACGTTTTATACGGTCAGGAAAGCCGGAAAGATGAAAATGGATGTAGTCAATATTTTAAAAAGGTATAGTCTCTCTAATCATTATTAAAATGCGGTTCTTGCGTAAATCCACAAGAACTGCATTCCAATTTGTGATATCTTACTATAATACTATTTTTATTAAAGAAGCATCATCCTCATATTTCTTGTTTGTAGGGAGTGTTATATCTAACATTTGATTGACCTTTATTTGTTTATAAAGCCCATCAGTGCAAAGAAGAAGGATGTCCCCAGCTTTGACCTTCCTGTTTTGATAAGGCACATCAGTTCTTAGTCCTGCACCTTTGATACACCTTGTAAGCAGATGTTTGCCATATCCGACATCTAACATATGGTCGGTTGTTAACGGCATTATTTCATTATGGTCGGAAAGATAAATTCTGACATTACCTAGCCAAGTATAGTGAATGTCGTTTCCATCTACAAAGGCGATAGCAACGGCAGCCCCCATTTTGCTATGGACTTCCACACTCTTTTGGGCAATGGCTTCATCGGCATGTTCTAATGCTTTGCTTAACAAATCCCGGACGGATAATTTGCCTATGTGTTCACAAACAAAGGTTGTAATAGTATTCACTATCAAATCTGCTGCTTCTTTGCCAAATGTCAAACCACCCATGCCGTCTGCCAAAACTGCAACAGCCTTATTGTCTGCCATTTGACGGACAGATAAACTATCTTCATTTGAATAGTGTATGCCTTCTATTGAAAAACTATTTATCTCCATTATCTTCTCCTTTCTTTAATACTTCAACCATACCGATAAGTGCATTTTTTACAATCATATGTGAGTTGCTTGCTGAATACTTTTCGCTCATAGACCTAATTAATGGACTGTTCTCATCTAATTCTATTTGTTCTTGTAGTTTTTCAGTATAGAATTGAAGATGCTCATTGGTAAGAAATTCTCTCATTTCACAGGCAATCCATCTGGCACCACCGTTCAAAAGGTCAAAACTTTCACTTGTTTCTTGAACTTCATCAGGAACCGGTTGTTTGAACGAAATATACGCCAAATAGAAGTTGTCCATTATATAAAGCATGTCGGCAGCATCTTTGTCAGTTAGTAAGTGCCTATCAAGCCAAGTATCGAACTTAATCAAAAATTGTCCTGACAATGGAGCCATTTTTACAGTAATGGCATCATCAATCACCACAGTATCGGCGATATTCATTACGTCTTTAAAACATTTGACCGACATTTCAGGATTACCTTCAGGTGGCCATGCAACTTTTTCATCAGCCTCTAATTCACCGAAAGGTACAATGTCGATTTCATAATCATTATTTCCGTCCGCGCCTTTATAATAAAATCGTTGTTTCGGTTTTCCTTTAACAAAATGGTTCTCCAATAAATGCTCCTTTAATAGTTCAAACTGGTTCCAGTCTTTCAATGCAATAGCCACATCCAAATCTGCTGTTCTTCTAGGTGAAGGTGGCATTTCAAGTATTTCCATTGCAATGTCTCTTGCTAATGCGCCTACAACATACACATCCAGTTGCAGGTCATTCATCACTTGACTCAATGCTTTAAGGGTATCATAAAGCAAATCGTTTTGTAATGCCTCTCGTGTGATTTTATATTCCATTTTCTTTTATTCTTAAAGCAGCTTCATGGCATCGGCTATCTCCGGTGCCCATCAGATCTGCATAAATGATTAAGATGGGAGCAAGGTTTTCTATGCCTTCGCCAATCCAAAATTTCTTATAGATATGTATTTCCCCGTCAGGATTGGGCATTACCATGCCAGTCCGAAGAAGTAATGAGCTTACGACATCGGTGTAAATTTCAAATTCGCCAGGGATTAAATATCCATTAACTAAATTAGCACCACAATCGCCTCCCCAATACATACCTTTGGGAAGTGTCATTTCTTTCCATCTTTTTCTCGCTTCGGGAGTGCGGAAAGCCATTCGGTTGATGAGCAATTTAGGCTTCAAATACTCGTTGTATTGTTGTTGCCACCATTCAATAAGTTCTTCACGCATGGCAATTCGCCTTCCTTTATCGGTTTGTACTAAGTATCGTTTCGCTTTCAATAGGTCGAAGGCTTTAGTAATAGTACCAAGGGACAAACCGACTTTTTCTTGAATCTCACGATAAGACCAATTTACACTTTCCGGATTTTGCAAGAAAAACAAGATAAGTTTAATGTTTGTCTCACTTATTTTTGTAGCAGTACTTGCCTTGGTGAGTGCATTGTTTTTTTGTCCGGAAATCCTGATAGTCAGATTTTCATGCCTAATGTCACAATTCCCTACTTTATCCATCCAGTTGATTTGATTGTCAGCAAATGTATTTGCCAATTTAGGATAGATTTTGTTGGTAATCAAAATTATAGGCATATTTTTATCTATACTCTTGTTTTTGATTTCTTCAATGACAGAAAAAACATTAGCGTTGCTTATGGTCTTTTTAATGCTACAATAAAATTCAGTGCCATTAATGCAAATCGATTTGTTCAATTCGTCACAAATGGCTATACTGTCATTTCCTGTCGATGTCCTTAAATTGTCAATGGCTTCATTAAACAATTCCAAATACTCAGTTCCCATATATTTGCTTTGTTGTTCAATCTTTCTATGTTGTTCACGAATTTATGAACAGTGCAAAATTAGTGAACATTCCTTGCTTGGACAAATTTTATGTTCATTATTTTATGCTGTTCACGAATTTATGAACACTATTGATTTGATAAACAAAATATCATTCATAACGACTCCCTTTTTCAAGAAACTATCTAAAAATCATCAGGATTTTGCGTGTCAGGAATTACCTCTGTCTCTAGCTCTAATCCAAACGCCTCCTTTAATTGCAGATAGTCAAAGCATAACGCCTTTGGACGATTGACTTTGACCTTCTTAACCTGCTCATTGTTAACCATTTCAAATGAATAGTCGGGCAGACCGCTGGGTAACAAGATGGTAAACCTATCCTGTTTCAATCCAAGGAATGACGAATGGGATTTCAGGTACGACATAATGGTGGACCAGTTAGAACGGTTAGCGGTAGCGTTCATGTTCCGGCTGTTGAATAAGGAAGCCACTGCCGCCATATTCAAATAGAGGATGGGGCGTGCCTCCTTGAACTCAATATCTTCCTTGACGGAAATTGGGTGGAATGATTTCATATAGCGGATGCGGTAATGTGCCTTATCCACACATTTCCCAGAAGTTTGGAATCCTTGCAGCATACTCCAAAAGTCAGCGACCTCGGAACTTTCCTGAGCCAGTTCATTTTGGCTTCGAATGCCTTTGACTGCCGTTTCAAATAGGTCGGCATAGCTAAACGGGACATCCAGCACTGTCTCCAGAGTTCTGTAAGCCGCCAAAGGGATGACCCAGTTTCCGAAAATACGGTCATGGATGCTCTCATTCTCAAACTTTGCGGCCAGTTCCTTCTTGGTAATGGAATAGATTTCAGCAAAGTTCTTCTCAAATAGTTCCCGATGGCTCAATATCTCAATGGTCAAGTGGGTTAGACCCATATTGCAGAGTGCGACCAAATCTTCATAGTTTCTTTTCTCTATCTGGTTGAATGAAGTTTTGGAGAACGACAAGAAGATGACACGGGTATAAAGAGCCATATCCTGTGTGGGCTTGTCCTGTCCGCAAAGGGCAACTCCGGTGCTGACGATGGTCTGCGCTGCCATCCCGTCCGTATTGGTATTCTTCTTTGTCTGCCCACCACCTCCCCAAAGACCTTTGAGATAGGCGATTTTGCGGATGTCAAGGTCGTTTTTGTATTCATCCAGTACCACCAGGGTATTGACTGCCTGTGATACACGGTCGTTCATGGCAGGAACAGATGTAACACCAAGGTTGGGCGGGTCAATTCCGTGTAGGAAAAAGGACTGGAGTGAAGTAGCCAATGTGGTCTTTCCGGTTCCTTTCTCACCGAAAAGGTTCAGGATTGGGAAATGCCGGGTGCGTCTGAATATGATGTCACGGAACAGGGTGGCAAGAAGATAGCATAAAGCAATAGAGGCGTTCTCGCCGAACACCCCAATCAGCTTTGCAGAGAAATCATACAGCTTTACGCCGTTGCGGTTCTCGTGAACCATCAACCGCTCAAACTGAAAGATTTCCTGATTATGGAGATAAATTTTGGAAGTCGCCGGAATATAAAACGCCTTGCCGTTGACACCACGGACAATGCCCAAATCATCAACCTTCTTGAAAGTGCCACCATATAATATGCCGTTACCGAAAACAAAGAACTCTTCAGAAGCGTTCCAGCCTAACTTGCGTATTCTTTCAGCCGTGTCCGTTTTGGAATACAGATATTCCTTGACCCGGTTGAGTTTGTCAATTTTGGCCAGCCATACATAATTGCCTAATGAGCCGGCTTTTTGTTGAAAGTTGCTCAATGAGCACAGTTCGGACTCCTTCAGTTCGATAACCTTACACACATCATACATATTCCGCATCCGAAAAATTCGGGTAGCGTTGTTCTCATCTTCGATATGAAATAGTGGTTCCATGATAAAGTTGGAGATTCTTGCCGGATCCTCGTCCCCTTCGCTGATGGCGTAATAGCAGTTTTCCCGGATAAACAGACCGAATTGGCGCAGCAACTCTGCTTCACGCTGCATTTCGTTCATGGACGATCCATGTTCCTTCTTTTTCCTCGCTTCGCTACGTGCTTGGGTGACGGCATCACGCCACAACTTGACCTTGCCGTGCAGTTTGGCCAGTTGCTCGATGCACAGGTCAAAAACAAGTTGGTCTTTTACATAGCGCAAGAGGTCTGCGATTTCAGCCACGTATTTCCGTTCTTCCATCAAAGAACCGGCTATGCAGAAGCGTTTTTGTGCCAGCCATACAATGAAATGCTTTTCCTTTAGGGAAGAGTAATCTTCTTTGCAATGGATGTAGCTATCGGCATCATTCTTTCCGTTTTGCTCCGCGAATGGTAGTTCCCTGACTGTCACATGGAATCCCTTCTTTATTGCAGATGCTCCGTTTGTTATGACCGCTTCAAATCCAGCCCCATAAGGTTTGCCTTCGGCAGTGTCCGAGTCCGGTATGAAGCAAAGCGATGATGTGAACTTTTTCAGTTGGTCGAACTGGCTGTCCGTCCATGCAGTACCAAGAGCCGCTATGGTATTGTCAAAACCAATGGACTGCATCCTTAGTACATCCGGTGCGCCTTCCACTATGATGAAGTAATCAACATCCCGTTGTCGGCTTGCCCGGTCAATCCCGAACAGGGTTTCTCCTTTGGAGTAAATGATACTGGTGGAAGAGTTGATATATTTCGGGGCTTTCTCATTGTTGCCAATATAGCGGGCTGTATAAGCGATGATACGTCCCCATCTGTTACGGACGGGTATCATGATGCGCTGCCGAAACATGGCGTATATGCCATCGTCCTCACCACGTTTGAACATTCCAAGTTCAAAAAGAGATTCCTCGCTAATTCCTTCTCTCCGGCATTGTTCAATAAATGAACTTCCATCTTTAGGGGCATAACCAATCCCTGCAATGGAACAGAACTCTTCCGACCATCTGCCGTAAGCGTATTCACGGGCTATCCGGCTTTCGTCCGTTGTTGCTACTCTAAGGTATTCCACAAAGAAGCGTTGAAGATGGTCAAGGATAATCAGGAGTGATTCCTTGTGTTTGACTTCCAATAGTTCTTCTTCGCTACGTTCTTCATCTGAATATTCTATCGGTATGCCGTTGTTCTTGGCGATAAAGGTTACAGCCTCCATAAAAGTCAAGTTCTCCTTCTCCATAATGAAGGTGATGCCATCCCCACCACGGTTGCAACTGAAACAGTGGAACAAGTTTTTGCCGGGAGTGACCGCAAACGAGCCAGTCCGTTCCGAATGGAAAGGACAAAGCCCCATCAACGTCAATCCTTTTCGTGAAAGTCTGATGTAGGGTTTGAGGATGTCTTCTATGGCGAGGTTCCTGACTTTATCGATGGTGGATTCGCTTATCATAATGTTTTGAGAAGGTTCCAACATTCAATGATTGACTGTCCGGAATATTTAGGACGGCTAAGATTCTGGGGATTGAGCGGCTTGATATAGCCGCTATCCCTATACTTACGGAGTGTCTTGTGGCTTACGCCTAATTCCGCACACGTGCGTTTGACCGAATAGACACCATCGGGGTCACATGTTGGCTTTAATTCCTTCATTTATCATTACTTTATATTACTAACTGAGAGTAGGGGTAGGCCTACTTTATTGTACTTTCGGTATCAAACACTGAAAGTTTTGATAGTATTGAATAGGTAGCCATAATAAAGTTTACTTATTCAATTCTTTTTTTTGCCACTATCATCCTCTTTATGTAATGGCGATTCAAGGTAATCCTGCACGGTACGCTGTAAAAGGCGAAGGTCTGAAGTCTTGTATTCCACCTTTCCGGGCCTTTTGTAAAATTCTACCTTTCCTTGTCGTCTCCATCTTTCGACATTACGCCTTCCAAACAGCTTATACGCTTTTCTTTGGCAAACAAATTCAGGGTCGTTGCTATCGGCTTTTATCATTCCGACTATTCTGGCTGCAAGGTCGTTTAGAAAAGCATCGTATGGGATTAGTCGGTCTAAGACTTGGAGTGTTTTCATATCCATTATAATTAAATTGTTAGTCGATGCGTTTTACGGTGATAGTCATATTCTCCCTATTGGTTTGGGTCTTGTACTGCCGATTGTAGATGGCACCCAGTTCGGAGGCTTGTGTACGGACACTTTTCAGCTTGGAAATGGGAAAGGTGATTGACTCGCCGATTTTGAGGGCGGTGAGAGCGGGACGGATTTTTACCACATTTTCTACCATAATGTTTGGATGTTTAATGTTTAATGTTTAACTTTGCATATACTAATCAAGTGTATAACGCTTGCAAAGTAACATAATAATGTTTAGGTAGCCAAATAAATATTTGATATTTTTGGGTTTAATCTCTATTTAATGATTTATACCTATGGAAATAAACATCAAACGTGTGCATGTAGGTGCCGAAATTGAGAGACGTCGTGTCGAACTTGGCATTTCCAAATCCGAGTTGGGGCGTAGGATTGGTGTAACCCAACAGCACGTAAACCGCATATTGGATAGGGAAACTATGGAGACCAGCCGACTCGTTAGAGTGAGTGAAGCTTTGGACTATAATTTCTTTTCGTTGTTCTGTCCCGTTCCGCAGCAGATTTCTGCTCATTTGGCGGCAGTTTCCTTGCAAGGGAATGCCCATAATATAATAGGCGAAGCAGAACTGGCATCACAACTATCCAAAGAACGGGTGGAAATCGAATCTCAAAAGGAAACCATTAAACTTTTGAGAGAGCAGATAACGCATCTTGAATCCCACTTGAATGACAAGGAGAGGATCATAAAAATTTTAGAAGAAAGGAGATAATATGTAGTACAATATACAGCGGTTATATATGGTAAGGGCTTAGATTGTTGAATGTTTCCCATCCTGATAATTGCTTGGTATATGATTTTATAGTAATGTAGCTATCGTGCTTCGATAAAGGAATAACATTCCTACATATCACTATTTGTTTTCTATTTGTTTCCCTTGATGGGATAAATAGTTGAATGACAATAGGGTATTAATGAGGCCCAAGCTGCTGTAGAGGACTAAAACTGATAAAAACCTCAGCCTGTTAGATATTCGTTAAATATCCGTTTTCTATTTGTTTTTCCCGAGAATACAAATAATTGAATACCAATAGGATATTAAGGAGGCGCAGGCAGCAATAGAAGGATAGTCAAATACGCTGGTTAGGTACTTAACTATCTGATAAATAGACTGTAAATACTTGTGAAAGTATTTGCAGTCTATTTTATTTTATGCCTGTTGGGTACTGATGTCCGTTTACCATCCAATATTTATTTGGTATTTATTATAAAAAACTAACTAAATGTTTGTTTAATCATAAAAACAGCTTTACATTTGCACCCCAGAAATCGACCGAATTGGGGTCTAACGTTTAATTTAAAAAAACAAAGAAAATGAAAAAGGGTTTATTATTGGTAGTTGTAATGTTAGCAACTATCGCTGTAAAAGCACAAGACATTTACGTAGGCGGATCTTTGAACGTTTGGCGTAACAGCACAGGCAACACTACTTCTTTTAAAGTTGCTCCGGAAGTTGGATACAACTTTAATGAAACATGGGCATTGGGTGCTGAATTGGATTATTCACATAATTATAATGGTGGACTAACAAAGAATTCAGTAATTGTTGCTCCATACATTCGTTGGTCTTACTGTGAAACCGGTGCGGTTCGCCTGTTTCTGGACGGAACTGCTGCTCTCGGCTTCGTGAAGGTTAAAGACGGAGACACTACTAAAGCCGGACAAGTGGGACTTAGACCGGGGATTGCTGTTAAATTGAACGATCACTTCTCTTTCATTGCCAAGTATGGTTTCCTGGGATATCGTAGAAATATAAATACGCTTGGAGATTCTTTTGGTCTTGAACTTACTAGTGAAGATCTTTCAATTGGTTTCCATTACGCATTCTAATAAGAAGAAAACAAATCAACAAATTAGGAAAGGGAGTTCTCAAAAATAGGGAATTCCCTTTTTTTATGTATAATCTCTATAAATTATGCACTTGTTAACGAAAAAGTTGTTTAATACAAATTACAATTATACATTTGCATTGTTAAACAATAAGGTCAATAAAAACCTTTAGTATTAATTTAAAACTTTAAAATTATGAAGAAGAGTGTTTTGTTTGTTTTATTTGCACTGATTTCAGTGGCAGGTTTCTCTCAAATTACAGGTTGGAATGCCAAAGTAGGTATGAACTTTAGTAATTACACCGGTGATCTTGATCTGAATGCAAAGGTTGGATTCAAACTTGGTGGAGGTTTTGAATATGCTTTTACTGATACATGGTCACTGCAACCTTCATTATTCTTAACTAGTAAAGGTGCAAAGAAAGATGGCAATAGCATTAATGCAATGTATTTGGAATTGCCAGTAATGGCTGCTGCACGTTTCAATGTAGCAGATAATACTAATCTGGTGGTGAATGCAGGTCCTTATTTTGCTTGTGGTATTGCCGGTAAAACAAAGTTTGACTTAGGTAATGACACAGAACGTAAAGTCGACACTTTTGGTGATGATGCTTTGAAGCGTTTTGATGCAGGTCTTGGTGTAGGAGTTGCATTGGAATTTGGTAGAATCATTGCAGGCTTGGATGGTCAATTTGGTCTGGTTGATGTGGAAAAAGTTGGTAATCCTAAAAACATGAACTTCTCTATTATCGTGGGATATAAGTTCTGATAAGAAAACACCGAAATACAGAAAGCCGTTGCGGAAGACAATTCGCGGCGGCTTTTTTATTTTATGATTGAGAAAGTCATTTCCTTTATTGGATATACAATAGGAATGTACAGTCAGTTTACTATCGGCTTTTTATTAATCTGATAGCTTTTTCAACTTTTTAAAGTGCTCGATTACGGCTAAATAGTTCTGATCCTGACAGGCGTCGAATTTGTTCCAAAGATCTCCTAATACGACAGCTCCTCCGAAACCGAAATCTTTAATCTCCAGCAAATTATCTTCATTGATACCTCCCAATGCCATCACTTTCGAATCGATAATTTTGGCTCTTTGTGCTTCACGCAATTCTTCGGCAGTATATGTTGAATAGTAATTCACTTTAGAGATACTATCATAAATAGGACTCATAAAAACATAGTCGTAAAAATGCTTTCTGTTTTTTACCTCCTCCACTGAATGGCACGAACAGCTGATGTGACCATAATAATCATGCGGCTCTTTGGGATTACGTGCATTCAGGTGGATACCCATCAGATTAAATTCTTCTTTCAAATAGAAATGTTCATGCGTGACGATACGGCGGTGATATTTATCCGGAATAAGTGTCAATAGCCGTTCCGAATACATAGCCGGAGTCTCCGGCTTCCTAAGATGTAGGACATCCAGCCCCTCTTCGAAAAGAGCAGTAATAATCTTATCTTCTTCGACGAAGAAAGTAGGGGTGGTAACTACAATTAGTTTCATTTCTTTTGTTAAAATTGGATTGTTTAGCAAAGTTACTAATTAACTATGTCAGAAACCAACCTTTATAGTGAAAATTTGTTAGATTGCCATGTCCGCAGGTCGATTGTCCATAGTTCGCCGGCTAAAACATCTCCAAAATCACAGATTATTTTCAGCACTTCCGTAGCTTCAACACTTCCTACAATGGCAGGAGTAACTCCCATCACACCTTTAGGCGGAGGAGGCATCCGTTGCATTTCTTCTTCGTCAGGATAAAGATCCCGGTAGTTCTTTTTCTGGTTTCCGTAGTTGAATACAGAAACCTGTCCTTCAAAACCGCAGATAGCACCATATACGTAAGGCTTTTTCTGCTCTATGCAGATATCGTTAATCAGGTAACGGGTGGCAAAGTTGTCACAGCCGTCGACTACTATATCATATTCCTGAATGATATGATAAGCATTTTCTTTTGTCAACCTGGTAGAGTAGGGATGTATTCTGATCTCGCTGTTGAGAGCGGAGAGCCGTTCCGCTGCACAGATAGCTTTCGGTTTACCCAATTCTTTTTCGGAATAGAGAACTTGTCGTTGCAGGTTAGTGATGCTTACCAAATCGTCATCTACCAGTCCGAGACATCCCACACCGGCGCCTGCCAGGTAGAGAGCGATGGGAGAGCCTAGCCCTCCCACACCTACAATAAGCACTTTGGCTTCCTGCAGTTTCTTCTGACCTTCTTCTCCGATTTCGGGAAGTATGATTTGTCTATCGTATCGCATCTGCCTATCTTTTAAAATCAAAAGACTGATCCCAATCTTTCCAAACTGGTTCGCGACCTAGTTTCTTCAAGTCACGTTCCACTTCAACCGCCTTTCGCTCATCACTTACGTGAAATTGTTCCAGGGTTTGAGGATAACTGTAATATCCTCCGGGTTCAGTTTTACTCTCCGCACTCATGGTTGTAACACCGAGCGTTGCCATGTGATTTCGGATTTCTGCACTTTCACGGGTGGAATAGGAGATATCTACGTCGTGGTCGAAGATTCGCATCGCGAATGTAAGTTGAGCCAGTTCCCGGTCGTTCATGACTACATTCGGTTGGAAGCCGCCATTTTCAGACGGGCGCATACGTGGGAAATTTACGCTGTATTTCGTTTTCCAGTAATGCTTTTGCAAATAACGTAGATGATAAGCCATCATCGTTACGTCTGTCCGCCATTCTTCCAAGCCGATCAGGACACCCATGCCAATCTTATGTACACCTGCCTGTCCCATACGGTCGAAGCCGTCTACACGCCATTCGAATTTAGACTTCATGCCTCTCGGATGATATGTCTTGTAATTTGCTTTATGGTAAGTCTCTTGAAAACAGATCACTCCATTCAGACCATGATTAGTCAGTTCCTGATATTCTTCTGCTTTAAGGGGCATTACTTCAATTTGCAGGTTGCTGAAATAAGGTTTTGCCAAATCCAGCGCCCGGGCAATGTAGGGAACACCTGCTGCGGCAGGGTTTTCACCGGTTACGAGCAGTAGGTTCTCAAAAGGAGCCAGTCGTTTGATGGCTTTGTATTCGTTGACAATCTCTTCCTCTGTCAGTATCGTTCTCTTCATCGGATTGCTGATGTGGAAACCGCAATAGACGCAGGAGTTGGTACATGAATTAGTCAGGTAGAGCGGTACGAACATGGAGATAGTCTTACCGAACCGTTCCATCGTATATTTCTGACTAAGGCGTGCCATCACTTCCAGATAAGGAGTGGCGGCAGGTGAAATCAGCGCCATAAAGTCGTTGACATCCAGATGCTCTTTTTTACCCAACGCACGGCGTACGTCAGCATCTGTTTTGGAATAGATGGCTTTTGTCGTCTCTTCCCAGGATATTTTTTCTAATTCGTCTGAGAACATTTTATTCAATTATAAATTAAAAATTGAAAATTAAAATGAGGGGAGAGAGGTAGGTCAGTGGCCCGACGTTTTGTTTCTCCCCACTCATTATTTATTGCCTTTGGCACTTTTCTTTAAATCGCGTGACAATCTCATTGCACAGAAATTAGGTCCGCACATCGTACAATATTCTCCATCGATATGGTGTCCTGCACGGAAATAGGTCTGCGCCCGTTCCGGATCGAGAGACAGGTCGAACTGGTCTTTCCAGCGGAACTCATAGCGAGCTTTACTCAATGCGTTGTCGCGTACCTGTGCACCCGGGTGTCCTTTTGCCAGGTCAGCGGCATGAGCGGCTATCTTGTAGGTAATAACTCCTACGCGTACGTCTTCTTTATCAGGTAAGGCAAGGTGTTCTTTCGGGGTGACATAACAAAGCATAGCCGTCCCCAACCATCCGATTTGTGCGGCACCGATAGCAGAAGTGATATGGTCGTATCCGGGAGCAATATCCGTCACCAACGGGCCGAGTGTATAGAATGGGGCGTCATGGCATTTTTCAATCTGACGTTCCATGTTCTCTTTGATTTTATGCATCGGAACGTGTCCGGGGCCTTCAATAAATGCCTGAACATTCTTATCCCAGGCACGAAGCACTAATTCTCCCATGGTATCCAGTTCGGCGAACTGCGCTTCATCGTTCGCATCGTAGATAGAACCCGGACGAAGTCCGTCGCCTAAAGAAACGGCTACATCATATTGTGCCAGGATATCACAAATATCATCAAAGTGATCGTATAAGAAACTTTCCTGATCGTGTACGAGACACCATTTACTCATTATGCTTCCTCCACGGCTGACAATACCGCACAACCGCTTATCGGCAAGATGAACATTATGGCGGCGGATCCCTGCATGAATGGTGAAGTAATCTACACCTTGTTCACATTGTTCAATCAATGTATCCCGGTAGATTTCCCAGGTGAGGTCTTCCACTATGCCGTTCACCTTTTCAAGTGCCTGATAAATAGGAACCGTGCCGACGGGTACGGGACAATTACGGATAATCCATTCGCGTGTTTCATGGATATTTTCTCCTGTGGAAAGATCCATCAAGGTATCGCCACCCCATTTGCAGCTCCACAATGCTTTCTCCACTTCTTCATCTATGCTTGAGGTAGTAGCCGAATTTCCGATATTCGTATTGATTTTCACAAGGAAGTTGCGTCCGATAATCATCGGTTCAGCTTCTGGGTGGTTGATATTGGCCGGTAATACAGCACGTCCTTCTGCAATCTCCTGACGGACAAATTCTGGAGTAATGTGGGTCTTAATTCCCAATTCCTCGCAATTCATGTTCTCGCGGATTGCTACATATTCCATTTCAGGGGTGATAATCCCTCTTTTGGCGTATGCCATTTGAGTGATTGCTTCTCCTTTTTTAGCGCGATAGGGCAGAGCGATGTGCTCGAAACGTAAGTGATCGAGACTTTTATCGTCCCTTCTCATTTGTCCGTATTCCGAAGTAATTTCGGGAAGTTGTTCCACATCACCACGGCCTACAATCCATTCTTCACGCATACGGGGCAGTCCTTTTTTAAGATCAATGCTCATATCTGCATCGCTGAACGGTCCGCTGGTATCATATACATATATCTCCGGGTTCGGTGTTGCTATCTTTTCTTCGCCTTCAAAGCTGACACTGGGCACTTGTTCCACTTTCCGCATCGCTACACGGATATTCGGATAAAGTTTACCGGGTAAATAGACTTTCTGCGAGCGGGGGAATTTTATTTTTTGTTCCATAGTTTATTCGTTTTTAATCAAGAAAAGCCGTTAGAGGTGAACTTGCTTCTGCCACGAAGTCGACGGCTTGTAATCCTAATCCTGCTTCGTAAGCCTGTCTTCCGGCTTCTGTAGCCGCTTTGAATGCTTTTGCCATTTCTACCGGATTTCCGGCAACGGCTATTGCGGTATTAACTAATACAGCGGAAGCTCCCAGTTCCATTGCTTCGGCAGCATGACTGGGTGCACCGATACCCGCATCTACGACTACCGGGATACCTGCCTGTTCGATAATGATTTGCAGGAATTCTTTGGTCTGCAATCCTTTATTGGTACCGATTGGTGCACCGAGCGGCATAACGGTAGCTGCGCCCGCTTCTTCCAGACGTTTGCAGAGTACAGGGTCAGCCTGACAATAAGGCAACACGATAAAACCCAGTTTTACCAGTTCTTCCGTAGCTTTCAGTGTCTCGATAGAGTCAGGGAGCAGATAGCGTGGGTCCGGGTGAATTTCCAGTTTCAGCCAGTTTGTTCCAAAGGCTTCACGAGCCAACTGTGCTGCAAAAACAGCCTCTTCTGCATTACGTACACCGGAAGTATTGGGCAATAGCTGAATATTCGGATGAATAATATGTTTCAGCATGTCATCCTCTTTGTTGTCCATGTCGATTCGTTTCATGGCAACAGTAACCATTTCCGTGCCTGAAGCCAGAATAGCTTGTTCCATTACTTCATTGGAATTGAATTTTCCTGTTCCCAGGAAAAGACGGGAGTTAAATTCGCGTCCCGCAATTACTAACTTTTCCATTCTATATATATTATAAATTAAATTACTGATTGTACATCATTGCTTTACGCATGATTCAGGATTCTACGTGTTTCTTCTATCGGATTATCCGCTCCGAGAATGGTTCCCGACAGGGCTATCCCGTTTACTCCTGTGTGAAGTATGGCAGGAATATCCTCATAAGTGATTCCTCCAATCGCTACTACGGGGATTTCGATATTCGCCTCTTTCATCTGTGAAAGGATGGAGGAATAGCCTTCCAATCCCAGTACAGGGCTTAAATTCTTTTTAGTGGTAGTAAACCGGAAAGGACCGATGCCAAGGTAATCGGCACCGGCACGATAGTGCTGTACAACATCTTCGAATGTATTTGCAGTGCCGCCGATAATGAAAGCCTCTCCAAGAATTTGGCGGGCCTGGTCGATAGGCATATCCTTTTTGCCCAGATGCACACCGTCCACTTCCAGCTTTCGCGCCAGTTCAACGTGATCGTCCAGAACCAAAATTGCTTCGTGCTCTTTACAAAGCGGTTTCAGTTGCAGGGCTACTGCCTCCACTTCTTCGAGAGGAGCCTCTTTCATGCGTAGTTGGATCCATTTGCACCCGCCTTCGAGTGCCATACGTGCCGATTCGAGGTACGAGTACCGTTCGGTCTGATGCGTGATAAATTGTAGACTGACCATTCCCTTATCCTCCGCAAGCAGCTTTGATAATCACCAGGTTATCGTTCTCATGCAATATGAAACCCTCCCATTCGGTACGGGGAATCATTTTGTTGTTTACGGCGATAGCAATGCCTTGAACCGGAAGTTCGAGCTGTGCTGTCAGTTGCGTAAGGGTAGAGTCAAGAGTCATTTCCACCTCTTTGTTGTTCACTTGTACTTTCATTGTCCTATCAGAATAAATAAGTTGAAAGTAAATACAAAGAGCGTGCTTAAATGGAAAGGCGATAAGAAGAAACACAATCCCTACGTCAGTATTAACTGCCTCAGGTTCCTAGGGTATAATCTCAGCCCCTCATGGGGCACCCCTTTGTCTTTACGGGGACAAAGTAAGTGAAAAAGAAACAGAAAAACACTAAATCATTCGATTTTTTTTCATTTTTCTGTTGATTCCTGTTTTTTGATAGGATGAGAAAAGATAAATCGGGCGCCATTTTTGTAATTCTTGTCAATCCAGATATCACCTCCCATATATTGGATGGTCAGTTTGCAGATAGCCAGTCCCAATCCTGTACCCTGTACGAACTCGTTCAGCTTTTCGAAACGTTGGAATACCAGCTCCTGTTTATCTTCGGGGATTCCGGTGCCGGTATCAGTTACCGAGAACAGCATACATTGCTTTTTTTCGTCCACTTCATAATCCAGCGTAATACTTCCTCCGGCAGGAGTGAATTTCAAGGCATTGTTCAGCAGATTGATAATAATCTGCTGCAGGCGCAAGGGATCTGTGTAGAGCATGTAAGGCTCTTTAGGCATTTGCAGTTTAATGTCTACATCCATTGTCTTGTTCCGGTTGGTCAGAGTAATCATATTCTGGCAATGGTTCACCAGCTCACACCATTCATAGTTGAATTGCAGTTTTCCTGATTCCAGGCGTGATATATCCAGTACATCACTAATCAGTTGGAGCAACAAATTGGAGTTGGTCTGGACAATATCTGCGTATTCTTTCAGTTCGTTATTCTGCTCTACCGAACCGATAATCAGGCTGGAGAAACCGACAATAGCATTTAGCGGAGTCCGTATCTCGTGGCTCATATTCGAAACAAAGGCACTTTTCAGCTGATTAGCTTCTTCGGCGCGCTCTTTAGCATCACGCAATTCGACTTCAGACTCTTCCAGTTTCTTTTTATCTTCCCGTAGTTGTTTCGTAGTTCTTTCAAGGTGATTCTTCAGGATTTTAGTCCGGTAATAGTAATACAGCGAAATCATTAGACTTCCTACTAATACGAGAAATATAATCAGGATGAATTGCACTTCTGTCTTATAGGCCACAAAGAACGGGATGGGCTGATTGATTACCATTGAGTTGACAGGTAACTTCTTGTTTCCAAATCCCCATTCCTTTAGTTTCTTCGCATCAAATTTATATCTGTTGGGTAAGATATTGATGCTGCTGATACCCGTTTCCTTTTGGTCTAAAAAGCGGTAAGCATATTCTCCCATGCTTTTTCCCACTCCTTCATATTGCGGGACATATCCTCCGATAGCCCAGTAACCTATTGCGGTAGAAGTCATGCTGAACATAGGCAGGAGAGGATTGGCTTTGGAAAAAGCATAAACGGAGTTATTCATGTAAGTAATACCCCGGTTATCGATTCTCCAGATGCCAAGCAACATGACTGTGTTTCTGGGAAGATTGCGCAATTGACTGGCAGCCATATCGAGTGTATGGATGCGGCCATCGACGTAGGTGATAGACAACTGTGGGAAATGTTGCAGGTTTTTCTTGAACCATGCCAGTTCGGCAAGTCCGTTGTATGTGTTATCCGATACAAATACAAGGTGTTCTGTTTCCGGATAGAAATCCTGTATCATTTCAATATCTTTTTTAATGTCATATTCGTATGTGCTACAATATCTTACGTTGTATTCCTTCATGCGTTCCATTAAGTTAATGCTTTCGGGATTATAGCTTCGGATGTCGGTCGAATCCTCCGGAATACGTATTCCGTTGCGTGATGCCATTGCACAGAAAACAGGAAGCTGCTTGTACTTTTCATCTTCGAGATGGAGGAAACTGCTCCATGCTTCACCACCCAGGAGAATAACTAATTTGGCTTTCGGATGTTTGTCCAGAATATCGGTCAATGTTTTTTTCCATTGATGCGCCTGCGTTAAGTCTGTTGCATTCATATTTTCTACCATGGTCGAATATCTTCCTCCCAATTGGGTGTAGGTCTCTATAAATGTGCTGATGTTATCGTAGGTATATTTAGTGTCAGAATTATAAGAGGTGATAAACAGGATTTCTTCCTCAGATTCTTCTGTGGTGGCAGCATTGCCGAAAAGGGGGAGGAAAAGGAGTACAGCAATGGAGACAATAAATCGTATTTTTTTTCTTTTATACAGTATCATAATTGTTTGTTATGTTGTTTTATGAGTTGCAAAAATACAACTAATGCATCTGATATACAATAAAAGTCTGTTTCTTTTTAATCTGTAAAAAAGGTCGCTGTGAAAAACACAACGACCTTTTCCATAAGTATAGTTTAGCTTGTAAATTTGATTACATTCTTTTTTCAACCACATCCCAGTCGATGATATCCCACAGGGCGTTTACGTGGTCGGCACGGCGGTTCTGGTAATCCAGATAATAGGAGTGTTCCCAAACGTCAAATCCAAGAAGTGGTTTCAAACCGGCACGTACCGGATTGCTGCCGTTCCCCTCTTTAGTGATTTTCAGTTTACCGTCTTTATCTACGGATAGCCAAGCCCATCCTGAACCAAACAATCCGACTGCTGCTGCATTGAATTCTTTCTTGAAGTTTTCAAAGCTGCCAAAGTCACGTTTGATGGCTTCTCCCAGTTTACCGGCCGGCTCCTTCTTTGAAGGTTTCGGGGCAAATTGCAGGAAGTACAGGTTGTGGTTCAATACTTGTCCGGCGTTATTGAATATAGCTCCATCCGGTGCGGCTGCAACGATTTCTTCTACCGTTTTACCTTCATATTCTGTTCCGGGCACGAGGCTATTCAGATTATTTACATACGTTTGTAGATGTTTTCCGTAATGGAAATCTATTGTTTGCTGACTGATTACAGGTTCCAACGCATTGTTTGCGTAAGGAAGTTTAGGCATTTCGTAAGTCATGGTCATCATAATTAAAGACATTAATATAGTATTCATAATGTTACAAGTTTTAATTGGCTTGTTATACTATAATAACAGAAGCCCTTTGCAAAATGTTCACAGCATCTTACTTTATTTGTAAATGTACTGTATGCGTTCCACTTCTTTTGGATGCTCACGGTCGGTCCGGCAGATCCATTGGCCCGTATTATCATATTCATAATAAGAATTGCTATCGATCTGGTTTCCGTATTTATCGTACAGGCAGGTCAGGCATCCCGATGTTTTCTGGTTATTGCCTAAAATCCGTTGGTAAACGATTTGTGTCAGATAACCGTATTTATCGTATTCATAAGCATCTTTTTGTGAAATAATCTGATCCGAAGAATTGGCAAAAAGCAGGTTTTGATGTTGGGATGAAATCAATCTGCCTTTATCATCATATTTGTTTGCGGTGTACGCCTGAAGTTCTCCATTCTTATTATACTCTTTGGTTTCGGTCAATAACCCCTGTTTATTATAGGAACTTATGATGACTCTTCCATCTGTATACTTGAGCGAATCACTCTCGATACTTCCGTCCGTACCGATACGGCGTGTCCGTCGGTAGAGATCCGTTTTGGTTTTCGGATTCGTTTGCACTTCAAAGATGCAGTGACCTTGCGGATCGTATAATCTGTTCGTTTGTATTTCATTGCTTGGCTGACCGTTCTTTACGGTAAGCGACAATGTAGAAATGAGCTGTCCCTTATCGTCATACGAATAAGTGGTCGAGGTATTTCCCGTACTGTCATTTTCCGCAGACTTAATCAATCGTCCTCCATTATAGTATTTCACAGAAGTAGGAGTGGATATGATTGTTTGCAGAATAAACGGTGTCCGTAGTGCATTGGCCTGGTCACGAAATTCCTTGTATCTGTGTGTGCAAAGAAAATCCTGCAGCATACTCAAAGATTCGGAATTAACAATGGCAGCTTTTAAAAGCTCAAAATCAGCTTTTTCACTAAGATATTCAAGGTCGTCCAGATGAGTACGTGCTATGGAAGTCAGGTAAGGTGATTGCTTATACTCGTCAATAATCTGCCGGATGGCTGTTGCGTTTCCTTTCTCCCGGAGGCTGTCGATTCCTTGAAACAGAAAATCATCGTATAACGCGCGAACTTCCGGAAGGAATGGACGCGTGTCTTTATCCGTGAAGAATTTCTGCATGTTGGCGTTATCAAAAAATGCCTTGAAATTCGCTGATGTCGGATTACTCTTTACAATCTGGTAAAGCCGTTTGTTTTCCGCAGTGTTGATTTGAGAGATAAATTTGCCGTTCGGATATTCCGTGATGTACGTTTGATAAATATTCAGCGTAGGTGTTTTCAGCATACCTTCCAGTAAAGCCATTTCACGGATGTCCCGTACCTTTTGCAAGATGGTAGAATCTCCCGGATAACCGCTTGACTGGATACTGTCCATCAACGTCTTGCTAAAAGGGATTTGATCTTTCGAAGCTTCCAGAATGGAGATAACAGCCAGTTCCGCTTTGTTTTGTACGTTGGAAAGTTGTATTTTCTCTTCTTCACAGATATTGGGAAAATAAGCTTTCGTTGCCCTTTCGTAGCATCCGAAATAGTTGGTGGCAGCCTGTTCGCTTTGCTCGTTCCACAATCCGTTGAGCACATCCAATAATGCCAGTTCCTCGGCATAATAGGTTTGTGTCTCGTCATCTATCTTATCACGGTTTTTCTGCCATTTGTCGGCGTCATTATCGTTCAGATACCTTAGCAGCTTTTCCAAGCGGCTCTGCTTTTGTGCCATTGCCTGTGGAATGCAGGCAACCAGAAACAAACTTAAAATAATTGATAAAAATATACTCCTTTTCATTGCTTTTTGGGGTTAGGTTAAAATAGTTAGTGATGAAAATTCATAAAAATACCTTCATTCTCGAATGAATATTATACTTTTGTATTGAGAACAAATTTGAACGCCAAGGGTTTGTTAAAAATCCTCATTGTTTTTATAATGCTGTTATGAATACCAATTATATAGATGAATTGAACGAGAGTCAGTGTGCTGCAGTGACTTATAATGACGGTCCTTCGCTGGTGATAGCCGGTGCAGGTTCGGGGAAGACGCGCGTATTGACTTATAAAATCGCTTACTTGCTGGAACAGGAGAACGGCTACAATCCGTGGAATATCCTTGCACTGACCTTTACGAATAAGGCGGCGCGCGAGATGAAAGAGCGTATTGCCCGTCAGGTAGGTATGGAACGGGCACGTTATTTGTGGATGGGGACTTTCCATTCCATCTTCTCACGGATTCTTCGTGCCGAAGCAACATTTATCGGGTTCACTTCCCAGTTCACCATCTATGATACGGCTGATAGTAAGAGTCTGCTCCGTTCCATCATCAAAGAGATGGGATTGGACGAGAAAACTTATAAACCGGGAGTAGTGCAGGCACGCATCTCCAATGCCAAAAACCATTTGGTCACTCCTACGGGATACGCTGCCAATAAAGAGGCTTACGAAGGAGATATGGCTGCCAAGATGCCTGCTATCCGTGATATCTATACTCGTTATTGGGACAGATGCCGTCAGGCGGGAGCGATGGATTTTGATGATTTATTGGTATATACCTATATTCTGTTTCGTGACTTTCCGGAAGTGCTGGCACGTTATCGCGATCAGTTCCGTTATGTATTGGTGGACGAGTATCAGGATACGAATTATGCGCAGCATAGCATTGTTCTACAACTGACTAAAGAAAATCAACGGGTCTGTGTAGTGGGAGACGATGCGCAAAGTATCTATTCTTTCCGTGGGGCGGATATTGACAATATTCTCTATTTTACAAAAATCTACCCCAATACGAAAGTTTTTAAACTGGAGCAGAATTATCGTTCCACACAAACCATTGTTTGTGCTGCCAATAGCTTGATTGAGAAGAATGAACGCCAGATACGGAAAGCCGTGTTTTCGGAGAAAGAAAAGGGGGAACCTATCGGCGTATTTCAGGCGTATAGCGATGTGGAAGAGGGAGATATTGTAGCTAATAAGATTGCAGAGCTACGACGGGAGTATCGCTACGGATATGCTGATTTTGCCATCCTGTATCGTACGAATGCACAAAGCCGTATTTTTGAAGAGGCTCTTCGGAAACGGAGTATACCTTATAAGATTTACGGAGGACTTTCGTTCTACCAGCGAAAAGAGATAAAAGATGTGATTGCTTATTTCCGTTTGGTAGTGAATCCGAATGATGAAGAAGCATTCAAGCGAATCATTAATTATCCGGCTCGTGGTATTGGAGATACGACAGTCGGGAAGATTATATCGGCGGCTACCGATCATGGCGTAAGTCTTTGGGCGGCACTCTGTGAACCATTGAGTTACGGACTGGATATAAATAAAGGAACGCATGCAAAACTGCAAGGCTTTCGTGAATTGATAGAAGGTTTCATTGTCGATCAGGCAGATAAGAACGCTTATGAAATAGGAACGAATATCATCCGTCAGTCCGGCATTATCAACGATGTTTGTCAGGACACATCCCCCGAGAATCTAAGCCGTAAGGAAAATATAGAAGAGTTGGTGAATGGAATGAATGACTTCTGCGCTTTGCGGCAGGAGGAGGGTAATCCGAATGTGTCTCTTACCGATTTCCTTTCGGAGATTGCATTGCTTACCGATCAGGATTCCGACAAGGCGGATGATGGGGAAAAGATAACGTTGATGACAGTTCATTCGGCTAAAGGATTGGAGTTTAAGAATGTATTTGTGGTCGGTCTGGAAGAAAACCTGTTTCCCAGTGGGATGGTAGGAGATTCTCCCCGGGCACTGGAAGAAGAACGTCGTTTGTTCTATGTAGCTATTACTCGTGCGGAGGAACATTGTTATCTGTCTTTTGCCAAAACCCGTTTCCGTTATGGAAAGATGGAATTTGGAAGCCCCAGTCGTTTCTTGCGTGATATCGATGTTCATTACTTGCAATTGCCGCATGAGGCAGGAGTGAGCCGTGCTGTCGATGAAGGTGCAGGACGTTTCCGTAGAGAGATTGAAGGAGGATTCACCCGTTCAGCTTCTCCGTCGCGTGCCCCTTTCGGAAGTACATCTTCCGAACAACGTGAACGTCCGAAAGCACAGATCATTGCTTCCAGCGTACCGAGGAATTTGAAGAAAGTTAGTACTGTTAGCCCAAGTAGCGGTGCACAGGCAACCTCTTCCACTTCGCCATCGGTAGCAGGAGTACAGGCCGGACAGATGATAGAGCACGAACGTTTCGGATTGGGTGAAGTGATTAAAGTAGAAGGAACGGGAGACAATGCGAAAGCAACTATTCATTTTAAAAATGCGGGAGACAAACAACTATTATTACGTTTCGCTCGTTTTAAAGTGGTAGAATAAATAATAACACTAAATAGAGAGACTCATGAAGAAACAACTAACAGTAATTTTGCTTTCCGCTTTGATTGTGAGTGGATGTGCGTCGGGGCGTATGGGAAATCCGGGAGCTATCATGGCAGGTGCTTCTATCGGAGGTAGTCTGGGAAGTTCGATAGGCGGACTTATCGGAGATAATAATCATGGCTGGAGGGGCGGTTACCGTGGTTCTGCTATTGGGAATATTGTGGGAACCATTGCCGGTGCGGCTATTGGAAACGCGTTGACGGCGCCGAGGCAAGAGCAAATAGAGGAAGATGCGTATATTCCTGAAGTACGGGAAGTGCGTGTGCAAAAGTATAAGAAACAGCCGCAAGTGCAACAGCCTATTTCTCAACTGAAGTTGCGCAAGATCCGTTTTATAGATGATAATCGCAGTCATGTGATTGATGCGGGAGAAAATAGCAAGATAATCTTTGAGATTATGAATGAAGGGAGAAATCCTGTTTATAATGTAGTTCCTGTGGTAGAAACGGTGGGGAAGGTGAAGCATCTCGGCATTTCTCCTTCCGTGATGGTGGAGGAAATTCTTCCGGGTGAAGGCATCCGTTATACCGCTTCCATTCATGCAGGTGAAAAATTGAAAGACGGTGAAGTGACATTCCGTGTCGCAGTGGCGGACGAGAATGGAATGATTTGTGATTCGCAGGAATTTACCTTGCCTACACAGCGCGGAAACTAGAGTTAAAAGCCCGAAATATTCGGTTTAAATATAGTGACGGTATTTGCCTTGGATAGTGACGCTATCCTAAGCATATACCGTCACTATATTGGTGGGATAGCGTCACTATTTTAATGGCTATTAATAAGGTAGTTCTTTAGATAAGTTTATGTGAATCGAACAATGCAATTGAATGATATTGTAGGGTTTTATAATAATATTAAGTGTCATGTAATCATTTTATTTCGTATCTTTGTTCATATTTCCAATAAAAGCATTAGAGTGGTATGAAAGAGACATTTAGAAGATATCCTATCGGAATACAGAATTTTGAGGATTTACGTAATAATGATTGTGTGTATATTGATAAAACTGCATTAATTTATCATTTGACTCATACAAATAAGATTTATTTCCTTAGTCGTCCGCGTCGCTTTGGAAAAAGTCTTCTAGTCTCTACTCTTGAAGCTTATTTTTCCGGAAAGAAAGAGTTGTTCGAAGGATTGGCTATGGAACAGTTAGAGAAAGAATGGACTGTTTATCCTGTGTTGCATATTGATTTTAGTAGAACGAAATACACCACAATCGAAGATTTGCAAGAGCAATTGAATCTTTATCTAAGCGAATGGGAGAGGACTTATGGGAAAAATGAAGAAGAAACGAGCTATGCAGCCCGTTTAACCGGTTTGCTTCAACGAATCTACCAACAGACAGGAAAGCAGGCTGTTGTATTGATTGACGAATATGATGCACCTTTATTGGATAGTAATAGCGACTCTGCTTTACAAGGACAATTGCGAACTGAAATGCGGAAGTTTTTCAGTCCTCTTAAAGCGCAAGGGCAATATCTTCGTTTCTTGTTTCTGACAGGAATCAGCAAGTTCAGTCAGATGAGTATATTTAGTGAGCTGAATAACTTGCAGAATATCAGTATGAGCGATGATTATAGTGCTATTTGTGGTATTACAGAGCAAGAGTTGCTAAGTCAGATGCAACCGGATATTGAGAGGATAGCTCAAGCGAATAATGAAACCTATGAAGAAGCTTGTCGGCATTTGAAACGGCAGTATGACGGTTATCATTTCAGCAAGATTTGTGAAGATATTTACAATCCGTTCAGCCTTTTCAATGCATTTTCGCAAAGAGATTATAAGAGCTTTTGGTTTTCTACCGGCACGCCTACTTTCTTGATTGAAATGTTACAGCGAATGGACTTCAGTCTTACTCTATTGGAAAAGATGGAAGTGAAAGACGAAGATTTTGATAAAGCGACAGAGGTTATTACCGATCCGATTCCTGTACTTTATCAGAGTGGCTATTTGACTATTAAAGGATATGAACCTCTCTTTCGTACATATACATTAGGTTATCCCAACGAAGAAGTTAAGATAGGCTTTATTGAGACTCTGATCCCTTCCTATCTCAATCAACCGACACGTGAAAGTAATTTTTATGTAGTCTCTTTTGTAAGAGACCTGATGAAAGGTGATATTGAGCAGTGCCTTCTTCGTACTCGTTCTTTCTTTTCTTCTATACCTTATGATTTGGAGAATAATCAGGAAAAGCACTATCAGACTATTTTCTATTTGTTATTCCGTTTGATGGGGCAATATGTGGATGTAGAGGTTAAGAATGCTATTGGTAGGGCTGATGTGGTAATCAAGATGCCTGATGCGATTTATGTGTTTGAATTTAAGGTAGACGGAACTCCCGAAGAAGCGTTGGCACAAATTAATAGTAAACAGTATGCCATTCCTTATGAGGTAGAGCATCGCAAGGTTGTTAAAGTTGGAGTGAATTTCGATAGTACAACGCGGACTTTGGGACAGTGGAAGATAGAATATTCTTAGTAGAAAGAAATTGAAGCATATATACTTGAAATCAAACATTTTCTGCTTACCTTTGTTAGCTTGAAACAAGATAACAAGAAAGGAGACGAACTTATGTCAAGTAATTATATTCGTTTCGATTGGGCTATGAAACGTTTATTGCGTAATAAAGCCAATTTTGCAGTTCTTGAGGGCTTTCTAACTACTCTTTTGAATGAAAAGATAATCATTCGGAAGCTTTTAGAGAGTGAAAGCAATCAAGAAGATGAGTTTGATAAGTATAATCGTGTAGATATGCTTGCTGAAAACTCGAAAGGTGAACTTATTCTGATTGAAGTTCAGAATAATAATGAGTATGCTTATTTTCAACGTATGCTGTTTGGTACTTCAAAATTAGTAACCGAGTATATTAATCGTGGAGAAGGTTATGATAAGGTACGTAAAGTATATAGTGTCAATATTGTCTATTTTTCTTTAGGTAGTGGCAAAGATACCGTATATCACGGTAAAACGGAATTCCGGGGAATTCATCAGGGAGATATGCTTGAACTGACTCCTTTTCAAAAACAAACTTTTAAAGTGGATACAGTAAGTCAACTTTATCCTGAATATTATATTTTGAAGGTCAATGATTTTAATCAGGTAGCTAAAAGTCCGTTGGAAGAATGGATCTATTATCTGAATACAGGTGATATTCCTGATAGTGCGACTGCTCCAGGTTTAACAGAAGCCCGTGAACGATTAAAACTTGACAAGATGACTAAAGCAGAGCTTGATGCTTACTATCGCCATTTGGATAATATTGTCATATTAAAAGATAATATATTTACGGAACGTGCAGAAGGACGTGCAGAAGGACATGCTGAAGGTCGTGTAGAGGGTCATGCTGAAGGACGTGTGGAAGGTATTAATGAAGGCCGTCTGGAAGAGAAAAGGGAAGCAGCAAGCAATATGAAGACTCTGAATATTCCTCTTGATGTTATTTCGCAAGTCACAGGCTTGTCCATAGAAGAAATAAAGGCGTTGTAATAAACGCCTCTATATAATTGTTAGTATCCTATATCATCTTAGACATGATATAGGATTTTTTTATATATGGAAGTCTTGAAATGAGAACATACATAAAAATTGGATATCTTATGCGTTTCTCCTGCTTGAATTTAAAACAGAGTCTTGTATGCGAATAAATATGTGAGTAATTAGGGATTGTGGAAATCCGTGGTGCTTTGTTTTTAGGTTATTTGGATACTTATTGTTTGCTGTAAAGAGGCTATTTGCGGATATTCGTTTGATTATTTGATAAGTACTTTCTTTTTGCTATATTTGATTTGGATGGAATATAGTGTGAAATAGCTGAAAATATACCGATAAATTTGGGTCTCACCGATGAATGTATTGTTCCTCGGTGAGGAAGGGAGCGACGCACACCGGGCAACGAGTCGTTCCTCGGTGAGGAACAAAGCTTAGTTAGCGGTAAATAATTCGTTTTTTATCCCTTATTTATGTAATATTTAGTCTGAAAACGGTATATTCTTGCATTGATTTATGCATTTATTTCTCTCTTTGCTTTTATTTTGATTTAATATTTATAGAGTAAATCTTAAAAATAGACTAATTTCTTTGGTTGGAAAGATTATTTTTGATATAACCAAAAACTCAAAATAGTTTTTATATTGTCTGTCAATTATTGCAAATAATGCTACCTTTGTGCTATTCAAACAGATAAAATAAGTCACGCTATGAAATTACTAACGAAACTAAGCGGTACAATTACATTTAAAGATAAACAAAAGATGCGCCTTTTGCTAATAATATTTTTTCTGGAGATAGTATTATTTTTCATTCTAGGACAATTATATTGTGAGGCTAGAAAAAAAATGTTCAGTGAAAGAGTGGAAAGTGTTTTTAAAGCAGTTTTTTTGCAACATTTACAAGAAGATGCTTTTGATGGTTATTTTTACACTAGTGGGAGGAAACAGCGATTGGAGGAGTATCCTGATACGGTTTATATAACAGATGAAAGTGGAAAACGTGGATACTGCTTGGATAAAGAAAAAAGTTCTAAAAATGTAACATCTGATCCACGATTAAGTTTTTTACATACTGCTTATTTATCTAAACATCCTTTAGTAGTGGACTCTTTATATGAAAAATGGCAACTGCATTTGAAGCAGCAAAGTTTGTCTGGCACTTTTGCATTGCAGCTTTTGGTATCCGATAAAGATGAAAATATTACAGAAAGTGTATACCCTGACTCTTTTTTACATGAAAATTGTATACCAGAATTCGATATTACGGCAGGTTATCGTTGCGAGGTTGAAGTAAAAGGCTTTTTCTACTTTTCATTTTTTACTCTTGTGGGTGTAAGAGGCTTTGTTTATGGCTTTATTTATTGGCTGTGTGCAGTTATTATTAATATAGTGATATTTTTTAGAAAGAGATGGCAAAAGAACATTGTTGCTCCTACCTCTGTTCATATCTATTATATGGACCAAGGTATTATGTTTGATGCAGATTTGAGAAAGCTTATATTTGGTAAAGAGGAAATTCAGATATTACCACAAACAGCTATTTTATTAAAACATTTTTTAGAAGCTCCAGATTACATATTGAAAGACGAAGAAATCAAGAAAATATTTTGGTCGGATAAATCAAATAATGATCCGAGACTTCATAATGCAATAAGTCGTTTGCGAAGAGTTTTTGAGAATGTTCCATCTATTGAGATTCAAAGATATGAAAATATTGGATATCAATTGCAAATTAGAAGGAACAAATAAGAAACTATAATTTCCGATGAAATGGGATTTTTTTGAATGAGAGCCTTATCTCTATGATAGTATATATAGTAGATAGATTCGGTTAGATAGAAATGGATAGATTAATCTATTGGTGGTTGTAATCCAATTGCCTACTTTCGTTTCCATTAATTAATCGATAAAACTATAGTATATATGAAGAAACTATTATTCTTTTCTATTTTGATGATGGCGGTTCTTTCTGTAAATTACTCATTAAAAGAACCTCGAGTAAATACATTATTATTAGATAATATTGAAGCTTTGGCGGCTGACGAGCAAGATGTGCCTACTAATTGTTGGGGCAGTGGCTCTGTGGATTGTCCGGTTACAAAAGTTAAAGTAGAATATGTTGCTACCGGATATAGTCTTGAAAAATAATGTAAGTCTCCTGTTTCTTTCTTTTTTCTTGTTTATCTCTTGTGACCATAAGCATAAAGAATATGCAAAGGGTGTATTATTCTATTCGGGATTTCCGCACGAGAGAGAATTAATAGGAGAAGTGATTGAGCTTGATACAGCCTTGCTTCGTTATCCGTTTAGGATACGAATCGAAGGAGATAGAGCCATTGTGATGGATTTACATGGTCTTGATCATTATGGACACTTATTCCAATATCCTGGTTTCCAGTATTTATCTTCTTTTGGGAAGCGTGGTGATTCACCTACAGAAATGTTATCAATGGAGAACTTTCGTTTACAGAATCATGTAGTCTGGACATTGGATGCCAATAAAAGTGAATTAACTAGGTTAGACTTTTCTTCATCCGGTGATTCACTGCTTCGTGACGAAGCGGTAACATTGGATGAAGATATACTTCGACCACTTGATTTTGCTATATATAATGATTCAATGTTTATTATTCCTGATTATTCCGGTGAAAATCGTTTATGTCGAGTTAACTGTAATGGTAAGCTTATAGATAAGATAGGAATTATTCCGACTATTGATGAAAAAGCATTGGAAAATGCTCGTCCGGCGTTAGCCCAAGCATGGAGGAGCTTCCTTGACTACAATCCTAACAATGGAATACTGGCGGTAGTCACCCAGTTGGGAGAAGTCCTTGAGGTCTATAATTTGAAAGATAGTACTCATGTTGTTCGTATAGGTGAGTATGGCGAACCTGAATTTAAAATATCAGATGGATATGGTATACCAACGGGTATTATGGGATTTAGTGATGTACAAGTAACAGATAGTGCCATTTATACTGTATTTCATGGAACGTCTTTTAAGGAGATCGCAAGACAAAGCGGAAGGCTTCCTGATGGAGGAAAATATATTTATGTATTTAGTTTGAAAGGAGAACCGTTATGTAAATATGTGCTCGACCATTATATATATGGTATTTGGGTGGATGAAGCTACGAAAACGATAATAGCGACAGATGTAAATAATGATGAGCCAATACTTAAGTTTAACTTTGGCTGAATGAGATAATTAACTTGATTAAAAGGAGCAGGATGATGAGTTTGTTTATCTTGCAGGATTTGCTTACATATCACCTGCTCCTAAATCTTTAAAAAAGATTCGGATGCAAACATAAGAATAAAAATTAATGTAGCAAACTATTGCTATTCTGTTGAAATGATAGATGCAGAAGAGAAAAATAAAATGTAATTTAAAGATTATTGAAGAATGAAAAAGAAAGTATTAGGTGTGATAGCAGTTGTTGCTGTCGCTGCTATTGCGGGATATAATGTATATACTTCGCAGAATGATGTGAAGTTGTCTGACTTGGTGTTGAGCAATGTGGAAGCTTTAGCTAATGCAAAAGAAGGTGGAAATGAATGCATAGGTTGTGTTTATACAAGATTGCAAATTTGTCGAACGTTAGGAGATTGGGGTGCATGCCTTGGTGAATATCGTCCATATATTTAAATATTATGAAAGCTAAAAGTTTATATGTTGTAGTAGGTATAATTTGTTTGTTTATATCTACATTTAGTATATATAATTGGAATACTAAAAGCTCTTCTGCCTTGTTACTTTGTAATGTTGATGCGTTAGCTAATAATGCGGAAGTGGATTTTGACTTTTGTGTAGTTACATCAGGTATTTGTGTGATATATAGTGATGGGCTAGCTATAAGGGGCTATAAACTATACCAATAAATTCTAATGAAGGTGATGAAAGTGCATGGAAAATATGCTTGTTAACATTTACTTAGAGTTTGAAACTATACTTTCATCAGTATAATTCTGTATATTATTGCTATAACTGTTGGTTTTTAATATCCTCTTGGGATTGGGGCTGAATAAAAAAGGTCGAAAACTTGATTTTTACCCCCTCTACAGGTATCTGGAGAAGGGGTAATTGTGAAAAAATCTTTTTAGTCAGCCCCAATTGAAGTGTATTGACAACTTCTAGATTTGTTATGCATAAATAAAGCCGATTAAAATATAGCTTTATAAAAATATTCTATAAACTATTATGAATTTAGTATATTATGAAATTGAAATATGTTTTTGTGTTGATTTTCTTTTGTGCATGTAAAAATGTTAAAACAGACTGTCAAATAGACGATTTGTTTACGAATAGGATATTCTTGGAATATGAAAAGATACCATCAAACGGTTATATTTGGGGAACTCCAATGGATATGATATATTGTGATTCAGCAATTATTGTTTTCGATGAGAAGTCTGAAGATGGTTTATTTCATTTGGTCGATTTGAATGATCTAGATTCAATATATGATTTCGGAAAGAAAGGGCAAGGTGTTAATGAATTCTTAATGCCTTTTGATATACAGTTATTTGGTAAGAGCTCCATAAGTGTTTATGATTTATATAAAAAGACTTTGAATGTTATGAACATATCAGATGTGAAAAATCGAATTTCGAACTTTTCAGTTTTAACTAAAGATACTATTCCTGGGACTATTAAAGTGTTTCCTACAGCATTTAATACTTTTGTATCTTTGGGATTTTACGAAGACTGTATGTTCAGACTTTGGGGTACTGGACTAATAGAAGAAGAGCATTTTATGGAATATCCATATAAAGATGGAGATGAGAAACAAATAGCAAACAGGTTGCGTGGTATGGCTTATCAAGGTATTATCCGTTTAAATCCATTTATGGATAAATTTGTTTATGCAGTAAATACTTCTGAAATTATTCATTTTTATAAAATAAATAATACTGATATTTCTTTAATAAAGAAATATGAAATGAACTACCCTATTTATAAAACTCAAGTTGAAGGGGACATGCGAGCTGCCCCAATTTCATCTTCCAATAATAGTACATTTATAAGTTTGTGTATTTCTCCTAAATATGTATATGGACTTTATTCAGGCAAAAATTTTAAAGAAAATGGTTTAGAAACACTTGCAGGAACAATAATTTATGTTTTTGATTGGAATGGAGAAGCCATAAAAAAGTATGAACTGAATGTGCCAGTTACACTGATTAGTGTGGATAATAAAGATGAGATGTTGTATGCTTTCTCTAATATGCCTGATCCTGAATTAATAAGATTTAAAATAAAATAGATAAACATATGTATAGAATGATTGTTATCCCTCTGATTTCTTTTGTTATATGTTTTTCTTTGTTTTCATGTTATGAGCATGATGAAAAAAAAATAAAGAGGTTAGTTGAAGAATGGACTTATAAGGAAATAGATTTTCCTAGTGTTCCTATTTTTACGAAATTTGCTAGAGATACAATTATGGGGTATTATGAAAGAGATTGTGACTACAAAATATTAACATATGTCGATTCAATCGGTTGTATGCGGTGTCACTTAAGTTTTAGTGCATGGAAACCTTTTATTGAATTGCTAAAAGATACTTGTCCTTCATGTAATATTCTTTTTTTTATTCATCCTATGAGCAGGAAAAATATTGAGTATTTACTAACGAAAGAAGGCTTTGATTATCCTGTATGTATTGATGAGCATGATAGTATCAATAAGTTGAATCATTTTCCTATAGAAACGATCTTTCAAACATTTTTGTTGGATAAGAATAATAGGGTAGTTGCTATTGGCAATCCTATTCATAATCCTAAGATAAAAGAACTTTATTTGAATATTATTACAGGGAAAAAATCTCTGTTGAAGGAGATTGATAGTAGAACTCTAACAACAGTTGTTTTATCTACATATCAGTTCAATATAGGAACTTTTAATTGGGGAAAAAAGCAATTTGTAGAGTTTTCATTTACTAATTCAGGTGATAATCCGTTTGTTGTAGAAGAAATTTATACTCCATGTGGGTGTACTACAGTGGAATATTCTAAAGAACCTGTTCAACCAGGTGGAAATTTGAAAGTGAAGGTGGAATATCAAGCTGAACATTCTGGGCATTTCGATAAAACGATAACCGTGTATTGTAATGCAGAAGGCTCTCCGTTCCATTTGAAAATTAGTGGAAATGCAAAATGAATAATTAAGAAAAGGTTTGATGAAGTATTTGGGATATATTCAATTTATAGTCTTGGTGCTGTTTATTTGGCTAGGATGGCAAATAATAGATAGGATTACATTCAGAGAAGAAATGATAACTCCTCTCGGAGCTGCTTTGCAATCTGCTAAAAACAACAGGAAAGAATTGGAAAAAGTACTCCGTCATTATCAAAAGAATCCTGCTGATAGCCTAAAATACAAAGCTGCTTGTTTTCTAATTGAAAATATGCCTTTTTACTCTTATTCAACAAGCAAGCAGTTAGAAAACTATAAATCTTATTATGCATGGCTGAAAAAGAGTAGAGGACAGACAGCGAAACAGGTTGCGGATTCAGTCAAGAAAGTATATGGTCCGTTAGGAGAACCTGAAAAGAAACATGATATAAGAGAAGTGGATTCCGCATATTTATGTAACAATATTGAATGGGCATTTAAAGTTTGGCGAGAACAACCATGGGGCAAAAATGTTTCTTTTGAAACTTTTTGTGAGTATATATTGCCATATCGCATTGAGGATGAAACACTCGAATATTGGCGTGAAATGTATTATGAAAAATATAATTCATTGCTGGATTCATTAAGGATGTCTGATGTTTTGGATAAAGAAGACCCTATTGTTGCTGCAAAATATTTGAGAGACAGATTATTGGATAAAGAACATTATTTTACTTCTACATCCCCTGCGCTTATGGGACATATTGGTCCCAGATATGTACAATATATATCTGGAAGTTGCAGAGAGGCAACGGATTTTGGTATCTATTTGTTCCGATCCTTAGGGATACCCTGTGGTGTTGACTTTGTACCTATGCGTAGTGGCGTGAATGCCGGACATTTTTGGCTAGTTGCATGGGATAAGAATCAAGAAGCTTTTGCTGCTGATTTTCCAAAAGCCTTTGAACGACAATGTGAAAATATGTGGTATAAAGAGGAGAATACGGCCAAGGTATATAGGAATACTTTTTGCGTCAATAGAAAAATGTATGAAGAAATGAGAAAGTATGAAGAAGAACTATACCCATTTTGGCGTTTACCAAAGTTTGTAGATGTAACTCGTGAATATGCTTATTATTATAAAAAAGAATTAAAAATACCTCCATCAAAAATATATAGAGAAAAATGTAACGGGAAGATTGCTTATTTGTGTGCAAGTAAACGGGATAAATGGGTTCCGGTTGCTTGGACGGAATATGACGTCAACAACATGACATTCAGGAATATAAAAAAAGGAATGATTATGCGGATAGCAACTTATGAGGAAGGAGTGCTCCATCTTGTAACGGATCCTTTTTATGTAGATCCGCATACCAATGAACTTCATTTTTATTCAAAACATGAAGAAATTCAAGATGTAGTATTGTATTCTAAGTACAATATTTTTAAAGGAGAAATTCATCTTAGAAGAAGAATGTTGGGAGGGGTGTTCGAAGGGAGTAATCAGCCTGATTTTTCAGAGAAGGATACTTTGTTTATGGTGCAAAAGGTGCCCGGTCGTTTGAAAACGGTTGTACGGAGTTGGTCAGATAAGAAGTATCGTTATTTTAGATATTTTGGAGCCAAGAATACGTATTGTAATGTGGCTGAAGTTGAATTTTATGAATGTAATGACACTTCTGCTTTGAAGGGAAGCATTATAGGAACTCCTTTGGAGGATACCGATAAAGGATTGAATTATTACAATGTTTTTGATGGCAAAACTAAGACTTCTTTCAACTATTCCAGACCGTCCGGTGGTTGGAGCGGGTTAGATATGGGAAGGAAAGTACGGGTAGATAGAATAGTTTATACACCACGTAATAGAGATAACTATATTCGCCCTGGGGATACATTCGAGTTATTATATTGTGATAAGGAGTGGAAATCAATGGGAAAGAAACAAGCTCTTTCTGATTCATTGGTTTATTCGGGTGTTCCTAAAAATACACTTTTATTATTGCGAAATCATACTCGCGGGGTGGAAGAAAGAATTTTTGTTTATGAAAACGGGAGGCAGATATGCAAATAAATAACAAAATCGGGTGGGGGATAAGAATAATATTTTTATGGATGATCTTTTCTTTACATGCATGTTGCAATGATAAAGAGGAGAATGAAGTTATTCCTATATGTATTGCGTCCAATCATTCATTAATGGCATTGGTACCGGATTTTTCTATCCAAACTGTTGGAAATACATTGCATACAAAATATCCGAAGTTATCAAGAAATAAGGAGTTTCCGATGATCGGAATTTTAAAAGTAGATGGTAAATCTTATCGTTTTATGGGAGGTGATTCGTTGCGTCCTTTTCCACTAGTACCTCTTTCTACAATTAATTGTGGGTGGCCTGCTAGATACTCTTATTTGCATCCAAAGGATGATTGGATGCGGAAAGAATATGATGATAAGGAGTGGTATAACGGGTTAGGAGCTTGGGGAGCAGAGAATCGTCCTTATCCTATTCACTCAACATGGACCGTAGCCGATATTTATATTCGCAGACATTTTAACATAAATGATAAAAAGAAATTGGAAGGATATAAATTATATGTTTGTTCTAAATGTGATGACCATGCAGAAATCTATTGTAATGGAGAACCTATTTATCAGGTAGATTATTTTAGCAATAGAATTGAATGTAAACAACTCTCCGATGAAGTAGTTGCAAAGTTACATAATGGCGATAATGTGATAGCCGCACATGGGTGGAATACGAAAGAAAATGCTCTGTTGGATTTTGGATTGTACATGGAAAATAAAACCTATAACGATGTGGATATGGCAATATTGAAACAAATGAATGTACAAGCGACGCAAACTCATTACATTTATCAATGTGGAGATGTTGAGTTATACCTTGATTTTGTTTCTCCTTCTTTGTTACTAGAACAATGTTTAATGGGATGTCCGGTAGGTTTTATTTCTTATCAAATTCATTCTGGCAAATCAGAAATTCATGATGTAGAAATTTTATTTGATATAGATACAGAATGGATGTTTGGGAAAAATAGAGTAGAAAGCCTGTCTGAACAGGATTGGTGTATTGTCAAGTCTGATAGCTTGTATATGGGGATAGCTGCTGAAGAAACGGCTTATTCATATAATGAAGGGCATGTGCTGCTTTCGCAGAAACTGGGGAAAAACAAGAAAGATCAGGGTGTATTACTTTTTGGCTTTAATGAAGGGAAGGGTTTGCAATATGAGGGGGAAATTCTACATCCTTATTGGAATAAGGATGGAAAAAGAGAATTGAAGGATGCTTTGTTGTTTATCGGTGACAATTATAAGAAATTAATGAGGGAATGTGACAGGTTGGATGGGCAGTTGAACAGGCGAGCTTTTCAAACGAGAATCCCATCGTTTGCACGCCAGATGATTTTAGATTATCGAAAATTTATATCGGAGCATCGTTTTGTAATGTCTCAAAGTGGTGATTTGTTTTGTTTTGGAGATACTTTGGCCAATGTGAGAGAATCTTATAGTAACTTTCCGATTTTATTGTCTCTTAATCGTATGGATTGGATGAAAGGCCTTTTGGAACCGGTTTTTGAATATTGCGAGAATGATTATTGGAGGAAAAGTTATCCTCCTTATGATATAGGAATCTACCCAATTGCTAATCGTCAGGTGAAAGTTGATGATTATGCAGTGGAGATGGCTGCTGACATGTTAATAATGATAACTGCTATTGTAGAAGCAGAACAGGATTTCGGTTATGCTGATGCGCATTGGAATCTGTTGTGTTTATGGGCGGATTATTTGCGGGAGAAGATGAAGAAAGAAGTTTATCCCTGTGGAGGGTTGTTGAATGAGGATGATGAACGTGTGAAATGCGTGTTGGGGCTTATGGCTTATCGTAAACTAATTCAGCTGAAAGAAAGCGTATGAAGATTTCACTATTCATCGGATGCCCGGATGGGGAAATTTTAAGAGAAATGATATACTGGTTTTTAATTTTCCTTATCAGAAAAATCGTTGGGATAGAATTATGAAGAAAATCAAATGAAAAATGAAACATAAATTGATAAAAACCGATATAGCCTTCACCCTTCACAACTCCTTATTCATGAGGGATAGCGGGTGAAGGGCCACCTTTCACCCATCCTTTACGGATAAGTGTTGTTTTGTAAAATCTAAAGTTGTGCTTTAGGAGTTGCAAAGCATAGCTTTAACCTGCTTAAAGCGGTGCTTTACAAAAGTCTAAAAGTTTGTTTCAATCATCTAGCGTCTTTTTCACAAACATCCCGATGTTTGTTTCAAACCTTAGGAAGAAAAAACAAGATGCTATGAGCATAATTGAATTAGCTATAATGAAAATCGGATTAGCTATAAGAAGAAACTGGTGAAGAGGTGGTGAAGGAATCCCCTTCACCACCTATCCCCGATGAATAGGGAGAAGTGAAGGGTGCAGCTATAATCACTATAGATAGGATTTAAGCATGAAAAAAGTTGAAATTGATACGAATGACAAAAAAGAATATGGTAGATGTGATAACTCTTACAGGAGTTGAAGCCATCTTGAGCGTAGTATTTTTATTTCGATGATGGCTCTGTTTGGAACATATTATTGGAAAAATAATCAATATGGTGCTTGTAAGGAATGGTATCGTAATAAGATGTTATATAATATAGGTGCATATCAATATAAGAGAAAAATTAAAAGATTAAATAAGATAGATCGGAATAATAATTGTATGTAATAGAAAAGAATAACATTCTGTTTTTAGGAAAAATACTACTTGGAAAAGAGAAGGAACAAATAAAAACTATAATTTCCGATGAAATAGGCATTTTTTGAATGAAAGCCTTATCTCTATGATAGTGTATATAGCGGATAGATTCGGTTAGATAGAAATGGATAGATTAATTTATTGGCAGTTGCAATCCAATTGCTTACTTTCGTTTTCATTAATTAATCGATAAAACTATAGTATATATGAAGAAACTATTATTCTTTTCTATTTTGATGATGGCGGTTCTTTCTGTAAATTACTCATTAAAAGAACCTCGAGTAAATACATTATTATTAGATAATATTGAAGCTTTGGCGGCTGACGAGCAAGATGTGCCTACTAATTGTTGGGGCAGTGGCTCTGTGGATTGTCCGGTTACAAAAGTTAAAGTAGAATATGTTGCTACCGGATATAGTCTTGAAAAATAATGTAAGTCTCCTGTTTCTTTCTTTTTTCTTGTTTATCTCTTGTGACCATAAGCATAAAGAATATGCAAAGGGTGTATTATTCTATTCGGGATTTCCGCACGAGAGAGAATTAATAGGAGAAGTGATTGAGCTTGATACAGCCTTGCTTCGTTATCCGTTTAGGATACGAATCGAAGGAGATAGAGCCATTGTGATGGATTTACATGGTCTTGATCATTATGGACACTTATTCCAATATCCTGGTTTCCAGTATTTATCTTCTTTTGGGAAGCGTGGTGATTCACCTACAGAAATGTTATCAATGGAGAACTTTCGTTTACAGAATCATGTAGTCTGGACATTGGATGCCAATAAAAGTGAATTAACTAGGTTAGACTTTTCTTCATCCGGTGATTCACTGCTTCGTGACGAAGCGGTAACATTGGATGAAGATATACTTCGACCACTTGATTTTGCTATATATAATGATTCAATGTTTATTATTCCTGACTATTCCGGTGAAAATCGTTTATGTCGAGTTAACCGTAATGGGAGGCTTATAGATAAGATAGGGATTATTCCGACTATTGATGAAAAAGCATTGGAAAATGCTCGTCCGGCATTGGCTCAAGCATGGAGGAGCTTCCTTGACTACAATCCTAACAATGGAATATTGGCGGCAGTAACCCAATTGGGAGAAGTCGTTGAAGTTTATAATTTGAAAGATAGTACTCATATTATTCGTATCGGTGAGCATGGTGAACCTGAATTCAAAGTATCAGATGGATATGGTATGCCAACAGGTATTATGGGTTTTAGTGATGTACAAGTAACAGATAGTGCCATTTATACTGTATTTCATGGAACGTCTTTTAAGGAGATCGCAAGACAAAGCGGAAGGCTTCCTGATGGAGGAAAATATATTTATGTATTTAGTTTGGAAGGAGAACCGTTATGCAAATATGTGCTCGACCATTATATATATGGTATTTGGGTGGATGAAGATACTAAAACGATAATAGCGACAGATGTTAATGATGATCAGCCGATTGTAATGTTTAGTATTAAATAGGTAAGGTAGCAATTTTGCTGCAATATTATTATAAATGAGAAATTATGTTAGTTATAACTATTTTGTATTATGGTTAAGGGTGTAGTTCTAATATTGGGAGTAGTTTGTTTTACATTTTGTGGATGTAAAAATGATCAACTATCAACGGAAATTGAAAAGATAGTAAAAGAATGGACAGGAAAGAAAATTATATTTCCTCAAGATGTTTTTTGTAAATCGATTGATAGGGATACTTTGTGTATTTCTCCCAATTCTACGCCTTATAAAATACTAGTATACACAGATTCAATAGGATGCACTAGTTGTAAATTACATTTGTATAAATGGAATGCTATTATTAAGGAAGTTAATGACGAAATGGCAGGTTTTGTTAATTTTCAATTTTATTTTCATCCTAAAAATATCGAAGAAATATTCTTTTTATTTAGAAAGGACTCATTTAAATATCCTTGCTATATGGATATATGTAATCAACTTGATAAACTCAATACATTTCCCAAAGACAGTAGATATCAGACTTTTTTGTTGGATAAATATAATAAGGTCGTTTGCATTGGTAATCCTACAGAGAATCCTCAAATATGGAGTTTGTATAAGCAAATAATAAATGAAAATAAAAGAGTAGAAAAAACAGACTTATATGATAAGTCTTTGATAACATCATTGACAGTTGATACAACTATTTTGGAACTTAAAAATCTGGAAATAAATAAGACTACTACTGCAAAGTTTAGTCTTAAAAATATTGGACCTAACCCTTTGGTGGTGAATAATGTAACTACTACATGTGGTTGTACAGTACCTAACTGGTCAAAACAACCGGTTTTACCTAATAAAACAACCGATATTGTAGTGCAAGTTACTCCTAATAAAGAAGGATATTTTAAGAAAAATGTTACAATATATTGTAATATAGAAAGAAGATATGTTAAACTTGTAATACAAGGTAAGGTAAATAATCAAAGTAAATAAAAGCTATATATTAAGTAAGGAGGTGTTATTTATGTGAAAAACAAAGAAATGAATAATGATTTTTATATTAGGTTTTAATCTTAAAAAAAATAGATAATGAAGAAATTTTTGTTTAGTGGAATATGTGTTTTAGCCATAGTAACTGTGGCGGTATTGAATATCAAAATAGATTTAGGTTCTCAATCTTCAACGTTATCATTGTTTAGCTTGGCTAATATAGATGCACTAGCTGGAGGTGAAACTGATGTGTCAGGTAGTAGAACTCCTGACTATAGTTGGACTAGTGATGAAGAAACTCATTGGGAGGATGGGTGTCTTGTTACAACCTATAATAGCCATATCGGTTGTCTTAGTATTAATAGTGACAGATGTTATTCGGGTGTTACTACGATGAGGAATAGAGATTGTCCAAATTAACTAGGTTTTAAACATCAGATATCTATTACTAGGTATCTGATGTTTAATTAATATGTGGCGATTGGTCGTCTTGTTACTTTCTAATAATACGTTCTTTTTAATAAAAGAAACATAATTATAGCTCGTTTATGAAAAAAAAAATTGTATATATTTTTTTTATTATTGTTGGTTTCATGCAATAATCCTCGTAATAATTCTTTAAAAGAAATAGAAGATAGGAATCTTACTTTGTTGGAATATGACTATTGTAGTAAGAAGAATCATTTGCATGAATTTGATTCTGTAACTTTTGTTCCATTAGAAACAAATGAGAGATCATTAATATCTAGTATAACTAAGATATTGTATAAGAATGAGACATATTATATTTTTGATAAAGTCCAAGCTATGATCTTTTTATTTGACGATAATGGTTCATATATTACTAAAATTCATAATATAGGGAGTGGACCAGGAGAATATGCTGATATATCAGACTTTGATATAGATGCAGATTTAAATATATACATATCATCTATTGTAGGACGAAAAATAATAAAATATAAATATCCTGATTACAAGCTGTTTACAGAATATAAAACTAATGCAACTGTAATGGAAATAGCTGTTGATGAAAAAACGGGAAAGATATGGGGAACCAATATATTTCAGACTGAAGACGGTATTTGTTTAGGATTTTATTCGAATGAGAAATTTGTTCCGGTAATAGCATCTAGAGGTATTGCAGATAATGCTAATACTCCATTTAAAGCCCAAAGTTTTTATAAATCAGGGAATCATTTATTTTTTAATCCTAGATATTCTCCATATATTTATATGATAGATAATGATGAAGTAAGCAAATATATGAAAATAATATCGGATGATTTTGTAGATAATTCAGATCTTGAATTAGAAAAGGACTTTAAAAAGGAAAGAGGGGTAAGAGAACAATATTCTACTAATGAGTGCCTAATTTCAGGTGTTAATTCATTCTATCAATGTAAGGGACATTTTCTGGCCGAAATATGGAGAAACCATGGAGCACCTTTACTTTTGGAATATGAAGCAAAAGAGAAAGAAGGTTATTTATTTTGCCCTCTTTTGGACCCTCAAATAAAAGCATTTACGAAGATTGCAGCAGTTTCTTCTGATTTTTATATAAGTTATATTAATGCTCAGTCTTTTTTGAATAATTATGAGGAGACTGTTACTCGTAAATATAATTTGGTTGATGATAGTAATCCGGTATTAATGAATATATATGTGAAATAAAAAAATACATTTTTTAGCGTTGTTTTGACCTATGATAAATGAGAAAGGTCAGTAGAGAACATGAACAGGAAATACTAAGTAAATGAGGATTAATTTATGCTTAAGAAGCTTTGTATATATATTCCATCTATCCTTGTTTTGTTATTTGTGTTAGAATGGCAATATGCAAGAAAGTATTTATTCTACGAAAAAAAAACTATGCTCCCTTTAGAAGTTGCTTTACAGGCGGCAGGTGGAAATAAAAAAGAACTTCAAAAAGTACTTCACTATTATAAGAAGAATCCTATTGATAGTCTAAAATATAAAGCAGCTTGTTTTTTAATAGAGAATATGCCTTTTTACATTTATTCTAGTGGAGAACAATTAGAGAATTATAAGTCTTATTATGCTTGGCTAAAAGTACGTAAGGGTAAAACTGCGCAACAAGTTTCGGATTCAGTCAAGAAAGTCTTTGGTGCAATGAAAGAACCTAAAAAGAAACGCGATATTATGGAAATGGATTCTGCATATTTGTGCCATAATATTGATTGGGCATTTAAAGTTTGGCAGGAGCAACCGTGGGGAAAGAATATTTCGTTTGAAACATTTTGTGAGTACTTATTGCCTTACCGAATAGGGGATGAACCGTTAACTTATTGGCGTGAGATATATTATAAGAAATACAATTCATTGTTAGATTCATTGCGGATGTCTGACACCTTGGATAAAGAAGATCCATTAGTGGCAGCCAGATATTTAATGGCGAGATTGCCGGATAAAAAGACATTCTTTACTTCTATAACTCCCTTTTCTTTCGGACATATCGGACCTGAATTTGTACAATATAAAGTCGGTAGTTGTAGAGAATTGGCAGATTTTGAGATTTACTTATTTCGTGCTTTAGGTATTCCTTGTGCAATCGACTACTTACCTGCACGTAATGATACGAATTTCGGGCATCTTTGGACAATAGTATGGGATAAAAACGGAGAAGGATATATGTCCGACTTTATGACATTTTTGACACGTGTTCGCAAATGTGCTTTGTATCGGCAGGGAGGAACTGCCAAGATATATAGATATACATTTAGTGTAAACAGAGAGTTACATGAACAGATGTCACAATATGGAGAGAAGGTACATCCATTTTGGCATATTCCTAAGTTTAAGGATGTAACTTTTGATTATGCGTATTCATACCAAAAGAATCTGGTCATTCCTTTGGAAAAGCAGTATAAAGAGAAAAGGAGTGGGAGGATTGCTTATTTATGTGCCAGTAATAGAGATCGTTGGATTCCGGTTGATTGGACAGAATACGATGCCGGTCATTTGGCTTTTCGATATGTTCGTAAAGGGGCAGTTTTAAGAGTTGCCACTTATGAAAAAGGATCATTACATTTCTTGACTGATCCTTTTTATCTGGATAAAGAAACTAATGCCCCTCACTATTATTCCGTCGGGAAAAAGACGCAAGATATGGTTTTGTATGCTAAGTTTAATCTTAAAGAAGAAAGTAGTTTTAGAAACAGAATGATAGGGGGTGTTTTTACCGGAAGCAATCATTCGGATTTTTCGGATGAAGATACACTGTTTATTATACAAAGTAAACCTGATCGTTTGAATACTACTGTAAAATGCTGGTCTGATAAAGAATACCGTTATCTTAGATATATCGGTCGACCTAAAGCTCATTGTAATGTTTCAGCAGTCGCCTTTTATGAGAAAAATGATACTGTTGCTTTAACGGGAAAGATAATAGGAACTCCCGAACACGAAAAACAGAATGGGGATCATGACTATACCAATGTCTTTGACGGGAAAACATGGACTTCTTTTGATTATTCCAAACCCACCGGTGGATGGGCGGGATTGGATTTAGGAAAAGAAGTAAAAGTCGATCGTATAGTTTATACTCCGCGGAACAGGGATAATTATGTTCGACCTGGTGATGTATATGAATTATTCTACTGTGAAAGAGACTGGCAATCTGCCGGGACAATCAAGGCGACTGCCGATTCACTGGTGTTTCGGAATATTCCGGAAAATGCATTATTACTTTTACGAAACCATACTCGTGGAAAGGATGAAAGAATTTTTGTTTATGAAAATGGAGAACAACAATGGAGGTAAGGTTTAATATCAGACAAGTTGTAATGTGGAGGATAGTTTTATTTTCAGGAATTATCTCCTTGATATGTGCTTGTTCTTATTCCGGTAAGAAGGTGTGTCCTCCTTTTGATATTTCTTTCTCCGGACATACGTTGTTGGCTATAGCTCCCGGTTTTACCATAAAGGCAACAGAAGATACTTTAAATAAAACCTATCCGTGCTTAAGATCGGGGAAAATGTTTCCGTTGACGGGTATTTTAAAGGTGGATGGTAAATCTTACCGTTTTTTAGGAGGAGATTCGTTACGTATATCCTCTCTAGCCCCTCTTTCAAACGAGAACCTGGGATGGCAGGGAAAATATTCTTATTTATTTCCGGGCAGAGGATGGGAACAAAGGGAGTATAATGATTCTTTGTGGAATAAGGGTAAAGGTGCCTTCGGTTCGGAAAATGGGAAGTTTCAAGCCCATACAGTATGGGGAGCGAAAAATATATATGTTCGCAGGCACATTACCATTGCTAACAAAGATACTTTAAAAGAACGCAAAGTCTATCTCCGTTATATTTATGATGATCAGATAAAGCTTTATTGTAATGGAGAATATTTGTTAGGAGAAGAAGCATTTCTTCCTCAAACGGGATGCTATCGTTTAACGGATGAAACAGTAGCTCAAATTATTAATGGTGATAATGTTATAGCAGCTTATGGGGGTAATGCGGAAGGTACTGCTTTTTTGGATTTTGGTTTATATGTGGAAAATAAGACTTATGTTGATGTGAAACCTGCAATATTGAAACAAATGAATATGCAGGCTACACAGACTCATTATGTTTTTCAATGTGGAGATGTGGAGCTTCTGATTGATTTTGTTTCACCTTCCTTGTCGGAGAAATGGGATATGACAGGATGGCCTGTAGGTTTTCTTTCTTATCAGATTCATGCAAAAGATGAAAAGGAGCATACAGTGGAAATTCTGTTTGATGTAGATATGGAGTGGTTATTGGGTAGGAGCAAGGTGGATAGTTGGTGTGAACAGAATTGGCGTTTTGCCAAGTCCGACAGTTTATATTTAGCTATGGAGGCGAATGAATCAACTTTCTCTAGTGAGGATGGTCATGTTATTTTATCTCAAAAGTTAAGCGCAAAGAATGAGGATAAAGGTGCATTGCTAATAGGGTATGAGGAAGGGCAGACTTTACAATATGGGGGTGAAAGTTTGTCCCCTCTTTGGAAGAAAAATAGAACAGGCGAAATAAAAGAATTAATGAAATCTGTTGGAGATAGATGGCAGGAACTTAAAGAAGAATGCGATAAACAGGATTGTCAGTGGAGTGCCAGAGCTTTTCAAGTAGGTGGTGAAATATTTGCAGGGCAGATGCTTCCTTCTTATCGTAATTTTATATCTTCCCATAGATTTGTGTTATCATCAGAGAATAAAATATTTTGCTTTGGAGATACTTTAGGTAATATCAGGGAGGCTTATGAGAGTTTTTCTACTTTGCTCTATTTTAATCGTATCGACTGGATGAAAAGCCTATTGGATCCTATATTTGAATATTGTGAAGATAATCATTGGGTAAAGAGATATCCGCCTTATGATATAGGTTTGTACCCTATTATTAATAAGCAGGTAAAATTGGATGATAATGCAGTGGCGGTAGCTGCTGACATGTTGATGATGATGGCTGTGATTGTAGAAGTGGAACAGGATTTCAGTTATGCTGATGCACATTGGAATCTATTGTGTTTATGGGCGGATTATTTGCGAGAGAAGATGGAAAAAGACGTTTATCCTTGCGAAGGATTATTAAATGAGGATGATGAACGTGTGAAATGCGTGTTGGGGCTTATGGCTTATCGTAAACTAATTCAACTGAAAGAAAGCGTATGAGCAAAGTGAGGAAAATTTTGGCAATATTAGAGAATCTGGCATTTTTCGTATTCTGCATGGTGCTCATTCTCTTCTTGGTACAACTATTTTGTTTTACCTCGTTTAAAATACCTTCGGATTCTATGGAACCGGTACTAAAGGATGGAGATCGGATACTGGTTAATAAGATGATAAAGGGAGCTAGGTTATTTAATGTGTTTGCTGCTTTAGATAATGAAGACTTCACTATTCATCGGATGCCCGGATGGGGAAACTTTAAGAGAAATGATATATTGGTTTTTAATTTTCCTTATCAGCAAAATCGTTGGGATAGTATTCGAATGGACGTGATGCAGTATTATGTGAAGCGGTGTATCGCTCTGCCCGGAGACACATTGGAAATCAGAGGAGGATTTTATAAGATACGTGGTTGCAATGAACAGGTGGGGAATTATCAGGCTCAACAGTATATTGCAAATTTGCAGCATCCGAAGCAGCACGGGATTGTCTTTGGTACATTTCCATATAACAAACAACTTAAGTGGAATATTCGTGAATTCGGACCATTGCCTGTTCCACAGAAAGGACATGTGGTAGAAATGGACCGCACTACTTATCATTTGTATAAGCAATTGATAGGTTGGGAACAAAAGAAGAAATTGCGTCTGAAAGACGGACAGGTGTTATTGGGAGACAGTCTGATTTCTCGATATCGTTTTGAAAAGAATTATTATTTTGTATCTGGTGATAATATGGCTAATTCGCAGGATTCAAGGTATTGGGGGATGCTGCCGGAAGAATATATTGTAGGCAAGGCTACCCGTATCTGGTATTCAGAAGACAAATTTACGGAGAAACCTCGTTGGGATAGGATGATGAAGAAAATCAAATAAAGGCATATTGACTATCAGATTTAATATAAAATTAGTTACGTATGAAAAAGAAAATTTATTTAAAAATGGCTTTAGGAATTACATTACTAGTGATGATTGGTACTAATATTTGTAATTCGTTTAAAAAAGAGACATTATCTGATTTGGTTCTGTCTAATGTTGAAGCGTTGGCAAATAGTCGTGAGAATGGCGATAAGACTTGGACAGCTCCTAGGACAATTGCATGTGATTATCAGCAAGGTCCGTGGCATACTGCCAGCATAGAAAGAATATGCGAATTTTGTGTAACTCCTAATTCTTGTACACCCAGAGCTTGTGGAATGTAATTAAAAAATGAATAAGTGTATTATTATAATAATGGTAGTTTGTCTTACTGTGTCGTGTACTCATAATAAAACGTCTTTAAGTATCGGCCCCGGAGTTGTCTCTCTGTCTAGTCCACAGGACGTTATCGTTGAAATGACAGGAGAAACTTATGATAAGCTGGAAACTATATTGCAACAGGTATCTTACGTTAAACTATCGGCGATTCCTTTGTTAAGCCGTATTAAAAAGATCCAGATTGCGGATGAACGAATTTATTTATGGGATCTTGTAGTAGGCATTGTATGTTATGATATGTCCGGTGAATTGTTATTTCAATTGAATGCTAGAGGGCAGGGTCCCGGAGAATATACGGATATAAATGCTTTTGCAGTAAATGCTAGTTTGCATCAACTGGTGATTTATGATAATATGAAACAGTCGTTGATGTTTTATTCGACCGAGGATGGTAGGTTTGTCAAAAGTGAGAAGTTTAATAAACCTACACCGGCTGAAATAGCCTATTGGGGAGGATACTTCTTTTATCATAACCGTTTACATCGAAACTATCAAGATGATATTTCTTTGCATTATTACCTGTTAGCGTCAAAGGATGGCATTACCATAGGGAAACGATACTTTAAACATGAAAATAATAAAGAAGACTATCCATTTTCGCCTTCAGGACACAATTTGTATGATAATAATTCGAAGTTGTATTATTGTAGGGATTTTGATAATATTGTTTATCAGATTCATGAAGATAGTGTTGTTCCGCGTTTTCGGATTAATTTGCCGAACCCCTTGCCAGCATCGATGATAGAAGAGAGACCTAATGAAATGAGTTTGTTGCGTTCAGGATACTCCTTAGGTATAACTGATATATATGAGTATGGCGGATTATTGTTTTTTCGTTTTGTGAAGGATGGATATATTTGGTCTTGTTTATATAATGTAGAAGAGAGTAAACAAGTATACTGTGCCAAAAGGATTAAATTTCTGGATTCATCTTTAATTGATACGATTGACGGTATTTATAAGGATTGCTTTTACAGCATATTGACACCAGAGTATCTCGATTATGCTTTTTCTGAAAATCCTCTTGAGGATTATCCGGATTTATTTAAAACGTATGATGTAGAGGGAGATAATCCGGTTATTGCTTTTTATCGGGCAGTAGTCAGATAATTGAAGAACATGAAAGTCAAATTAAAGTTGATAAAAATTGAAAGGAAAGGTATGGCGGGTTTGATAGCACTCTTAGGAGTTGCGTTAATCCTGTGTGTAGTAGCTTTTCCTACTCCGAACGACATATCTGTTGGTGAAATGGCCTATCAAAAACTATGGTTGGGACGCATGACTGTTGTTTTTGCTGTGTGTTGTTTGCCTTTTCTTTGCTTGAATAAGAAACAATATCTGTCTTTTCCGTCAATAGTGACGTGGGTATTGATTATATTGGGAGGGATTGAAGCTATATGGGGCTTGAGGCAAATATATGGTTTCGCTGTTTCTAATCATTCCTTATATGCACTTACAGGGTCTTTCTATAATCCGGGACCTTACTCGGGATATTTGGCAATGATATTTCCGCTTTGCCTGCATGAATGGCTAAATTTGAAAGAAAAGACGGAACGTACATGGATAGAACAGGGAAAGTATTACATGGCATTAGGAGTGATGCTGTTGATTCTTTGTGTGCTACCTGCCGGAATGAGTCGTTCGGCTTGGATTGCCGCCGCCGTATCGGGCGCATGGGTGTATGGAATGCACATTTCATGGGGAAGTAAACTAAAGGAGATTAGAAAGATATATAAGAGAAAAGTTGTGTTGGCCTGTATTGCAGGAAGCATTATATTCATAGTGATTGGTTACTCACTTTTTCAGTTAAAAGCAACTTCCGCCAATGGGCGCCTGTTCATGTGGAAAATTAGTACTCTTGCTATTGCTGAAAGTCCTCTTATAGGACATGGAACTGGGAATTTTGTTTCAGCTTATGGCAGGGCACAGGAGAGTTATTTTGCAAACGAAGAGTATTCGGAAACGGAAGAATTGGTGGCGGGTAGTCCGGAATGTGCTTTTAATGAATATCTTCAAGTAGCAACAGAATATGGGATTCCTTTTTTATTTGTCGTTTTATTAATAATTGCGTTTTGTCTTTGGAAGGGGAGTAGGGAAGGACGAATAGGTCTTTGTGGAGGTATAATTGCAGTGTTGGTATTTGCTTTTTCTTCTTATCCGATGCAGATTCCCGGATTTGCAGTGACCTTCTATTTTCTGCTGGCTGCTTGTGTTATTGGACGCTCGAAGATAATGCTATTATTTTTTATTTCGATAATAATTCTATTAGGGGCATATTATTGGAAAAACAATCAATATGATGCATGTAAGAACTGGTATCGTAGTAAAATGCTCTATAATATCGGAGCATATCAATCAGCTAAAGAAGAATATGAGACGTTGTATCCCGAATTGAAGAATCGGGGAGCCTTTCTTTTTGAATACGGGTATTGTTTGCATAAATTGAAACAATATGATAGCTCTACAAAAGTGTTGAAAGAAGCCATGGAGTATAGTAATGACCCAATGATTCTGAATATTATAGGTAAGAACTATCAGGCAGTAGGAAAGTATGAGAAAGCGGAAGAGAGTCTGATTCGGTCTACGCATCGACTTCCGGGACGAATTTATCCGTATTATCTTCTGGCAAAGCTGTATGCGGAGCCGGAAAACCAACAACCTGAGAAATTAAAGCGTATGGTTGAGGTTGTACTGACAAAAGAACCAAAGGTTCAATCGACAGCGGTAAAAGAGATGAGAGCGGAAGTAAAGAAATTATTGAAACAAATAAACTGATAAATATGATGAAATATGAATGAGCACAGTTAACAATGGTTATATCTTATTCTTATACGAAGATTTATTATTGATAATCAGGATATCGTATTTTAGTTATGTTATTTTTGTAGTTGTATAAAACGTAAAAATAGAACACAATGAGAACAGTAGAAAATAGTTTGTTGCTTTTCCTATCTTGTATGCTATTGATATCCTGTACTGGTAAGAGATCAGATGGAACAATAGTAAATAATGAAGTTGCACTGCAAACGGAAGAAATACATTTTCCTCAACAAGATGTGCTGCAGCTAAAGTCTTATTATTTGTCTTCTCCTGTTCATGGAGATTCTGTGAATATCCTTATCGGATATAATTATAGATTACATTCATTAGATTACCTGGATTTGGAATCAAAACAGGTAACTCAAGTAACGTTGCCCGCCAAAGGTCCTCATGCTATATCTCGTTTGTCAGGCATATATGTACATTCATTAGATTCAGTGTGGGTATCTGATGATTCTGAACATGTTTTTCTCGTTGACAGCAGAGGAACTGTAAAAAATATAGTGGATTTGAGAGAGTATCTGGATGATAAGGAGCAATTATTGATAAATACTAATTATGCCATCCATACTTCCCGTTTATATTATAATAAGAACCGTCAATCTTTGATGTTTTTAACACAAAACTTGTCTTCTAAGGTCTTTGCGGTCAAGGAAGTCTTTATTAATAAAGAGAAAGATGTTGCTATCTATTATTTGTCGCCATCAAATATTATTCCTGATATGAGCGCAGGGTATTCTTATATGTCTTTTCCTAATGTCAATTATGTAGGTGAAAATATTATCTATAATTATCCGGCTGAATCTTCCATTTATACTTTGAATATAGTTACTAATGAACGAAACTCTGTTATGGCAGAAAGTAACTATACTTCTAATATTGTGGCAGAATGTACTTCCGGAAAAGATTATGCTGCATTGGAAAGGCATAGGTTGGAGAATCCTTATTTTTATGATGTAATGTATATTCCTCAATATAAAATGTATGCCCGTTTGCATATTGATAAAGTAGAGTTTGATGCTGATATGGGGATTGAGAAATTGATCAATGATCGTGATTTATATTTAATGTTGTTTGATGATGAGATGAAAAAAGTATATGAAGTAAAGTTGGCAAAACATAGATATAATTATTTTACAGGTTGGTGTGTCTCTTATAGTGGTATTGTTCTTTTTGTAGATAATATGCTGGATACAGAAAATAATACGGATGATTTGACTATAGACTTTGTTTATCCTAAATAGATGATGTGTAATTGATAGCAATAAAGATATTATTATGAGAAAATATGATTGTATATGGTTGATGCTATGTTTGGTTTGGACTGGAACGTCCTCTTGCTCTGACAAAAAAAATAGTGCCGACAAACAGGAACAAGGTGTTTCCACTGTTCTTCCTGATGCTAAGAATGAAGTCACTACTCAAATACTAAAGAGACGTGATTTTCATCACGAATTGGTCAGTAACGGTAAAGTAAGTGCTCTCGGACAGGCTGATCTTCGTTTTGAGACAAGTGAAGTTATTGCTCGTATTTATGTGAAGAATGGTGACCGCGTACATAAAGGACAGAACTTAGCTGAACTTGATAAATTTCGCTTGGAGCAAAAGCTTTCCCAAGCGGAAGATGCTTTGTTGAAAGCCGAGTTGGAACTGAAAGATGTATTGATCGGACAGGGATATACCTCCGAAGATTTTAGCAAAGTTCCTGTGGAAACAATGAAACTTGCGAAAGTGAAGAGCGGATATGAGCAGTCGAGATCTCAATATGAATTGGTGAAAAGGGAAACAGAACATGCTACATTGGTTGCTCCTTTCGATGGGATAGTGGCTAATCTGTTTTCTAAACCATATAATTTAGCTAATACTTCCGAGGTGTTTTGTACGGTTATTGATACCCGTGGGATGGAAGCTGATTTTACAGTGTTGGAGAATGAGTTGGCTTTTATTAAAACAGGTGATAAGGTGATGATTACTCCTTATGCCGGAGGAGATTCGTTTGAAGGCAGCGTATCTGAAATCAATCCATTGGTAGATTCGAACGGAATGGTAAAGGTGAAGGCTGTAGTAAACGGACAAGGAAAACTGTTCAGTGGTATGAATGTAAGAGTAAGTGTCAGAAGAAGTTTAGGGCAACAATTGGTCATTCCTAAAACGGCTGTTGTGTTACGCTCCGGTAAGCAAGTGGTATTTACTTTACAAGAAGGTAAGGCTATGTGGAATTATGTACATACGGGATTGGAAAATGCAACGGAATATGTTGTTTCGGATAAATCACAGAAAGGGATTGAAGAGGGGTTACTGGAAGGAGATACGATTATTGTGACCGGAAATCTGAATCTGGCACATGAAGCGGCAGTAAAGGTCAGTGATTAACGGGTCAGTGATGAGTGATTAGTGGAGTTAATTGATAGATAGAAAAACATGATAAAATTTTTAATCCAGCGTCCTATTGCCGTATTGATGGCTTTTACTGCCTGTTTCATAATCGGGCTAGTGACATATAATACTTTGCCTATATCATTGCTTCCGGATATTGCCATTCCGGAGATAACAATACAGGTGTCTGCCGCCAATACCTCTGCCCGTGAACTGGAAAACACGATTGTGAAACCTTTACGGGGACAACTGATTCAGGTGTCTACATTGAAAGATATTCATAGTGAATCGAGAGACGGAGCAGGTATGATCCATCTGTCTTTTGATTTCGGTACTAATACGGATCTTGCCTTTATAGAGGTCAATGAAAAAATAGACGCTGCAATGAATTATCTTCCCAAGGATACTGAACGCCCGAAAGTTATTAAGGCAAGCGCAACGGATATACCCGTGTTTTACCTGAATCTGACCTTAAAGAATGATAGTGCTTATAGTACGATAGGACAGCAGTCTTTCCTTGATTTGTGTGAATTTGCCGAATCGGTGATCAAGCGAAGGATAGAGCAGCTCGAAGAAGTGGCTATGGTAGACGTGACCGGATTGGTGGAGCGTCAGGTACAGATTGTACCCGATGAGGATAAACTGGCTATGATGGGGTTTTCCATTGAAGATATTGAATCGGCTTTGGCTGCCAATAATGTGGAGCCGGGTAGTATGACAGTACGCGACGGATACTATGAATATAATATAAAATTCTCCACTCTGTTGCGTACCGCAGAAGATGTGAAAAATATATACCTGCGTAAGGGAGACCGCATTGTCCAACTAAAGGACTTCTGCAAAGTTACTATCGTGCCCGTAAAAGAAAAAGGCGTATCTGTGTCGAATGGGAAAAGGGCGGTGACGCTGGCTGTTATCAAGCAGGCGGACGAGAATATGGATAAGATGAAGCAGTCTCTGGTAAGGACGATGGAGCATTTTAGGCGGGTATATCCTGAAATCGATTTTAGTATCAGCCGCAACCAGACAGAATTGTTGGATTACACGATCTCAAATCTGCAACAGAATCTAACTTTAGGTTTCCTTTTTATCTGTCTGGTAGCTGTCCTGTTTTTGGGAGATGTGAAATCTCCGTTGGTGATCGGACTTAGTATGGTAGTCTCTATCGTGATTAGTTTTGTTTTCTTCTATCTGTGTAATATGTCCCTGAATATCATTTCGCTTGCCGGATTAATTCTGGCATTGGGTATGATGATTGACAGTTCGATTATTGTGACAGAAAATATATCCCAATACCGGGAGCGGGGCTATTCATTGCGTCGTGCCTGTATAACAGGAACTAGTGAAGTGGTGACTCCTATGTTAAGTTCTTCCCTGACTACCATTGCCGTGTTTGCTCCATTGATTTTTATGAGTGGTATTGCCGGAGCTATCTTCTATGATCAGGCTTTTTCGGTTACAGTGGGATTGATGGTTTCGTATTTTACTGGTATTATGCTTCTTCCGGTGCTTTATCTGCTGGTCTATCGGACAGGTATTCATACCCGGAAATGGAAATGGCTTTCTTTTAAATTCAATAACCCGATAAAGGATCACACATTGGACCGTTTTTATGATGCCGGTGTAGATTGGGTGTTTCGTCACAAAACGTTTAGTGTATTGTTTTGTGTTGTCTCCATCCCGCTTTGTGTATTCTTCTTTTTCTTTATCGATAAGCAACGGATGCCTGATATAGAAGAGAATGAATTGATTGCCCGAATCGAGTGGAATGAGAATATTCATGTGGATGAAAACAGGCGGCGTGTGGATGAGCTTTTTAGGGATTTAAAAGAACAGGTATTGGAGCACACGGCATCTGTTGGCAGGCAGGATTTTCTTCTGAATCGTGAAAGGGAACTTTCTTCTTCCGAAGCGGAACTTTATTTCCGAACGGAAACATCAGAAACAATCATTCCTTTGCAGCAGGAGATATACCATAAACTGAAAGAACGTTATCCACTTTCCGTTATTTCTTTCTCTCCACCGGAGACTGTATTTGAGAAACTCTTTGTCACGGGAGAACCGGATATCATAGCTGAATTTTACACCCGTAATAAGGCAAAAGCACCGGAAGCGGAAACGATCCGGAATGTGGAGCTGGAGTTAGCCCGTAGGACGGGAATTGCTCCTACAGGCATTGCCTTTGAGAACCAACTGAACCTAAGTATCAATAAGGAGAAACTATTGCTTTACCGTGTTGCTTACAATGAACTTTATAGAGTCTTGAAAACAGCTTTCCGAGAAAATAGTGTGACTATGTTGCATTCTTACCAGCAATATCTTCCGATCAACGTTGCGGGCAGTGAGAAGACGGTGAATGAAATATTACAGGAAGCACTAATACAGACTGAACCGGACAATAGAGGAAACAGAGAGTACATTCCACTCCGGGAACTGGTGACGGTTACTCCTGCCGAGGACTTGAAGAGTATTACTGCCGGACGTAACGGGGAATATGTTCCTTTTGATTTTTATGGCGTACAGGACGGAAACAAACTGATAAAGGAGGTGAAACAAACGGCAGAAGATATGAAAGACTGGGATACTGGATTCTCCGGCAGTTTCTTTTCTAACAGTGAGATGTTGGATGAACTGGTGGTGATTTTATTTATTTCGCTGTTATTGATGTATTTTATTCTTGCCGCACAGTTTGAAAGCTTTTTGCAGCCTTTGCTTGTTTTGGCGGAGATACCGATTGACCTCGCATTTGCACTGCTTTTACTCTGGATTTGCGGATATACGCTGAATTTGATGTCTGCTATCGGGTTGATCGTTACCTGCGGTATTGTAATCAATGACTCTATTCTGAAGCTGGATGCTATCAATGAATTGCGTAAAGCGGGTGTTCCGTTATTAGAAGCGATACATGAAGCTGGCCGCAGGCGTTTGCGACCGATTATCATGACTTCGCTGACTACTATCTTCGCAATGGTGCCACTGCTTTTTTCTTCGGATATGGGTTCGGAGTTACAAAAACCGTTGTCTATTGCTATGATAGGAACAATGTCGATTGGTACGGCGGTGAGCTTATTTATTATACCGTTACTTTACTGGTTCATTTACCGTAACAAGAAAATAAGTAACAGCTAGAAAGTAATAACTAATAGTTCTAAAATGAAAGTTATGAATAGATTAAAGAAAAGAATTCCTGTCTTCCTCTGTGTCTTCTGTATGTTTGGTGGTGAATCTTCACTTTGGGCACAGAAACACCTGGTATTGGATTTGAACAGGACAATTTCTCTTGCTAACGATAGTTCGCTGGAATCATTCCGTACGCAGAATATGTATTTATCCGGTTATTGGGAGTATAGGACTTTTCGGGCAAATCGGTTGCCTAGCTTGACGCTGGATCTTACTCCGGCACAATATAACCGGGATATTACGAAACGATACGATTCGGGACAGGATTTGGATGTATACCGTACGCAACAATCTTACTATGCTTATGGAGGATTGAGTGTAAAACAGAACTTTGATTTAACCGGAGGTACTTTTTATCTGGAATCGAATCTTGCCTATATGCGTAACTTCGGAAGTAACAGTGCTACGCAGCTTACGAGTGTTCCCATACGAATCGGATATTCGCAAAGTCTGGTAGGATATAACTCCTTCAAATGGGAACGGAAGATAGAACCGTTGAAGTATGAGCGTGTGAAAAAGGAATTTCTCTATAATGTGGAAAAGGTGTCGGAAACGGCTACGAATTATTTCTTCTCTTTGGCTATGGCGCAGGCAGAATATAATCTTGCTAAAGAAAACTTGGCTTCTACGGATACATTGTATCGTATCGGGCAACAGCGTCACCGAATTGCAGCTATCTCACAGGCTGATTTGTTGACATTGAAACTGGATCGTGTGAATGCGCAGAATACATTGCAGAATAAAGCAAGTGACCTGAAACGGGCTATGTTTTCACTGGCTTCTTTTCTCAATCTGGATAAGAATACGCAAATCAAACTGGAACTTCCTTCTCGTCCGGAGATGGTGGATATTCCGGTAGATGAGGCTTTGAGGTGGGGCAGGAATAATAACCCGCAATTGTTGGAACTGAAACAGAATGTACTTGAAGCGGAACGGAATGTGGATAAGACAAAGAAAGAATCTCGCTTTAACGCAAGTGTGAATGCCAGTATCGGTTTTAATCAGGTAGCGGATAACTTTGGAGATGTGTATCATAAACCGATGCAGCAGGATTTGGTGGCAGTCAGTGTTTCTATTCCGTTATTGGACTGGGGTGTTCGTAAGGGTAAGTATAATATGGCAAAAAATAATCTGAATGTAGTGAAGATCTCGGCACGTCAGGACGAGATTAGCATCGAGGAGGAAGTGATTATGACGGTAAGTGATTTTAATATCCAGCAGCAATTGATAGCCAGTGCGGAAGAAGCGTTGGATCTGTCTATACTTGCTTATAATGAGACTAAACAGCGTTTTATCATCGGCAAAGCGGATATAAACAGCCTGACACTTTCACTCAACAGGCAGCAGCAGGCACAACGTAATTTTATCTCTGCCTTGCAGAACTACTGGCTGAATTATTATAAGATACGGAGACTTACGTTATTTGATTTTGCTGCGAAACTTTCACTTTCGGACAGGTTTGATTTTAATGGAGGAAAGTTGGTTAAATGACGAAAATGCAAAATATAGATTCTGAAATAGTAAAATCTCCTAAGGCTTCCGCTTTCACATTGATTGTGGCTTTTGTCTGTGTGGCATTGGTTGGGTTAGCACTCATTCCATTGCTGCCTGTCAAATTGAATCCGTCGCGGACCTTACCCGGCTTCACGGTGAGATTCAGTATGCCCGGTACTTCAGCACGTGTGGTGGAAATGACGGCTACCAGTAAGTTAGAGGCAATGCTTGCCCGTGTGAAGGGTATTCGAGGGATTTCTTCCACTTCAGGAAACGGATGGGGAAGTGTCAGTGTGAATTTGGATAAACATGTGGATGCAGCGGTTGCCCGCTTTGAAGCTTCTACTATTATTCGTCAGACGTGGCCGGAATTACCGGATGGGGTGAGCTATCCGTATATTCAGATGCACAGGCCGGGGCAGAGTAATCAGGGGCCTTTTATGGCATTTACGATCAATGCACCCGCTACTCCTTTCTTAATTCAGCAGTATGCGGAAGAACATATAAAAACGCGTCTTGCACAGATTCCGGGAATTTATAAAATCAATCTTAGCGGAGCTACTCCGATGGAATGGCGATTGGAGTATGATTCGGAACAATTGCGTGCGCTTGGAATAAATACGGATGATATTCGTCAAGCTGTCCGGTTGCATTATCAAAAAGAATTTTTGGGTACTTATGATGTAGAACAGGGTGCTTCGGGCAGACAGTGGATACGTTTGGCATTGGTTCCCGAGCAGGAGGGCAGAGAGTTTAATGCGGAGCGGATAAAGGTAAAAATGAAAGATGGTAAAATCATAGGTCTGAATGAGCTGGTGAAGGTTTCCCGTATGGAGGAGCAGCCACAAAATTATTATCGGATTAATGGGCTGAATTCAATTTATCTGTCGATTGTTGCAGAGGAAACAGCAAATCAATTGGCATTGAGTGAAAAGGTAAAAGCATTTATGGATGATAACCAGCTATTACTTCCGGCAGGATATGAGATTCACACCAGTTACGACGCAACGGAATTTATTCAGGAAGAACTGGGGAAAATTTATTTGCGTACGGGAATGACTGTAGCGATTTTGCTCCTGTTTGTATTGTTGATCACCTTTAGTCCTAAATATCTTTTTTTGATTGTAATCAGTCTGGCTGTTAATATGGCAATAGCTGTCATTCTTTATTATGCGTTCGGATTGGAAATGCAATTGTATTCTTTGGCGGGTATTACGGTTTCATTAAATTTGGTGATAGATAATACAATTGTAATGAGCGATCATTATTTGCGGCGTAGAGATCGGAAAGCGTTTATGTCCATTCTTGCAGCCACGTTGACCACGATGGGAGCTTTGGTTATCATCTTTTTTCTGGATGAGAAGATACGTCTTAATTTACAGGATTTTGCTGCGGTAGTGATTATAAATCTGGGAGTATCACTGCTGGTTGCTTTATTTTTTGTTCCTTCTCTAATTGATAAAATAGGATTGAAACGAAGAAAGAAACCTTCTCTTTCAATAGTTAAATGGAAAATTGGGGAGGTGCGTTGCTTTGTGTGGATACGTTCAAGAATACGTCGGCTTCCGGTTTATTTCAGTCGTTGTTACAGGTGGCTGATACAAATACTTTGCCGTTGGAGGGTGGCGGTATGTATTTTGTTATTGTTGGTATTCGGACTACCGGTATTTCGATTGCCGGAAAAGATGAAAGGTGATGATAGATGGGCGAGAACTTATAATCAAACGTTGGGGACCACCACTTATAAAGAAAAGGTGAAACCGATAGTAGATAAGGTGTTGGGAGGTACTTTAAGGTTATTTGTGCAAAAGGTATATGAAGGGAGTTACTTTTCACGTAATGAAGAGGTAGTGCTTCATGCCAATGCTAATTTGCCGAATGGAAATACACTTGAGCAGATGAATACACTGATGAAGAGGATGGAAACTTATTTGAGCGAATTTAAAGAGATTAAGCAATTCCAGACATCTGTAGAAAGTGCTCGCAGGTCATCTATCCACATCTATTTTTCGAAAGAACACCAGAAAAGCGGTTTTCCCTATACGTTGAAAGCGAATATGATTAGCAAGGCGCTTCAACTGGGAGGTGGAAATTGGAGTATATATGGTTTACAAGATCAGGGGTTCAGTAATGATGTACGTGAGAATGCGGGTTCTTTCCGGGTGAAAATGTATGGATATAATTACGATGCACTGTATGATTGGGTTGAAAAATTAAAAGCAAAGTTATTGTCTCACCGCCGGATTCGGGAAGTGACGATCGGATCTGATTTCTCCTGGTGGAAAGATGATTATATGGAATTCTACTTTAATCTGAATAAACAGCGGATGGCAGAGGAGGGGATTGGAGCCGGAAGGTTATTTTCTGCTATTCACCCGATATATGGGCGAAATATGGAAATAGGTTCGGTAATGGCGGAAGAGGGGACAGAAAAGATAAAACTTTCTTCGTGTCAGTCGGAAGATAGGGATGTGTGGGCAATGCAGTTTTATCCTTTTCAAATAGGAGAGAGGGAATATAAGCTTTCTGAATTGGCAACTGTGGAAAAAGGACAGATGCCACAGGAAGTGGCTAAGGAGAATCAACAGTATCGGCTGTGTTTGCAATATGAGTATATCGGTTCTTCGGAACAGGGAAATAAACTATTGAAAAAAGATCTGGAAGAGTTTAACGAGATTCTCCCGATGGGATATACTGCAAAATCGGAGGATAATAACTGGTCTTGGGGTGGAAAGGACAACAAGCAATATCGTTTGCTTTTGATTGTGATTGCTATTATTTTTTTTATTACGAGTATACTGTTCAATTCTTTGAAACAGCCATTGGCAATAATTTTTGTGATTCCGGTATCTTATATCGGCGTGTTTCTGACATTCTATTGGTTCAAATTGAATTTTGACCAGGGAGGATTTGCTTCTTTTGTTTTGCTTTGTGGTATTACGGTTAATGCGAGCATTTATATCTTGAATGAATATAATTCCGTTCGTAAACGCTTCCCGCGTCTTTCACCGCTTCGGGCTTATGTGAAAGCCTGGAATACTAAAGTGATTCCTATCTTTCTGACGGTGACTTCTACCATCTTGGGATTTGTCCCTTTTATGGCAGGCATGGAAAAAGAAGGCTTCTGGTTTCCATTGGCAGCAGGCACTATCGGAGGATTAATAATGTCTGTAATCGGAGTGTTTATTTTCCTGCCAGTGTTTACATTGAAAAAGAAGTGTTTGGTGAAACCTAAAGCTATGCTTTAGCAACTGTAAAGCGTAGCTTTATCCTATCTAAAGCTACGCTTTATAAATCTTACCAATTGTTCCCTGCATTACTGCTACCGATAAGCATCTCCACACGTTGTTTATACAAATTAGCTCCTTCAGCAATATTCTTTCCCGCATCTGCTGTTCCCATTCCGTAGACTACAATAGGGGTTTGCCATGACATTCCCGAATGAATGGCACTTACCTGATAAGGACGTAATAATTCGTCCGTAGTGAAACGGTTTCTGCCTCCACTGCGATAAGCCTCGTATTCGGATCCCGTGGTCGTTACTACTGTCAGCGGTTTGCCGGCGACAGCCGGAGTCTTGGATAGAAAAGTAAAGACTTCATCCTGCCATTTCTTTAGTAATGACGGTGCAGACATCCAATAGAAAGGAAATTGATAGATGACAGCCGAGGCATCGGAAATGATTTTACTCCATTCATCTATATTGAAAGCGATTTCCTGCGATAGCTCGTAAAGATTGAAAACCGCCACTCCTTCTATGTCACTGACAGCATCAACTAATGCTTTGTTTGCTTGTGATTCTTTGATGTTAGGATGTGCCAGTAGAATCACTACTTTTCTTAAATCTTTATTCATTTTAATCGGGTATTTAGGATGATACAATACTTACTATAATATATAAGGTGTAAAAATAAGAAAAAGTTCGCGAAAACCAATATCTTAATTAAAAATAAAACAATCCCTCTTTGCTTTTGAATTTGTATTTTTGCATCCACGTTCGTAAGGCGTTATTTTAGATAATAATTTATATATGATAGATTTTAATCAGTTCCCTTCTCCTTGTTACATCATGGAAGAAGAGCTTTTAAGAAAGAACCTGTGTTTGATAAAAAGCGTGGCCGACAGGGCGGGAGTGGAGATCATTCTTGCTTTTAAGTCATTTGCCATGTGGCGCTCTTTCCCCATATTCCGTGAATATATAGATCATTCTACGGCAAGTTCGGTGTATGAAGCCCGTTTGGCATTGGAAGAGTTCGGCAGCAAGGCGCATACATATTCTCCTGCTTATACGGAACAGGATTTCCCGGAAATCATGCGTTGCAGCAGTCATATCACATTCAACTCAATGCAGCAGTTTGAACGCTTCTATCCGATGGTGGTTGCAGAAGGAAGTGGCATCTCTTGTGGTATCCGCGTAAATCCTGAATATTCGGAAGTGGAAACCGAACTTTATAATCCATGTGCACCCGGCACACGTTTTGGGATAACAGCCGATTTGTTGCCCGAAGCATTACCGCAAGGTATTGAAGGCTTTCATTGTCATTGTCACTGTGAATCTTCTTCTTATGAGCTGGAACGTACATTGGAACATCTTGAAGCTAAATTTGCCCATTGGTTTCCACAGATTAAATGGTTGAATCTGGGTGGTGGACACCTGATGACTCGTAAGGATTATGATACCGAACATTTGATAAGACTGTTGCAAGGATTAAAAGCACGCTATCCTCATTTGCGCATTATCCTGGAGCCCGGTTCGGCCTTTACCTGGCAGACGGGAGTGCTGACTTCCGAAGTGGTGGATATTGTGGAAAGTCGTGGTATCAAGACGGCTATTTTGAATGTTAGTTTCACTTGCCACATGCCGGATTGTCTGGAGATGCCATATCAACCTGCCGTGCGTGGTGCAGAGATGGGAAATGAAGGAAAATATATTTATCGTCTCGGAGGAAATTCCTGTTTGAGCGGTGATTATATGGGACTGTGGAGCTTCGATCACGAGTTGCAAATCGGAGAGCGTATCGTGTTCGAAGATATGATTCATTATACGATGGTCAAGACAAATATGTTTAACGGAATTCACCATCCTGCCATTGCTATCTGGACCAAAGAGGGGAAAGCTGAAATATACAAGCAATTTTCTTATGAAGATTATCGTGGCCGAATGAGTTGATAATCAAAATGATTGTTTTGCGGTCGATGCAAAGTGAACAGATTTCTGTGAAAAAAGTATGCAGAATGTTTGCAGGTTTACGGAAAATCCCTACCTTTGCAACCGCAAACGAAAAAATGCGGAAATAGCTCAGTTGGTAGAGCATAACCTTGCCAAGGTTAGGGT